>Ga0196964_10000003_pt1 | contig 631551 bp, 537 predicted proteins | sample S1_10metaG_FD_148615 | JGI IMG/M metagenome (GOLD analysis project Ga0196964, IMG submission 148615) | Soil microbial communities from Anza Borrego desert, Southern California, United States - S1_10 | ecosystem: Environmental > Terrestrial > Soil > Desert | place: USA: California | collected...
TGCAGGCGCTGAAGGGCGAGAACATCACCATCTATGGCGACGGCAGCCAGACCCGCAGCTTCTGCTTCGTCGACGACCTGATCGAGGGCTTCATCCGCCTGATGGCGGCGCCCGACGACGTGACCGGGCCGATCAACATCGGCAATCCCGGCGAGTTCACCATCCTGGAGCTGGCGGAGGCGGTGGTGCGGCTGACCAACTCCAGCAGCCGCTTCGATTTCCGCCCGCTGCCGGTGGACGATCCGCTACAGCGCAAGCCGGACATCGCCCGCGCCCGCGACCTGCTGGGCTGGCAGCCGACCATCCCGCTGGAGGAGGGGCTGAAGCGGGCCATCGCCTATTTCCGCAACCTGCTGGAGACGCGCGGCGACATCGCCCCGGTCTCGACTCAGGCCGAGGGCATGCCGGCCCCGGCGGCGCGCAAGGCGTCCGCCAGCCGCGGCGCCAGCGCGTCCAACGCGTAATCCGCCGCCACCCGGGCGCGGCCGGCCCTCCCCATGGTCCGCCGCAGCCCGGGATCGGCGCGCAGCCGCTCCAGCGCCGCGACCCAATCGCGGGGGGAGCCGGCCAGGAAGCCGCTGACGCCTGGGTCGACGATGACGCGGTTCTCCCCCACGGGGGAGGCGACGACGGGCCGGGCGGCGGCCATGTACTGCAGCAGCTTGTAGCCGGACTTGCCGCGGGTGAAGGGCGTGTCCGGCAGCGGCATGATGCCGACGTCGAAGCCAGAGATCTCATCCGCCTCCGTCGCCTCCGACCAGGGGCGGAACGCCTCCGGCACGCCCGGTAGGCCCACCGGCGCGGCACCGACCGTCACCAGGGTCAGCGGACCCGTCTCCGCCAGCCGGCGCAGCGGCTCCGCCACCTCCGCCAGATAGGCGGCCGAGGAGGGGGTGCCGATCCACCCCACCCGGAAGCCGCCCCCATCCGCCTCGCGCGGCGCGTAGCGGGCAAGGTCGACCGGCGTCGGCATGCGGTGCAGGCGCCGGGCGCCGGCCGCGCGGGCCCATTCCTCCAGATGCGCATTGGCTGTGACGGTCAGCGCCGCCCCCGCCACCAGACGCTCCAGCTTGCCCGACAGGCCGGGCCGGCCGGCATAGCGGCGGTGCCAGGCATCGTCGAAATCCAGCGCGTAGGGCGTGCCGGCCAGCAGCGCCGCTTCCACCCCGGTCGGCAGCCAGGGCAGCGCCTCCTTCTCGATCCACAGCAGGTCGAAAGCGCCACGGTCCCGCAGCGCGCGCAGCCGGCGGGCGTAGTAGCGGGCGAGGGCCAGCGGGTCGGTGCGGCGGCCGGCGAACTGCCGCTCAAGATATGGATCGTCGAAGAAGGGCCGCACGGCCACGTCCAGCCCCGCCTGCGCCAGCCAGGGCAGAGGGTCGAAGAAGCGCAGACGGCTGCTCGGCCCCAGCCGGTCGTAGCGGGGCAGGGCCAGGACCCGCAGCGGCGTCACCTCCGTCGCGGTCACGCCTTGCGGACGACCGCCAGGATGCCCTCGACGGGCTGGCCGCCCTCCTGCCGCAGCGTGGTGGAGCGCAGCTCCAGCATCGCCAGACCGGCAGTCTTCAGCGCCTGCTCGACATAGTCGCGGCGATGCGTGTAGCGGCCGCTCTCCCGCAGCGTGAAGGGGGCGGCCCAGGGCTCCGCCGCCTCGACCGTGAGGATGCCGAGGCCGTGCGTGTTCAGCGCACCGGCCAGCGCGCCCACCGGGCCGCCGAGATCCCCGAAGTAGCAGAGCACGTCGCCCATGACGGCGATGTCAAAGGCGGCCGGGCGGGCGGCGAGCCAGCCCACCAGCTCCGCCTGCTCCAGCTCGTCATAGATGCGCCGGGCGGCGGCGATCTCGATCATGCCCATGGACAGGTCGACGCCGCGCAGCTGCCGCGCATAGGGGCGCAGCGCCTCGCCGGCCAGGCCGGTGCCGCAGCCGGCGTCCAGCACCTCGCGGTCGGCCGCCGGGGTGCCGGCATATGTCGCCAGCGCCTCGCGGATCAGCGCCGGGACGCGGTAGTCCAGCCCCTGCACCGTCTCGTCGAAGCGGCGGGCCGAGGCGTCGAACAGCTGCTCGACATAGGCGCCGTCGGCGCGGTCGGGCGCCTTCTCCAGTCCCAGCGCGGCGGCGGTGTGGCGCAGGATCGGGTGGTCGCCGGCGGCCATGCGCCAGCGGGCGACGAGGCCCTGCACCTGCTGGCCCTTGCCCGCCGCCTGCAGCGCCGCGGCCGTCTGGCCCAACTCGACATGCGCGCCGGCATGGTCGGGATCGATGGCGAGGGCTGCCAGCGCCTCCTCCGCCGCGCGCTCGGGCTGGCCCAGGCCGCGCAGGCTGAAGGAGAGGTGGACCAATGCCGAAAGGTTGCGCGGCTCGATCTGCAGCGCGTGGCGCAGTTCCGCCACGGCCTCCTCGTGGCGGCCGGTCTCGCCCAGCACGATGCCGAGATTCAGGTGCGACACGGCCAGCTCCGGCCGCAGCGCCAGGGCGGCGCGGTACCACTCGACCGCGCCCTCCATCACGCCCATGCGGCGGTAGGTCAGCGCCAAATTGCCGGCGGCCTCGGCATAGGTGGGACGGGCGACCAGGGCGTTCTTGTAATGCTGGATCGCGACGTCCAGGTGGCCGGCCTCGAAGAACAGGGTGCCGAGGTTGAAGTAGGCCTCGGCCAGCAGCGGCTCGCGCTCGATGGCGTCGACATAATGGACAGCGGCCTCGTGGGCCATGCCCAGCGCCTGGCAGGCGGCGCCGAGATTGTAATGGTGGACGGCCACATCGGGCGCCAGGCGGATCGCCTCGGCATAGGCGGCGCGGGCGCCGTCATAGTCGCCCTGCGTCTCCAGCGCGAAGCCGAGGTCGCCGTGCAGATCGTCCCGGGTCGGGGCCAGCTCGGCGGCGCGGGTCAGCAGCAGGGTGGCGCGCGCCATGTCCCCGGCCTCCATCGCCGCCTGCGCTTCGGCATACAGCGAGTCGGCGTCGGTGTTGGCGCCGAGGGAGGTAAGCGTAAGGTCGGTCATGCGCTGGGGCCCCTGTCTCATGCCCGCGGTTCTCACGAAAGAGACAGCGGAATCAAGCGACAGAATAGAGTGCCGCGCGGGGCAAGAACAGTGCAAAGCGCCGGACAAGCTTGCGGCAGGGGTACCTCGAAGAGTAGGAATGTGTGTGGCTGCATCCCGCCACGCCAGCATGGCTGCATGCTGGCATTATTCCGGTGGAGCTGCGCGTGACCAGGGTCCTCTCGATCATCAGCACCAAGGGCGGCACCGGCAAGACGACGCTGGCGCTGAATCTCGCCGTGTCCTTCCGCGAGGCGCGCAAGTCGGTCGTCGTGCTGGACCTCGACCCGCAGGCCACCGCCACCGCCTGGAGCGACGCGCGCCAGGACGGCGACAGCCTGTCGGTGCTGTCCTGCCAGCATGGCCGCCTGCCGGCGGTGCTGCAGGCGGCGCGCGAGGGCGGGGCCGACCTGGTCATCATCGACACGGCGCCGCATTCCGAAGCCGCGGCCCTGGCGGCGGCCAAGGCGGCCGACCTGATCCTGATGCCGCTACGGCCCGAGATCTTCGACCTGCGGGCCATCGCCAACACGGTGGAGATGATCCAGGTGGCGAAGAAGCAACCTGTGGCGGTGCTGAACGCCGTGCCGGTGCGCGGGCCCAAGGTGGCGGAGGCGCGTGGCGCCCTGGCGGAGATGCAGCTCGAGACCGCTCCCATGACCATCGGCAACCGCGCCGCCTTCGGCTATGCCGCCATCGCCAGCCAGGGGGTGGAGGAGTACGAGCCGGACGGCGTCGCCTCGGTCGAGATCAAGGCGCTGCGCAAATGGATCGCCAAGCGTATCCCGGGCTGAGGCTTTCCCGTCTCCGGGTCCCGCGAGCCTGCCGGCTGCGCCGGTGGAGGCGGGCATGATGGCCCCGCTCGCGGATGCGGGCATGATGGCCCCCGCCGGCGAATGCGGGCATGATGGCATGGTGGCATGCCGCTACCCCTTTCTGGTAATCTCGCCCCGACTGTCCCCTTTCACAGGAATGAGATCATGGCCGCGAAGCGACCCGCTCTCGGCGCCGCTCTGAAGGCCGCCGCCGCCCCCGCGAAACCCGAGCCCAAGCGCGCCGACCCGGCGCCTGCGCCCGCCACGGAGGAGCGCCGCTACGTGCCCCCGCCCTCGCGCAAGGGCACCGCCCCTGTCACCGTCCACCTCTCGCCCGACGCCCGCCGCATCCTGCGCCAGCTGGCCCTGGACGAGGACAGCAGCGTCCAGGCGCTGATGGTGGAGGCCGTCAACATGCTGCTGGCCCAGCGTGGCAAGCCGGAGATCGCGGCGCCGCAATGAGGCCGCATTGAGGGGCGCTCAAGGACCAAGCGTAGGTCGCATGGAGCCGAAGGCGTAATGCGACGCTTCTCCGGCGGGTATGTCGCATTGCGGCTTCGCCTTCATGCGACCTACGGTTCAGGACCATCGAAGGAGGCCGCCTTTACCTCTCCACCCGCTCCGGAGTCTCGCGCCTGACGCGGGCGAGTTCCTCGCGGGCGGCTCGGGCGTCCGCCTGGGCGGCTTCCAGGGCCTGCTGGTGGCGCTTGCGCTCGCTGGCGTCCATGACCAGCAGCACCTGGCGCTCGGACTGGGCGGCGCGGTGCAGGCGGGCCTCCAGCCAGATGCCGTCGCCGGTCTCGATCTCCGCCTGGCCCTCGCCGACGGCCAGCGTCCGGCGCAGCGCCTCGACCCGCCAGCCGCGCGCCCGGGCGGCTTCCAGCAGCGCGTCGATGCCGGTGGCGTCCTGGCGGCCGTCGGGCCGGAACAGCAGGTCGAAGGTCTTGTTGGCGGCGGCGATGCGGCCGCCCGTCTCCAGCAGGCAGACGGCCTCGCCCAGCGTGCCCAGCGTCGCCGACAGGCTGCGCGCCTGCTCCAGCTCCGCCTCCAGCCGGCGCTTCTCCAGGGCACCCAGGCGCAGCGTCTCCAGCGCCCGGGCGAGGTCGCCGATCTCGTCGCGGCGGGCGAGCTTCGGCACCGGCAGCGCCAGATCCTCCACCCCGATGCGGTTGACGGCCTCCGCCAGCCGCGCCAGCGGGCGCACCACCTGACGGCCGAAATAGAGGCTCAGCGCCGCCATGCTCAGCAGGGTGGTGAGGGCCACCGTGGCGAAGCCGGCATGGGCCAGCAGGACCGAGCGCCCGTGCGCCTCAGCCGCCTCGGCCGCCAGCCGCGCCTCCATGCGGCGCTGGAACTCCTGGATCGGCTGCATGACCTTGTCGCGGGCGATGTCGTAGCTCTGGTCGAACAGCAGGCCGCGGGCGCGGCCCAGATCGCCGCGGTCGACCCAGCGGATCGCCTCCGCCTCCACCCGGCCCAGCCCCTCCGCGTTGGCGTGCGACTGTTCGATCAGCGCCAGCTCCTGCACGGGCGCGCCCAGGTAGCGCAGCTCGGTCAGCACCCGGTCGCGCGTGCGGGTCTCCTCCAGCTCGCGCCGGTAGGTCTCGAGATGCCGTGGCTCGCCGAAGGTCGCGTAGAAGCGGGCGGAAGTGGAGAGGATGTCAGCCGCCTGCACCAGTTCGCGGCCCAGGCGCGAGAACTCGGCCTGCCGGGCGAGCGCCGCGCGCTCGCGGTCGGTGGAGGCCAGGCTGGCCAGCTGCAGCGCGATGGTCAGCACCGCCAGGGCGGCGCAGAGGCTGGAGATCAGCAGGGCGCGGTCGCGGATGCGCATCGCCGTCAGCGCCCCCGCCTCACGCGGGGAGCACGCGCGTCACGGCCGTTCCCTGGCCGAATCCGCCGACGCATGGCGCCTCCCGATCCCGGACGGCGGTGGGGCTTCTCGGATGGGCCCCGCTACCCTACCGTCATGATTTGGAATGGTTCCACACTCGCGCCGCGAAGGCCAGACTCTTCGCGCGCCAAGCGGCTGGAAAGGCGTCATGGCGGCAAAGGAAAAGGCCCTCCGTGAGGAGGGCCTTCTCGGAACGCTGGAATGGACCGTCGGGGAACGTCAGGCCTTGATATCGACCACCTGACCCCGGCCGCCGGTGGGAGCCGCCTGGGTCTGCTGCTGCTGCGCCCCCAGGAGCGCCTCCGTGCTCGCGGCCTGCTGCTCGGACGCCTGCTTCAGCTGCGAGACCTGCTGCTGGCTGCGGGCGGAGAGAAGGTTGATGGAGGAGGCGTAGGCGGCGGAGCTGTCGATCTGCATGGTCGAGTTCCTCAAACGATCGGGGTGAGTATGGACCCGCCCGGCCGTATTGCCAAGTGACTCGATTCGCCGCCGGCCCTGCGCCGCGCGGGGATCAGCCCAGCGAGCTCATGATGCTGAAGCAGAGCTGGTCGCCCTGGGCGTGCAGGGTCTTCAGCGCGTCCTTGGGCAGCGGGATGCGCTTGTCGCGGCAATAGGCCACGATCATGCGGGCGAGGTTGTAGGACTCCACCTCCAGCTCCTGTCCCTGGCCGCCCGCCTCGCTCTGCAGCCGGACCGACGGCGGCGGGCCCTCCACCACCTGGATGCGGGTGATGCGCCGCGACGGGTCGAAGCCGTCCAGCGGTACGGACTGGAAGACGAGCTTCAGCTCGTCGTTGGAGAAGATGATGTGCCGGATCTCGGTGATCATGACGTCCTCGGTCGAGAGCGGGGGCTCAGGCGCCCGCGCGCTTCTTCTGGCGGCGGCGGTAGATGGTGCAGGGATTGATCTCGAGCAGGGCGGCGGCGCGGGTGATGTTGCCCCCGCACAGCCGGATCGCCTCCTCGATCGCCTCCTCCTCCAGCATCCAGAGCGGCCGGATCAGGCGCTCCGGCGCGTCGGCGGCGGTGGCCCAGGGGCCCGGGGCGGGTGAGGGCGGGACGGAAGCCGGCACCGGCTCCGCCCGCGGCGGCGGCTCGGACGGGATCGTCACCGGCGTGCCCGGCAACCCGCGCGACAGGTCCGGCGGCGCGCTCAGATCGGCCGGCCGCGGCGACGGCGCCTGGGCGGCCGCCGGCACCGGTGCCACCGGCGCGGCGCCCGGCATGGCGAAGGGGAAGGGCAGCGGCCCGGCCATGGCCGCCCAGCGCGGGTCGGCCAGCATCGGCGGCACGATCAGCGTCGGCTTGTTCAGCGGCGGCGGCAGCATGAAGGGCTGGATCAGGTCGCCGTCGTTCAGCACCACCACGTTGCGCACGACGTTCTGCAGCTGGCGGACGTTGCCCGGCCAGGCGTAGGTGCGCAGGATCTCCTCGGCCTCGGGGCTGAAGTCGCGGAAACCCTTCCGCTCTTCGCGGCTGTAGCGCTCCAGGAAGTCGCGGGCGATCAGCACGATGTCGTCGCCGCGGTCGCGCAGCGGCGGCAGCTCGATGGAGATGACCTGCAGCCGGTAGAACAGATCCTCGCGGAAGCGGCCGGCCTGCACCTCGGCGAAGGGGTCGCGGTTGGTGGCGCAGACGATGCGCACATCCACCGCCTCGGCCTTCTCGCTGCCGACCTTCTTGACCATGCCGGTCTGCAGGAAGCGCAGCAGCTTGGCCTGCAGCGAGAGGTCCATCTCGCCGATCTCGTCCAGGAACAGCGTGCCGCCGTCGGCCTGCAGGGCGGCGCCCGCATGGTCGGCCGTGGCGCCGGTGAAGGCGCCCTTCACATGGCCGAAAATCTCGCTCTCCATCAGGTCCTTCGGGATCGCGGCGCAGTTCACCGGGATGAAGGGCCCCTTGCGGCGGGGGGAGCGCAGATGGACGGCCTCGGCGCAGACCTCCTTGCCGGTGCCGCTCTCGCCGGTGATGAAGACGGTCGCCTTGCTGGGCGCCGCCGCCTCGATCATGCGGTAGACCGCCTGCATCGGCGGCGAGCCGCCGACGAAGCCCTGGTAGCGCGCCGCATCCTGCTCCGGCGCCGGCTCGGGCGCGGCCGCATCCGGCTCGCGGTCGCGCTGGGCGATGGCGACGGCCAGCGCCGCCCGCAGCCGGTCGGGCGCCGCCGGCACCAGCAGCACGTCGGACGCGCCGGCACGCATCGCCTCCACCGCCAGCTGCACCGAGCCCTGGGCCGTCAGCACCACGACCTGCGGCGCGCCGGGGCGGGACCGCAGCTCCCTGACGAAGGACAGCCCGTCGCCGTCCGCGACCTGCAGGTTCAGCAGCACCACGTCGGCGCCGCTCTCCGCCAGGGCCTTGCGCGCGGCGGCGGCGTTCTCCACCGGTTCCAGCGCGTGGCCGTCGCGCTTCAGCGCGCCCACATAGGCGTGCGCCATGGACGGCGCCGGTTCGACGATCAGGACGCGGGTCGACGGGGAGGGCATGCGCGGGGAGGTCCGGAATGGTGCCGACCGCATTGCAGTCTGCAATATACTCCCGGAAGAGGTAGGTGCGCGTCAAGGTCCTTGCATTCGGCAAGACCCAGCCGGTCACTTGGCGGCGATGGTCACCGTCAGCACGTCGGCATAGTCGCCGGCCGCGAGCGTCGGCGAGGCCGGCACCGACACGGACAGCACGCCGCGCCGGGGGGCGCCCGAGGCCGCGCGCTCCGCCCGCAGCCCGCCGGCGCGCTGGGCCGCCGCGTCGTCATAGGCGACGCTGTAGGGCACGCCCTGGGCGGTGCCGTCGGGGCGCAACTCGCCGCCGTTGCGCGAGGCGACGCTGACCGTGTAGCCGCCGCCGGCGTTGCAGCGCTCCTCCACCGTCGCGACCGGCTGGGCCGACTGGCCCTTCACCAGATCGACGGTGGCGGAGGTGGCGCCGAGGTCGACGGTGCAGACCGCCGGAACGGTGCCGCGCAGCGTGAGGCTGGCGGAGGAGCCGCCGGACTGGGCGGCGGCGGTCAGGGGAAGGGCGATGAGCAGGACCAGGGAGAACAGGCCGGGTGCCGCGCGCCATGCCGGCGCGGTCCTCCGTTCACTTTCTCTACGCCCCGGCCTCCTTTTGAGGTCCATGGCGGGTACTCCCCCGTGAGGGCCGCCGGGCGGGGCGCCTTCAGCGCGCGCTCACCGTGACGACCAGGCTGTCCGAATAATCCCCGGCCAGCGCCTGCGACACGTCACCCAGGGTGACCGTCATCTGGTGCCGACCGTATCCCCCGCCATAGGACAGGCTGACGGGTCGGTCCAGCCGCACGGAGGCGCCGTTGACGGACAGGGTGTAGGGCACGCCCTGCGAACGGGTCCGGTCCATGAACCGGCCGCCATTGTCCGACTGGACGGTCACACTGTACCCCGAATTCCCCGACACCTCCAGGTCGAAGCTCCGGGCGGCGCCGCTCTGCATCTGGCCGAAATCCAGCATGCTGGTGCTGCCGTCCAGTTGCCGGCTGATGCCGCCCACCACCACGTTGGCCTGCACCGCGGCGGCGACGTGGGTGGAGACCTCGACCGTGCGGATGTCGACGACCTCGCCGATGCCGTTGCCCTGGATCGAATAGACGCGGAAGGTCACGCGGTCGCGGTAGGAGCCGGCGCCGACCGCCTGGCCGCCATTGATCGTGCTGTAGAACTGGAACTCCACCCGGTCGTTCTTCTTGCCGTTCAGCTTGCCGGAGAAGGTGCCCGCCGCGGAACCGGTGACCGGGTCGGTCAGCCTCTGGCGCAGATTGCCGTCGACCCAAAGCTCGTAGTTCAGCCGCCCGCCGCCGTCCGCCATGCGGCGGACATTGCTGCTGCCGTTCTCGCCGTCGTCGATGCCGACGATGAAGTCGCAGGCGTTGCCGTCCATGAGCTCCACGGCGAAGGTGTGGAAGCCGCGCGGCGGCGCCGGGCCGTAGGGATCGTAGACGCTGGTCGTCTGGACCGGCTGCAGGTCGCGGATGCGCAGGTCGCAGCGCTGCGCCCAGGCCGGGGCGGCGGCCAGCAGCGTCAGGCAGAGGAGGAGGGCCGCGAGGGCCAGGGTGCGGGTCGTGCGCATGGTCGTCCCCATCCTAGCAAAGCCGATGCCGCGGCGGGGCGGGGAAACGCCCGCCGTCACGGCAGCACCTCCAGCGTGAACTCGCCCAGGGTGACCAGCCCCTCGGCGTCGGGGCGCACCTCCACCGGGATCGGCTTCACCGTGACGCCCTCCAGCAGCAGTTCCCATTTGCCCGGGCGCACGCTGTCGACGCGGAAGCGGCCGCGCCGGTTGGTGAAGAAGCGCAGATCCTCCCGCCGGTCGCCGGCTCCCGCCTTCACCGGCCGCAGGATGCCCGACAGCAGGCCCGCCGGTTCCCCGTCCGGTCCCTTCAGGACGCCGTCCAGGGCCACGGTGGCGTCGGTGCCGATGGGCACCAGCGTGCCCGTGCGGTAGCCCGGCTGCACCGCCGGCCGGTCGGTGCCGATGTCGTAGCCCAGCGGCAGGTCCGGCACGTCCAGCAGCAGCGGCCGCACCAGATAGGCCGAGATGTTGGGCACCACGGGCGGGCCCAGGAAGTCGCTCCTGGCGGCGAAGCGGTTGTTCACCGGATCGACGCCGATCTCCTTGCCGGCCAGGCTCGGGTGCGGCACGACGATGGCGAAGCTGTTGCTCACCGGCCGGGTCACGGCGACCTTCCCGTCGGCGAAGGCCAGGGCGCTGGCGACGTTCACCGTCGTCCGGTTCTCCGGCGCCAAGCCGCCGGTGACGATCCGTTCCGACCAGTCGTGGCGCACCGAGGCCAGGAAGCGCTGGTGGGTGTAGCCGACGCTGCCCTGCGCCCGGTCGGGCCCGGCGCGGTTGTTGTAGTCGGCGAACAGGTTCCAGGCGTCGACGACGCGCAGATCCTGGTAGCGCCAGTCCAGCCGCCGCTCCCGCCGGATCGTGTCGACGCTGGCGCCGACCGCTTGGCGGCCCTTGTCCAGGCTGTAGCGCAGGGTCACGTAGGCGCCCTCCTCCTCGGTGCCGTCGGTGCGGCGGCTCTTGGAGAGGGTCACGTCCAGGCTGCCGACCCGGTCGATGCGGCGGCGCAAGGATATGTCGGCGGAATAGCCGTCCATCATGCTCGCGTCCCGGCTCACTTGGTAGCGGGCAGACAGCGTCGCGGTCAGCTCGGGCAGCAGCGGCTGGCCCAGCCGTGCCGCCAGATCCCAGGAGATGCTGTTGCGCGGGTCGGTGGTGCCGAAGGTGGCGAAGGCGCTGTCGCGCCACGTCGCCTGAAGGGTGACCGTGCGCTGCTGCCAGAACTCCTCGCCGGTGCGGAAGTCGCGGTAGCGCAGCGTGCCGGCCATGCCCCTCGACGCGCCGAAGCTTGCCGCCGGTTCCACCGAGAAGGTGCCGAGCGAGGTGGTGTACAGCGCCTCGGCCCCGGCCACGGTCTGCAGCCGGTCGGCCTGCACCGAGGCGCCGAGGGTCAGCTGGTCGGACAGTCCGACCCGGTGGTAGCCGCTGAAGGTCAGCTTGTCCTCGTCGTAGCGCAGCCGGTCGCGCTCGGACAGCGACGGGTAGCCCACCGCGTAGGAGAACTCGTTGACCCCAGGGGCCAGCAGCTGGCTGTCGAAGAAGAACGGAAAGTTCAGCAGCTGCTGCCGGCCATAGACGTCGGTGATGCGCACCGTGATGTCGTTGGTACCGGTCGTGCCGGGAAAGTTGGAGAGGTTGTAGGGCCCGGCATCCAGGCGGAAGGTGCGGGTCGGCTGGCCGTTGACCAGCACCTCCACCGTCGAGGGGTTCTCCAGGATCAGGTCCTGGCGGCCGGTCGGCTGCACCTGCCGGTAGGGCTGCAGCGAGAAGTTGCGCGATACCGACAGCCCGCCCAGCGCGCGACCGGACTGGCCGACCGCGACGGGGTAGTTCAGGTCGCCCGCCTGGACCCGGATCGACTGCTCCACGAAGTCGTGCACCAGCCGGGCGGGGCCGCGCGACCAGCGGCGGGTTCCGTCCTCCCGGTAGAAGGCCTCCGCCTCGATCACCCAGCCCTTGAGGTTGACGGCGTTCTCGAAGCTGACGCTCAGCGGCTGGCGCCCGTCCGGCTTGTCGTCGGCGGGGAAGGCCAGGTACTCCACCGCGGCGCGGATGTTGGTGTAGGCACTGACCGCGGCGGTGGGAAGCACGAGATAGCCCCGCGCCGCGTCGCCGCGGGTGGAGACGTTCAGCGTCTGCTGGCGGCGCAGGGCCGGCGGCACCTTCACGTCGACCAGCAGCTCCGCCTGGTCCAGCCGAATCTCGACCCCGCCGGGCTCCAGCTTCGACGGGCTGCCGAAGCCGTCGGCGCCGGAGATGGCCTTCAGCCGCGCCAGCGGCTCCTCCTGGGTGAACTCCTGCAGCATGCCGACCAGCCGCGCCACGTCGATCTGGCTGTCGGCCGGGTCTGCGGCGATGCGGGCGGGGACCAGCCCCAACTCGCGGCCGTTGATGCGCAGCGGCAGGTCGAGCGTGCGGACCTTCGCCTGCTTCTTGGCGCCGAACACCTTGCTGAACAGGGCGTCGGAGGAGGCGGGCTTCGTCGGCTCGGCGGGCGGCGAGGGCGCGCCGGCGTCGCCGGTGACGGTCTCGGGTGCCGCGACGGCGGCGATGGGCAGGGCCGCGCCCAGCATCAGGGCGGCCGCCAGGGCCCGGCGCCGCGATCCGGACCGGGCCGGGCGCCCGCCCGGTTCAGTGAGGGGGGAAGGGGAGGATCGTCCTGGCGTCACGGCACATTGAGGGTGGCGGACACCGGCCCGGCGGCGAGGCCCGCCGGCCAGGGCACGAGGAAGCGGCGGGTGGTGCCACCCAGCAGGTTCTCGCCCACCAGGCCCGCCAGCTGCTCCTGCCCCGCCAGCGTCACCGAGCCGCCGCCGGCCTGGACCGCCAGGGTGGCGTCGCGCAGCACCTTGCGGGCGGTGCCGTCGTTGCGCAGGACCACCTCCAGCGCCTTGCCCGCCGGCGTGTCGGCCGGCTTGGCGGAGAGGACGGAGACCTTGGGCGCGGCCGTCGGCGGGACGATGTAGAGAGAGGCGACGTACTTCACCAGCAGCCGCACCTGGCCGCCCTGCGGCGCCGGCTTGCCGATGTCGATCGGCAGCTGCTCCGCGATCAGCCGGAAGGAGAGCTCGCGGTCGGGGTTCGGATTGCCGACCCATTGGACCCGGATCGACTGGTTCTCGTTGGGCTGCAGGATGATCTGCTCGGGGAAGACGACGAAATTCTCGGTGTCCTCGGTCAGGACGTCCTCGCCCTCCATGCCCATGGCGCGGGCCATGACCTTGACCTCGACCGCGACCGGCTCCTTGCCGTCATTCTCGATGCGGAAGATCTGCGTGGCGCCGCGGCCCGAGGGCTGCAGCTCCATCTCGATGGGGATCAGGCGGAAGGCGGCGGCCGGCAGCGGCGCCAGCGCGATCATCAGCGCGGCCAGGAGCGGCAGCAGAGAAGACGGGGAGGGGGCGAGGGGGCGCATGGAAACCGTTTCGACTCCGCATCCAAAGACTTAGCAGCATAATACTTTGGGATGTTTGAATCATTGGTATAGGGCGGCGTCAAGCCCGGCTCTGGCGCGGCGGCCCCGGCTGCGCTATCAGCGGGACGGAACATGCCGGCGGCGGTCGCGCGGCAGGGAGGAAGCGATGGCGAAGATCTATGTGGCCCGCAGCGCGAAGCTGAGCGACTGGGCGTCCGACGTCGGCCTCAGCAAGCACATCTTCAAGGTCGGGGTCGCCGAGGACCCGAAGGCCGAGATCGCGAAGGGCTGGGCCGGCGAGACCGACTGGACCCTGGTCAAGGCCCAGGAGGCGGGCGAGGTCACCGAGGAGCAGGCGCTGGAGCGGCTCGCGCGCAAGGACAAGCTGGTCGACCCGACCTACTATCCGCGCATCAAGGGCGCGGCCGGCATCTTCAAGGTGCCCCCGAACAGCGTCCAGAACCACATCGTCCTGACCCGCGCCCTGGCGGGGGAGGGCGAGAGCCTGGACGTCAAGATCAAGACCGCCGACTTCGCCCAGTACCTCATCGCCAACGCGCTGAAATAGGTGTGTGCCTGGGGCCGCCCAGCCGGTGCGGGTAAGCGCCGTCGGCTGGGAAGCGCCGCAGGTCGGGAGGAGCGTCAACGTATCCCGGCGTCTGCCGGTGTAGGTCGGGATGCGCTTCGCTCCTCCCGACCTACGGGCACGACGCCCGCCGCGATCCGCAGGACGGCCGATGGGCACCCCGGGAGTGGCATGGGGCGTGCTTTTCTTTGTTGGATGCTGGTGGAGTGGAGCGGCGTCGGTGGTGCTGGGTAATGGGTCAGACAAAGATTACCGTCTACGCGTAGAGCATATGTCCTCCCTTGTCACCCCTCCCCGTCCTGCGCCTCCTTCCAGGGCGGCAGCGGCTGCTCCAGTCGCCAGCTGCCGTCGTCGCAAACCTCGTGCCGCCGTTCGGAGGAGGAGCGGCGCCAGGCCGTCTCCTGGATCCAGAAGCGGCCGAGCTCCCGGTTGCGCTCCATGTAGGGCGCCAGCTGCTCCGGCCCGATCTCGAAGATCTCGCGGTAGCGCTGGATCAGGATACGCATCGCCCGGGCGCGGGACGGCGCCATGAGGTCGGCGCCGTCGGTGCGGCCGTTCGGCCGGCGCTCATAGTCCTGGCGGGCGATGAGGTCGAGCAGCGCCACCTCCAGCGCGTTCAGATGCACGGTCAGCGAGGCGCCGATGCGGCTCTCCCGGTCCTCGATGTTGCGCTGGCGCCAGCGCCGCTGCCGCTCGGTTCGCTTGCGGCGGCTCTCCCGCTCCTTGAGCTCGGCCAGCGCCAGCAGGCGCTCCATCTCCTCGCGGTCGTCCCCGGCCATGCGCGTTCCTCCTGAAGCGGGGCGGCATCATGCCGGAGAGCGCGGCCGAAATCACCGGCGCGCGACAGCCGGAGGACCGTCGCCCATGAAAAAGGCCCCGCCACCGTCGCCGGCGGCGGGGCCCTGTCAGGCCGCACGGGGCGGAGCCGTCACTCCGCGTCGACGATGCGGGGCCGCATCGGCGCCGGCTCCTCCTTCGGCGTGAGGAAGCGGCTGAACTTCGGCGACAGCCAGTGCTGCAGATCGTCCATGACCGTGAAGACGGCGGGCACGATCACCAGCGACAGCAGGGTCGAGGTGATCAGGCCGCCGATCACGGCCACAGCCATCGGCGCGCGGAACTCGGTGTCGTAGCCGAGGCCGGTGGCGATGGGGATCATGCCGGCGATCATGGCGATGGAGGTCATGATGATCGGCCGGGCGCGCTTGGCGCCGGCATCCATCAGGGCCTCGCGCCGCGACATGCCGCGCTCCTCGATCGACACCAGCGCGTACTCCACCAGCAGGATCGAGTTCTTGGTCACCAGACCCATCAGCATGAGGATGCCGATCAGGGCGGGCATGGACAGCGCCATGTTCGCGATCAGCAGGGCCACCGCCGCGCCGCCGATCGACAGCAGCAGCGCCGTCAGGATCGTCACGGGCTGGAAGAAGTTGCGGAACAGCAGCACCAGCACCGCGATGATCAGCAGCACGGCCGTGCCCATGGCGACCATGAAGCCCTTGAACATGATCGCCATCTCCTCGGCGCCGCCCACCTTGGGCTTGGAGATGCCGGGCGGCATGTTGCGCATGGAGGGCAGGTCGTTGATCGCCTTCATCGCCTCGCCCAGCTCCATGCCGCGCAGATCGGCCTGGATCGAGATGCGGCGGGCGCGGTCGAAGCGGTCGATCTGGGTGGCGCCGGCCCCCATCTCGATGTCAGCCACCGCCCGCAGCGGCACCGTGCCGCCGGAACCGGTGCGGACCCGCAGATTGCCGATCACGTCCAGGTCCGACCTGTAGTCGTCCTGGATCTGCACCCGGATCGGCACCTGCCGGTCGCCCAGGTTGAACTTGGCCGAGGCGCTGTCGATGTCGCCCATGGTGGCGATCTTGGCGACGCGGCCGATGGAGGCCACCGACACGCCCTGCTCGGCCGCCAGGTCGAAGCGCGGCTTGATCAGGATCTCGGGCCGCAGCATGGCCGCGGTCGAGGCGACGTTCGCCAGGAAGGGCAGGCCCTGCATCTCCCGCAGAACGACCTCGGCATGTTTTTCCAGGGCGGGACCGTTGTCGCTGGTCAGCATGATGCTGATGTCCTTCGGCCCGAAGCCGGAGGTGTTGTTGAAGCTGGCCTTCACGCCCGGGACCTGCTCCAGCATCGGCTGGACCGCGATCTCGAACTCCTTCTGCGTCAGGTCCCGCTCGCCCTGGTCCTTCAGCAGGATCCAGACGCGGCCACGGCGGATCTGGCCGCCCTGGCCGGCGCGGGCCCAGATCATCTTCACCTCGGGCCGGGTCGAGATCAGGCCGGCGACGCGCTGCACGGCGGCATCGGCCTCCTCGATCGTCACGCCCGGCTGCATCTCGACGTTCAGGCTGGACATGCCCGTGTCGCGCGGCGGGAAGAAGCCCTGCGGCAGCATGGCCATCATGACCAGCGACAGCAGGAAGAAGCCGAAGCCCATGGCGATCGTCTTCCACCGGTGGGTCAGGCACCAGTCCAGCACCCGCATGTATTGCGGCGTCCAGCGGCCCTCATGCTCGGGCTGCTGCTGCGGGGTGAGCATGTAGGCCGCCATCAGCGGCGTGATCAGGCGCGCCACCAGCAGCGAGAACAGCACCGCCACCGCGACGGTGACGCCGAACGACTTGAAGAACTGGCCGGCGATGCCGGGCATGAAGGAGACGGGCAGGAACACCACGACGATGGTCATGGTGGTGGCGACCACCGCCAGCCCGATCTCGTCCGCCGCCTCCAGCGCCGCCGCGTAGGGCCGCTTGCCCATGCGGATGTGCCGGACGATGTTTTCGATCTCGACGATGGCGTCGTCGACCAGGATGCCGACCACCAGCGCCAGGGCCAGCATGGTCACGCCGTTCAGCGTGAAGCCGAACCACTGCATCACCAGGAAGGTCGGGATGGTGGAGAGCGGCATGGCCAGAGCCGAGATCAGCGTGGCGCGCATGTCGCGCAGGAACCACCAGACCACCGCCACCGCCAGGATGGCGCCCAGCACGATCGCCTCGACCGAGGCGGCGTAGCTTTCCTTGGTGAACTTGACCGTGTCGATCACCAGGCCGAAGCGGACGTCGGGATAGTCCTTCTCGAGCTGGGCGATCGCCTTCTTGACGTGCTCGGAGACGGTGACCTCGCTGGAGCCCGGCGCCCGGCTCAGCGCGAAGCCGACCGCGGGGTTGCCGTCCAGGCGCGAGACCTGGCGCATCTCCGAGGTGCCGTCGATCACGGCGCCGAGGTCCGACAGGCGCACCTTGCGGCCGCCGGGGATCGAGATCTCGGTGTTGCGCAGATCCTCCACCGTCCGGGCGGCGCCCAGGGTGCGGATGGCCTGCTCGCTCTGGCCGACCGTGCCGCGGCCGCCGGGCAGGTCGACGTTCAGGTTGCGCAGCTGCGCGTTGACCTCGTCCGCGGTGACGCCCAGCGCCTGCAGCCGGCCGGGGTCCAGGTTGATGCGGATCTGCCGCTCCAGCCCGCCGATGCGGTCGATCTCGCCGACGCCCGGCAGGCGGGTGAGGGTGCGGCCGATCTCGTTGTCGATCAGCCAGGACAGCTCCTCGACCGAGCGGGTCTCCGACGCCAGCACGTAGTACAGGATCGGGTCGCCGGTGACGTCGATGCGGGTCACCTGCGGCTCGTAGATGTCCTGCGGCAGGTCGGAGCGGACACGCGCCACCGCGTCGCGCACGTCGGAGACGGCACGGTCGGTGTCGTAGCCGATCTTGAACTCCAGCGTGGTGTTGCTGAAGCCGTCGCTGATGTTGGAGTTGACGCGGCTGATGCCGGTGATGCCGGAGACCGCGTCCTCGATCTTCTTGGTGACCTGCATCTCCAGCTCGCTGGGCGCGGCACCGGGGCGCGACACGCCCACCGTCACGATCGGGAAGTCGATGTCCGGATCGCTGGTGATGCTCATCGACCCGAAGGAGACGAGGCCCGCCAGCGTCAGGATGATGAAGAGGACGACCGGCGGCACCGGGTGCCGGATCGAGGTCGCCGATATGTTGCGGAGGTTCACGGCCGGGCCCTCCTCACTTCGCCTTGGGGAGCGGCTTGACCTCGACGTCCGGCATCTTCTCCGCCACCGTCACCAGGTCGCCTTCCTTCAGGTAGCCGGCGCCGGTCACGATGATGCGGGCGCCCTCGTCCACGCCGGACATCAGGGCGATGCGGCCCTGGTCGCGGGCGCCGGTCTCCACCACATGGGCGCGGGCCTTGTTCCCGTCGCCGACCGAGTAGACCACCGGCCGGCCGTCCTTGTAGACGACGGCGTTCTCCGGCACGACCAGCGCGTCCATGCTGCCGGTCTCGACCCGCCCGCGGGCGAACATGCCGGGGCGCAGGGCGGGGTCCTTCGGCACGTCGATCTTGACGATGCCCATGCGGGTCTTCGGGTCTACGGTGGGCGCCACCAGCCGCACCTTGCCCTCGAAGGCCGCGTCGCGGTCGCCGTCGACGCGCAGCGTCACAGACTGGCCCTCGCGCAGGCGCAGTATGTCGACCTCCGGCACCTCGGCCGCCAGCTCGACCCGGTCGTCGCGGATCATGCGGAACATCTCGGCGCCGCCGCCGCTGACCATGCCCAGGCGGGCGGAGCGGGCGATGATGGTGCCGTCGGCCGGCGCGCGCACCTCGGCCTGGCGCAGGCGCGCCTCCGACTGCTCGCGGTTGGCGGCGGCCACGGCCACGCGGGCCTGCGCCGTCGCGGCGGTGGCCCGCTTGTTGTCGAGGTCGCGGGCGCTGGTGTGGCCGCCCTTGGACAGCTCCTCGGCGCGGCGGACGTTGGCCTGCGCCTCGGCGGCGATGGCCTGGGCCTCGCGCAGCGCGGCCTCCTTCTGAGCCAGGTCGGCGCGCAGGATGCTGTCGTTCAGCCGCACCAGCACCTGACCGGCCTTCACCTTGTCGCCGACATCGACCAGCACCTCGGTCACGGCGATGCCGGTCGCCTCGGCGCCGATGGTCAGCTCGTCCCAGGCGGTCAGCGAGCCGGTGACCGGCAGGGTGGCGCTGATCGGCGCGCGGCCCAGTGGCTGCGCCGTGACGGTCAGGGTCGAGGCCTGCTTGGAGGCGTCCGCCGGGGCGGGGCCGCCGCCGCGGGTCGCGAAGACCCCGATGCCGACGGCGACGGCCAGCAGCGAGACGCCGCCGGCGATCCACCAGCGGCGCTTGCCGCGGATTCTGGTCTGGCCCGTCATTCCGCCCATGACGTGGACCGGGTTCTGCTTCGCCGTCGCCGACGCGATCGGCTCCACAGGTTGGCTGTAGCTCATGTTCCCCCTCTTCGGGACGCGGCACCCCGGCCTGTCCCTGGCTTGGCCTCAACATACGTCCGGGTTCCCATCCTTCCCGCAGGGCGGCGCGGGAAGGCCGGGATACCGGCCCGTTCCGATAGTTGCAGACACGCTATTACGCGTCCGCGTAACGGAATAGAGGGGTATTGTATCAGTTTGTAACGCTGGACGGCAGGGCCGCTCTTTTGCGCCCCGAAAAGAAAGCGGCGCCGGAAAGCCTCCGGCGCCGCTCCTGCCCCTCGAAAAACGAGGCGATATCAGTACTTGACGCTTGCCGACAGGCCGAAGGTGCGGCCCTTGCGCAGCGCCGAGAAGAAGGCGCGGGGCGTGCCGGTGTCGGCGCCGACGGTGCCCGGCGGCAGGCGCGGAACGAAGCCGTGGCGCAGGTCGAACCAGCGGGTCGCCAGCGGGATGCTGTCCTCGTCCAGCAGGTTGCGGCCGAACACGGCCAGTTCCCACATGTCGCTGCGCACGCCGGCGCGGGCGCCCAGCAGGTAGGAATCCCCGGTCTCGGCCAGGTTGTGGACCTGGACGTACTTGCTGGACTCGTAGGTCAGGTCGCCGCTCAGGAAGAAGCGGGTCTCGCCGACCAGCGTGTCCTCATAGGTGGCGTTGGCCGAGACCTTGTGCTTGGAGCCCAGCGGCAGGCGGTTGCCGCTGATGTCGCAGAGATCGCCCTGGTAGCCGGCCGGGATCAGGAAGCCGCCGGAGTTCAGCACGTACTCGAAGTCGTCGCAGCCCTTGGTGAACTTGGCGTCGGTCAGCGAGTAGCCGAAGCCGAGGGTCAGCTGGTCGGTCGGCGCCGCCTGAACCTCCAGCTCGAAGCCCTTGATCTCCGCCGCGCCCTGGTTGGTGGCGATGGAGGTGAGGGCGCCCTGGCCGGTGGGGCTCGCCAGCGCCTGGGTCAGCTGCACGTCGGTGGCGTCGATGTAGTAGCCGGAGGCGTTGACCTGCAGGCGGCCGCCCAACCAGGTGGTCTTGGCGCCGATCTCGTAGTTGTCCGACTCCTCCTGCAGGTAGAAGGGCTTGCCCACCGTGTTGCCGGCCGAACCGTTGACGCCGCCGGGCTTGTTGCCCTTGGCGAAGACGCCGTACAGCAGCGCGTCCTCGGTGAACTGGTAGTCCAGGGTGAAGCGAGGGGTGACGCTCTGGTACTTCTCCGAACCGGCGAAGCCCTGCACGCCCGGACGGCCGGGGGCGCAGCAGTCGATGCGGCTCTTCTCCTCGACCGCCCAGCGCACCTCGCCGGTGGCGGTCAGCTGCTCCGTGATGTCGAAGGCGACCAGGGCGAACAGCGCCTTGTTCTCGATCTCGGTCAGCACCGAGCCGGGCGACGTGACCTCCTGGCCGGCGGCGTTCTCGAAGGGCAGGCCGCCCTTGCCGCTGGCGAAGGTGATGTCGACGTTCTCTTCCCGGTTATGGAAGAAGTAGCCGCCGCCCAGCCAGCGGAAGCGGTCGTCCTGCGGGCTGGCGAGGCGCAGCTCGGTCGAGTAGTCGCGGATCAGGTAGCGGCTGGAATTGGCGAAGGCCGGCTCCTGTGGCACGCCGCCGACGACCGGCGGGCCGAAGAAGACGAACGCGTCGGAATGGTCGCTGTCGGTGCCGTAGAAGCGCTTGGCCCAGCGGTAGCCGGACTGCGAGGTCAGCGTGTAGCCCGAGCCGCCGATGTCGTAGTCCGCCGCCAGGCTGGCCAGATACTGCTGCACCTCGACGCCGTCATAGGCGGTGCCGTCGGCGGTGCCGTTCGGCAGCGGGTCGGTGTTCAGCGCGATCAGGTCCGGCCGCGGCTTGATGACGCCGCAGTAATACTGGTTGTTGTTGGTGCTGACGATGGTGCCGCCGGCGCGGAAGGCGGCGGAGCGGAAGCCCGGCTTGCAGTTGTTGGCGGTCGCCGGCTGCAGGAACAGCGCCAGCGGGCCGTCGTCGTCCTTGCTGATCTGGCCGCGGGCGCGGACCGTCAGATTGTCGCTGGCCTGAAGGAACAGGGTGCCGGCGACGCTGTCGCTCTGCTCGTCGCCGACCTTCTTGCCGGTCAGCCGGTTGCGGTACTGCCCGCCATATTCGAAATGCCGGGCGTTGAGGCTGGCGAACAGCTTGTCGGCGATGATCGGGCCGCTGACATTGCCGGTCAGCTCCAGCTCGTCATACTCGGCGACCGTCAGCTTGGCGCCGGCGCGCGCCTCGTTGCCCGGCGTGCGGGTGATGAAGTTGATGGCGCCGGCGTAGGTGTTGCGGCCGTAGAGCGCGCTCTGCGGGCCCTTGATGATCTCCACCCGCTCCAGCTGGCTCAGATCCAGGCTCTGGATGTCGCCGGGATAGTAGATGCCGTCGATGAAGTAGGCGGTGCCCGATTCGACGCCGAACTGCACGCCGGCCAGCACATTGGCCTGGCCGCGGATCACGGGGCGGTCGGTGGTGCGGCCGAAGGCCTGGGAGAAGCTGAGGCCCGGGGTGAAGCGGGCGATGTCGTTGACGTCGGTGATGCCGCGCTCGGCCAGCGCCTCGCCGGTGAAGGCGGTGACGGCGACGGGGGCCTGCTGCAGCGACTCCTCGACCTTGCGGGCGGTGACGACGATCTCTTCGATCTGGGCGGAGGCCGGCACGGCGGTGATCGCCATCCCCAATCCGACGGCGCTGCCCAGAAGCATCGACTTGAACGAGACCTTCACTGCCATCTGCCACCCCCTGCTTTATCGCGCCGGCCCCACCCGCGACGGGGGCCTATCACGCACTTTAGATGGGGGTAAGCGTAAGGGGAGCCCGGGAGGCGATTCAAGCGGCTTGCCTAGTTGTCATGTCATTATGACATTTAGGACTGAAACTTGTGTCCCCTGCGCCACACCGCCTCAGTAGAGGGCCGCGCTGGCAAGGCTGTCGCCGCCGTAAAGCGAGACGCGGCTGCGCTGGTGCCCGGCGGCGTACATGCCGACGATCACGCTGTCCACCCGCTCGCCATCGCCGCACGGCAGCAGCAGCCGGTCGAGCCGGCGGGCGGCGCCTTTCAGCGCACGCGCGTCCATGGTGCAGGCCACCGGCGCGCGCTCCGTCCGGCAGCGTTCGTATGGCGCCAGCATCGTCGCGTGCACCTCGGGCGGCAGGCAATCCTCGAGATAGCGGCCGGTGAAGTCGCGGCCGTCATAGCGGTTGATGGCGGTTCCGGCCAAGCGGACATAAAGCCGCTTCGGGCCGTCATGCAACTCGATGATGCCGATATGCCCGAACCAGGGCTGGAAATCCTCGGCCCGGAACTCGCGGCGCGCCGGCAGGGGGCGACCGTCGCGCACCGTCTCCCAGAGGGCCAGAAGGCCCGCCAGTTGCGCGTTCTCGATGTCCATGCGTGTCTCTCCCCGGCGGATAGCGCCCGCCTACCCCGTTTACGTACGCTCGAAAGTGTTAATGGTGGGTTACCGGTGCCACTGGGCGTCGGCAGCCGGTTGCCTCGGCGGGCTCGGGGTGCTTCTCTCCCTGCAGGAAACGAGTGCTACCGGAGGAGTCGAGATGCGGGCGTTGGCGGCGGGGGCCCTGTCCCTGGGCATGGTGGCGCTGGGTACCGGGATCGCCCTGGCGGAACCGCCGGGAGCGCCGGGCGCCGCGCCCTTCTGGACCACCGGCGCCAAGGAAGGCATCGGCACCGCCATCGGCGCGGAATCCCCGGTCTGGTACGCGCTCGGCCAGGGCGTGCTGCAGGAGGTCTACTACCCCGCCCTCGACGTCGCCAATGTCCGCGAGCTGCGCTTCCTGGTGCTGGACGGGCAGGGCAAGGTGACGACCGAGGGGGAGGGGATGCGCCTGTCGGTGGAGCTGGCCGATCCGCGTGCGCTGACCTACCGGCAGGTGGCGACCGACGCGCAGGGCCGCTTCCGCCTGACCAAGACCTGGATCACCGATCCGGCGCGCCCGGCCCTGCTGGCCGAGGTGCGGTTCGAGGCGCTGGACGGCGGCGCCTACCGCCTGTTCGCCCATTACGACCCGTCGCTGGCCGGCAGCGGCCTGTGCGACGCCGGTTCGGTGATGCGGGGCGCGCTGGTCGCCACCGACGATGGCGCGTGCGATCCGGAGAAGGTGCTGGAAGGCGCCACCGTCGCCACCGCGCTCATGGCCTCCACCCCGTTCAAGGCGGTGTCCAACGGCTATGCCGGCAGTGAAAGCGACGGCGCCGCGCTGCTGGCGAAGGCGGGCGGGCTGACCCCGGCCCATGCCGCGGCCAAGGGCGGCAATCTGGTGCAGACGGCGGAGATATCCATCGATAAGGACACCCGCTTCACCCTGGCGCTGGGCTTCGGCCCGGACGCGGCGGCCGCGGTCGCCACCGCCGAGACCGCGCTGAAGCGCGGCTGGGACAAGGCGTCCAAGGCCTATGCCGAGGGCTGGCACGACTATCTGGACGGCCTCGCGCCGGCACCGAAGAGCGTCGCTTCCGACCCCGCCCTGAAGACGCTCTACACCGTCTCGGTCATGGGGCTGAAGGCGCATGAGGACAAGAAGTACCCGGGCGCCGGCGTCGCCTCGCTGAGCCATCCCTGGGGCGAGGCGCAGGAGGCCGACCGCTGCTGCCGCCACGGCTATCATGCCGTCTGGGCGCGCGACCTCTACCATGTCGCCACCGCCATGGTCGCGGCGGGGGACAAGGCCTATGCCGAGCGCGCGCTGGACTATCTGCTCAACGTCCAGCAGAAGCCCGACGGCCTCATCCCGCAGAACACCCGGCTGAACGGCAAGCCGATCTGGCCCGGCCAGCAGATGGACCAGGTCGCCTATCCCGCGCTGATGGCTTGGCAGCTGGGCCGCACCGACGCCAAGACCTGGGAGAAGCTGAAGCTCTCGGCCGACTATGTCGCCGATTTCGGCCCCGACACCCAGCAGGAGCGCTGGGAGGAGAACAGTGGCGCCTCGCCCGCCACCGTCGCGGCCGAGATCGCCGGCCTGGTCGCCGCCGCCGACATCGCAGGGAAAAACGGCGACAAGGAGCGGCAGCAGCGCTACCTGGAGATGGCCGACCTCTGGCAGTCCAAGGTCAAGGAATGGACCGTCACCTCCAAGGGCGAACTGCCGGGCGCCGAGGGCGGCCGCTACTTCATCCGCATCGCGCCCAAGGGCCAGCCGGACGCCGCCGACCGCATCACCATCACCAATGGCGGCGGCAACCACGACCAGCGCCGCATCGTTGACCCGAGCTTCCTGGAACTGGTGCGCCTCGGCGTGCTGCCGGCCTCCGACCCCGACGTGGTCGCCAGCCTGAAGGTCGTCGACCAGGTCATCGGCAAGCCGGCGCCGGGCGGGGCGATGCTCTATTACCGCTACAACAACGATGGCTACGGCGAGACCACCAACGGCCAGCCCTACACCGGCGAGGGTAAGGGCCGGCTCTGGCCGCTGCTGACCGGCGAGCGGGGCGAGTACGAGCTGGCCGCCGGCCGGGACGCCATGGCGCATCTGCGCACCATGGCCGCCACCGCCAACCAGGGCCACATGATCGCCGAGCAGGTCTGGGACGAGGGGCCCGACTTCGGCAAGGGCACCGGTTCCGCCACGCCGCTGGCCTGGTCCATGGCCCAGTTCGTGCGGCTCGCCCACTCCATCGACGCCGGCCGCCCGGCGGCGACCCCGTCCATCGTGGCCGAGCGCTACCTGAAGCCGAAACCGTAAGGCGCGGAAGATCGGACCGGAACGGCACGGCTGTTCCGACTGTCATCATCAGCCGAAACGGCCGAGGGTTCCGCTTCACTTCCCTGTCGCGCCGCAGGTACAATGGTTGCTGATCGCTCGGTGCCAGGGGTGTTTTGTGTCGTCGGTTCAGGTGCTCGCCATCGTCGGAGGTCGTCTCGAGAGCGACAACGCCGCCATCTTCGCCGAATTGAAGCGCCTGTCGAACGGGCGCATGGCGATCCTCGCCACCGCGTCGGGCGAGCCCGACGATGTCGGCAAGGAGACGGTCGAGATCTTCGCCGCCCACGGCATCCTCTCCGCCCTGCTGCCGCTGCACGGCCCCGAAGCCGCCGCCAACGCCCAGGACCCCGCATTGGTGGCCGAGATCGAGCGCTGGGGCAGCGTCTGGTTCACCGGCGGCGACCAGTCGCTGATCTCCGCGGCGCTGGAACCCGACGGCATCGAGTCGCCGGTGCTGGCCTGCATCCGCCGCCTGCATGCCGAGGGCGGGCTGGTGGCGGGCTCCAGCGCGGGTGCCGCCTGCCAGTCCGGCCCGATGATCGTCGGCGGCGCCTCGGTGCAGGCGCTGGCGCACGGCGTCACCGAGGATCCGGCGACGCCCGGCATGATGATGGGCCGGGGGCTGAACTTCTTCCGCCACGGCCTGATCGACCAGCATTTCATCCGCCGCGGCCGGCTGGGCCGGCTGCTGGTCGGCATGCAGACCAGCGGCAGCCGCTGGGGCTTCGGCGTCGACGAGAACACCGCCATGATCGTGGAGGGCGACAGCCTCCGCGTGGTCGGCGAGTACGGCGCGCTCATCATCGACCTCGGCGCCGCCAAGGTGACGGGCGACCGCCGTCGCTGGGACGGGGTGCGGGTCTCCTACCTGGACAATGGCGACGGCTTCGACCTGAAGGCCATGAAGCCGCTGCCGAACCCGGCCAAGAAGCGCATGCGCTGCAGCAAGCGCTCCTGGACCGCGCCGGCGCACAGCCGCCGCAACATCTTCGGCCCCTACACCTTCTACGAGCTGCTGGTGCGCCTGGCCGAGGGCGACCCGGCGCACTACACCGAGGACACGGCGCTCGCCTTCGAGCCCATCTCCAACACCGCGGTGAAGCTGCATTTGCAGCGCGACAAACGCCGCTCGAAAGCGCTGTGCGCCCGGACCCCGGCCGGCATCCGCTACACCGCGCTGGACTTCCGGCTCGACATCCGCTGCGAGCAGCTGAGCCGCGCCGAGTGGGTGCGCTGGCGCACGGCCGAGCAGCGCAGCCTGGTCGGCCCGGGCGACATCCCCGCCGGCAAGATCATCGTCACCGGCTCCTCGCCGCTGAGCGGCCGGCCCGAGCTGATGGACGGGATCATCGAGCGCATCCAGGGGCCGGTCGGCGTCATCGCCGCCGCCTCGGGCGATCCCAAGGACGCGGCCGCCGACTATGTCCGCCTGCTGCGCCGCCACGGGCTGGAGGCGGAGGATCTGGGCATCACGCCCGGCACCATGCCGACGCTGATGGACGACCCGGCCATGGTCGAGCGCATCGCCGCCAAGAAGACCATCCTCTTCACCGGCGGCGACCAGAAGCGGCTGGTGGACACGCTGCTGCACCGGGGCGCCGAGACGCCGCTGCTGACGGCCATCCTGCACGTCTACCTGTCCGGCGGCACGCTGGTGGCGGTCAGCGGCGCCGCGGCGGCCCTGTCGGGCATCATGATCGCCGGCGGCGGCAGCTACCAGGCGCTGCGCTACGGCGTGGCCGCCGACGCCGGGCACGAGGGCATCCTGATCGAGGAGGGCTTCGGCCTCTTCGACATCGGCGTGCTGGACCAGAACGTCATCGACCGCAACCGGCTGGGCCGCCTCATCGTCGCCTGCGCCGAGGAGAACAGCCGCTTCGGCTTCGGCCTGTGCGAGGATTCGGGCCTGGTCGTCCATGGCGGCGGCACCGAGATCGAGGCCATCGGCCGCACCGGCGTGGTACTGGTGGAGATGGCGCCCGACCAGATCCAGGTCCAGGGCGACGTCTTCGCCGCCAAGGGCGTGCAGCTGGCCCTGCTGAAGCCCGGCGTGCGCACCGACGCGCTCAGGGCCGGCGCGCCCGCCGTCGCCGACGACGCCACGCGGCGGGTCGAGGATCTGGTGCGCATGCTGGAGCGCGAGGTCGAGCAGGCCACGCGCCGGGGCAACGGACATGACGGCCGCATCCTGGTGGCGATGCGGCGGGGACAGCTGGGCCGGGTCGAGGTCGACCTGGAAAGCGAAAGGCTGGGCGGCGACTAGGCGTCGCCCGGAAGTCATTGATGCATTAAGCCGGCGTCAGTCCGGCGGGGGAGAGAGGGGCGAGCATGGAAATCGTGAAGACCTCGGTCTATGTCGGGCCGAACATCTACGCCCGGGTCCCCGTCATCCGCTTCGCCCTCGATCTCGGCCAGCATGCCGAGACGCGCGTCGACGCCGCCACGGCCCAGCACCTGCTCGGCGCGCTGCCGGGCCTCGGCCGCGACGACACCTTCGCCGCGCGCCTGCAGGGCGGCACGGTGGGACTGGCGGAGGCGCTGGGCCACATCGCGGTCGAGCTGCAGCGCGCCGCCGGCAGCACGGTCGAGCTGGCGACCATCGTCGAGCGCGGCGGCAGCCGGGTGGATGCCTTCTACGCCTTCGAGATCGAGGCGACGGGCCTCTCGGCCGGCGACTTCGCCTTCGACTATCTTCTGGTGCGCCTCGGCCATCCCGACGCGCCGCGCGACTTCGACTTCCACGAGGAGCTGGAGGTCTTCCTGGACCGCGCCGCGCGCCGGACGCTGGGCCCCTCCACCTATTCGCTGATCAAGGCGGCGGAGGATCGGGACATTCCCTGGTTCCGCCTGAACGACAAGAGCCTGATCCAGCTGGGCCACGGCAAGTACCAGCACCGGATCGAGGCGACCACCACCAGCCGCACCTCGGTCATCGCCACCGAGATCGCCTCCGACAAGAACCTCACCAACAAGATCCTCTCCGATCTGGGCCTGCCGGTGCCGGAGCAGCGCATCGTCTACAAGCTGTCGGAGGCGCTGAAGGCGGCCGAGCGCATCGGCTATCCCGTCGTGGTCAAGCCGGTGGACGGCAACCATGGCCGCGGCGTCTCGGTCAATCTCAACACGCCCGAGGAGGTCGAGGCCGCCTACGACAAGGCCGCCGATATTAGCGACGGCATCATCGTCGAGAGCCTGATCCTGGGGCTGGACCACCGGCTGCTGGTGGTCGACGGCCAGCTGGTCGCCGCCGCGCGGCGCATGCCGGGCCATGTGGTCGGCGACGGGAAGAGCACCGTGGCCGAGCTGGTCGCCATCGTGAACCAGGACCCGCGCCGCGGGGTCGGGCACGAGAACGTGCTGACCCGGCTGGAGCTGGACGACCAGGCGCTGAAGCTGCTGGCCGAGGCCGGCATGGACGTGAACAGCGTGCCACCGGCCGGCGAGACGGTCTTCCTGCGCAAGACCGCGAACCTGTCGACGGGCGGCACCGCCATCGACGTGACCGACACCATCCATCCCGACAACCGCGAGATGGCCGAGCGCGCGATCAAGGCGGTGGGGCTGGACGTCGGCGGCGTCGACTTCCTGACCAGCGACATCACCAAATCCTACCGCGAGACCGGCGGCGCCATCTGCGAGATCAACGCCGGGCCCGGCTTCCGCATGCATGTCGCTCCCAGCGAGGGCACGCCGCGCGACGTCGCCGGCAAGGTCATGGACATGCTGTTCCCGCCGGGCAGCCGCTCGCGCGTGCCGACCGCCGCCATCACCGGCACCAACGGCAAGACCACGACCAGCCGCATGCTGGCGCACATCATGAAGCAGGCCGGCCACCATGTCGGCCTGACCACCACCGACGCCGTCTACATCAACGGCAACCTGACGGTGAAGGGCGACATGACCGGCCCGACCGCCGCCGGCATGGTGCTGAAGGACCCGGGCATCGACATGGCGGTGCTGGAGACGGCGCGCGGCGGCATCCTCAGGGCTGGACTGGGCTACGACCGCTGCGACGTGGCCGCCGTGCTGAACGTCGCTTCCGACCATCTGGGCCTGGGCGGCATCGACACGCTGGAGGAGCTGGCGCGGGTCAAGCGGGTGCTGGTGGAGGTCGCGCGCGACACCGCCGTGCTGAACGCCGACAACGAGTACACGCTGCGCATGGCCGAGCACACCACCGCCAAGCAGGTGATGTGGGTGACGATGGACCCGGCGCACGCGCTGGTCGGCGCCCATATCCGTGAGGGCGGGCGCGCCTGCGTGCTGGAATCGGGTGCCAACGGCGACATGGTCACGCTCTACGACAAGGGCGCGCAGCTGCCGCTGATGTGGACCCACCTGATCCCCGCGACCATCGAGGGCAAGGCGCGGCACAACGTCCAGAACGCCATGTTCGCCGCCGCCATGGCCTATGCGCTGGGCAAGTCGCTGGACGAGATCCGCCATGGCTTGCGCACCTTCGACAGCACCTTCTACCAGACGCCCGGCCGCATGAACGTTTTCACCGAGCATCCCTTCAAGGTGATCCTCGATTACGGCCACAATCCCCACGCCATGGCGGCGATGGTGGACCTGGTGGACCGGCTGGCGCCCAAGGGCAAGCGCATCGTCGTCATGACCGCGCCGGGCGACCGCCGCGACGAGGACATCCGCGAGGTCGCCCATACGCTGGCCGGCAAGTTCGACCTCTACATCTGCAAGCGTGACGACAGTTTGCGCGGCCGCGGCCCCACCGAGGTGCCGGACATATTGCGCACGGCACTGCTGGAGAAGGGCGTAGGGGACGAGCAGATCCGCATCATTCCGGAGGAGGAGAAGGCGGTCGACACGGCGCTGTCCTCCGCCCGGCCGGACGACCTGGTCCTGGTTTTCGGCGCCGACATCACCCGCTGCTGGAAGCAGATCATCTATTTCCGCCGCGAGCCCGGCACCGACGCCATCCAGACCGAACGCCGCGACGACCCGGTGGCGGATTACAATCCGCCGGCCGGCTACAAGGTGGTGCGCGACGGGCGCGGGGTGATCTTGGTCGGGGCGGGGTGAGGGTGGTCCGTGCTTCATCCTTCTCCCCTTGCGGGAGAAGGATGGGGCCCCAAGCCTGCTTGGGGAGGATGAGGGGTCGGCCGCCGCAGGCGGGCGTTCTCAACGGCTGATCTTGCAATGAAGGTAGAGAACGTCGGGCTTGCGCCCGCCGACCCCTCACCCTCCCACGCTTCGCGCGGGTCCCTCTCTCTCCCGCACGGGGAGAGGGATTGAAAGCGTGACCTCAGAACCGGCAGTTCGTCGCCAGCGCGTTGCGCAGGGCCTCGCGGTCGAGCTTGGCGCCGCTGAAATCGACCCAGTCGAAGCGGGCGCCCTCGAAGCGCACCGGCACCTCGCGGCCGCTGTCGCGCAGCTTCAGCGGCTGCATGGATGCGCCGCTCAGCCGGCAATGCGAGACGGTGGCCTTGGCGAAGATGGCGGCGCGCAGATCGGCCTCGGCGAAGGTGCAGTAGCGCAGCGTCGCCCCGGAAAAGTCGCAGGAGGCCAGCACCGCCGCGTCGAAGCGCAGCCCCAGCAGCTCGGCCCTGGCGAAGGAGACGGCGGAGAGGTCCAGGCCGGAGAAGTCGATGTCGCGCAGCACCCGGCCGGCGAAGTCGGCGCGCTGGCCGCTGCGGCCGAGGGCCGCGACCCACTCCTTGTGCCCCTTCAGCATGGCAAGCGCCTGGCTGCCATCGTCCATGCGCAGCGTGTTCAGCGCCTGCGCCGTTCCCAGCGCCGCCGCCTCGGCGTTGCTGCCCAGCACAACGTCCTGCAGGACCGCGCCGTCGAACCGCGCGCCCTCCAGCCGGGCGCCGTCCAGCACCACGGAGGTCAGCTGCGTGCCGGCCAGGTTCGCGCCGCGCAGGTTGGCGCCGCGCAGGTTCACGCCCTTCAGCGTAATGCCGGCGAGGCTCGCCCCCTCCAGGTCGGCGCCCTCCAGGTTGCAGGCGGAGATCTCGGTGGTGCGCGACCGCACCTCCTGCATGCTGCCGTCCTGGCGGTACTGGAAGGCGGGCGGGACGGTCTGCATATCGGCGCCGGTGATGCGGGCGCCGCTCATGTCGCTGTCGTGGAAGCGCACGCCGCGCAGCTGAGCCCGGGAGAAGTCGCAGCCGGTCAGGCGCGAGAAGTAGAAGACCGAGCCGGTCAGGTCGGCGTCGGAGAAGTTGGCGGACTCCAGCGAGACCTTGTTGAACCGGCTGTTCAGCACGACGGCGCGGTGCAGGTTCAGGCCGCAGGCGTTCAGCCCGGTCAGATCGGCGTTCTGCACGATCAGCCGGCGTCCGCCGCGCCCTTTAGCGAAGGCCGCGTGCTGCGACATGGCCTTCATCAGTTCGGGCGATATCTGCCCCAGTACCGCCACCGAACGCCCCGCTGCAGTCCGTGACCGACGCGCGCCGCGAGGCGCCGCCCCTTGATACGGCACTCACCAGGTGGTTGCAACAAAGGGGTAAAGAGTCTCAGCGCCGGGCTTCCAGGCTCTCGGCCGGCAACCCCAGCGATTCCAAGGCCGCGCGGGCCAACCGCCGATGGGCGTACGCCGTCGGGTGGATCTGGTCCCAGAAGAGCGCGGCCTCACACCCTCCGCGCGCTTGGCAGGGCGAGGTCACGTCGCGGAAGCCGCCGGACGCGGGATCGGCGATCACCTTCTCGGCCAGGGCGAAGACGTCGAGACGCACGATGCGGGTGTCGCGGCGCCCCTCCACCTGCTTCAGGCCCGCCTCCAGATTGGCGTTGAACAGCTGCGACAGGCGCCGTCCCTCCTTCACCACGGCGGCTCCCTGGCTGCGCACGGCCGGGGTGCGGCCGATGTCCGGCAGGTTCGGCACCAGGATCAGCCGGGCTCCGGCGCCGGCGAGGTCGTCGACGATGTCGACCAGGGCCGCGGCCGCTTGGCGCGCCGCCCGGTCGCGGTCGGGCGAGAAGGCCGCCGCCAGCAGGTCGTTGCCGCCGCCATAGGCGATCACCAGCGTGCCCGGCCGCAGCTCCTGCCGGCGATGGGCCAGCAGCGCGTCGGCCTGCACCCGCATGTCGATGGTGCCGCCATGGGTGCGGGCGCCGCCAACCGCGAAATTGGTGCCGCCGGTGCGCGCCGGGCGGAGGGTGGTGCCGATGGCCTCGGCGATGTGCTCGACCCAGACAGGCCCGTTGGAGAAGCGGCCGGCATTGCCGGTGTCGGACAGGCTGTCGCCGAGGACGACGAGGGAGGTCGGCGCGGCCGTGGAGCCGGCCTTGGGGGCAAGGCCCATGGTCAGGATTCCGGACAGCAGAAGGGCTGAAGCGTAGAGGGGGACGCGAAGGGGAGCGGGACGCCTGGGCATGCGCGGAACCGGTATAGCGGGTACGGCGCTCGAGGCCGCCACCCCGGCAACGGCGGGCGCGCCGGCTTGGTTCCGGGCGCAAAAGCGAACGGCCCGGCCGGCGGAACGCGCCTCCCGATCAGGAGACGCGCCCGCCGGCCGGGCCGCTCATCCGGTCCTCGCTTACTCCGCGGCGTGCGAGAGCGGCCGCCGCTCCGCCGCGGGGGCCGGCGCCGGGGCGCGGTCGCGGCGGGAGATGTAGGTGTAGAACATCGGCACCACGAACAGGGTGAAGAGCGTGCCGATGCTCATGCCCGCCGCGATGACCAGGCCGATGGAGAAGCGGGCCGCGGCGCCGGCGCCGGACGCGGTCAGCAGCGGCAGCACGCCCAGCACCATGGCGGCGGTGGTCATCAGGATCGGGCGCAGGCGCACCCGGGCGGCCTCGACGATGGCGGCCTCCCGGCTGATCACCTGCTTGTCCCGCAGCTCGTTGGCGAACTCCACCATCAGGATGCCGTGCTTGGTGATCAGCCCCACCAGGGTGATCAGTCCCACCTGGGTGAAGATGTTCAGCGTGCCCAGGCCCAGGTTCAGCGGCAGCATGGCGCCGAAGATCGAGAGCGGCACCGACATCATGATGATGAACGGATCGCGGAAGCTCTCGAACTGCGCCGCCAGCACCAGGTAGATCACCACCACGGCGAAGGCGAAGGCCAGCGCGATGGCGTTGCCCTCCTGCTTGGACAGGCGCGACTCGCCCTTGTAGTCCACGAAGAAGCCGGCCGGCATCTCCTGGCGGGCGACGTCCTCCATCACCTGCAGGGCGGTGTCCGACGTGACGCCCGGGCGCGGCAGGCCGGAGATGGTGGCCGCGTTCAGCTGGTTGAACTGCTCGATCGCCGCCGGGGCCGCCTTGGTCTCGAACCGCACCAGGGCCGACAGCGGCACCATGCCCCCGCCCTCGGAGCGGACGTAGTAGTCGCCCATGCTCTCCGGCGTCATGCGGAACTGCTTCTCCGCCTGCGGGATGATGTCGTAGCTGCGGTTGTCGCGGTCGAACTTGGCGATCTGGCCCTCGCCCAGCAGGATGTTCAGCGTCGTGCCGATCTCGCGCACGGACACGCCGAGCGCCGCCGCGCGGTCGCGGTCGACGATGACGCGCGCCTGCGGGGTCTCGAAGCTGACCGAGTTCTGCACGATGATGAAGCGGCCCGACGCCTGCGCCTTGTTCTTGATCGCCTCGGCGACCTCGAACACCCGCGACGGCTCCTCGGTGCTGCGGATGACCATCTGCACGGGCAGGCCGTCGCCGGTGCCGGGCAGGGAGGGCATGCCGAAGGCGAAGGCCTGGACGCCCGCCACCTTGTCGATGCGGCTCTGGATCTCCTGCTGCAGCTCCTGCTGGCTGCGGCCGCGCTCGTCCCAGGGCTTGAAGCTCCAGCCCATGAAGGCGCCGTTGCCGCCCTCGCCGACGACGCGGAAGGTGTTGTCCACCTCCGGTATGTCGGCCGTCAGCCGGTCGAACTCCTTCACGAACACGTTCGTGTAGTCGGTCGTGGCGTACTGGGGCGCGTTGACGATGGAGAAGACCACGCCCTGATCCTCCTCCGGCGCCAGCTCGCCCGCGGTGTTCATGAACATGAAGGCGGTGAGGCCCAGCAGCACCGCCACCATGGCGAGCGTGGTGCCGCGCGAGCGCAGCGAGGAGGACAGGCGCCGCTCATAGGCGCCGGCCAGCCGCTCGAAGGCGGCGTCCACCGCCCGGGCGAAGCGCCCGCCGCCGCCCGCCCCGTGCTTCTTCAGCAGGCGTGAGGACAGCATGGGCGACAGCGTCACCGCGACGACACCCGAGATGATCACGGCGCCGGCCAGCGTGAAGGCGAACTCGCGGAACAGCGCGCCGGTCAGGCCCTGGGTGAAGCCGATCGGCGCGTACACCGCCGCCAGCGTGATGGTCATGGCGACCACCGGCCCGAAGATCTCCCTCATGCCCTTCACGGCCGCGTCGATCGGGGACAGGCCCTCCTCGATGTGGCGGTGGATGTTCTCGACCACCACGATGGCGTCGTCGACGACCAGGCCGATCGCCAGCACCATGGCCAGCAGCGTCAGCGTGTTCAGCGAGTAGCCCATGGCGAACAGCAGGAAGCAGACGCCGACCAGCGACAGCGGGATGGTCACCACCGGGATCAGGACCGAGCGCCAGGAGCCCAGGAACAGCAGGATCACGACGACGACGATCAGCACCGCCTCGCCGATGGTGGTGAACACCTCGTCGATGGAGGCGGAGATGAACTTGGAGGCGTCGTAGGCGACCTCGCCGACCATGCCCTCGGGCAGGGTCTGCTGGATCTGCGGCATGATCTCGCGCACCGCCGCCGCCGTCTCCAGCGGGTTGGCGCCGGGGGCGGGGAAGATGGCGACGAAGCTCCCCTCCTTGCCGGAGAAGGCGACGCGGGTCTCGTAGTTCTCGGAGCCCAGCTCGACGCGGGCGACGTCGCGCAGGCGCACGACGCCGTCGGCGCCCTGCCGCACGGGCAGCATGCCGAAGGTCTCGGGGCTCTGCAGCGTCGTCTCGGTCTGCACCGGGTAGGCGACCAGCTCGTTCTTGGCCTTGCCGGGGGCGGCGAGGAAGTTGGAGCCCTGCACCGCCGTCACCACCTCGGCCGCCGTCAGGTTGCGCGAGGCCAGCAGGACCGGGTCCAGCCAGATGCGCATGGCGAAGGTGCCGGCGCCAAAGATGTCGGCGCTGCCGACGCCGGGGATGGTGGCGAGGCGCGGCTGCACCACGCGGGTCAGGTACTCGGTCACCTGCTGCGGGCTCATGCGCTGGCTGCCGAACGCCAGGTACATGAGCGCGAAGTTCTGGCCGGTGCCCTTCAGGATGATCGGGTCCTCGGCGTCCTGGGGCAGCTCGCCGCGCACCTGCTGCACGCGGGTCAGCACCTCGGTCAGCGCGCTGTCCGGGTCGGTGTTCAGGCGCATGTGCACCGACACCGTGCTGAGGCTCAGCACGGAGGAGGAGGTGACGTAGTCCACCCCCTCGGCGCTGGAGACGGCCTTCGCGATGGGCGTCGTGACGAAGCCCTGCATCAGGTCGGCGCTGGCGCCGGGATAGATGGTGCGGATCGTCACCACCGTCTCGTCCACCTCGGGATACTGGCGGACGGACAGGCCGAGGATGCCCTGGAGGCCCAGCAGCAGGATCAGCAGCGAGAGGACGGTCGAGAGGACCGGCCGGCGGATGAAGAGTTCGGTGAAGCTCATCGCTGGGTCACTCCCGGGGCGGCCGCCGCCAGCTTGGTCGGGTCGACGGTATTGTCGACGACGGCGACGCCCCCGTTGAACAGCTTGTTCTGGCCGGAGGTGACGATGGTCTGGCCGGGCTCGATGCCCTCAACCACCTCGATCATCATTCCGCTGCGGCGGCCGACCTTGACGAAGACCTGGCGGGCGACCAGCGCGTCCTTCTCGCCCTTGTCCAGGCGGTAGACGTAGTCGCCGTACAGGCTGTTGACGACGGCGGTCTGCGGCAGGGCGATGATGTTCTCCTCGGCCGGCAGCAGCACGTTGGCGCGGACGAACTCGCCCGGCCGCACCTTGCCGGCGGCGTCGATCATCTCGGCGCGCACCGTCACCAGGCGGGTGGTCGGGTCGACGCGCGGGTCGATGCCGACGATGCGGCCGGTGAGGTCCGACCCGCCGTCGCGGCCGCGGAACATCATCTCCTGGCCAACCGCGAGGCGGGCGGCTCCCTGCTCGGACACGGTGAAGTCCACCTGCATCCGGTCGAGGTCCTGCAGCGAGACGATGGCCGTGCCGGGCTGGACATAGGCGCCGACATCGATGCGCGGGATGCCGACCACGCCGTCGAAGGGCGCCTTGATCTCCTTGCGCTCCAGGATGGCGCGCAGCCGGTCCGCGTCGGCCCGGGCCTTGCCCAGCCGCGAGGCGGCCTCGTCCAGCGAGGCCTGGGCGGCGACGCCCTTCTGGCGCAGCTCGGTCTGGCGGCGCAGCTGAGACTGGGCCAGCTCCAGCTCGGCCTCGGCGGCGCGCAGCTCGGCCCGCTCGACCGCGGAGTCGATGCGCACCAGCAGCTGGCCCTTGGTCACGCGGGCGTTCGGCTCGAAGCCGACGGCCTCGATCACGCCGCCGATCTGGGTGGCGATCTCGACGCCCTGGGCCGCCCGCGCCGTGCCGATCGCCTCGATCTCCGGGCGCCAGCCGCCGCGCGCCGCCGCGGTGGCCGAGACGGTCTGCGGCGGCGGCTGCATCGTGTCGAAGAACTGGGCGATCATCTTGTCGCGGAAGAGATTGAACCCGACGACGCCGACGGCGACCAGCACCACCAGCCCCAGGACCAGGAAACGAGCGTATTTCTTCATGACGGATCTTCCGCGACGACGAACGGGACGAACTGGATGCGCGGAGCGGCCCCCGGGTGCCGGCGGGTCCCCCGGAGGGGACGGGACGGGCCGGACGGCCACTCTGTGGTCGGGCGCATGGAAAAGCTTGTTGACCACGCCCCGGCCCATACATAACTGTACCGGCTGGACGGTTTAGTCAATCGTCCGGACGAGATATTCAGGAGCGTTCCCGACGCATGGCTAGAAAGAAGGGCATCGCGAACTCGCGAACCGCGATCCTCGACGCGGCGATGGCCATCGTCTCCGAGGTCGGCGCGGCGCGCATGACCCTGGACGCCGTCGCCGAGCGCGCGGGCGTCAGCAAGGGCGGGCTGCTCTACAACTTCCCCAGCAAGGATGCGCTCCTCCAGGGAATGGTCCAGCGCTTCTGCTGCGAGGCAGCCCAGCGCGAGGCGCGGATGCGGGAGGCGCTGCCCGACACGCCCCACAGCGCCCTGGTGGCCTTCCTGCAGGCGCGCCTGACCTGGACTCCGATGGAGACCAGCTCGGCGCAGAGCCTGCTGGCGGCCGTCGCCACCAACCCCCGCATGCTCGACCCGGTGCGCGAGGATCATGGCCGCGCCATCGCCCGCCTGCAGGAGATGGGCGTCGACCCGGCGATGGGCCGGGTGCTGTGGCTGGCGACCGAGGGGCTGGCCTTCCTGGAGTTGATGGGCGTCAGCCCCTTCGACGAGGCCGGCCGCGAGGAGGTCGCCGCCTCCCTCCTCCGCATCGCCGGCCAGGTTCCCCTGGCGGAACCGGTGACACTGGGGACGGACTGCTCCGGGCGCGGCTGTCCGCAGCCCGCCGGGCGGACGGACCGGGAAAAGGACGCGGCGCCGCAAGTCACGACACCCGGCCTATGAATAGGCGCTAAGTAGTAGGACTTAGCACTGGCGAGCGGACCGACAAGGCGGTAATTTTCAGGGAAATCGGCCCGAATAGGGCTACGATGATCGCCGGGTCCTTACCCTTTCGGGTTAAGCCTTACCAATCCGCCTCAGCCGACGATACATGGACAGACGCACGAACATCGGTGCGGAACACGAGGATACCGGACCGGGCGAGCCCTCCGCCTGCGCCCGGGAGCCCATCCATGTTCCCGGAAGCATCCAGCCCTACGGCATCCTGCTGGCGGTCGACCCGGCCGGCGGGACGCTGCTGCAGGCGAGCGCGAACGCGGGCCCGCTGCTGGGCGCCGACCCGTCCGCCGCCCTCGGGACATCGCTGTGGGACCTGCTGTCCGGCCCCGGCGTGCCGGTGCTGCGCGCGCTGGCCGGCGGGCAGGGGGAGGGGCCGCCGCACGCGATCCCCGCCATCCAGCTGGGAACGCGGGACGGCACGAGCGGCTTCACCGCCCAGGCCTACCGCTCCGGCGGCGCGCTGGTGCTGGAGCTGGAGAGCGACGACCAGGCCTGGCCCGGCGGGCCGGAGCAGCCCTACGGCATCGTCCGCGAGTTCGTCGACCAGCTGCACGCCGTCGGCCGCATCGACCGGCTGGCGGAACTGGCCGCGCGCGAGGTCCGGCGCATCACCGGCATGGACCGGGTGCTGGTCTACCGCTTCGACGAGCACTGGCACGGCACGGTCATCGCCGAGGACCGCAATGAGGTCCTGCCCTCCTATCTCGATCTGCGCTTTCCCGCCTCGGACATCCCGGCCCAGGCGCGGGCGCTGTACGAGATGAACCGGCTGCGCCTGATCGCCGACGCTTCCTACGAGCCGGTGCCGCTGCTGCCGCCTATCAACCCGCTGACCGGCCAGCCGCTGGACCTCAGCCGCTCGTCCCTGCGCTCCGTCTCCCCTGTGCATGTGGAGTACATGCGCAATATGGGGACGGCCGCCTCCATGTCGGTGTCGATCCTGCACGAGGGGCGGCTGTGGGGCCTGATCTCCTGCCACAATGCCGGCCCCCGGCGTGTGCCCTTCGCCGTTCGCCAGGTCTGCGACTTCATCGGCACGCTGGTGTCGCTGCAGGTCACCATGCTGGAGCGCGCCGCCGACGTGGAGCGCCGCATCGAGCTGCGCGGCGTGCAGAACGCCCTGCTCGCCAGCATGGCGGCCGAGGATCAGTTCGTCGAAGGCCTGGTCAAGTCGACGCCGGAGCTGCTGAGCCTGACCGGCAGCGACGGCGCCGCCCTCGTCTCCGACGGGCGCTGCCTGCTGCTGGGCGCCACGCCGGACGAGGCCAGCGTGCGCCGCATCGTGCAGTGGCTGGGCGGCTCGTCCACGGACGATGTCTTCCACACCGACCGCCTGCCCGAGCTGATGCCGGAGCTGGAAACGGCGCGGGTCGCGGCCAGCGGCGTGCTGGCTGTCTCAATCTCGCGCTTCCACAACAGCTACCTGCTCTGGTTCCGGCCGGAGGTGGTGCGCACCGTCCGCTGGGGCGGCGACCCGCACAAGCCGACTGAGCCCGGCAGCGACCGCCTGCACCCGCGCAAGAGCTTCGAGATTTGGAAGGAGACGGTCAGCGGCCGTTCGCTGCCCTGGCGCGCCCCCGAGGTGGACGCCGCGCGCGAGCTGCGCTCGGCCATCGTCGACGTGGTGCTGCGCCGGGCCGAGGAGATGGCCTCGCTGGCCGAGGAGCTGCAGCGCTCCAACAAGGAGCTGGAGGCCTTCTCCTACTCCGTCAGCCACGATCTGCGGGCGCCTTTCCGCCACATCGTCGGCTATGCCGAGCTGCTGAAGGAGCGCGAGGCCGAGCGCCTGTCGGAGCGTGGCCGGCGCTACATCGACACCATCATCGAGTCGGCCTTCGGCGCCGGCACGCTGGTCGACAACCTGCTGAACTTCTCGCAGATGGGCCGCGCCTCGCTGACGCCGGTGCTGGTCGACATGAACCAGCTGGTGCGCGAGGCCCGGCAGAAGGTGGAGCCGGACGCGCAGGACCGCCGGATCGAATGGCGCATCGCCGATCTGGGCGTGGCACGGGCCGACCCGGTCTTCCTGCGCATGGCCCTGCAGAATCTGCTATCAAACGCGGTCAAGTACACGCGCGGGCGCGACCCGGCGGTGATCGAGATCGGCAGCCGCCGCGCCGACGGCGAGACCATTCTTTTCGTGCGCGACAACGGCATCGGCTTCGACATGGCCTATGCGCACAAGCTGTTCGGCGTCTTCCAGCGGCTGCACCGCATGGAGGAATTCGAGGGAACGGGCATCGGGCTTGCCAATGTCCGGCGCATCGTCGAGAGACATGGCGGCAGGACCTGGGCGGAAGGCCAGGTCGGCCGGGGAGCGACGTTCTACGTCGCGCTTCCGGCAGTATCGGAACAGGAGTGAGTCATGGCGGATCTGAAGCCGATCCTGCTGGTCGAGGACAATCCCAAGGACATCGAGCTGACGCTCGCGGCGCTGGAGAAGAGCCAGCTCGCCAACGACGTCATCGTGCTGCGCGACGGCGCCGAGGCGCTGGATTTCCTGCGCTGCCGCGGCCAGTACGAGGGCCGCCGCGGCGGCACCCCCGCCGTGGTGTTGCTGGACCTCAAGCTGCCCAAGGTGGATGGTCTCGAGGTGCTGTCGGCGATCAAGAACGACCCGGTGCTGCGCCAGCTGCCCGTGGTCATGCTGACCTCGTCGCGCGAGGAGCAGGACGTGGTCCGGAGCTACCAGGCGGGCGTCAACGCCTTCGTGGTGAAGCCGGTGGATTTCCACGAATTCTTCCAGGCCATCCAGGACGTCGGCGTGTTCTGGGCCATCCTGAACGAGCCGCCGCCCAACCTCAGGGTGTGACCGCATGGATACGGTGCTCGAGACCGAGCCGGCGTCGGCATCCCGGGAGGTGCGCATCCTCCTGCTGGAGGACAGCCCACTCGATGCCGACCTCGTGCGCGAGCACATCGCCCGGATGCCGATGCGGCTGCATGTCGACCATGTGACCCATCGCGAGGATTTCAGCGACGCGCTGCACCGCCGGCGCTACGACGTGATCCTGGCCGACTACGTGCTGCCGAGCTTCAGCGGCGACGCCGCTCTCGACCTCGCGATCGAGCTGGCCCCCCGCACGCCCTTCATCTTCGTCTCCGGCACGCTGGGCGAGGATGTGGCGGTGGAGAGCATGAAGCGCGGCGCCACCGACTATGTGCTGAAGTCGCGGCTGCAGCGCCTGCCGGTGGCCGTCAACCGCGCGCTGGCCGAGGCGCGCGAGCGCGAGGAGCTCACTCGCACCGAGAGCGCGCTGGCCGCCAGCGAGGCGCGGCTGCGCCTGGCGCTGGAGGCGGGCGGCCTCGGCAGCTTCGAGATCGAGCTGGGCACCGGCCGGGTGCTGCGCACGCTGCGCCACGACCAGATCCTGGGCTACCGCGCGCTGCTGCCGGAATGGAACTACGGCGCGCTGCTGGCGCATGTCCTGCCGGAGGACCGCGAGCGGCTGGACACGGAGTTCCGCCACGCCGTCGCCGCCCGGGCCGACTGGCATTCCCAGTGCCGCGTCTGCCGGGCCGACGGCGCCGTGCGCTGGCTGGAGCTGTGGGGCAACCCCGTCGCCGACGGGACGCGGATGCACGGCATCATCGCCGACATCACCGACCGCCAGGAGGCCGAGGCGGCGCTGCGGCAGCTGAACGGCACGCTGGAGCAGCGCGTCACCGCCCGCACCGCCGAGCTGGCCGACACGGTCAACCGCCTGAACGCCGAGATCCTGCGCCGCGAGGGCATGGAGACGGCGCTGCTGCAGGCGCAGAAGATGGACGCCATCGGCCAGATGACCGGCGGCGTCGCGCATGATTTCAACAATCTCCTGACCGTCCTGGTCAGCCATCTCGACCTGATCCAGCACGCCGCCACCGATCCCGGCCGGGTGCGCCAGCTGGCCTCGGCCGCGCTCGACGCCGCCGACCGCGGCGTACGCCTGACCGGGCACCTGCTGGCCTTCGCCCGCCGCCAGGCGCTGCGGCCGCAGACCGTCAGCGTCAACCGGCTGGTGCAGAATTTCGAGCCGCTGATCCGCCGCGCCCTGGGCGAGGCGGTGAGCCTCGTCTCGGACCTCGCCGACAGCCTGCCCGCCTGTCACATCGACCCGACGCAGTTCGAGGTCGCCATGCTGAACCTGGCCGTCAACGCCCGCGACGCCATGCCCGGCGGCGGCGGCCTCAGCCTGCGCACCCGGCTGGTGCGGCTGGACGCGGCGCAGCTGGGCGGGCAGCCAGACGCCGTGCCGGGCGAGTTCGTCGAGGTGACCGTCGCCGACACCGGTGTCGGCATTCCGCCGGAGGTGCTGAACCGGGTCTTCGAGCCCTTCTTCACCACCAAGGATGTCGGCCGCGGCAGCGGCCTCGGCCTTTCCCAGGTCTACGGTTTCGCCCGGCAATCGGGCGGATTCGCCCGGATCGAGAGCGAGCGCGGGCAGGGCACCCGCGTCACCATCTATCTGCCGCGCGCCGCCGGTGAGGCGCTGGACGCCATCCGGCAGGACCATGGCGATCCCAGCCGCCACTACGGGCGGGGCGAGCTGATCCTGGTGGTGGAGGACGACCCGCTGGTCCGCGCCGCCACCTCGGAGACGATCCGGGAGCTGGGCTACCGCGTCGTCACCGCCGCCAGCGGCCACGAGGGTCTGGTGCGGCTGGAGGAGGGGCGGCCGGACCTGCTCTTCAGCGACGTCATCATGCCCGGCATGAACGGGCCGCAGCTGGCCGAGGAGGCGCGGCGCCGCTTCCCCGGCCTGCCGGTGCTGCTGGCTTCGGGCTACACCGGCCCGGAGAGCGGCGAGCCGGGAGCCGACAGCGCGGCCTTCCCGCTGCTGAACAAGCCCTACCGCCGCGGCACGCTGGGCCAGATGCTGCGCCAGCTGCTGGACGCCGCGAACCGGGACAAGGGCTCGGGGACGGACGACGCCGCCCCGGCCGCGCCGCGCACCCTGCTGGACCGGCCGCTCCGCATCCTGCTGGTGGAGGACGAGCTGCTGATCCGCATGTCCTGCGCGACCATGCTGGCGGATCTCGGCCATGACGTGACCGAGGCGATGGACGCCGACGCGGCGACGCGCGCGCTGGAGGCGCCGGAGCCCTTCGACCTGCTGCTGACCGACATCGGCCTGCCCGGACTGCCCGGGACCGAGCTCGCCCGCCGTACGCGGGAGCGCTTCCCCGATCTCTGGATCGTCTATGCCAGCGGGCGCCCGCCGGAGGAGGAGGAGCTGGTCGCCGACGGGCGGCGCGTGCTGTTCCTGCCCAAGCCCTACCGGCAGGAGGATCTCGAGCGCGTGATCCTGACCGTGGCGGGCAGCTGAGCGTGACGGTCCTGGAAACCGCGCGCGACGCCTTGCGCCACGCCACCCACGAGGTGCACGAGGCGCTGCATCACGCCACGCCCTTCGCCCGGCTGATGGAGGGGGCGCTCGGCTGCGACGATTACGGCGTCCTGCTGCTGCGCCTCCACGGCTTCCATGCGCCGTTGGAGCGGGCGATCATGGCCGCCGACGCGGAGCTCAGGCATTACGACCTGGACCCGGAGCCGCGCCGCCGCGCCCATCTGCTGCGGGCCGATCTGCGGGCCGTGGGCTATTCGGACGCCGAGATCGACGCGGCTCCGTCCATCGACCTCTCGGACCTGCCGGCCGCGCCGGGCAGCGCCATCGGCCGCCTCTATGTCCGCGAGGGCTCGACCCTGGGCGGCCGTCTGATGGCGGCCCGCATGGCGCCGCTGCTGGGCCCCGGCGGCGGCGCGAGCTTCCTGGCGTCCGGGAGCGAGCAGGGCGTGCTGTGGCGCGACTGCTGCCGGGCGGTGGAGGAGTGCGGCGCCCGGCCCGAGCGCCGCGCCGCCATGATCGCCGCCGCCACCGATACGTTCGAGCGTTTCCGCGCCTGGATCGCCCCGCTGGGCTGAGGCTCCAGGGCGGGCGGGGAACATCCCCCGTCCCGGCCATGTTGCTCCTGCCTGGAGACGGACCGGAGCCCTGGGCGGATCATGACGGAATGGCTGGCGACCGAGGTCAACGCCTGGGGCTATCTCGGGATTTTCTTCCTGACGCTGGCCGCCCGCGCCATCCCGCCGCTGCCGACCGAGGCGGTGATCCCGCTGGCCGGCATGGCCGCCGCCGCCGGGTCGCTTAACCTGTGGCTGGTCGCCATCGTCGGGGGCCTCGGCTCGGTGGCCGGCGAGCTGATGTGGTACGCCCCGGCCCGGCTGTGGGAGCGGGAGCGGCTGGAGCGCTTCCTCAAGCGCAACGCCCGCTGGCTGACCATCCCGCCGCACAAGGTGCGCCGCGTCACCCGCTGGTTCGAGAAGCGCGGCGGCTGGGCGGTGCTGGCCTGCCAGCCGATCGGCGGCCTGCGCACCCTCATCGCCATCCCGGCCGGCGCCTGCAACCTCAGCCTCGTCAAGTTCGTGGTGCCGGCCTTCGTCGGCTCGGCGCTGTGGACGCTGGTGCTGGCCGGCAGCGGCTATCTTGTGACGAAGGGCTGGCCGGAGCTGCAGCACTGGGTCACCTGGTTCGCGCTCGCCAGCGTCGGCCTCTCGGTCGCCGTCTGGCTCTGGCGCCTGGTCACCGGCGCCGGCACCGAGACGCCCCAGGTCGGCTGCGCCCGTGAGCCGGTCCGCTGACCTGCGGGCCGGGCGCCTCGGTCTTTCCAACATTATGCGTCATCCCGGCGAAAGCCGGGACCCAGGGGTTGCAGCGGGATGCGACGGATGCAGCGCGCCCAACCCTAGGGCCCGAGGAGCAAGGAGCCATGGCCTGCTTCATCAACGACTCATTGCTGCAACCCCTGGGCCCCGACTTTCGTCGGGGTGACGGTTGAGAGATGGGTATCGAGGTGATGGGAAAAGGGCAGGCGCACCAGCATGGGCGACGGCCGGGAACACGCCCGGCCGTCAGCCCCCTACCTCCTCAGCGCGATTCCTGCGCCATGCTGTGGGCGCGGGCGCCCTCGACCTCCTCGGGGCGGTAGCGGAAGCGATAGGGCCCGCGCTCCTGCAGCCGCGCCTGGTCGTTGTCGAACCGCTCATGGTCGACCGCGTAGCGGCCGCTGGCCGGCCGGCGGGCGCGGACGAGGGTGCGGACCTGTTCCCGGCCGCCGGTGGCGGCGTAGAGCAGCGCGCCGACGCCCGCCATGATCGCGGCGGTGGCCAGCGGGTTCAGCGCCGCCATGGTGTAGTAGCTGCGCGACCGGGTGTAGTCGTGGCGGGTGCCGCGCTCCCAGCCGCCGTCGCCCGGCTGGTGAAGCCCGTCGCGATGGCCCTCCAGGTCGCCGCCCGACTGCTCCCACGGGATCAGGAAGCGCTCCATCAGCCGGTCGGCGGTGCGCGGGGTCCAGGTCTCGCTCATCGACAGCAGCTTGCCGCCGAAGCCGACGATGATGTCGCGCTCCGGCTTCACCGCGGCGTGCAGGATGGCGCGGGCGACCGTGTCGGGCTCGTAGACCGGAGGCGGGTTCAGCGGCTCGGCGCCGGTCAGCACCTTCGCATGCGCCTCATAGCGCGTGTTGATGGCGCCGGGCTTGATCAGGGTGACTGAGACCGGCCGGCCCTCGGCCTCCAGCTCCATGCGCAGCGCGTTGGTCAGGCCCTTCACCGCGTGCTTGCTGGCGCAATAGGCGCCCTGCAGCGGCACCGCGCGGTCGCCCACCGTGCTGCCGACATTGATCAGCGCGCCGCCCTCGGCCGAGAGATGCTCCACCGCCACCCGGCAGCCGTTGAGCACGCCCCAGTAGTTCGTGTCGAATAGCCGGCGGGCGTCGCGGTCGGGCGTGTCCATCACCGTGCCGTAGATCGACACGCCGGCATTGTTGACCCACGTATCGATCCGGCCGAAGCGGTGCAGCGCCACCTCGGCCAGCAGGCGCACCTGCATCTCGTCGGCGACGTCCACCTCGCAGAAATCGGCGTCGGCGCCGTTCTCGCGCAGCTTCTCGACGATGCGGACCAGCATCTCCCCGTCGCGGGCGCCCAGCACCACCTTGGCGCCGGCCTCCGCCGCCATGCGGGCGGTGGCGAGGCCGATGCCGCTCGTGGCGCCGGTGATGACCATGACCTGCTCGTGCAGGGGCTTCAGTTGGACGCGCATGGGCGTGCCTCCTCGGTTCCGGTTCCCTGGTCTTGGGAACAGGCGAAGGCCGGATTGGTCCCTGCTAACCCGTGCCGAGCCGGGGCAGCGGCCCCCTGGAGCGGCCGATCATGACCGTGCGCTCCTCGGTGTAGAAGCGCTCGCAGGCCTCGCCGCCCTCGCGCCCGACGCCGCTGTCCTTGAAGCCGCCGAAGGGTGCCCGCAGGTCGCGGGCCATGGGCGTGTTGATCCAGACCGTGCCGGCCCGGAGCATCTCCTGCGCCCGCATCGCGACCTCCAGGCTCTCGCTCCAGACATAGGCGGCGAGGCCGAACTCGCTGTCGTTGGCGAGGCGGAAGGCCTCCTCCGCCGTATCGAAGACCAGGAAGGTGGCGAAGGGCCCGAAGATCTCCTCGCGGCAGGCGCGCACCCCGTTGCCGGGCGCCAGCACCGCCGTCGGCGATACGTAGAATCCCCGCTCGAGCCCTTGGGGACGCCCGCCCCCGGCCAGCAGCCGGCAGCCGTCGGCGGCGGCCGTGTGGACATGGCTCAGCACCCGCGCCGCGTGCTCGGCCGAGACCATGGGCCCGACCTCCGTCGCCGGGTCGAACGGGTCGCCGACGCGCACCCGCGCCGCCCGCTCGGCGAAGCGGGCCATGAACTCCTCGGCGATGGGCCGCTGCACCAGGATGCGCGAGCCCGCCAAGCATTGCTGGCCATTGTTGGAGAAGATGCCCAGCAGCGCCGCGTCCAGCGCCCGCTCCAGATCGGAATCGGCAAAGACGATGTTGGCGGACTTGCCGCCCAGCTCCAGCGTCGCCGGCTTCAGCCGCTCCGCCGCAGCGACCATGATCCGCCGGCCGGTGACGGTGCCGCCGGTGAAGGAGACCAGGTCGACCTCCGCATGCCGCACCAGCGCCTCGCCGGTCACCGGCCCGCGGCCATGCACCAAATTCAGCACGCCCGGCGGCAGGCCCGCCTCCTGGATCAGCTCGACCATGCGGGTGACGGCCAGCGGCGTCGTCTCCGACGGCTTCAGCACCGCGCTGTTGCCGAAGGCCAGAGCCGACGCGACCTTCATCGAGGCCAGCGCCAGCGGCGCGTTCCAGGGCGCCAGCAGCGCCGCCACGCCGACCGGCGCGCGCGTCACCAGCGTCAGGTGGCCGCTGTCCTGGGCATAGGCCTTGTTGGCGCTCTGGGTGATGTACTCGGCGAAGAAGCGGAAATTGTGGATCGCGCGGGCGACGTGCCGGCCCGTCACCTGCGCCAGGGGGATGCCGGTGTCGGTGCATTCCAGCCAAGCCAACTCATCGGCATGCCGGGACAGCGTCGCGTGGATGCGCATCAGCCCGTCGGCCCGCTCCGTCGCCCCCAGCCGGCTCCAGGCGCCACCCTCGAAGCTGGCGCGCGCGGCCATTACGGCGCGGTCCACCATGGCCGCGTCCGCCTCCGCCAGTTCCGAGAGAGGCGCCTCGGTGGCGGGGTTCAGCACCAGCAGGCGCGGGCCATCGGGCAGGACGGTCTCGCCGCCGATCAGCGCGCCGATCGTTACGGGCACGGTCGCGGCGGGGACGGCATGGCTCATGCGGGCGCTCCGGCGCTGGGATGGCGGGCGGCGAGGCGGGCTTTCCAGGGTGCGTCGGCCGACAGCCAGTCCGCGCGCAGCCCCAGCCGGGCGGCCATCCGCCAGGCGAGGCAGAGGTTGGAGGAAAGCGCCGGCGGGCCCTTGCCGTCGTTCAGCGTGGCCAGTGCCGCCAGCGTCGGCATGCCGGTGCCGGTCACCAGCACCGCGTCGACGCCGCGCCGGTCAACGCCCTCCAGCGCCGCCAATACACCGGCGCTGGTCTGGGCGTAGATCGGATGCAGGCCCTTCGGCACGGCCGGCGGCGAGACGACGTGCGTGACCTCGATCCCCGACATGGTCCAGTGCGCCAGGGCCGATTCGGTCAGCCAGCCGGGATAGGGGCTGACCAGCAGCACGCGGCGCGCCCGCAGCTCCGCCAGCGTGTCGGCGATGGCCGAGGCGGCGGTCAGCACCGGCCGGTTGCAGCGCGCCAGCACTGCCGCCTCGCGCTCCGGCCCGAGTATGTAGGAGCTGCCGGTGCAGGCGAAGGCGACCAGATCCAGCGGCGCGTCGTCGAACCGCTCCAGCGTCCGCGGCAGTTCCTCCAGATAGACCGCCAGCCGCTCCTGCAGCGTCCGCGCCGGGCAGACCAGCCGCGCCGCCAGCATGCCGACGTCGGGCGGCATCAGCACCGACAGCTCGGGCTCCACCGTCATGTTGGCCTGCGGTGTCAACACGCCGACCAGGCCGGCCCTGCCGTACTCGCCCCTCATCGGATCGCCTCCGCCCGGCGCAGCCCCTCGATCATGGAACTCCGCATCAGGTGCGCCTTGGCGCGCACCGGGTCGGCGGCCACATCCTGCAGGTCGCGCAGCATCTCGCGGCGGCGCTCGTCGGAGGTTTCGCGCATGCGGGCGCGGTTGCGGTCGGCCTGGGCCAGGATCTCCTCCACGGCGATCGGGCGGCGCTGGCGGACATAGAGGTCCAGCAGGGCATCGTCCCCGCCCCGCCAAACCCGCGCCAGCTTGTCCGACAGGTTCACGGCGTCATGGACGCCGCCATTCATGCCCATGCCGCCGGACGGGCTGTTCAGGTGCGCCGCGTCGCCGGCCAGCAGCACGCGGCCGACGCGGTATGTCTCCACCACCCGCTGGTGGATGCGGTAGGGGCGCACCTCCTGCACCTCGTAGGGCGTCGGCCGCGGCACGATGGCCTGCAGCTTGCGCTCCACCCCCTCGGGCGTCAGCACCTCCTCCACGCTCTCGCCCGCCGCCGTGTGCAGGCTGCAGCGCCAGAAGCCCGGCAGCCGCAGCAGGCTGAAGGTGCCTCCCGGGGCCCAGACATAATTCACGTTGGACAGGCCGGGCAGGTGCTCCTCGAACGGGAACCGCGTGGTGGCGAGGATGGTGGTCTCGGGATAGGTCTCGCCGGCGAACTCCAGGCCGACCGACTTGCGTACCACGCTCCGCGCCCCGTCGGCGCCGACCAGCCAGGGCGCCCGCAGCGCCAGCCGTTCCCCGTCACGCCGGGTCAGAACGGTCACGCCGTCGCCATCCTGATCGACCGACTCCACCGTCACGCCGAACCAGATTTCCGCCAGCGGCTCGGCCCGCAACGCCTCCAGCGCCAGCGCGGTCAGCCGGTCCTGCTCGCATTGCAGCCGGTAGGGATGCGCCGTCTCGTCCGCCAGCACCGACAGGTCGAACTCGGCCTTCTCATGGGTGGCGTGCAGGCGGATCTGCCAAGTCGGCGTGACCAGCCCCGCCGCGATCAGCGGGGCGGCCAAGCCCAGACGGTCCAGCATGTCCAGGGTGGGCGGGTGGAAGGTGGAGGCGCGCAGGTCGCGCGGCAGCCCGGTATTCGCCTCGAGCAGCCGCACCGGCACGCCGGAGCGGGCCAGCGACAGGGCGCAGACCAGGCCGACCGGCCCGGCACCCACGATCAGGACACGCCCTTCAGCGGCCATGCCGCTCCCCACCGGTGAACCCATTCATGCCGGCTGGGATCATGGAAGGGCGGCGGGCACTTGTCCATCCGGCCCGGATGGAATCCGCCGGCCGGACAAGAAAAAAGCCGGCGCTGGGCCGGCTCTTTTCGATCGAGGCGGCCGGCGCGCCATGGAAGGCGCGCCGGCCCGCAGCGTCAGACCGGCGATCAGCCGTTGACCGCGTCCTTCAGGCCCTTGCCGGCCGTGAACTTCGGGGCCTTGCTGGCCGCGATCTGCACGGTCTCGCCGGTGCGCGGGTTCTTGCCCTGGCGCGCGGCGCGGTTGCTGACCGAGAAGGTCCCGAAGCCGACCAGACGAACTTCCTCGCCCTTGGCGAGCGCGCCCTGAATGGCATTGACCACCGCGTCGATCACCTTGCCGGCCGCGGCCTTCGTGATGCCAGCCTCTTCGGCGACAACGGTCGCCAGATCCGCCTTCTGCATACGCATCCCCTTATGGTTCGCCCCAGCACCGTGCCGGGCTGCGCAATACCTAAGGCTAGGGTTCCCCGAATTGCAACCGCGACATGCGCGGTTCCGTGCATTTCCGCCAATGTTCCCGGTCCGTACCGGCATCGGCGGATCGAATTTAGCCCCTTCGGCCTAGTCCGGGAACGGCAACGGGACAGAATCAGGCGTCTCAGCCCTCCTTTTCCGGCACCAGCAGCTGCGTGTCGGCGCCAGCGGTGAACTCCGGTGCCTGCTTCAGCGCCTCCTCGTCCTGCTGGAGTCGCACCCGCTTCTCGCGCGCCTCGATCTGGGCCCCGTCCCAGGGAACGGCCACGATCCGGCTGTTCATGCCGAGGAAGCCGGTGGAGAGTTCGATCAGCACCTGATCGATCCGCCGCCCGTCCGGCCCCAGCACCAGGTTCTTCACCTCGCCGACCTCGTCGCCCTGCGGCCCGACGGCGCTCATGCCGACCAGATCCTGGCGCGACAGGCCGGCGTCGGCCAGCGCCCCCTCCTTGCGGCTCATGCGCTCGACGGTGATCTTGGCCTGCCCCTGCGGCGGCTCAACGACCACCTCCGGCTCCGCCTGCTGCAGGGTGACGTTCGGCGGCAGCTGCCGGACCTGGACGTTGCCCTGGGGAACGCTGCCCTGGGCTTGTCCGGGGGGAGGCGCCTGCGGCTGATCCTGGGCGGGTGCGCCGCCGGCCAGCAGCAGGGGCAGGGCGGCGGCCAGGATGAAGGTTCTCGGGGTCATGCTCGTCTCCTCCGCTCAGCGCTTGTCCGGGCCCAGCAGGGCGTTGTCCGTCGGGGCGTACTGGTAGGCGGGCTGGGTCGCGGCGGCGTCCGCATCCAGGCTCGCCCGGATGGGGCCGGTGCCGGGCTCCAGCTGCGTGTCGCCATAGGGAACGGCGATGCGCTTGCCGTCCTCCAGCTCGACCACCACGCTGCGCACCGCGCGGCCGTCCTGGGCCAGCAGCAGGTCGGCGACGCGGCCGAGGCGCTGGCCGTCGGCGCCGGTCACCTCGCGGCCGATCATCTGCCGGATGGCGGGGTCGCCCTCCAGCGTGGCCGTGCGCGCCGCCTCGTTGTCGGGCGTCGGCGCCGACGCGGTGGGGTCCACGGGGCGCCCGCCCGTCGGCACGGAGGCGGCGGAGTCGGAAGCGTCGCCCACCGCCGGGTCGGCCGGCGAGGCGGTGGGCGCGGTGGGCGCCGTGGCTTCGTGCGAGGCCGGCGGCACGGCTGCCGTGTCGGGCGGCAGGTTCTCGTCCGCGGTGGGCGCCTCGGGCGTCGTCGGCGGCGGTACGTCGGTGTCGGTCGCAGTGTCCGACGAAGGGGCGGCCGCGGTCGGGTCGACGGCGGTCGGGCCGGTCACGGCGGGGCCGGTGGCCGGATCGGCGACGGTCTCGGCCGGCGGCGCGCCGACCGGGGGCGGCGGCGCCACGCTCAAGGGGGCGGCCGGGGCGTCGGCCGGCGCCTCGTCGCGCGGCGTGCCGGCCGGCGGCGCCAGCGCCACCTCCGGGTCGGCGGGCTGCGACGGCCGGGCGGCGAGGGGCGCCGGGGCGGTCGCGCTCTCATCCACCGTCACCTGCGGCCGCACCTGCTCGACCGCCACGTCCGGCGCCGGCTGGGTCACGGCGACCTGGGGCGCCGGCTGCTGGACCTGCACCTGCGGCGGGGCCAGCTGCGCGCTCACCGCCGGACGCTCGGTGGTGACGCTGACCTGCGCCTCGGGCTGCTCGATGATGATCTCGGGCTCGGGCTGCCGGACGATGACCTCCGGCTCGAACTGTCGGACGATGACCTCGGGCGGGCGCTGGCGGACGATGATCCGGGGCGCCGGCTGGTTGACGGCGATCTGCGGCGGGGGCTGCTGCACCTGGACCTGCGGCGGCGCCTGGGTCACCGCGACGGTGGGGTCGACCGGGGTCACCGCCACCCGCGGCGCCTCCTGCCGCACCCGGACGTCGGTGCTGTCGGGGCCGACGGTGGAGCCGGCGAAGCCCTGGGGCTGCCCGACCCGCGAGGCGCTCTCGGCGGCGTCCGCCGCGGTCATCGGATCGGCGCCGGCGCCCAGCGCGCTCTCCACCCGCTGGGCGGCGCTGCGGTAGGCGTCGGCGGCGGCCGGGTTGGCGGCGTTGTCCTGGGCGGCGCGGTCGAGCGCGGCGCGCAGCTGGCGCAGCGCCGCCTCGATCTCGGTCGCAGCGTCGGCACGGGCGGGCGCGGCATCCTGGGCCCAGGCGGGGGCCGTCACGGGCGAGGAAAGGACGAGCAGCGCCGCCATGGCGGTCAGCATCCTGGTACGCATCGGCGATCTCCGGGAGAGGACGGGTCCGTCGCCCCCATCAACCGCCGGCGCCCCGGCGTCGTTCCCCGCCCGGGGCGCCTATCGCAGCCGCTCCGGCATCGGCGGCGGCTCGGCCGGCGGGATGGGCACCGGCATCGGCGGCTCCTCCACCGGCACGGGGTCGTCGGGGTCGACGCCCGGCCTTTCGGGGGTCGCGGGCGGGAAGGGCGGCAGCGGGCCGGCGGCGTTCAGGCTGAGCATGGTCCTCTCCGGTTGGGGTGCATCCTTCCCGTCCGGAACCGTGAGGGCACCCCCTCTGTTCCCCTGGCACCGCCCGTCCGGCCGGCCGGGCTATCGAGCAAGAGGGAACACCGATGGCTGATTACGACGATCGCTACGAGGACGAGCGCCGCCGCTACGGCCGGCAGGACCGCTTCGCCGACCGTCCGGGCGAGCGCTACGGCGACCGCTCCGAGCAGGGCTACAACCGCGACTATGGCGGCTCCAACGCCGGGCGCGACTACCGCGACCAGGAGAGCGGCGCCGCGCGGGGCGGCAGCTACGGCGAGTACACCGGCGGCTACGGCGGTGGCTACGGCCGGAGCTACGGGACGAACCAGGGTGGCGGCTACCAGGGCCAGGGGGGTGGCGGTCATCAGGGCGGCCAGCGCAATCCCGGCGCCGGCTTCCACGGCGGCACCAACTACGGCGGCGCCGGCTTCGGCGACCACCGGCAGCAGGGCGAGTACCGCCAGGGCCGCGGCCGCGACTACAGCCACGACATGCGGCACGACATGGAGCGCTACGCCCGCGGCGGCTACGAGGCGGACCAGGGCTACAATCCCGACGCCCTGTTCGACGACCGCGGCCGCGACTACGGCAATGAGGGGCTGTTCGAGCCGGGCCGCATGGGCGGCATGTACGGCAGCAGCTACGGCCGCACCTTCGGCGGCTACACCGGCCGCGCCGACATCGAGCGCGGCCGCCAGGGCGGCGGCGACTACGGCCACCGCGACCAGGGCCGGCACGAGTACGGCCGCATGGGCGAGGCGCGGCGCGTGAGCACCTACGACCGCGGCTCCTCCTACGGCGGCTCCTCGCACGGCGACGAGGACCGCGGCTTCTTCGCCCGGGCCGGTGACGAGATCGCCTCCTGGTTCGGCGCCGACGGGGCCGAGCGCCGCCGCGAGATGGACGCCCGCCAGGGCGACCAGGGCGCGCAGCACCATGTCGGCCGCGGCCCGAAGAACTATACCCGCTCCGACGACCGCATCCGCGACGACATCAACGACCGGCTGACCGACGATCCGCATGTCGACGCCTCCGAGATCGACGTGACGGTCAGCGGCGGCGAGGTGACGCTGACCGGCACCGTCGACAGCCGCTTCACCAAGCGCCACGCCGAGGACATCGCCGAGAACGTCTCGGGCGTGCGGCACGTGCAGAACAACCTGCGGGTCCGGCAGTCCGGCCAGTACGGCTCCAGCTCCGGCTACGGCCAGAACACCGGCGAGTCGGTCGGCGGCAGCCTGGCCAGCACGCTGCAGAGCGCCAACACCGGCTCGCTGCCGGGCAGCACCACCGGCGGCGCGCTGAACAATGCCGGCGGCGGCGTGGGCGGCACGGCCGGGGCGGCCTCCTCGGGCCGCGCCGGGACCATGACCGGCACCACCGCCTCGACCGGCGGCGCGGGCTCGGGCCTGGGCGGCGGCACCGTCGGCACCGGCGTCAGCGATCCGGACAAGAACCGCTGATCCGGCAGGACCGGCGGCAGGGGAAGGGGCGTCCCGCGGGGCGCCCCTTTTTCGTTCCGGAGCCGTGACAATCGCTCGCCGCTAACCAAGCGTTAGGACGGCCGGTGTGCCATGGGAGGCGTCCCGTCTCCCCAGCCCGCGAAGCACCATGGCCTCTCCCGCGCCGCACCTCCCCGACGCCTACGTCTCCTTCATCCGGCCGGTCACCATGGACACGGTCGCCGGATTGCTGGAGGCCTGCCAGACCCTGATGTCGGAAGGCGCCAAGCGCATCCACCTGGCGATCGGCAGCGGCGGCGGCAACATCATCGCCGGCCTGTCCGCCTACAACCAGCTGCGGGCGCTGAAGGTGGAGTGGACCACCTACAACATCGGCAGCGTCGACAGCGTCGCCATCCTGCCGTTCCTGCTGGGCGACCGGCGCCATGCCGACGACTGGACCAGCTTCCTGTTCCACGGCGTGTCCTGGACCTTCGGCAACAGCGGCGAAACCTCCTCCAGCCAGGTCATGGACGCGATGGCCTGCGTCGGGACCTACGAGGAGGCGCTGAGCGGCATCACCGCCGCCCGCACCGGCCTGGAGGCGTCCCGCGTCCGCGAGCTCAGGGCGCGCTCCACCGTCGTGGGGTCGGAGGAGGCGGTGCGGATGGGTCTGGCGACGTCGATCGCTCCCTTCGCCATTCCGCAGGGCGCGCGCTGGTGGCAGGTCTGAGGCGCTGCCGCGGCCGGCAATCCGCCGCCTCCAGATGGTTGGCGGGCAGCCGCCCGTTCTCCGTCCCCTGGACCGCCATCATAATCCTCCCGCGCCGCCGGATTCCCTGAACGCCCGCCATGTCCCGCCGTTCCCGCCTTCCCGTCGAGGAGGCGGGAACAGGGGGCGCGCATAGCCTGTTGCCATCTCGTCCCATCGCAGCAGGAGACGCGCCGTGGCCGAGCGGCCCTTCGATTCCCATAGCCCCGTCTCCCCGCACCCCATCTCCCAGCAGCAGGGCCAAGTGCAGGGACAGCCCGGCGGCGACATGCCGGCCGTCGCCGGTTCCGGCAGCTACGAGACCCTGGCCGGTTCGCCGCCGCCGATCAGCGGCCTGGCGCCGCCCGACGCCGACCATTTCTACCAGGAGAGCCTGCAGATCCTGACGGAGAGCGGCATTCCCTTCCTGGTCGCCGGCACCTTCGCGGTGAACTGCTACACCGGCATCAACCGCCCGACCAAGGACATCGACATCTTCTGCAAGCCGGGCGACTTCCCGCGCATCCTGCTGCACTTCAAGGAGCGCGGCTTTGAGACCACGATCAAGGACGAGCGCTGGCTCGCCAAGGTCAAGCGCGGCAAATGCTTCTTCGACGTGATCTTCGGCTCGGCGGCGGCGGTCGTCACCATCACCGACGCCTGGTTCCAGGAGACCCACCCGGCCGAGTTCTACGGCGTGCGCGTGAACCTGACGCCGCCGACCGAGATGATCTGGTCCAAGGCCCTGCTGCAGCTGCGCCACCGCTACGACGGCGCCGACATCGCCCACCTGATCCTGCGCCAGAGCGACCGCATCGATTGGCGCCGGCTGCTGCAGCACATGGAGCAGTACTGGGAGGTGCTGCTGATCCATGTGCTGAACTTCCGCTTCATCTACCCGGCCGAGCGCGACCGCATCCCGCGCTGGCTGATGGAGGAACTGCTGGACCGGGCGAAGGTGCAGCTCGACCTGCCGACGCCCAAGATCAAGGTCTGCCGCGGCCGCCTGTTCGCACCGGAGGACTACCGCGTGGATGTGGGCGAGTGGGGCTTCGCCGACGTGGTCGGCCTGCCAGCGCAGAACACCGACGACGAGGATTGACCGCATGGACGGACAAGAGGGGCAGTCGCCTCGGCGCAAGCTGCGGGTGGCCGCGATCGGCGACGTGCACGCCTCGCCCAATGCCAAGGGGCGCTGGCGCGAGACCTTCCTGGAGATTTCGCAGGCGGCGGACGTGCTCTGCCTCTGCGGCGACCTGACCAACCACGGCAACGTCCCGGAGGCCGAGGCGCTGGCCGAGGATCTGCGCGGCTGCCCGCTGCCGGTCCTGGCCGTGCTGGGCAACCACGACCATCATTGCGGCACGCCCGAGGAGGTGGAGCGGGTGATGCGCGACGTCGGCGTGAAGTTCCTGGAGGACGAGGTCCACACCATCCAGGGCGTGGGCTTCGCCGGGGTGAAGGGGTTCGGCGGCGGCTTCGATGGCCGCATGCTGGACGCCTTCGGCGAGAAGGCGGTGAAGTCCTTCGTCCAGGAGGCCGTGGACGAGGCGCTGAAGCTGGAGCACGCGCTGAAGCAGCTGGAGACCGACCGCACGGTCGTCGTCCTGCACTACGCGCCCATCGTCGAAACGGTCGTCGGCGAGCCCGACGCCATCCTGCCCTTCCTCGGCTCCTCGCGCCTGGCGGAGACGATCGACCGGTTCGACGGCATCCAGGCCATCTTCCACGGCCACGCCCACCACGGCACCTATGAGGGCCGCACCCGCGCCGGCAAGCCCGTCTACAACGTCGCGGCGCCGCTGACGAAGCCGACCGGCAAGCCCTACGCGCTGATCGAGGTCTGATCCGCGAGCACCTTCCCCGAGCGCGCCAGCAGCGACGCCAACGTCTCGTTCAGGACCTGCGGCACCGCCGGCTTGTCCAGCACCGCGATCGGCGGGTCGCTGGACCGGCAGACCGCCTCGGCGTCGGGCGCGTAGCCGGTGAGGATCAGGATGGGCAGGTCGCGGCTGCGGTCCCGCAGGTACCGGACCAGATCCTTGCCGTCCATGCGGGGCATCCTGAAGTCCGTGACCACGGCATCCGCGGGATCCATGTCGAAGCTGCGGATCGCGTCCATCACCGTGAAGGCGATGGTGACCCTGTGCCCCAGGCTTTCCAGGTGCGACTTCACGCCAAGCGCGCAGAGCACCTCGTCATCGACCACCAGTACATGGGCCATCCGGCCCTCCTTTCCGCCGGCATGCCTCCATAGGGGAAATCCGGCCTTTGCATGATCGCAAGATCACGGCTGCCAGAAAATCAGACAAAAGCTGCGTAATCTTCTATCAAACAGCTGAAACGCCCGGGCTTTCGGGGTAGTTACACTCCAGATTACCTCCTCTAAGCTGTTATCCGCGCCCGGTCGATCTAACTACAATGGCCAGTGAGACACCTTCACCTAGGCGGAAAGGCTGATGGATGCCGGCCCTTCGGAAGGCGGACTCTGGATGCGGTGCATCGGGCGGTCAGGAGGGCGTGGGTGGAGCAGGAACGGACAGGGAGCGGCGGCGCCACGCCGGCGGCACCGGTACGGTCGGTCGTCCGGCTGGGCATCGCGGCCGCCGTCGTCACGTTCCTGCTGTTCGCGCTGCTGGCCTGGGTCGAGCGCATCCGCGTCTATGAGGATGCCCGCCGCGACGCGCGCGCGGTCGTCCGCCAGCTGGCCGAGCATGCGGACAAGGTGCTGGGCATCCACGCGCTGACCCTGTCGAACGTCCAGTGGAACCTCGCCGCGCTGGGCTGGGACCGGATGGAGCGCACGTCGGTCGTGCATGACTGGCTGCTGTCGCTGGCCGAGAAGGCGCCGGAGGTGCAAAGCTACTGGCTGGTGGACGCCGGGGGCAGGGTGCGCGTCAGCAGCTTCGCCTGGCCCACGCCCGTGCTGAATGTCGGCGACCGCGACTATTTCAAGGCGCACCAGGCGGAACCGCCCGAGGCCCACGCGCCCGGAGGCGGTTCCGTGTTCGTCGGCCAGCCGCTGGTCGGGCGGCTGCGGCCCGACATCTTCTTCACCCTGAGCCGGCGCCTGCACACGCCCGACGGCGGCTTCGCCGGCGTGGCCCAGGTATCGCTGCTGCCCGGCTATTTCCAGGCCTTCTACCGCAAGGTCGTCGGCGAGTCGCAGAACGCCGTGCTGCTGGCGCGCGACGACGGGACCGTGCTGGCCCGCATCCCGGAGCCGGGCGCCGGCCCGAACCTGGGCAAGGTGTCGTCCCTGCTCGATCCGCTGCGCGGCGGCGCCGGACCCGGCGGCGACGATCCCTTCATCGCCCCGTCGCCGGTGGACGGGGTCGAGCGCCTCTATGCCCGCCTCAGGCTCGAGGGGCTGCCGATCCAGCTCATCTACGGCATCGACACCGCCCGGCTGGAGGCGGAATGGTACCGGCGCATGCGCGCGCTGGCGGCGCTGGCGCTGGGCGGGCTGGGGCTGCTGCTGCCCTTCATCGGCCTCGCCTTCCGCAACGCCCGGGCCGCCGAGTCGCTGAACGACGCGCTGGAGCGGCGCATCGAGGAGCGCACCTCGCATCTCGCCAAGGCCATGGCCGACCTGCGCGAGAGCGAGCTGCGGCTGACCCTGGCCGGCGCCGCCGCCGGCATCGGCGTGTGGGACTGGGAGCTGGACAGCCGCGTCGTCCACTGGTCCGAGACCTACCGCCGCATCTGGGGCATTCCGGAGTCGGAGCCGGCGAGCTATGACGGTTTCATCTCCCGCGTCCATCCCGACGACCAGGAGGAAGTCCGCCGCGCCGTGGCCGCCAGCATGGCCGGATCGGGGCCGCTCGACCTCGAGTTCCGCATCGTCAGGCCGGACGGGTCCGTGCGCTGGCTCACCTGCCGCGGCGACGCGGTGCGCGACGCGGGCGGCCGCATCATCCGGCTGACCGGCATCTGCCGCGACGTCAGCGAGCGGCGCGAGGCGGCGTCGCAGCAGCGCCTGCTCATGCGCGAGGTGGATCACCGCGCCAAGAACGCGCTCTCCGTGGCGCTCGCCATCGTGCGGCTCAGCTCGGCTCCGACCGTCGAGGCGCTGATGGCGGCGATCGAGGGGCGGATCGCCGCGCTGGCCCGCGCCCACGGTCTGCTCGCCAAGGCCGCCTGGAAGGGAACCGACCTCCAGCTGCTGCTGGAGCAGGAGCTGGCGCCCTTCGCCCCGCCGGACCGGCTGGCGCTGGAGGGGCCGCCGGTGCAGCTGGACCCCGACACGGTCCAGCCGCTGGGCCTGGCCCTGCACGAGCTCGGCACCAACGCCGCCAAGCATGGCGGCCTGTCCACGCCGGACGGCCGCGTCGCCATCCGCTGGGAGCGGCACGCAACGGGCGCGCTGCGGCTGGAATGGCGGGAGAGCGGCGGGCCGCGCCTCGCCGGACCGCCTGCCGCCACCGGCTTCGGCTCGACCCTGCTGTCCAGCGTCGTCGGCCACCAGCTGGGCGGCACGGTGGGGCTCGACTGGCGACCGGAGGGCCTGGTCTGCACCATCGAGCTGCTGCCGCCGGACGGGCCGGAAGCGGCCCAGCCGGCCAGCGCGGCGGCACGGTAGGAGGCGGGAAGGCCCGCGATCACCTGGGCTTTACAGGAACGGGAGAGGCTGGGATGTGGTGCGTCCTTCGACAGGCTCAGGATGAGGGAAGGGGAGGCCAGGCACACCTGTACGTTCAGGCGCCGGTGTAGCTGGGAGCAGCAATAATGCCCTCATGCTGAGCTTGTCGAAGCACGCACCACGCCGCCTCCGCCCAAGCTGACCCGTTCGCAAGACTTTGCTTCGCCTCACGGCTTGTCGCGGGTCACCAGCGGGACGTTGCAGACATCGACCTTGCCCAGCGGCACCAGGAAGAAGGGCTCGCGCCGGTTGCGCCGCGATTCGATGTAGGCGGCGAAGGTCGCCGTGTCGGTCCGCAGTACCTCCAGCTTGGTCCGCTCGGCCTCAGGCACGTCGGCCGCCAGCCGCACCGCCGTGATCGGCCGGCGCTGCTCCGGCGTCTCGTAGAAGCCCAGCGGGCCGGTGCCGCGCGGCAGGGCGGTCAGCAGCTCCATGCCCTTCAGCACCCGGCCGACGACGGTCATGTTGCGGTCGAGATGCCGCGGCGCCTGGCCGATGACGGCGTAGAGCTCGGCGCCGCTGCCGCTGTCGGCGGTCATGTCGCGCCCGGCGCCGACCATGCCGTAGCAGTGCAGCGGCCACACGGCGCCGGTGGCCGGATCGCGGCCGACGGGGAAGCCGTCGACGAAGCCGACCTCGGGCGCGTAGACGTCACCGTCCGGCAGCTTGGCGAAGGGCAGCGCGGCGCCATTCGGGGCCAAGAACTCGGCCGGCAGCTGCTTCTTGCCGTTGCGGACGGGCTTCTTCTCCGTCGGGTCGCCCCATTGGGTGACGTAGTTCTCCTGCACCCGCACGATCGCCAGCCCGTCGAACCAGCCCTCGCGCACCAGCGTCCGGATATTGGCGGCATGGTTCGGGACCAACCTCGCGGCCAGTTCGATCACCACGCGTCCGCCCTCCAGCTCCATATAGAGCGTGTTCTCCGGGTCGGGCGTGCGCCAGTCCGCCGGCCCCGCCGCCTTGACGATCTCGGCCGAGGTCAGCGGCTTTTCCTGCGCGGCGGCGGGGGAGGCCGAGGCGAGCAGGGCGGCGAGGAGGAGGGCGGCACGGCGCATGGAAGCTCCCTGGACGGTTCGTGTTTTCGTTGGGGCGACTGTCGCAGAGCCGCCGCCGCGCTTCAACCGGCCTGGGTGGCCGGCGCCAGCACCGACTCCACGGCCGTCAGCAGGTCCGGCAGGCGGATCGGCTTGCCGACGAAGCCCTGCATGCCCGCCTCGCGGCATTTCGCGGCGATCTCCGGCACGACGCTGGCGGTCAGGGCCAGGACCGGCAGCCGTGCGGCCGCCCCGGGCAGGGCGCGGATGCGGGCCGTCGCCATGAAGCCGTCCAGCCCGGGCATGCCCAGATCCATCAGCACCAGATCGATCCCGCCCGCCCGCACGCGCTCCACCGCCTCGGCGCCATCGGTCACCTCCAGCACGGCATAGCCCTGGCGCCGCAGCAGCTCGCCGGTGACCAGGCGGCTGGCCGGATCGTCCTCGACCAGCAGCAGCGTGGCCCGGCCGCCCGTGCCGGCCGCCGCCTCCGGCGCCGCACCGCCCTGCGTAGGGACCAGCGGCACCTCCAGCCGGAAGGTGCTGCCGCGCCCGGCCTCGCTCTCGACGCGGATGCCGCCTCCCATCTGCCGCGCCAGCCGGTCGGCGATGGCGAGGCCCAGCCCGGCCCCGCCATAGCGCCGGGTGATGGAGCCGTCCGCCTGGGCGAAGGGCTCGAAGATGGCATCGAGCTTCTCCCGGGGGATGCCGATGCCGGTGTCCTCGACCGCCACGGAGACGGGCACCGCACCGTCCGAGGCTGGGCCGGCCGCGACGGTCACCCGGACGCGGCCGCTCTCGGTGAACTTGACGGCGTTGCCGACCAGATTGACCAGGATTTGCCGCAGCCGCACCGGGTCCGCCAGCACGCGGGCGGGCAGGTCGCCGTCGATCTCCAGCCGCAGGTCGAGCCGCTTTGCCGCGGCGCGCGGCGCCAGCACGTCCACCGCTTCCTGCGCCAGCCGCCGCAGGTCTAGGGGCACGGGCTGCAGCGGCAGGCGCCCCGCCTCCAGCCGGGACATGTCCAGGATCTGGTCCAGCAGTTCCACCAGCGTCCGGCCCGACGTCCTGGCGAGTTCCAGGAAGCGCGCCTGGTCCAGGTCGAGTTCGCCGTGCGACACCAGTTCCAGCGCCGTCAGCACGGCGTTCGCCGGGGTGCGGATCTCGTGGCTGATCATCGCCAGGAAGTCGGTCTTGGCGCGGTTGGCGCGTTGCGCCTCGGCCGCGATGCGCTCCAGCTCGGCGGCCTGGGCGCGCAGCTGGTCGACCAGCCGCAACGCCGTCGCCAGCACGCCCGTCATCGCCATCAGCGCGCCCGCCGCCGGCATGCCGACCATCAGGATGCCCAAGCCCCCGAAGGACTGGCTCATGGCGTTGACGGGGGCCTGGGCCAGCACCGCGACCGTGTAGCCGCCATTGCTGAGGAAGATGGCGAAGACGCCGGCCAGGAAAGCCAGCCCGCCGAAATCCCGCCGATCTCGCCGCCAGAGCCACCACAGGCAGGGCACCAGCATGGCCTGCAGGAAGCCGCCCAGCGCCAGTTCGCGCAGGTTCGGCCGGTCGAGCGCGATGCCGGCCAGCGCGCCCGCCAGGCCCAACGCGGCGCATGCCAGGAAGAAGGCCGGGCGGAACCGCGTCCGCGCATAGCGGGCGGTGCCCCGCGCCAGGAACAGGAAGGAGGCGATGCCGGACAGGTCGGCCGCCACGGCCACCGGCACCGGCCCGCCGTCCACCGGTTGCGGCACGGTGGCGAGGCAGAACCAGGTCAGCGCCGTGAAGAAGGACGTCGCCGCCCAGTCCAGCGCATAGGCCTCGGTGCGGGCGCGCCACCAGACCGCCACCAGCACCGCCGCCGATCCCAGCAGGATCAGGCAGCTCGTGACGGTCACCAAACCAAGCGCATCCATGCCAAGCCCGCCCGTGCCCAAGCCCGCCGCGCACGGGCCGGGCCAGACTGTTGGGCGCGGGTGGAGGCGTCAAGCGCCGTCGCCGCCGCCGGGCGCTGACCCCCGTCTCCGCCGGCGCCGCGGCCGGGGCTGCTCCGGCACCGGCCCGCCCATGGCCAGCCAGATCAGCGCCGTCAGCCGCGCATCGCCCAGCGCGCCGTGGCCGCGCCGCCGCCCCCGGCCGCCGAGGTCGAGCCCTACCCGCGCCGCCAGATCGTTCAGCCGCGCCCGCTCGCCAGGCCAGTGGCGCTGCGCGCATTTGACGGTGCAGATGACGGGTGAGGCGAGGCGCGGCCGCCCTAGCGCCGCCAGTTCCACATGGAGGGCGTGCAGGTCGCCCGACGCCCCGTGCATGACCAGCGGAGCGCCGTCGATGAAGCGCAGCAGCTCGTCCACCTTGTCCGCGAACAGGGGACAGCCGGCGAGATCCGCCTGGCGGATGCCGTGGATGCCCGAGGCGATGGGATTGATCGGTGCCTGCGGATCAAACCGCGACACCCATTCGGCGCCCGTGAGCCGCCCGTCGACAATCTCGACCGCGCCCAACTCGACGATGCAGCGCCCGTCGACCGGCGGATTGCCGGTCATCTCCACGTCGAGAGCGACGAAGCGCCCGGGAGGGGGGGCAGTCGGAAACGGCATGACATGAGAGCCCAGGCGGTAAGTGCGGTCACTGTGACCGCACCAGATGAGAGGCGCGCACCGGTTTAAGCAAGGGCAATACCGATCCGCTGCCTGAATCTGCGCGCGATCCGGGCCCGAACGGCCGGAACCATCGGGCCGGGACAGCCGCTTCCACACGGCCGTTTTTCGCTCCCGCGTCCTTCAGGATGTAGGCTTCGACCGCTCGCTCGATCTCCGGTCAGGCAGATAGAAAGAGTGTGAACGGCATGTTAACTCGCCTCAGGCGTGTGTTTCGGATTGACGCGGATCGACTCCGGCCTCAAAGGATCATCTCCGGCTTGCTGTAGGGTTTAATTCCTCCGGAGGTCCGGCCAGCCGGTCTGGCCCGTCCTTCCCCCGCATCACTGCCGGCAGCCAAGCGGCACGCCCGCTCTGTGAAACCAGGGGAAATCCATGCCGACCATCAGCGGAAGCCTGTCGAACGACACCATCACCAGCGGCAACGCGGATCACGTGATCCTGGGATACGAGGGGAACGACAGCCTTTCCGGCGCCAACGGCAACGACACGATCGACGGCGGGCTCGGGAACGACACGCTCTCCGGTAACGCAAGCAACGACTCCATCGTGGGAGGCGAAGGCGACGATCTTCTGATCGGGGGGCAGGGCCTGTTCCACGCGCCGGTCAGAGTGTCTAACTTGTTCGGGCACAGCACCAATTTCACGTCCCAGAACTCCTTCCCCCGCATGCTGGGCGACGTGAATGGCGATGGCCGCGCCGACCTCGTGGCGTTCGGCTCGCGGACCTGGGTGGCCCTGGGTCAGGCGGACGGCACCTTCGGAAACTACTTCACCGGTTCGATGAGCTGGGGTCACGATGTCGGGTGGACGTCGCAGGATGCCTATCCCCGCATGCTGGGCGACGTGAACGGCGACGGCCGTGACGACCTCGTCGCATTCGGGTCGCAGACCTGGGTTTCGTTGGGCCAGGCGGACGGCACCTTTGGAAACTACATCGCCGGCTCTCCCGATTTCGGCCAGAGCACCGGCTGGAAGTCGCAGAACTCCACCCCCCGGATGGTCGCGGACGTGAACGGCGACGGCCGCGCGGATCTGGTCGGCTTCGGCAGCGTCACCTGGATCGCTCTGGGCCAGGCGAACGGTGCCTTCGGAACCACATTCCAGGCATCGCCCGATTGGGCGGCGAATTTCGGCTGGACTTCCCTGGATGCCCAGTTCAGAGCGCTCGGCGACGTGAATGGCGACGGCCGGTCTGACCTGGTCGCTTTCGGGAGCCGCACCTGGGTCTCTCTGGGAGGCGCCGACGGCAAGTTCGCGCCATACATTGAGGGGTCGGTCGATTTCGGGCACGAGAGCGACTTCAAGTCGCAGACGGCCACGCCCCGGGTGCTGGCCGACGTGAACGGCGACGGGCGCGACGACATCATCGGCTTCGGCAGCCGTACCTGGGTATCCTACGGAAAGGCCGACGGCACCTTTGAGCGCTTCTTCGAAACGTCGTCGCAGTTCGGGGCCAATGCCGGCTGGACCTCGCAGAACACCCATCCCCGCATGGCCGCCGACGTGAACGGTGACGGGCTGGCGGACATCGTCGCGTTCGACTCCGCGGGAACACTCGTGGCGCTCGCCACCAAGGACCGGGACACGCTCTCCGGCGGCGGGGGCAACGACACGATCATCGGCGGTCCCGGCGCGGACATGATGGACGGCGGCCCCGGCATCGACACGCTGAGCTACCGGGACGGCTATTCGCACATACATGTCGATCTCGGGACCGGCATGGGCACGAAGGGCGACGCGGCCGGCGACGTGGTCTCCGGTTTCGAGAACATTGCGGGTGGCTTTGGCAATGACACCCTGATCGGCGATGGCGGAGACAATCGCCTCTTCGGCGACCTGAATGCCGACAGCCTGGTGGGCCAGGGCGGCGCCGACACACTGGACGGCGGCGCCGGAGCGGACACGCTCGCCGGCGGGACCGGGAATGATACTTTTGTCGTCGACAATGCCGGCGATCTGCTGGTGGAGAATGCGGGAGAGGGTACGGATACCGTCACGACAGCGCTGTCCAGCCACACGCTGGCGGCCAACCTCGAGGATCTCACCTACGCCGGAGCAGGCGCCTTCCAAGGCACCGGCAATGCGCTGGCGAACCGGATTTCCGGCGGTAGCGGCAGCGACACGCTGGACGGCGGCGCGGGCGCGGACACCCTCACCGGCGGCGGCGGCAACGATCTCTACCTCGCCGACGATCCGGCCGACCAGATCGTGGAACTCCCGGCTGGCGGCACCGACGAGGTGCGCGCGACCGCCGGCAGCTACACACTCTCGGCCGATCTCGAGAACCTGACCTACACCGGTTCCGGCAGCTTCGCCGGCACGGGCAACGCCGCCGCCAACCGCATCCAGGGCGGCGCCGGCAACGACACGCTGGACGGTGCTGCCGGCAGCGACACGCTGGTCGGCGGTCTGGGCGACGACGTCTACCTGGTCGACAGCACGGCGGATCAGATCACCGAGAACCCGGGTCAGGGCACCGATACGGTCTGGACCACGCTGGCGAGCTACACGCTCGCCGCTACGCTTGAGAACCTCGCTTACATCGGCACCGGTGATTTCGCCGGCACCGGCAACGGGCTGGCCAACCGCATCACCGGCGGCGCCGGCAACGACACGCTGGACGGAGCCGCCGGCGCCGACACGCTGGAGGGCGGGGCCGGCAGCGACCTGTACCTCATCGACGATGCTGGCGACGCGGTCATCGAGGGTGTGGGCGCCGGCACCGACGAGGTGCGCACCGCGCTCGCCTCGCACACGCTGGCCGACAATGTCGAGATCCTGACCTACACCGGGGCCGCGAGCTTCACCGGTGCCGGCAACGGGTCCGGCAACCAGATCACCGGCGGCGCCCTGGCCGACACGCTGGACGGCGGTTCCGGCAGCGACACGCTGCTGGGCGGCGGCGGGGCGGACAGCCTGCTCGGCGGCCAGGGGAGCGACAGCCTGGACGGCGGGAGCGGCGCCGACACCATGGCCGGCGGCACCGGCGACGACACCTACGTGGTGGAGGATGCGGGAGACCTGGTGCTGGAGAATGCCGGCGAGGGCACCGACACGATCCGCACGGGGCTCGCCGCCTACACGCTCGGCGCCACGCTGGAGCGACTGGTCTACACCGGCAGCGCTCCCTTCACTGGCACCGGAAACGCCGCCGACAACCAGATCACCGGCGGCGGCGCCTCCGACACGCTGGATGGGCTGGACGGCAACGACACGCTGTCGGGCGGCGGCGGGGCCGACAGCCTCGCGGGCGGCGGCGGCAACGACCAGCTGGACGGAGGGACAGGCGCCGACACGCTGGTCGGCGGCACCGGCAACGACACCTACGTGATCGACAGTACCGGCGACCTCTTCGTCGAGAACCCGGGCGAGGGCACCGACACGGTGCGCACCACGCTCGCCAGCTACAGCCTCGACCCGGTGCTGGAGAACCTCGTCTTCATCGGCGGCGGCTCCTTCACCGGCACCGGCAACGAGGCCGCCAACAGCATCGCCGGCGGCGGCTCGGCCGACACGCTCGCCGGCGGACTCGGCAATGACACGCTGCTCGGCAACGGCGGCGCGGACTGCCTTGTGGGCGGTGACGGTGACGACAGCCTGAACGGAGGTACCGGCATCGACACGTTGGCGGGCGGCACGGGCAACGACACCTATGGGGTCGACGCGGCCACGGATGTGGTGATCGAGCAGCCGGGCGAGGGCACCGACACGGTGCGCAGCTCCGTCACGTTCAGCTTGCCGGACCATGTCGAGCATCTGGTGCTGATCGGCGCCGCCGTGATCGACGGCACCGGCAATGCGCTCGGCAACCAGATCACCGGCAACGGCGCGGCGAACCTGCTGGACGGCGGCGCGGGGGCGGACACGCTCACCGGTGGAGGAGGCGACGATGTCTACCTCGTGGACGATGCCGGCGACGTGGTGGTCGAGGCGCTCGGCCAGGGCACCGACGAGGTGCGCACCGGGCTCTTCTCCTACATGCTTGGCGCGAACCTGGAGGCGCTGGCCTATACCGGGTCCGGCAGCTTCGCCGGCACCGGCAACGCGGCCGACAACACCATCACCGGCGGCAGCGGGCCCGACACGCTCGACGGGCTGGACGGCAACGACAGTCTGGTCGGAGGACCGGGAATCGACAGGCTGCTGGGCGGCGCCGGAAACGACACGCTCAGGGGAGCATCATCATCCGAAACGCTGCTGGGCAGCGGGAGCTTCGGCGACCTGATCCTGGCACACTCCGTCGGCTTCGCCGTGGAGGACGGCAACACGAGCTTCGATGCCTACCCGCGCGCGCTCGGCGACGTGAACGGCGACGGACGCATGGACGTCATCGGTTTCGGTCAGGACAACGTCTACGTCGCGCTGGGCCAGCCGGACGGCACCTTCGCGATGCACTTCGTGGCCCGGGACGACGCCTTCTCCTACAATGACGGCAACACCAGCCAGAACCTCTATCCGAGGATGGCTGCCGACGTGAACGGCGACGGCCGTGACGATGTCGTCGCGTTCGGCGGGAACGACGTGTATGTCGCCCTGGGCCAGCCGGACGGCACGTTCGGGGCCGCCTTCATCGCACATGCGGGCCATGCCGTCAGCGATGGCTGGAGCTCGCAGGACAAGTATCCCCGGGGCGTCGCTGACGTGAACGGCGACGGCCGTGCGGACATCGTCGGCTTCGGGCATAACGACACGTGGGTATCACTGGGGCAGGCGGACGGAACCTTCGGCGCGTCGTCTGTCGCCCATGCCGGCTTCGCCTACACGGACGGCAGCACCAGCCAGAATCTCTATCCGCGCGTGCTCGCCGACGTGAACGGCGACAGCCGGGCCGACATCGTCGCCTTCGGCGGCAATGACGTGTACGTGGCGCTCGGCCAGGCAAACGGCACCTTCGGTTCCGCCCAGCTGGCCCACGCCGGGTTCGCCTATTCCGACGGCTGGAGCAGCCAGAACAGCTACCCGAGGGCCGTGGTCGACGTGAATGGCGACGGGAAAGCGGACTTGGTGGGCTTCGGCGGAGGCGACACCTGGGTCGCACTCTCCCTGGGGAACGGCACGTTCGGGACTGCCTTCGTGGCCCATTCCTCCTTCGCCGTGAATGACGGCTGGTCGAGCCACAACCTGTATCCCCGTCTGGTCGGCGACGTTAACGGCGACGGGCGGGCCGACATCGTCGGCTTTGGGCAAACCGACGTCGTGGTGGCGCTCGCCCATCCCGGCGGCGACTACCTGGTCGGCGGCTCGGGAGATGACACCTACATTGTGGAAACCAGCCTGGACGTCATCATCGAGGCGGCAGACGGCGGCACCGACACGGTGCAGGCGAGCAGCGCGTTCTTCCAGCTGCCCACCGAGGTGGAGCATCTTGTCCGTGTCGGCTCCGACGCGTTCGAGGGCCGCGGCAACGCCGGAGACAACAAGCTGACCGGCGGTTCGGGGAGCGACACGCTGCTCGGCGGCGGTGGCAACGACACCCTCGCGGGTGGTGGCGGAGCGGACGTGCTCACCGGCGGCGCGGGCGCCGACCGCTTCGTGATCGCAGCGACCGGCGATAGCACGGCATCGGCTCCGGATGTGGTGACCGACTTCGACGCGGCGGCCGGCGACCGGCTGGACCTGTCGGGCGCGGGCTCGCTGAGCTGGGTGGATCAGGCGGCCTTCAGCATGACCGCTGGCGAGCTGCGCTGGCAGCAGGTCGGCGGCGACGTGCATGTCCTGGCGGACCTGGACGGCGACGGCGCGGCCGACCTGACGGTCGTCCTCGCCGGTATCAGCGGCCTCACCTCTGCCGGCCTGATCCTCTAAGCAGGAGTTAGGGGCGCCGGCGCCGGCGCCCCTAACTCCTGGCGGGCCGAGGCATTGCTCAGCGCCAGCCAAGATACTCGCCAGCCAAGATACTCAATTGACGGAGAAATCGGGGAGGAGGGCCGGCCGGATCGGCCCGGCCTGAAGTCGCCGCTGTCCAACTTAGAGGCAGCAAGTCCGGCTTGAAGCCGGAAGCGACAAACCTCGAAACTTCCTCATCATAGGGAAGTTGGCTGGGGGACTAGGATTCGAACCTAGGTTGACGGAGTCAGAGTCCGTAGTCCTACCGCTAGACGATCCCCCAGCAGCCCGGTCGGTGGTTGGCCACCGGCCGTGGACGGAGCGGGTGTATAACAGAGGCCTTTGGGGTTGTGTAGCCCTTTGTTGGAATTTTTTTCGCTTTCCCGCCGGGCGGTCCGGCGGCGTAGGGTGGGGACGGTTCCGCCCGGGTGGGCAGGTGCGTTACGATGCGCCGGACCGGCTGTTGGCCCTGGATGGGTTTTCCGCGCGATGCGGAGAATGTCCCCGGGGGCGGGGGTCGCGACGGGTGCATGGAGAGGGCGGTCAGGAGCATGGACGGGGTGGTCGCGGAGATGCCGGAGAGCGGGGCGGCGGGCGATGCCGCCGCCGTGGCCGAGGCCCCGCGCGCGGTCTTCGCCGCCCTCGACCTCGGCACCAACAATTGCCGCCTGCTGATCGCCCGGCCGGCGCGCGGCGGCTTCCGGGTCATCGACGCCTTCTCCCGCATCGTGCGGCTGGGCGAGGGGCTGTCGCGCTCCGACCGGCTGTCGGACGAAGCCATGGCCCGCACCGTGAGCGCGCTGAAGATCTGCGGCGGCAAGATGCGGCGGCGCGGCGTTACCTCTGTGCGCGCCGTCGCCACCGAGGCCTGCCGCCGCGCCGGCAACTGCACCGAGTTCCTGGAGCGGGTCGAGCGCGAGACCGGCATCCGCATCGAGATCATCACATCGGACGAGGAGGCGCGGCTGGCGCTGGCCGGCTGCGCCTCGCTGCTGGACCCGCGGGTGCCGCGCGCCATCGTCTTCGACATCGGCGGCGGCTCCACCGAGATCATGTGGATCGAGGTGGCGCGCGGCCGGCCGCACCTGCTGGACCAGATCTCCCTGCCCGTCGGCGTCGTGAACCTGGCGGAGAGCTATGGCGGCGACCGGGTGGCGGCCGAGACCTACGCCGCCATGGTCGCGCGCGTCGATTCCGACATCGCCGAGTTCGACCGGCGCAACGGCATCTCCCAGGCGGTGCGCGCCCGGCGGGTGCAGATGCTGGGCACGTCCGGCACGGTCACGACGCTCGCCGGCATCAAGCTGGGGCTGGACCGCTACGACCGCTCCCGCGTCGACGGGACCTGGCTGTCGCTGCTGGACGCCCGGTCCATCACGGCCGCGCTGCTGGAGCAGGATTACGAGGGCCGGGCAACCAACCCCTGCATCGGGCGGGAGCGGGCGGACCTGGTGGTGGCCGGCTGCGCCGTGCTCGAGGCGATCTGGGAGCGCTGGCCGGTGACCCGCCTGCGCATCGCCGACCGCGGCGTGCGCGAGGGCATCCTGTCGGAGCTGCTGGCCGCCTCGCGCCGCGATCGCCGCTAGGCACGCACCGGGGCAGGGCAGGGCCGAGCTTTCGGCGCTTGCCTTGGGCGCCCCGCTCGCCGATATCGGGGGAATGACCGAGAAGAAGCCCCCCACCGGCTCGCTGCCCAGCGGCCGCAGCCTCACCGTCCGGGTGAAGACCCGCGCCAAGCGCTCCATCTCCTCCGCCCGCTGGCTGGAGCGGCAGCTGAACGACCCCTACGTCGCCGAGGCGAAGAAGCGCGGCTACCGCTCGCGCGCCGCCTTCAAGCTGCTGCAGCTGGACGAGAAGTACCATCTGCTGAAGCCCGGCAGCCGCGTCGTCGATCTGGGCGCCGCCCCCGGCGGCTGGACCCAGGTGGCGGTGGAGCGGGTGAAGGGCCGGGGCTACGTCGTCGGGCTGGACATCCTCGACTTCGAGCCGGTGCCCGGCGCCACCACCATCGTCATGGACTTCCTCGACCCCACCGCCCCCGACCGGCTGAAGGAGGCCATGGGCGGCCCGGCCGACGTGGTGCTCTCGGACATGGCGGCACCGACCACCGGCCATCCCAAGACGGACCATCTGCGCATCATGCACCTGGCCGAGGTCGCCTACGCCTTCGCCCAGGAGGTGCTGGCGCCCGGCGGCGTCTTCGTCTGCAAGCTGTTCCAGGGCGGCGCCGAGCGCACGCTGCTGGACCAGCTGAAGCGCGACTTCACCACGGTGCGCCACGCCAAGCCGCCGGCCAGCCGCGCCGACAGCTCCGAGACCTACGTCGTCGCCACCGGTTTCCGGGGCGAGGCGGGCAGCGCGGAGGATGCCGGCCAGGAGGAGTGAGGCCCCCGCCCGCCGCAGGGCTGCCTCGCTACATCTGGTGCCTTCACATGCGTTCGGCCGTGTGTATAGTGCGCCGAACCTGATTTCCGAGGGACCGAATTCCCGCCGCGCGCGGCGGGGACCGTGTCCCTCTACACCCATTTGGCGGCCGACGCCGGGAGACGGTTCATGACGCTCAAGATCCGTGAAGCCCTGACCTTCGACGACGTGCTGCTGGAGCCGGCGGAGTCGGGCGTCATGCCGGCCGAGGTCGACACCCGCACGCGCCTGACCAAGAGCATCGAGCTGGGCATCCCGCTGCTGTCCGCCGCCATGGACACGGTGACGGAATCGGCGCTGGCCATCGCCATGGCGCAGGCCGGCGGCATGGGCGTCGTCCACCGCAACATGGACATCGAGCGCCAGGCCGAGGAGGTCCGCAAGGTCAAGCGGTTCGAGAGCGGCATGGTGGTCAACCCCATCACCATCGCGCCCGACGCCACCCTGGCCGACGCGCTGAAGCTGATGGCCGACTACCGCATCTCCGGCATCCCGGTGACCGAGGCCTCGGGCAAGCTGGTCGGCATCCTGACCAACCGGGACGTCCGCTTCGCCACCAACCCCGGCCAGCCCGTCTCCGAACTGATGACCAGGGACGGGCTGGTCACGGTGCGCGAGGGCGTGGGCAAGGACGAGGCCAAGCGCCTGCTGCACACCAACCGCATCGAGAAGCTGCTGGTGGTGGACGATTCCTACCGCTGCATCGGCCTGATCACGGTGAAGGACATCGAGAAGGCGCAGCTGCACCCGCGCTCCTGCAAGGACGCGCACGGCCGCCTGCGCGTCGCCGCCGCCACCGGCACCGGTCCGGACGGGCTGGCGCGGGCCGAGGCGCTGTTCGACGCCGGCGTCGACGTGCTGGTGGTCGACACCGCCCACGGCCACAGCCGCAAGGTCATGGACCAGGTCGCCGCCGCCCGGAAGCTCAGCAACTACACCCAGATCATCGCCGGCAACGTGGCGACGGGCGACGCGGCCCGCGCCCTGATCGACGCCGGCGCCGACGCCATCAAGGTCGGCATCGGCCCGGGCTCCATCTGCACCACCCGCATCGTCGCCGGCGTCGGCGTGCCGCAGCTGACGGCGGTGGTGGACGTGGTCGACGTGGCGCACGCCCAGGGCATTCCGGTCATCGCCGACGGCGGCATCAAGTACTCGGGCGATCTCGCCAAGGCCATCGCGGCCGGCGCCGATTGCGCCATGCTGGGCGGGCTGTTCGCCGGCACCGACGAGAGCCCGGGCGAGGTCATCCTGTACCAGGGCCGCAGCTACAAGAGCTACCGGGGCATGGGCTCGGTGGGCGCCATGGCGCGGGGTTCCGCCGACCGCTACTTCCAGGCCGAGGTCACCAACACCCTGAAGCTGGTGCCCGAGGGCGTCGAGGGCCGCGTGCCCTACAAGGGCCCGGTCGGCGGCGTCATCCACCAGCTGGTGGGCGGCCTGCGCGCGGCCATGGGCTACACCGGCAACGCCACCATCGCCGAGATGCAGACGAACTGCCGCTTCGTGCGCATCACCAACGCCGGCCTGCGCGAGAGCCACGTGCACGACATCACCATCACCAACGAGGCGCCGAACTACCGCCCGGGGATGTGACGGTCCCGATCACGCTCACTGGCCCGGCGCGATCTCCATCGCGATGGTGTGCCGGTCCATGCGGGGGGTGAGGCGGATGTCGCGGCGCAGGGCCCAGCGGCCCTGCTGCAGGTAGAGCGGGACGATCGCCTGCTCGCGGTCGATCAGCCGGGCGATCTCGCGCAGCAGCCCCTCGCGCTCGGCGTCGTCGGCCGTCGCCTCGGCGCGGTCCAGCAGCTGCTCCATCTCCGGCAGCAGGATGCCGTAGGGGTTGTTGAGGCCGCGGCCGCGCGCCGGGTCGCGGGCGGCCAGCAGCGGCACCACCTGGTTGGTCAGCTCCCCGGTGATGGAGATGCGGCCGGCATAGTACAGGCCGAACTCCCCCCGGCTCATCCGCTCGAAGAATTCCTGCGAGGGCAGGGCCAGCACCTCGGCCCTGATGCCCACGGTGCCGAGGAAGTAGGCCAGCACCTCCATCACTTTCCGGTTCGCCTCGACGCCAGCCAGCTGCACCGAGAAGCCGTCGGCATAGCCGGCCTCGGTCAGCAGCGCGCGGGCCCGGTCGCGGTCATAGGCAGGGACCGGGATCTCCGGATCGTAGCCCGGCAGCCCGGGCGGCAGCAGCTGCGCCGTCGGCTCGCTGGAGCCGCGCTGCACCCGGTTCACCAATTCCTCGCGTCCCACCGCCAGCGATACGGCGCGGCGCACCCGGATGTCGCGGAACGGGTTCTGCCCGTGCGTGCCCGTCACCCCGCCCGGCGCCGTCTCCCGCACCCAGTCCATCTGCAGGAAGGCCACGGCGGTGGAGGGGCCGGTGGTCAACGTCAGGTCGGGCCGGGCGGAGAGCGGCCCGAGGGTCGACGGTTCCGGGTTCGAAATGACGTCCACCTCGCCCATCATCAGCGCGCGCGACCGCAAGGTGCCGTCGGCGATGAGATGGAGCACGACGCGGTTCCAGGCGGGCTTCGCCCCCCAATAGCCCTCGAACCGGTCCAGCACGGCGCCGCGGCCGGCCTCGTAGCGGCTGATGCGGTAGGGGCCGGTGCCGATGGCGGCCGCGAGCGAGTCGAAGGCGTCCCGCTCCGGCCAGCCCGGCGCCGCGCAGCCCTTGGCGTCGTAGCGCCCATCGAACCCGGCGGGCGCCGGCAGGATGGCGATGTTGCTCAGCACGCGCGGCAGCATCGGGTCCGGCCCGCGGGTCCGCACGACCAGCGTCAGCGGGTCGCGCGCCTCGGCCGAGACCACCTCCGACAGATTCTCGATGAAGCCGCCGGGGCCGGTACGGGGCTTGGCGGCGCGGCAGAAGCTGTAGATCACGTCGCGCGCGGCGAAGCCGCGGCCGTCATGGAAGCGGACCCCCGGCCGCAGCCGGAAGACCCAGTTGCGCGCATCTTCGCGCCGCCACTCCGCCGCCAGCCGCGGCACCGGCCGCAGCGAGGCGTCGCGCGCCACCAGCGGCTCGAAGACATGGGCCGCCAGCTCATTGTTCTGGAACAGGTTGTGGTGGTGCGGATCGACGGTGTTGGCGAGCGCCGCCAGGCCGATGCGGAGTTCCTCCGCATGAGCGGGCGCTGCGGGCAGGGGGGCAAGCAGCCAGGCGGCCAACAGCGTCCGGACCAGTGCCCTCATGCCCCGATTTCTCTCCGCGTTCGATCTTCAGTTGCGATTATGCCATAAACGCGTGTGGGCGCATGCATTTTCCGCCGCTTACCGCGTATCCGGCGGCGGGCCGCCGGGGCTTCCCGTCGGCACGCTTCACGCCTAGTATCCCGCCCTTCCGACCGACCGCCGCACCAGGAATCCGTCATGACACCGAGCGCCCGACTGCAGGCCGCCATCGACCTGCTGGCCGAGATCGAGGCCACGCCGCGCCCGGCCGATGCCGTCGCCAGCGCCTTCTTCCGCAACCGCCGCTACATCGGCGCCAAGGACCGCACCGCCGTCGCCGAGCGGGTCTACGCCGTGCTGCGCCGCTGGGCCCGGCTGGGCTGGTGGCTGGAGCGGGTCGGGCACCAGCGCGACGCCCGCGCCCTGGTCATCGCCGACGAGATGCTGGCCGGCCGGACCTTCGACGGGCTGGAGAAGCAGTTCACGGGCGGCCAGTTCGGGCCGGCGGCGCTGTCGCCGGCCGAGGTGAAGCTCGCCCGCACGCTGGAGACCCACACGCTGAACCACCCGCACCAGCCGGACGAGGTGCGGGCCGAGGTGCCGGACTGGGCGGCCGGTCCCTTGAAGGCCGCGCTCGGCGACCGTTTCGTCATCGAAATGGAGGCGATGCTGGGCACGGCCCCGCTCGATCTGCGCGTGAACCCGGTCAAGGGCACGCGGGAGAAGGCGCTGGCGGCGCTGCGCAAGGCCGGGGTGGAGGCGGAGCCGACCCGGCTGTCGCCCCTGGGCGTGCGGGTGGTCAAGCGCTTCCCCGTCGCCCAGCTCGACATCTTCAAGGAAGGGCTGGTCGAGATCCAGGACGAGGGCTCGCAGCTGGTGGCGCTGGTGACGGACGCCAAGCCGGGCATGCAGGTGGTGGATTTCTGCGCCGGCGCCGGCGGCAAGACGCTGGCCATCGCCGCCATGATGAACAACAAGGGCCGGGTGCTCGCCTGCGACGTGCTGGAGGGCCGGCTGAAGCGGGCGCAGGAGCGCTTCCGCCGCGCCGGCCTGCACAATATCGAGACGCGCGGCCTGAAGTCCGAGCGCGATCCCTGGGTCAAGCGGCACAAGGGCAAGTTCGACCGGGTGGTGGTCGACGCGCCCTGCACCGGCACAGGCACCTGGCGTCGCAACCCGGACGCGCGCTGGCGCACGCTGGGCCCCGGCCTGTCGGAGCTGCTGCCGCTGCAGGCCAGCATCCTGGACAGCGCCGCGCGCCTGACCCGGCCCGGCGGGCGGCTGGTCTACGCCACCTGCTCCATGCTGCCGGAGGAGAATGAGCGGCAGGTCGAGGCCTTTCTCGCCACCCATCCGCAGTTCCGGCTGCTGGACCTGAAGGAGGCCTGGCCGGCGGACCAGGGCACGGCGCCGGAGACCGGCGACATGCTGCGCCTCACCCCCGCCCGCCACGACACCGACGGCTTCTTCGCCGCGGTCATGGTCCGGGCGGAGGAGGCGCCGGCGCCCGAGGCCGGAGAGGCGGAGACGGGTGCCGGGGAGAATGCGGACGGGGAGGCCTAATCCCCCTGCGCTTGTCGCGGACATCTGGCCCACGGCCCCGAACTGAGTCATGCTGGGCTCCGCGGGGGTCCAGGTGAGGGGCCCCGGGAAGGGGGCCATGTCCGCGCCATCCTCGATCACGGTCCGCAACGCCGCGCCGGGCGACGCGACGGGCATCGCCCGCGTCCACGTCGCCAGCTGGCGGAGCACATATCCCGGCATCGTGCCCGACCAGTACCTGGTCAACCTCTCCACCCCGCTCTATGCCGAGCGCTGGCGCGGCATGCTGGCGATGGGGCCGCGGGGCGGACGGGAGACCTTCGTCGCGGTCGAGCCGGGCGGGGAGATCCTGGGCTTCGCCACCTGCGGCCCGCAGCGCACCGCCATCGAGGGGTACGGGGGTGAGTTCTACGCCCTGTATCTCTACGACCATGCGCAGGGGCAGGGGCTGGGCCGCCGTCTGATGGGCGCGATGGCCGGCGACCTGCTGGGCCGCGGCGTGCGCTCGGCCTGCGTCTGGGTGCTGCGCGACAATCCCGCCCGCTGGTTCTACGAGCGGCTGGGCGGCATGCGGCTGGCGGAACAGCCGATCAGCTTCGCCGGCGCCCGGCTGGAGGAGGTCTGCTACGGCTGGCGCGACCTGGCGCCGCTGGCCCGCGCCTCGGCCATGCGGGAGAGCTGAGGCGCCGGCGCCCCATCCCACCACGTGCCACAGCCCACCCCCGCGTGCCCCGCGCTTGTCCGGGGAAGCCACTTCCGCTAGCGTGCCGGCCTTCCGCGATCCCCTGCCAGTTGAGCGCGCCATGGCCCAGCAGCCCTCCACCACCGACCGGGTCCTGATCCTGGATTTCGGCTCCCAGGTGACCCAGCTCATCGCCCGCCGCGTGCGCGAGGCGGGGGTCTATTGCGAGATCCACCCCTTCACCATGGCCGCCGACCGCATCCGGGAATTCGGCGCCAAGGCGATCATCCTGTCGGGCGGGCCTGCCTCGGTCACCGAGGCGGACAGCCCCCGGGCGCCGCAGATCGTGTTTGAGACCGGCCTGCCGGTGCTGGGCATCTGCTACGGCCAGCAGACCATGTGCGAGCAGCTGGGCGGCAAGGTGGAGCCGGGCGAGACCCGCGAGTTCGGCCGCGCCTTCGTCGACGTCAAGGAGCCCTGCGCCCTGTTCGAGGGCACCTGGCAGGTGGGCGCCCGCGAGCAGGTCTGGATGAGCCACGGCGACCGCGTCTCGCGCCTGCCGGACGGCTTCCGCATCGTCGCGCAGAGCGAGGGCGCGCCCTACGCCATCGTCGCCGACGACGACAGGCGCTTCTACGGCGTGCAGTTCCACCCGGAGGTGGTGCACACGCCGCATGGCGACGCGCTGATCCGCAACTTCCTGTTCGGCGTGGCCGGGGTGAAGCCCACCTGGACCATGGCCGCCTTCAAGCAGCAGATGATCGAGAAGATCCGCGCCCAGGTCGGCACGGGCAAGGTCATCTGCGGCCTGTCCGGCGGCGTCGACAGCTCGGTCGCGGCCGTGCTGATCCACGAGGCGATCGGCGACCAGCTGACCTGCATCTTCGTCGACACCGGCCTGATGCGCGAGGCGGAGTCCGAGCAGGTCGTCACCATGTTCCGCGACCAGTACAACATCCCGCTGGTGCATGTGGACGCCGCCGACCTGTTCCTCGGCAAGCTGAACGGCGTCAGCGACCCCGAGCAGAAGCGCAAGATCATCGGCGCCACCTTCATCGACGTGTTCGATGCCGAGGCCAAGAAGGTCGGCGGGGCGCAGTTCCTGGCCCAGGGCACGCTCTATCCCGACGTGATCGAGAGCGTCAGCTTCACCGGCGGCCCGTCGGTCACCATCAAGTCGCACCACAATGTCGGCGGCCTGCCCGAGCGAATGAATTTGAAGCTGGTCGAGCCGCTGCGCGAGCTTTTCAAGGACGAGGTGCGGCGCCTGGGCGTGGAGCTGGGCCTGCCGCCCGCCTTCATCGGCCGCCACCCGTTCCCCGGCCCCGGCCTCGCCATCCGCATTCCCGGCGAGATCACGCCGGAGAAGCTCGCCATCCTGCGCAAGGCCGACGCGATCTACCTGGAGGAGATCCGCAACGCCGGCCTCTACGACGCGATCTGGCAGGCCTTCGCCGTGCTGCTGCCGGTGCGCACGGTGGGCGTCATGGGCGACGGCCGCACCTACGACTATGCCTGCGCGCTGCGCGCCGTCACCTCGGTCGACGGCATGACCGCCGACTACTACCCGTTCGACCACGGCTTCCTCGGCCGCGTCGCCACCCGCATCATCAACGAGGTCCGCGGCATCAACCGCGTCACCTACGACATCACCAGCAAGCCGCCGGGCACGATCGAGTGGGAGTGACGGCGGTCACTTGACGCACGCTGGGCGGCGGAGGACTCTGCCGCCCAGCGTGCGACGAGGAAGCGATGCCGGTCTACAGGGATGCCCAGGGCAACGAGTATTATTCCCTGTCCTGGGATCTCGAGGAGAGACCTCCCGCGCCGTTCGACGGGCCGGACGCCTGGTCCGGGCGCCCGATCCAGCGGTTCCTGAGGGATGAGCCCAACCATTTCCGCCTCGCCGGCCTGCTGACCTTGATCATCGTCAGCCTGGTCGCCCTGGCCGGCCCATGGCTTCTCTGGCAAGCGGGCGGGCAGTTCAGCACCTACGTGTTCATGGCGTTCCTGCCCCTGTTCTTCGTGCTGAACAGCATCGTCCCGACGGTGGCCATGCCCTGGCGCACCGAACCGGCGAAGGTCGAGCGCGCTCTGACGCTCGTCCGTCCCCAGCCGCTCTGGGCAGGCGCGGAGATGGTGGCGCGCGGCGCGGTCATCGCCGTACTCGGCATCTGCGTTGCACTGTCGCCGACCCTGGTGGCTTCCCTCGACGGCGACCCGCAGGCAGCCGTTCTCAGTTCCGGGGCGCGGATGGCCATCTGGGGCGTGGGCGGTGTGCTGGTCCTGGGTGGCCTGGGACTCATCGCCTTGGAGATCAACCGTCTCAGGGAGAGCCGGACTTGAGGCGGCATGCCGGTACAGCGGCGGGAGGGATGGCATTTCTCATCCTCTCGCTGGCTGCGGGAACCGCGCCGGCACAGAATGCCGCCAAGCCCGAACCCGCCGGCAAGGACGCGCCCATCGACGAGGTCACCATCATCGGCCGGCGCTCCTCGGTGCCTGATATCAACGAGCAGCTGGACTTCCACAATGAGGAGTACCGGCGGCTGAAGGCGCAGTACGATCCGGACCCGCCGCCGCCCAGCCGCGCCAACCGGCTGCTGACGGTGCCGATGGATACGTTCGGCGCGGGCGGCAGCCCGTCCGCGTCGGACGTCGTGCGCAATCCCTGACCGGCGGGGCTTGACCCGACCGTCCGGGATGGTGCCTATCGCGGCCATGACGGACATCTCCCCCGACGCGCTGCATGACGAGGCGCTGGCCCGGCTGCGGGCCGGCGACGCGGCGGCCGCGCGCGACCTGCTGCGGCGCGTGCTGGCGGTGGCGCCGGGGCGGGCGGAGAGCTGGGCCAATCTCGGGCTGGCACTGGCCCGGACGGAGGACTGGCCCGGCGCGGCCTCGGCCTTCCTGCGGGTCCTGGATCTGGCGCCGGCGCAGGCGGGCCCGGTCGTCCCCTGGCTTAACGAGGCGGGAAGCCGGCTGCAGGCGGCCCAGCTGCTGGACGCGGCGGAGATCTGCTTCAGCCGGGTCATCGCCGCACTGCCGGGCGATCCCGCCGGGCACGCCAATCTCGGCTCGGTCCACCAGGACCGGGGCGAGCTGGACCAAGCGGTGGAGCGGTTCCGCGCGGCGCTCGCCCTGGACCCGGGCCGGACACCGATCTGGACCAATCTGGCGGCGGCGATGAACGCCTCGCCGCGCCACGCGCCGGGCGAGGTGCTGGCGCTGCTGCGCCGCTTCGATGCCGAGGTGGCGGTGCCGCTGCGGGACCCGTGGCCGCACGCCAACGCGCGCGATCCGGACCGGCGCCTGCGCGTCGGCTATCTCTCCGCCGATTTCCGCCGGCACGCCGCCGCCCAGTTCATGCTGCCGCTGATCGTGGGGCATCGGCGCGAGCGGGTCGAGGTGACCTGCTACCACGACCATGCCGGCTCGGACGATTGGACCGGCCCGTTCCGCCACGCCGCCGACCGCTGGGTGGAGACGGCGGGGCTGGACGACGCCGCGCTGGCGGAGCGCATCCGCGCCGACGGGATCGACCTGCTGGTGGATCTGGGCGGGCTGACCGGCGGGCGGCTGGGAACCTTCGCCCGCCGCCCGGCCCCGGTGCAGGTCACCTGGTTCGGCTATGTCACCAGCACCGGCCTCTCCGCCATGGACTGGCGGCTGACCGACGCCATTGCCGACCCCGACGGGACCGAGCCCCACTATGCCGAGCGGCTCTGGCGCCTGCCCGGGGCCATGTGGTGCTTCCGCCCGCCGGCGGCGGTTCCGCCCGTCACGCCCCTGCCGGCGCCGCGCAACGGCGCCGTCACCTTCGGCGCCTTCCAGCGCTTCGCCAAGGTGACGCCGGAGGTGCTGGACGCCTGGGCGCGCATCCTCGCCGCCGTGCCGGACTCGCGGCTCCTCATCCATCTGCCGCCCGGGTCGGTGCGGGAGCGCGTGGCTGAGGCCTTTCGGCGGCGCGGTGTGGAGCCCTCGCGCCTGAAGGCGTTCGGCCGGGTCGGGCATGAGCGCTACTGGGATCTGCTGGGAAGCGTCGACATCGCCCTGGACAGCTTTCCCTTTGGCGGCGGCACCACGACCTTCGAGGCGCTGTGGGCGGGCGTGCCGGTCGTCACCTGCACGGGGGAGGGCGGCGGTTTCGCCCCGCGCTTCTCCAGCCGCATGGGACGCAGCTTTCTCAAGGCCGTCGGTCTCGATGACTTGGCCGCGCCCGATCCGGACGGCTATGTGAGTACGGCGGTGGCGCTCGCCGGCGATGTCGGGCGGCTGGCCGAACTGCGGGCGACATTACGCGGCCGCATGGCCGCCTCGCCGCTGACGGACGAGAAGCGGTTCGTGGCGGAGGTGGAGGAGGCCTACCGGGGCATGTGGCGCCTTTGGTGCGACGGGGCCCCCGCCCGCCCGTGAGCGGACGGGGGCGGTCACGCGCGCTCTAGAACCGCAGCGTCGCGGCGATCGGGGCGTCGGTCGGCATGGCCTCGGCCGGCAGGGTGAAGACCCGCCCGTCCTTGCCCACCACGTTCAGCGCCGCGAAGTCCAGCAGCTCGCGGTCGCCCTCCTTCTGCGCCGTGTGCAGCACGGTCAGCGAGGATTCCTCGAGATAGCGGCCCCAGCAATGGGCGCCCTCGCGCAGGAACAGCTGGTCGACCCGGCCCTGCACGGCGGCGGTGACGATCTGCGCGATCTCGTCCGTGCCGCGGCCGCTGCCGTCGCCCCGCAGCATGCGGAACCGGTCGAGCCCCTCCTTCAGCCGCTTGTCGAACAGCGGCCGCACGCATTCGTAGGAGCGGCGGTGCAGCTCCTCCGGCGACAGGCTCCAGGGATGCTCCTGGATCGGCGGCTGCACCAGCGACTGGATCTTGTTGACCTGGACGAAGTGCCCGGCCACCCGCTCGTCCGCCACCAGCACCACCGGCGTGGAATTGCCGCCGACATAGGCCGCCATCGCCGCCGAGAGCTGCTTCAGATAGTTCATCAGCTCGTCATTGGTGACCTGCCGCTGGCTGCCGGCGGCGGCATCCTTCGGCGCCTCGCCGGAATTGGCGGTCACGGGCATCGGCGTGGTGCCGTCGGCCCGGGGATAGTCGCCGCCGAACAGGCCGGCGGTGCCGCGCGGCAGCTCGTGCACGTCCATCTCCCGCAGCGCGAAGCGCGAGCCCTCGTACAGCCGCGCCCGTTCCTGGGTGATCGCCAGGACGAAGTAGCGGCCGTCGGCGGCCAGGATCGGCAGCAGCGGCCGGATGACGAAGCGGTCGTTGATGTGCGCCGCCTCCTCGACCTCAAGCGGCAGCTTATGCATCAGGAAGCGGCCCGGGCTGATGTAGAGCGCCAGCCCCTGCGCCTGGTGGCGCCAGAAGCCGCCGTCGCTGCACAGATCGTAGCCGGGCTTCAACAGCTCCTCGACGTCCGGCCGGCGCATGCCGCGGTCGAGCAGCCGGTCGCGGCTCTCGTCCAGCAGGTTCTTCAGGCGGACCGGGTCCTGGCGGATTTCCCGGCCCCGCACATGGGTCGGCAGGAAGACGGAGATGGCGGGGCTGGAGGTTTCGTCCAGGAGGAGGTCGAGGTCGTCATGGCTGAACATCGGGGGCCTCGGCAGCTGTTGTCGTTGCGATGCCGGTCCATTAGCGAACCGCATCAGCCAGCAACCGGGCCCGGGCGCGGACAGTTCCGATCCACGCCGCCGCGAATAGGGCGGGGGGCCACCCGTCAGGCGGCGAGCGCCGAGCCCACCACCAGCCAGCCGTAGAGCACGCCGAACATGCCGGCCAGCGCCAGGAAGTCGCGCACATAGGCGACGCGCTCGGCCCGGGCATCGGCCTCCGGATCGGCGAACGGACCGGCAGGGCGGGGGCGCGACAGCAGGTAACGGATCATGGTGTTCCTCCCTTCAAGGGCGGCCGCGCCGCCCTCTTCGGGACCGCACCGGCCGCTACCACCTTCGATAGGAAGGAGAGTGTCAGAACATTTTGAGAACATCAAGCGGTTTGTTCCGCGTCCGTTCCCGTGAACGCAAAAGGAACGGGGCGTCCCTCGCGGAACGCCCCGTCCACAAGCCGGTCAGGCGCGCTCAGCGCTTGGCGGCGCGCTGGTCGTGGTTGGCCTCGCGGGCCAGGTACTGGGAGGTGACGACCGGAATCTGCTGGTCGACCCAGGACAGCATCGCCTCCTCCTCGCGCAGGATCTCGGTGGCGACGCGCTCGATCTCGGTCTCGCCGACCTCGCGGGCGGTGGCGGCCAGGATCTTGTAGTTGACGATCTCGTAGGCCTCGAAGGAGTAGTTGCTGATCATGTCCTTCATGACCTCGTCCGAGGCGAAGGTGTTCATCAGCGCCTGCATGTTCACGGCCATCTTGGCGACGCCGGTCTTGATGGCCGAGGTGTCGGCGCCCAGCCGGTGCAGGCAGGCCTCCAGGCGCTCGGCCTGGCTCTCGGTCTCGGCGCGGTGGCGCTGCAGCCCCTGGCTCAGCTGCGGATAATGCTCCAGCCGCTGCAGCTGGCGGTCGATGATGCTCAGCGCCTGCTGCTCCATGGCATAGGCGTCGCGCAGATAGTCGATCAGGGTCTCACGGTTGGCGTTGGTGGCCATTGGTGCCTCTCTCGCAAAGGGGCGGCCCCTTCGGCCGCTGGTACGGCCAAGACAACAGGAAGAGCCCCGAAGGGTTGCGCCCGCCCCCTCCGGATTTGCCGGAGCGCCCATCCCCGCGCGTGCGCTCGGGATGCGGGGCGTTCCGGGATGGACGAGGAATGACCGCGAAAAGAAAAAGGCCCCGCACCGGAGCGCGGGGCCTTTTCCTTCACAGTCTGGTCCGATCCTCAGCGCCGCGTCTGGGCGCGGTGGCCGGGGATGGGGATCGGGCGGGCGGCGTGCTCCTCGCGGCGGCTGGCCGACATCTCGATCTCCATGCGGGCCAGCACGCGGCGCAGCTCGTGCAGGCTGTCCGCCAGGGTCTGCATGCCGGCACCCTCGCCGCCGCCCTTCCAGGCGCGGTAGGCGTCGGCGCAGGCCTTGGCGGCCGCGTCCATGCGCACGTCGGCCGGCTCGGTCGGAACCTCCGCCGCTTCCTGGCGCGCGATGTTGGTCTGGCGCTGGCGGTACGGATACTCGGAGCCCGGCGGGCCGTTGCGCTCGAAGCCCGGCTCCCGGTCCACCGGCTGGGGTGCCGGACGGGGCTGCTGGCCATTGCCGATGACAGGCGGGGCCGAGCGGTCCTGGGCCATGCTGGCGACGGCGGCGCCGGTCAGGGTGCGGCGCTCGCCCCCCTGGCGCTCACCGCCCTCGCGCGGCCCCCCCTGGCGCTCGTTGCGGTCCATGCGCGGCTGGCCGCCCATGCGCTCGCCACCCATGCGCTCGGCACCCTGGCCGTCCCGGCGGTCGCCCCGGAACTCGCGCGGCTGGCGATCACCGCCCTGGGGACGGCCACCCTCCTCGAACGGGCGCGGCTCGCGCGGCTCGCGGGGCTGGAACTCGCCGCCCTGGCGTTCACCCCCCTGGCGTTCACCATGGGAACGGCCGCCCTCGCGGGGCGCCCGGTCCTGGCGGGGCTCGCGGGCCTCGCGCGGCTCACGGCCTTCCCGGGCCTCGCGCGGCTCACGGCCTTCCCGGGGCTCGCGCGGGGCGCGGGCCTCCACCGGCTGGGCCGGCTCGGGCTGGGGAGCGGGCTGCGGGGCCGGCTGGATCTCGGCGCGCGGGGCCGGGGCGGGAGGAGCCGCCTCGGGTGCCGGCGCGGCGACGTCGAGCGCCGGCTGGTCGCCGCCCTCCGCCGCTCCCCCCTCGGCCTTGCGGACGATGTAGGAGATGGCGCTGGGCGTGCAGTCGAACTCGCGCGCGATCGCCGTCAGCGTGGCGCCCGACTTGTACATCTCCAGGATCCGCGGCCAGGCGGACTGGGGAATGCGGCCGCGCCGCTTCGGGGTATCGGCGTCCCCTTCGGTTTCTGCAGTCAAGATGTCGCTCGGTTGCCAGAGAGGAGGCTGGTTCATCGGGTTTTCAGTTGCAAGCGTTCGCGGTCCGCCCATGCCACGGGCCGCCGCGGAAGGCGTCCGGCCGGAACCGGCGCGCTTCCGCGCTGTATCGGGCGATGGCAAGTCGACGAATGCAAAACGCTGGTCCGGGACGGTCGGGCACTGAGTTTCAAAAATTCTTCGCCCCTCGGAAGTGGCGGCGACCATGGGGGAGGCCGCGCCGGTTTCCCGATCTTCGGGAAATTACCGGGTACCACGACTTTCAAAGGCGGGCGAACTTCACGCGGGCTTTGGGCCTGTGGCCGACCGCGGCAAGTCCTCCTCCGCCTTTTAAAAGAAATCCACCGAACTGCAAGCGCGAATCATCGGACCGCCGGGATTTTTTCAAAAGCCGGGCCGCTCTTCTTTCAAAGCCTCGCCTTTCCGCGACGAAGGGGCGGCCGGGATGTTGTACCGGGCGAACCCGTACGCACGTTTCCCGCCCGCCTCCGGAGACCCGATGATGCCCTTCCGTCCCTGGACGTTCGGCCTCGCCGCCCTGCTGCTTTCGACCACGAGCCCCGTCGGCGCCGGCCTCGCCGCCGAGACCCCCACCAGCTTCGCGCCGCTGGCCAAGGCGCAGCTGGGCACGGTGGTCAACATCTCCACAACCCAGAAGATCGGCGACGCCGAGGGGCCGGAGAGCCCCGCCGGGCCCCGGGGTCCCCAGGGCGGACCGCAGGGGACGCCGCCGGGCCTGCCGCCCGGGCTGGAGGAGTTCTTCCGCGAGTTCGGGGGCCCCGGGGGGCCGAACGGCCGGCAGCGGCCGGTGACGGCGCTGGGCTCCGGCTTCATCATCGATTCCAGCGGGCTGATCGTCACCAACAACCATGTGGTCGCGCAGGCCTCGGAAATCTCGGTCATCCTGCATGACGAGAGCATCCTGAAGGCGGAGCTGGTGGGTGCCGACCCGCTGACCGACCTGGCGCTGCTGAAGGTCGACGCCGGCAAACCGCTGCCCGCCACCAGGTGGGGCGACAGCGACAAGCTGGAGGTCGGCGACTGGCTGGTGGCGATCGGCAACCCGTTCGGGCTGGGCGGCACGGTGACGGCGGGCATCCTGTCCGCCCGCGCCCGCGACATCCAGTCCGGCCCCTATGACGAGTATCTGCAGACCGACGCCGCCATCAACCGCGGCAATTCCGGCGGCCCGCTGTTCAATGCCAACGGCGAGGTGGTGGGCATCAACACCGCCATCTTCAGCCCGACCGGCGGCTCGGTCGGCATCGGCTTCGCCGTGCCCGCCTCGCTGGCCCGTCCGGTCATCGAGGAGATCAAGCAGTTCGGCCAGCCCAAGCGCGGCTGGCTGGGCGTGCAGATCCAGCAGGTGACACCGGAGATCGCGGAGAGCCTGGGGCTGGACAAGCCACGCGGCGCGCTGGTCACCTCGGTCAGCCCGGAAGGGCCGGCCCAGTCCGCCGGCGTGCGCCAGGGCGACGTGATCCTGAGCTTCAACGGCCAGCCGATCGAGCGCATGCGCAGCCTGCCGCGGCTGGTGGCCGACACCGACATCGGCGCCGAGGCCCGCATCAGCGTGCTGCGCGAGGGGCGCGAGGAGACGCTGCCGGTCAGGGTCGGCGATCTGGCGCAGAGCGAGGCCGTGCGGGTCGCCTCGGCCGACACGCCGGCGGAGGAGAAGCCGGTCGCGGAGACGGTGCTGGGCCTGAGCCTGTCGCCGCTGACCGAGCCGGTGCGCGAGCGCCTCGAGCTGGAGCCCGAGCAGAAGGGCGTCGCCGTCGTCGGCGTGGACGAGGACAGCGCGGCGGCCGAGCGCGGCATCGCCCCCGGCGACCTGATCCAGCAGGTGCAGCAGCGGCCCGTCTCCAGCCCCGACGAGGTCGAGCGCATCCTGGGCGACGCCCGGGAGAAGGGCCGCAAGTCGGTGCTGGTCCTGGTCAACCGCCAGGGCAACAACGTCTATGTCCCGCTGCCGACCGACGACACGGCCGAGGCGCCGCCGGAGAACGGTGAGGACAGCGGCGCCGTGGTGCCCCAGCGCGGCGGCCGGGGCGGGTAAGGTGAAGCCGCGGCGGCGGCCCGGGGGGCTCTCTCACCGGCCGCCGCTTGCCCGCCGGCATGGGGACCGCTAAGAAGGCGCCATGTTGACCAGGCGCCAATGCAACGGCGCCGCGGCCCTGCTTGTCGTGCTGGGCGCGGCGCTGTCACTCACGAGCTTGCCGTTATGGGCCGCCTTCGCCGGTCTCGGCTGCTTCGCGGCGGCGGGCGTCCTGCTGCTGGTCGGGCGCGGCCGTTCTTGAGGGAAGGCCGCGCCCGCCGCGCGCCGCCTCAGGTGCGGCCGTAATTGTCCTCGAGGCGGACGATGTCCGTCTCCTCCAGGCGCTCGCCATACTGAATCTCGATCAGGACCAGCTCCTCCGGCCCGACATTCTCCAGCCGGTGCGTCTCGCCCTTGGGGATGCGGACGCTCTCGTTCTCCTGCAGGCTGAAGGTGCGGGAGCCGATGGTGACCAGCGCCGTGCCGTTTACCACGATCCAGTGCTCGTGGCGGTGGTGGTGGTACTGGAGCGACAGGCGGGCGCCCGCCTTGACGGTGATCCGCTTGGCGCAGAAGCGCTCGCCTACGTCGATGACCTCCCAGCGGCCCCAGGGGCGCTCGTCGGAGGCCGAGCGGGTGTAGCCCAGCGGATTGGCGGCGGGAGCCGGGGAGAGGGCGGGGGCGACGTCGAGGGTCGCGGTGGCTTGGCGGGCTTGGATGGGGCTCACGGCGGGTCGTCCTTTTCTGCGGTTGGCCCCTGCCGTCCACCGGCCCTGTGGGTCCGGTCCCGGCGATCCTCCTGGGATGGGGCGCCGGTGGAAGCGCGACGCCGTGCGTCCCACCGTCGCGCAGGTAACCCGCTACTCCTGATCTATGTTCCAGAGCCAGGCGGCGCCCCGGACGCCGCTGCTGTCACCGTGGCGCGCCCGCACCACCGGGGTGTCGACCCCGTCGGAGAAGCACCAGGCCGACAGCCGTTCCGGCAGAAGCGCGTAGATTTCCGCGACGTTCGACATGCCGCCGCCGAGCACGATGACGTCGGGATCGACCAGGTTCACGATGGTCGCCAAGCCCCGCGCCATCCGATCGACGTAGCGCGACAGGCTGGCCCGCGCATCGACATCGTCGGCCTCAGCCCGTTGGGCGATCTCGTGTGCGGTGAGGGACTGGCCGGTAACCCTTGCGTGATCCTCGGCGAAGGCGGGGCCGCTGATCCAGCGCTCCATGCAGCCCTTGCGCCCGCAGAAGCAGTCGGGCCCGGGCCACTCCCCGGCGGTCGGCCAGGGCAGGGGGTTGTGGCCCCACTCGCCGGCGATGGCATGGCGTCCGGTGACGGGCCGTCCGTCGATCACCAGCCCGCCGCCGCAACCGGTGCCGACGATGACGCCGAACACGACCCTGGCGCCGGCCGCGGCCCCGTCGGATGCCTCGGACACAGCGAAGCAGTTGGCGTCGTTCTCCATGCGCACGGGCCGCCCCAGCGCGTCCGCCAGATCGCGGTCGAAGGGCTGGCCGATCAGCCAAGTGGAGTTGGCGTTCTTCACCAGGCCCGTGCGCGGCGAGACCACGCCGGGGATGCCGACGCCGACCGTGGCGCGGCCGCCGCCGGCCTCCGCCTCCAGCGTCTCCACGACGCCGCGGATCGCATCGACGGTGCCCCGGTAGTCGCCGCGCGGGGTCGGCACCCGCTTGCGTGCGAGCTCCCGGCCCCGCGGGTCGATGAGGATGCCTTCGATCTTGGTGCCGCCGAGGTCGATGCCGATGCGGTTCATGAAAAGCCGTTCCGCCGAGAGGGTCGCAGGAGGGCCGCCACTCTAGCTGGTGCGGGCGGCGGCGGCGAGGCCCGGGCGCAGGGGAGGGGGCGAACGGGGAGGGGACCCACCTCCAAAGGGGCGCCCCCGGCCCTTGAACGGGGGATGCCGGATCGGGCACACTGCCGGCCGGCCGCCGGCGCCGCGCCGGCCACCCAACCGTCACAGGCTGACCCGTCCCATGAAGCGCGCCCTTTCCGCCGCCGCGATGGCCCTGCTGCTGTCCGTCCCGGCCGCCGCCGCCGATCCCGCCGCCCAAGCCTCGCCCGCCGCCAAGCCCGCCGCCGAGAAGGCCGCGCCGGCGAAGAAGGCGCCCGCGAAGCCGGCCGCCTCCAAGGGCAAGAACGCGCCCAAGGCGCCCTGCTACACCAAGGCGGAATTCGAGGCCGAGCAGGCGATCCGCCTCCACACCGAGCTGATGGTGGTGGGCCTGACCTGCCAGAGCTACGCCTCGACCAAGGACGTCAACCTGTTCAACCGGTACAAGGAATTCACCCTCAAGCACCGCAAGCGCATCACCGACTGGGAGAACCAGCTGGTCGCCTTCCAGAAGCGCACGGCCAAGGGCAACGCCAACCGGGGCTTCGACACCTTCCGCACGCGTGTCGCCAACGAGATGGCGCGCCGCATCGCCGCCGTCACCGAGCCGGTCTTCTGCACCACCCACGCTCCCTTCGCCGAGCAGGCGCTGAACCTGACCGAGGCCGACCTCGCCAACTTCGTCTCCGGCCCGGGCATGGTGCGGGTGGCCGAGGCGCCGCGCTGCGACCTGCCGCCGCCGGCGACCGTCGCCACCTCGGTCGTCGCCGACCGCCAGGCGCCCGCCGCCAAGGCGCAGCCGGCCGTGGCGAAACCCGCTGCGGAGAAGCCGGCCGCCGGTGACAAGACCAAGCGCTGAGGATACGGGCGGCCGCGGCCCCTGGGTCCGCGCCGCGCTGCGCGAGGCCTTCGGCGTGCCCGGCCTCGTCCTGGGAGCGAGCTTCCTCGGGTTCGGCTCGCTGGTGCGGGAGAGCGGGCTGAGCCTGTGGCAGGGGCTGGCCTCCTCGCTTGGCATGTGGGCGCTGCCCGGGCAGGTGGCGTTCGTCGAACTATACGCCGCCGGCGCCTCGGCCTTCGCCATCGTGCTGGCGGTGGCGCTGACCAACGCCCGCCTGATGCCCATGACGGTGGTGCTGCAGCCGCGGCTTCGCACCCCGGGGGTCGCGGCCTGGCGCTACTATGTCGCCGCGCATTTTGTCGCCGTGACCAGCTGGGCCAACTCCATGCAGCGCCTGCCCGAGGTGCCGGAGCGCCACCGCATGGCCTGGTTCGCCGCCTTCGCCGGCGGGCTGTTCCTGGGGTCCTTCGCGGCGACGGCAGCGGGCTACGCCCTGGCCGGGCTGGTGCCGAAGCCGGTGACGCTGGCGCTGGTGTTCCTGAACCCCGTCTACTTCATGCTGATCTTCATCACCGACCTGAAGCACCGCGCCAAGGCGCTGGCGCTGGTCACCGGCGCGGTGCTGGGGCCGCTGCTGCATCAGGTGGATGCGGACTGGGGCCTGCTCGCCACCGGGCTGATCGCCGGGACCGCCGCCTTCCTGGCCGACCTCGCCTGGCGCCGTTATGCGGGGGCCGGGCATGGCTGAGGCGGGCGGCGTCTGGGCCGTGCTGCTGCTGGCCTGTCTGGCGACCTACCTGTCGCGGGGCCTGGGCGTGCTCTTCGCCGAGCGCATCGATCCGGAGGGGCCGACCTTCCGCTGGGTCGGCTGCGTCGCCTACGCCATGCTGGCGGGGCTGGTCGCGCGGATGATCCTGATGCCGATCGGGCCGCTGGCCCAGGTCGACCTCGCCACCCGCTCCTCGGCGGCCGTGGCGGCGGCGGCGATCTATCTGCTCAGCCGGCGGAACCTGCTGGCGGGTCTGGCGGCGGGGATGGGCGTGCTGTTCCTGATGATCCGGGGGCTCTGAGGGCTCAATGCAGCTGGGCGCTGACCTGCGGCGGGACCTGCAGGTCGGCCGGGGCCGGGGCGGCCGAGGTCCGGGCCAGCTCCACCTCGCACTGCTGCATGACCGCGCGCCAGAAGGCGGCGGCGCGCAGATTGTTGGCGGCGATCAGCTCCACCAGCCGGATGCGGGCGACGGTCACGGCGTCTGCGCCCATCTCGCGGACGAGCTGCGCAGCGACCAGAAGGGTATCGATATCGTTCTTCATGCCCGCCATAACGCGCTCCGAGGGTAGGCGTTCCCAAGTACCCCGATGGAATCGGAACCAAGCTCCACCTGCAGGGGTTCCCCTTGCCGCAACGGCCGGAGGGGGCGGGATCATGGCATTCGCCAAGCGCAATCAGCAGGTCGCGGAAGGACAGGTCTACCGTCGCATCGGGGTTGCGACCGGCCTCTGGCGGGTCGAGATGATGAGGCGCGACGTCACCGGCCATTCGCACGTCCAGCTCCGTTCGCTGGAGGACCCGACCGCGTACAAGACGCTCTCGGCCCTGGTGCTGGCCGACTCGCGCGAATACGAGCTGGTCGAACGCGCGCCCGCCGCCGAGCGTCAGGCGGCCCGGTAGAGCCAGACGCCGCCGGGGCCGGTCTCACGCACGAGGCTTCCCTGGTGGACCAGACGGTTCAGGTGCGCCAGCGCCTCGCCCAGGGCGAAGGCCAGCTGGTGCAGATCCAGCTCGCGCTCGAACAGCACCTTCGCCAGATCCGCGACGCTCACCGGCGTCCGGCAGACCTCGAGCGTCCGCTCCAGCCGCTCCGCATGGTGCGCCGTCAGCTGGTCGATGCGCTCGTGCAAGCCCCGGAAGGGCAGGCCGTGCGAGGGCAGCACCAGCGTGTCCTCGGGCAGGGCCCGCAGCCGTCGCAGCGACTCCAGGAAATCCGCCAGCGGGTCGGCCTCCGGCGCATCGGGCCATGCGGCGACGTTCGGGCTGATGGAGGGCAGCACCTGGTCGCCGGAGATCAGAATCCGCCGCTCCACGTCGAACAGGCAGGCCATCTCGGGCGAATGTCCGGAACCGGTGATGATTCGCCAATCCGTGTTCCCGATGGGGATAGCGTCGCCCTCGGCGATACGGTGGTAGCGCTCCGGCACCGCCGGCACCCCCCGGACGAACTGGTTGCCCCGGTCGGAGAGGGCTTGGCGCACCTGCTCGGACAGGCCGGCGGCGCGGTGGAAGCCGGCCCACTCCTCCACCATGCCGGGCGGCGCCGGCTGGCAGAGGAACCGCGCCAGGGTCCACTCCCGCTCCGTCATGACCAGCCTGGCGCCGTCGCGGCGGCAGAGCCAGTCGGCGACGCCGAGATGGTCCGGGTGGAAATGCGTCGCGACCACCCGCGTCAGCCGCTTGCCCTCCAGAAGCTTCTCCCAGGCGGCATGGGTGCGGGTGCCGTGGACGCCGCAATCGACCACGGCCCAGCCGTCGCCGTCGGCCAGCAGCCAGACATTCACATGGTCCAGCGCGAAGGGCAGGGGCATGCGGGCCCAGAGCAGGCCGGGCGCCACCTCGGTGGCGGTGCCCTCCGGCGGCGGCGCCGTGAAGGCGAAGTCGAGCGCGGCGCTGGCCATGGGCATCCTCCTGATGGCGGCCAACCCGGCCGGACGTCCATCTGCCGAAGTGATGGCCGTCACGGCTGGCCTAGGACCAATTGACGAGGATTGCAACGCAAGCGTGATCGAAACCGTCATGTCGGACCCGCTATACCCGCCGCCGACACCAGCGCCCACCGTCGGGGCGCGCCTGTGACAGAAAGCAAGATAGATGCTGCACGACACCGGCTATGTCATCGAGATCGAGGACGAGGCGCTGGGCCTCATCGTCGACGAGGCCGACGGCGTGACCTTCCATGCCGTCCATCCCCGCACCTACGCCCTGGAGGGGCGGCGCTTCGCCGATGCGGTGGCGGCCACCCGGGCGGCGCGGGAGGCGTTCCGCCGCGCGGCCTGAGCCCCTGCGGAAAGTCTGACCAGACCTGCCGTTCGCGCCATTGAATTGCCACCAACTCCGCTTAACTATCGATCGCGTTAATCCTGATGTCAGGGTTACCCACTTCGCGCGGTACGCGGTTGATGTCTTTCCAGAAGATTGGTTAAGTCGAACCTGCCGTGCCCGCGGCCCGACCGGCAGCCCTCACCTCGGACGTGACGGGCGCCCGGGCGGCACCGCCGGCCGGCGGCATCAGCATTGCCGCCGGCGGCCCATAAGGAGAGGAAAAAAGACAATGAAACTCCGTCACATGCTGTTGGGCGCGGCCTTCGCGCTCGCGGTGCCGGCCGCCGCCTCGGCCCAGACCGCCGGTACCACCGAGGGCTTCTATGTCGGCGCGCAGACCGGCGTGAACTGGCTGCAGGACACCGATTTCCGCGGCCCGGTGAAGAACGTCGCGACCTTCGAGGGCGCCTGGACCGGCCTCGGCGAGCTCGGCTACAAGCTCGGCAACGGCTTCCGCATCGGCACCGAGATCGGCTACACCGAGCACAACATCGACCAGATCAAGGGCGGCGGCCCGGGCCGCGCCGGCGGTGAGGGCGACATCAACGCCTGGAGCTTCATGGCGGTGGTGGCCTACGAGTTCGACACGGGCTCGGCCATCCGTCCCTTCGTCGGCCTGGGCGGCGGCGTGATCCGCGCCGAGATCGACGACGCGGCCGACGTCTTCACCCCGGGCAACCGCGTCACCGACAAGGACAGCGCGCTGGCCTACCAGATCAACGCCGGCGTCGCCTACGCCGCCAGCGACAATCTGGACCTGACGCTGGGTTACCGCTTCCTCGGCAGCGACGATCTGGACATCCGCCCGGCGGCGCGTCCGCGCTTCGAGACCGAGTACCAGAGCCACTCGGTGCTGGTCGGCCTGCGCTACACCTTCGGCGCTCCGGCCGCCGCCCCGGTGGCGGCCCCCGCGCCGGTCGCCGCTCCGGCCCCGGCGCCTGCCCCGGCGCCCGCCCCGGCCCCGGCCATCTCGCGCAACTTCACCGTCTTCTTCGACTTCGACAAGTCGGAGCTGACGGCCGAGGCCCGCCAAGTGCTGGACAACGTCGCCCGCGACGCCAAGACCGGTTCGGTCACGACCATCCAGGTCACCGGCCATGCCGACACGTCGGGCGACCCGGCCTACAACCAGCGCCTGTCGCTGCGCCGCGCCGAGGCCGTCCGCGAGTACCTGGTTTCCAAGGGCATGGGCGCCGGCCAGCTCGCCATCGACGGCAAGGGCGAGACCGACCCGCTGGTCCCGACCGCGGACGGGGTGCGCGAGCCCTCCAACCGCCGCGCCGTGGTGATCTTCCCCTGATCCCCTGACGGGTTTCAGAGGCGGAAAAAGCGAAGGGCGCCCCGCGAGGGGCGCCCTTTTCTCATGCGCGTCAGGTCGGCGCCCGCTCACGCCATGGGCGCGATGCCCCGCTGCAGCGCCCAGACGGCGGCCTGGGTCCGGTTCTGCGCCTGGATCTTCCGCATCACGTTCTTGAAATGCATCTTCACCGTGGACTCGGTGATGTCGAGCCGGCGGGCGATCGACTTGTTGCTCTCCCCCGCCAGCAGGCAGGCCAGGATCTGCACCTCGCGGCGCGACAGCTCGCCGGCCGCGCCCTCGGGCAGCGCCACGTCCGCCACCTCCTCGCCCCGCCCGGACAGATCGACGGCCGCCGCCGGATAGACGCTGCCCCCGGCCATGACCAAGTGAAGGCTGCGGCGGACCGCCTCGAACGATGCGGACTTGCTGAGATGGCCGTCGGCGCCCGCGCGCAGGCTGGCGCGCACCGCTTCGGCGCCGTCGTCGGCGGTCAGCACCACCAGCCGGGCCGGTTCCGCCTTCTCCTGCAGCCGGCGCAGCTTGCCCTCCGCCTCCTCCGACGCGTGCGCGCCGGGCGCGGGGTCGACCACCAGCAGGTCGGGCGCCGCGCCCGCCTCGATGGCGCGCACGGCCTCGTCGACGGACGCGAAGGGCCGCCCGACGTCGAAGCGGTCCTCCTCCAGCAGCGCGCCCAGGGCGGCGCCGAACAGCTGGTCGTGGTCGACGAGCATGACGTTGATCGAGGCCATTCTCAGCTCCTCAAAAATTGTTTCCAATTTCGGGGTATTTTTTGAGGATCGGGCAGAGTCATTAAAATGCCCGATCTTTGCCACAAGTATCAAAATTGTCTTCATCGCTTGGGTAAGGAGCACCATACAGTAGGGGTGTTGGCATATGCCATGTTCTTATTGCACGGACTCTTGATTCCGGTGACAGTACGCCAGCACGGCGGGCTGTTCCCCTTTTGGGTAGGGGCGGACCCAGGGGAAGACTCACCGCCGCCTGAGCAATCGAGACGAGGAATCGCCGATGATGAGCATGACCGGCCGCCAGTTGGCTTTCATGGACGGGGCCCGGATGGGTCCCCTCGAGATCCGCCCCGAGACCGCAACCGACGCCATCCGCGTCGACGGCGCGGCGGGGGCGGGGCCTGCGGCAGGTCTGTCCCGGACCTTCGTCATCGTCGACGGGCAGGCGCTGGTACGCCACGGCGTGGCGCTCACCCTGATGTTGCAGCATCCGGGCTGCGTTCCCCTGGAAGTCGCTTCCGCGACGGAGGCGGAGCGGCTGCTGGAGACGCTACCCGGGGTGGACGCCCTGCTGCTGGACCTGGACGGGCTGGGCGATGAGCGCGACGAGGTGGTGGCGCGGCTGGTCTCCCGGATGAAGGGCGCGCCGCTGCTGGCCCTGTCGGCCGACGAGCGGCCGGCCGCCGTTCAGGCCGCCCTGCGCGCCGGCGCCCGCGGCTATGTGCCGAAGAGCGCGCCTTCGGCCATGCTGGAGCATTCCCTGGCCCTGCTGCTGTCGGGCGAAACCTACCTGCCTGTGCCCCGCAGCGCCTTCGGCGGCCGGCGCCCGGCCGAGCCCGCGGTCTCGGGCGGCGACCCGGCCGGCTGCCTCACCGACCGCCAGCAGGACATCTTCCGCCTGATCCTGGCCGGCTGCTCCAACAAGGAGATCGCCCGCGAGCTGGGCGTGCTGGAAGGGACCGTGAAGGTCCATGTCCGCGCCGTCATGCAGAAGCTCGGCGCCAAGAACCGCACCCAGGTGGCCGTCGTCGCGGCGCGGAGCGGCTTGACGGCAGGGTGAGCCATGGTCCGGGATCGTTCGTAGGTCGCATGGAGGCCAAGCCGCAATGCGACACCCCGGCCGGGGCATGTCGCATTGCGCTAAGCTCCATGCGACCTACGGGCTGAGGCTGCGTTTATGCGGTGCGTGCTTCGACAGGCTCAGCATGAGGGGGATTTTGCTGCTCCCGGCCAAGCATAGCGGCAGCGGACAGGAGTGCCTCGCGTCCCCCATCCCTCAGCCTGAGCTTGTCGAAGGCCGCAGGACGACACAGCCTCTCCCGGCCACGCCCCCGGCTGTTCCTCAGTCGAACAGCGCGTCGATGTCGGCCTGGGAGATCTTCTCGGCTTCCTTGCCGGGGCCGTGCAGCTCCAGCCCCTCGTCCTTGCGGGCGATGGAGGGGGGCAGGGGCAGGGCTTCGAACTCCTTCTGGTTCCAGACGCCCATCATGGCATCGATGCGCTGCTCGATGAAGGAGAGCGCCTGGACGACCTTGGTGATGCGCTGGCCGGTCAGGTCCTGGAAGTTGCAGGCCTCGTAGATCTTCAGGATCGTGTCGTTCAGATCGTTCAGGCGCGAGTTCTGGTAGCCCTCGGGCAGCTGGGAGCGGACCTCGGCGATGATGTCCTCGATCTCCTCGGCGGCGCCGATGATTACGTTGGTGGCGCTCTCGGTGGCGCGCACCACCTGACCCAGCTCCTCGCTGGCCTCGACGAAGCGGTCCTCGTTCGCCAGCGGGTGGCGCAGCGCCGCCATCTCCACCTTGGTCGCCTTGATGCGGCCGGCGATGTCGGAGATCTCGACGTGAATGGCCTCAATAGCTTGATGGTCGGTGTTCAGGAACCGGTCGAGCTTTCCGCTGAGCGCGTCGATCGCCTGCAGCACCTCGCGGTTGTCGAGGATGACGGGTGCCGGCGGCGGCAGGGCGGGCGCCGCGGCCAGCGGCAGCTCGGGCCCTCCCGAGGCGGCGCGCCGCTTCTGCAGCTGCAGCTCGGCCATGAAGGGCCGTTGCGTCCCGTTAGCCCCAGTCGCCATTCACCCGCACTCCCCCGGTGATCCCCCTGCGCCCCCGGGTCCCCGCGACTCCGGAAAGGCGGCATTTTAGGAATGGTAGGGTGAGGGTGGCCCGCTTGTCCAGAACGGCTAATCGGAAAGAGACGGGCCCTATCCTGATGTCACGCCCGGAAGACGGTATAGGACCAGGGGCTGACGGCGACCGTGACGTGGATGTCGGCATCGGGATCGGCCACGCCGATGCGGACCGAGACGATGTTCAGGAAGCGGGGTTCCGCCTCCACCACGCCGGCGGCCCGGAAATAGGGGCCGAGATGCAGGTGCAGCTCGTAGTCGCCCTTCTCCAGCTCGCCATCGTGCAGCAGCGGGCGGTCGGCGCGGCCGTCGGCGCCGGTGGCAGCGACGCGGATCGGATGCACGGCGTCGTTGGGCCCGAGCGCGAAGACCTCGACCTCGACCCCCTCGGCCGGACGGCCGTGCTGCGTGTCGAAGATCTGCGCTGTTAGGCTGGCCATATGCCGGCTCCCTGATGGAAAGCTGCCATCTTCCCCAGCGCTCCCGGCCTGTCAATGGCCCATCCTGTAGGGGCTTTCGGGGAACCGCCGCCGCGCCGGGGCCGTTCTACTGGGCGACGCAACCCCATACGCAACCGCAGGAGCGCCCCTTGTCCTCGGATCAGTTCCCCCTCTCCCGTCCCGGGATCAATGTCGGCCCCACCGAGCGGATGCTGTCCGCCGGGCTGGGCGGCGCGCTGCTGTTCGGCGGCTATGCCCGCGGCCGCGCCACCGGCGCGCTGCTCGCCCTCGCCGGTGCGGCCCTGCTGCTGCGCGGCGTGAGCGGCTTCTGCCCGGCCTACGCCGCGCAGGACCGGCGCCTGGGCGCCGGCGACGCCACCAAGGCCGCCCGCCGGGACTCCGTGCCGCGCGAGCGGCGCTCCACCGCCACCGCCGAGGTGCTGGGCGGCCCGCAGCGCGACGAGCACAGCGGCGACGGTGCTCCGCACGAGGATCTGGTGCAGGAGGCGTCCGAGCAGTCCTTCCCCGCCAGCGACCCGCCCGCCTACTACCCGGCCAGCGCGTCGGGTTCCGGCAAGTCCCGCTGAGCGGCGCCGCAGAGCGCTAAAGCATTACCCCAGTATCACTGGGCCTAGTCCTTCAGTCGCCGCGAATCGGACGCTCGTTCGTCACTTCCCCGTGCTACGACTCGGCCGGCCGGGGACTGGCGCACCGCTGATGTGCGCCAGTCCCGGAACGAACGAATCGGCACGAACCGACAATAGGGGAGGGAACATGGCGACGGATAAGGCGACGGCCCAGGTCAGCCGCATCGGCCGCGCGGACGAGGCGCCGCAGGCGGCGAACAGCTCGGTCATGCAGGCGGCGACGGAGCGGATGAGCCGGCTCACCGACGAGCAGATGCGCATGGGCCGCGACATGGCGGCCCGCGCCACGCACGGCGTCGACACGCTCATGCAGGTGCAGACCGTGGTCAATGACGGGCTGCAGACGCTCTGGAAGGAGTGGATGAGCTACACCCAGGACTCCATGCAGCGCTGGAGCGAGCAGGCGCAAACACTTGCGAAAGTGCGCACCATGCAGGATCTGGTGAACGCCCAGACCGACATGATCAAGGTGGAGATGGAGGAGCTGCTGCGCAGCAGCCAGCGCATCACCGAACTCGCCACCGAGACCGCGGGGACACTGACCCGCCAGATCACCGAGCGCACCGAGGCGGCCGCCCGCGAGATGCGCCCGGGCGCCTGATCCGACGCCGGCGATCGAGAAGGGGCCGGTCCCGGGCGGGGCCGGCCCTCGTCGTTTCAGGCTTTCTCCGGGGCGATCCATTCGAGATTCGGCCCGCCGCCCTCGGCCCGCATCGCCGCGTGCAGGGCGGGCAGGGCCGTCTCCAGCTCCTCCGCCAGCTTCCAGGGCGGGTTCACGATCGCCATGCCGCAGCCGTTCAGCCGGTCCTGCCGGTCCTCCGACGACCAGGTCAGCTCGGCGGCCAGGATCTTGGGTATGAGGCTGTCCTCCAGCGCCTGGTGGAAGCGCCAGACAGTGGCGCGGTCCTTGATCGGGTACCAGAGCGCGTAGATGCCGGTGGGCCAGCGGCCATGCGCCAGAGCGAGGCCGGCGGCCAGCCGCTCATACTCGTCGGTCGCCTCGAAGGGCGGATCGACCAGCACCAGCCCGCGCTTCTCCTTGGGCGGCAGATGCGCCTTCAGCCCCAGCCAGCCGTCCATATGGTGGACCGCCACCTGCCGGTCGCCGCGGAACTCGCGTCGGAGCGTCTCGACGTCCTCGGGATGCAGCTCCGCCAGCAGCAGCCGGTCGCCCTCGCGCATCAGGGCGCGGGCGAGGCGCGGCGAACCGGGATACCAGCGCAAGGCTCCCTCGGGGTTCAGCGCCCTGACGGCGTCGAGATAGGGGGAGAGGGCGTCGGGCAGGTCCGCGGCGGCCATGACGCGGCGTATGCCGATGTCGGCCTCGCCGGTGCGCGTCGCCTCGCTGCCGGCGAGATCATAGCGGCCGATGCCGGCATGGGTGTCCAGCACCAGGAACGGCGCCGGCTTGGCCGCGAGATGCTTCAGGATCAGCGCCTGGACGGCGTGCTTGACGACGTCGGCGCGGTTTCCGGCATGGAAGGCGTGGCGGTAGTTCATGGCGTCCGGACTCAGCTGAGGTTCGGCCGCACCTTCGGCGGCGCCGCCTGCGCCACGCCCAGCTTGACCTCGCGGTAGAGGATGTAGATGCCGCTGCCCACCACGATCAAGGCCCCCAGCGCCACGGTCAGGTCGGGCACCTGGCCGAAGATTGCGAAGCCGTAGAAGGTGGCCCAGATCATGGCCGTATAGTCGAAGGGCGCCACCACCGCCACCGGCGCGTTGCGGTAAGCCGCGGTCAGCAGCAGCTGCGCCACGCCGCCGATCAGCCCGATCGAGACCAGCAGCAGCGCGTCGAAGGCGGTGGGCATCTTGAACTCGAAGGGCAGGAAGGCGGCACTGATCACGCAGGCGCTCAGCATGAAGTAGAAGACGATGGTCGAGTTCGGCTCGGTCGAGGAGAGCCGGCGGATGGAGATCATCGCCAGCGCCGCGCAGAAGGCGCCGGCTAGCGCCAGCACGCTGCCGACCGGCAGCGAGGCCGCCGGCGCCCCGAAATCCGGCCGCACCATCACCAGCACGCCGGCGAAGCCGACCATGACGGCGGCGGCGCGGCGCCAGCGGATGCGCTCGCCCAGCACGATCACGCCCAGCACCGTGGTGAAGAGCGGCGCGGTGAAGCCCAGCGCCACGGCGTTGGCCAGCGGCAGCATCATGATGGCGGTGAACCCGCACGCCATGGCCAACACGCCCATGCCGCTGCGCATGGCATGGCCCCAGGGGCGGGCGGTCTTCAGGCTCGCCAAGCCGCCGTTGCGCATGATCATCGGGCTGATCGCGATCATGGCGAAGAAGGAGCGGGCGAAGACGATCTGGCTCAGCGGATAGCCCTGGTCGCCCAGCCACTTGACCATGGCGTTCATGGTCGAGAACAGCAGGATGGCCGAGACGGCGCAGAGGATGGCCCGTCCGGCGGTGCCGTGCGCCGGCAGGGTGACGGCGGTCATGGAGGAATGGCCCGGGGCTGCGTGAGGCGAGGGCCGCAGAATGGCGCGGCGCCGCCCCCCAAGCCAAGGGCCGCGCGCGCATGCCTGCCCTTGGCCGGCAGAAGGCTCAGCTGGTGGCGGTGAGGGTTTCCTCGAAGGCGCGGCGGGTCTTCGGCGCGATGTGCGGGACCTTGGTCTGGGTGCAGTTGGTGCCGTCGATCAGCTTCACGCTGTCGGCGCCCAGCCCGACCAGGGCGCGCTGCACCTTGCACTGGTACAGCTTGCCCAGCTTGCCGGAACCGCCATTGTAGCGGGCGACGGCGGCGGCCCAGCTGCCCGTCTCGGTCCGCAGACGGGCGAGATAGCGGGCGGCGTAGTAGACGTTCTCCTTCGGCTCCATGATCTTCTCGACCGGGCGGAAGGCGTTCTTGTGGTGCGAGACCGAGAGCTGCATGCAGCCGGCCGTCGCGTTGGTGCGCAGGCGGCCCTGCGGGTCGCGCAGGAACTTGGCGGCGTCGGCGGCCGTCTTGGCCATGATGGGCTGGCCCTTGATGTTCAGCGCGTAGGGGCTGGGATTGCCGCCGGAGCCGCTCTCCACCAGCGCGATCGCCATCAGCAGGCCGCGCGGGATGTTGTTCTGCTTCTCCGCGGGACCGAGATGCTCGAGGCACCCCGCGCGGGCGGGCAGGGCGAAGACGACCAGGGTCAGCATGACCAGGAGCGAGAGGAGAAGTCGGGAGCCGGATTCGGACTCCGGGCGGATCCTGATGGCGCGCGTGGCCAGTCCGTTCCGCATGGTGTCCTCCGTCCTCGTTGCCTGGCGCATCCGGCCCCGCGCCGGTTGCGTCCGCAGTGTCCCGCTGGTGGGCGGGGTGCCCGCTTGTGCGCGGGCGGTCCGATCAGGCCGCCGTTAATCGAATGCGGCGGCCGCTCCCTAAGGCTTGGGTCTCAACTCCGTCACCCCCGCATCATGCGTGGGCCGCATACCAATCACAGAAAAAACGCAGCCCGTCAAGTTTCGATCCCCCCAAAGGGCTGGGTACCCCACCGCCCCCACACCACTTCCTATTGATGTGCCCCAAGGCGGAGTGCGCCTCCTGGAGCCGGACCAGCCTCCCCCTAACCCTTCGGATGGGCATGATCCGGGAGGACAGGAGAGGACCGAGAAGCATGATCTGGTGCACGATTTCCCTGAGCATCGCGGCCTGTTCCACACCTCGAAGACGAGCGACGCGCCTGTCGCCCCTCTCTAGGCGGAGTACCGCGAGGTGGATCATGCAGTGCGCCGGGCGGGGTCGCTGGTGGACCGCCTGTCCACCCGGGCCGGGCACGATCCCGAGCGCCGGCGGCTGGCGCTGAAGGCTCGCTCTACGAGATGATCCGCGCCGCCGCTGCGGCCCGAGCGCCTGCCGATTGCCTCCGCGCCGCCGCCTGGGGCATATGTCCGGCCTGACTTTCCCAGGCGGAGCGCGGCGGTGGCGGCGGAAGAGGTGAACCCGGTCGAGGCGCTGCTGGCCGAGGCATACGAGGCGCAGGCGCGAGGCGACGGGACCATGACGGAGGCGCTGTTCAGGCAGGCCTGCGACCTCGCCGGCGACGATCCGGAGCCCTGGGCGGCCCTGGGCGAGTTTCTGGCGGGCACCGACCGCCCGGCGGAGGCGGCCGGGGCACTGCGACGGGCGCTGGAGTTCGACCCTACGCGCCGCGCCTGGCGGCTGGCGCTGGCGCAGGCTTTCTCCGCCGCCGGCAACGCGGACGCCGCCCTGACCGAGGCGCGGTCCATGGTGGAGGCCCGGCCTGACGATGCAGCGGCCCGGCGGCTTCTCGCCCGGCTGCTGCTGGACGCCGGCGCGCCCGAGGCGGCGCTGGAGCATGCCCGCGAGGCGGCCTTCCTCGATCCCCACGCGCTCGACGGCGCCATCGGCCTGGCGGCCTGCCTGGTCGCGACCGGCGATCCGCTGGCGGCGGCCGAGGCGCTGGAGCCGGCGCTGCGCCGCGCTCACCCGATGGACCCGGAGCGCGCCCGCGCGTTCACGCTGCTGGGCCGCGCCTGGGCCGGCCTGGACGAGCGGGGCAAGGCGGCGGATGCCCTGCGCGCCGCCATCGATGCCGATCCGGAGGATGCCGAGCCCGCGCGTCTTCTGGCCGAGCTGGAGGCCGGCGGCGGCGATGGCTTGAGCCCCGCCTATGTGAAGGCGCTGTTCGACCGCTATGCCGAGCGCTTCGACCGCGACCTCACCGGCAAGCTGCGCTACGCCGCGCCCCGCCTGCTGCGGGACGCGCTGGCCCGCGTCGGCCCGGGCACCGGCCTGCGGGTGCTGGACGCCGGCTGCGGCACCGGCCTCGCCGGGGTGGAGCTGCGCCCTCTCGCCGCCCACCTCGCCGGCGTCGACCTGGCGCCGCGCATGGTCGAGCAGGCGCGCGCGCGCGATCTCTACGATGATCTCTGGGCCGGCGACCTGATGGAGGCGTTCGAGCGGACAGCCGAGGCCTGGGACCTGATCGTCGCCGCCGACGTGCTGGTCTATCTGGGCGACCTCCGCCCCGTCCTGGCCGCCGCCGCCCAGGCGTTGCGCCCCGGCGGCCGCATCGCCGCCACGGTCGAGCGGCTGGAGGTCGGCGAGCCCTTCCGCCTGAACCCGAACCGCCGCTACGCCCATTCGGAGGCGCATCTGCGGGAATCGGCGGCGGCGGCCGGCTTGGCGCTGGAGCTGCTGGAACCGGCCACGCCCCGCTGGGAGGGCGGCAAGCCGGTACAGGGGCTGCTGTTCGTGGGGCGGAAGGCCTGAAATCCCTCTCCCCTTGCGGGAGAGGGAAGGGGCCCGCGCGAAGCGTGGGAAGGGTGAGGGGTCGGACGGCGGAGCCGGACGCTCTCCGTCGTCAGAGCAAGCCCGAACTGTCGACAAGGCCCGGCTGCGCCGGTCCACCCCTCATCCCCCCGTTGCTGCGCAACGGGTCCCTCCTTCTCCCGCAAGGGGAGAAGGATAGGGGAGCCTCAGCCCAGCCACCGCACGATCAGCGGCGCCAGCAGGGCGGTCGCAAGGCCGTTCAGGGCCATGAGGATGCCGGCGAAGGTGCCGGCCAGCGGATGGGCCTGGAAGGCGGCGGCCGTGCCGATGCCGTGGGAGGTCAGGCCGATCGCCACGCCCTGGGCCGCCGGGTCGCGCACGCCGGCCGCGCGCAGCAGCGGCAGCCCGACCATGGCGCCCAGCAGGCCGGTCGCCAGCACCAGCGCGCCGGTGAGCGACGGCAGGCCGCCCAGCTGCTCCGCCACGCCCATGGCGATGGGGGAGGTGGCGGATTTCGGCGCCAGCGACGCCACGGTCTCCGGCGCCGCCCCCAGCCAGCGCCCGACCAGCATGGCCGAGGCGACGGCGGTGGCGGAACCCGCCAGCAGGGCCGCGGTGAGCGGCAGCAGCCGGCGCCGCACCTCCGCCCGGTGGCGCCAGAGCGGCACGGCCAGCGCCACCGTCGCCGGACCCAGCAGGAAATGCACGAACTGCGCCCCGTCGAAGAAGCGCTGGTACGGCGTGCCCGTCGCCCACAGCAGCGCGATCAGCAGTCCGACCGAGACGGCCACCGGATGCAGCAGCGCCGGGCGGCCGGCGCGCTCATGCAGCCCGGTCGCCGCCAGCCACGCCAGCAGCGTCAGGGTCAGCCAGAGCAGCGGGCTGGCCGCCAGATAGACCCAGATTCCGGTCACGGCGCCTCCCGCCCTGGCCTTCCCCCGGCCAGGCGCGCGACCAGGCGGTAGGTCAGGGCCGTGACCAGCAGCGTCAGCAGGGTGCTCGCCACCACGGCGGCGCCGATCGCCAGCCCTTCAGTGGCCAGACGCTCCCCGTGCAGCATCAGCCCGACGCCGGCCGGCACGAACAGCAGGGACAGGGCGCCCAGCAGTCCGCCCGCCAGGCTCTCCAGTCCCGGCCACGGACCGCCGCGCCAGAGCAGCAGGACGAGCAGCAGCGCCATGCCCAGCACCGGGCCGGGCAGCGGCAGCCCCGCCGCCCGCACCGCCAGCTCTCCCAGCAGCTGGCAGAGCAGCAGGGCGGCGAAGGCGGGGACCATGGGCTAGTGGCCCTCGCTGCGCTGGAAGACGGGCACCAGCCGTTCGTCGGCCCGCACCCGCGCGGCGATGGCCGACAGGCGCGGGCAGTTGGCGGCGAACCAGGCGGTGCGGGGCCGCCAGGGATTCATGACGGCGATGTAGAGGTCTAGCAGGCTCATCCGTCCGCCCAGCATGAAGGGCTGCCCTGCCGACGCCTCGACATGGCGCCACAACATCTCGCGGTAGGAATCCGTGCTGCGCTTCAGCGCCTCGGGCGCGCCCGGCCCCTCGGTCCAGCGCTCGGGATGGTCGCCCACGGTGAAGGTCGGATAGATGCTGCCGGTGAAGAAGAAGAGCCAGCGCAGGAAGTCCGCCCGCTCCGGCGCGTCCGCCGCCGGCACGAGGGACGCCAGTTCGGGATGCCGCTCGCAGAGATACAGCGCGATGGCCCCGCTCTCGGTCATCAGCCGTCCGTCCGGCAGCCGCAGCACCGGCACCTGGCCCAGCGGGTTCAGCTTCTTCAGCTCCGCGATGTGCGGTCCGTCCTCCCAGGGCACCATCTCGGTCAGCGAATGGGGCGCGCCGGAAAGGTGCAGCAGCAGCTCCACGATCATGGAGCCCGATCCCCTGGCGCCGATCAGCTCGTACATGCGCATCCTCCTCGGTTCGCCGGGGATTGGACCGGCGAACGGGACGGGGCGCAAGACGCCCGATGGGGATAGGGAGCGATCCTGATGACGCTACGGAACCGATGGTGGGCTCATCACCCGCAGTTGCCACTCCAGACCGTCACCCCGGCGAAGGCCGGGGCCCAGGGGTTGCAGCCATGCTCCATTGATGAAGCAGGCCCATATTCCGGCGGTTACCAAGCAGCGATCATAGCGCGCTGCATCGGTCGCATCCCGCTGCAACCCCTGGATCCCGGCCTTCGCCGGGATGACGGGTAGAGAGGTCAAATCCCCCAGCCCATATCCCACCGGCATCAGCCCGGCCCGAGCGCCGGCAGCTTCAGGGTCAGCGGCGCCGGGCCGGTCTCCGGCCACCAGTCGGCGCGCATGGTACCGTCCTCCTCCAGCACCAGCGACAGCCAGTTGCGGCTGCGGATCAGCGTCTTGCCGGTGGCGGGGTGCGGCGGCATCTCCAGGCTCATGCCGTCGAACAGCTCCTCCCGGCCCCGCATGGCGCGCTCCAGCAGGTCGACGGCGAAGCCGTGCGGCGCCGGGTGGACGATGCCGGAGGAGATCAGCTGCCACATCTCGAAGTCGCGGCCCCGGATCACCCCGACGCCGCCCATGTGGATCTCGCCCGACAGCACCGTGACCCGGCAGCGGGCGGCACGGGCGAAGACGGCGAGGTGGCGGACCAGGTCGCGCCATTCCTCCTGGTGATAGATGCTGCGCCATTGGTCGCGCAGATCGTCCTCGATCGCCTGCTCCCCCGGCCACCAGTTCACCAGCCGTTCGGTCAGCCCGAAGGCGGGCATGACCACCGGCACGCTGGACATCAGCAGCAGGTGCCGGCAGCCGTGGAAGCGCACCAGCCACTCCGCCATCTGCGCCCAGCTCTCGGCCGACAGCACCCGGTCGCTCCGCCGCTCGGCCCTCAGGTCGGGCGCCAGGATGCCGACGCCGTTGACGATCAGCCCCTGGGTATGGGTGCCGGGCGGGCCCCACACCGTCTCCGGCGGCTCGTCCGCAGCGGCCAGCTGGAACAGGCGGAAGGCCTTGCGCGCGGCTTCGTAGAGCGTCGCGAAGGTGGCGCTGTCCTGCACCCGGTCGGGATGCGAGCCCCAGCCGTCGATGATGTCGTGGTCGTCCCACATCGCCACGATGGGCGCGCTGGCCAGCATGGCCGCCGTCTCCGCCTGGCCGAAGCCGTGACGGTAGGTATCCAGGAAATGATCGTCCAGCTCGGCCGCCAGCTCCGGCGGCGGCGTCTCCTCGGCCTGGCGGGCGGGCGGCAGCTCCTTCCAGCGCTTCAGCCAGGGAATCCGCCACAGCCCGTCGGCATAGACCTGGTCGCCCCCCATGAGCATGAGATGGAAGGGCTCGGCGCGGTGGCGGCCCAGCAGATGGGCCCAGCGGGCATTGCGGCTGAGGCCCTTCTCGGCGATCTCCGCCTCGTTCTCGCAGCCGCCGCAGGAGACGAAGGCGATGCGCGGCCGCAGCGCCGTGCCCGGCACCTGGAAGTACCAGCGCTCCGCCTCGTCCTTCAGCCCGTAGCCGACGCGCACGTCCTGCGCGCCGCGCGGCACGGCGAAGTCGTAGCGCCACCAGGACAGGCGGGGGCGGGCGGGTGTGGCCGGCCATTCCTGCAGGAAGCGGGGCGGCACGTCGAGCCGCACCCCGTCGGCCACCATGTCGGGCGGCTCCTCCTCGCCCTCCACCAGGATGCAGGCGGAGACGCGCCAGCGGTCGCCCTGCACGCCGCGGGCGTACAGGATGGGGCCGAGCCGGAGGGTGGGCGGGCGGCGGCGGGGGCGTCGTCTTGTTGCGCGACCGTTCATGGCGCGACCATCGGGGTTCACGCGCGCCGCCGCAAGGGGAATGGCGGGGAAGGGAACGGGGGGTCCTCGGCCGGCCGGGTCACCCCTGCCTGGCGGCGCGTCGGCGCAGCAGCTCCAGCATGGCTTCGGGCACGGGTTCCTCCAGCACCGGATCGTACAGCCGGTGCAGCGCGTCGATCTGCGTCCGGTACTGGGTCAGCAGACCGGCGGAGGCGGGGTCCCGCGCCAGGATCGTCTCCACCCGGAGGCGTTCCAGATCGCTGAGCGCGCCGTCGAGGTAGGCGTTGATCTGTTCCATGGTCAGCTGCGTCATCACTTCTTCCGGGCCTGCCGGCCGTCCCCTTTCCGCCACCTCTTTCGAGGGACCCAAGTTTGGACGCATCCGGCTCCCAGTCAACATCTTCGGTAAGGGCTTGTTCCCCAAGGGAGAGGACGGAACGGCCGGCGCGCTGCCCCTGTTGTCCGCGGGCAACGGCCCGATCACGCCGGTCATTTCACCCTATAGGAGGAGCCCGCCATGCCGCCCGATGGACAGACGCAGCCCCGGCAGCACCAGGACGTCCAGCCCGGCCGCGAGCACGCGATGGACCCGAAGCCCCTTGTCATCCATGACGACTACAAGGGCAGCGGCAAGCTGAAGGGCAGGGTCGCGATCATCACCGGCGGCGACAGCGGCATCGGCCGCGCGGTCGCGGTCCACTATGCCCGCGAGGGCGCCGACGTGGTGGTCGCCTATCTCGACGAGACCCGTGACGCCGAGGAGACCAAGCGCCTGGTCGAGAAGGAGGGCACGCGCTGCCACCTGTTCCGCGGCGACCTGGGCGACGAGGCCCTGTGCAAGGCGCTGGTGGCCGAGACGGTCAAGATCTTCGGCAAGGTCGACATCCTGGTGAACAATGCCGCCGAGCAGCACCCGCAGGACAGCATCGAGGACATCACGTCCGAGCAGCTGGAGCGCACCTTTCGCACCAACATCTTCGCCTTCTTCTACCTGACCAAGGCGGCCATGCCGCACCTGAAGAAGGACGCCGCGATCATCAACACGACCTCGGTCACGGCCTACAAGGGCAATCCGCAGCTGCTGGACTATTCGGCAACCAAGGGCGCCATCGTGGCCTTCACCCGGTCCCTGTCCCATGCGCTGGCGGAGAAGGGCATCCGGGTCAACGGCGTGGCGCCCGGCCCGATCTGGACGCCGCTGATCCCCTCCACCTTCGACGAGGAGAAGGTGGAGAAGTTCGGCTCCGGCCAGCCGCTGGGCCGCGCCGGCCAGCCGGCCGACGTGGCGCCCTGCTACGTGTTCCTGGCGTCCTCCGACGGCGCCTACTTCACCGGGCAGATCCTGCACCCGAACGGCGGCGACGTGGTGAACGGGTAGAGGTCGTACCTGAATCGTAGGTCGCATGGAGGCGGAGCCGCAATGCGACAGGCCACCCGGGGCGTCGCATTGCGCTGCGCTCCATGCGACCTACGGATTTAAGGTTTCACCGCCCGCTCGTCCTTCGCCATCACGCCGCCCTTCACCACCACGGGGATGCGCTCCAGCAAGGATATGTCGGCCAGCGGGTCGCCCTGGACCGCCACCAGGTCGGCCCAGCGGCCCTGCGCCAGGGAGCCGACATCCTTGGCCGCCCCCAGCGCTTCCGCCGCGTTCACCGTGGCGGAGCGGATCGCCTGGATCGGCGTCATGCCGAAGCGCACCATGCGGGTGAACTGGCGGGCGTTGTCGCCGTGCGGATAGACGCCGGCGTCGGAGCCGTAGACCATCCTGACGCCGGCCTTCACCGCGCGCTGGAAGCTCTCGCGCTGGACACCGCCTACCTGGCGCTCCTTCTCCAGGCTCTCCTCAAGCACGCCCAGCTTGGCGCCCTCGGCCAGGGTGTGCTCGGTGTTGTAGATGTCCATGGACAGCCAGGCGCCCTTCTCCTTGGCGAGGCGGATCGCCTCGTCGTCGAGGAAGCTCGCGTGCTCCACCGTGTCGACGCCGGCCCGCAGCGCCGCCTTGATGCCGTCGGTGCCGTGGGCGTGGGCGGCGACCTTCATGCCCAGCCGGTGCGCCTCGGCGATGGCGGCCGTCAGCTCCTCGTCGGTGAGCTGCTGCGCGCCCACCGCCGTGCCCTTGGAGAAGACGCCGCCGGTGGCGCAGATCTTCAGCAGGTCGGCGCCGTACTTGTGGACCCAGCGCACCTTCTGCACCAGCGGCCAGGGGCCGTCGGCGACGGTGGGGCTGCTGTCATTGTACTCGGCCGGTAGCAAATTGTTGTCGCAATGGCCGCCGGTGGCGCCCAGCGGCGGGCCGGAGACCCAGAGGCGCGGGCCCGGCACCTTGCCGGCATCGATGCCGTCGCGCAGCGCCACGTCGGCGAAGCCGTCGGCGCCGACATTGCGGGCGCTGGTGAAGCCGGCCATCAGCGTCTTGCGGGCGTTCGCCACGCCGTCCACCGTCTGGTCGGGGATGGAGGCGCCCAGCGAGGAATAGCCGCGCTGGTCGTGCCGGCTGGTCAGATGGACATGCATGTCGATGAAGCCGGGCAGCACCGTCATGCCCGCGAGGTCCACGCGCGCCACGCCGTCGGGCGCCGCCAGCCGGTCCTGCGTGCCCACCTCCGCCACGCGCCCGTCGCGCACCAGGATCGCCGGCCGCTCGACATAAGAGCCGGTCGTGACGTCCAGCATCCGGTCGGCGGTGATGTAGGCGTTCTGCGCCCCGGCGGAGGCGAAGGGCAGGGCCGCCAGAGCGGCAGCAAGCAGGAGGGCGCGGCGCATTCTTTTTCATTTCCCCACTAGGATCATGGGGATGAGGGTGCCGGGCCGGGAGCGTCCGGGTCAAGCACTCGTCAGAAGCGGACCGAAACCGTCGCCAGCACTTCACGCGGCGGCTGGGGGAAGGCGGCGAAGGGGCCGTCATTGTTGTCGACCACCGTGTTCACCGCCCGGTCCAGCAGGTTGCGCCCGACCAGCGACAGCTCCAGCGAGTCGGTCGGCCTCCAGGACAGCGAGGCGTTCCACAGCGCGTGGCCGCCGGAGACCACGCTGTTGGCCTCGTCGTACGGGTAGTCCCCCGACAGCTCCACCCAGCCGGAGAGGCGCAGGCCCAGCGGCTCCCATGCCTTGGTCAGCGACAGGGTTCCGGCATGGCGGGGCACGCCGGCCACCCGCTTGCCGGTGAAGTCGAAGGGCCGGTTCGTGTCCGGCTCCAGGAAGCGGTTCTCGGTCCAGACCGCGTCGGTGAAGCCATAGGTGGCGCCCGCCTCCAGATCCGCGGCGAGCCGCAGCGTCGCCTCCAGCTCCAGCCCGCGCGAGCGCTGGCGGCCGGCATTGAGGGTGCGGGCCGTGCCGCCGACGGGCAGCAGCTGCAGCAGGTCGCGGCGCTTCAGCACATAGGCCGTGGCGGTGGCGGTCAGGCGGCGGTCGAGGAAATCGCCCTTCAACCCCGCCTCCCAATTGTCCGCCAGCTCCGGCTGGGCGTCGGTCGGGCGGCCGCGGAAGGACCAGAGCGGGCCGAAGCCGGCGCTGAACCCCGCGCCATAGGCGGCATAGGCGGTTACGTCCTGGGACAGCCGGTAGGTCGCCGACGCCTTGGGGCTGACCCGCCCGTCGGCGTCGCGCACCGTCTCCACCGGGTTCTCGCCGAACCCGGTGCGGCTGGGGCCGTATGCGACCCGGCGGGAGAAGCGGTCGTAGCGGGCGCCGGCCGAGAGCGTCAGCGCATCCCGCGTCCAGTCCGCCTGGCCGTAGGCCGCGAGGTTACGCTGGCGTCCGCGCGCGTCCAGCAGCCGGTCGCTGATCCAGAGGTCGCGGTCGAGGTGGCGGCCCGTGGTCAGGTCGCGGCGCTGGGCGTAGAAGCGGGCGCCGAAATCGAACTCGCCGGTCCAGGTCTCGATGTGCCGGGCGCGCACCTGCTCCGCGCTGGCGCCGGCCAGCAGTTTCCAGTCGCCCAGGCGCCAGTCCAGCTGCTGCTCGGCGAACAGCGTGTCGGTGTCGCCATCCACCCGGAAACCGGTGAAGACCACTTCGGAGGATGCCGCGTCGAACGGGTTGAAGAAGCCCTGCAGCGCGCTGGTGTCGGCGTGTCGGGCGTGCAGCCGGGTGGTGGCGGTCAGCCCCTCGGCGGGTTCGGCTTCCAGGATGGCGGTGCCCGTCGCCATGCGCTTGTAGAAGCCGGCATCGTCCTGGTTGTAGTTGGCACGGCGGCCCCGGGGCAGGGGCACCGGCTCGCCCAGCGCATCGACCGGCAGCTCGCCGGCGATGCGCTGCTCGGTGTCGACCCAGCTGGCGGTCAGCGTCAGGCGGCCCAGCCCGGTCTCCTGCCGGTGCTTGGCGAAAAGGCTCGCCTCCTCGCGGCCGGTACGGTCGCGCCAGCCGTCGCCGCGCTCGGCCTCCGCCAGCAGCAGCAGCGCGCCACCGGGCAGGGTGGGCGCCTGCAGCTCGGCCCCGGCGCGCAGGTAGCCGTGGCTGCCGGCGGCGAGGCGCAGGCGGCTCGCGGGGTTATCGCCCACCTCGCGGGTCCGGTAGTTCACCGTCCCGGCGATGGCGCCGCGGCCGTAGAGCGACGACATGGGCCCCCGCACCAGGTCGACCCGGCCGACCGCGTCGAAGGGCAGCTGCTCCAGATCGACCTCGTCGTCGCCGGTGACGAAGGGTACCCCGTCCACCAGCACCGCCAGCGTGTCGTTGTGGATGCGGTTGGGCACGCCACGCAGGGTCAGGCCGGTATAGGTGCCGGAATCGTTGCTGCCCACCGTCACCCCCGGCAGGCCGGTCAGCTCGTCGCCGACGAAGCGCACGCCGCGCGCCTCGAAATCCTCCCCCGAGACGGTGGAGACGCTGGCCGGCACGTCGCGCACGGCATCCGAGCGCCGCGTCGCCGTCACCACGATCTCGTCCAGGCGCGAGGCCTGTTGGGCCGATGCGACAGGCGCCAGGACGGTCAGGGCGGTGGAGAGGAGCAGGAGGCGGCGCATGGCGAGCAGGCGGTGATCCGGACAGGGAAGGCCGCCGGTGTAGCGCACTCCCCGCCGCCGCCACAAAAGGAAACGGCCGCGGGGGGATGCCCCGCGGCCGCATGGCTCACCGCCGGAGCGGAGAGCTGTCTGGCTTAGCGGCCACCGCCGCCGCCGCCACCCGAGCCGCCGCCCGAGCCGCCGCCGGACGCGCCACCCGCGCCGCCGCCGCCCGAGGTCGAGCCGGTGCTGCCCGTGGCGCCGGTCGAACCGGTGCCGCCGGTCGTGCCGCCCATCGAGCCGCCGGTGCTGCCGGTCGAGCCCATCGAGCCCGAGGTGGCGCCGGTGCCGCTGCTCGAGCCCATCGAGCCCGAGGTGGAGCCGGAGGCGCTCGGCGAGGAGCCGGTCGCGCTGGAGCCCGTGGCCGAGGAGCCGGTGCTGCCGCCGGCCGAGCTCTTGCCGCCCATGCCGACCTCGGTGTCACCCGAGCCGCTGGCGGCCGACTGGAACTGCTGCTGGTCGATGCCCAGCGCCGTCAGGGTCTGCTGGTCGATCGAGCCCGAGCCCTCGATGTTCTGGGACTTCTGGAACTCGTTCAGGGCCTGCTTGGTGTTCGGCCCCATGACGCCGTCGACCTGCACGTCCTGGCCCTTGTCCTTCAGCGCCTGCTGCAGCTGGCGGACCTGCTCACCCTGCAGGTCGGAAGCCTGCATCGACGCCATGTCGGACGAACCGCTGGCCGTGGAGGCGGCCGAGGAGCCCATCGAACCGGAGGCACCGGCCGAGGAGCCGGTCTTGCCCGAGGCGCTGCTGCCGGAGGGCGAGGCCTGGGTCGACGGCGAGGTCGACATGGACGGCGAGGTGGAAGGCGAGGTGGTGGGGGACTGGGCAGTGGCCGACGGGCTCGTGGCCGTCGACGAGGAGCCGGTCGTCTGCGCGTTCGCCTGCAGCGCCAGGAAGGCGGTCAGGGCGACGGCCGAAGTCAGGGTCAACGTCTTCATGGTGGTTTCCTCATATCGTTCTATGACGATGAGCGGTTCAGCCGCGACCCACGCTCCGGGCCGCAACCGCTAACCCACCAACAGGGGCACCCCCCGTTTCATTCCGTGATAATCCTGGGGCAGCTCCCCTCAAGTGTGGGGAACAAAGAGCCCCTATGCCATGTTCTGGCGCGTCGACGGCAAGTAAACGCAAAGAAGTGGTAGATGACGGGTTAGGAGTAATCCACACGCCTGCGGAGGGATTAACTTCCCGTTAAGGGCTCTGGGCCGAGACTCATCCGAGAGCCACCCAGCCCATGATGAGGCAATGCGATGCGCGCCCAGACCCAGGTCCTCGCCGTCCGCGTCACCCCCGGCCAGCACGACATCGACCGCGTCCGCCTGCTGGCCTGGACCGGCATCGTCGTGTTGCCCTGGGGCGCCATCGCCGCGATCGTGTCGGCGCTGTCCTAGCCTCAGAAAACCTTCCCCTCGAACGGGTGCGAGCCGTCGCGGCTCTCGACCTCCAGCACCCAGAGGTCGGGGTCGCGCTTGGTGGCGCGCTCGATGAAGGCGTCGGCGTCGGGCTCGATCACCGCCTCGCCGTTCAGGCCGGGCAGCCAGCCGAGGCGGCCCTCCATGTCGCGGGAGCGGGTGAAGACCCGGGCCGAGCGGCCGACCACCACCTTCAGCAGCACCATGCCGGTCTGCGGATCGCCGCGGCGCACGACATAGACGGGCGTCCCTTGGGCGTTGCAGCGGGCGAGATGGGCCTGGACCCAGAGGCCGGTCGGCAGGTCGTCGTCGAACATGACTGGTCCCGTTGGGGCTTGCTTCCGCGCGCGGCTGCGGAAAGGATGCGGGCCGACAATCCGCACGAGGCCGCCCTTCCATGCAAGCCCAAAGCAGCCGCCGCTACGCCCGCGCGCTCCTGACCAACGACGACGGCGTCGACGCGCCGGGCATCCAGACGCTGGCCGAGGCGGCGTCGACGATCGCCGACGAGGTCTGGATCGTGGCGCCGGAGCACGACCAGAGCGGCGCCTCGCGCTCGGTCGGGCTGCACGCGCCGCTGCGGGTGCTGGAGAAGGGCCCGCGCCGCTTCGCCATCAACGGCACGCCGGCCGACTGCGTCATCATGGGGCTGCGGCGGATCATGGCCGACGCCCCGCCCGACATCGTGCTCTCGGGCATCAACCGCGGCGCCAACATCGGCGACGAGGTCGGCTATTCCGGCACGGTCGGCGCCGCCATGACGGCGCGGCTGATGGGCGTGCCGGCCCTGGCGCTGAGCCAGGCCTTCCGCGACCCGGCGGCCGTGCGCTGGGAGACGGCGAAGGCGCTGCTGCCGCGGGCCCTGGCGGCCCTGGACGAGGCGCCCGCCATCCCCGGCGTGCCCAACATCAACTTCCCCGACGTGGATGCCGGCGAGGTGACCGGCGTCGAGTTCACCCGCCAGTCCCACGGCGGCATGATCAGCATCGACGTGGAGGGGCGCCGCGACATGCGCGGCCGCGACTATGCCTGGCTCAGCTTCCGCCGCCACCCCAGCGAGCAGCCCGACGACAGCGACGTGGCGGCCCTGCGGCGCAAGGCCGTGTCGATCACCCCGCTGGGCTTCGACCTGACCGACGCGGCGGCGCTGAAGGCGCTGCGGGGCGCGTGAGCATTTATCCCTCGCCCCTTGCGGGAGAGGGAGGGACCCGCCGCGAAGCGGTGGGAGGGTGAGGGGTCGGACGGCGGAGCCGGACGTTCTCACCTGGTGTCACGGGATCGCCCGTCGGGAAGGCCGGGGCTGCGCCCCGTCCACCCCTCATCCCCCCGTTGCTCCGCACGGGTCCCTCCTTCTCCCGCAAGGGGAGAAGGATGAACGGCCCCCCTCACACCGGCAGCGGCATCTCCAGGCGCGCCTCCGTGCCGTGGCCGGCATTGGTGAAGCTCAGCCGGGCGTCCAGCTGCTGGGCCAGCGCCCGCAGGATGGTCATGCCCAGCCCGGTGGACTCCTCCACCCGGAATCCCCTGGGCAGGCCCGGACCGTTGTCGCTGACGACCAGGCTGAGCGTGCCGTTCTCGCGGTGGAAGGCCAGGGAGACGTGGCCGTCCGGCCGGGTGCCATGTCCGTGCGTGGCGGCGTTGGTCACCAGTTCGTTCACCACCAGCGCCAGCGGCACCGCCGCCTCGACCGGGACCTGCACCGCTTCGGCGTCCACGTCCACCGCGTTGGCGAAGCCGAGCCCCTGCGTCAGGTCGGCGCAGAGCGCCGTGACGTACTCGCCGAAATCCAGGGCCGCCACGGCTTCCGTCTTCTGCAGGCGGCGATGGACCTGGCCGACGGCGGAGACGCGGTTGCGGGTGTCGGACAGCGCCTGCAGCGCCTGCGGGTCCGACAACTGGCGCGCCTGCATCTCCACCAGGGTGGAGATCATGGCGAGGCTGTTGCCGACCCGGTGGTTGATCTCGCGCAGCAGCGCCGTGCGCTCCTCCAGCAGGACGGTCCGCGACTGCAGCAGGTCGCGCATCTCCGCCGCCAACCTCTCCTCGCGCTTCAGGCTGCGGCGGATGCGGCGGTATTCCAGCGCCATCAGCCCGACCGCCATCAGGGCGGCGGCGACGCCGCCGATCTCGAACAGGCGGCGCAGCCACTCCACCCGCCGGGCGCGCTCGGCCAGCAGGTCGCGCTCGGTCTGCTCCATGGTCCTGATCATCTCGCGGATCGCGGAGGCGGCGCTGTAGAACTCCGGCAGCCCCAGGACCGCCGCGGCACCGGCCATGTCGCCCTTCGCGGCGAGCGACATGCTCCTGTTCATGCGGGCGAGTTCGGCGTCCACCTCACTCCGCAGCCGGACCAGGCGCTGCTGCTGCAGCGGGTTGTCCCGGGTCAGCGATTCCAGCTCGTCGAGGCTGCGCGCGAGCGCCTCCCGGGCCTCGTCGAAGCCCGTGCGGGCCTCGGGAAGGCCCAGCAGGACGAAGCTGCGCTCCTGGCCATGCGCGTCCTTCAGCGAGGAGTAGGTCCGCTCGATGGCGACGCGGACCTCATGGGTGTGGCGCACCCAATCCTCGCGGGACAGGACCTGGTGGAAGACCAGCTGCAGCAGCCCCACCAGGCCGATGACGGCGACGACGGCCAGGATCATGCCCCAGCGCAGCCGGGAGCGGAGCGCCGTCGTGTCCCGCTTTCCCGTGCCGCCGTCCCCGTCCAGCCCCATCGTGTCCCCGTTACTGAGACGCGGCCGGATCGGCCAGCTTCTGTAACAGGTAGACGGTCTGCATCGCCGCCAGTTCCGCGCGCTGCTTCAGGTTGGCCGCCGCCGAGTGGCCGCCCTCGATATTCTCGAAGTAGATCACCGGCTTGCCCATCGCCGTCATGCGCGCCGCCATCTTGCGGGCATGGCCGGGGTGGACGCGGTCGTCCTTGGTCGAGGTGTGGAAGAAGACCTCGGGATAGGTCCTGTCCGCCTTGACGTTCTGGTAGGGCGAGTACTTCTCGATGTAGGCGCGCTCGGCCGCCACGTCGGGGTTGCCGTACTCGCCCATCCAGGAGGCGCCGGCCAGCAGCGTGTGGTAGCGCATCATGTCCAGCAGCGGCACGGCGCAGACCACCGCCCCGAACAGCTCGGGCCGCTGGGTCAGCATGGCGCCGACCAGCAGGCCGCCGTTCGAGCCGCCATAGATGCCGAGCTTGGCCGGGCTGGTGACCTTGGTGGAGACCAGGTGCTCGGACACGGCGATGAAATCGTCGAAGGCCTTCTGCCGGTTCTCCTTCAGCGCCGCCTGGTGCCAGCGCGGCCCGAACTCGCCGCCGCCGCGGATGTTGGCGACGACATAGACACCGCCCTTCTCGATCCAGGCCTTCGGCAGGGGCGACAGGTAGCTCGGCGTCATCGCGACCTCGAAGCCGCCATAGCCGTAGAGCAGGGTCGGGTTGGCGCCGTCGGCCTTCATGTCCTTGCGATGGACGATGAAGTAGGGGATGTCGGTGCCGTCCTTGCTGCGCGCCATGCGCTGCTCGGTCACGTAGGGCGCGGCGTCGAAGCGGGCCGGCAGCGACTTGATGGCGGCGGGGGCCGCCTTGCCGTCCAGCAGGTACAGCGTGTCCGGCTGCAGGTAGCTGGTGAAGCGCACCATGGCGGCGTCGCCCCAATCGTCGGCGGCGGTGATGGCGAGCGTGCCGGCGGCGGGCAGCGCCACCTCGCGGCGGGTCCAGCCCTTGGCGCCGGGCGTCATCTCCACGACCTTGCCCTGGACATTGTCCAGCAGCGAGACCAGCACCTTGTCGCGGCCGACGGCGATGTCCTGCACGGCCGAGCGCTCGGTCGGCGCCACGATGGTCTCGGCCGATTTCGGCGCGCCGCTCAGCGCCTCCTTCAGATCGACCGCGACCAGGCTGCCCTTCGGCAGGGCGGTGCCGCCCGGCGTCCAGTCGGAGCGCAGGATCAGCAGCAGCTTGCCGCCGATCATGCCGCGATAGTCGATGTCGGAGGGCAGGTCCAGGCGGGTGACCTTGCCGTCCTTGGCGACGTGGTGCAGCTCGGTCGAGAAGAAGTCCTTGGAGCGGTTGACGAACAGCTCCGTCCCCTCGGGCCGGATCTCGGCGACGGGGGAGGAGGCCACGTCCTCCTTCGCGCCCTCGAACAGCAGCTTGGCCTGGGCGACGGCGGTGCCGCGCTTCCAGAGGCGCACCTGCCGCGGATAGCCGGAGCTGGTCATGCTGTCGGGCCCGAAGTCGGAGGCGACCAGGACCGTGTCCTTGTCGGCCCAGGCGACCGACTGCTTGGCCTCGGGCAGGGTGAAGCCGCCCTCGACGAACTTGCGGGATGCGACGTCATACTCGCGGATCTCCACCGCGTCCTTGCCGCCGCGCGACAGCTGCACCAAGCAGCGCGTATTCTCCGGCGCCAGGCAGGTCTTGCCCTTGAAGACCCAGTTCTCCTTCTCCGCCGCGGCCAGCGCGTCGACGTCCAGCACCGTCTCCCAGGCGGGCGCGTCGGTGCGGTAGGAGGCGAGGTCGGCGCGGCGCCAGACGCCGCGGACGCTCTTCTCGTCCTGCCAGAAATTGTCGACCTTGCCGTTGGCCAGCGTGCCGTAGGGGATGCGGTCCCTGGCGGTCAGGATGCGCTCCGCCTCGGCGCGCAGGGCCTCGTAGCGGGCGTCGCCCTTCAGGCGCTTCTCACTCTCGGCGTTGCGGGCCCGGACCCAGTCCAGCGCCTTCTGCCCCTCGACCTCCTCCAGCCAGAGGAACTCGTCCTTGGCGGGATCGGCGGCCTGGGCCGGCAGGGCCGCCCCGGCGAGAGAGCAGGCGATCAGTCCCGAAGCGATGGTGCGGCGCATGCGTTCTTCCCTGTCCGTATCCGGGCCATTAGGCGGCCCGCAGGGAAGAGAGATGGCCCCGAAAGCCCGGCCCGGGTCAACGGGAAAGCGCGGGTTCCGGCTCGGGTCCGGGGGTGGGCGCGGGCGTCCCGGCCTGGCTGGCGGCGATCACCGCCTCGATCTCCGGGCGGGGCAGGGGGCGGCTGATCAGGAAGCCCTGGATCATGGCGCAGCCCTCCTCGGCCAGCCAGCGTCGCTGCTCCTCCGTCTCCACCCCTTCCGCCACCGTGAGCAGCCCGAGCTTGTCGGCCAGCGCGATGACGGTGGCGGCGATGGCGGTGTCCTCGGGGATCTCCGACACGAAGCTGCGGTCGACCTTCAGGATGGTGACCGGCAGCTGGCGCAGGTACGCCAGCGAGGAATAGCCGGTGCCGAAATCGTCGATGGCGATGCCGACGCCGGTGCCGCGCAGCGTGTCCAGCACCCGGGCGTTGGCCTCCATGTCGCGCATCAGCGCCGTCTCGGTCAGCTCCAGGATCAGCCGCTCCGGCGCCAGGCTCGTCTCCTCCAGGATCTCCGCCACCCGCACCGGGAAGAACGGATCCGAGAGCTGGCGGGCGGAGACGTTGACCGCCATGGTCAGCGGCCCGAAGCGCCGGCCCCAGGCGGCGGCGGTGCGGCAGGCCTCTCGTAGCACCCACTCGCCGATCGGCACGATCAGCCCGGTCTCCTCCGCCAGCCCGATGAAGTCCATCGGCGGCACGTAGCGGTCGCCCAGGCGCCAGCGCAGCAGCGCCTCGACGCCCCGCACCCGGCCGGTGCGGGCATCGACCTTGGGCTGGTAGAACAGCTCGAACTCGCGGTGCTCCACCGCCTCGCGCAGGCTGGCCTCGGTCCGCAGGCGGCGCACGGCGCGGTCGGTCATCTCCTGGCTGAAGAAGCGGAAGGTGCCGCTGCCCGAGCCCTTGGCCGCGTACATCGCCACGTCGGCGTGGCGCAGCAGCGTCTCCGGATCGGCGCCGTCCTCGGGATAGAGCGCGATGCCGATGGAGCAGCCGGCATGGACCTGGTTGCCCTCCAGCGTGAAGGCGCGCGCCAGGGCCTGCTGCAGCCGCTCGGCCACGCGCATCGCCTCGGTGGCGTCGGGGACGTGCTCGGCGATGACCAGGAACTCGTCGCCGCCCAGCCGGCCGACCGTGTCCTCGGCCCGCACCGTCGCCCGGAGCCGGTCGGCGACGCCCCGCAGCAGCAGGTCGCCGGTGGAGTGGCCCAGGCTGTCATTGATGTGCTTGAAGCGGTCCAGGTCCATGAACAGCACGGCCACCCGGTTGCCGTTGCGCTTGGCCCGCACCAGCGCGTGCGACAGGCGCTCGGTCACCAGCCCGCGGTTGGGCAGATCGGTGAGGGTGTCGCGGGTGGCGAGGCGGCGCAGCTCCAGCTGGGAGAAGTGCAGCTTCGCCAGCATCTCGTTGAACCGGCTGACGACGTAGCCCAGCTCGTCATTGTGGTGGCCGGCCGGCATGCGCACCGGCGACTGCATCGGCTTCTGCGGGTTCACGGTGGCGATGGCGCGCCCCAGGTCGATCAGCGGCCGGGTCAGGAAGCGGTGGAACACCCAGGCCAGCGCCAGGCCCAGCAGCACGTTGCGCAGCAGCCCGCCCATCAGGATGGCGGCGGAGAAGGCCAGGAAGTCGGCCGCCACCACCTCGGGGATGAGGCGGATGGTGAGCTGGCCGGTGACCTGCGGCGTGCCCTTGGCGGGGGAGGAGACCGGCTGGCGCAGCTCGCGCATGCCCACCACCAGGTCGCCGAACACGGCCTCGGTCAGGGGGCTGCGCTCGGCGGCGGGGGAGGGGCGCGAGGCGGCCCAGAGCTGCTGCCCGTCGGTCAGCGTGATCTCCACCGCCTCGACGCTGGAGATGGCCAGCACCGAGCGCGACACCTCGCGCGACAGCTGCGGGTCGAGGTTCCAGGCGGCCAGCGCAGCGCTGCCCTCCGCCAAATCCAGGATCTGGTCCACCAGGTCGGCGACCTTGGCCCGCTCGCGCATGGTGGCGAGGCCGATCTCGAAGAAGGACATCAGCAGGCCGATGGCACAGGCGGCGATCACGCCGCGCGTGGCCTGCTTGACGGCCAGCGGGGTCCAGACCGTCCTCATCGCCCGGCCTCCGCCGCGCGCCCGGCCGACGCCGTCCGCCCAAGACCCCGTTTCGGCTCGCCCCGTCTCGACACCGACTCTGTCCCTTCGCCCTACCCCGTGCGGGAGGTTGGACAATACTCTAGCTGCACAGGACCGGGCTGTGTCAAACCACATGAAAACTAAAGCGGTACAGGTTTACGCTTGCGTAAACTGCGGCGGCGACGTCCGAAATCTTGGTTAACGCGTGACGAGGGTCGGTTCGGTGGCGGAAATGGGTAGGACGTTCGTGATCGTGGGCGCCGGGCAGGCGGGCGCGCAGGCGGCGGCGACATTGCGGGCCGAGGGCTTCCAGGGCCGGCTGGTGCTGCTGGGCGAGGAGCCGCGCCCGCCCTACGAGCGCCCGCCCCTGTCCAAGGCCTTCCTCTCCGGCGCCCTGCCGGAAGAGAAGCTGGCGATCCGCAAGCCCGCCTTCTACGAGGACCGCGCCATCGAACTGCGTACCGGCGTGGCGGCGACGGCGATCGACCGCGCGGCCGCGCGCCTGGCGCTGTCGGACAGGACGAGCCTCGACTATGACCGGCTGCTGCTGGCGACCGGCGCGGCGGTGCGCCGCCTGCCGGTGCCGGGCGCCGACCTTGAGGGCGTCCATTACCTGCGCACGGCCGAGGACGCGCTGGCGCTGCGGGCGGGCTTGGCCGAGGGCGCCCGCGTCGTGATCGTCGGCGGCGGCTATATCGGGCTGGAGGTGGCCGCCGCCGCCGCGAAGGCCGGCTGCCGGGCGACGGTCCTGGAGGCGGCGTCCCGGATCATGGGCCGCGTCACCTGCGAGCCGGTCTCCCGCTTCTACGAGAATCTCCACCGCCGCAACGGCGTGGAACTCCGCATGGGCGCCCAGGTGGCGACGATTGAGGGGGAGGGGCGCGTGGCCGGCGTTCGCCTCGCCGACGGCACCGTTCTGCCGGCGGAGCTGGTGGTGGTCGGAGTCGGCATCCGGCCGAGCGACGAGCTGGCCCGCGCCGCCGACCTGCCCTGCGACGACGGCATCCTGGTCGACGCGGTCGGGCGCACCGGGGACCCGCGCATCTTCGCCGCCGGCGACGTGGCGCGGCAGCCGAACCCGGTGGGGCAGGGCTTGGTGCGGCTGGAATGCGTGCAGAACGCCGTCGGCCAAGCCCAGGCCGCCGCCCGCGCCATGCTGGGTGTCGAGAAGCCGAATACCGAGGTGCCCTGGTTCTGGTCCGACCAGTACGGGGTGAAGCTGCAGATCGCCGGCCTGGCCTTGCCGACCGACGAGCCGCTGCTGCGCGGCGACCCGGCATCGGGACGCTTCTCCGTCCTCTACCTTCGCGACGGCAGGCTTGCGGCGATCGACACGGTGGATGCCATGCGCGACTTCCTGCCGGGCAAGAAGCTCATCGCCGAGGGCCGCGTCCTCGACCGCGCGAAAGCCGCCGACCCGGCGGTGCCGCTGGCGGAGGCGTGACCGGCTTGCCGACGGTGAACCGTAGGTCGCATGGAGGCGGAGCCGCAATGCGACGTTTCCCGGGCCGGAGATCGTCGCATTGCGCTGCGCTTCATGCGACCTACGGGTCCGAGCCTCACCCCGCCGGCCGCACCATGCCGGCGCCCGGGCGGCCCTTCGGCGGGGCGGCGGGCGGGCTCTCCAGGATGGTGCCGGTCAGGTCGGCCCCCGTGAGATCGGCGCCGTCAAGCCGCGTATCGGTGAGGTCGGCGTGGCTGAGGTCGGCGGCGCGCAGCACCGCGCCGCGCAGGTCTGCACCGGCGAGGTTGGCGTAGCGCAGGCTGGCGCCCTGCAGCTGGCTCGCCACCAGCCGGTCGGTGTCGATGACCAGGGGCCGCAGCACCGCGCCCGACAGGTCGGCCCGGTCCAGCCGCGCGCCGCGCAGGTCGGCGCCGCGCAGGTCGGCCCGGCGCAGCGCGGCGGCGCGCAGATCGGCATGCTCCAGCTGCGCTGCCTGCAGGTGCGCGCCGGCCAGGTCGCGGCCGTACAGCACGCAGCCGCGCCCCTTCATCGCCGTCAGCACCGCGCGCGCCAGGGACGGCACCTCGCGCAGGTCGCAGTCCGAGACGTCCAGCGTCCGCCCGCTCTGCCCGGTCGAGGCGACCCAGGCGGCATGCAAATCCAGCAGCTCCTCGACCGGGGCCACCAGTTGCGCCAGGGTCCGGCCGGGGGCGCGGTCGGTCAGCACGTCGCTCATGTCGGCGCCGGCCGTCTCGGTGCCGTTCATGGCCGCGCCCGTGAGGATCGCGCCGCGCAGGTTCGCGCCGGAGATGTTGGCGTAGGAGAGGTCGGAACCCTCCAGGTCGGCGCCGGCCAGGTTGGCGCCGCGCAGATCGACGCGGGAGAGCTTGGCGCCCTTCAGCACGGCGTCGGCGAAGTCGGCATTGGCGGCGACGGCGCCCACCAGCCGGGCGCGGGTCAGGTTGGCGCCGCGGAAGTCCGCGCGCTGCAGCTCCGACGGGCCGGTCTCGATCTGCACCACATGCAGGTCGCCGTAGCGGTCCTTCTCCGCCAGCGTGCCCTCGCGCAGGTCGGCGTCCAGCAGCGCGGCGCCCGTGAGGTCGGCCCCGCGCAGGCAGGCGCCGCGCAGATCGGTCTTCTGCAGGCTGGCCTCGCGCAGCAGCGCCGCCCGCAGATCGCAGGCGAACATGTTGGCGCGGTCCAGCGTGCAGCCGGTCAGGTCGGCCTTGGCGAGGATGGAGCCGGCGAGGTCGGCGTCGGTCAGGTCGCGCCCCGAGAGGTCCAGCCCGGCCATGTCGAAGAAGGACAGCACGGCGCGCGCGCCGCCCATGCGCGCCTTCCGGTACATCTCGTGCCGGCGCAACACCTCGTTCAGCTCGGCCTGGCTGAGGCGCTCCAGCGGCCCTTCTTCCGTCGTTCTGCCCACGGGCTGATCATCCTTCCGTATGGTCCGAAACTTATCGCCCTGACGGAGGCTCATCCTAGCGATATGATTATGCCCATGAGCCGGGCGCCGGCGCCATAGGGGACTCAGGACTTGAGGCGTGCACCATGAGCGAGCCGCCGCAGGGCGGAGCCGGGCTTTCCGACCCGCCGCACCTGCCCGAGCTTCTGGCCCAGCAGATCGAGATGGCGCGCCTGCTGTTCCGGGTGCCGACCAACGTCATCTTCGCCACCGACCGCGAGGGCCGCATCTTCCTGGTGGACGGCGACAGCGAGGGCGTCTTCGGCTACACGCACGGGGAGCTGCGCGGGCAGGCCATCAAGAAGATCATCCCCGACCGCGACCTGGCCCGGGTGCGCGACCATCTGCGCGCCCGCTTCACCGCCGGCCGCGCCAAGCCGGACCGCCCCCTGACCGTCTACGCCATGCGCAAGGACGGCAGCGAGGTGCCGGTCGAGATCCTGGCGAACCCGCAGAGCATGGGCAGCACCACCGTGCTGTTCTGCGCCTTCCGCGAGATCGGCGCGGTGCGCGCCGCCCGAGAGGCGCTGCACGAGAGCCACGGGCTGCTGGCGACCCTGGTGGACGCCATGCCGGCCCTGGTCAGCGCGAAGGACGCGACTGGCCGCTACCTGCTGGTGAACGCCCAGCATGCCGAGCTGCACGGCATCGACGCCGCCACGGTGGCCGGCCGCACGGCGGAGGAGCTGCTGGGCGAGCGCGGCCGCGCCATCGACGAACTGGATAACCGGCTCCTGGCCGAGGGGCGGTCCCTGGTCAACCATGAGGAGCGGCTGACCGACGCCGAGGGGCGCGAGCACGTCCTGCTGACCAGCAAGGTGCCCGTGCGCGACGGCGACGGCCGGGTGCGCAAGCTGCTGAGCATCTCGCTCGATGTCACCGAGCGGCAATGGGACAAGGAGCGGGCCGAGGCGCTGGTCAATTTCGACGAGCTGACCGGCCTGCCCAACCGGACCCAGTTCCAGGCCCGGCTGCAGGAGGCGATCCTGAACGCCGAGCGCGCCGGATCGGTGACCGGCGTCATCTTCGTCGACCTGGGCAAGCTGAACGAGATCAACGATTCCTTCGGCTATACGGTCGGCGACTACGCCTTCGCCGCGCCGCCATCCGCCTGCACACCTGCGTGCGCGAGACCGACACGGTGGCGCGGCTGGGCGACGACCATTTCGCCATCATCCAGACCCACCTCACCGGCTTCGAGGGGGCGGAGCTGATGGCGCGGCGGGTGGTGGAGGCGCTCAGCGAACCGCTGGGCTACCAGGGCCACGAGATCCGCTTCGACCCGCGCTGCGGCATCGCCGTCTGGCCGGAGAACGGCCGCGACGTCCGCACCCTGATGCAGAACGCCGACCTGGCGCTGGGCCGCGCCAAGGCCGACGACCAGCGGGTGCAGTACTATCTGCAGGGCATGAACGAGGAGGTGCAGAAGCGCCGCGAGATCTCCACCGGACTGTGGCGGGCGCTAGAGCAGCGGCATTTCGAACTGCACTTCCAGCCGCAGATCGACCTATCCTCCGGCCGGCCCTGCGGCTGCGAGGCGCTGATCCGCTGGAACGACCCGGGACGCGGCATGATCTCGCCCGGTGACTTCATTCCGCTGGCGGAACAATCGGACATCATCATTCCGATCGGAGAATGGGTGATCCGCGAGGCCTGCGCCCGCGCCCGGGAGTGGCAGGCGAGGGGACTGCCGCCCGTGACGGTGGCGGTGAACCTGTCGGCCCGCCAGTTCCAGCAGCCGGACCTGGTCGGCATGGTCGAGCGCATCGTCGCCGACAGCGGCATCGAGCCGCGCTGGCTGGAGCTGGAGGTGACCGAGAGCGCCGCCATGAAGGACGCGGAGGCCGCCGCGGACACGCTGTCGCGGCTGCACGATCTCGGCGTCGGGCTCGCGATCGACGATTTCGGCACCGGCTACTCGTCGCTGGCGTACCTGCGCCGCTTCCCCGCGCACAAGATCAAGCTGGACCGCGCCTTCCTGCGCGGCGTGCCGGCCGACCCCAACAACGCCGCCATCTCCACCGCCGTGGTCCAGCTCTGCCACAGCCTCAACAAGAAGGTCGTGGCGGAGGGCGTGGAGAAGCCGGAGCAGCTGGAATTCCTGCGCCGGCTGCGCTGCGACGAGGTGCAGGGCTTCTACTTCAGCAAGCCGCTGCCCGCCGCCGCCTTCGTGGAGTGGTTGGCGCGGAACGGCTGAGACGACAGTTCAAGATCGCCTTCTAACCACAAGAAATAGCGTGCATGTAGGTCGCATGAAGGCGAAGCCGTAATGCGACATGCTCGTCCCGGGGAACGTCGCATTGCGCTCCGCCCCATGCGACCTACGGCGTCATGGTCCCGGTTTCGGCGCGAGCAACGCCGCCCGGAGCGACAGGATCAGGTAGGCCAGGGTGAAGAAGCTCGGCAGCATCAGGTCGCCATTGACCACCCCGTCGATGATGGCGGCTAGCATGAGCAGCAGGCCCGTCCCCGCCGCGACGCTCCACAGCCAGGAGCGCCAAGGCCGGTCCGCCCGCCATATCAGGAGGTGCGCCGGCAGCGCCGCGCGCCGCAGGCACAGCCAGGCGGCCAGCAGCGGCACGGGCAGGGTCAGCAGCATGAGCAGGAACCCCATGACCATCGCCGGCGCCGGCGTATCGGCCCAGACGGGGTTCTGGAAGCGATCCAGCGCCTCCAGCTCATGCAGGGCGAAGGCGACGCCCACCCAGAGCCAGGCCAGGGCCAGCAGGGCCAGATGCCGGGCCCGGGTGGCCGGCCCGCGGACTTGCCGCAGGCCGGTGGGGTTCCAAAGGCGGAAGGCGGCCCAGCAGCCGGCCAAACAGAGCGACAGGGTCACCAGCGCGCGGCCCCGGTCGTAAGTCGGCCATTTGTCGGTCCGCAGCGCTCGCATCTCCTCCTTCCAGGCGCGCGTCGCCTCGACCGACGGCATGCCCGGCGGGGGCGGCGTCCGCGCCATGATCTCGGCGGCCCGGGCCTCGTCATGGAAATCGGCCATGCCGCGCGCCTCCATCATCAGGCGCAGCCCCAGCACGGCCGGCAGCAGGCACAGGAGGAGGATCAGCAGCCCCGCCCCCAGACCCTGCCGACGCGAGGCCGTGGTGTCGGCGACTCCGTCCATGACGCCCCCTCAGATCGACGCGCCGATGCTCTTGTCTGCCTTGCGGGTGAGCTGCACCTGGCCGTCGCTGCACTTGACGTAGGTGGTCTTGCCGACCGCGAGGTTGTCGCAGACGATCACCAGGGCACGGGGCAGGGCGCCGAACTCCTTGGAGCCGCGCACCCCGCCATTGTAGGTGGCGAGATAGGTCTTCAGCGCGGCCTTGGTCACCGGCTTGCCGTTCTGGTCGATCATGGGCCTCTCGCTCGAGCGGATGCGGGTCATGCCCTTATGGCATGGGCCTTCGCCGGGCTGAACATTGTTCCGTTGTGGAACCCCACGGGCAATACGGTTATGTAACCTTACGACCTGTGGCGGAATTGGGGCGGGAGGCGACATGCAGACGCTGATCGAGGGCTTCCGGCGGTTCCGGACGACGGACTTCCACGACCATGCCAGCCGCTTCCGCGAACTGGCGATGCTGGGGCAGAGCCCGAAGGCGGCGGTGCTGGCCTGCTGCGACAGCCGCGTGGACCCGCAGCTGATCTTCAACTGCGCGCCGGGCGACCTGTTCGTCATCCGCAACGTCGCCAACCTGGTGCCGCCCTACCATCCCAACGCCGACTATCACGGCACCAGCGCGGCGCTGGAATTCGCCATCAAGGGCATCGCCGTGCCCAATATCATCGTCATGGGGCACACGCTCTGCGGCGGCGTGAAGGCGCTGATCGAGCAGGACCTCGAGTCGGACTTCCTGGGCAACTGGATGAGCATCGCCGACCCGGTGCGCGGGCGCTACCGCTCGGGCACGGCCGGGCTGGGCATGGCCGAGCAGGACGTGATCCGCCTGTCGCTGGCGAACCTGATGACCTTCCCCTGGATCCGCGACCGGGTGCGCGACGGCAGCCTGGCGCTGCACGGCTGCCTGTTCGACGTGGCGGCGGCCGACCTGCTGATGCTGGGGGAGGACGGCGCCTTCCGCTCGGTCCTGCCCGAGGACGAGGCGCCGCGCGCGGCCCCGCGCCGGCTGGCGCGGGGCTGACGGCACTTTATCAGCAGCTGCTCTTGGCCAAGCGCGTGCCGGTGTTGGCGTTGCAGCCTTCCTTGGCCGCCGGCTTCGTGGCCTCGGGCGCCTGGGCGGCCTGCTTGGCCGGTTCGGCGGCGGCGGACGCGGCCTTGGGGGCCTCGGCGGTGGTCTGGCAGGCGGCCAGCAGAAGCAGGGCGGCCGCGGGCAGAATGAAGCGCATCATCGAACTCCGGATGGTCGGACAGGGCCGGGCAGCGAATGGCGCCGGCCCAGGGCTTCTGCCACAGGGCGGCCCGCAGACGGCGGACGGAATCCGGACCATTTGCCGATTTTCGCGCCCTCACGCCGCTCTCGCCCGGCGCTCACGCCTATCGATATAGACCGTAGGGCAGGGCTCAGCGCGCCGGCTCGAACCGGACCGCGTGCAGCCGGATTTCCGGCGTCTCGTCGCGCGTCACCACGATGGCGCCGTCCGCCAGCGTGAAGCCGTAGCGCGCCGAGGCGGCACCGGGGAGGAGGAGGGACACCCCGCCCGGCCCGACGCGCACCAGCCGCCCCCCGCGCGTGATGCCGCCGTCCCGCAGCAGCAGGATAGGGCCGTCTGGCCCCAGCGCCATGTCGGCGATCAGCGACCCGCCCGCGTCGAACAGCGTCTCCGCCTCCCCGCCGCCGGCCGGCCGACGCGTCAGCCGCCGCGCGTCCGGGGAGACGGCGTAGTGCCAGCGCCCGTCGGGGCTCTCGGCGAAGCCGGCCGCCGGCATGACGGGATACAGGGACGAGTCGCCTGTATACAGTTTCTTTCCATAGACTTGCGACCCCTTCCTGCCATGCGACACAAAGTAGAGCGTCCGGCCGTCGGCGGAGAAGCCGGGGCCGTCCTCCATGTCGGGCGTGGTCGCGACCCGTTCGACCCGGCCCGTCCCCAGCTCCAGCATGTGGATGTCGACATTGCCGCCGACCGAGGCGGCGAAGGCGATGCGCGCCCCGTCCGGCGACCAGCGCGGGTCGATCAGGAAGGTGGAGCCCAGGCGGGTCAACTGCCGCGTCGCGCCGTCGGGCTCGCGCAGCCACAGCTCGGCCGTGCCCGACCGGTCGGAGACGAAGGCGATGCGCCCGCCCGGTCCCGCCGCCGGATGACGGTCCAGCCGGCCGCTGTCGGTCAGCACCGTCTCCGCGCCGGTAACGGGGTCCAGCCGCACCAGGCTGGAGCGGTCGACCCGGCTCTCCAGCACCATGACCGGCGCCTGCGCCGCCACGCCGAGATAGCCCAGGGCCTGGAGGCCGGGGAACAGGCGCCGGCGCCCCCCGCCCTCGGCCGCGAACCACCAGATGCCGGTGTCGCCTTCCATCTGCAGCGAGACGAACAGGCCGCGCCCGTCGGGGGCCCAGGCGATGTCGATGAGGCGCGCGGCGTCGTCGGTCAGGGCGCGCTCCGCCCCGGTCTCCAGGTCCAGCAGCATCAGCGCGAAGGCTCCCGGCGCCGAGCGGCGGGCGAAGGCGAGGCGCCCGCCGTCGGGCGAGACCGTCGCGAAATGGTCGCCGAAGCCGGAGTTCGGCGGGGAGGTCAGGGGGCGCGAAGTCCCGTCCGCCAGGGACCGCAGCACCAGCCGCGGCGGGCCGCCGGGCTCCGCCGCCGACATGATCAGGCCGGTGCCGTCGGCGGTCCAGGCGAGGCTGGTGAACATGGCGCCGATGCAGGGCGCCACCTCGCGCCCGATGCCGCTCGGCATGTCCATGACATGGACGCTGCAGGGCCCCTCGCCGTCGCTATGGATATAGGCGAGGCGCTTGCCGTCCGGCGACCAGGAGGGCGCCACCTTGATGCCCGGCCCGGCGGTCAGCGATATCTCGGGCCCGCCGTCCGTCGGCCGCAGGAACAGGTCCTGGCTGTCGCCGGGCATGATCCGGGTGAAGACCACGGCGGTGCCGTCGGGCGACAGGGCCGGGTCGGACTCGGCATGGTCGCCCAGGGTCAGGGCCCGCACCTCGCCCGCCTCCCAGCCCTCGGGCGCCTCCCGCATCAGGAAGGCGGCGCCGGCCAGGGCGAAGGAAGCGGCGGCGAGCAACAGGAGCGGCAGCCGGCGGCGCCGCTGCGGTACCGGTCCCGGCGCATCGTCGGCGGGGGCGGGCTCCAGGAGGATCGGGTCGCCGGCCGGTTCCGGCGGCACCAAGCGGTAGCCGCTGCGCGACACGGGCTCGATGCGGGTGTCGAGGGCGCCGGCCTCGGTCAGCGCGGCGCGCAGGCGGGAGACGCAGCGGCCCAGCGTCTCGTCGCTGACGATGCCGCCGGCCCAGCAGGCCTCCACCAGCTCCTCGCGGGTCACGACTCCGCCCGGCCGCCGGGCCAACGCCACCAGCACCCGCATCACCTGCGGCTGCACCCGGAGCGAGGCGCTCCCCTCAAGCCGGCTGAGGGAAGGGCGGATGGTGACGGGGCCGAGCGCGAAATCCGGCTCCCGCGACAGCTCGATCCGCTCCAAACCAACGCCCACGCCCGCGCCCCAGTCCACCGGTTACCCAAGGGGGCCAGGATGACCGGCCGGGTCATGCGGTTGCAAGCGTTCCGGACAGGGCGGGCGTCAGCGGGCCGTCAGGTCGGAAAACGTGTCGCAGGCGTCCAGCCGGCCGCTCTCGAAGCCGCGGCGGAACCAGCCGGCGCGCTGCTCGGAGGAGCCGTGGGTGAAGCTGTCGGGCACGACGCGGCCCTGCGCCTGGCTCTGCAGCCGGTCGTCGCCCACCGCGGCGGCGGCGCCCAGCGCCTCCTCCACGTCGCCCACCTCCAGCACCTGCCCGCGCGCGTTCACCCGGTTGGCCCAGATGCCGGCATAGCAGTCGGCCTGCAACTCGAGGCGCACCGACAGGGCGTTGGCCTGGGCCTTGGGCAGGCCGCGCTGGGCCTTGTGCACCTCGGCGCTGGTGCCGGTCAGCGTCTGGACATGGTGGCCGACCTCATGCGCGATGACATAGGCCTGGGCGAAGTCGCCCGGCGCGCCGAGACGGGTCTGCAGATCCTTGTAGAAGGCGAGGTCGATGTAGATCGAGCGGTCGGCCGGGCAGTAGAAGGGGCCCATGGCCGACTGGGCGGTGCCGCAGCCGCTGTTGTCGACCCCGGAGAACAGCACCAGCCGGGGCTCCTGGTAGGTGGCGCCCTGCTCGGCGAAGACCTGGTGCCAGACGTCCTCGGTATAGCCCAGCACCGCCCGCACGAACTCCGCCGCCTGGTCGGTGGCCGCGGGGCCGCCGGCCGGGCCGGCTTGGCGCTGCTGCTCGTAGCCGGGCAGGGAACCGGTGACGTCGCCGCCGCCGCCCACCAATCCCAGCAGCATGCGCGGATCGACGCCGAGGAACAGGCCGATCAGCAGGACGACGACCGTGCCGCCGATCCCGAGACCCCGGCCGCCGACCCGCAGCGGGAAGCCGCCACGGCCGCCGAGTCCGCCCAGCCCACCGCCGCCGACGCCACCAGCGCCGCGGCGGTCCTCGACATTGTCGCTCCGCCGCCCATCCTGCCACCGCATCGCCGCCCCCTCCGTTTTCCCGAAGGGGATAACAGGGAAGGGTGAGCTTGGTTTCCGGAGGGCGAGGCGCCTACTCCTCGAAGTCGGGGATCTCGGGCATCTGGTTGGGATCCTCCTTGCCGTCGCGGATCCAGCCGTCGCGGCGCTGGCGGTAGAGCGAGCGCATGGCGGCGTAGTAGTCGAAGCTGTTGCGGCGCAGATCGTCGATGGCGTCGATGTAGCCCGCCCGCGTGTCCAGCACCGTCACGCCCACCCGGCTGTAGGTGAACTCCGTGTTCCAGGCGCGCCCGTCGACATAGTGCCCGACCGGGTCAGCCAGGAACTCCGCCCCGAAGCCCGCCGCGTCGCGCACCGTCGAGGGCCCCAGCAGCGGCAGCACCAGGTACGGCCCCTCCGGCACGCCCCAGACCGCCAGCGTCTGGTCGAAGCTCTCATACTCGTACGCGATGCCGTGGTCGCCAGCGACGTCGATCAGCCCGCCCAGGCCCACGGTGGAGTTGATGACGAAGCGCTGGAGTGCGACCTGGGTGCCCTCCCAGTCGCCCTGCAGCGCCTGGTTGGCGATGGTCAGCGGCGAGCGCAGGTTCTGCAGCACGTTGCGCAGGCCGGTCTTCAGCGGGTCCGGCACCACGGCGCGGTAGACCCGCGAGGCCGGCTCGATCAGCGCCCGGTCCAGCGTCTCGTTGAACCAGAACACACCCCGGTTGAACGGTTCCAGGGGATCGTTCACCTGCTCGGTCCCGGCCGGTGCGGCCGCATCTTGGGCCGAGGCCGGCAGCGGCAGCAGCGCCGCGGCGAGAAGAAGGGCGGCCGCGGTACGGCTCGCGATGGTGCGGGGCATGGTGCTGCGGCGGAACGGTTGCAGGAGCGGCCATAGTAGCGGCGGCGGGGATGGCCGGGAACGCCCATCGCGAAACCCCGCCGCGCGGGCGGCGCATGGGATGCCGCCCCTCCGGCATGCAGGCGCCGCTTGTGGGTGCCCCCTCGGGCTGCTACTTCCCGGGCATGACCGACACGCCGCCGCCGATCCCCCCCAGCGCACCGGACGCCTCCGGCACGGCGCCGGCCGCGCCGGCCGCCCCGCCCGCCAAGGGGTGGCGCGGACTGGCGGGCGACCGGCTGCTGCGCCGCGTGCTGGGCAATGCCGGCATCCTGCTGGGCGGCAAGTCGCTGAACGGCATCTTCAGCCTGGTCTATCTGGCGCTGGCCGCCCGCGCGCTGGGGGTGGAGACCTTCGGCGTGCTGGTGCTGATCCACACCTACACCCAGGCGGTGGGCGAGATCGCCAAGTTCCAGTCCTGGCAGGCGGTGCTGCGCTTCGGCACCCCGGCGGTGACGGAAGGGCGGATCGGCGACTTCCAGCGCCTGCTCTCCTTCACCATCCTGCTGGACCTGGGCGCGGCCGTCGCCGGCACGGTGCTGGGCATCGCCGCCATGCCCTGGGTGGCGCCGCTGATGGAATGGCCGCCCTGGATCGTGCCGGCCGCCATGCTCTACGCCACCTCCATGGTCTTCATGGTGACGGCGACGCCGACGGGCGTGCTGCGCCTCTATGACCGGTTCGACCTCATCGCCTTCCAGAGCACGCTGGGATCGGCCGTCCGCATGGTCGGCGCGGCGCTGGTCTGGGCGCTGGACGGCGGGCTGCTGGGCTTCCTCGTCGTCTGGTACCTGGCGACCCTGGTCAGCGGCATCACCCTGATCCTGATGACCCGGCGGGAGCTGCGGCGGCGCGGGCATCTGGAGGGCTTCCGGCTGCGCTGGAAGGGCGCCACCGCCGGGTTCGACCGCATCTGGGGCTTCGTCTGGAGCACCAACGCCAACACCAGCCTGGCGCTGGTCTTCACCCATCTGGGCACGCTGGCGGTGGGCTGGCTGCTGGGCCCGGCCGAGGCCGCCCTGTTCCGGGTGGCGCGGCAGTTCGCCGAGGCCATGGCCAAGCCGATCAAGCTGCTGACGCCGGCCATATATCCGGAACTCGCCAAGCTCGACTCGGCCGGCGAGATCAAGCGGATGCGCCAGCTGATGCTGCGCTCCGTCCTGATCGCCGGGGCGGGCGCCTCGCTGTTCATGGCGATCCTGGCGGTGGCCGGCGACACGGTGATCGCGCTGGTCGTCGGGCGGGAGTATCTGGCGGCGCACGGGGTGATGATGATGCTGACGGTCGCCACCGTCATCGGCGTCTGGACCTTCCCGCTGGAGCCGATGCTGATCACCATCGGCGAGGTCGGCGCCGCGCTGCGGGTGCAGATCGTGGCGACGGCGCTCTATGTCCCGACGCTTTATGTCCTGCTGCGGCGCTTCGGGCTGGAAGGGGCCGGCATGGCGGCCATAGCGGCGGCGCTGGTGATCCTGGCGGGCCTGATGATCCCGGTGCTGCGCTGGTTCCGTCACCGGCTGCCGGCGCAGGCGGCGCCCTCCTGATCCCGCAGATGTCATAACCCTTTCGGAGGGGATGGCATTGCGGCGGGGCACCGCGTTTGATATCCCCTGGGTTCGTGCCGCGCGGCCAGCGCCGCGCTTGGCCTAGGATTTCCGGACATGACGCAGCCCACCCCCTCGTCCTCGGGCCTTCCCGCCCATCGCATCGCCGACTTCGCCACCCTGGCGGAGGGGCTGGACCATGCCGCCACCGGCGCCAGCGGCTTCAATTTCTACTCCGGCAAGGGCGAGCTGACCGAGGTGCTGCCCTATGCCGAGCTGCGCGCTCAGGCTCTGGATCTTGCGCGGCGCATGCTGGCGGCGGGGCTGCAACAGGGCGATCGGGTGGCGATGATCGCCGAGACCGAGGGCGACTTCATGCGCGCCTTCTGCGCCTGCCAGTATGCGGGGCTGGTGCCGGCGCCGATGCCGCTGCCGGTCGCCTTCGGCGGCAAGGACGCCTACATCGACCATATCAGGCGCATGATCCAGGGCGCGGCCGCCAGCGCCGCGCTGGCCCCGGCCGCCCTGTCCGAGTGGCTGGCCGCCGCCGCGCAGGGGCTGGACCTCAAGGTGTCCGGCACGCTGGCGGCGTTCGACGGGCTGGACGGATCCGGCGTGACGCTGCCGACGCCGCAGCCCGACGACCTGGCCTATCTGCAATTCTCCTCGGGCAGCACGCGATTCCCGAAGGGCGTCGCCGTCACGCAGCGGGCGCTGATGGCGAACGCGCGCGGCATTGCCGTGGAGGGGCTGCGCATCGCCCAGGATTCGCGCTGCACCTCCTGGCTGCCGCTCTACCACGACATGGGGCTGGTCGGCTTCATGCTGACCCCGCTGCTGAGCCAGCTGACGGTCGACTACATTCCGACCCGCGAGTTCGCCCGGCGGCCGCTGCTGTGGCTGACCCTCATCAGCCGCAACCGCTCGCAGATCTCCTTCAGCCCCAGCTTCGGCTACGAGCTGTGCGCCCGCCGGGCCGAGACGGCCTCGACAGAGGGGCTGGACCTCAGCTGCTGGACCCGCGCCGGCATCGGCGGCGACATGATCCGGCCGCGCATCATGGCGAAGTTCGTGGAGGCCTTCGGGCCGCGCGGCTTCCAGGGCGGCTCGCTGATCCCCAGCTACGGCATGGCCGAGGCCTCGCTGGCCCTGACCTTTGCGCCGCTGGGCGCCGGCGTCGTGACCGACCGGGTCGACATGGACCGGCTGGAGAACGACGCCGTTGCCGTGGCGCCGGCGGTCGATGCCGTCCGGACCCGCGACTTCGTGCTGTGCGGCCCGATCATGTCCGGCCACGGGCTGGAGGTGCGGGGCACCGACGGCAAGCCGCTGCCGGAGCGGCGCGTCGGCAAGGTCCATGTCAAGGGCCCCAGCCTGATGCGCGAGTATTTCGGCATGCCGGAGGAGACGGCCGAGGTGCTGTCGACCGACGGCTGGCTCGACACCGGTGACCTCGGCTATCTGGTGGACGGGCAGATCGTCATCACCGGCAGGGCCAAGGACCTGATCCTGGTGAATGGCCGCAACATCTGGCCGCAGGATTTGGAATGGTCCTCGGAGCACGCGGTGGACGCGCTGCGGAGCGGCGACGTCGTCGCCTTCTCGCTGGACGAGGAAGGCGGGGAGAGCGTCGTGGTGCTGGTGCAGTGCCGCGCCACCGATCCCGCCGCCCGCGAGGCGCTGTCGACCCAGGTCGCCGGCACGCTGCGCGCCCAGCACGGGCTGGAGGTGAAGGTGGTGCTGGTGCCGCCGCACAGCCTGCCGCAGACCTCCTCGGGCAAGCTCAGCCGGTCCCGCGCCCGCATCATGTACCAGCGCGGCGACTTCGCGCCCGTGGCCGCCTGATCCCGGCATGACCGCGCCGCTCGTGCCGGACAGGCCGCTCGCCGCCGTCACCGGCGCCACCGGGTTCCTCGGCCGCTACGTGGTCGCGGCGCTGGCGGAAGCCGGCTGGCGCACGCGCCTGCTGGTGCGCCAGGACCCGGTGCACGAGCTGTGGCGGGGTGTCGAGCCCGAGATCGTGCCGGGCGACCTCTCGGACGAGGGCGCGCTGGAACGACTCGTGGCCGGCGCCGACGCGATCATCCATCTCGCCGGGCTGATCAAGGCGGTGGACCGCGCCGGATTCTTCCGGGTGAACGAGGGCGGCAGCGCCGCCCTGGCCCGCGCCACCGTGACGGCGGCGCCGGGCGCGCGCATGGTCATCGTCTCCTCGCTCGCCGCGCGCGAGCCGCAGCTCTCCGACTATGCCGCCAGCAAGCGGGCGGGGGAGGCGGCGGCGATCCGCGAGCTGGGCGACCGGCCCTGGGTGGTGGTGCGGCCGGCGGGGGTCTACGGGCCAGGCGACCGCGAGTCGCTCGCATTGTTCAAGGCGGCGGCCGGGAAGCTGGCGCCGGTGCTGGGCGGGCGGGAGGCTCGGCTGGGTTGGATCCATGCCGAGGACGCCGCCCGCGCCATCGCGGCGCTTGCGGCCCGTGGCGCGCCCTGCGGTGAAATCTACGAGCTGTCCGACGCCCGCACCGATGGCTACAGCTGGGACGAGATGCTGGACGCGGCCGCGGCGGCGGTGGGGAATCGCCCGGTGCGCCTGCGACCACCCGCCGCGCTGCTCCGGGTGATAGGGGCGGCGTCCGGCTGGATCGCCCGCGCCCGGCGCAGGCCAGCCATGTTGACCGCCGGCAAGGTCCGCGAGGCGTTGCATCCGGACTGGTCCTGCGCCGCGGCGCGACAGCCGCCGCCGGAGTTCTGGAAACCGCGCATTTCCTTGGCCGAGGGCTTTGCTGCGACTGCGCTCTGGTACCGGGAGCGGGGGTGGCTCCCGTGACTGCGAGATGGCCGGGAAGACCCTACGGAAAGCCGCGATAAACCCATTGTTACGCATTGTTACAGCAAGCGCTTTCCCCTTGCGTCCCCGCCTTTTGCAATTACCTTACGCAATCGTGACGGCTCTGCTGCGCTGCGATAAGCAGGCCGTCTACTCCGCGGTACCGGTGCATTGCAGGGCTTAACGGATAAATGACTTCTAGCGCTGACGATATCATTGCCGAGATCGCTCGGACGCTTGGGCCGACGCTTAACTCTCCGGTCACCATTACAGCGGATACAAACATCGTTCGGGACCTCGGCCTCGACTCGCTGGCCGTGATGAACTTCGTGATGGAACTCGAGGACAAGTTCGACATCTCCATCCCGTTGGACAAGATCGCGGAAGTCGAGACGGTCGGGGACCTAGCAAGGACGATCCAGGAACTTCGAGGGGCGTAAGCAGATCATGACGATACTGGCTAAATTCGCGCCGCTGCGCGAGGCCTACGAGGGCCTCAAGGCCGTCGGCTACGACCCGTTCTCGATCCAGTTCGACCGGATCCTCTCTCCGACCGAGGGGATCATCAACGGCCGCCGGACGATCCTGCTCGGCACGAACAACTATCTCGGCCTGACCTTCGACCCGTCCTGCGTGGACAAGGCGATCGAGGCTCTGGTCGAGCAGGGCACCGGCACCACCGGCTCGCGCATCGCCAACGGCACCTACACGGGCCACGGCGCGCTGGAGCAGGCGCTGGCCGAGTTCTACGGCCGCAAGTCCTGCATGGTCTTCACGACCGGCTACCAGGCCAACCTCGGCATCATGTCGACCCTGGTCGGCAAGGACGACCATCTGATCCTGGACGCGGACAGCCACGCCAGCATCTACGACGCCGCCAAGCTGGGCGTCGCCGCGGTGACGCGCTTCCGCCACAACGACCCCGACGACCTGTACAAGCGCATCCGCCGCCTGTCCGACCAGCCGGGCAACAAGCTGATCGTGGTCGAGGGCATTTACTCGATGCTGGGCGACACCGCGCCGATCAAGGAGATTGCCCAGGTGAAGCGCGAGACCGGCGCCTACCTGCTGGTCGACGAGGCGCACTCCATGGGCGTGCTGGGCCAGCGCGGCCGGGGTCTGGCCGAGGCGGCCGGGGTCGAGGCCGACTGCGACTTCATCGTCGGCACCTTCTCCAAGAGCCTGGGCGCCGTCGGCGGCTTCTGCGTCTCCGACCTGCCGGACTTCGACATCCTGCGCGTCGCCTGCCGGCCCTACATGTTCACGGCCTCGCTGCCGCCGTCGGTCATCGCCTCCACGCTGCAGGCGCTGAAGCGCATGCAGGAGGAGCCGGGCCTGCGCGTCCGCCTGATGAACAACGCCCGCCGCCTCTATGACGGGCTGACCGCCGCCGGCTTCAACCTGGGCCCCGAGGCGAACCCGATCGTGTCGGTGCAGCTGGGCTCCAAGGAAGTGGCGATCCGGTTCTGGAACGCGCTGGTCCAGAGCGGCCTCTACCTGAACCTGGCGCTGCCGCCGGCCACGCCGCACGGCATGGCGCTGCTGCGCTCGAGCGTGTCGGCCGCGCACACCACGCAGCAGATCGACACGGCTATCGAGCTGTTCACCCAGATCGGCCGCGAGCTGGGCGTCATCGCGCCCGAGCCCGTGCTGCTGCGCGCCGCCAACGGCTGAGCGTCACGCCTTTCCTAGTGCGAAAGGGCGGCCCCGGTGGCCGCCCTTTTCGTTTGCCGTGAAAGCGCTTCGAGGCGACGCTCACCGCCTGACAAGATCGGGAGGACGCCATGGAACGCACGGTCGGCAATCTGGAGCGCGAGTTCGCCGAGGTGACCGAGCACTGGTCGCCGCGCGTGGTGGCGTCCATGAACGGCCAGTACGTCAAGCTCGCCAAGGTTAAGGGCGAGTTCGTCTGGCACGATCATGCCGGCGAGGACGAACTCTTCATCGTCCAGCGCGGCACGCTCCACATCCGCTACCGCGACGGCGGCGAGGTGGTGCTGAGGGCCGGAGACTTCCACGTCGTGCCCCGGGGCGTGGAGCACCAGCCCTACGCCCCGGAGGAGTGCTGGCTCATGCTGGTGGAGCCGGCAGAGACCAAGCACACGGGCGACGTCGAGACGGCGCTCACCAAGTCCGTGGCGGCGCAGACGGCGCATCTCGCGGACTGACTACCGCACCGCCCCCTGTTTTCGCAGCCGCCACAGGATCAGCGGCGAGGCCAGGATCGGGTGGCGGCGCTGCCAGGGGGTGAGCTCCACCTTCACGCCGCTGTGGCGCTCCACCTTCCAGGCGAGATAGTCGACGCCGCCCTGGAAGGTGAAGGCGGCCTTCATCAGGCGGGCGACGTTCAGCGCCTTGCCGAGCCGCCGCCGCACGGCCCAGCCCTTGATGGCGCGGGCGCGGTCCTCCGCCGTCACCGCCGGGATGATGGTCCCATCCGCCTCATTGAAGGCGATGCCGGCGGCGGCGAGGGCGGGGCGGAACAGCGCGTCGTAACGGGCGGGGTCGGTGTCGACGATGTGGCTGGGGCGCTCGGCCCGCTCGGCGCGCAGCTCGGCCGCGTAGGTCTGGCGGAATAGCGCGGTCCAGAACTCCAGCGCCGCGCCGCGCTCGGGCCCCAGCCGCACCGCCCAGGTCGCCGCGGTGGCGACGGCGGCGGCGACCGACTCGGCGGCCCAGGCGCGCACGCTTTCGTCACGGTAGCAGACCAGGCCGGCCGGCTGGGCGAAGCGGGCCCAGATGGTGGTGTCCAGGCTGGCGGGCGAGACGGCGCGGCGGAACTGGGCGCGGGTCATGATGGCGACCTTGGCGCGCATCGTGCGCACAGCAGCGCCTTGGGCCACCGGCACCTCCCAATAGGCCACGTTGGGCGGCAGTGCCTGGTTGGCGGCCGCGGCCAGCGCGTGGTCGTGATAGGCCGGCAGGCTGTCCACCAGCACGTAGAAGTCCAGGATGCCGTCGAGGTCGCGGGTGCGCAGGACCGAGCCGTAGAACAGCACCGCCGCGACGCTGGGGCCGTGCCGGGCGCGGATCGCCTCGGCCACGGCCACCGCCTCCGGCATCATCGGCCGGGCCAGTTCCTCGGCGATCAGGTCGGTCAGCGTCGGCATGTCAGGGGATCACGAAATCGACGGTGCGGGCGGCGGTCAGGCGCACCGTGCCGCCTGGCCCGGGCGAGAAGACCTCGCCGTCCATGATGAAGTCGCCCCGCAGGGTCATGTCCAGCGTCGCGCAGGTGCCGCTGCGGTAGCCGCCCGCCTCCATCCAGGGACGTGGCTTGCCGCGCATGACCGGCAGCAGGGCGCGGGCGAGGCGCCTGGGGTGCGCCTCGATGTCCAGCCAGCGGATCGGCTCGGCCCCGCCGCCCCAGAAGGGCCAGATGCCCAGGACCAGCCGCTGCAGCGTCGTCGCCAGCATCAGGAAGCGCGGATTTCCGGGGTCCTCCGCGCCGTCCTTCGACAGGCGCATCGGCTCGCCCGTAAGCCAGCCATCGGCATCGTTGCCGCGCAGCACCCGGGCCATGACGGTGGCGATGGTCAGCGCCACGGCCGGGCCATGGTTGACGCCCTTGGCATGCACCTCGGTCTGGGCCAGGGCCGTGCCGCGGGTGAAGGCGCCGGCGCCCAGGAACATGCCGGTGACCGGCGGACGCGACCCGCCGGGCCAGGTGGCCTCCAGCACCGGCCGGCGGTGGATGCGCGAGCCGAGCTTGCCCTGCCGCGCCGCATCCACCAGCCGGGCGATCGCCCTGGGCCCATGGCCGGGCGTGCCGACATCTGCGGCGATGAGGTTGGTCTTGCCAGAGGCGATGATGGTCAGCGCCGGCAGATCGTCGCCATAGGCGCCGGGCAGGGCGGTCAGCACCTCGCGCACCGTGCCGTCGCCACCGTCGATGGCGATGATGCCGACCTCGTGCCGGGCGAAGTCGGCCAGCGTCTCCGCCAACTCCTCCGGCGTCGCCGGCTCGGCATAGAACAGGCCCAGCAGCTGCGCCGCCAGCACGCGGAAATCGCCGCCCCCGTGCTTGTTGCGCGTGCTGCGGGGGTTCCGAATGAGTCCCAGCCGGATCACTTCTTCAGCCAGCTCTCGATGGGGCCGTGGCGCTTGGCCGCCGCCGCCTGGACGATCTGCCAGCCATGCACCAGGAAGCAGAGCAGCGTCCACACCGCCACCGCCTCCATGCCGACATCCGGCCGGCCTAGCAGGGCGGCGACGGTCAGGATCAGCAGGTTCGGGTTGCGGCGCGCGGTGATCAGGCGGAACCAGCTGTCGAAGGGCCGCCAGATGTGCATCTCGATCTTGAAGAGGGCGATGAACATGCCCTCCTGCACCCGCTGCAGCACGTAGCCGCCCAGCACGATCGCCAGCACCAGCCAGGGGTGCTCCAGCTCCATGCCCACGGCCGAGAGGCCCGCCACCCAGGCCCACCACCAGAAGGGCGGGTGGATCAGGTCGGTGCCATGGTCGAAGACGTTGCCCCACTTGCTGCTGGTCAGCGTCACCCGCGCCAGCTTGCCGTCGACCGTGTCCAGGAAGGTCATGCCCCAGGCGCAGATCAGGCCGGGGATGAACTGGCCCTGCAGGAACAGCCAGAAGGCCGCCAGCACCAGCAGGAAGCTGGCGAGGGTCACCATGTTGGGGCTGATGCCCAGCACGGCGCAAACCTTCGTGACGTAACGAGCGGGCAGGGGCCAGACATGCTTGGTGACCAGGTCGGTCACGCCCTTGTAGGAGCCCGCGAACATGCGCTTCTCGAGATCGGGCGCGTTCTCCGGCGTCAGCAGCAGCAGATAGGGCGCCTCGCGCTTGCGAAGCGCATTATTGTAGGTGGAGCTGAGCTCCCCCGGGCCGACGACGCGGCAGCGATGGGCGAGATCGCCCGGCGCCTTGCCGATGGCCTCCACCAGCGCCGGCACGTCCTCGGCCGCGACATGGCCGGCGACGACGAGGCCCGTCAGCGGGTCGGTCAGCAGCGTGGCGGGGCTGGCCGCCAGATCCTTCACCAGCACCTCGTCATAGACGAAGTCGCCGCGCAGCAGCAGGGCGGGGCCGGCCGGCGCCGTGCCGGTCCAGGCGGCGACGTCCGTCAGCCCGGCGCGGACCAGCGAGCGGCGCAGCCGTTCGGCCGGCGCCATGCCCCAGAGGCGCGCCGGGCCATCGCCCAGGATGCGCGCGGCCGGCTTAACCGGCATGTTGTTCTCGACAGCGCTCACGCTTTCCGCCAAGCCTTTGTGAATCCGATGCGGTACCGCTTTCATACAGGCAGCCGCCCTTACGCACCATTACCGCGACCGCATCCCATGCCCGCGTTCCGCTTCGCCCATCTCTCCGACCCGCATCTGCCGCTGGACCCCAGGCGCCCGCCGCTGCGGCTGCTCGCGTCCAAGCGGGTGCTGGGCTACATGTCCTGGCGCAAGAAGCGCCACCGCATCCACCGGCCGGAGGTGCTGCAGGCCCTGCTGGCGGACATCGCGGCGGCGGCGCCCGATCATCGGGTGGTGACGGGTGATCTGGTGAACATCGCCCTGCCCGACGAGTTCGAGCGGGCGCGGGATTGGCTGGCGATCGTGGGCGCGCCGGAAGACGTCACGCTGATCCCCGGCAACCACGACGCCACTGTCGTCTTCCCCTGGGCCGAGGGCATGGGGCTGTGGCGCGACTGGATGGCGGGCGACGGCAGCGCAGGCGACGCCAGCCCGGCCGACGATGTCGACTCGCTGTTCCCGGCGGTGCGGGTGCGCGGGCCGGTGGCCTTCGTCGGGCTGTCCACCGCCGTGCCGACCCCGCCGCTCCTGGCGAACGGCCGGCTGGGCGCGTCCCAGCTGGAGCGGACCGAGACCGCCCTGGCCGACCTCGGCCGCCGGGGCCTGTTCCGCGTGGTGATGCTGCACCACCCGCCGGTCGAGACGGAATGGGGCCTGAAGCATGCCGGCGAGCGCAAGTCGCTGTCCGACCGCAAGGCCTTCCAGGAAATGATCGCGCGGGTGGGGGCGGAGCTGGTGCTGCACGGCCATACCCATGTCTCCCGCCTGTCGGTGCTGCGCACGCCGGCCGGCACGATCCCGGCCCTGTGCGTGCCGTCCGCCTCCGCCGTGCCGTCGAGCAAGGGCGCCGGCGCGCGGTGGCATCTCTACGAGGTGGAGCGGGAGGGCGAGGGCTGGCGCCTGGGGGTCACCGCCCGGGCGCTGACGGAAGCGGGCGGGTTCGTGGAGGCGGGGCGCTATTCGGTGCGGGTGGGCGCCTGAAGGCACCATAGATCGCATGGAGGCGGAGACGCAATGCGACACCTCGCCGGAGCACGTCGCATTACGCCTGCGGCTCCATGCGACCTACAAATCAACCACTTATGCTCAGTACTTCATCCTGATCGAGAGCTTATTTTCGCCCTTGTCGGCGGCGAAGAGGACGGCTTCGAACTTCGGCAGGCCCAGGGTGGTCTCGGCATCGTTGGAGAAGCCGTAGCCTTCCGCCGGCAGGCCGACCATGGTCCGGTCGAACTTACGGTTGTCGTTCTCGTCATGGTAGACGGCGATGGCGTACTTGCCCGAGGCGGGTACCGGCACGCAGGCGACCGTGGCCGGCGCGGAGGCCAGCACGCGGACGCGGGCGACCTTGCCGCCCTTCGCCAGGAAGCGCTTCTCGTCGTCGGGATAGACGGTGACGACCAGCTGGCCCTTGCTGGAGCGGACGCCGCCGAGTTCCAGGCGCAGGCGTACCTGGCCATCGCCGACGCAGGCGTCCTCCGGCATCGAGGGCGGCGCCACGGCGGCGGACACGGGCGCGCCGATGGCGGGCGTCACGGCGGCGTTGGCGGCGCTCTCGGCAGTCTGGGCGGCGGCCGGCGCGGCGAGCGCCAGCAGCAGGGCGATGGTGGGGAGGGTTCGCATGATCTTCAGTCGGGATGGGATGACGCGGCGGCGGTTTGCTGATACAGCCTTCTATCTTCTACACTAGGCCGAATTATGGCTTACCGCTGTGCCTCGCGTCACATCCTATCGATCGTGGCGGAGGGGCGGCCAGTTACATCTTTTGGGCGGTCAGATGAGCAATCCCACGCTGCTGAAATTCGGCTACCCCGACTCGCTGGTCGCCGGCACACCGACCTGGAGCGTGCTGGTCCGGCCGCAGCAGGTGACGCTGGGATCCCTCGTGCTGGTTTGCCGCGACCCGGTGACGGCCTTCGGCCAGGTGAGCCCCGGCGCCTTCTCCGGCCTGCAGCCGGTGGTGCAGTCGGTGGAGCACATGCTGACCAGCTTCGTGGGCTATCAGCGCATCAACTACCTGATGCTCATGATGGTGGACCCGGACGTGCATTTCCACGTCATCCCCCGGTATGAGGGCATGCGGGAATGGCGGGGCAGGCAGTTCGCCGACGCATCCTGGCCCGGCCCGCCTGATCTGACCAAGGCCCAGGCCCTCACGGCGGAGGAGATATCCTCCCTGGTGGCCGAGCTGAAGGCGCACTGGCCGGGAGCCGCGGGGTGAGCACCATGTCCGACGGCGGGCTTGCCCCCCCGGCCGGATCGAAGCCGGGCGTCCCCTTCGCCACGCGCCTGATCGACGGCTACATCCTGCGCGAGATCTCCAAGCCGCTGCTGGCCTCGCTGGCGGTGGTGCTGGTGGCGCTGCTGCTGGAGCGGCTGCTGCGGCTGTTCGACCTGCTGGCGCACCGCGGCGGCGCCTTCGACCTGATCATCCGCATGGCCGCCAACCTGGTGCCGCACTATCTGGGCCTGGCGCTGCCGGCGGCCTTCTTCATCAGCATCTTCGTCGTGGTCGCGAAGTTCGGCGACGACAACGAGCTGGACGCGCTGCAGTCCAGCGGCCTGTCCATCCGCCGGATCGCCAGGCCCTTCCTATGGCTGGGCGTGGCGCTGGCGGTGTTCAGCGTGGCGCTGTTCGGCTTCATCCAGCCCTACAGCCGCTACGGCTACCGCGCGCTCTACCATCTGGTCACCAACGCCGCCTGGGACGCCACGGTGACGGAGGTGTCCTTCATCGACGCGGGCGAGGGGGTGACCATCTCCGCCGACCATGTCGACCCCACCGGACGGCAGCTGGAGGGCGTCTTCGTCCACCAGCGGCGCGAGGCGGCGGACTGGGTGACCACGGCCGCCCGCGGCACCATCGCCGCCGACCTGGAGAAGGGGAAGCTGCTGCTGACCCTGGAGGACGGCGAGCAGATGCAGGTGCCGCGCCCCCGCGCCGACGGGACCATGCCCGAGGCGCGCACGCTGCGCTTCGGGAAGATGACGCTGGACCGCGACTTCACGCTGGCGGCGCCGCCCTACCGGCCGCGGGGCAACAGCGAGCGCGAGCTGACCCTGCCGGAATTACTGCGGGAGCGTAACGATCCAGCCTCGCTACTGCCCCGCGACCGGCTGGCGTCGGAGTTCCACGCCCGGCTGGTGCGCGCCTTCAGCCTGCCGCTGATGCCGCTGCTGGCGGTGCCCATGGGGATGGCGGCCAAGCGCGCCCGGCGCGGCCAGGGCGTGGCGCTGGCGGCCCTGATCCTGGTCGTCTATCACCACTCCATCCAGCTGGGTGAAAGCCTGGCCGATCTGGGCCGCGCGCATCCGGCCTTCGGGGTCTGGGTGCCCTTCGCCCTGTTCGCCGCCCTGTCGATCTGGGTTTTCGAGAAGTCGCAGAAACGCCCGGGCGACAATCCGCTGAACCACGGGCTGGAGCTGATCGACCGGGTGATGAACGGCGCCATGCGCTTCCTGCCGAAGTGGCGGAAGAAGAAGGCGGGTGCGGCATGATCCTGCGCGGCATCCTCGTCTCCTACCTGTCGCGCCAGTTCCTGACCCGGGTGCTGGCGGCGCTGTTCGCCTTCACGGCGCTGCTGCAGCTGCTGGACCTGCTGGACGCCGCCAGCGATGTGCTGGAGCGCGGCGGCGGGGTAGGCGACATCGCCTACTACGCGCTGCTGCGCCTCCCCGTGATCATGGACCGGGTGCTGCCGCTGGCGGTGCTGATGGGCGCGCTGCTGACCCTGCTGGGGCTGGCGCAGAACAACGAGATCGTGGCCTTGAAGTCGGCCGGGCTGACGCCCTACCGGCTGCTGGGCGTGCTGGCGCCGGCCGCCGTGGGCATCGGGCTGTTCCATTTCGTCCTGGCCGACCAGGTGGTGCCCCGGGCCGAGCGGGCCTTCCTGTCCTGGTGGCAGGAATCCAACCCGCCTGGCGAGGAGGCGGAGCGGGGCAAGCCGGTCTGGCTGCGGGCCGGCGGCACCATCCTGCGCGTCGACCGGGTGCTGGACCGCGGCCGCCGGCTGGAAGGAGTGGAGCTCTATCCCCGCGACGCCGCCGGCCGCATGCAGGAGCGGATCACCGCCGGCGCCGCGACCTTCGAGGACGGGGCCTGGACGCTGATCGGCGCCCAGCGCGTGGGCCTGCGCGCCGGCGGCGGCACCGAGATCCGGCGCGAGGCGCGGCTGCCCTGGGACCTGACGCTGCACCCGACCAACGTGGTGGAGGTGGCGGCGCCGACCGAGAAGGTGCCGGCGCACCGGCTGCGTACCATCCTGTCGGGCGACTGGTCGGGCAGCAACAGCCCGGCCTATTACCGCACGCGGCTGCACAAGACCTATTCGGGGCCGCTGGCGAGCCTCATCATGCTGCTGCTGGCCGCCCCCGTGGCGCACGGCATGCGGCGCAGCGGCAATCTTGCCGGCGGGCTGACCGTCGGCATCGTCGCCGGGCTGCTGTATCTTCTGACGGACGGCATGCTGGCGGCGCTGGGCGAGGCCGGCGCCATGCCGGCCGCCATGGCCGCCTGGGGTCCGACCGCCCTGTTCGCCAGCATCGGGGCGGCAATCATGGTTCATGTCGAGGGATGATGCGGGTCTGGATCGATGCCGAGGGGGCCGAGAAGGCACCCGCCCTGTTCGGGCTGTCGCCGGTGGAACGGCACCTGCGCACGCTTGCCAAGCTGAAGACGCCGCCCGGCACGGTCGTGCTGTCCGGCCCCAGCGTGCGCGTCCCCGCCACCCCCGCCGGGCTGGCGGTGGAGGCGCGGGCGGAGGCCGGTTCGGTGGCCGAGCGGCTGGCGCGCTTCCTGGCGGAGGCGCCGGGGCCGGTGCTGGTGCTGGACGGCGCCGCGGCGGTTGACCCGCGGCTGGTCGCGCACCTGATGGCGGACGGCCCTGACGTCGCGGCCTTCGGCGGGGAGGGGGTGGAGCGCGCCGCCGCGCTGCGCCTCACCGGCACCCGGGCGGGCGATCTCGGCCATGAGCCGGACCTGCTCCGCCTCGCCGACCGGCTGGTGGCGTCGGGCGCGGTGCGGGAGCTGGCGCCCGAGGACATGCCGAGCTTCATCACCAACCTGCGGCGCTCGCTGCCCTTCTGGCTGTTCCGCGTGCCGGACGAGGCGGCCCGGGACGCGCGCGAGCGCTGGATGTTCCAGTCGAACTACAAGGGCTCCACCGACTTCCTGACCAAATGGGTCTATCCGCCGCTGGTCTGGGTGCTGGTCAAGTTCTGCTGCCGTCACCGCATCCACCCCAATACGGTGACGATCCTCTCGACCATCCTCACCTTCGCGGCGGTGCCCTGCTTCGTCGAGGGCTGGTTCTGGACCGGCCTTGTCATGGCCTTCGCCATGACGGTGCTGGACAGCGTCGACGGCAAGGTGGCGCGGGTGACGCTGACCGACAGCGCCTTCGGCAACGTGCTGGACCATGGGCTGGACATCGTCCATCCGCCGCTCTGGTACCTGGGCTGGGCCTGGGGCCTGATCGAGACGCGCGGGGCCGAACTTTGGCTGTGGACGGCGGGGCTGTGGCTGTTCGGCTTCTACGTCGCCGACCGCATCGTGCTGGGCATCGCCAAGGCCAGCTTCGGCCGCGGCCTGCACGCGGTGACGAGGCTGGACGGCGCGGTGCGCACCTGGATCGCGCGGCGCAACACCAACCTGGTGATCTTCGCCGTCGGGCTGGCTTTGGGCTATCCGGCGGAGGCGTTCCTGGCCGTCGTCGCCTGGCAGGGCGTCACCATGGCGTGGCATGCGTTCCGCACAGCCTGGCTCATCGCCCGGCCGCCCGCCGCCTTGTCGCAGGGTACTTGAAGCCCGGACGTGGTAATCATAGGTTGGTTCGATGCCGCGCCCCGCGGGTGGCGCGGCCCTTCAACATGGGTGCGATGGTCATGTGGGGCGACACCTGGAGCGGCCGCAGCTACGATCTTGGGCGCATGTCGCTCAAGGAGCTGTGGGTCGCCTACTGGACCTATCCGGCGATCATGGTCTATGCCGCGCTGGCGGTGATCGCCGCCGCAGCCTCCGTCTGGTTCGCGCTTCAGGGCATGGGCAGCTGGACCGGCGTCGCCGCCGGCGTGGCGCTGGCCTCGGTCGTGTACCCGGTCGCCTGGTACCTGATCCACCGCTACATCCTGCACGGCCGCTGGCTGTACCGCATGAAATGGTCGGCCGCCATGTGGAAGCGGGTGCATTTCGACCACCACCAGGACCCGCACAAGCTGGACGTGCTGTTCGGCTCGCTGGTCAACACGCTGCCGACCATCGCCGCCGTGTCCTCGCCCTTCGGCTATCTGGTGGGCGGCTGGGCCGGTGCGGCGGCCGCGCTCGCCACCGGCCTCGCCACGACCTGCGTGTACGAGTTCTTCCACTGCATCCAGCACCTGAACTACAAGCCGAAGATCGAGTGGGTGAAGCGCATCAAGCAGCTGCACATGGCCCACCACTTCCATAACGAGGACGGCAATTACGGCATCATCGCCTATTGGCCGGACCGCGTGCTGGGCAGCTTCTACGGCGAGGTCAGGCTGAAGCCGCGCAGCCCGCACGTCTTCAACCTCGGCTACGATCTGGAGGAGGCCAAGCGCTACCCCTGGGTCATGGAGCTGACGGGCTCGCCGCCGCGCGACCGGCCGCCGGGAGCGCCGCAGCGCGCCGCCGATCCGGCCAACGCCCAGGTCGCGGAAGCCTCGTGAGCGCGGCCGAGCTGCTCGTACCCGCCGATCCCTCCCCGGCGGCGGTTAGCATCGTCCCGGTGACCTCCCGGGCCGAGCTGGTCCGCTTCATCGAGCTGCCGGCGCGGCTGCACGCCCAGGATCCCAACTGGATCAAGCCGCTGCGCATGGAGCGGCTCGAGGCGCTGTCGCCGAAGAAGAACCCCTATTTCCAGCACGCCGAGGCCGCCTTCTGGCTGGCGGTTCGCGACGGGCGCGACGTCGGCCGCATCAGCGCCCAGATCGACCGGCTGTCGCTGGAGACGCGCAAGGACGCGACCGGCCATTTCGGCATGATCGCCGCCGAGGACGACGGGGATGTCTTCAAGGCGCTGTTCGACACGGCCGAGGCTTGGCTGCGGGCGCGCGGCATGCGGCGCGTGACGGGACCCTTCAACCTGTCGATCAACGAGGAGACGGGGCTGCTGGTCGACGGGTTCGACACCCCGCCCATGCTGATGATGCCGCACGACCTGCCGCATGTCGGCAGGCGGGTCGAGGAGCGGGGCTACGCGAAGGCCAAGGATACCTTCGCCTATCTCTACGACATCGACGTGGACATGAGCCGGGGCGTGCAGGCCCTGCTGAAGCGCAAGCGCGGCGACAATGTCACGCTGCGCCACCTGTCCTTCAAGCGCTACGCCCAGGATATCCGCGACCTCACCGCGATCTTCAACGAGGCCTGGACCGACAATTGGGGCTTCGTGCCGCTGACCGAGGCCGAGACCGCCCACATGGCCAAGGCCCTGCGCCCGCTGATCCATGAGAAGCTGGTCTGGTTCGTGGACGTGGACGGCGAACCCGCGGCGTTCGGCGTCTGCGTGCCGAACCTGAACGAGGCGATCCGCGACCTGGACGGCAGCCTGTTCCCCTTCGGCTGGGCCAAGCTGCTGTGGCGGCTGCGGATGCGCAATGGCGTGAAGACCGGCCGGGTGCCGCTGATGGGCGTGCGCCGCAAATACGCGGGCACCTGGCTCGGCAGCGTCATGCCCTTCATGGTGGTGGACGCGATGCGCCGGAACGCGCGCGACCATGGGCTGAAGACCATGGAGCTGGGCTGGATCCTCGAGGACAACATGCCCATGCGCGCCATGCTCGATTCCATCAACAGCCGCCCCTACAAGACCCAGCGCGTCTATGTGAAGGACCTCGCCTGATGCCGGCTCCCGGCGCTTTCCCCGGCATCACGACCCTGGTCCTGGCCGGCAGCCGCGGGCCCGACGATCCGATGGCGGTGCATGGCGGCGTCAGCCACAAGGCGATCCTGCCGGTGGACGGGGTGCCGATGCTGCAGCGGGTGGTCGAGGCGCTGCTGGCCAGCCGCGGCATCGGCCGCATCGGCATCTGCATCGAGCGGCCGGAGCTGCTGCGCGAGTTGCCGGCCCTGAGGCCGCACCTGGAGAGCGGGCGGATCAAGGCGGTGCCGGCGGCGGGCTCTCCCGCCCGCAGCGTGCTGGCGGCGCTCGCCCAGTGCGGCACGCCCGTCTTCGTCACCACTGCCGACCACGCGCTGCTGACCCCCGCCATGGTCGAGCATTTCCTGGGCCATCTGCCCGAGGGCGTCGACGTGGCGGCGGCCCTCGCCCGGGCCGAGACCATCCGCGCCGCCTATCCGGAGACGCAGCGCACCTACCTGCGCTTCGCCGACATGGCGGTCAGCGGCTGCAACCTCTTCGTCTTCCGCACGCCCAAGGCCAAGGGCGTGGCCGAGTTCTGGCGCCATGTCGAGCAGAACCGCAAGCAGCCCCTGAAGATGATGCGGCTGCTGGGCCTCTGGCACGTCATCCGCTTCGCCCTGGGCCGCCTGACCTTCGCCGCCGTGGTCCAGCGCCTGCGCGAGCTGACCGAGGCCGAGATCGGCTGGGTCGACATGCCCTTCGCCGAGGCCGCCATCGACGTCGACAAGCCCGCCGACCTGGAGCTGGCCGAGGCGATCCTGCGCAAGCGGGGGTAGGGCGCGGCGCATGGCTGCTCCCGGGCATCGGCATTCCCGCCCGCGACGCTCCCTCCCTTAGCCTGTTCCTGCGGATCGTGGTGATCCGGAGAGGAGGCCCCCATGACGCTCGCCGGACTTCTGGTCTTCGTCGCCGCCTATGCGCTGGCCGTCGCCTCGCCGGGGCCGGGGGTGGCGGCGCTGCTGGCGCGGGTGCTGTCGCGCGGGCTTTCCGGGATCGTGCCCTTTATCGCCGGCTTCGTGGTCGGCGACCTCGTCTGGTTCACGGTGGCCGCCGCGGGGCTGGCGGCGCTGGCGCAGACGCTGGAAGGGGTGTTCACCGTCGTGCGCTACGCGGGTGCCGCCTACCTTCTGTATATCGCCTGGAAGCTGATCACCGCCCCCGCGGCGGCGATCGACACGGGCGCGGCGCCGGTACCGGAGGACGGGCGGCGCGCCTTCCTCTCCAGCCTCGCCCTGACCTTGGGCAATCCCAAGACCATCGTCTTTTTCATGGCACTGCTGCCGACCGTCGTCGACCTGCGGACCCTGACGGTGCTGGGCGCGCTGGAGATCGCCGGCACCATCATCGTGGTGCTCTCCGCCCTGTTCGCCGCCTACGCGCTGGCCGCCGCACGCGCCCGCCGCCTGTTCCGCAGCGCCCGCGCGATGAAGGCGCTGAACGTCGGCACCGGCGCGGTGATGGCCGGCGCGGCCGTGGCGGTGGCGACGCGCTGAGGCGCTCGTCTCACCTCGTGCCCTTCTTCTCCCAAGGCACAGGGAGATGGTAGCCCATCGCGTCATCCATCTCGGCCTGATTGGGCACCCACATGTTTGTCTTCCAGTCTTTGGTGACCCCGTAGCGTGCGGGTGGATGACGGATAATGGCAAGCTTGCGCCCATAATGGGCGGCGATCAGATTCAAGAAAGTATTGCTGTCCGTGATGTCGCGGAGAATATTGGCCGCCAGCATTTCGTTGCATGTCGAGGTACCACCGACCGCGCATCCCAGATCTTCGTAAAGTCTGTCGCTGGGTGCTCCATGAAACGCGAGCGTAGCATCCTTCTCAAAGCTCGGCCGAGGGCTGGCCATGAATAGATAGTTGCCGCAGGATGAGGCGCAGAGCCCTCGGACAATGAGACTCATGCCGCGTTCATGTATGAGCCGGCCGATCTTTACTGCGGCATGAACTTCGCCTCCCATGGAATTGACGACGACCTCTGACACATGCGCAAGGTCGATCGACCTGACCGCCTCGTACATCGCCTCGTCGATCTGACCGGCAAGGCATAGGCGCTTGCCGTCCTCTTCGACAGTGACCAGTCTGTCAGGATTCATTTCGGAGGAGATCGCCTCGCAGGCGGCTATGGCCGCACCGCTCCACGAAAATGTAAGGACTACGAGGATGAAGAGGATGGCCTGTCGCATGCTGCCCCACCGAAATCACCATCGGGGATGATGGGCAACTATACTAATAGGCGATATTAAGGCAACATCCACTTGTACAGCCGGTGCGGCTCGCCGTCGCTGACCTGGATGCGGCTGGGGGTGCCGCCGACCGCCGCGTAGAAGCCCTTGGCCCGCTCGTTGGTCTCCAGCACCCACAGCCTCATGGGCCACCAGCCCCGGGCCTTCAGAGCCGTGGCGGCCGTGTCCATCAGGGCGCGGCCGAGACCGCGGCCCTGGGCCTTGCGCAGCAGATAGAGGGCGTAGATTTCGCCCGGCGCGCCGACCTCGCGGCCGGGGCCGATGCAGACGAAGCCGACCAGCCCGCCCTCCAGCTCCAGCACGAAGGCCTCGCGCTCGGGATTGGACAGGACGTCCGTCCACATCGCCACCCGCCGCTCGACGGTCATGGCGGCGATGACCTCCTCGGACATCAGGCCGGTATAGGCCTCGCGCCAGCAGGCGACATGCACCGCCGCCATGGCGGGCACGTCGTCGGGCGTGGCGCGGCGGATCATGGGACCAAGCTCAGCCGGCGAGGCCGCGGGCGCGCCAGCCCTGGGTCAGCTGCTCGGCGCGGGTGACATCGTCGGGGAAGTCCACCTCGCCCCACTCCAGCCCCTGGATGGAGACGGTGCCGACCTCGCGGGTCTGGGCGATGTGGTGGATGACCGAGAGGTACCAGCGCTTCAGCCCTTCCAGGCTGCGCAGCGCGTTCTCGACTTCCCCTGCGAAGGTGCGGCCGCCCTCGGCGGTGAAGCGCAGCATGCCGATCGACTCGCCGTCGACGATGTCGAGCGGCAGCGTCTTGCCGATGGAGAGCAGGCGGCCTTCCTTCGTCTGCACCTTCATGTCGTCGGCGTCGTAGCGCTCCTTGCGGTCGATCGTGACCGTGATGGGCGCCGTCGCCTCGGCGAGCACGCGGCGGAGCACGGCCGGCTCGAACAGCGTGTCGCCGTTCACGATCATGAACTCGCCCTGCATCTCCGGCCGGGCGATGAAGCAGGAGCCGAGATTGTCGGCCACCGTGTAGAACGGGTTCAGCAGGGTGCGGACCTTGATGCCCGGCACGTCCATGGCCTTGACCGCCGCCTCGACCGTCTCGGCGGCGAATCCCACCACGACCACGGCTTCAGTGATGCCGTTGGCGGCCAGCGAGCGGACCTGCCATTCCAGCAGGGTCAGCCCGGCCAGCGGGATCAGGCATTTCGGCCGCGACTCGGTGAGCGGAAGCAGGCGCTTGCCCTGGCCGGCGCTGAGGATGATGGCTTTCACGTGCAGGCTCGTCTGTTCCGGCGCCCCCGCGTTCGGGGCACCCCGTCCGTAAAGACCGGGAGAATGGGCAAGGTGCCGATAAAGCGCAAGAGCCAGTCGGAGCGGACCTTGCCCGCCGCCGTGACAAGACTAGGCTGGCGGACGGTTACGGGAGGACCGACCCCATGCGCATCTCCGCTTCAGCCGCTGTCTTCGGCCCCTGGCCCTCGCCCGACCGGCGCCTGCTCCCCATGGCCGTGCCGCTCGTCCTGGCGGCGCTGGCACTGGGCGACTGCCTGCTCTACCAGCTGGTGGCCGGCGGGCGGACGGAACCGGGCTTGGCGCTGCGCTGGTTCGCCGGGACGCTGCTGCCCTGGCTGGCGGCCTGGCACCTGCTGCGCCGGCGCGTGGCGGAGCGGGGCCTGAGGCCGAGCGTCCCCGAGGCGGCGGTCCTGCTGGCGGCGCTGGCGGCCTCGGTGCTGCTCGACCTGTCGCTGATCCCGGTGGAGCAGGGGTCGGAGGCGCTGCTGCGGCTGCGGGCGCGGCTGCCCTTCGCGCTGCTGGTGCCGCTGCTGGCGCGGATCGGGAATCTGCGTGCGCTTACGGCCCAACGGACGCCGCAGCCCGCCCGGGCCGCCGCGCCGCAAGCGCCCGCGCCACAAGCGCCCGCCGATCGTACCGATCCCGACATGTCGGTGCTGGCCGGGGCGCGGCTGCTGACGGCGGCGGGCAACTATGTCGAGGTGGAGACGGCCACCGGCCGCCAGCTGCTGCGCATGACCCTGGCCGCAGCCGAGGCGCGGCTGCCGCCCGGCCGCTATCTGCGCCTGCACCGCTCGGCCGTGGTGGCGCTGGACATGGTCGCGGCGGTGGAGCGCGACCGCGAGGGCATCGTCGCGGTGCGCCTGGCAGACGGGCGGCGGCAGCGGGTCGGGCGCAGCCACCGCGCCGCCGTGCGGGCGGCGGAACCGGCGCTTCGTCACAAACCTTCCTGACACCCATCCCCGGCGGCTTGCCGGGCGGGCGGGGCCTCCGCCATGCCGGTCGCATCGACGGCATGAGGGAGGTCGGGTATGGACAAGGCGGAGCGGACGATCGCGCCGGCGCTGAAGGCGCTGGGCATCTGCGCCATCATCGGCGCGGCGACGACGATCCTGAACACGATGCTGCCCCGCTTCTACGGGGCCGACGGGTTCGACGCGCGGATGGCGCTGATCCACAACCCCTTCTACGCGGCACGGCAATGGGTGCTGCTGGTGCATCCGGCCTTCATCCTGCTGCTGGCGCTGGGCATGGCGCTGGCGCTGTGGGCACGCGCGCCGGGCCGGGCGCTGGCCGGCGCCACCTTCGCCTTCGTGGAGAAGATGACGGAGTTCTGGATGGGCGTGACCATCCTGTTCGTCGTCAACGCCGTCTGGAAGGTGAACTACTTGGCGGCCCTGGGCACCCCGGCGGCGGAGGCGTGGCGGCTCAAGATCACCAATTTCGCCGAGGTGCTGGACGGGCTCTATTTCCTGCTCTGGGCCATGTTCCTGCTGTCCACCGGCCTGCTGGCCTGGGCGGCGGCTCGGATCGGCCGGTTCGGGCGCTGGGTCGCGGCCACGGCCGGGCTCGCCATGGCGCTGACCCTGCTGATGATGCTGGGCGAGTATGGCGGGCAGGGCGCGTGGACCCAGCCGATCATCGCCTGGGTCTACGGCCCCGCCCTCGCCACTCACCGGCTGCTGGTCGGGCTCTGGCTGCTGGACGAGGCGCGCCGCGCCGCAAGATGACGGATCAGCGCCCTTGCCTCGGCCGGCGGCTCGCGCTCCACCCTGCGGTAGACGCGGCCGTCGGGCGTGCGCTCCAGCAACCCGTGGTTGACCAGCTCGCGCCGGAGGATGGCGTGGTCGCCGAACAGATGGTTGTCCCGGATCGGCTCGTTGATCTCCGCCTCGGTGTAGGGGCGGCGCGCCTCGATCCGGGACCAGAGCACCCAGAGGCAGGGCACCTGCTGGCTGTATTTGGACGGCCAGCGCAGCAACCGGCCGCCATCGTCGAAATGTCCGGCGAGGCGGCGCACCTGGACATGGTCGACCGGCTCGGGGGCGGGCGGCGCCTCGAGGGCGGCGCGCGCCTCCTGGTCGGCGCGGAAATGCTGGAAATTGCGGAAGCCGGCCGCGCGGGCCAGCATGTTCAGCATCTCGACATGGCCGGGCGGTTGGTCGGCGGAACCGATCTGCTGGCGCAGCGACTTGGCGACGGCCGAGATGTCGGCGGCATGGTAGGGGAAGATTGAACGCGACATGGCTTATCCCTCGGATGGTGCCGCTCCGGGGACGGAGGATCGGTGGTCGCCGGCTTCCGACGCGGCACGGGACAAGGTGTCGGTCGAAGGAACTGGTGCTACTGGCAGGTTTAGCTCCCCTTTCGGGGCGGCGACGCCTCGGTGAACTGCCGACCGCCCCCAGGAATAAGGCAGCGGCGGGCCCGGCGTCAATCCGCCCAGCGCCGCAGCAGGTTCGACAGGCTCTTGGAGATCAGGTCGAATTCCGGCGTCTTGCCCTGGGCCTGGAACAGGGCGTGGCGGGCGGTGTCAAGGTCGAACAGGATCTCGCGCTGGCCGGCGTCGCGCACATGGCTTCGGATCCAGCCGACGGCGCAGAGCCGCACGCCCGAGGTCACCGGCTCCACCCGGTGCAGCGTGGTCGAGGGGTAGAGCAGCATGGCGCCGGCCGGCAGCTTGAAGGCGAGGTCGCCGGCGCTGGTCTCCATGACCAGCTCGCCGCCCTGGTAGGTTTCGGGCTCGGCCAGGAAGAGGGTGAAGGACAGGTCGGTGCGCACGCCGCCCATCAGCGCGTCGTCGACATGGCTGCCATAGGTCTGGCCGCCCTCGTAGCGGCTGAACAGGATCGGGCCGAACGCCATTGGCCGGGCGGCCATGGAGGCCACGGGATGGGCGCGCACCGCCGCCTCCACCTCCGCCTTCATGCCGGCCAGGGCCGGGTCGTCGGACGCCACCTGAGCGTTGCGCTTGACCAACTTCGCATGCCAGCCGGCCGTGGCGGTGCCGTCGACGAGACGGGCGGCCCCGATGCGGGCCGTGAGGCCGGATATCTGGTCGGGCGTCAGCACGCCGGAGATGGGCAGGATCATGGCGTCACTCATGCCATGGCGGACCGGCCCACGCCAAGGCGGCGCATCGCCTCAGCGGGCGACCGGGTCGGAACTACCGCAACTATCCCCCTCTCCCAGGGGGAGAGGGTTGGGGTGAGGGGGTAAGAGGGCAGGGGAAAAGCACTTCATCGAAGCCAGCGGACTGCTCCGCGATCCCGTACCCCCTCTCCCTGTCCCTCTCCCCATGGGAGAGGGGACGGCAACCCGGACCCGGGCATTCCAGTACCGCCACACCGTTGCATCCCTGCCACGCCCCTGGGCAAAGCGGGTGGACGCCAGTGACGTTTCCCCTCAAAGGCCGTTCTGGCAGGTCGAAACGGGCGCGCCGCGCCCCTCGATATCGGAGAAGCAAGCGACATGCGTGTCCCCGCCAAAGCCCTGCCGGCCGCCCTGGCCGCCGTTCTGCTGTCCGCCGCCGTGCTGAGCGCCCCCGCACGGGCCGAGACCGGCCTCTACATCGCCCCCGTCATCGGCTGGTCCAAGCCGGCCGAGCAGGACTTCACCGTCCAGGGCATCCGCGGCGACCTGGAGTCCGACGGCGGCCTGTTCGCCGGTGCCGCGCTGGGCTTCGGGCTGGGCAGCTTCCGGGTGGAGGCCGAGGTCGCCTACAGCCAGGCCTCGCTGGACCAGATCAACGCGCTGGGCGGCACCACGGCGGTGGAGGGCGACCTGACCTACTGGTCGGGCTTCCTCAGCGGCTATTTCGACATCCCGGTCGGGCCGGTGGTGCCCTATGTCGGCGGCGGCATCGGCGTGATCTACGGCGAGCTGGAGGATGCCCGCGCCGCCGGCTTCGAGTTCGACGACCAGGATGGCGGCGACGTCGCCTTCCACGGCGAGGCCGGCGTGGCGCTCGACCTCGGCAATTTCGAGCTCGTGCCGAGCTACCGCTATACCTGGATCAACAGCGGCGACGCGGATTTCGGCGACACCGGCATCCACGCCGTGCGCCTGGGCGCCCGCTTCCGCCTGTAAGGCATGGAAAAACCCCCGGCGCCGGGTGGGCGCCGGGGGTTCATCAGGCGATCAACCTCAGGCGGCCTTGATGGCGCGCGGGTTGATGTTGCCCTCGGCCAGCGAGGTGAGCTTGGCGTCGGTCGCCTTCTCCTCCTCCAGCGTCTCGTCCAGCAGCTTGGCCACGTCCTGCATGCCGACCGTCTCGGCGAGGGTGCGCAGCGAGCCGTAGCTGGCGATCTCGTAATGCTCGACCTTCTGGGCGTTCATGACGAGCGCGACGTCCAGCACCTCGGGCGGGAAGTCCTCGCCCATGACCTCCTCGGCCTCCTCGATCAGGCCCTGGGTGGCCTCGCAGGTGTTGCCTTTGGGGTCCTCGCCCAGGATCTGGAAGATCTGCTCCAGGCGCTTCACCTGGCCCTGCGTCTCCTGCAGGTGGGTCTGGAAAGCCTGCTTCAGCTCGGGCGAGGAGGCGGCGTCCGCCATCTTCGGCAGGGCCTCCAGGATCTGGGTCTCGGCGCTGTAGGTGTCGCGGAGCTCCTCGATGAGAAGCTCCTTCAGGGCTTGCTCGGACATCTCGGTTCGCCTTTCTCGTGGGAGGCCGCCTTGAGCGCGGCCGAACGCACCCCTCAACAGGCCCGGGGCCGGCCCGTCACGCCCTTGCCTGCGATGTCAGGTGCGACATTCCGCTCGGGGGACCCGCCCAAGGGGCCCGCTCAGTCCGCGGCTGCGAGCGGACGGGCGACGCTCTCCAGCGGCTTGCGTTCCGCCGCCACGCCGTAACGCGCCGCGATCAGGCCGGCGGCCAGCATCAGCGCCGCGCCCAGCACATAGCCGTGGAAGACGGCCTCGCGGCTGCCCGTGTCGATCAGTGCGCCGAACAGCCAGGGACCGGCGACGCCGCCCAGCCCCGTGCCGACCGCGTAGAACAGGGCGATGGCGAGCGCCCGCACCTCCAGCGGGAAGGTCTCGCTGACCGTCAGGTAGGCGCTGCTGGCCGCCGCCGAGGCGAAGAAGAACACCACCATCCAGGCGGCCGTCTGGCTCGTCGCAGTCAGGTAGCCCTCCTGGAACAGCCAGCCGCTGACCAGCAGCAGCAATCCTGAGACGATGTAGGTGAAGGCGATCATCGGCCGGCGCCCGACCGTGTCGAACAGCCGTCCCAGCAGCAGCGGCCCCAGGAAGTTGCCGGCGGCGAAGGGCAGGATGTAGAGGCCGACGTCGCCGGCCGGCACGGCGTAGAAGTCGGTCAGCACCAGGGCGTAGGTGAAGAAGATGGCGTTGTAGAAGAAGGCCTGCGCCGCCATCAGGCTAAGTCCCAGCAGCGCCCGGTCGCGGTGGCGGCTCACCAACGTATGCCAGACCTCGCGCAGTGGCGTATGGCTGCGGGCGCGCAGGCGGATCGGCGGCCCCGCCACCGGCGGAAGCTGGTGCCCCTCGGCGATGAGGCGCGCCTCGATGCCGGCGACGATCCGCTCGGCCTCCTCCTCCCGCCCGTGGGTCATGAGCCAGCGCGGGCTCTCCGGTATCCAGAGCCGCATCAGCAGGATCACCAGCCCCAGCGCCGCGCCGATGCCGAAGGCCATGCGCCAGCCCAGATCAAGGCCGAAGACATCGGGGTCCAGCAGCCAGACCGACCCGACCGCGCCGATGGCGGCGCCCACCCAGAAGCTGCCGTTGATCACCAGGTCGGTCCAGCCGCGCACCCGGGCGGGGATCAGCTCCTGGATGGTGGAGTTGATGGCTGTGTACTCGCCGCCGATGCCGGCGCCGGTCAGGAAGCGGAAGAGGGCGAAGCTCCAGACGTTCCAGGAGAAGGCGGTGGCCGCCGTGGCGACCAGGTAGACGGCGAGGGTGATGAAGAACAGCTTCTTGCGCCCGAGACGGTCGGTCAGCCAGCCGAAGAACACCGCCCCCAGCACCGCGCCCGCGAGGTAGGCGCTGGCCGCGATGCCGATCTCGGTATTGGTGAAGCGCAGCGCCGGGCTCTCCTTCAGCGCCCCCGACAGGGCGCCGGCCAGGGTCACCTCGAGCCCGTCCAGGATCCAGGTGACGCCCAGCGCCACCACGACCAGCGTGTGGAACCGGCCCCAGGGCAGCCGGTCCAGCCGCGCCGGAATGTCGGTCTCGACGATGCGGTCCATGCCTGTCCCCCGGTACTCCCCCAGGGGCAACAGCCGGCGAGGCGGTTTCGTACGCCGCTCAGGCCGCGAGGTCCTCGGCCTGCCGCAGGGCCGCCTCGGCGGCGGTGCGCAGAGCCTCGACGGCGGGCTCCAGGGGTGCCGCGTCCTGGGCGCCGATGCGCTCGGCCTGGCGGCTGGCCTCGGCCAGGGCGGGGAAGCCCAGCGACGCCGCCATGGAGGCCAGCGCGTGCGCCTGCCGCCGCACCACCAGCCGGTCGGCCGGCGCCGAGAGGATCGCGTCCAGCCCCTCGCGGGTGATGTCGCGCATGTGGGCCAGCAGCTGCGCCTGCACCTCCGGCCCCACCGCCTGGTGCAGCGCCTCCCACACCGACGGGTCGAAGACCGCCGGCGCCTGGGACGGGGCGGCGGGCACGCCGGGCGCCCCACCGCTCTCGGACGCTCCCCAGCGCGCCAGGGCGGACAGCAGCACGGCCCGGTCGATGGGCTTGGGCACATGGTCGTCCATGCCCGCTTCGCGGCAGCGCGCCGCCTCCTCGGGCAGGGCGTTGGCGGTCAGCGCCAGCACAGGCACCCGGCCGGCGGCGCCGGGCAGGGCGCGGATGGCGCGCGTCGCCTCCAGCCCGTCCATGACCGGCATCTGCACGTCCATCAGGATCAGGTCGTAGCCGCCGGTCCGCGCCCGCTCCAGCGCCTCGGCGCCGTTCTCCACCGTCTCCACCGCATGCCCGGCGCGGCCCAGGATGGCGGCGGCCAGCAGCCGGTTGGCGGCCAGATCCTCGGCCAGCAGGATGCGCAGCCGGCGGGCCGGGCCCGGCTCATGGCCGGCCAATTCGCGCTCCGGCGCGGCGCAGGCCGGCAGCGGCACCTCCAGCCAGAAGGTGCTGCCGCGCCCGGTCTCGCTGGTGACGCCGATGCGGCCGCCCATGCGCTCGACGATGGCCTTGCAGATGGCCAGGCCAAGCCCGGTGCCGCCGTGGCGCCGCGCGGTGGTATCGTCCACCTGGCTGAAGCGGCGGAACAGCCGGTCCATCTTGTCGGCGGGAATGCCGATGCCGGTGTCGCGCACCGCCAGCCGCAGACCGTCCGGGGACGGCGCCACCGACAGCACCACGCCGCCCGTCTCGGTGAACTTGACCGCGTTGTTCAGCAGGTTCAGCAGCACCTGGCGCAGCCGGCCGCGGTCGCCCGAGACCCAGGCGGGCAGGCCGGGGGCGAGGTCGACCTCCAAGGTCAGCCCCTTCTCGGCGGCGGCGACGGCGACGATGCGGGCCGATCCCCGCGCCAGCTCGGCCGGGTCGAAGGGCTCGGGCGACAGGGTCAGCATCCCGGCCTCGGCGCGCGAGAAGTCGAGCACGTCGTTGACGACGGTCAGCAGCGAGCGGCCGGCGTCGCGCACGACGCGAGCCCAGTCGCGCTGCTCCGACGTCAGCGGGCTTTCCAGCAGCAGGTCGTTGAAGCCGATGACGCCGTTCAGCGGCGTGCGGATCTCATGGCTCATGCTCGCCAGGAAGGCCGATTTGGCGCGCGCCGCCGCCTCCGCCGCCTCCTTGGCCTGCAGCAGGCTGCGGGTGCGCTCCTCGACCACGGCCTCCAGCTGGCGCTGGCGGGCCCGCAGGTACGCGGTGCGCGCCTGCACGATGGCGGCCACCAGCCCCAGCGCCGCCAGGCCGGCCAGCGCCCGGAACCACCAGCTCTCCCACCAGAAGGGCGCCACGGCGACGGGCAGCGACAGTTCCGCCAGCCGCTCGCCCGTCATGGTGGACTCCACCCGGGCGCGCAGCGTGTAGCTGCCCGCGGGCAGGTTGGTGTAGGCGGCGGCGGGCAGGGTGCGAAGCGCCTCGATCCAGCCCTCGTCGAAGCCCTCCAGCGTGTAGCTGTAGCGCAGCTCCGACGGCGTCCGGTAGTCCAGCAGGGCGAAGTCGACCTGCAGCCCGCGCTCCTTCGCGGCGAGGTCCAACCCCCCGCCCGCGCCGGGGATGCGGGCGGGGGGTTGGCGCTGCTGGTTGACGCTCAGGCCGGTGACGGCGAAGCGGACCGGGGGCGGAGCGGCGCCGATGGCCTCGGGCGTCACGATGGACAGGCCGGCGGGGCCGCCGAACAGCACCTCGCCCTGCGGACCGCGTCCCATGGAGCGGACATAGTAGCTGTCCACCGCCTGGCCGTCGCGCTCGCCCAGGCGGCGGACCTTCAGCGTGTCGGCGTCGATCACCGCCAGGCTGGTGGGCGTCGCCGCCCAGATCAGCCCGCGGCCGTCGGCGACCAGCCCGTCGACATTGTCGTGCGGCAGCCCGTCCTTGCGCGACAGCACGCGGAAGCGCGGCTTGCCCGCGAACTCCGCCTCCGGCGCCATGGCGATGCCGCCGCCCGACGTGCTGATCCAGACCCGCCCCTCGCCGTCGCGCAGGATCTCGGTGACGTAGCCCTGGGGCAGCCCGGCCGGATCGGCGGGGTCGGGCGTGATATTGCGGAACCCTGATGCGCCCGGGTCCTGGATGCTGACGCCGTTACCGGTGCCGACCAGCAGCCGCCCGTCCGGCAGCCGCAGCGTGGCGCGGATATGGTTGTCGGCGATGCCGGTCGGATCGGCCGGCACCGCGCGGCGGTTCACGCAGGCGCCCGTGGCGGGGCTGTGGCGGAACAGCCCGTCATAGGTGCCGATCAGCAGGTCCGCCCCGTCGCGGCCGATGTGGAGCACGACCTTGCCGTCGACGCAAGGCACGGCGGAGGTGGTGACGGCCAGCGTCCTTCCGTCGATACGGGCGACGCCGAGCGTCCCCGCCAGCACGCCGCCGTCCGGCTCCTCCAGCAGCGCCTGCACATCGCGGCCGGCCTGCGGCTCGGGCAGGTGCAGCCGGTGCACTTTGTCGGCAACTGGGTCGAACACGTCGATGCGCCCCGGCCCCAGCCCGGCCCAGAGGCGTCCACGGCTGTCGGTCATGGCGGAGAAGACGGTGGACTGGGACAGGGCGCGCTCGTTGGTGGGGGAGGCGAAGACGCTGCGCACCACCCGCGCCCGGCTGTCATGCCGCTCCGCGCCCCGGTTGGTGCCGACCCAGACATTGCCGGTGTCGTCCATCAGCAGGGCGCGCAGGCCTTCGCCATTCAAGGTCGCCGGTACCGCCAGGTCGCTGACCAGCCGGGCCGCCGTGCCGGTCGCCATGTCGACGGTCAGCAGGCCGGCGCCGTCGGTCGCGAACCACAGCCGCCCGGGGGAGACCTCGAGGATGTCGCGGATGGTGCGGCGGCTGGTCAGCGCGTCGTTGCCGCTGAGACCCGGGACGCCGCGCACCCGCCCGTCCGACGGGTCGACATAGGCGGCGCCGGAGAAGGCGGTGCCGAACCAGACGCGGCCGGCCGAATCCTCGCGGATGGCCCAGACCTCGCCCTTCAGCACTTCCGCCGCCAGCGGGTCGGCGGCCCGCAGCCGCTCGAACCGGTCGGACCCGGCGCGGCGCACGGCGATGCCGGGCTTGCCGCCGATCCAGAGATGACCCCGGCTGTCCTGCGCCACCGCGAACAGGCGCTGCGGGGCGGGGGCGGCACCCTCGATCGCCAGGGGCACGCGCTCGATCCGGTCGGTGGTGAAGTCCAGCCGGTCCAGCCCCAACTCCGAGGCGATCCAGGCGCCCTTTGCCCCGTCGTCGGCCAGGGCGAAAATCTTGGCATGGACGGTGCCGCCCTCGCCGACGGGATAGCGGCGGAAGCCGTCCACCGTCGGCAGGTAGCGCGCCAGCCCGCCGGCGTTGGTCGCCACCAGAACGCCGCCGCCGGGCAGGGGCAGCAGCGAGCGCACATAGTTGTCGGGCAGCGTCTCCGGCGCCTCGCCCTTGCCCATGACGCGGAGACGGTAACCGTCATAGCGCACCAGCCCGCCCATGGTGCCGATCCACATCAGCCCGTCCGTCCCCTGGGCGAGGTCGGTCACGGCGTCGTGCGGCAGGCCCTGGCGCGTGGTCAGGTCGCGGAAGACCGGCGTGGCGAACCGCTCCCACGGGTCAGGCGCGGCCGGTCCCTCGGCGGCCGCCGGGCCGGATAGCGGACAGAGGGCGAGCAGGACCGCCAGCCGGAACAGGATGCCGGTGCGCATAGGGCGGAACTGCCTTCCTTCACGAAAAACCGACGCGTCGCAGGACGGCGGAACCGCCGTCATCCCTCTCAGAATCGCATGCGCTTCGGCGCGCCGTCAACGCGGCCGGCCATGGCCGCGGCGGTTCACAAGCTTGCCGCGCAGCAACTGTTAGGACCAACTACCTATCCGTGCGCATAGATTGGCGTGGCGGCGTTTTTGCCGTCCCTTCCTAACCATACGCCGCTGGGAGCCGTGACGGTCCGGCGGCGGGGAAGGGATGAGGGGATGCGACCGCCAAGCGGCGATCAGCGCGCAGGGGCAGGGCGATGACGCAGGCCGCCACGGTCGAGAGCGTCGTCCGCGCGATGCAGCAGCACCGGAAATATCTGGAGCGGCGCTCGGGCGGGGTGCGCCTGAACTGGCCCATGCTCGATCTGCGCGGTCGCCGCGCCAAGGGGCTGCTGCTGACCGAGGCGCAGCTGCCCGGCCTGCTGGCCGCCGCGTCGCAGCTGCTGGACGCGGGCTTCGAGCGGGCCGACCTGTTCGGCGCCGACTTCACCGAGGCGGACCTGTCCGGCAGCCGCTTCGCCCGCGCCGATCTGCGCGGCGCCCGGCTGACCAAATGCGTCCTGAAGGGCACCGACTTCTTCGAGGCCGACCTGCGCCCCGGCCAGCTGGTCGACAAGCGCACGGCGGAGAGCAAGGAGCGCTCGGTCGATCTGGAGGGGGCGACGCTGGATGCCGCCAACTTCGCCAATTGCGACATGACCGGCGCCAATCTGGCGGTCAGCTCGGCCCGGGGCGCCAAGTTCGCGCAGGCGACGATGTTCGGGGTCAATCTCTGCGGCGCCGACCTGGAGGGGGCGAACTTCGCCGGCGCCAAGCTGAAGGGCGCCACCCTGAACGGCGCCAAGCTGAGGGGGGCGAGCTTCCGCGGCGCCAGCCTGAAGGACGCGGTGCTGCGCAATGTCGACCTGTCCAGCTGCGACATGGGCGGGGCGGACCTGTCGGGCGCCGTCTACCGCTCGTCCGGGTCGCAGCTGCCGGAGGATGTCGGCCGGATCATCGGCGGCCATGCCGAATGGATCCGCACCAACGGCGCCGGCGGCCAGCGCGGCGACTTCACGACCCTGAGCCTGACCGGCCTGGACCTCACCGGCGCCGACCTCTCGGGCGCGCTGCTGTCCGGCACGCCGCTGGCGCGGGCCAAGCTGGTGGGGGCGCTGCTGGTGCTGGCCGATCTGAAGGGCGCCGACCTGACCGAGGCCGACCTGTCGCAGAGCATCCTCAACGGCGCCGACCTCTCGGGCGCCGACCTCACCCGCGCCAAGTTCCGCGGCGCCATGCTGGAGCCGATGGAGATCGTCGGGCCGCAGGGCCAGAAGACCGGCCGCTCGCTGGCGGTGCGGATGCGCAACGCGCGGATATCCGCCACCGACTTCACCGGCGCCATGCTCAAGGACGCCATCCTCGAGGGGGCCACGATCGAGACCCCGCTGCTGGCCGGCGCCGACGTACGGGGCAGCGGCTTCGAGCGGCGCTGAGTCGGCCGCACCCCTCATTCCCCCCATGGACAATCCTCGCCTGTCGCGCTAATGCGCCCTGGGATGATCCGCGGGGAGGATGGCATGGCGGAACGGGCGACGGGCGGGGAGGCGGAGCGGCTGGCGGCGCTGCATGACTGCCGCATCCTGGACACGCCGGATGAGCCGGCCTTCGACCGGCTGACCGACTGGGCGCGCGGCTTCTTCGACGTGCCGATCGCGCTGGTGTCGCTGGTCGACCATGACAGGCTCTGGTGCAAGTCGGCGGCCGGCCTGGATGTGCGCGAGCTGCCGCGCGACATCACCTTCTGCCACCACACGGTGGCGCAGGGCGCGCCGTTGATCCTGGAGGACATGGCGGACGACCCGCGCTTCCGCGACCACCCGCTGGTCAAGGGCGAGCCGCATTTCCGCTTCTACGCCGGCGTGCCGCTGACGTCGGAGGCCGGCCATTCGCTCGGCTCCTTCTGCCTGCTGGGCCACGAACCGCGCAACTTCAACGCCGCCCAGCTGAAGCTGCTGTCCAGCCTGGCGGAGATGGCCAGCGCCACCATCCGCCTGCGCCTCGCCGCGCTGAACGCCGCCGGGGGTGCGGTCGAGTTGCCGTAGTGGCGGCTCGGCCGTAAACGCGGGCAGCGTTGATTTTGTGCGTCCTTCGACAGGCTCAGGATGAGGACCTTCTTGCTGCTCCCGGCCAGGGGCGTGTTGGGGGCGTGGGTCCTTCGACAAGCTCAGGATGAGGTGGTTGGGTGCTGCTCCCAGTGAATGGATCGGGAGTGCCTGGCATTCCCCATACCTCATCCTGAGCTTGTCGAAGGACGCACCACGCCCCAGCCTCTCAAAGTCCCCTGGACCCACCTAGCGGCAGCTGCGCGGCGGCACGGCCGGGGTGGCGTCCGCCAGGAAGGGGCCGGAGCGGCGGTAATGCAGCGCCTCCAGCACCTGGGCGTTGGTGCTGGCGGACAGGGTCCACTCGTAGGTGCCGGTCTTCTCGTAGCGGCCCTCGAACCAGCCCTTGCCGTCGTCGCGCAGCTCGGCGACCACGGCGCGCGCCGGCTCCATCCGCTCCGGGAACAGGGCCCAGAGGCCCATCGCCGCGCGGGTGGAGACCAGGGCCAGTCCCGGCTGCGGCGTGCCGTTCGGCTCCAGCACCGCCCAGGGCTGCCCGCCCGCCTCGACCGTTCCGAAGACGAAATAGGGCGCCTCCTTGCGCAGGAACTCGGTGCGGGCGGTGGCGGTGCCCCCGGCCGTGCGCGCGGCCTGCCGCTCGGCGAGGGCCCGCGCCTCGTCCGCCGCGCCGTCCCAGGCATCCCTCCAGCCCAGCTCCAGCCCGGCCAGCATGGCGGGACCGCTCAGCACCGGGGCCGCCGGGTCGGCGGGCGGCGCGACATCGACGCCCCAGAGCCGGTAGCCGATGGCGGCGTAACGCTCATAGCCGCGCGACGCCTCGGGATAGCGCGTGGTGAAGCCGCCGGCGGCCGCGCCCAGCAGCCGGCCCTCGGGCGAGACGGCGGCGCAGAGGTCCAGGCGGGAGACGGCGCGGGCGACGTATTCGGCCTTGTCCGGGTGCCGGGCCGCGGCGATGCGCAGCCAGACCAGCAGGCGACCGGTGTCCACCGCCGACCAGCCGTCGGTGCCGGGCGCGCCGTTGCGGGTCATGCGGCCGGTCCGCACGTCGTAGGTCTTGTTCGGCAGCTTGCCGTCCGCCAGCTCCATGGTGCCGAGGAAGCCCAGCAGCAGGCTGAAGCGGTAGTCGAACTCCTTGGCGTCGATCAGCTCCAGCGCCCGCGCCGAGACCAGCGCCGCCAACGTGTCGCCCGCCTCCCACATGGTGCTGGAGCCGTAGCCGGCGACGGAGTTGGTCAGGCCCTGGCCGGGATCCTGGTTGGTGCGGAAATAGGCCCAGGCGGCCTCGGCCCAGCGGCGCTCATCGGCGCTCAGCTCGCGCGGGGCGGCGGGGGCGGCTACCGGGCCAGCGACTTGAACCGCCTTCTCCTCGCCCGTCACGGCGCGGACCACGACGCCGCAGCCGGCCAGGCCGGCCAGCGCGGCGCCCAGCAGCAGGGCGGAGGCGGCGCGGCGCATCACCAGCTGTAGGTCCATGATACCGTGATCTCCCCGTCCTTGAAGCGGCCCTGGCTGATGCCCCGGTCCGAGCCGGGGAAGCGGTTGCCGGAATAGTTGGCGTACTGCACGGTCAGGTTCCCCGGCCAGCCGCCGTTGTAGCCGAAGCCGTAGGTGAAGTCCGGGTCCCAGGGCTGCTTGTCGCCGCTGTCCGGATAGGCGAAGGCCTGCCCCTCCAGGTAGAAGCCCCCGGCCACCGGCGCCCGGCAGCCCAGCGACAGCGACTCCTTCCAGCCGCGGTCCCGTCCCAGCCGGTCGTCGTAGAAGCGCGGCGTGAGGTTCAGGTTCACGCCGCAGGGGATGGTCCGGTCGCGGTCGATCAGGAACGGGTCGGCCAGCGGGCGCGGCACCACCAGCTTCCAGCCCAGCGACCAGGTGCCACCGTTGAAGCGCGTCGCCACCTCGTCGTCGCGCCGGTCGGGGCTGAAGCGGTTGCCGCCGTAATTGGCGTAGACCAGGCTCAGGCTGAAGGGACGGGGGTCGTCATAGCCGAAGGAATAGCTGAAGTCCGGATTCCAGGGCGCCTGCCGGTCACGGTCCAGATAGGCGTAGGCGGTGGCGCGGACGAACCAGTGGCCGAGCGGCTTGTACTGGGCGACGGCCTGCAGGGTCGAGCTGCCGGTCTGCCGGCCGGCCGCCTGGCCGTCGCGGGGCCCGGGCTCCCGGTCGCGCGACAGCGGCACGGCGAAGGCGGCGCCCAGCGTCAGCCCGTCCAGCGCGTTGCGCCATTCAGACGGCGTGCGCTTCACATAGAGCTCGTCCCAGGGCAGGGCGAAGGAGGAGGCGAGGCCCGCCCGCACATCCTCCGCCCGCCAGTCCTGGGGGGGCGTATCGGCGGCGAAGGCGGGGAAAGCGGCGACGGCCACCATGGATAGAAGGATAGTGGCGCGCATCGCCCCTTGAACCGGGTTTGCTTCGGTGGTCACATTATATGAAAGGTTATCCGCCGAAATCCAGTTCACGCGCGGGCGACTAGTTGGCGAGGCGAGCGGCGGCGGCATGGGGTTCTATTTCGACAGGTTCGAGGATCGGCGCCCGCCCGAACCCGTGCCCCATTCCACCGCCCGCGAGCTGCTCTGGCAGTTCGTCGCGGTCACCAACCTGTGCCTGGGCGTCTGGTACCTGCATTGGCGCTGGACCGAATCGCTGAACCCCGAGGCGCTGTGGTTCGCCGTCCCGCTGGCCGCGGCCGAGACCCTGGCCTTCATCGGGCTGGTGCTCTTCACCTTCAACCTCTGGCTCTGCCGCGACACGCCGATCCAGCCGCCGCCGGCCCGAATCGGGGAGTGCACCGACGATCCCGACCCGCCGGACCGGCCGGTGGCGGTGGACGTGTTCTTCGCGACCTACAGCGAGGACCCGGAGCTGGTGCGACTCGGCCTGCGCGACGCCAAGGCGATGCGCTACCCGCACCCGATCGACCTGCGCATCCATGTGCTGGACGACGGCAAGCGGGAGGAGATGCGCCGGGTCGCGGAGGAGGAGGGGGTCGGCTACCTGACCCGCACCACCAACATCGGCTTCAAGGCGGGCAACCTGCGCAACGCCATGGAGCAGACCTCGGGCGACTTCCTGGTCATCTGCGACGCCGACACGCGGCCCTTCCCGACCATGCTGGAGCGGACGCTGGGCTATTTCCGCGACCCCGATGTCGCCTGGGTGCAGACGCCGCACTGGTTCTACGATTTGCCCGAGGGCACCCGGCTGCATGAGGCCTGGGGCCGCCGCCTGGGCGCGGTCGGCAGGATCGCGGGGCGCGCGGTGGAGAAGGTGGCGGGGCCGATCCATCTGGGCCGCGATCCCTTCGTCAATGACAGCCAGATGTTCTTCGACGTGATCCAGCGCCGACGGAACTGGTGCAACGCCTCCTTCTGCTGCGGCGCCTCCAGCATCCACCGGCGCGACGCGGTGATGCAGGCGGCGCTGAAGTCCTTCGCCCGCGCCGTCAGCCGCAAGGCGCGCGAGAGCGGGCGCGAGACGCTGAGGCTCACCGGCGAGGAGGCGCTGGACCCGGCCGTCGCCGGCATGCTGACGGCCGAGGCGGCGCTGGAGGAGGAGCTGACGCCCTACAAGTTCCACGTTTCGGAGGACATCTACACCTCGCTGGTGCTGCACAACGACACCGACCGGCGCTGGAAGTCGGTGCTGCACCCGCATGTCGAGACCAAGATGCTGTCGCCGCAGGACCTGCTGTCCTGGACCATCCAGCGCTTCAAATACGCCGGCGGCAGCCTGGACATCCTGTTCAGCGACAACCCGCTGCTGTGGCGGGGCCTGTCCTGGAAGCAGAAGATCATGTACGCCGCGACCTTCTACTCGTATCTCGGCGCGCTGTGGAACACGGTCTTCTTCCTGGCGCCGATCGTCTATCTGTTCACCGGGATCGCGCCCGTCGCCACCTATTCGGTGGAGTTCTTCAAGCACATCATCCCGTTCCTGATCATGAACGAGCTGGCCTTCATGATCGGCGCCTGGGGCGTGCCCAGCTACCAGGGCAAGCGCAACTGGCTGAGCTTCTTCCCGATCAGCCTGCGGGCGATCTGGACGGTGCTGAAGCGCGAGAAGATCAAGTTCCCGGTCACGCCGAAGGACCGGCAGGAGGGCAGCTTCCTGCATCTGGTCTGGCCGCAGCTGGCGGTGGTCGGGCTCACCATCGCCGGGCTGGTCTACGCCACCGTGGCGAACTGGCTGGGCAGCGACGCCTACAATTGGGGCGGGCTGCTGGCCAACGCCTTCTGGGGCGCCAACAACATCCTGGCCCTCTGGGGCATCGTCGCCGCCGCCCGCTGGCAGCCGGAGGACGAGCCCGCCGAGGGTCCGGCCGAGGGAGTGCCGGCATGAGGTTCCGCGACGGGCTGATCGCCGCCCGCAGCCACATCGTCTTCATCCTGGCGCTGTCCTTCTCGATCGTGCTGATCCTGAAGCTGGAGGAGTTCGAGCTTGGCCCCGACACCGCGCCCAGGGTCGAGCTCACGCCCGGCATCCCCGACAGCGTCCACCGGCCGCTGACCCAGGCCGAAACCCAGGCGGCGGCGGCGGCCTGGCGCTATTTCGCGACGCAGACCAGGGCCGAAACCGGCTTCGCCGACATGGTGGCCGACTTCCCCGTGGCGACGCTCTGGACCGCGGGCTCGCAGATCATGGCGACGCTGTCGGCGGAGAAGCTGAAGCTGATCCCGCCGCGCGAGGCCGAGGCGCGCATCGCGGCGCTGCTGGCCGGTCTCGGCCGGCTGCCGCGGTTCGAGGACCGGCTGCCCGGGCGCTTCCACAACACGGTCAGCCTTGCGCCCGTGGACCGTGACGGGCAGGCGACCGGCAGGGAGACGGGCTACCGCGACCTCGGCTGGTCGGCGGTGGATCTGGGCCGGCTGCTGACCGCGCTGACGCTCGCCCGCCGCGACCACCCGGGGCTGGCGCCGTCCATCGACGGGCTGCTGGCCGGCTGGGACCTCGGCGCGGCGGTGGAGAACCGCTTCCTGCAGGCCGCGCGCCGGCTGCCGGACGGAACGGTCGAGCTGCACCAGGAGGGGCGGCTGGGCTTCGAGCAGTACGCCGCCAAGGGCTTCGCGCTGCTGGGCTACGACGTGTCCAACGCCGCCTCGCTGGCCGGCAAGCTGGCCTGGCGCACCGTGGAGGAGGTGTCGGTGCCGCTGGACGCGCGGCCGAGCTTCCCCGGCACCCGCACCAACTCGGTCAGCGAGCCCTGGATCTATGACGGGCTGGAATATGGCTGGGACCGCGTCGGTCAGGAGCTGGCCTGGCGCATCTACAAGGCGCAGGAGGCGCGGGCGGCCGTGACCGGCCTGCCGGTGACCGCCGGCGAGGGGCCGGTGGACCGCAAGCCCTGGTTCGTCCAGCAGCCCGTCACCCAGGAGGGCAGAGACTGGGGCCTTATCGGCGGCGACGCGGGCGAGGCCGACCAGCTGCGCACCGCGGCATCCAAGATCGCCTTCGGCTGGGGCGTGCTGCTGGGCACCCCCTACGCGGACAAGCTGCTGGCCGAGACGGCGGCGGCGGCGGATGCGGAGAAGGGGTGGCGCGCCGGCATCTACACCGCCACCCGACAGGTCAACGGCGCCCTGTCGCTGGAGACCAACGCCATGATCCTGCAGTCCCTGGCCTTCCGTAGCCACGGCCCGCTGATGCGCTCCTGGATGCATGCGCCGGCGACCAAGGCGGCGGCGAGATAGGTCGTTCCGGAAGGTTTGATCCCGTCATCCCGGCGCAAGCCGGGACCCAGGGGTTGCAGCGGGATACGGCCGATGCAGCACTCATTTGGTCCTTAGGTCGCATGAAGGCGGAGCCGTAATGCGACATCCCGGCCGGGGCATGTCGCATTGCGCTGCGCTCCATGCGACCTACGCGCGCACGTCATTCAGGGCAGATTGCTGCAACCCCTGGGTCCCGGCTTTCGCCGGGATGACGGTTGAAGGATTGAGCGACCGGCGAGTACAGCGCGACCGGTCCTGCCGGAGCCCTCAGATCACCACCAGCCACCGCGTCAGCGTCATGCGGTTGCGGCCGTCGCGGGTCTCGTAGGCGATGGCGTCGAACAGCTGGCGGATGAGGGCGAGGCCCATGCCGCCCTCCGGCAGGCTGTCGGGGTCGCCGCAATCGAAGCAGAGCTGCGGGTCGACCAGCAGGCGCGGGTCCATGGCCCGGCCCTCATCCTCGATGTCGATGCGCAGCACCTGGGGGAACAGCAGGACCGACACGCGGACCTCGCCGCCCTCCCGGCCGTCATAGGCGTGCTCGACGACGTTGTTGATGGCCTCGGCCAGGCCGAGCTCGACCTCGTCGATATGCTCGGGCTTCATGTCGGTCAGCGCGCAGACGCCGGCAACGGCGCGGGTGGCCATCGCGACATTGGGGAAGGCGGCCTCCAGCGTCAGGTCCACCCGTCTGTCCGGAACCGCCTGACCGCGCGCCATCCCCGTCCGCCTCAGCCCAGCGCCGCCACCGCGTCCTCGGCGGTGTCGTAGGTCTTGAAGACACGGTCGAGGCGGGTCAGCTGCAGCAGCTTCCTGACCGGCGGCTGCAGGCCGGCCAGCACCAGGTCGCCGCGCGAGCCCAGCTGCTTCAGCGCCGAGACGATGGCGCCCAGCCCGCTGCTGTCCACGAAGGACACCGCGGTCAGGTCGAGCACGATGCGGTCGGCGCCGCCCTCGATCAGGGCGGAGATGCCGGTCTTGAAGCCGGGGGCGGCGGCGGCATCCAGCCGCTTGTCGGTCAGGCGGGCGAGCGTGACGCCGCCGCGGGCCTCGCTGTCGATCATGGGCCAAGTCTTCCCGTGGAGGCCGTCAGTCCCGGCCGGTCTTTTCGATCACCAGGAGCGACACGTCGTCCTCGAAGGACGGCGCCGCGCGCCACTGCCTAAGTAGTACCGCAATCGAGGCGACGAAATCATCAAGTGAATCACCCGCGGCTCCCGCCAGCGCCTCGCCCAGTCGCTCGTCGCCGAACGCCTCGCCGCCGGCCGAGGCGCATTCGTCGATACCGTCGGAATGCAGCACCAGCCGGTCGCCGGGCTTCAGCTCGAACGACAGGACTTCGAAGGCAGCGTCCTCCAGCAGCCCCACGGGCATGCCGCCGTCGCCCAGCCGCTCCCAGCGCCCCTCGGATGCCCGCCAGATCAGGGGCGGGGGATGGCCGGCATTGGTCAGCTCGCCCCGGCCGGTGCGGCGGTCGACGACGCCGTAGAGCATGGTGAAGTAGCCGTCGACCTCGCCCGGCCGGCAGTAGCGGCGGTTCAGCTCGTCGGCGACCAGGATCGGCCGGCTGTACCAGGGGGCGCTCTCGCCGCGCCGGGCGCCGCCGCGCTTCACGGCGCCCGAGAGCAGGCTCTGCAGCGTCGACGAGGTCAGCGCCGCCGGCACGCCGTGGCCGGCCACGTCGATGTGGTAGAAGGCGGCGAGGTCGCCGCCGGGGCTCACCGCCACGTCGAAGATGTCGCCGCCCAGATGGGCCGAGGGCTCGAACAGCCAGGCGAAGCGCACGCCGCCCAGGTCGCCGGGCGCGGGCAGCTGCCGGCGCAGCGTCCGGTCGGCCATCTTCAGGTCGGACTCGATGCGCTCATAGGCCTGGGCCAGTTCGGCATGCACCGCCGCCACCCGGCGGTTGCGCGCCTCCAGCTGGCGTTCCAGCCGCTGGATGCGGCGGCCGGCGGAGAGGCGGGCCTGCAGCTCCTCCAGGTCGGGCGGCTTGGACAGAAAGTCGTTGGCGCCGGTCTCCAGCGCCTCGATCAGCGCCTCGCGGTTGGTGCGGGCGGTCAGCACGACGATGACGACGTAGCGGTCGGTCACCGTCTCGCGGATGCGGCGGCACAGCTCGGCCCCGCCCATCTCCGGCATGACCCAGTCGGTCAGCACCAGGCCGATCGGGTGGCGCTTCAGCAGCTCCAGCGCCTCGGCGCCGTTCTCGGCCACCATGACCTCGTAGTCCAGGCTCGCCAGCGCCACCTCCAGCAGGCGGCGCGAGAGCGGGTCGTCGTCGACGATGAGGACGGGCCCGAGGTCGATGGCCTCGTCGTCGATCCCGTGGCTCAGGATGTCGCTTTGCATGGGCGGCGAACCGTGGAAGGCTGGCGGCGGCCCCATCGGCGCCGCCTGAAACAGTTGACATATAGCCCACCGGAGCCGTCTTGACGCCATCCTTCCTTGCCGCCCAGCCATCCCGCCGCGCCGTGCTGGCCGGGTTCGCCGCGGCGTCGCTGCCGGCCGGCCCGGCGCCGGCCCAGGGGCTGGCCGACACGCTGCGCCGCCGGGCCGAGGCCAAGGGCATCCTGTTCGGCACGGCCATCGGGCCGCTGGTCGACGCCGACCGGCAGTACCGCGACGCCGTCGTCGCCGACTGCAACCTGGTCGTCCCGGAATACGAGATGAAATGGCGGGAGATCGCGTCGGGGCCGGGCCTCTACGACTTCACCGCCAGCGACCGCCGCTTCGCCTTCGCCCGCGACCACAACATGGCCTTCCGCGGCCACACGCTGGTCTGGCTGGAGGGCATGCCGCGCTGGTTCGAGGAGCGGGCGACACGGCTGAACGTCGAGGAGATGCTGGCCGCTCATCTCGGCACCGTGGTCGGGCGCTATGCCGGCCGGGTCCACAGCTGGGACGTGGTGAACGAGCCGCTCTACGCCACCGAGGCCGGCGAGGGCGGGCTGCGGCGCAAGGCGCTGCTGGACCTGATGGGCCCGGCCTATATCGACCAGGCCTTCCACATCGCCGCCGCCTTCGATCCCAAGGCGCGGCTGGTGCTGAACGAGTTCGGCACCGCCCAGGCCGGCCCCCAGGCCGAGGCCAAGCGCCGGGGCGTGCTGACGCTGCTGGAGGGGATGCGGGCGCGCGGCGTGCCGGTGCACGGTTTCGGCATCCAGGGCCATGTCGCGACCGAGGGCAGGGACGCGCCCGACATCGCCGCGCTCGGCCGCTTCTGCCGGGAGGTGGCGGCGCTGGGGCTGGAGGTCATGCTGACCGAGCTGGACGTCTCCGACCAGTTCGCCCCCGCCGACGTGGCCGTGCGCGACCGGCTGGTGGCCGACACCTACCGCCGGGTGCTGGACGTGGTGCTGGACGTGCCCGCCACCGGCACGATCCTGACCTGGGGCCTGTCCGACCGGAACAGCTGGCTGTCCGAGCACCGGGCGCGGCCCGACGGGCTGCCGGTGCGGCCGCTGCTCTACGACCGGGAGATGCGGCGCAAGGCGGCCTGGCAGGCGGTGGCCGAGGCGCTGGACAACGCCGATCCGCGGCCGGCAAGGACGCAGCGTTAATACCCGATTGTCGGACCCCTGACTGTCGATCCCAATCACTGACCGTCATCCCGGCGCAGGCCGGGACCCAGGGATTGCAGCCATCCGAGGTCGATGAAGCACCCGTAGGTCGCATGGAGGCGAAGCCGTGATGCGACATTACCGCGGCCTGATCATGTCGCATTGCGCTCCGCTCCATGCGACCTACGAACCACACCGATGCTTCATCGATCATATCCCGCTGCAACCCCTGGGCCCCGGCCTTCGCCGGGGTGACGGGGAGAGGGGACGCGCCTCATTGCAGATTCCTGAAAAGGCCTACGCCAGCGCCGCCGCCACCGCGTCGCGCAGGGCCTGCAGCGCCACCCCGGACTCCGGCGCGCCGCCGCCGGCCATCACCTGCTCCTCAAGGGTCCGCGCCGCCTGGGAGATGCCGGGCTGGCGGAAGGTGGCGCCGGAGCCGACCAGATAGTGGACGGCCTGCACCAGCGCCTCGCGCGCCGCCGTGTCGCCGGTTTCCAGCCGCGCCCAGGCATTCTCCACCGCCTGCATCCGGGACGGCAATGCCGCCAGGAACTCGGCGCAGAGCTGGTCTAGGACGGCGGAGAGGTCGGGGCGGCCGGCGGGCATCGGTGCTCCATGCGCGTGGGGTCGGCCAGTCTGGCCCCGGCGGGAGCGCGGGCGCAACGGTTCCGTGCCGCCCGCCGTCGTGACCGGGCTGGCACCGGGCACTCTACGCCCTTCGTCGGATTGCCAGACCGCTGGCCGCGAACGAGATTCCGTACGATGTCGTACAGTCAACCCTTGGGAGAGACCGACGTGTCCGATGCCCAGCTCCGCGACCGCCCGTCAGGGCAACCGGACGTTTCCGGCACGGGCGGCCCGACCCCGATCGACGGGAACTGGCAGGGCGAGGCCTTCGTCCGCAGCATCCTCGACTCCAGCCCCGACTGCATCAAGGTCCTCAGCCTGGAGGGCGATGTCGTCTACATGAACGGGCGCGGCCTCTGCGTCATGGAGATCGACGATTTCGCCTCGGTCTGCGGCGGCGCCTGGAGCAGCTTCTGGCCGGCCGCCGCCCGGCCGCTGGTGCAGGCGGCGATGGAAAAGGCGCTGGCGGGCGGGGAGGGGCGCTTCCAGGCCTTCTGCCCGACCGCCAAGAGCACGCCGAAATGGTGGGACGTGGTGGTGACAGGCGTGCCCGGGCCCGACGGGCGGCCGGAGCGGCTGGTCGCCATCTCCCGCGACATCACCGCCGAGCGCCGCCGCGAGGAGGCGCTACGGCGGAGCGAGGAGCGCTTCCGCTCGCTGGTGGAGGCGACGTCGGCCATCGTCTGGAACATGCCGGCCTCGGGCGAATTCACGACCGAGCAGCCGGCTTGGAGCGCCTTCACCGGCCAGAGCTTCGAGCAGCTGAAGGGCTGGGGCTGGCTCGACGCCGTCCACCCGGAAGACCGGGCCGCCACCGCCGCCGCTTGGCGCCGCGCCCTGGAGACCATCACCGTCTACGAGGTGCAGCACCGGCTGCGCCAGCGCTACGGCGCCTACCGCACCATGTCGGTGCGCGCCGTGCCGATGGTGGACGATGACGGCATGATCACGGAATGGGTCGGCATCCACACCGACGTCACCGACCGGCAGGCGGTGGAGGCGGAGCGGCGCATGCTGGCGGCCGTGATCGAACAGTCGGCCGACTTCGTCGGCGTCGCCGACACGCGCTTCCATGCCGTCTACGTCAATGACGCCGGGCGCCGCCTGGTCGGGCTGGAGACTCTCGAGGAGGCGCTACGGACCGACGTGCAGCAGTATTTCGTCCCGGAGGACGTGCCGCGCCTGACCTCTGAAGTCTTCCCGACGGTGCTGCGCTACGGCCGCTGGAGCGGGCGCCTGACCTTCCGCCATTTCCGCACCGGCGCCCGCATCCCGGTGATCTACGACGTCTTCCGCGTCGACGACCCCGCGACCGGCGAGCCGACGCACTACGCGACCCTGACCAAGCGCGTTGAGGCATGACGGCTTAGGGTCCCATCGCCCGGCAGACTATTTTCCATAAGATAGCTTATCATCTTCGGGGGGCGCCCTTGGGCTGGGCTCCCCCCGAAATGCGCCCTGCTCTTATCCTCAGGGCGCCGCTTCGGGAGGCACGACCGGGCGCGTCAGTTGATGACGCGCACCAGCGGCGTCGACGGCAGGTCCTTGGCCGAGCGGTATAGGTTCAGCATCATCTGGACCAGCGCGATTACCTGGGACGAGTGGCCGGCCGCGGAGCGGATGTCCTCGCCGGTCGACGGCACGACGTAGCGCTCGCCCTTGTAGTCGACGCTGATGAAGGGCTCGATGCTTTCGGCGGCATCGCCCCGCTTGACGACGATCAGCGGAATGCACTCGCCATACCGGCCGTCGGCGCAGCGGCCCCAGACCATCGGGCGCTTGTTCGACTCGCGCACATACTCGCCGAGATAATAGATGAGCCCCTCGACGGAGCGCAGCGACACGTCGACGAGGAGTTCCGTCTTGTAGCCGGCGGGCACCAGGTCCCGGAAATAGCCCGACGTCGTGAAGCCGGCGCCGCTCGACGAGGTGGCCCCCGCTCCCGGGGTCAGCAGATAGCTCGGCACGCCCGGGATGGGATCGGTGCTCGCGGCGGGCGCCGTCCCCGCCCCCTGCTGCGGCGCTCCGACCAGCGTCAGCCCCCGGCGCTCGGCCTCGCGCAGGAAGTCTTCCCGCAGGATGCTCTCCAGCCGGGCGCAGTCCTCGTTGCGGCCCTTCTTGCCGATCTCCTCGGCGCGGCGCTCGGACAGGGCGATGGTGAACTCGCTGCGCCCGGGGATGACGAGGTTGTAGCCCGCCGCGGGCGGCGCGGCGGGGGTCATGCGCGGCAGCACGTCCGTCGCCACGCCCGACAGGTCGCTCACCGAGCCGACGGGCAGGTCGCGCTTGGCCGTCTCGGTCAGGGAATAGTCGAGCGTGCGGCAGCGCATGAGGCTGGTGAAGGGCTCGACCGTCGCCTCGTTGTCCGGCGCGTTGACGAAACGGCTGAGCGGCAGGGTGGCGACGACCTTGCCGGCGGGATCGGTGATCCGCCCGGCGAACTCGATGCGCTGGATGAAAAGGTAGCTGACGACGTCGCGAGGCCAGTCCTGCCGCAGCAGGTGGACGATGGTGGCCGGCGCCACCGGCGCGGTGATGCCCTTCCAGAAATCGTCGGTCGCGTTGATGCCGATCTCGAAGTCGGTGCCGGAATTGACCTTGATGCCCAGCTTGGGCGTCCAGTTGGTGGCGCCGAGGGTGCGCCGGCTGGTGGCGAGGGCGCCGCCCTGCAGCGTCTGCTCGCCGCCATTGCCGTTGGCGGCGACGTCGAGACCGGCCGTGCCCTCGATCCGCGCGGTCCCCAGCACCTTGGAGAAGCTGGTGAAATGCAGCGGCTCGCGGGAGCGGGCGCGCAGGATGTTGATGACGGTCTGGCGGTTCGTCGCCTCGGCGACGAACTCGTTGTACTCGACCGCCATGCCGGTGACCTGGGGCCGGAAGGTGCAGCCCGCCGCCGCGGCCATCAGGACGAGGAGCGCGACCAGACGGAAGGCGGACATGGGCGACCCCTGCGGTGAGCCTGGAGCTTAGCCGCCCGCCCGCGAAAGAGGCAATCTCCCCCGTTCGGGGCAGCCTCCCCGCTCCGGCCGTGCCTCAGGGCCGCTCGCCCGGCCGGCAGGTCGCGGTGAAGCGGCGCAGCAGGGCGGAGAGCTCCTTCTCGGCGAAGGGTTTGGCGATGGTCGGCACGCCGCCGAAGCGCTCCGGCAGGTCGGTGGCGCCGGCATAGCCGGTGCAGAAGGCGAAGGGCACGCGCTTGGCCATCAGGATGTCGGCCACGGGGAAGCTGCGCTCGCCGGCGAGGTTCACGTCCAGAATGGCGGCGTCCACCGCCCTTCCCCGCAGATGATCCGCCGCCTGGGCAATGGTGGCGACGGGCCCGACCACCTCGCAGCCGGCGCGGCGCAGCGTCTCCACGAGCTGCAGCGCGATCAGCGCCTCGTCCTCCAGCACCAGCACCCGCAACCCCTCGGGTGAGCGCGCCGCGTCGCCGGAGGGATCGGCGGCGCCGGTGGCGGGCGCGGGCCGCGTCTCGGGCGCCTCCGCCAGCAGCTCCACCGGGAAGGACAGCTGGCACTCCAGCCCTTCCCTCCGCCAATCCATGACGACGCGGCCCTGCAGCTGGTGCTCGACGCCGGTGCCGATCAGGGTCGAGCCGAAGCCGCGGCGCGTCGGCGGGGCGACCGGCGGCCCGCCCCTCTCCCGCCAGCGCAGATCCAGCATCGCGCCGTCGACGCCCCAGGCGACGTCCAGCCGCCCGCCCTGCACCGACAGGGCGCCGTACTTGGCGGCGTTGGTGGCGAGCTCGTGCAGCGCCAGGGCCAGGGTCTGCGCCGCCTCCGGCCGCAACCGCATCATCGGCCCGGAGATCGTCACGCGCGAGGCGTCCCGGCCGGCGAAGGGCGCCAGCTCCTCGCGCGCCAGCTTGCCGATGTCGACGCCTTCCCAGCGCGAGGCGGCGAGCAGGCTGTGCGCCCGGGCCAGCGCCTGGATGCGGCCCGACACCGCCTCCTTCAGCGCGGCCACATCCTCCGCCCGCGTCAGCTGCACCAGCGACTGCACGACGGCCAGCATGTTCTTGGCCCGGTGGTCGACCTCGCGCGCAAGCAGCTTCTCCCGCTCCTCGGCCTCGCGCCGGGCGGTGATGTCGCTGGTCACGCCCACCAGGCCGATGATGGCGCCGGTGGCGTCGCGCAGCGGCGCCTTGACCGAGCGGTAGTAGCGGGTGCGCCCGTCCGGCCCGGTGAAGGCCTCGTCCACATCGACCGCGCCGCCCGACTCCATCACGCGCCGGTCGTTCTGGACGATCGCCTCGGCCTGGGCCGCGTCCGGCGCCCAGTCGCGGTCGGACCGGCCGATGATCTGGTCCATGGGCAATCCCAGCACCCGCGTCAGCGAGGCGTTGCCGTAGAGGATGCGGCTGTCGCGGTCCTTGGCATAGATCATGTCCGGGGTGCTGTCGCCGATCAGGCGCAGCAGCGCGGAGGCGCGCTCCACCTCGTTCTGGGTGCGGGTCAACTCGTCGATGTCGGTGTTGGTGCCGAACCAGCGCACGATGCGGCCATCGTCGTCGCGGATCGGCACCGCCCGCGAGAGGAACCAGCGGTATTGCCCGTCCGCCCCGCGCAGGGGGAACGTATCCTCCCACAGGGTGCCGGTGGCGAAGGCGTGGGAGATGGACCGCACCACGCGGTCGACATGATCGGGATGGTGGACCGCGCGCCAGCCCCAGCCGCGCATCTCCTCGATCGTGGTGCCGGTATAGTCGTACCAGCGCTTGTTGTACCAGGTGATGGCGCCCGTCTCGTCGGCGGTCCAGGCGAACTGGCTGATATTGTCGGCCAGGGTGCGGAACTCGTCCGCCAGGCGCTGCGCCTCCTCCCGCGCCCGGCGCTCGGCATCGATGTCGACCAGGGCCACGACGCCGCCGACCAGCTCGCCCCCCGCGTCGCGCACCGTCCGGCCCATGATGCGGGTCCAGGCGCGGGTGCCGTCGCCGCGCTGATACTGGACCTCGATCTCCGGCGCCTCCTCTCCCTCCCGCACCATGCGGGCCAGCGGGTACTCGTGTCCGGACACGCGGGTGCCGTCCGCGTGATAGCTGACCCACTCGTCATAGCTGTCGATGTCCGGCGAGGGCAGGATTGGATGCCTCAGCATGCGCTCGACATAGCCGTTGCCCTCGACGACGCGGCCCGACGGCAGCTCCGCCAGCACGATGCCGACCGGCACCGTGTCGAGGATGGTGCGCAGCTGCGCCTCCTTGGCGGCGAGCGCCCGCTCGGCCGCCAGCCGCTCGGTCACGTCCAGCTCGGCGACGACGCCGCCGATGATGGCGCCCGACGCGTCGCGCACCGGGGCGGCGCTGTTCAGGTAGAGCCGCCGCTCGCCGGTGCCGAAGCGCTGGCACTCGACCAGTTCGCCGCGCACCACCTCGCCCTTCAGCAGCGCCCGGGCCATCCCCCATTCATGCGCCTGGATGCGCGCGCCCGTCTCCGGCCAGTAGCCGACCCAGTCGCCATATTGCGACCAGTCCCGCGTCTCCGGCGGAATGCCCCAGATCTCGCGGTTGGCGGCGTTGTCTCGCAGGATGGCGCCGTTGGCGTCGGCGATGATGACGCCGACCGGCAGCGCGTCCAGGATCGCGCTCAGCGTCGCCTCGCGCGTCCGCAGCGCCTCGGCCGCGCGGTGCGCCTCGGTCACGTCGGCACCTTCGATGAAGATGCCGGACACATGGCCGTCCGGCCCGGCGATCGGCTGGAGGACGAAGTCGACCCGGCACTCCTGGACGGTCCCGTCGGGCTGCTCGAGGGTCACGGCCACGCCGCGGCCGACATGGGCCTGGCCGGTGGCGTAGACCTGGTCCAGCTGAGCCAGGAAGCCCTGGGCCTCCACCTCCGGCAACGCCTCGCGCATGGTCCGGCCGACCATTTCGCGGCCGCCGACCAGCTTGCGGTAGGAGGCGTTCGCCAATTCGAACACATGGTCCGGCCCGCGCAGCACCGCCATGAAACCCGGCGACTGCTCGAACAGGTCGCGCATCCGCTCGCCCGCGGCCCTCGCTTCGCGCTCGGCGCGCACGCGGGCGGTGGTCTCGGTGCAGGCGCAGAACATGCCGGCCACCCGCCCCGTCTCGTCATGCACCGGCGTGTAGCCGAAGGCGAACCAGGTCTCCTCCGGATAGCCGTTGCGGTGCATGGTGAAGGCGACGTCCTCCATGTGGATCGCCTCGCCGGCATAGGCGCGGGCCAGGATCGGCTCCACCTGGTCCCAGATGTCGGCCCACAGCTCGTCGAACGGCCGTCCGAGCGCGGCCGGATGCCGCTGTCCGCACATGGCGGCGTAGCCGTCATTGTAGAGGGTCGTATGCTCGGGTCCCCAGACGATGAGCATCGGCTGCTCGGACTTCAGCGCCACGCCGACCAGTGTCTTCAGCGGCGCCGGCCAGCCCTCGGGCGGGCCCAGCGGCGTGCGGGTCCAGTCGAGCGCCCGCAGGGCCGCGCCGGTATGGCCGCCCCCGGCCAGGAAGGGCGGGTGCCCCTCCGGCGGCGGAACGGCTGCGGACACCTTGGTGGAAGTCATGGAAGTCCCGATCCGGAATAGGTCCTTGCCCCGCGGGACCGTTTACTGGCGGGGACTGCACTTCTACTCGCCTTGGGATTTCCCGCCCACAAGACGGGGCGCCTATGACTTTCGGCAGCGGGCGGGGTCACAAGGCCGGGTGGGCGCCGGCGGATTCGAGCGCCGGCGCCGGCACCGGCCGGGGCAGCTGCAGGGTGAAGGTCGTTCCCCGGCCCGGCTCGGAATCGAGCCGGATGCGGCCCCCGAGCGGCCCATGCACGATATTGTGGACGATGTGCAGCCCGAGGCCGGTGCCGCCCCGGCCGCGCCGCGTGGTGAAGAACGGGTCGAAGGCACGGGCCGTCACCTCGGGCGGCATGCCCGCGCCGTTGTCCCGCAGATGCAGGCAGACGCAATCCGGCTCCTCGGTCACCGCCAGCTCGATGGCGGGCGCTGCCACGCCGGGGAAGGCATGGACCACCGCGTTCTGCACCAGGTTGGTGACCACCTGCGCCAGCAGGCCCGGATGAGTCACCAGCAGGATTCCCGGAGGCACGGAGCTGCTCCAGGCCACACGGCTCTCGCGGAGCAGCGGGCTGATCGTGTGCATGACGTCCTCGAGATAGGGCCCGAGGTCGATCGCCCTCGCCTCCTCGCTGGTCCGGTCGGCCGCCACCTGCTTGAAGGAGCGGATCAGCTCGGCCGAGCGCTGGGCGTTCTTGGTGATGAGCCCCGCGGCGTCGTCGGCCGCGCCGATGAAGCGCTTCAGCTGGGACTTGGTCAGCTTGCCGTCGCCCAGGCTCGCCTGGATGGTGGAGAGCTCCTCCTCCAGATGCGAGGCGGCGCTGACGATGATGCCGACGGGCGTGTTCACCTCGTGCGCGATGCCGGCGACCAGCTGGCCGAGCGAGGCCAGCTTCTCGTGCTGGACCAGATTATCCTTGGTGAGCCGAAGCTCCTCCAGCGTGCGCATCAGCTGGTCGCGCTGATCCGCCAGCTCGGCCGTGCGCTGCCGCACCTGACGCTCCAGCTCCTCCTGGCGGCGGCGCAGATAGGCGGTGCGCCCCTGGACCAGGCCGGCCACGACCATCAGCCCGGCCAGGAGCAGCGCCCCCCGGAACCAGAGCGTCTGGTACCAGGACGGCAGGACCCGGATCGACAGCGCAAGCGGCGCCTCCGTCCACTGACCGACCCGGTTCGTGCCCCGCACCAGGAGGCGGTAGGCGCCGGGCGGGAGGTTGGAGTAGACGGCCACACGCTGATCGGCGCGGGCGGCGATCCAGTCCTCGTCGAACCCCTCCAGCCGATAGGCGTAGCGGTTGCGCTCCGGCGCCGAAAAGTCCAGCGCAGCGAAGCGGACGCTGAAGCCGCGGTCGGCCGGCGATATCTCCAGCGGTGCGTCGCGGCCCGCTTCCGGCGGCACCGGCCGGCCGCCGACGGCGATCTCGGTGACGGCCAGCGGGGCTTCGTAGCGCCAGGGCGTCACCAGCGGGGGCCGGACGACCGTCACGCCGCCAACCCCGCCGAACAGCAGGTCGCCATTGGCGGCGCGCGCGCCGGCGTCCGTCCAGTAGGACTCGATCCGCAGCCCGTCGGCGCGGTCGAAGGCCTGAACCTCAAGCGTGGCGGGCGCGATGCGGGCCAGGCCGGCGTCGGTGCTGGCCCAGACGTTCCCATCCATGTCCAGCAGCAGGGTGCAGACATTGTCGTGCGGCAGGCCCCGCGCCCGATCCACGCGCAGGACGGGCGCCGGCTCGGCCCCCGCCCCGCCTCCTGGCCCGATGACATGAATGCCGGCGCCGTAGGTCCCGACCCAGAGGCGGCCCTCGCGGTCCGCCTGCATGGAGGTGACGTTCTCCCCGCCGGTGCCGCCGCCGAGGGGCACGCGGCGGAACCGGTCCGCATCCGCGGCCTTCAGGTTCAGCCCGGCCTCCGTCCCGATCCAGAGCCGCCCGCCGGGGTCGCGCCGCAGGACGCGCACCCGGTTGTCCGACAGGCTGGCCGGGTCCCCGGGATCATGGGTGAGGAGCCTGGCCTCGCCGCTGCGCCGGTCCAGCCTGACCAGGCCGGACAGGGTGCCGACCCAGAGCGCATCCCCCTCCATCAGCAGCGCCCGCACGGCGGGTGCCCCGGGAAGTTCCACCGGCTCGGCCACGGCCGCCCCCGGGTCCAGCCGGAACAGCCCGCCATCGCCGCCGGCATAGAGCGTCCCGTCCGGCTCCTCATGGAAGGCCAGCAGCACCTCGCCCGCCAGCCGCGGGTCCGGGTCCGGCCGGCGCGTCACGTCCGGCAGCAGCTGCAGGCCGCGGCTTCCCGCGCCGATCCAGAAGCCGCCGCCGCGCCGCGCCACCATTCCCATGACATCGAGATTGGCCACCGGCTGGCCGGCCGCCGGTTCCGGCAGCGTGTGGAAGGCGCGGGCGCGGGGGTCGTGGCGGTCCAGCCCCCGCCGGGTCCCCACCCAGACAAGGCCGGAACGGTCCCGCAGCAGGGCCTGGACCCAATCGTCGCTGAGGCCGGCGCCCGCCTGCGAGTCCGCCCGGATGGAGGTCACGTCGCCGCTGGCGGGGTCGAGCAGGAATAGCCCGGCGCCGGCGGTGGCGATCCACAGCCGGCCGTCACCGCCCGCCGCGATGGCCGTCACGCCGCGGCCCGGGCCGGCCGGCAGCCGCAGGCGCGCCGGGCGGGCGGGCTCTCCCGGGCGGTCGGCGCGTACCGACCAGAGGCCGCCGTCGCCGCCGCCGATCCAGACGATGCCGCCCTCCTCCGCGAAAGCTGTGATGGCCGCCAGCGATCCGGTCTCGATCCTGGACGGCTCGGGCAGGCCCGGTGCCCAGGCGTACAGCCCGGCCTCCATGCCGATCCAGAGCGTGCCCGACCGGTCGCGCAGCAGCGCGCGCACCGGATCGACTCCGACAGCGCCCGGCGCCCGACTCACCGCACCGGATGCGTCTAGGCGCTGCAGCCCCTCCTTCGTGCCGACCCAGACCCCGTCCGCCCCGTCCGGCGCCAGGGCGGAGACCAGCGTGCCGGCGATCCCGCCGACACCCCCGGGGATGCGGCGGACGGCGCCGATGGCCGGCTCGTACACGGCGAGGCCGCCCGAATTGGTGCCGATCCAGATCCGCCCTTCCGCGTCCGCCATCAGGCTGCGGATGAAGCCATTGGGGAGCGTATGGGGTCCCTCGGCCCCGTACTCGTAGAGGACGGATTGCTGGCCGTCATAGCGGACCAGCCCCTCGTTGGTGCCGATCCAGACGAAGCCGCGTCCGTCCTGGACCAGGGCGGTGATGTAGCCCTTGGGCTGGCCGCGCGCGGCGTCGATGGGATCGAAGGCGATGGCGGTGGTCGCCGGAGGCCAGCCCTGGGCGGCGGCCGGGGCCGGCATGCCCAGGAGAGCCGGGACCAGAAGGGCGAGCGACAGCAGGACGCGGGCAAGTTCCGGCACGCCGCGGCTGCGCGCGGCCGATACGCCCGTAACCCTGGCCTCCCGCGTGGTCAGTCGCATTCAGCCGGTCGTCTCATCGTCCACATGCTGCGGCTCGCGCATGGGGTCGATGTGCTGCGGTTCGCGCGCCGGGTCGATGTGCTGGGGCTCCCTCGCGGGATCGACGTGCTGCGGCTCCCTGGCCGGGTCGATGTGCTGGGGTTCGCGGGCGGGATCGATGTGCTGGGGCTCGCGCGCAGGGTCGAGCGGCTCGGTTTCCGGATCGACATGCTGCGGCTCGGCGGCCGGATCGGTCTCCTCGGGCGTCGTCGCCGGGTCGTCGACGTGCTGCGGGCCGTCCTCGGCGCGGATGGCGGGCGCGGCGGCGCGGCCCAGCAGCACGGCCCGCTCACCCTCCGTCAGCCCGTGGCGCGCCAGGACGGCGCCCGGATCGGCGCGGAAGGCCTCCGCCTGCGCCGGATCGGTCGCCAGGGCGAAGAGCAGGTCGTAGAGGCCGGCCGACAGGACCGGCGCGGCGGCGGGCCGCCCCATCCCTCCCGCGGGCGCCGGCGGCGCCTGCCGCAGGGCCTCGCGCACCGATTGGTCCTCCTCCAGCCGTTCGCGCGGCGGCAGGTACAGGGTGCTGCCCAGCGGGATCGACATGAGCGTGGAGTCATCGCGGTAGGCGCCCAGCGGCCGGCGCCAGGTGCGCGCCTCGGCCCCCGGCTGCACCGCGCCGACATAGAGCACGCTCGGATGCCCGGCGCCGTAGAGCGAGATCAGCCGCTCCAGCAGCATCGTCCTGGCGGGGCGGCTGCCCCCCACCGGCCGCATCTCGGTGCCGACGAGCCCCACCTGCAGGATGACGACATGGTTCGCGGTCACCACCGGGCGGTGGCGGACCAGCAGGTCGGTGGCGTCCAGGATCTGGCAGCCCTCGACGCAGGGATCGACCCGCAGATCGGCCAGCAGGCAGTCGACCGAGGAGATGCCGGGCAGCATGCGGGCGGGGATGCCCTCGCGGTCGGCGATCTCCAGCGCCTTCTTCGCCGGATCGACGAACCAGCCGGGATGGCCGTAGAAGACGCCGACCACCTCCCGGCCCCCGCGTGCCGCCGCCAGCATCGCTTCCGCCATGTCGGCGTAGGTGGCGGCACGGTGCTTGTCGCTTCCGTAGAGGCCGGTGAGGTTCACGGCGTTCGGGTTCAGCGCCCGGATGTCGGCTTCCGAGATGGCGTCGGCGGTGGCGTGGAAGACGATGTCGGCGGCGCGTATGTGCCCGATGGCCTCGCGCGTCAGGTGGGCGATCGACTTGATGCCGCTGCCGACGATGGTGAGGCGCCCCTGGCGCACGGCGCCGGGCACAGTGGTGTCCCGCATGAGGCTGTCCGGCATCTTTCCCCGTTCCTTCTGGACCCCGCCCGGGCCGTTCCCCGGGATGGACATCTTCACCCAAGGAGGGTCGGGGCTCAAGCCCTTGGGGGTAGTCCGGCCGTGAATTAATTACTCAGAGTTGAATTAGCTTCCAACGACCGCCTCATCCTTCCAGGAAGAAGTAGCCGGTCATGGCCGAGGCGACGGCCAGGATGAAGGCGCGCAGCACCGGCTGCGGCACCCGGCGCGCCAGGGCGGCGCCGCCATAGCCGCCCGCCACGGCGGCCGGCAGCATCACCGCCACCGCCAGCCACTCCACCGCCCCGGCGGCCACGAAGGTGACGGTGGCGACGGCGTTCAGGCTGCCCACCACCATGGTCTTCAGCCCGTTCATGGCGTGCAGATCCTTGAGCCCGAACAGCCCCAGCGACGCCAGCATGAGGATGCCGATGCCGCCGCCGAAATAGCCGCCATAGATCGACACGACGAACTGCACCGCCAGCAGCGGCCCCGCCGTCATGGTGTAGCGGCGCGAGATCCAGGCGCTGACCGGCTTGCCGAAAGCGAAGAGCAGCGTCGCGAACAGCAGCAGCCAGGGGATGATCCACTGGAACACCTCCTGCGGCGTCCACAGCAGCAGCAGCGCCCCCAGCAGCCCGCCCACCAGGCTGATGCCGAAGAAGGAGGAGATGTGGATCACGCCCTTCAGCTGGCCGATGTCCTTGCGGTAGGCCGCCATGGCCGAGAAGCTGCCGGGGAACAGCGCCACCGTGCTGGTGGCGTTGGCCTGCACCGGCGGCACGCCGGCGAAGACCAGCATCGGGAAAGTCAGGAAGGTGCCGCCACCGGCCACGGCGTTGATGGCCCCGGCGGCGAAGGCGGCGGCGGCGAGGCCGAGCTGGAGCCAGATGTCCATATGGTCCCGGATGATGGCGTGCGCTCCCGGCACGGGGCCATATCCCCGGCCGCTTGGCAATGCGCTTGACGGGGTGGCGACCGGCGCGCGGTTTTGCGCTAAGCTCCGCGGCGCACGGCATCCGCCTTCAGGAGCACCCCGCATGACCAAGTGGCCCCTGGCCGTACGGAGAGGCCTCCCGGCCCTGTCCGCCGTCCTACTGCTGCCTGCCCTCCTGCTGCCCGGCCTTGCCGCCGCCGCCGACCTGCAGGTGCGGGTGGTCGACGAGGGCGGCGCCCCCGTCCCCGACGCTGTCGTGCTGCTGGAAGGGGTGAAGGGACCGGCCGCGCCGAAGGCCGGCGCGACCATGGTCGACCAGAGGGACGAGGTCTTCACGCCCTATGTCCAGGTCATCCGGGCCGGCGCCACCGTCACCTTCCGCAACAGCGACGAAACCCGGCACCACGTCTTCTCCTTCTCTCCCGCCCGGCCGCTGGACACGCAGCTGAACCCGGGGCAGAGCTCGGACGCCCTGCCCTTCGACAAGGCCGGGGTGGTGGCGCTGGGCTGCAACATCCACGACTCGATGGTCGCCTACGTTTATGTCGCCGACAGCGCGCATTTCGCCGTGACCGACGCCGAGGGCCGCGCGACGCTGGCCGGCGCGCCCGACGGGCCGCAGACGCTGCGGGTCTGGAGCCCGCGCCTGCGCCCCGGCGCGCCGGAGCCGACGCAGCCCGTGACGGTGGCCGCCGGCGCTGCGGCGGAGGTGGCACTGAAGAACCTGCTGCCGGACAGCCGCCCCGATCCCACGCAGTCGCGCTACTGAGGAGGGGGGATTGGCCCTCGGCCTTCGCAACCGGCTGGCCCTGTTCCTGGTGGTGACGCTCGTCGCGGTGCAGCTGGCGACAGCGGCGACCGTCTACGGCGTCGCCCGGCGGGTGCTGATCCGCGAGGGCCAGGACGCGCTGGAGCAGTCGGCCGAGCTGCTGGACCGGCAGCTGGAGGTGCTGGCGCGGCGGCTGGCCGAGGGCGGCAAGATCCTGTCGCTGGACTATGCCCTGCGCCAGAGCATCGCCCAGCGCGAGCACGCCACCGTCCTGTCGGCGCTGCGCAACTTCGGCCGCCGCATCGGCGCCGACCGCATGCTGCTGCTGGATCTGGATGGCGGCATCGCCGTGGACACCGGCCGCCCGGGCGCCGAGATGGGCGGCGGCCGCTTCGCCTATCCCGACCTGATGGACCAGGCCACGGTGGAGGGCCGCGCCGCCGCGCTGGCGGTGCTGGATGGGCGGGTCTGGCGCATGGTGGTGGTGCCGGTGCTGGCGCCGCAGCCGCTGGCCTTCATCGCCATCCTGGTGCCCGTCGACAAGGGCTTCGCCGGCGACCTGCGCAGCCTGTCCTCGCTCTCCAAATCCATCGCCGTGGTGGCGGAGACCAGCCCCGGCGCCTGGTCGGTCGTGACCTCCACCGACACGGTCCGCGACCCGCTGCGCGACCTGCCCGCCCCGGGCGGCATGGCGCGGCTGGCGCCCGAGGTGCGGGTGCTGGGCGGCGAGGAGATGCTGGTCATGGCCTCGCCGCTGCGCACCGCCCAGGGCAGCCCGGCCGTGGCGGTGGTGCTGCAGTACCCGCTGGCGGCGGCGCTCGAGCCCTACCGCCCCATCGTCTTCTGGCTGAGCGTGCTGCTGGTGGGCGGCCTGCTGGCCGCGCTGGTCGGCACGGTCATGATCGCCCGCGGCGTGACCCGGCCGCTGGAGGCGCTGGCCCGCGTTGCCCGCCGGATCGAGGCCGGCGACTATTCCCCGCCCCCGCCCCTGCCCGAGCGGGACGAGATCGGCCAGCTCTCCACGGCGCTCGGCAGCATGGCCCACGCTATCGCCGACCGCGAGGAGCATATCCGCCACCAGGCGACGCACGATGCCGACACCGGCCTCGCCAACCGGACGCGGCTGGAGGAGGTGGGCGGGATGCTGCTGGCCGACCCGGGCCGGCGCGCGGCGCTGCTGCTGGTCGGGATCGAGCGCCTGCGGGAGATCAACAACACGCTGGGCCACGAGGTCGGCGCCCGGCTGGTCGCCGATGCCGGCGCGCGGTTGGCCGGGCTGCTGGGGCCGGGCGCGCTTGTGGCGCGGGTGGCCGACACCGACCTCGCCGTTCTCCTGCCCGACATGGACCCGGCGGCGGTACCGGACGCCGCCGCCCGCATCGCCGCGACCTTCGAGGCGCCCTATGCCGAGGGCGACCTGTCGGTCGATCTGGCGGTGGCGGTGGGCGCGGCGCTGGCGCCGGACCATGGGCTGACGGTGACGGCGCTGCTGCAGCATGCCGACGTGGCGCTGTTCGCCGCGCGGCGTGCCGACCCGCCGATCCGCCTCTACGACGCCGCCGCCGATCCGCGCCGGCCGGAGCGCCTGTCGCTGATGGGCGAGCTGAAGGAGGCGATCGAACAGGACACGCTGGCGCTGCACTACCAGCCGAAGCTGGACCTCGCCACGGGCCGGCTGTCCGGCGCCGAGGCGCTGGTTCGCTGGATCCACCCCAAGCGCGGCTTCATCCCGCCCGACAGCTTCATCCCGCTGGCCGAGGAGACCGGCACCATCCGCCGCCTCTCGCGCTGGGGGCTGGGCACGGCGGCGCGGCAGCTGCGGGCCTGGACCGACCAGGGGCTGGCCCTGCGGCTCGCGGTCAACCTGTCGGTGCGCGACCTGGCCGACGCGACCCTGCCCGACCACATCGCCGGCCTGCTGGCCGAGCACGGGCTGACGCCGGACCGGCTGGTGCTGGAGATCACCGAGAGCGCCATCATGGGCGAGCCGGATGCCGCCATATCGGTGCTGAAGCGGCTGGCGGACCGGGGCCTGGACCTCGCCATCGACGATTTCGGCGTCGGCCAGTCCTCCTTCGCCTATCTCCGCCGCCTGCCGGTGCGCGAGCTGAAGATCGACAAGAGCTTCGTGCTGACGCTGGCATCGCAGCCGCAGGACCAGGCGATCGTCCGCTCCATCGTCGAGGTCGGCCACAGCCTCGGCTACAGCACCACCGCCGAGGGGGTGGAGGATGCCGCCGCGCTGGAGCTGCTGCGCGCCATGGGCTGCGACAGCGCCCAGGGCTACCACATCGCCCGTCCCATGGCGGCCGCCCCGCTGGCGGAGTTCCTGGCCGCCAGCCCCTGGGCGCCGGTGCGGCTGGAGACGGGCGTCGCCTGACCCCGCCTTCCCGGTGACACATTTCCAGACCCTGATCGGGGCGACACCTGACGCCAAGGGGTGTTGACGGGCGGCCCCGGCACTACTTCCATGGGCGAGCCCTCCAGGAGACCGCCATGCCGATCCGCCGCCCGCCCGACATCCCCGCCTCCGAGATCACGCCCCGGAGCATCTATCTCGGCCGCCGCGCCCTGCTGGGCGGCGGCGCCGGGCTGATAGGAGCCGGAGTGGTCGGAACGGGCCTGCTGGGCGGTGCCGCCGGCGCCGCGCCGATGCCGGGGAAGCCCGGTCCCTTCTCCACCGACGAGAAGCCGACGCCCAAGGCCGACGTCACCAGCTACAACAATTTCTACGAGTTCGGCGTCGACAAGGCCGACCCGGCCAAGCATGCGGGACAGCTGACCACCCGGCCCTGGACCGTGAAGATCGACGGGCTGGTGTCGAAGCCTGCGGAGATGGCCCTAGAGGACATCCTCAGGCCGGTGACGCTGGAGGAGCGCATCTACCGCATGCGCTGCGTCGAGGGTTGGTCGATGGTGATCCCCTGGGTGGGCTTCCCGCTGGCCGATCTGCTGAAGCGGGTCGAGCCGCTGGGCAGCGCCAGGTACGTCGCCTTCGAGACCTTGGTGCGTCCCGAGGAGATGCCGGGCCAGCGCGGCCTGTTCCAGCCGCTGGACTGGCCCTATGTCGAGGGGCTGCGGCTGGACGAGGCCATGCACCCGCTGACCATCCTGGCGACCGGCATGTATGGCGAGACCATGCCCAACCAGAACGGCGCGCCGCTGCGGCTGGTCGTGCCCTGGAAGTACGGCTTCAAGGGCATCAAGAGCATCGTCCGCATCAGCCTGGTCGAGAAGCAGCCGCCCACCAGCTGGAACCTGCAGGCCGCCAACGAGTACGGCTTCTATTCGAACGTCAATCCCGAGGTCGACCATCCCCGCTGGAGCCAGGCGACCGAGCGGCGCATCGGCGAGGGCGGCATCTTCGCCGCCCGCCGCCCCACCCTGCCCTTCAACGGCTATGCCGAGCAGGTGGCGGGCCTGTACCAGGGCATGGACCTCAGGAAGTTCTTCTGATGCTTTGGCGTCGTCAGTTCGCGGCCTGCTTTGGGGTTCTGGGTCCATCGGGCCGAACTGCCGTCCCCTCTCCCAGAGGGACAGGGAGAGGGGGTACGGGATCGCGGAGCAATCCGCCGGCTTCGATGAAGCGCCCTTCCCCGACCCTCTTACCCCCTCACCCTAACCCTCTCCCCCTGGGAGAGGGGACATGAGGACGGCACGGGCCGATCCGCAGAAGCAGCGCGGCAAGGGCTGGCGGCCGCCGACCTGGATGCTCTACCTGGCCGGCGCGGCGCCGGGCGTCTGGCTGTTCTGGCAGGGGGTGAACGACCGGCTGGGCGCCGACCCGTTGAAGGAACTGGAGCACGGGCTCGGCGAATGGTCGCTGCGCTTCCTAATCCTGGGGCTGGCCGTCACGCCGCTGCGGCAGGCGGCGGGGGTGAACCTGGTGAAGTACCGGCGCGCCCTGGGGCTGCTGGCCTTCTTCTACGCGCTGGCGCACCTGCTGACCTACGTCGTGCTTGACCAGGGGCTGGACTGGCGGGCGGTCTGGGGCGACATCGTCAAGCGGCCCTACATCACCGTGGGCATGGCCGCCTTCCTGATCCTGCTGCCGCTGGCCGCCACCTCCAGCAATGCCGCGATGCGCAGGCTCGGCCGCCGCTGGGGCCAGCTGCACCGCTGGGTCTACCCGGCGGCGCTGCTGGCGGCCCTGCACTTTCTGATCCTGGTGAAATCCTGGCCGGCCGAGCCGATCATCTACACCGCGCTGGTCATAGCGCTGCTGGTCTGGCGGGCGGCGCGGCGCTGGCTGCCGCGCCGGGCGCTGGCGTAGGACTTGCCGGAGCGCCCATCGGTTGGTGCTCACCCATTGCTTCCCCCACTACCGTCATCCCGGCGGTTGCGAAGCTGGCGCGCAGCGCCTAGGCCGGGACCCAGGGGTTGCAGCCATGAGGGTTCAATGAAGCAAGCCAATCCGCTCTGGCGAGATCTCGATAGGCGCTAGGGAGCGCTGCATCCGTCGCATCCCACTGCAACCCCTGGGTCCCGCCCTGCGCCGGGGTGACGGAAAAAAGTTGCTCCCTATCGTGTGAGCGACCTCACGCCCGCTTCAGCTTGTCGGCGTGGACCTTCTTCAGCTTCTCGACCTTCGGCAGGGCGACCGCCGCGATGTAGGGCTGCGCCGGGTTCCGGCGGGCATAGTCGTGGTGGTAGGCCTCGGCCTCGAAGAACTCGACCAGCGGCTCCAGGGTCGTCGCCAGCGGCTTGGAGAAGAGCCGGTCGCGCTCGATCTGGCGCATATAGGTCTCGGCGATGCGCTTCTGTTCCTCGTCGGCGTAGAAGATGGCGGAGCGGTACTGGGTGCCGATATCGTTGCCCTGCCGGTCCTTCTGCGTCGGGTCGTGGGCGATCGAGAAGAACATCTTCAGGATCTGGCCCATGGTGATGCGCCGCGGGTCGTACATCACCTCGATCACCTCGGCATGGCCCGTGGTGCCGGTGCAGACGCTCTTGTAGTCCGCCGTCCCGGCCTCGCCGCCGGCATAGCCCGGCCGCACCGCCAGCACGCCCTCGAGCTGGGTGTAGACGGCCTCGGTGCACCAGAAGCAGCCGCCGGCCAGCACGATGCGGCGCGTCTCCCCGACCTCGACGGGATCGAGTTCCGGATCGGGGAAGGACCAGGGATCGATGGTGAGCGACATGGAATCCTCGGATTGGCGATGGCTGTCCTGGAGATGGGGCCCTGCCATGCCGCTGTCCAGGCCGGGCGGGGCATGGCAGGGCCGCCCGCTCAGCCCTCCGCGTCCCCTTGTGCCGGCGGCTCCGCCTTGGGGGGCAGGGGGAACAGGGTGACGAAGCGGGCGGCGAGATCGCGGTCGCCGGTGAGCCGCACGGCGCCCTGCGCCTCCATCGCCTCGATCGGCTGGCCGCCATAGATCACGGCGGCGATGGCGGGCGGCTGGCCCTCGAGCACGAAGTCGGCGCCCTCGGCGGGCCCACGCTCCACCTCAATCCTCCCATCCTCCAGCCGCACCAGGAAGCTCTCCGCCCCGATGCGGAAGCCGATGCGGGCGCTGAGTCCCACGGCGCGGGCCGGGTCGATCATGGTGCGCAGCGACAGGAACAGCGACACGGCGCTGAAGGCCAGCGTCGGGTCGTGCAGCGGCGAGCGCGCCGCCCAGCGCCCGAGCGTCTGGATGATCGGCTCGGCCTCGTAGCCCCAGGGCGTCAGCTCATAGACCTTCACCGAGGCCGGCGGCGGCAGGCGGCGCTGGCGCAGCACGCCCACCTGCTCCAGCCCCTCCAGCCGCTGGGTCAGCACGTTGGCGCTGAGGCCCGGCAGGCTGGCGCGCAGGTCGGAGAAGCGGCGCGGGCCCAGCATCAGCTCGCGCATGACCAGCAGGGCCCAGCGCTCTCCCACCAGGTCGAGCGCGTGCGCGGCGGCGCAGGCATCGTCGTAGCGCCGCTTGGAGGGGCTCTCTTCAGGCTTAGTTATTTTTTCTAACTTCATGGTTGCTATTTATAACACGGGAGGGCATCGTCCTCCAACAACGAACGCGGAGGAGGCCGCCACCATGTCCAGCCAAACCAGTCCGAAGCTCATCTTCGTGAATCTGCCGGTCACCGACCTGCCCCGGTCCAAGGCCTTCTACGAGGCCGTCGGCGCCCGGGTGGAACCGCGCTTCACCGACGCGACCGCCGCCTGCATGGTCCTGTCGGACACGATCCACGTCATGCTGCTGACCCACGCCAAGTTCGGCCAGTTCACCACCAAGCGCATCCCCGACGCCCGCCAGACGGCGCAGGTCCTGCTCTGCCTCTCCTCCGACAGCCGCGCCGCCGTGGACGCGACCGTCGAGGCGGCCGTGGCGGCCGGCGGCGCCAAGGACCCCGGCCCGGTGCAGGATTACGGCTTCATGTACGGCCGCAGCTTCGAGGATCCGGACGGCCATATCTGGGAGGTCATGTGGATGGACCTGGCCGCCGCCGAGAAGGCCATGTGCCCGCCCGCCGAACCCGCCCACGCCTGAACCGGGATACCGTCATGACCGCGGAAACCAACGAGCTGACCGTCACCCGCCTCATCCAGGCGCCGCCCGAGACGGTGTACCGGGTCTTCACCACCCGCACGACCGAGTTCTTCACCCCGCCACCCTGGAAGACGCCGGTGGCCGAGCTGGACCTCCGGCCCGGCGGCAAGTTCCGCACCGTCATGGAGGGGCCCGCCGGCGAGCGCATGGACAGCACGGGCGTCTTCCTGGAGGTGGTGCCCGGCGCGAAGCTGGTCTTCACCGACGGCTTCGGTCCGGGCTGGGTGCCGCAGACCGCCTTCATGGTGGCGATCCTGACCTTCGAGGCGGAGGCGGGCGGCACCCGCTACACCGCCACGGTCCGCCACTGGACGGCGGAGGCCTGCAAGCAGCACGAGGAGATGGGCTTCCACCAGGGCTGGAGCATCGTCGCCGGCCAGCTCGCCGCACTGGCCGAGGCCGAGACGGCCGCGCACGTCTGAACGGGGCGGCCCAATACAGAGGGAGGGGGGAATGAGCTACATCGACGGGTTCGTGGTCGCCGTGCCGGCGGCCAACAAGGAGGCCTACCGCGAGGTGGCCGCCCTGGCCGCTGGAATCTTCCGCGAGTACGGCGCGCTGGAGGTCATGGAGGCCTGGGGCGAGGACGTCCCTCACGGCACGCTGACCGACTTCCACCGCGCGGTCCAGGCGACGGCGGAGGAAGTGGTCGTTCTCTCCTGGATCGTCTGGCCCTCGCGGGAGGCGCGCGACGCCGGCCACGCCAAGTTCATGGCCGATCCGCGGACCCAGCCGATGATCAGCGGGTCGGCGATGCCCTTCGACGGAAAGCGCATGATCTTCGGCGGCTTCGCGCCCATCGTGCACTCGACGGGGGAAGCGGCATGACCGAGATCGTCCCGCATCTCTGGTTCGACGGGGTGGCCGAGGAGGCGGCGCGGTTCTACTGCGCCGTCGTGCCCGGCAGCCGGGTCGACCGCGTCAACCGCTCGCCCGCCGAGACGCCGGCCGGGGCGGCGGGCATGGTGCTGACGGTGGAGTTCACCCTCGCCGGCCGTCCCCATGTCGGCATCAATGGCGGCCCGATGTTCCGCTTCACCGAGGCACTGTCCCTCATGGTCGTCTGCGAGGACCAGGCGGAGGCGGACCGGGTGCGCGATGCCCTGTGCGAGGGCGGCGAGCCCGGCCCCTGCGGCTGGCTGAAGGACCGCTACGGCCTGTCCTGGCAGGTCGCCCCGCGCGCGGCGCTGGCGCTGCTGCAGGACCCGGACACGGCCCGCGCCGGCCGCGCCATGCGGGCCATGCTGGGCATGACAAGGCTCGACGTCGACGCGCTGCGGGCGGCAGCCGACGCCGCCTGAACCCGCCTCAGCGCAGGTCGGCGGTGTCGTAGTAGACGGTGCCCAGCACCTTGCCCTTGCCGCCCAGCGCCGCCTCCAGCGCGGCGCGCGGCGGCTCGGCCAGCCCAGCGGCGGGCACCGTCACCTCGGTCCCGGCGGGCACCGCACCCACCGGCGCCAGGGCGACGATGTGGTCGAAGTCCGGCCGGGCATCGACGCGCTTCACCAGGAAGGCCGTCCGCCCCTCGCCCAGCAGCAGGTAGGTGGCGGCCTGAGCGCCGCGCATGTCGGGGTTCAGCCGGCGGAAGACGGGCACCGAAATCACCTCCACCGGCACGCCCTTGTGCACGGTGCGGCCGCCGCGCTCGAAATGCCCCTCCACCAGGTCGGCCTTGAAGCCGGTCACCTGGCCCGCCGTGCCGGGCTGCAGCTTGGCCAACTCGAAGCACTCGGGCACCAGGGTCCAGAGGGCGGGGCCGGCCGCCAGGCGCTTCGCCATGTCCCCGGCCACGGCGGCGTCCGCCACGCGCAGCTTCAGCACGATCTGGTAGTCGTGCGGATGCTTGAAGATCGGCAGGTGCGCGGCATAGAGCGCGTCCGCGCCGCCGAACAGCGCCATGCCGTGGATGCCCATCGTATGATCAGGGCTCTTGTGGCAGTGCGGCCCGTGAGCCAGGGCGGGCGTTGCGAGCAGGCCGGCGAGGATCGCGGCGGCGGCGAGGAACAGGCGCATCTCTTCTCTCCGGAACTGGATTTCAGGCGGTGGCGGCGAGCCAGCGCGACAGGATCAGGCGGCCCGCCTCGGCGGCGGCGGGGAAGCGGGCGGCAATCTCCGCATCGATGTCGGGATGCGGCACCGGCGCGGTGGCGGCCCAGCCGCGCAGCGTGTCGGGCTCCGCCTCCGGGTGGAACTGCAGCCCGGTCGAGGCGCCCAGCCGATAGGCCTGCACCGCGCAGGCCGGACTGCGGGCCAGCAGCGTGGCGCCGGCCAAGTGCGAGACCTGCTCGCCATGCGCCTGCACCACCGGCAGCGGCGCGGGCAGCCCCTGGAACAGCGGGTCGGCGCGGCCCTCCGGCGTGAGCTCCACCGACAGCACGCCCAGCTCCTCCGCCGGCAGGCGCGACACCGTCCCGCCCAGCGCCGTCGCCAGGATCTGCGCGCCGAGGCAGATGCCCAGCGTCGGCCGCCGCGCCGCATGGCGCGCGGCCAGCGCCCGGCGCAGCTCGGCCAGGGCCGGCAGCGGGTCGTTGGCCGAGAGATCGCCGCCCAGCAGGATCACCCGGTCGGCCAGGGCGACCTTGTCCACGCCGCCGTCGCGCACGGGCCAGAGATGGCGGTGCGGCGCGCGGGCCAGCAGCCGGTCGAGGTCGCCGGGCGGCGAGGCGGGATCGAAGTTCAGGACGAGCGTGGTCATGGCGCGGGCGGACTCCGGGAGCTGAACCTGGTGCAGCTTGCCTCCCGGGTTTTTATCCCGCCGTGATCCCCTGTCCTTCAGGACAGAGGCCGCATCTCTCGGTCCAGCCGTTCCCTGGGGAACCGGAACCCTAGATGCCTGCACCGGTGGCGACGCTAGCCGCCCGCCTTGCCCCTGTCAAACCGCGGCCGCGCAAGGCCGGGTTGCCCCCGTCGGGGAGGTTTCCGGAGCCCCCTATGCCTTCGGGGTGTTCCGCCGCCCCGGCGGTGGAGACCATCGCGGAGACCCTCCGTCGGATTGGCCGCGAAGCCCTCCGTCTGCGGCGTCGGCCCGGGACACGGGACGCGCTTAAATGCCCCCATCGATTTTGCCGCCCTGTGTCGAGCGGTCGTGGAGCAGCGAAGGGGGACGGGGTGATCCAGCTGAGGTCCGACAAGCCTGCCGCGAAACACCTGGTCGTCGTCGAGGCCTATGACGGGCTGGCCGACTACCATTCCGACGATCCCCAGGCGCGCCTGGCCGCGCGCGGGCTCGGCCTGCCGCTGACCGAGCTGGCGGCGGTCCTGGGATGCCGGGTGACCGTGCTGACCTGGGACGATTTCCTGCGCTACGAGACCAAGCCCGGCGCCTTCCCCACCTGGGACCCGCGGGCCACCCGGCCGTCCGACGCGCCCGGCCCCGCGCCCACGGCGGATTTCGGCCCGGCGGTGCGCTCGGTCGAGATCCCGGCGCGCGACCCCGACCATCGGCTGGACCTGGCGCTGGCCGGCTGCGGTCCCCGCCTGCTGGGGCTGCTGGCCGAGAGCGACCCGCTCTTCGCGCTCTCCTTCATGCTGGAGCGGCACCTGGAGGAGCTGCACGCCACCGACCCGATCGACGCGCTGGTGCTGCCGATGCGCGGTGGCCTGGGCTACGTCATGCAGATGGCGCGCGCCACCGGCTGCGGCGCGCTGACCCGCGTGCCCGTCGCCCTGGTCGTCACCGACCGGTCGGCGGACCGGCAGGCGGCCGACCAGGAGGGGCTCTGGACCAAGCCTGCGCTCACCCGCCGCCAGATGGAGGACCTCTCGCTGGCCCTGGCCGACGGCACGCTGGTCTTCGGTCCGCGTGGGGAGGCGGTGGCGCGGGCCGGCCGGCTGCCCGACGCGCCGGTGCCGGTGCTGGTGCCGCGCGACGTGCCGGCGGGCCTGCTCGACGCCATCGCCACCATGGCCGAGACGCCGCGCGCCGGCCGCGCCCAGCCCTTCCTGCAAGGGCCCTGGCGTGGGTCGGACGGAGTGCTGGCGGCGCTGGACGGGGCGCGGCTGATGCAGGACCGCTGGGGCATGCCGGCCCTGTCGGTCGCCTGCGCCGGCACCGACATGACTTTCGCGCCCATGGCGCCGCGCCGCTTCCAGGACTATTGGTCCTCGCGCGGCTTCGTGCGGGAGATGGTCGGCGCGGGCGTCTGGCGCTTCCGGCCGGGCCGCGCCGACCTGGGCGGCGGACTGCCCGTCCGCCTCTGCCCCGCCGCCGCGTCCTACCTGCCCGAGCTCTGGTCGGAGCTGGCGCGGGGTACGCTGCCGGTGCTGTCGCCGGCGGTGGCCGAGGGGCTGGCACCCGGCGAGGAGCTGCCGGCGATCTGCCTGCTCGGCGATGCGCCCGGCCCCGAGGAGATCGCCGCCAAGCTGGAGACGCTGGCGGGCACCCGGCCGGAGGCGCTGGACCAGGCGCGCCGCGCGCTGTGCCGGGCGGTGGTGCGGGCCCACCGGGGCGCCGGCCGCGTCGCCCGCTTCGAAGCGCTGGTGGAGACCCTGCGCGGCCTGACGGCGACCCTGCCCGAGCGCCAGGATCTGGGCCTGTGCGCCCGGCTGCTGCTGGACCGCCGGCGCTCCCTGGCCGAGATCGCCGCGGAGCCGCAGCCGGCGCGCCCCTTCGACATGGATCTGCGCCCGGGCACGCTGGCCGTGGTCGTCGCCTGCTACGAGATGGGCGCGCTGCTGGTGGAGACGGTGGAGAGCGTCTGGGCCGCCACCCGCCGCCCGGACGAGCTCATCGTCGTGGACGACGGCTCCCCCGGGGCGGCCACGCGCGAGGCCATCGCCAGGCTTGAGGCGGAGGCCAGGGCGCGGCGGCTGCCGTTGCATGTGCTGCGCCAGCCGAACCGCGGCCTTTCGGGCGCCCGCAACACCGGCCTGCAGGCGGCCAGGAGCGAATTCGTCTCCTTCATCGACGGCGATGACCTGATCGGCCCGGATTTCTACAGGCTGGCCCTGAATGTCATGTGCCGGCATCCGGAGATCGGCGGCGTGGCGGCCTGGGCGGAGACCTTCGGCGAGGGCGTGGCGCCCGGCTTCTGGAACGCGCCGCAGCCGGAGCTGCCCGCCCTGCTGGTCGAGAACATGGTGTTCGTGCCCTGCATGATGCGCACGGCCCTGCTGCGCGGTCTCGGCGGCTACGATGCCGGCCAGCGCTTCAATTACGAGGATTGGGAACTGCCCGTGCGGCTGCTGGCGGCGGGCCACCCGATCGTCACGCTGCCGCGCTACCAGCAGCGCTACCGGGTGCGCGGCGACAGCCTGCTGCGCAGCCTGACCGACGTGCAGAACCAGGTGATGCGCGAGCGCATGCTGGAGACGCACCGCGCCACGGCCGCCCGCTTCGCCATGGAGCTGCCGATGCTGATCGAAGGGCGGGCCATGCGGCGCGAGGCCGACCGCCAGCGCATGGAAGCGCTGAGGGCCGCGGCGCCTCCCCCCGCTCCCTCCTCCGCGCTGCAGGGGTTGAGACGCGCCGGCCAGGCCCTGCGAAGAGCCGCCGGGACCACCGCCGCCGCCTTCGGACTTGTCGACAGCCCCGTCACCGGGAAAAACGCCCGATGAAGCACCTGATCCTGTCGCGGGAATACCCGCCCGCCCCCTACGCCCCCGGCGGCATCGGCACCTATGTCCGCAACATCGCTCGCATCCTCGCCGAGCGGGGCGAGATCGTCCACGTCATCGGCCAGCGCTGGAAGGACGCGCCGAAGATGCGGGAGGTCCTGTGCGAGGGCCGGCTGATCATCCACCGCATCGCCGAGGACGACCCGCCGCGCGGGCTGGCGCCGCTGGATCTTGACGGGCAATGGGCCGAGGACCTGGCGGGGGTCAAGCGGTCGGTCTTCCCCAACCAGTGGTTCTCGCTGCAGGCGGCGCACCTGGCGGAGCGGCTGATCCAGGAGGAGGGCATCGACGTCGTCGAGGCGCAGGAGTGGGAGGCGCCGCTCTACCATTTCCTGGTCCGCCGCAGCCTGGGCCTGGGGCCCGCGCGCAAGCCGCCCTGCATCGTCCACCTGCACTCGCCGACCGAGATGATCGCGCGCTCCAACGGCGTGGATCTGCGCGACCCCACCATCCTCGCCATGAAGCGGATGGAGGACCACTGCATCGCCGCCGCCGACGCGCTGCTCTGCCCCAGCCGCTACCTGGCCCGGCAGTCGGAGGACCTCTACGACTTGGCCGCCGGCAGCGTGAAGGTCATCCGCCTGCCCGTCGGCTCGCTCTCCCCGGTGGAACGCGACGAGCGCACCTGGGACGAGGGCATGATCACCTATGTCGGCCGGCTGGAGGCCCGCAAGGGCGTCGGCGAGTGGGTGGAGGCGGCGATCCGCGTCGCCCGCGACGACCCGAAGGTGCAGTTCGACTTCATCGGTGCCGACACTTCCACCGGCTGGACCGACCCGTCGCGCAACCGCTCGATGATCGCGACGCTGCAGGCCCGCATCCCCGAGCCGATGCGCTGGCGCTTCCGCTTCCACGGCGCCAAGCCGCGCGAGGAGCTGCCGGCCCTGCTGGCGCGGGCGCGGGCGGCGGTGGTGCCGTCGCGCTGGGAGAACTTCCCCAACACCTGCATCGAGGCCATGGCGTCCGGCCTGCCCGTCATCGCCACCCGGCTGGGCGGCATGGCGGAGATGCTGGAGGACGGTCGCACCGGCTGGCTCGCCCAGGGCGAGACGATGGCGGAGATGGTGGACGGGCTGGAGCAGGCGCTCCGCCGCTGCCTGGCCGAGACGCCCGCCCGCCGCCGGGTCATGGGCGAGCAGGCGGCCGAGGCCGTGCGGGTCCTATGCGACAATGACCGCACCTTCCAGGAGCATGTCGCCTTCCGCACCGAGGTGGCCCGCCGCGGCGCCAAGCGCTCGGTCGCCCTGCCGAACGCCGCCCGCAGCGCCGCCGAGATCAGGCGCGGCATTGGCGTGGTCGCCTGGATCGACGGGACCGAGGGGGCGGAGGCGCTGCTGGACGCGTTGGCGGGCCAGACCCTGGCCCCGGCGGCGCTGGCGATCGTCCACGACCCCGCCGCCGTCCCACCGGGCCTGGAGCTGGAGCGGCGGGCCCGCGCGGCTGGCGGCATCGCCATGGCGGCGGCGCCCCTGACCGCGGCCGAGGCCTGGAACCAGGGCTTCCAGGCGGTGCGGGGCGTGCGCCCGCCGCTGGGCTGGGTGTTCCTGGACCGGCACGACCGGCTGCGGCCCGACGCTCTGGCGAAGCTGGAGGCGGCGATGGCCGCCTGCCCGCAGGCCGGCATCCTTTCCTTCTGGACCGCCAGCGCCGACGGCCATGTCTCCGCCCCGCCCTGTCCCGGCTTCCCGCACCAATGGGCGCAGAACGAGGTGGCGCGCGCCTCCGCCTTCCGCGACGAGGCGATCGAGGGCATCGCCCCCTTCCCGCCCGACGCGCCGGCCGAGGGAGACCTCTGGGCGCTGGCGAACGGCGTGCTGGGGCGCGGCTGGAAGTCGGTGGTCTATCCGGAGTTCCTGGCGACGCGCGAGTCCGCCGGCACGCTGGACTGGATGCGCCTGCCCGCCTACCAGGAGACCCGCCGCCGCCTGCTGAAGCGGCTGCCCGCCCCGGCACCGGCGGACTTCCTGGCCTATCTCGACCTGCACGCGCCGCTGCCGGCCATCGCCCCGCCGCTGCCGCCGGCGCACCAGCCGCCTCCGCCGCGCTTCGCCCGGCTGCGCCGCTACCCGCTGTTCAAGGGGCTGCTGGAGCCCCACCGCCTCGGCCCCGGGCTCGCCCGCCGCTGGGGAAAGCTGAAGCAGCGCCTGCGCCCCGACACCAACCCCAGCGCCCCCAACCCCAGCCTGGAGCGCGCCTCATGACCGGCCGCAACGCCCCGCTGATCACCGTCATCATCTGCACCCACAACCGCGCCGGCTACCTGCGCGACGCGATGGCGAGCATCATCCGCCAGGACTTCCCCCGGACGGATTACGAGCTGCTGGTGGTGGACAACGCCTCCACCGACGGCACGCGGGAGGTGGTGGAGAGCTTCCGCGACCAGGGCCCGGTCCGCTACGTCCACGAGCCGCGGCTGGGCCTGTGCAACGCCCGCAACACCGGCTGGCGGGCGGCGGCCGGACGCATCGCCGCCTATTTCGACGACGACGCCATCGCCCTGCCGGGCTGGCTGGCGGCGGTCAAGGAGGGGTTCGACCGCGATCGTGGCGCCGGTGTGGTCGGCGGCCGGGTGGACCCGATCTGGAAGGGCGAGCGTCCCGCCTGGCTGTCCGACGGCATCGCCGCTTCGCTCACCATCGTCGACTGGGGTCCGGAGGTGAAGCGGATCGAGGATCTCGACCGGGAATGGGTGGTCGGGGCCAACATGGCCATCCCGGTGGTGCTGCTGGAGAAGGTCGGCGGCTTCCATCCCAAGCTGGACCGCGTCGGCAACAACATGCTGTCCAGCGGCGATGTGTTCCTGGCGAAGAAGATCGTCGAGCAGGGACATGCCTGCCTTTACCATCCCGGCATGGCGATCCGGCACTTGGTGCCGCCGCAGCGCCTGGTCCAGGACTGGTTCCTGCGCCGCTACTATTGGCAGGGCGTCTCGGACGCCGTCATGGAGCTGATCGAGACGCGCCCCGGCCGCCTCGCCCGGCTGTACCGCGCCGCCGGCCGCACCCGGTCGCTGCTCGGCCGCGGCCGGCAGCTGGGCACGCTCGCCAAGCGGACCGACGACCCGGACCGCTTCCAGAACCAATGCTTCACCCTGATCGAGTTGGGCCACATCGCTGGCCTGCTCGGCGCCGCCCGGATCTGAGCCATGAACCGCCCCCTCCGCGTCCAGTTCGAGCATACCCGCTTCCCGCACTGGGGCGGCCATTCCGGCTTCCACCAGCTGGCCCGCCACCTGGACCCGGGCGCCTTCCGCGCCGAGCTTCACGGCGCGCCCGACAATCACGAGGACTTCCCCCGGGTGCCCGAGGCGGTCGGCGCCTGGCTGAAGCGGCGCATCCAGGCCGGCGGCATGAGCTGGTACAAGCTGTCCGACCTGAAGGCGGAGATGCGGCTGCTGCCGGCCTGCCTGAAGGGCGAGCTGGACGTGGTGCATTTCCTGGACGGGGAGCATGCCGGCCAGTACCTGCCGCGCGCGCTGAAGGCGATGGGTCGCCGGCGCCCGGTCACGGTCGCCACCTTCCACCAGCCGCCCTCGGTCCTGCCTGATGTCATCGACCCCAGGGTGGTGGCGGCATTCGACCACGTCACCCTGGTCTCCCCCTCGCAGCTGCCGTTCTTCCAGGGGCTGGTGCCCGAGGAGCGGCTGCACGTGATCCTGCACGGCATCGATACGGAGTTCTTCCGCCCGCCCCCCGCCCGCCAGCGCGGCAAGCGGCTGCGCTGCGTGACGGTCGGGCACTGGCTGCGCGACTGGACGGCCATGCGTGCCGTCGCCGGGCTGCTGCACGACGACCCGGACATCGAGTTCGATCTGGTCACCGGCGCCGAGACCGGGCTGGAGGGCATGCCGCGGGTGCGCAAGCATGCCGGACTGTCGGACGAGGCGCTGGCCGATCTCTACCGGCAGGCGGACGTGCTGCTGCTGCCGCTGACCGACGCCACCGCCAACAACGCCCTGCTGGAGGGCATAGCCTGCGGCCTGCCCGTCGTCAGCAGCGACATTGAGGCGGTCCGCGCCTACACCCCCGGCGGCGAGGCCATCCGGGTCAAGGGCAACGACCCGGCCGCCCTGGCCGCCGCGCTGCAGACGCTGCGCGACGAGCCGGACCGGCGCCTCGCCATGGGTCGGCTGGCCCGGGCGCGGGCGGAGGAGCTGTCCTGGCCGGTGCAGGCGGCGCTGCATGGCGAACTCTACGCCCGCGCGCTGGAGCGGGACCTGCCGAAGCCGGCGCCGATCCGCGCCCCGGCCCCGGCGCCCACCGGCCGCCTCTTCTGCTCCAAGCCCTTCACCTGGTTCGAGGTGTCACGGGGCGCGGAGGAGGGCGAGGCCTATATGTGCTGCCCGGCCTGGCTGGACACGCCCATCGGCAACCTCACCCGGCAGAGCGTGGACGAGGTCTGGAACGGCGAGACGGCGCAGAGCATCCGCCGCTCGGTCCTGGACGGCAGCTTCAGCTACTGCAACGCGCGGCGCTGCCCGCACCTGCAGCGGGTCGACGGGCCGGTCAGCCGGGTCGAGGACGTGACCGACGCCCGCATGCTGGAGGTGCTGGCGCGCGAGCTCACCGTCGTTCCCTACGGCCCGCGCGACATCAACTGCAGCTTCGACCGTTCCTGCAACCTGTCCTGCCCCAGCTGCCGCACGCAGCTGATCATGGAGACCAAATCCGCCGACCGGATCACGGGCCTGCAGCGCACCATCGAGACGCAGGCGCTGAAGGATGCGGAGCTGCTCTACATCACTGGTTCCGGCGACCCGTTCGGCAGCCCCTATTTCCGCAAATGGCTGCAGACCATGAAGCGGGAGAACATGCCGAAGCTGAAGCGGCTGCATCTCCACTCCAACGGGCTGCTCTGGACGCCGCGCATCTGGGAGAGCATCCCGGGGGAGATCCGCGCCCTGGTGCGCTCCTGCGACATCTCCATCGACGCGGCGACGCCGGCCACATATGCCGAGAACCGCCGCGGCGGCGAGTTCGACATCCTGCTGGAGCGGCTGGAGTTCATCGCCCGGCTGCGCCGTGAGGGTCCGCTGGAGTGGTTCGGCATCAACATGACGGTGCAGGCCAACAACTTCCGGGAGATGACCGCCTTCGCCGCCCTGGGCCGCCGGTTCGGCGCCGACGTGGTGTCCTTCGCTCAGATCACCAACTGGGGCACCTTCAGCGCCGAGGAGTTCGCCGCCCGCGCCGTCCACAAGCAGGAGCACCCGGAACACGCGGAATTCCGCCGGGTGCTGGCCGATCCCGCGCTGCACGCGCCCGGCATCTATCTCTCCAACCTGTCCGACCTGTCCGGCCGGGCGGCGGCGGAGGTGGCCCTGCCCTGGTGATCCCCCTTCCCCCGCCCCCCTCCGCCGCGCCAGAATGCCGCCCAACGACCGGGGCGGCGTCGGGCCGGCCGGCTGGGGATCAAGGGGAAGGAACAGCATGAGCGCGCTCAAGGATGTGGTGATCGTCGGGGCGGTGCGCACCGCCATCGGCAGCTTCGGCGGCAGCCTGAAGGACATGGCGCCGGCCGATCTGGGCGCGCTGGTGATCCGCGAGGCGTTGCGCCGCGCCGACGTGGCGCCCGACGATGTCGGCCACGTCGTGATGGGGCAGGTGATCCAGTCGCATCCGCACGACGCCTATCTCGCCCGCGTCTCCGCCATGCGCGCCGGCCTGCCGGCCAAGGTGCCGGCGCTGACGCTGAACCGCCTGTGCGGTTCGGGCATCCAGGCCATCGTCTCGGCGGCGCAGATGATCCGGCTGGGCGAGTGCGCGATCGCGGTCGCCGGCGGCGCCGAGGTCATGAGCAAGGCGCCCTATGTCGTCCCCTCGGCCCGCTGGGGCACCAAGATGGGCGACGCCGCCATGGTCGATGCGCTGGTGACCTCGCTGACCGACCCGTTCGGCAACGGCCATATGGGCGTGACGACGGAGAATGTGGCGGCCCAGTGCGGCATCGACCGCGCCGCGCAGGATGCCTTCGCGGTGGAGAGCCACCGCCGCGCCGCCCGCGCCATCAAGGAGGGGTTCTTCAAGAGCCAGATCGTCCCGGTGGAGATCGAGACCCGCAAGGGCAAGGTCGTGTTCGACACGGACGAGCATGTCCGCCCCGAGGCGTCCATCGAGGACATGGGCAAGCTGAAGCCGGTCTTCCGCAAGGACGGCTCGGTCACGGCCGGCAACGCCTCGGGCATCAATGACGGCGCCGCCGCCCTGGTGCTGATGAGCGCCGAGGAGGCGCAGCGCCGCGGGCTGAAGCCGCTGGCCCGCATCGTCTCCTGGGGCCATGGCGGCGTCGAGCCGGGCGTCATGGGGCTGGGCCCGGTCGAGGCCGTGCCGCAGGCGCTGGAGCGCGCCGGCCTGGCGGTCGCCGACATGGACGTGATCGAGAGCAACGAGGCCTTCGCGGCCCAGGCCTGCGCCGTCTCGGCACAGCTGGGCTTCCCGGCGGAGAAGACCAACCCCAACGGCGGCGCGGTCGCGCTGGGCCATCCGGTGGGCGCCAGCGGCGCCATCATCACGGTCAAGACCCTGTACGAGCTGGAGCGCACGGGCGCCAGGCGCGGCCTCGCCACCATGTGCATCGGCGGCGGCCAGGGCATCGCCCTGGTGGTGGAGCGGGTCTGAGAGGTCCTGTGACCGGGGCCTGTGACCCCGGTCACTGAAATGCCGCTGGACGGGGTGCGGGCACGAAGCTTGCCGGCACCCCGTCCGGTTTGGTTACTCCGTTACAAGAAGCTGCCCATCCAACCGCACAATTGCCGCATGCGGCATCTTCAGAAACATACGCAACATGCTGTTTTCATGACGATTCCCCTTTGTTCCCGCATGGCAGCCCCATCGAATGCTGCAGTGCAACACCACGGGAAAAGGGGTTAACAAGGCGCCCAACAACCACTTCGGGTTCCTGTCATGAGCAAGATTCATTTCGCCGGCCTCGCCGCCGCCCTGCTGGTCACCAGCGCCGCCGGCGCGACGCTGAACCACGCCAGCACCAGCCAGTCGCGCGCCGAGCGCCGCGTCGCCCTGTCCGAGATCAGCGTCGCCACCGCGGCCGACAGCCGCCTCGTCCCGGCCGACGGGATCATGGGCGAGATCGTGGTGACCGCGGTCACCAACGGCCGTCCGCTCGGCGAAGTCGTGGTGGTGGCCCAGCGCCTGCGCTGAGCGCCCCGCCCCGGGGTGCCTCAGACCGAGGCGGCCATCTGGTAGCGGCGGAAGCCGGAGAGCAGGTTCACCGCCAGGTGCGGCCCGTCCCGGTAGGCCTCGTCGGTCAGTTCGCGCTCCAGGAAGTCGCTGAAGGAATGGCGGTCCTCGTCCGGGATGCTGCCCGGGTTGGCGAAGCCCATCGACCAGGCGCCGAAGGCCCGCTCGGCGATCGCGAACTTGATCAGCGTGGTCACGTCGCGGTGCCGGGGATCGCTGGTGATGCGGCGGTAGAGCGCCAGGACGGCCGCGCGCGGCCCCTCCAGGGCCTGCATGAAGCGGCCGTTCTTGTGTAGCAGCATGCCCGTGATGCCGGCCCGCTCATTGTGGGACCGGGCCTGGCGGAGCAGCAGCAGCAAATCGTCGTCGGACATGGGCGCCGTGCTGGCGCTGACATAGACGACGCACATCAGGTCGGTGTCAGGCATCTTATCGCTCTCGGCTCCGCGGCAGGCTCAGCTTGCCGTACTCGCCGCCGAAAGGGCAACCGGTTCATGAGGGGATTGCGCTGAATGTGCGCGGCAATGCGTCGCGCGCAATCGGGGCATTCCACGGGCCGGCGCTGGAGAATGCCGTTTCCGCCTCGCCCGCCGCCGCGCGGCACGGTACTTACAGGCGTCTCCCTCCAGAGCGTGCCGCCCCGCCATGCCCAAGCGCCTCGCCCCGTTCCTGGCCCGTCACGAGGTCTCGCCGCCGTCGCTGGCGGGCGGGCTGAAATCGGCGCTCGGCGGCGGGCTGGCCGTCGCGGCGCTGGGCGGTCTGGCGGCGGTGACCGGCCAGCCGCTGCTGCTGGCGCCGTTCGGGGCGAGCTGCGTCATCCTCTTCACCCAGCCCTCCAGCCCGCTCGCCCAGCCGGCCAACGTACTGTTCGGCTATCTGGCCGCCTCGCTGGTCTGCGTGGCGCTGGGCATGGTCCTGCCGCCGGCCTGGTGGGTGGCGGCCCTGGGCGTGGGCGCGGCGATGCTGGCGATGCTGCTGCTGCGCGTGACCCACCCGCCGGCCGGCGCGGTGCCGATCCTGCTGCTGACCGGCGGGGCGGCGCCGGGACCGCTGCTGAAGGCGGTGGCGACCGGCTCCATCGGGCTGGTGGCGCTCGCCACCCTGTTCCACGCCCTGCCGCCCTTCGCCACCCAGTACCCGCGCCGCTGAACCGGAGCGGGGCGGCAGCGCTGCGACTTCGGCCACGACTTCGGCCACAACTTCGAAGGATCACTACCCCCTCTTCCCAACCTTTTGGGCGGGGACGCTCCATCGCAATAATCCCTAGGGATTCCCACATCCAGAAGTCCGGCATGAAGGCCGGACGGTGGCAATCCCAAGTGATGGGCGGCGCCGAAAGCGGCGCCCTCGAACGGAGCGCATGTCGACCATCCAGCATCCGCACGACCGCCCTTTCCGCAGCGAGGAGGGGGCGACCCTGGCCAGCGCCTTCGAGGCGCACGTGCCCGACCCCGGCCAGCCCCGCCGCAGCCTGATCTCCGTTCTCGAGGAGTGGGCCGCCGCCGAGGGCATGGAGGGCGCCGCCGTGGAGCCGCCGCCGGCCCCCGCGCCGCCGCCCGTCCCCTCCGCCCGGTCCTACGCGACACCGGAATTCGTTCCGCCCGCCGAGGCGCCGCTCCCGCCGCACGAAGGCCTTGCGGTGCCGCTCTCCTGGGAAGACCAGGTTGCGACGGATGAAGCCGCGGCGGCGGAGCGCGCCATTCCCCTCGACATCTCCGCCGACGACGGGGTCCCCGACGCCGGACCGGCGCCCCTGCCCTTCCAGGAGGAAATCCAGGAGGAGCCGCTCGACGAGCCCTATTGGAAGCCGCATCGGGAACCGGCGGAGCCCGCGGCGGAGTGGGCCTACCCCTATGAGCCGGCGCCCATGCTGGCCGCGCCCCCCCGCTACGAGGCCCCCGCGCCGGCCCGGAGCAGTGGCACGGGCGTGCGCCGGGCCTTGCTGGCCGTGGCGCTGGTCGCCGCGGCGGCGGGCGGCTATCTGGCCGGCACCTCCGACCGGTGGAGCGCCCTCTGGAGCCCCGCGCCCTCCGGATCGCTCGAAGCCGCCGAGCCGACCCGCGCGGCGCCGGCGGCCACGCGGGTGGCGGAGGCGCCCGCCGTGGCGCCACAGACCATTCCTACGCCGCTCCCCCAGGCGCAGGAGGCAAGGCCCGAGGCCCCCCCGACCGCCGAGTCCGCGCCGGCCTCCGAACCCGCCGCCTGGACCGAACCGGTGCCGCCCAGGACCGCCTCGGCCGAGCGCCAGCCGCGCCGCACCGCCGAGCCCGCCCCGACGAGGCCCACGCCCGCCGCGCAGGCGTCAACGGCCCGGGCGCCCGAAGACGATGAGCTGGCGCTTTCCACCGGGCCGCGCATCGTCATCCACTATGCCCGCGGCAGTGCCCGGGGCACGGCGGCCGCCGAGCGCCTGCGGCGCGAGCTGCTCGCCCTCGACCTGCCGGAGCCTGAGCTGAAGCCGGTCTCATTCCACTTCCGGAACGACAGCGTCCGCCTGTTCCACGACGAGGACCGCGCGCTTGCCCGCCGGGTGGACGCCGAGCTGGCGGAGGCGCTGGGCCAGCGCTCGGCGCCGTCGATCCAGGATTACCGCCGCTTCCAGCCGGCGCCGCGCCCCGGCACGGTGGAGGTCTGGATCTCGCCGGAGCCCTGAAATCGGCCTCCCTACCACCGAAGGGGCGGCATACCCCCGCCTCCCTCTAGCCAGGAGCGCCATTCCCGTGGAATATCTTGGCGCATGACATCAGGGGAAGTGAGAGAGGCGAGATGAGCAGGTACGAGGAGCGGGTCTACCGGTCGAGCACCAGCAACCAGCGGCCCGACAAGTCCACGCTGCAGAAGCAGCTGGCGCGGCTGCGCGGCGACCTGGAGCAGTACGTCGTCCGCAATCCGGGCGGCCCCATGATCCAGCCGCTGAAGGCCCGCATCCGCGAGGTCGAGGAGAGCCTCGCCAACATCAAGGCTGCCGAGGAGCGGCGCGCCAAGGCCGACCAGGACCGGGCCGAGCGCGACAATGAGAGCGCCAGCGGCCGCGTCACCGCCAGCGCCGGCCGCTTCCCGCCCCGCGCCCGTCCGACCTGAGGGACGGTTCCGAGCGGAAAGTTCCAGGCCCTGCCGAAAGTGAATGGTTCCCCTGCCCTATTGCGGGGGAACCACGACCATACGCCCATTGCGGATTCGGGCCGGAAGGCCCATCTTATCGCTTAGATGAAGCGAGACGACATCCGCATCCCCCCGGGGGATGAACCCGTCGCCGTCCCAGCTATGCGGGCCGGCGCGGACTCCGACACCGAAGGCGCCGCCAAGACGGCCGCCATCATTCCCTTCAACCAATACAAGGAATTCGGTCAGCGCTGGCCCGTGCCGGGCAAGGCTGAGGTCCTCGTCGTGCCCCTGGGCGGCCTCGGCCGCATCGGCATGAACTGGACCCTGTACGGCCATGCCGGCAAGTGGCTGCTGGTCGACGCCGGCATCGCCTTCCCCGGCGAGGAGCTGGAGGACGTGGACGCCATCGTCCCCGATCCGGCCTTCCTCAAGCCGATCCAGGACCGTCTGATCGGCCTGGTGGTGACGCACGCCCACGAGGACCATATCGGCGGCATCGACAAGCTGTGGCCGGCGGCGATCGACTGCCCGATCTGGTCGACGCCCTTCGCCCGCGCCACGCTGGAGCGCCGCTTCGACGAGTGCGGCACCCTCGATACCGTCGACCTGCGCACCTTCAAGGTGGGCGACCGGTTCGAGATCGGCCCGTTCAAGCTGCGATCGGTGCGGATGACGCACTCGATCCCGGAGCCGGTGTCGCTGGCGATCACCACGGCCGCCGGCACGGTCATGCATTCGGGCGACTGGAAGCTGGACCCGGAGCCGCTGATCGGCGACGCGACCGACCTGATTGCCCTGCGCGAGATCGGCGACCAGGGCGTGCTGGCGATGCTGTGCGACAGCACCAATGCCCACAAGGACATGGAGCGCACCTCGGAGTCCCAGGTGCGCGACGCGTTCCGCCGCCTGTTCGAGACGCGCACCGGCCAGGTGGCCGTCTGCTGCTTCGCCACCAACGTCGCCCGCATGGCCTCGGCCATCAGCGCGGCGTCGGAGAACGGGCGCTACGTGGCGCTGGCCGGCCGCTCCATGCGCAACCATGAGGAGGCCGCGCGGAGCCTGGGCCTGCTGGACGGGGTGCCGGACATCCTGGCCGAGCCGTCGCACCTGAAGGGCCTGGACGCCCGGCACGTGGCGCTGCTCTGCACCGGCGCGCAGGGTGAGGAGAAGGCGGCGCTGGCCAAGCTGGCCCGCGGCGACTGGCGCATCCCGCCCTTCGGGCGCGGCGACACGGTCGTGCTCTCCGCCCGGATCATCCCCGGCAACGAGGCGGCCGTCGAGGCCATCATGTCGAAGCTGCGGGGCAAGGGCGTCGAGGTCCTCACGGGTCTCGACAGCATCGACGGCATGCCGCTGCACGTGTCGGGCCATCCCGGCGCCGGCGAGCTGCGCGAGATGTACCGGCTGGTGCGCCCGCGCTTCGCCATCCCGGTCCACGGGACGGAGATGCACCTGGACGCCCACGCCCGGCTGGCCCGCGCGGAAGGCGTCGAGGCCGCTCTGGTGACCGAGGAGGCGGAGGTCATCCGCCTGACGCCCCAGGGCGCCCGCGTCATCGGCCGGGTGCACGCCCCGCTGCTGCACCTGGAGCGCGACGAGCGCGGCAACCGCGTGCCGTACCGGCCGGCGGTCGAGGCGTAACTCGCCTCTTGCCGTCATCCCCGCGTTTGCGAAGCTGGCGCGCAGCGACTAGGCGGGGACCCAGGTGATGAGCGTGCTAGACCTATTGAGAAGGGTGCCAGCGGAAACGTTGGCGCCCTTTTTCTTTGCGCCTGAGCGAACCATTACCTTGAGTCCGCACAAGGTCCGCTGGAGAACGGTCGGACGCGCTTATGCTCCCACTAACCGTCATCCCGGCGCAGGCCGGGATGACGGCGGAGGGTGGGAGCGACGGGGGAGAGCCACACGCCCGGTTCGATAGCCCTCTCCTGTTACACGCCCGTTACTTGACAACCCGCCCGAACTGGCAAGGCTGAACCCTCCCGCGATAAAGCGGGGGCCAGGGGGACGTGTGGTAATGAGCGGTGTGTGGAAGCGGGTGCGCGGCGTCGCGGCCCTCGGACTCGTGGCGATGCTGGCGGCGACTCCGGCGCTGGCCGACGCCATCCAGCAGACCAAGGGCAAGTGGGAGGACAAGTTCCGCCAGCTCGAGGTCGACCTGCCGACGCCCAACACCTACCGCACCGCGTCGGGCGCGCCCGGCCATCAGTACTGGCAGCAGCGCGCCGACCACCGCATCCGCGCCCGGCTGGACGAGAAGGCAAAGCGTCTGGAGGCCAGCGGCACCATCCGCTATGTCAACAACTCGCCGGACACGCTACGCTATCTCTGGCTGCAGCTGGACCAGAACATTTACCGCGACGCCAGTATCGCCCGCATGAGCGAGACCGCCACCTCGGGCGGCGGGCGGCGGCCCGGCACCGGCCTGCCCACGGGCGACCGGCTGACCTACGAGAACCTGGCGCGCCAGCAGATCTTCAAGGACATCGAGTACGGCTTCGAGATCAAGGCGGTGGCCGACGAGCGCGGCGGCGCCCTGCCCTACACCATCGTCGACACGATGATGCGCATCGACCTGCCCCGCCCGCTGGTGCCGGGGCAGAGCCTGACCTTTCGCATCGACTGGGCCTTCAACATCGTCGAGGAGGCGCGCATCGGCGGCCGCGGCGGCTATGAGCATTTCCGCGAGACCAACTCCGACCTGTTCTTCCTCGCGCAATGGTTCCCGCGCATGGCGGCCTACACCGACTATGCCGGCTGGCAGCACAAGGCCTTCCTGGGGCGCGGCGAGTTCACGCTGGAGTTCGGCGACTACGAGGTCGCCATCGACGTGCCGGCCGACCACATCGTCTCCTCCACCGGCGAGCTGCAGAACCCGGGCGAGGTGCTCACCGCTGAGCAGCGTGCCCGGCTGGACCGCGCCCGCACCTCCGACAAGCCGGTCTTCATCGTCACCCCCGAGGAGGCGAAGGAGAACGAGAAAGCGACCGACGCCGCCCGCAAGACCTGGATCTTCAAGGCCACCAACGTCCGCGACTTCGCCTTCGCCAGTTCCAACAAGTTCATCTGGGACGCGATGGGCCACAAGCAGGACGACGCCGAGCGGCCGCTGGTACTCGCCATGTCCTTCTACCCGAACGAGGCCGAGCCGCTCTGGTCGAAATACTCGACCCAGAGCATCGTCCACACGATGGAGGTCTATTCGCGCTTCTCCTTCCCCTACCCGTACCCGACCGCCCAGTCGGTGAACACCTGGGAGAGCGGGGGGATGGAGTACCCGATGATCACCTTCAACGGGCGCCGGCCGGTGACCGACAAGAAGACCGGCCAGCGCACCTACTCCTCGGCCGCGAAATACGGGCTGATCGGCGTGGTGATCCATGAGATCGGGCACATCTACTACCCGATGGCCGTGAATTCAGACGAGCGGCAATGGACCTGGATGGACGAGGGCATCAACACCTTCCTCCAGAACGTGGCCCATCTGGAGTGGGAGGAGAATTTCGGCGGGCACGACCGCCAGCCCAACCTGCCCGACCGCATCGTCGAGTACATGCTGAGCCAGAACCAGGTGCCGGTCATGACCCAGTCGGACTCGCTCCTGCAGTTCAGCAACAACAGCTACCAGAAGCCGGCCACCGCCCTGATGATCCTGCGCGAGACGGTGATGGGCCGCGAACTCTTCGACCACGCTTTCCGCGAGTATTCCCGCCGCTGGAAGTTCAAGCGCCCGACCCCGTCGGACTTCTTCCGCAGCATGGAGGACGCCTCGGGCGTCGATCTGGATTGGTTCTGGCGCGGCTGGTTCTACACCACCGACCATGTCGACATCGCGGTCGAGGACGTCCGCGAATACACCATCTCCACCCGCGATCCCGACATCGAGAAGCCGATGGCGCGGGACGAGGAGAAGCGCGAGCAGCCGGAGCCGCTGGCCCAGATCCGCAACCGCGAGGAGGGACGCCAGACCCGGGTGGAGCGCGTGCCCGAGCTGCGCGACTTCTACAATGAGAACGACAAGCACGCCGTCACCAACAAGGACCGGAACAGCTACGCCGAGCTGATCGAGAAGCTGGAGCCCTGGGAGCGCGAGGCGCTGGAGCGGGCCAGGCGCGACGGCGACTTCGTCTATTTCGTCGACTTCCGCAACAAGGGTGGGCTGGTCATGCCGCTGCCCCTGACCCTGACCTTCGCCGACGGTTCGACGGAGGACTTCCAGGTGCCGGCGGAGGTCTGGCGCTACGACCCGGTCAACGCCACCTCCATGCTGATCCGCTCGAGGCGCATCGTCTCGGTCGAGCTGGACCGCCGCCATGAGATCGCCGATGCCGACCACCAGGACAACCACTTCCCCCGCCGGATCGAGCCCTCGCGCATCGAGCTGTACAAGGCGAAGGACGAGGAGCGCGACCTGATGGCCGACATGCTGGTGGAGCTGCGCAAGGCCAAGACAGGCGAGGAGAGCCCGGCCGAGCCCGGCAAGGAGGTTCCGCTGGCGCCGCCCGGCCAGCCCGCGCCGCAGCCGGGCCGCCCGTGATGCGCCTCGACCGCCGCGCCCTGCTGCTGGCGGCATCCGCCCTGCCGCTGGCAGGCGCGGCCTTTGCCCACCGCGCCAAGCAGTCGATCACGCGGGTGAGCTGGAACGGGCGCACCGGCGCGCTGGAGGTGGTCCACCGCCTGCATGCCCATGACGCCGAGCTGGCGCTGGGCCGTGCCGGCATGACCAACCCGGCGCTAGACGGCGTGGAGGCCAAGGCGCGGCTGGCGCTGATGGTGGAGGAGCAGTTCGCGCTCGCAGAACCCGCCGGCGGCAAGCCCGGCGCACCCCTGCCTCTCGCCATCGTCGGCGCCGAGATCGACGCCGACGAGATCCTGGTCTACCAGGAGCAGAAGCGGAGCGGCCCGCCGGAGGCCCTCTACGTGCGCAACGACCTGCTGCGCGCCGCCTTCCCCGACCAGGTCAACCAGGTGAACCTGGACTTCGGCGCCGGCACCCGCACGCTGGTCTTCCGGGGCGCCGACGGGTGGAAGCAGGTGGCACTGCGGTGAACGCCCCTCACCCATCATCCCCGCGTTTGCGAAGCTGGCGCGCCGCGCCTAGGCGGGGATGACCGCAGAGGAGAGCGCTCGGCTCCCCTCTGCCCGCCGCCCTTACCTTACGGCCGCAGCACCACCTTGACGCAGCCGTCGTGCTTGTCGCGGAACATGCGGTAGGCCTCGGGGCCCTGTTCCAGGCTCATGCGGTGGGTGATGACGAAGCTGGGGTCGATCTGGCCCTCCTCGATGCGCTTCAGAAGGTCCAGCGCGAAGCGGCGGACATGGGTCTGGCCGGTGCGGATGGTCAGGCCCTTGTTCATCATGGCGCCCAGCGGGATCTTGTCGGCCAAGCCGCCATAGACGCCGGGCACCGAGACGATGCCGCCCGGGCGGCAGGCGATGATGGCCTCGCGGAAGACGTGCGCGCGGTCGGTCTCCAGCATCAGGGCGGCCTTGGCCTTGTCCATGATGGCATCGGCGGAGCCGCCGGCATGGGCCTCCAGGCCGACGGCATCGATGCACTTGTCGGGCCCGCGGCCGCCGGTCAGCTCGTTCAGCCGCTCGACAACCGACTCCTGCTCGAAGTCGATGGTGACGGCGCCCAGCTCCCGCGCCATGGCGAGGCGCTCCGGCACCCGGTCGATGGCGATGACCGTGTGCGCGCCCAGCATGAAGGCGCTCTTGATGCAGAACAGCGCCACCGGGCCGCAGCCCCAGACCGCCACAACGTCGGTCTTTTCGATGTCGCAATGGACGGCCGCCTGCCAGCCCGTCGGGAAGATGTCGCCGAGGAACAGCACCTGCTCGTCGGTCAGGCCGGATTTGGGCACCTTCACCGCCGTGGTGTCGGCGAAGGGCACCCGCACATACTCGGCCTGCCCGCCGGCATAGCCGCCGGTGACGTGGCTGTAGCCGAACAGGCCGGCGGTGGGATAGCCCCAGACCTTGGACGCCAGATGGGCGTTGCGGTTGCTGTTCTCGCAGACGGAGAAGTTACCCTTGAGGCACTGCTCGCACTTGCCGCAGGTGATGGTGAAGGGCACCACGACCCGGTCGCCGACCTTCAGATCCTTGACGCCCTTGCCGACTTCGACGATCTCGCCCATGAACTCGTGGCCGAGCACGTCGCCCTTGGCCATGGCCGGATTGTAGCCGTCCATCAGGTGGAGGTCGGAGCCGCAGATGGCGCAGGTCGTGACCTTCACGATCGCGTCCAGCGGCTCCTCGATGCGCGGATCCGGCACCGTGTCGCAGCGGATGTCGCCCTTACCATGCCAGCAAAGCGCGCGCATGCCCGTCTCCTCTCTCACCGATGGGTCTCGGTCGAGAACAGGGGCACCGCGCCGGGGGTTCCCAAATAGGGATGAGGCCTCAGCGCCGCTTCGGGCCGTAGCGCTTGCGCGGCGCTCCCCGGAAGCCGGGCTTGGGCTTGCCCGGCGCGCCGCCGGCGCGCACGCGCGAGCGCATCGCCAGCACCTGGGCCAGACGGTCCGCCACCTCGCCCCGCCGCACCGCCACCAACTCCCGGTCGGGGAAGAGGGCGGGGAACTTGCGGGCCGACCAGTAGTAGAGGTCGCAGGTCCGCGACAGCGCCTCCAAGCCGAGATCGTCCAGCCGATCCAGCCGCATGCCCGCCACCTGCTCCAGGAACAGCGGCTGCTCGCGCTCCAGCGCCCGGCAGGCGGCATAGACCAGGTCCGCGTCGGTCTCGCGCTCCAGGTCGGCCGGCATGAACAGCAGCGTCAGCCGCTCGTCGAAGCCCAGGCGCCGCGCATCCAGCGCCACCGCCATCTTCAGCATCGGCTTGAGGTCGGCGATCTGGTAGGGCGAGCCCTTGGTGTCAGCGGCGGCAAAACATTCCACCAGCGGAACGAGCCTGTCGGTGCCGAGATGCGAGGCCAGCCGCTCCAGCATCATCTTGGTCGGCCGGATGGTGAGCGGCAATCCCGCGTAGATGGCGTGGTTGGCCTCGTCATAGAGCTTGCGCAGCTCGCGCGGGGAGCCGCGCCCGACCACGCCGAACTCGCCGATCTCGAAGCGGCCGTAGCGCCCGGCGCGACCGGCGATCTGCCGGACCTCCGAGCCGTTCAGCGGCCGCAGCTCGCGCCCGTCGAACTTCTCCAGCGTGGTGAAGAGCACGCGGCGTACCGGCAGGTTCAGCCCCATGCCGATGGCGTCGGTCGCCACCACCACGTCGGCCTCGCCCGAGACGAAGCGCTCGGCCTCGCGGCGGCGCACCTCCGGCGCCAGCGCGCCATAGATGACGGCGGCCGACAGGCCCCGGTCGCGCAGCGTCTCGCGCACCGAATGCACCTCGCGGCGGGAGAAGGCGATCAGCGCGTCGCCCTTCTCGACGTCGGCCCATTCCAGGCGGCGGTCGATCTGGCGCAGCGGCACCTTGCGCTCCAGCTCCACGATCTCCAGGCTTTCGCCCAGATGCGCGGCGATGCGCTCGATCACCGGCCGGGCGTCCAGCGAGCCCAGCATGTAGACGGTCTTCGCCGGCGCGCCCACCAGGGCGGCGGACCAGGCCCAGCCGCGCTCCGGGTCGGCCAGCATCTGCACCTCGTCGATGACGGCGACGTCCACGGCCGTGCCGGGGTCCATCATCTCGATGGTGCTGGAGGTGATGCGGGCGCCGGGCACCCGGATCTCCTCCTCGCCGGTCAGCAGGCTGGCGGCGACGCCGTCCTTGTTCAGCCGGTCCATGACCTCCAGCGCCAGCAGGCGCAGCGGCGCCAAGTAGATGCCGGACCCGGCCTCCTTCAGCGCCTGCATGGCGGTGTGGGTCTTGCCCGAGTTGGTCGGGCCGATCACCAGCACCAGCTTGCGCCCCAGCCCGCGGGCGATGGGGAACAGCTCGTCGAACTTGGACAGGTCGAAATGGGTGTCGACGAAGGCGCGGCCCCGCGCATGCACCTTGTCCTGCGACCAGACCGCGAACTCCCGCTCCCAGCGCCGCAGGATGGCGTTCGGGTCGGTCATGTGGTGGGTGGCGCGCCACAGCCGGTCGGCCAGGTTCCGCTCCTCCGCCACACCCTCGGCCGTGGCCTCTCCCCTGATCTCCTCGAAGCGGCGGGTCAGCGTGCGCAGCGCGTCGTCGACGCGGCCGGTCAGCTTGGCGTCGGTCGCCAGCATATCGCGCAGCGCCGGCCCCTCGATCCCCTCCAGCTCCTCCACCGCGTAGGTTCGGTCGATGGAGAGGCGGTAATGGTGCGGCATGCCGTTGAGCGCCAGCTCCACCCGGCGCGCCACGCGCACCCGGTCGGGCACCTGGGCGGGCTCGGCGCCGAAGTCGCCGCCCTTCACCGCGGCGCGGATGCGCGCCAGCAGCTGCGGCCGGCGCGCGGCCTGCTCGGCGCGCGCCGACAGCTCCTCGACGATGGCCTCGGAGCGCTCGGCCGGGACCCACACCTGCTCCTTGTTCGGGAAGGGCATGGGCAGCGGCACCAGCCCCTGCGCCGCCGCCTGGCGCGGCTTGACGAAGCCGAGCGAGGCCAGCGTCGCGCAATCCGGATGGCTGGAGGCCAGCGAGTAGAGCGTGTAGGGGTCCCAGGCCGCCGCGTCCGGAGAGGGATCGTGGGCGGGCGTGTCGGGCGTATGGTCGGTCGTCATCGGCTTCTGGCGCGTCCTTTTTCTTAAGCCACATATGCCTCTTCACAGCCGCTGGTCGAGAGATTCCGGACGCAGGGCTGCCCAGCCTTTCGGCCGCCGGTCCTACGCCCAACACCGCCTTTGCGCCTGTCGTCCCCCTGCCCGGGGCCAGGCCGCTCCTCCATCCGGCGGAAGCACCCCGACCGCTCTATCGAAAGGGTAGGTTTTGGCCGGAACCGCTCCAACCGATCGGCGTTCTCCTCGCGACGATGTCAGGATGCCGGGGGGCGGGCATGACGGCGCTGGGCGGGACTGGGCTGGAGGAACGTCCGAAGCGGGTGGCGGCGCCGCCCCGGCTGGTGAGCGTGGTGGTGCCCGCCTACAACGCCGCCCCCTTCATCCAGGAGGCGGTGGAATCCGCCCTGGCGCAGAGCCACCGCGACCTCGAGGTGATCGTCGTCGATGACGGCTCCACCGACGAGACGGTGGCGATCGTCCGCCGGCTGGTCGCGCGCGACGCCCGCGTCCGGCTGATCCGCCAGCGCAACGGCGGCGTCGCCGCCGCCCGCAACCGGGCCATCCTGGAGGCGCGCGGGACCTATGTCGCGCCGCTGGACGCCGACGATTTCTGGCATCCCGACAAGCTGCGGCTGCAGGTGGCGGCCATGGAGCGGATGGGGCCCGGCTGCGGCATGGCCTATGGCTGGTCGGTCATCGTCGACGCCGCCGGCTGGCGCACCGGCCTGGGCAACCGCGCGCGCCACGAAGGCCGGGTGCTGCCGGCGCTGGTCCGCATGAACTTCATCGGCTGCGCCAGCAACGCGCTGTTCCGGCGCTCGCTGCTGATGGAGATCGGCGGCTATGACGGCACGCTGCGCGACCGGGGCGCCCAGGGCTGCGAGGATTACAAGATCAACCTCCAGGTCGCCGCCCGCGCCACGGTCGCCTGCGTCCCCGCCTTCCTGACCGCCTACCGGCGCCTGCCCGACAGCATGTCCGCCTGCGTCGGCACGATGCGGCGCTCCTGGGAACTGGTGATCGAGGAGACCCGCGCCCGTCATCCGGAGCTGCCGGCCCGCCTGTTCCGCTGGTCGGACGCCTCGCTGTCCTGGTGGCTGTGCTTCAAGCGGGCGCGGGCGGGCGACGGCGCCGGCGCGGCGCGGCTCGCCTGGCGGACGGTGCGCAACGACCCGGCCTTCGCCCTCACGCCCGAGTTCCGCCGGGCCCTGCGCGGCCTGGGCGCGCTGCTGCTCCGCGGCGGGCGGACATCCACCCCGCAGCGCGAGTTCGCCTTCGCCCCCGTCCCCGAGGCGTCGCCGCCCGGATGGGCGGAGCGGCGGCGGGAGCGCGCCCTTTCGCGCATGGCCGAACGCCACAGCGGCGCCCCGGACGCCCCTGTGATGATGGAGCCGGCGCTTGCTGACTGACGATACCCTCGCCCCGGCCGAAGCGCCCGCCCCGCCGGCGCGGGCGGCCGGCACGCTACGCCGCCCCGCCGCCCCGCCGCGCCGGGTTCCGCTGGGCGCGCCACTCGGCGACGACGGGTTCCTGCCGCTGGTCAGCATCGTCATCGCCAGCCACAATTACGAGGCCTATGTCGACGCCGCCATCTCCAGCGCGCTGGGCCAGACCTACCCGCTGCTGGAGGTGATCGTCGTCGACGACGGGTCGGAGGACGGCTCGCCCGCGCGCATCCGCGCCTGGGGCGACAGGATCAGGGCGGTCTTCCGTCCCAATGGCGGCCAGGCGGCGGCCTGGAACACCGGCTGGCGCGCGGCCCGGGGCGACGTGGTGATGTTCCTGGACGCCGACGACCAGTTGCTGCCCGAAGCGGTGGAGCGGGCGGTCCGGGCGTTCCGGCCGGGGATGTCGAAGGTGCAGTTCCCGCTTCAGGTGATCGACCGCCAGGGCGTGCCGCAGCCGGCGCTCTACCCGCCCTTCGAACTGGCCGAGGGCGACATGCGCAGGCGGCTGCTCAGCCAGGGCTACTACCCCTCGGCGCCGACCAGCGGCAATGCTTTCCGCCGCGCGGCGCTGGACGCCATCTTCCCGATACCGGAGCAGCCCTTCCGCATCGGCGCCGACGGCTATGTCATCGCCATCACGGGGCTGCTGGGCACGGTGGGGCGGCTGGACCGGATCTCCGGCTACTACCGCCGGCACGAAGCCAACCGTGGTCCGGCAGGCCGCATGACCCTGGAGCGGATGCGCGGCGAGATGCTGCGGGAGGCGGAGCGATCGCGCCGGCTGGAGCGCTTCGCCGCCACCTGCGGGCTTTCCGCCAAGCGCGACCTCTGCCTGAGGCTGCCCAGCCATGTGCGCAACCGCCTCTACTCCCGCGCCGTCGATCCCAAGGGGCACCCCTGGCCGGGCGACCGCCGGCCGGTCCTGGCGCTGATGGGCCTGCGCGCCCTGTGGCTGGCGCCGGATCGCAGCCGCCGCAAGAAGATCGCGGCCGGGCTGGGGTTCCTGGTCATGGCGGCGCTGCCCAAGCCGATCATGCGCCGCTTCGGGCCCTGGATCCTGGAACCGGAGAAGCGCCCGGCCTGGCTCCGCCGCCTGATGCGCTGAGGATCAGGGCGGCACCGGGCGGACGAACTCCCCGAGGGGACCGGGCAGCGTCTCGGGGTCCGCGGTCTCGTAGGCGGTGGCGCCCAGGATGATCGTGGCGCGCCCCTGCCGGTCCAGCAGCGGCAGCAGTAGCCGCTCGCCCACCAGCAGCGTGTCGTAGGTGTCGTAGACCGTGCCGACATGCACCCCGATGGCCGGCAGCGCCAGCACCGACAGCCAGCGCGCCTCCACCCGGGGCCAGTCGGCCGGGGGCACCAGCTCGTCCAGATGGACGCCGCGCAGCGACCGGCCGAATATCCGCTCGATGACGTCGCCGGCGAGACGGTAGCGGAAGCGCCCCTGCGGGAACCCCTCGTCCGGCATCAGGTCGCACAGCCAGCAGATCGGCAGGGCGTAGGGGATGTCCAGCGGGTCCAGCGCGTCGCGGGACGGCACCCGGCCGCCGGCGAGCCCCAGCCAGTGCGCCAGCAGCCGTCGCAGGCGCGGGTCCCGCAGGGTGTGGAATTCCTCGAGGGCGGGCGGTGTCGGAGGCGTGCCGCTTGGCGCGTCGGCCATTCCACATCCCCATCGGGCCGCCGATCCGGCCGCCCGTCGAACCATTGCCCTGCCGCATCATAATACCACCGCCGCGCGCAAAAGAAAAAGGCCCGCGGCGGTGATGCCGCGGGCCCTTCCCTGTCGACCCGTTCCGGTCGCGCCGCCGGTCAGCTGCCGGGCGAGCGCTGCGGGAAGATGATGACCGAACGACGGTTGGAGGGCTCGCGCACCCCGTCCGCGGTCGGAACCAGCGGGTCGGTCTCGCCCTTGCCGGCGACGGTGACCTGGGCGTTGCCCATGCCCTGGCCGACCAGGTACTCGCGGACTGCCTCGGCGCGGCGCAGCGACAGGCGCTGGTTGTAGGCCGGGTCGCCCGACGTGTCGGCGTGGCCCACCACCTCGATGGCGACGATGTTGCCCTGCTGGGCGTTGCGCACCACGTCGCGCAGCACCTGCTGGGCGTCGGTCGTCAGCTCCGACTTGTCGAAGTCGAAGAAGACGGTGAAGTTGCGCGAGATGGCCGGCGCCGGCGGCGGCGGCGGCGGCGGCGGCGGGGCGGCGACCGGAGCGGCCGCCGGCTCGGCGGCGCGGGGTGCCGCGGCCGGGGCGCCGAAGGTGTAGCGCAGGCCGACCAGCACGGTGTGGGTCTGGTAGTCGAAGACCGTGTCGGTCACCTTGTTGTACCGGACGATGCCGGTGTCGAGGAACCGGTAGCCGACGGTCAGGTCGAGGTTCTCGGAGACGGCGGCGTTGACGCCGGCGCCCACCTGCCAGGCGACGGCGCGGTCACGCTCGCTGATGCTGAGGCCGGAGGCGAACAGGTCGCCGACCCGCTTGAACTTCACGTCCGCGACGCCGACGCCGGCGCCGACATAGGGACGCACCGGGCCGATGGCGTTCAGGTCGTAGTACAGGGCGCCCATGACCGTCAGGGCGTTGACCTTGCCGTTGCCGCCGGCGCGGCCGAAGGCGCCGCCGGCGATGTCGCCGACGGTGCTGCGGGTCCAGCCCACCTCGAGCGCCGGCCGGATGCCGAGCGAGGTGCGGAAGCCGGCCTCGCCGAGGACGGTGATGCCGTCCTTGAAGTCGATCTCGTTACGGAAGCCACGGCTCTCGAGCTCGATGTCCTGGGTCCAGCTCCACCCGCCGGACAGGCCGACATACGGACCCTGCACGAATTCCTGGGCCTGGGCGACGACCGGCATCGCGCAAGCGGCCGCGGCGCCCAGCAAGGCAGCGCGAAGTTTCATTGAGGCTCTCCATCTTTAATCCCGCAGCCTGATGCCACGGGTTCGTCTTGCCGGCTTTATGTTAGACTTAAAGAAGCCGCTGCGAACCCTAGCCACAGCGACTACTACCTAGCGATAGGAACGGCCTATCCTAGATCGCCGGGAACATTAACCATTGGGAGGGGGCGCATAGGATCGCGACGCCGCGATTCAGCCCTGTAACGCCGGCGTAAAACATTGTTTCCGCGGTTGCGGGGGTGGTTCCCCTTCCTCTACCCAGCGCTCCGGACCCGGCGTTCGCCGCAGGTCGGGGTTGCGCCATGAGGGGAATAACCATGCTGAAGTTGACTGCCGCCGCCATCATCGCCCTCGCGGCCACCGGGCCGGCGCTGGCTCTGGACGGCGCCGCGTCCCTGGTGGAGCCGGGCGCTGTCTCCTCCGAGCTGAGCGAGTACAACCTCGTCGCCGACGATGCCGGGACCCTCAGGGTCTTCGCCCGGTCCCGGGCCAATTTCGAGGGCGCCCGCATCTACGTCTCCGCCCGGCGCGGCACCGCCTGGGAGGCGCCGAAGCCGATCGCCTTCACCGACGAGCGGTACCGCGACAGCGATCCCTGGCTGACGCCGGACGGAAAGACGTTGTACTTCATTTCCGACCGCCCGCCCCCCGGCCAGCCCGACAAGAGGGATCTGGACATCTGGCGCGCCACCCGCCAGGGCGAATCCTGGGGCGCGCCGGAGCATCTGGGCGATGCCGTCAACAGCCCGGGCGAGGAGCTGGGGCCGGAACTGCAGGGCGGGGTGCTCTACTTCAACTCCAGCCGCGCCGGCGGCCCGGGCCAGCTGGATTTCTACGCCGCGAAGATGACGGGCGGCGGCTTCGAGCCGGCGCGGGTGCTGCCCGCACCGCTGAACTCGCCCCAGGCCGAGGGCGACTTCACCCTCACCCGCGACGGGACCACGGCCCTGTTCTGGAGCACCCGCGGCGGCAAGGGCGAGATCTACGCCGCCCGCCGCCAGGGCGACGGCTGGGCCGAACCGGTGAAGCTGCCGGCGTCGGTGAACATGGCGTCCTTCCAGATCACGCCGCACCTGTCGCCAGACGGCAAGACCCTGACCTTCGCCAGCGTCAAGGTCCGCGACGGGCAGCCGAAGGGCATGATGGACCTCTACAGCATCGCCACCGACGGGCTGGGCATCCGCTAGGCGGGAGAGCCCAGCGCGCCCAGCGTCTCCGCCACCAGCGGGACCAGGGCGTCGATGGCGGCGGGATCGCGGTCGCCGGCCGCGATCCGGTCCTTCACTCCGCCCAGGGCGTGGCAGAGGCGAACGGCGCCGAAGCTGCCGGCCGAGCCCCGGATGGCATGCACCAGGCGCAGCGCCCGGTCGGTCTCGCCCCGTTCCACCGCCGCCCGCAGGCGCGGCATCTCCTCATCGAGCTGGTCGGCCAGCGCCGCCACCATGCGGGCCAACGCCTCGCCGCCGATGACCGCGCGCAGCTGCGCCACCGCCGCGCCGTCGAGCAGGGGAGGCCTCCGCGCCGCGGCGTCGGCGACGATTCGGGCCAGCGCCTCCCACTCGACCGGCTTCGGCAGGAAGCCGTCGAGGCCGGCCCCGGCCTGGGCGGCGCGGTTCTCCGGCAGGACATCGGCGCTGAGCGCCACCACCGGGATATCGGCCGTCGGGCCCGGCATGCCGCGGATCGCCCGGGTGGCCTCGATGCCGTCCATGACCGGCATCTGCAGGTCCATGAGGACGATGTCGAAGACGGCGCCGGACGCCAGCCGCTCCACCGCCGCGCGGCCGTCCGCCACCGCCTCCACCGTATGGCCCATGCGGACCAGCATGGTCTCGATCAGGGTGCGGTTGACCAGGTTGTCCTCAGCCAGCAGCACCCGGGCCGGGCAAAGCGCCCGCTCGATCCGCGCCGTCTCGCGCTTCGGCTCGCATCCCGGCGGGCAGCGCAGCGCGACCTGGAAGGCGCTGCCCTCCCCCGGCCGGCTGACGACGCGCAGCGTGCCGCCCATGGCGTCGACCAGCGCCTTGGTGATGGCCAGCCCCAGCCCGGTGCCGCCGAAGCGGCGGGTGGTTGAGCCGTCGGCCTGGGTGAAGGGCTGGAACAGGGTCGTCAGCTGCTCCCCGCTCATGCCGATGCCGGTGTCGCGGACGGTGAGGCGGAAATCGACGTCGCCGCCGGCCTCCGCCCCCTCCAGCAGCACCTCGACGGCGCCGCTCTCGGTGAATTTCAGGGCGTTGCCCGCCAGGTTCACCAGGATCTGCCGCAGCCGCACCGGGTCGCAGCGGACATGGCGCGGCAGCTCGGGATCGACCGTCACCGTGAAGGCCAGCCCCTTGTCCCGCGCCAGCGTGGCGAGCAGCCCGTGAACCTCGTGCACCAGGGCCGGCAGGTCGACGTCCACCGCGTCGACCGTGAGCTTGCCTGCCTCGATCTTCGAGAAGTCGAGGATGTCGTTCAGGATGCGCAGCAGCGCCCGGGCGCTGTCATGCAGCGTGTCGACATACTCCCGCTGCTGCGGCGACAGCTCCGTCTCGCGCAGCAGTTCCGCCAAGCCCATGACGCCGGTCATCGGCGTCCGGATCTCGTGGCTCATCATCGCCAGGAACTGGGCGCGGGCTCGCTCGCCGGCCTGGGCGCGCTCCTTGGCGGCCTTCAGCTCGGAGATGTCGGTGGCCGTGCCGGCCACGAAGCGCCCGCCGCCCTCGATCGTGAAGGGGCGCTTGGAGACACGGTAGGTGCGCATCGCGCCGTCGGGACCGGGGAAGGCCTGCTCCTGCACCGTCTCGCGGCCGCTTTCGATGATGGCGCGGTTCTCCGCCTCCCAGGCGCGCGCCACCTCGGGCGGCACCAGGTCGCGGAGCGAGCGGCCCTCCAGCTCCTCCAGCCGCCGGCCCAGATTCTCGGCGTTGGTGGTGTTGGACAGGACGAAGCGCCCCTGATCGTCGTGGACGAACACGGCGTCGGCGACCACGTCCAGGACGGCGCGCAGGAAGGTGCGCCGCTCCGTCGCCGTGCGCTCCAGCCGCCGCAGCTCGGTGACGTCGCGCTCATTGACCAGGATGGCGCGACCGCCGGTCACCGGATCGCGGGCGATGCGCGCGTCCAGACCGTGCCAGCGCATGCCGCGCAGCGTCTCCACCTCCACCAGCTGGGTGTAGACCTCCCCGCGCCGCAGCGCCTCCAGCATCGTCGCGCGCTCCTCGGCCAGCCGGAAATGGCTGCCCGCCCGGTCGAAGCGGCCCTCGATGCCCAGCGCGCCGTAGGCCCGCTTGGCCGCCGGGTTGCGCATCAGCACCTCGCCCTCCTCCGAGTAGAGCGAGATCATGACGCTGGTGTGGGTCAGCGCCTCCACCCCGCGCAGCGTCGCGGCGTCGATGCCGGGATCGATGCGCAGCGCCTCGTGCAGCAGCGCGACGCGCCCGTCCTCCAGCCGGAAGGCGGAGCGGCGCACGCGGCAGCGCACCGGCGTCCCCAGCGGGTAGAAGGTCCACTCGTCCTCATGGACGCCGTCGTGGCGCACATGGTCCAGGATCGCGGCGAGCCGGGTCGCCACCCCCTCGGACATATCGGTGAAGTCGCGGGCGCGGAAGTCATCGAGGCTGGCCGCGCGCCACAGCTCCAGCGCCGCCGGGTTGCCCCAGACCATGCGGCGCCGCTCGGAGTCGAAGACCCAGGTCGGCAGCCAGACCCGCTCCAGCGCCGGCAGGTCGGCGGCGGTGAAGGCGTGGCCCTTGGTTCGGGCGACCGGTTCGGCGGCGGCGATCTGATCCATCGAAGGTATTATTACCTTCGAGAGGACAAAGCCAAGCTTAACAGCGCATGAACGGCAAGGGCGCCGCCGGCGGATGGCCGGGGCGCCCTCGAATGGCCGGAGCGTACGTTCTGGCGGCCGTGCCCGACGGCCGGAGGAGCATCCCGCTCCCCCGGCCCACCGGCACGGCTAGGGAGTGGCGTCAGGCCGCCATCTCGTTGGCCTCGAAGCCGTTGTGCAGCGCCCAGATGGCCGCCTGGGTGCGGTTCGAGGCGCGGATCTTGCGCAGCAGGCTCTTGAGATGGACCTTCACCGTGGCCTCGGTGATGTTCAGGTTCAGCGCGATCATCTTGTTGCTGTGGCCCTGGACCAGGCCGCGCAGGATCTGGCTCTCGCGGGTCGAGAGGCCCTTGTGGCCGGCGCTCGGGCCCATCTCGGTCGCGGCGCCCTGCACCAGCAGCTGGGCGAGGTCGGAGGGGAACACCTTCTCGCCCATCATGACCAGGCGGAGCGCCTGGGCGAGGGCCTGCGGGGTGCGGTCCTTGGTGACGTAGCCGGAGGCGCCGGCCTCGAGCGCCGCGCGGAGGCGGGCGACATCGACCGAGGTGGTCAGGTGGACGACGTGGCTGGCCGGGGCGGCGGCCTTCAGGCCGGCGACGACGCTGCGGACGGAACCACCGTCGCAATCGACCAGGATGACGTCGGCGGTCAGGCCGTCACGGATCATGTCCAGCGCCTCGGCGTCGCTGCGGGCCTCGCCGACGACCACGAAGTCGCTCGGCAGAAGCTGGCGGATGCCCTGGCGGAACAGGGTGCTGCCGTCGATGAGCAGGATATTGACCGTTTGCATGTCGCGTTCCCCTTGGGATGGTGCCGGTTCGTGTGGACCCTTTTTCCCCCGCCGGCCCCCTTAGCGGCAACCCGGCCACTCGGCCATCGCGCCCCGAAATTGGGTGTTGGTGGGCTAGCACCCTCCCCCCATCCGGATAGATGGAAGGAGGGCTTCGCCTAGGCTGGGTAGGTATGAGGGGCGGGAATCCCAGGCATTGCCCCGGTCGCGCCCGGAGCGCCGGACGGCACAGCCGGTCGGGACGGTCTATGACCATAATCATCCCATCGGTCGCGCTAGACGCCCTGACCCTGCCGCCCCGCACTCCGCCACCGGGCAGGACCTACAGTCTAGGGCGGGGGGCATAGCCCCATTTAGGATCGCTAATGAACGCAACAGTCGTTCGCCAGGGCCGTTGTTGCCACGTTCGGAGCCGGGTGAAAAACAATGGCGTGCATTCTCATCGTGGAAGACGAGTGCCTCATCGCGGCGGCGCTCGGCCTCGTGCTCGCGGAAGACGGGCACCAGGTCTGCGGCGTCGCGGCGACCTGCGCGGACGCGCTGGCGAAGGCGGAGCGCTTCCAGCCGGATCTGGCGCTGGTCGATGTCCGGCTGGCGTTCGGATCGTCGGGCATAGACGCCGTGCGTGGCCTGCGCGAACGGCATATACCCTCCATCATGCTCTCCGCCCATGCCCGCGAGGACGAGGCCCGGGCCGCCGGCGCCGTCGGCTATCTGGCCAAGCCCTACTCCGTCCACACGGTGCTGCGCGCGGTGCGCGAGGTGCTCGACGGCCAGGGCGGCTTCCTGCCCGGCCGGACGATCCCCGCCGGCGCCGGCATGGCGGGCTGAGCACTCAGCCGGGCGCCGCCAGCCCGTCGCCCAGCCGCGGCGGGACGCGGCAGAACTGCCAGGCGCCGGCCACGTCGAGGATGAGGCGCGCCTTGGGCGGCTCCCCCTCCTCCCCTGTGCGGGCCGCCGGGCCGGGATCGACCAGCAGCGGCGTGGCGAAGGCCAGCGACAGCCGGTTCGCGGCGAAGCGGTGCGCGCAAGAAGGATCGTCGAAGCGGATCCAGGGCTGGATCAGGACCGGGTGGCCGCGCCGCGTCCCGGCCACCGCCACGCAGCGCGCCACCGCCCGGTCGCCCAGCGCGCCGGGCTCGAAGATCGCGTCGCAGGCCAAGGTGACGGCGAGCGGATGCGAGGGCGGGCCCTGCAGCATCCGGCGGTAAAGCCGCTGATAGTCGGCCATCCCGTGCAGCAGCTTGTCCCAGCCCGGCGCCCATTCCCCGTCGGCGAGGCGCACCAGGTCCGACAGTTCGGCCCGGTTCTGCAGCCGCGCGGCCAGGGCCAGCACCGCCCGGGCGGTACGCAGGCGCCGCCGCAGCGACGCCGGCATGTCGCGCCCCATCAGCCGCGCCACCCGCATGGCCTCGCCCAGCCGGTCCAGATGGAGGAGCAGGCAGCGCTCCCCCGGCGCCTCCAGCAGCGGCTCGTCGCCGCCGGCGAAGCGGGCCAGGCGGGCGGCGAGATATCCGGGATTGTGCGGGCAGTCGGCGGCATGCTCCAGCGAGCCCAGCCGGCGCAGATAGGATGCCGGCACCGGCAAAGCGCCCTCGCCCACCGGCAGCATGCCCGCCGGCCGGTGCGCCAGCCTGATGCCGCAGCCCGGAATCGGGCAGCGCGGCGGCGCCATGCCGAGGAGGTAGTCCGCGGCCGCCACCGCATCCCCCGCCACCTCAGCCCTGCCGATCACCACACCCAAGCCCGCGCTCCCCCGAACGGATGGGCGCGATGGTGCGCCAAACCGGCGCGCGAGGCAAATCCGGCGCGCGGCCTTACTCGGCGGGCACCGGTTCCAGGTCCGCCGCGCGCTGCGCCTCGTCCCGGGGCGCCAGCAGCAGGTACATGGCCGGCGTCACCAGCCGCGACAGGAAGGTGGAGGAGACGAGCCCGCCGATGATCACCACCGCCAGCGGCGAATAGAGGCCGGACGCCTCGATCGCCAGCGGCAGCAGGCCGCCGACCGCCGTGGCCGAGGTCAGCAGGACCGGCAGGAACCGCACCTCGCCCGCCTCCTCGATCGCCTCCTTCAGCGGCACGCCCTGGCGGCGCAGCTGGCTGGTGAAGTCGACCAGCAGGATCGAGTTCTTGATCTCGATGCCGATCAGCGCGACGAAGCCGATGACGGCGGTGAAGCTCAGCGTGTAGCCCGTCGCCCACAGCGCCAGCAGCCCGCCGATGACGCCCAGCGGGATCACGCCCGCCACCACCGCCGTGGCGGCGAAGCTGCGGAACTCCAGGATCAGCACCGCCAGCACGCCGAAGACGGCGATGATGATGGCCGTGCCCAGGCCCGCGAAGCTGCGCGCCTGCGCCTCCGCCTCGCCGCCCGTCTCCACCCGGTAGCCCGGGGGCAGCGGGATGCCGGCCACGGCGCGCTGCACCGCCTGGGTCACCTCGCCGGTGTTGAAGCCGGTGGAGACGAAGGCCGTCACCGTGACCGAGCGCTCCCGGTTGTAACGGTCGATGCGGGCGGGACCCGACTCGAACTGCGGCCGGGTGACGCTGGAGAGCGGCGTGGCGCCCGCCAGGGTCGGCAGGTAGATGTCGCCCAGCGAGTCCAGCTCGTGCCGCTGGCCCATGGGCAGGCGGACGGTCACCGGGAACTCGTCGCCGTCCGCCTCGCGGAAGGAGGCGACGCGCTCGCCCGACAGGGCCAGCCGCACCGCCCGGTCGACCGCGCCGGCCGGCACCCCCAGCACCGCCGCCTTGTCCAGGTCGACGCCGAGATCCAGGTCGGTGCGGTCCAGCCGCATCGGGTTCTGGATGTCGCGGGTGCCGGGCACCTCCTCCATCGCCTGGGTGACGCGGGCGGCGATGTCCTTCAGCACGTCCAGCTCCGCGCCCAGCACGCGGATGGCGACGGGCGCCTCGATCGGCGGGCCGTTCTGGAAGGTGCGGACCAGGATCTGGGCGCCGGGATAGGCGGCCAGGCGCTGGCGCAGCCCGTCCAGCAGCTTGGGGCTCTCCTCCCCGTCCCATTTCTCCAGCTTCACGAAGACCGCGCCGTGGGTCGGGTCGTCCTCGCGCGGCTGGATATTGTAGTAGATGCGTGGGTTGCCGTGCCCGGCATTGCCCATCATCCAGCGCACGCCCGGCAGGGTCCGGACCTGTTCCTCGACGAAGTCCACGGCCTTCCGCGTCTCCGTCAGGGCGGAGCCGTCGGGCAGGTCGACCTCGACCACGAACTGCGGGATCTCGGCCGCCGGGAACAGCGAGAAGCCGATGCGCGGGATAAGCAGCAGCGACCCGGCGAACAGCGCCATCGCCACAGTCACCGTCAGCGCCGGCCGCTCCAGCGCCCGGTGCAGCAGCGGGCGGTATACGGTGTGGATGCCGCGCATGACCGCCTGCAGCGCCGGGTTGCCCTCCGGGTCCTCGTGCTTGGACAGCAGGCGCGCCGCCAGGAACGGGATGATGGTGAGCGCCACGAACAGCGAGGCCGCCACCGTCGCCAGCACCGCCACGGGCAGCGAGCGGATGAACTTGCCGGCACCCTCGGGCAGGAACAGCAGCGGCAGGAAGGCCAGCATCAGCGTGGCGGTGCAGCCCAGCACGGCGACGGCGATCTGGCGCGTGCCCTCGATCGCCGCCTTGGTGCGCGGCAGGCCCTGGCGCAGATGGCGGGCGATGTTCTCGGTGACGACGATGCTGTCGTCCACCAGCAGACCCAGCGCCAGCACGAAGCCCGCGATGGAGAGCTGGTTCAGCGAGTAGCCCATCCATTTCAGCATGGTCACGGCGATGGCGAGCGACAGCGGGATCGCCACCATCACCACCAGCGAGGCGCGCATGCCCAGCGGGATCAGCGTCACCAGCACCAGCGCCAGCGCGATGGCGAAATCGCGGTAGAGGCCGGACAGGCGGTGCGACACGTTCTCCGACTGGTCGAAGCCGCGCTCCATCTTGATCGTGGGCGGCAGCGTCTCCTCGAAGCGGTCGAGCGCGGCGTAGACGCCCTCGCGCAGCTTGAAGATGTTCTGCCCGTCCATCTGGTTGGCGGTCACGAACACCGCGCGCTTGCCGTCGTAGCGGGTGATGTGGTTGGCCTCGTCCGCCGCCCATTCCACCTCGGCCACGTCGCGCACCCGCAGCACCCGGCCGTTGGAGGCCGACACCACGGTGTTGCGCACGTCCTCGATCGTGCCGAAATCGCCGGTGCCCTTGACGTTGAAGCGGCGCTCGCCGGAATGGACCGCGCCCAGCGGCAGGCTCAAGCCCTCGGCCTTCAGCGCGTCGGCGACCGACTGGGCCGGCACGCCCAGCACCGACAGGCGGCCGAGGTCCAGCGCCACGCGGATCTCGCTGCGCGCCTCGCCCCAGACCTCGGTCTCGCGCACGCCGGGCACGCGGTCGATGATGTCCTTGAGGTCGTCGGCCCGCTTCTCCAGCTCGCGGTCGCTGGCGGTGTCGCTGACCAGCGCCACCTGGACGAAGTTGGTCAGGCTGGTCTGGAACTTGCGCACCTCCAGCTTGGCGAGGCCGGCCGGCAGCGTCGGGCGCACGGCATTCACCTCGCGCACCACCTGGTCGTATTTGCGCTCCGGATCGGAACTCCAGTCGAACTCGATGGTGATGGCGGCGGTGCCGTCGCGGGTGCGCGACGTGATCTTGACGACGTCGTCCAGCGCCGACAGCGCGTCCTCGATGGGATCGGTGACCAGCTTCTCCATCTCCAGCGGGTCGGCGCCCGGCAGGACCGCGACCACGATGTTGATGGGCGTGGGGAAGTTGGGGTCCTCGGCGCGCGGGATGGACAGCAGCGCGCTCACCCCCATGGCCGCCAGCATGGCGAAGAGGACCAGGGTGAACTGCCAGTAGCGGACGGAGAAGCCGACGATCCCGTTCATGGCGGCGGCCTCAGCGGGCGGCGGCCGGGGTGGGCGCCGCGGTCGGCAGCTCCACCACGTCGCCGGTGCGCAGGTAGGCGGCGCCGCGCGCCACCACGATCTCGCCGGCCGTCAACCCCCCGGCCACCAGCGTGTTGGGCCCGTCCAGCCCCGCCACGCTGACCATGCGACGGGAGACGGCGCGGGTCGCCGGGTCGACCACGAAGACGCCGGCCTCGGTCCCGAAGCCCTCCAGGATGGCGGCGCTGGGGATGGCGAGCAGGCTGGCGGTGGCGTCGGCGTCGGGCTGGATCAGCACATGGGCGACGCGGCCGCTGACGGCGGCGTCGGGCGATCCCTCCAGCTGCAGCTCCACGTCGAAGACGCCGGTGCGCTTGTCGCTGCGGGCGGCGATGCGGCCGACGCGCGCCGGCAGCGCCTTGCCGTCCAGCGTCACCTCGGCCACGGCGCCGACGCTGACGCGGCCGACGTCGCGGTCGGACAGGCCGACGCGCACGATCATGCCGCTGTCCCGGTCGCCGATGGTCAGCACCGGCGCGCCGGCCGGGACGATCTCGCCCGGCTCCAGCGTGCGGGCCAGCACCACGCCGTCGGCCGGCGCCACGATCGAGGCGAGGCTGCGGTTGAAGGCGATGACGTCGCGCTTGGCCCGGGCGGCCTTCAGCGAGGCCTGCGCATCCTCCAGCCGCGAGCGCTGGGCGAAACCCTTCTCGGCCAGCGGGGTCAGCCGGGCGATGTCCTGCTCGGCCTTCATCACCGCCGCTTCCGCCTCGCGCAGGTTGGCGGAGATTTCCTGCTGGTCGATCAGCGCCAAGCGCTGGCCGGCCTTCACCTCGTCCGAGATGTCCACCTCGAAGGCGGCGATGCGGCCGGACACCTTGAAGGACAGCGGCACCTCGCGCTTGAACTGCACCATGCCGGTGCCGCGCACCATGGACGCCCGGGGCGCCGGCGCCACCGTGGCCGTGCCCACCAGCACCGCCGGCTTCTGCGGCGCCGTCGGAACGGCTGGGCCCGCCTGGGGTTCACCACAGGCCGCGAGGGCGAGGAGCAGCAGGACGGCGCGTTTCATGGCGATGAACCTAACAGGGTTAAGTTTACGCTGTTAGGTTACCGCTTGCGCCACCGGCGTCAAGTGGTTCAAAATCGGAATCGACGCATGGCGGCGGGTTCAGCCATGCGGCGTGGGAGTGGTGGACATGGGCGGCGGGGAACGACAGGAGATCGCGGCACGGCGCACGCGGCTGCCGGCGGCCGAGCGGCGGGAGCAGATCCTGCGCATCGCGCGCGAACTCTTCATCGCCGAGGGGTTCGAGCGCGCCTCCATGCGCCGCATCGCCGAGCGCGCGGGCATCACGCCGACCGCCATCTACGACCATTTCGCCGACAAGGAGGCCCTGATGGCCGCCATCGGCGAGGAGTTCTTCGACGGCCTCATCGAGGCGTTGTCGACGGTGCCGGACGCGACGCCGGACCCGCTGGACCGGCTGAAGATGCTGCTGGAGGGCTATGTCCGCTACGGTCTGGCGCGGCCCCGGGAATACCGGCTGGTCTTCATGACCCCGCTGGAGGGGCTGGGCCGCATCACCGGCCACCGGCTGCCGCGCGACGGCACCCCGCCGGAATGCCTGGGCGGCACCATGAAGGGCGCCATCTCCTTCGCCGTGCTGGAGGGAGAGATCGGCATGCTGATGGAGCGCGGCGTGCTCCGTCCGGGCGACAAGGAGGCCGTCGCCGACGTGGTCTGGATGATGGGCCACGGGCTGGTGTCGCTGCTGATCACCCATCCCGGCTTCGAGTGGACGCCGCTGGACACGGTGATCCGGACCTCCATCGACACGCTGCTGCACGGCATCGTCGCCGACCTACCCCCTCGCCATCCTTGAGCCGCGGGGCCGGCTCGTGTCTTGTTCGGGCATGCGGGCGGAACGGCAGGCGCTGGAGCGCACGGAACCGGAGGAGGAGCGGGGGCTGTTCGGCCTCTCGCTGATGCTGTCCGCCATCATCCACGGCGCCGCCGTCTTCTGGCTGGCGCTGTTCACCCCCGGCGCCGAGGAGGGGGAGCTGTTCATCCCCTCCGACACCATGGTGCAGGTGGAGCTGGTGACGGAGGTGCCGGCCCGGGTCGCCGCCCCCGCCCCGGTCGAGGAGGCGCCCGTCAGCGACGCCGAGGTCGCCCGCGCCGCCGCCCCGCCCGCCCGCCGGCCCGATCCGGAGGTGGTCGCGGCCTCCTGGCGGCAGCAGATGCTGGCCCAGGTGCAGGAGTACAAGGTCTATCCCGACGAGGCGCGGCGCCGGCGCGAGGAGGCCACGGTCATGGTCAAGTTCACCATGGACCGGGGTGGGCGCGTCATCTATGTCCGGGTGCTGGACAGCTCCGGCAACCCGCTGCTTGACCAGGCGGCGATGGACGCGGTCAAGCGCGCCTCCCCCCTGCCCGAGCCGCCGCCGGGCGTGCCCGGCAGCCCCATCGCCGTGGTGCTGCCGGTGGCCTTCATGCTGGAATAGGAGGGGCGCCCCGCAGGCATCCGGGACGCCCCTGCCCCATTCCTCACGGCCGCGTCGGCATGCCGCCGGAGCTGCCCTCGGGCCGCGAGCTGCCGCTGCCGCTCGGTGCGGTGGTGCCGGTGCCGGTGCCGGAATCCATCTGCCGCGAGCCGCCGGTCTCCGACCCCATCGATCCCGCTCCCATGGAGCTGGTGCCCGCCGTCCCGTCGGCGGCGGAGCCCTCCGACCCGCTGCCGGACGATTTGCCCCCGGCGTGGCCCGAGCCGTGGCCGCCCAGCGAGACCATGGAGTCCTCGTAGCTGAAGGCGCCCAGGGCCGCCAGCTGCTCCTTGTTCAGGGTCGACAGCACGATGTCGGCCTTGCCGTCCTGCGGCACATGCAGCTCGGTGAAGTCGACCGCCACGTTGCGGCCGCCCTGCTCCATGGCGATCACCGCCTGCTGCGCCTGGCCGGTCCTGGTGTCCAGGATGACATCGCCGATCCGGCCCAGCTGCTCGCCCGAGGTGTCGGCGACGCGGCGGCCGATCAGCTGCTCCAGGCTGGCCCGGTCGTTGGACGCCAGGTGGCCGGCGACGGAAGCCGTGTCGCCCTGCCCCGACCCGGCGCCCATGGCGCTGCCGCCCATCCGGTCCATGGCGCCGGCGGCGGTGTCGCCGGACGCGATGCCGGTCGAGGGGGCGTGCGGCGTCGCGGACGAGGCGGTGCCGGTATCGGCGGGGCCGGCCAGCGGACCGCTATGCGCGGAGCCCTGCGCGGCCGGATCGCTGATGCCGCCGGTGGTCGGGTTCATGCCGGTGCCGAGCGTCGCGTTGCTGTCGGGACCGGCGGTGGGCAGCCCGGCCGCCGCGGGCGGCGCGGAACCGGTCGTGCCCTGCTCCGGGGAGCCGAGCGGGGTGGAGCTCTGCGCATGGGCCGCCCAGCCGGCCAGCAGCGCCACGGCCGAGGCCATGGCCATCAGGTGCGTCTTCATGTTCGCCTCCGAGGGATCGAGCGGCCCGCGGCCGCAACCCAACCCCAACAGGCGCCGGGGCCGGCCGTGCCGTCCGCCCCGTGACCTCCGCGGGATATGCGCGTCACTCCGCCGGCAGCAGCTGCACGCTGTGGATGGCGATGCCAAGCGGCCGCGGGTCGGGCGCCAGGCCGATCTCCGCCGGGTAGCGCAGATCGGTCTGGCGCAGCGTCACCTCCAGCGTCTCGCGGCCCGCCACGAGGTCGGCCGGCAGCAGCATCTCCACCCGCTCGGTCTGGGCGGAGGTGAAGCGCCAGCGGCCGACCGCGACGCCGCCGACCGCCACCTCGACCTCCTGCGCCGACCGCATCGGGCTCAGCAGGCCGCGCGCCGCCAGCACCAGCCGGACGGCGCCCCCGGGCGGCTCGGCCCAGGGCAGGCGCAGCACGGACTCCGCCCCGACGGTCCAGACGCCCCAGACCTCCGGCATCGACCAGCCGCGCAGCATGAAGTCGCGGGCGATGCCGGACTCGCCCAGGCGCAGCAGCTCGCCCAGGGCGTAGGAGGGCGGCAGCAGGAACAGCCGCCCGCCGGCGGCGAGGTCGATCATCCGCGCGCCCTTGGCCAGGAAGCGCTCGATGGGGCTGTCGGGTTTCTGCAGCGGCGGGGCGACGACATGGGTGACGCGGGCGCGGCGGAACTCGCGGCCGACCTCCGCCGGGTCGGCGGCGCTGAACAGCCGGTGCCGCAGGCCGGCGTCGGATGCCAGCGAGCGCCCCAGCAGCCCGGCCGACAGCGGCTCGCCCGTGAACCAGACCCGGGCGTCGCGGCCGCTCATGGCGTTGATGGCGGCGACGGCGGCGCGCTGGTAGGGCAGATCGGCGGCGACCGGCGGCGGGCGCAGCAAATCGTGCAGCGAGAAGGCGGGGATGGGCAGCGCCCGTAGCGCCGTCAGGTTCAGCGCCACCGACAGCAGCAGGATGCCGCCCAGCACAGCGCGGCCCCGGCGTCCCAGCGCCTCCGCCGCGCCGGGCAGCAGCAGCAGCGCCAGCGGCATCACGTAGAAGAGATAGCGGATGTACTGCACCTGGCTCAGCAGCGTCGCGGTGAAGGCCGCGCCGACCAGCGCCGGCACCCACAGCCCGGCCCGCCGCCCCCGCGCCGCGAAGGGCAGTGCCGCCAGCGCCATGGGCAGCAGCAGCAGGAACTGGAAGCCGAAGGTGCCGCCCTCGGACTCGAAGTAGCGTCCGGTGTCGAAGGTCAGGCCGTAGAGCAGATCCCAGCCGGCATGGCCGCTCCACCGCGAATCCATGAAATCCGCCGCTTCCGTGTAGGGCGAGCGGAAGGTGGCGTTCAGGTAGGGAAAGACCGGGTTGCCGGTCCAGATCCAGGCCAGCGCGTAGGGCAGGATTCCGACGGCCAGGAACACGGCCGTTCCCGCCGCGGCGGCGCGCAGGGCCCGGCCCGCCGGCATCGCCGCGAAAAGCCGGAACATCGCCAGCAGGCCGATGGTGCCGAAATAGAGCCCGTGATACTTGGCCCCCACCGCCGCGCCCAGCAGCAGGAAGATTCCGACCGCGCTGCGCAGGCCCGGCCGCTCCCAGTCGCGCAGCAGCAGCACGACGGCCCCCAGCGCCCAGAGCGCGGTGCCCACCTCCTCCAGCAGGGCCGAGGCGACCATGAGGGTCAGCGGCGTGGCGGCCAGGGCGGCGGCGGCGAGCCAGGGCAGCCAGCCGCCGAGGCGGGGCCGCAGCGCCTCCGCCAGCAGCCAGCACAGCACCCCGAAGGCGGCGAAGTTCATCAGCTTGGCGCCCGGCTCACCCCCCAGCACCAGGGCCGGGGTGAAGAGCCAGACCGCCATCTTGGGCATCAGGGCGAAGGGATCGACGAAGATGTCGAAATGCCACTGGCCGTTGTCGGCGAGGTAGCGCGGGATGGTGAGATGCGTCATCAGCGCGTCGACCGTCATCTCCGGCCGTGCCGCATAGGCGCCGATCAGCGCCATCAGCGCCGCGAAGACCGCGACGGCGAGCCGTGCCTTCCACCAATCGCCGTCGCGCGCCGGCGGCCGGGCCAGCCCCGCGGCGGCATCCGCCAGCACCGGCCGCAGCCGGCGCCGCGCCCCCCACAGCGCCGCCAGCGCGAGCGCCAGGTAGAAGGCCGGGTAGTTCACGCCGACATGGGCGATCAGCTGGATCACGGCCGCGAGCGCCGCCAGCCCCGTCGTGAGCGCCAGCGCCAGGTCCGCGCCCCGCCGCTCCGGCGCGGGCGGCCCCAGCAGCAGCAGTCCCAGCGCCAGCCCGACGGCGAGGCTGAGCAGCACCGCCGCCAGGGCGCCCAGGCCGAACGCCGCCGCCGCCATCAGCGCCAGCAGCCCGGCGGCGAGCGCGTCGGGACGGGGCGCCAGCCGGGCGACCAGGTACAGCCCGGCGAAGGTGCCGCCCAGCACCGCCAGATGGTCCCGCAGCACGCCCGGCGCGCTCCAGTCGGTCAGCAGATGCGCCAGCGGGAAGTCGCGGGCGAGGCCGTAGAGCAGCACGCCCGACATGAGCAGCCCGACGCTTCCGACGAGGAGGCGGGCGATCGGACCCGGAGCGGGCGGGGTCATGGGAACTCTACCGGGCGGAGGGGGATGGCGGCCCCGCCGGTGATCCCACCCGCGGGCGCGGCGACTTTATGGGGGGCGGACCGGGCGGCGCAAGCGGCAGAATACGGCCCCTTATGCGACAGGATTGCGCCCGCCGCCGCCTCATCCCCAGCTTTCCGAGGCGCCGCGCCGGCGCAGATTCATGCGGACGGCCGAGGTATCGGCGCCAGCGGGCGCGGCGGTTGGCGCCATGGTGGGGGCGGGCTTGCCGAACAGCCAGCCCTGGCCGTAGGCGACGCCGAAATCGCGCAGGCGCGCCGCCTGCTCCTCGGTTTCCACGAACTCGGCGATGGCGGACATGTCGAGCTCGGAGGCCAGGGTCACCATGGAGCGGATGAAGGCGCGCGCCTTCTGCGAGGACAGCACCTCCTTCACATAGGCGCCGTCGATCTTCAGATGGTCGACCTGCAGCGCCCGCAGATACTGGTAGGAGGCGGCGCCGGCACCGAAATCGTCGATGCAGACCTTGTAGCCGAGGATGCGGATGTCCTGGACGAAGCGGTTGATGCCCTCCAGGTCGGCGATCTCGGAGGACTCCGTGATCTCGAACAGGATGCGGCCGGCGCGGCGCTGCTGGGCGCGGGCCGAGCGCAGCAGCTGGCCGCGGAACAGCTCGCCCGACAGCGACCGGCCCGAGACGTTCACGGCGACGCCGGGACTGCCGGGGAAGCGGTCCAGCGCCGCCAGCGCCTCTTCCAGGATGGCGAGGTCGAGGTCCTCGACGATGCCGACCTGCTCGGCGAAGGCCACCGTCTCGCCCGGCGAGCCGCCGCCGAAGCGGACCAGCGCCTCGTAATGGTGGATGGAGCGGTCGGCGAGGCTGACGATCGGCTGGAAGTGCAGCTCGAAGTCGCGGCTCTTCAGCGTCGCGCGCAGCTGCACGATGCGCTGGGAGGTCTCGGCCGCCAGCTTCTGCACCACCTCGTCCAGGTTGGTGAGCGTGAAGTCGCCGGGCGCCGCCTTGGCGAAGCTCTGCACCGCGTAGACCACGGCCCGGGCCGTGTCCTGCGGGCTGATCTCCGGCTTCAGCGCGACCTTGGACAGGCTGACCGCCAGCGGCTTGCCGTCGGGCGTGACGCCGGCGGTGAGATCGGCGATCTGCTTCTCGACATGGGCGATGCTGGCGCCGCGCTCCTGCACCAGGCCGAACTTGCCCTCGGAGATCTCGCCCGCCACGCCGCCGACCGAGGCGCCGCGCAGGTAGCGCCCGATGGTGGCGGCCAGCCCCTTGGTCATGTCCGGCGCCAGGTCCAGCCCGCCCAGCCCCGGCAGCTCCAGCAGGGTGAGGTCCAGCTCCTGCTTGGCCGAACCCTTCAGCGCCCCCTCCACCAGCGCCGCGAAGCCCTCGGCGTCGGGGAGGCCCGAGAGAGTGTCGGGGTTCGGCGGCGCCTCCTGCCCGACCGCGGCGGTCACCGAGGGCGGCAGGCGGAACAGGCAGATCTGGAAGCGCCCGCTGCGGCTGGGCAGCCGGCAACCACCCAGGATCACCTGCCCGCCCGTGCCGTCCAGCGTCACCGGCAGCGGGTTGAGGCGCGGCGCGCGGGTGAGCGAGCGCACCAGCGCCCGCACGATGGGCCGGTCGGCCTCCGACACCAGCTCGGAGACATCGGTGTCGCGGATGGCGGCGGCCTGGCGGCCGGTCAGCGCCTCCACGGCACCGGCGGCGTACTGGATCAGGCCGGCGGCGTCCGTCTCGATCAGCACGTCGGCGGCGGCGAAGGCGAAGCCGACGAAGCGGTCGCGCTCATCCTTCAGCGCCGCAAGCAGGCTGGCGTTCGGGTCCTGGGACAGGGACGGGCTCGACATTGCGTTCTCTTGTAGGCGCGGCGCCGAGTATCACCCCGTTCGGGCGGGTCGGTAATTAACCTTACGTATAGGAATGGCTAAAGTCACATGCGGAACGCCGCACCGGATTTCCTTGCGGCGCGCGGGGCTGTGCGGCTAATCCCTTGGCCGTTCCAACGGAGAGCGTCAACCATGTCCCTTTGCCCCTGCACGTCCGGCCGCGATTTCGAGGCCTGCTGCGGCCCCTTCCTGTCCGGCGCCGCGCTGCCGCCGACGCCGGAGGCGCTGATGCGCTCGCGCTACTCGGCCTTCGCCAAGGGCAACATCGACTATCTCAAGGACACGCTGCTGCCCGAGACCCAGGACGACTTCAACCGCGAGGAGACGTCGAAATGGGCCAATGAGAGCGAGTGGACCGGCCTCGAGGTGCGCAAGACCGAGGGCGGCTCGGAAGGCGACGAGGAGGGCTGGGTCGAGTTCGTGGGCCGCTTCCGCATGAACGGCCAGGACTACCAGCACCACGAGACCAGCCGCTTCGCCCGGCGCGACGGCCGCTGGTGGTACGTGGACGGCATCCTCGGCCAGAAGCCCCGCACCGCCCCCAAGATCGGCCGCAACGACCCCTGCCCCTGCGGCAGCGGCAAGAAGTACAAGAAGTGCCACGGCGCCTGAGGCGCCCTCACCCCATCGGCAGCGGCAGCTCGGTCGTCTCCTTGACGGCCGAGACCGCGATCATGCTGTTGATCTCGCGCACGCCGGGCAGCTTCGACAGGCTCTCGAAGAACAGCCGCTCATAAGCCTCGATGTCCTTGGTGACGATGCGGAGCAGGAAGTCCACCTGCCCCATCAGCACGAAGCATTCCTGGATCTCGGGGATGCGGCGGATGGCCTCGCGGAACTCGTCCATGCGGTCGCCGCTGTGCGCCTCCAGCTTCACCTGGCTGAAGATCAGGACGTTGAGGCCCACCTGTTTGCGGTCGACCAGTGCCACGCGGCGCTTGATGACGCCCTCCTCCTCCAGCCGCTGGATGCGGCGCCAGCAGGGGCTCTGCGACAGCCCTACCGTCTCCCCGACCTCGGCCGCGGTCGCGGCGCCGTCCTTTTGCAGATGGGCAAGGATGCGCCAGTCGAAGGCGTCCAGGGGCTTCTGCATGGGAATCACTCCATCGCGGCTGTTTGTGCATAGATCATGCATGATACCGTCTCCTCACGCCAATTCCGCAAAGAATTTGCCCTGATGCGCGGCTATTCTCGCCTCCTCACCGCAACGAGCGATCCGCAGGAGCCGAACCGATGCCCGCCCCCTTCCCCGCCGCCAGCCTGACGGTCCACACCGATCCAGAGACGGGCATGCGCATCGCCCTGGCGGTGCGCCGGGCCGGGCCGGCGTCGACGCCCGTGCCGTGGAAGCGCCTGCCCTATGCCGGGCTGGACGAGGCCATCTCCCTGGCCCTGCGCGAGGCCGGGCGCCGCTCCGCCTTCGCCGTGGTGCTGCCGGGTCCCGACAGCGCCGCCGACCCGCTGCGGGTGCTGGCCGAGTGCCTGGCCTGGACCGGCGTCCCGGGGCTGGTGCCGGCGCCCGAGACGGTCATGGCCATGCCCACCCGCGCCGCGGCGTGACCGCCATGGCGATGCCCACTCTCCCAGCGCCCGCCGCCGAGGCCCGCCCGGTCGATCCCCACCGGCGCGCCTGCTACGCCGTGCTGGCCGACCCCGACCCGGGCGCCCTGCCCCGGCTGCTGGAGCTGTTCGCCAAGCTGTGGCTGGTGCCCAACGCCGTGCAGGCGCGGCTGCTGGACGGTGGCGCGGAACTAGTGGTCGACCTGCAGGTGGACGGCCTCACCCGCGACCAGAGTGACCATATCGCCCGCCGCATGCGCGCCATACCGGGAGTGCGGCAGGTGCTGACGTCCGAGCGCTACCTGGCGTCGGAACCGGCTGTTCTGGTGGCCTGACCACAGCCTAAACTGCGCAGAAAACCTCGGTCGCGTCGTATTACGAGTCACTTTAGCTATAATTACTCTTATTACGATTCTCCTGTAAGCAATATGACCCTAAAAGGGTACAACTTGCATGCCACACCCGCGAGATGTGGCGGCAAGATTTGCAATCAGGAGATCGTCATGACCATTTGGATCGGGACCGCCGCTGGCGAAACCTATGACAACCCCGTCCTGGACACCTATACGCTTTACGGCAACGGAGGAAACGACAAGCTCCACGGCCACAACCTGAACGACTTCATCGATGGAGGGACGGGGGACGACGACCTCTTCGGCTACGACGGCAGCGACTCCATCCATGGCGGCGACGGCAGCGACTATCTGCTGGGCCAGAACGGAGATGACTTCCTCTACGGCAATGCCGGCCAGGATTTCATCTATGGCGGCGCGGGCAACGACTTCCTGGACGGGGGCGCGCAGAACCGGGATCAGTTCGATTATCTCTATGGCGGCGCCGGCAACGACACCTACCGGCATGATTGGATGGACTCCGGCTATTCACTGATCGACGACGCGTCGGGCACCGACACACTCCAATTCATCGCCAGCGTCACCGCCGATGTCGTCGCGCAGCGCTTCGACAACGACCTCTACATCTGGCACGAGGCGGACGAGGCCGATGGCGAGATCAACCACGCCGTCCAGATCAAGAACTTCTTCAACGGCTCCGCCCAGGGTGCCGGCATGATCGAGATCCTCGTGGTCGGAGGCTCGACGGTTAATGCCTGGACGGCCTTCGGCCAGATGACGAACGGCGAGATTGTCGATCTGCTGTAGCGGGTGCGGGAGCCGCGGATTCCCCGCGGCTCCCATCTACCAGGCGGGGTGATGCCGCTCCCGGTTCGGAGGCGCTCTTACAGTTCGCCTTTGCGGACCATCTCCATGAGGGTAGAGATGACACCCTCGGTCACGTTGAAGCCGGCGGCATGGACGGCCGCGTTGCCCGCGCGTTCCTCGCCTGTGCGCAGGAAGCGCTGTCGGTTCTCCGGCGTATCCGGCCCCAGGATCAGCTTGAACTTGGCGGCCAGCCCGTCGAGCGCCTCCGCCGCCTCTCCCGTCGGGCGCAGGTTGATGCCGGCTCCCTCGCCCTTGACGCCGCTGTCGATGAACCGGCGCCGCGCCTCTGAATCCACGCTGCCCATGGCCGCGTCGATGATCCTGGAATGCTCCCTCAGCGGGTCCTCGCCAGCATGGGCCATGATGCGGGCATTGACTTGCCGCGCTCCCTTGATAAGGGACCCGAGGAAGCCTGCCGCCTCCTCCGCCGTCACCTTACCGCTGCCGATCATATCCAGGAGATGCCCCTGCTGCTCGGGCGACAGCGCCTTGCTGAAGGCCGCGGCCCGGTCGGGGTCGAGTTCGCGGGCAAAGGGGCTCAGAGAGACCTTGTCCACCGGGGCGGTGTTCCGGACGGTGGGCGCGGCGAGGGGCACGGACGGGCTCGCCGATATCGTTGAACTCGCCAGGGATGCGGGTTGCTTTGCGGAAATCTCGACCATGGCCGTTTCTCGATCACGTCATTGCCCTCGATCGACCATATCTGCCTAGGAGTTGCATATCAACGTGAGAACACCCCTATACAACCAAAGTTACAGGAAAACGGCGACTGTTCGGCACTGATTTAAACCAATTGGGGAGGCGAAAACAGGCGCTCAGCGGACGCTATGCGGCGCCGGCCTGACGGCGCTTGCGGCACTCGCGCCGGCAGCGGAACACCCGCCAGACGTACCAGCCGACCAGCAGCGCCAGGACGCCCTGCGCCACCGGGTCGACCAGGTGCGCCACCTTCTCGTACCGGTCGCGCAGCAGGTAGCCGGCGATGGTCAGCACGGCGGTCCAGACGGCCGAGCCGATGGCGGAGTAGATCAGGTAGAAGCCCAGCGGCACCGACGCCACACCGGCCGGCACCGAGATCAGCGTGCGCACCCCCGGCACCAGCCGGCCGAACAGCAGGGCGCCGCGCCCGTGCCGCCGCAGGAAGTCCGACGCCTTGTCGACATCCGCGGCCGAGATGGCGATCCAGCAGCCATGGTTCTCGACGAACTCGCGCACCCGGCGCTTGCCCAGCTTCCGGGCCGCGAAGTACCAGGGCAGCGTGCCCACCACCGAACCGACCGTGCCGGCGGCGATGGCGACCCAGAGGTTCAGCTTGCCCTGCGCGGCGGCGAAGCCCGCCAGCGGCATGATCAGCTCCGACGGGATCGGCGGGAACAGGTTCTCCAGCGCCATCAGCAGCGCCACGCCCAGCGCGCCCGCCGACGCCACCGTCTCCGTGATCCACTCGATCATGCCGTCCCCTCCATGCCGTCCCAGGCATAACGCAACCGGCGCCGGCATATCCCTCGCGCATACTTGCCACGAATGAGGTAGCCTCCTAGTTTCCATGCGCTCGCGGGGCCCCGCCTCGGTATTGGCCCCGGCACGGGGGAAGACATCATCATGGCCGAGGACAGGGCCGCACTGCTGCGCAGCTTGCAGATCGACCGGTCGGCGCCCACGGCCCGGCGCTCCCCCTCGCCCCGCTGGGTCGTCGTCGGGGTGGTGGCGGGCGTGCTGGCCGGCTCCCTGGGCGCCTGGTTCGTGGCGGGCGGCGAGAAGGCGCCGGCCGCGACCGCCGACGCCGCGTCCGGCCAAGCGGCGACCGCCCAGCCGGCCGCCACCGGCACTGCCACCAACGCCCCCTCCGCCCGGCCGGCGCCGCCCGCGCGCGCCGCGGGGCTGGTGGCCTCGGGCTTCGTCGTGGCGCGCGCCAAGGCCACCGTCGCCGCCGAGCTGACCGGCCGCATCACCGAGGTGCTGGTCGAGGAAGGCATGGCGGTCCAGGCCGGCCAGGTGCTGGCGCGGCTGGACAGCACGCTCGCCCGCATCGACCTGGACCTGGCGAAGGCCGCCGTCGCGAATGCCGAGGCGACCACCGCCAGCCTCACCGCCGACCTCCGCGACGCGCAGGTGACGTTGGAGCGGGTGCAGCGCCTGTCGAAGAACCAGAACGCGTCGGAAGCGGAGCTGACCCGCGCCCGCGCCCGGGCCGAGTCCTTGCGCGCCCAGATCAGGGGTGCCGAGGCGCAGGCCGAGACGGCGCGGCTCGACGTCGCCCGCCGGCTGGAACAGCTCTCCAGATACGAGATCAAGGCGCCCTTCGCCGGCGTGGTGACCGACAAGATCGGCCAGCCCGGCGAGATCATCTCCCCCGTCTCGGCCGGCGGCGGCTTCACCCGCACCGGCATCTGCACGCTGGTCGACATGGGCTCGCTGGAGATCGAGGTCGACGTCAACGAGGCCCATATCGGCCGCGTCTCCGCCGGGCAGAAGGTGGAGGCGGTGCTGGACGCCTATCCCGACTGGAAGGTGCCCGCCTCCGTCATCGCCGTCGTGCCCACCGCCAACCGCGACAAGGCCACCGTGCGCGTGCGCGTGGCGCTGGGGGTGCGCGACCCGCGCGTGCTGCCCGACATGGCCGTCAAGGTCACCTTCCTGGAGGGAGCGCCCGGCCAGGGCTGACCCTTCCGCCCCCTTTCCCAAGCTTCGAGGACCGCACCCATGGCACAGCCGCTGATCACCCTGACGGGCGTCGCCAAGCGCTTCACCAAGGCGAAGGAGACGCTGACGATCTTCGAGGGGCTGGACCTGACCATCCCACAGGGCGACTTCGTCGCGGTCATGGGCCCCAGCGGCTCGGGCAAGACCACGCTGCTGAACCTGCTGGGCGGCATCGACCAGCCGACCGAGGGCGCGGTCGACATCGGCGGCGAGCGCATCGACCGCTACAGCGAGGGGCGGCTGGCCGAGTGGCGCGCGGCCAATGTCGGCTTCATCTTCCAGTTCTACAACCTGATGCCGATGCTGACCGCGGCGCAGAATGTCGAGCTTCCGCTGCTGCTGACCAACCTGCCCAAGGCCGACCGCCGCCGCCGGGTGGAGACGGCGCTGGCCGTCGTCGGGCTGCACGACCGGATGGGCCATTATCCGCGCGAGATGTCGGGCGGCCAGATGCAGCGCGTCGCCATCGCCCGCGCCATGGTCGCCGATCCCAAGCTGATGCTCTGCGACGAGCCCACCGGCGACCTGGACCGCGCCACCGCCGACCAGATCCTGAAGACGCTGCAGCTGCTGAACCGGGAGATGGACAAGACCATCATCATGGTCACCCACGACCCGGAGGCGGCCAAGTACGCCAAGCGCACGCTGCACCTGGACAAGGGCCGCTTCGTGGAGCGGGAGCTGGCGGCATGAACGACGCCACGCTGGTCCGCAAGAACCTGTTCCGCAAGAAGACCCGAGCCATCCTGATGATGGTGGCGATCCTGGTCGCCTTCCTGATCTACGGCGTGCTGGCGAGCTTCCACCAGGCCTTCTATTCCGGCGAGGACCTGGCGAAGGACAACCGCATGGTCACGGTGAACAAGATCAACTTCACCGAGGTCATGCCCATCTCCTACCCCGGCCGCATCCGGGCCGTGGAGGGGGTGAAGGAGCTGACCTACGCCAACTGGTTCGGCGGCTACTTCCAGGAGCCCAAGAACTTCATCCCGACCTTCGCGGTGGAGCCGGACAGCTATCTGCGGGTCTATGCCGACGACCTGGTCGTGGCGCCGGACCAACGCCAAGCCTTCCTGGAGGACCGCGCCGGGCTGATGGTCGGCGAGACGCTGGCGCAGAAGTACGGCTGGAAGGTCGGCGACCAGGTGCCGCTCTCCAGCAACATCTTCACCAACGCCGGCAACGGCAAGAACGTCTGGAACTTCACGTTGCGCGCCATCGTCCGCGGCGCCAGCAACCGGGTGGACACGAACTTCGCGCTGTTCCACCACGCCTACTACAATGAGACCGTGACCTTCGGGCGCGACCAGGTGGGCTGGATGATCTTCACCACCACCTCGCCCGAGGTGAATGACGCGGTCGCCAAGACCGTCGACGAGATGTTCGCCAACTCCACGGCCGAGACCTCCACCGACACGGAGAAGGCCTTCAGCAAGGCCTTCGCGGCGCAGCTGGGCAACATCGCGCTGATCGTCGGGCTGGTGGTCGGCGCCGCCTTCGTCACCATCCTGATGATCGTCGGCAACACCATGGTCATGGCGGTGCGCGAGCGGGTGCGGGAGGTGGCGGTGCTGAAGACGCTGGGCTTTCCCACGCCGCGCATCTTCCGCATGGTCGTGGGCGAGTCGGTGCTGCTGGCCGTACTGGGCGGCGTGCCGGGGCTGCTGCTGGCCTGGGGCGTGCTGGTGCTGGCCGGCAAGGGGCTGGGCGGCTTCATCCCCGGCCTCGCCATGACCGGCGGCGTGGCGGCGGTCGGCGTCCTGCTGATCCTGCTGCTGGGGCTGACGACCGGAATCGTCCCGGCCTGGAACGCCGTCCGCGTCAATATCGTGACCGCGCTGGGAAGGGACTGAACCATGCGCCTCCTGAACCAGATCGCCGCCGTCACCAGCATCAACCTGAAGAGCCTGCCGCAGCGCTTCTGGCTGTCGCTCTCCACCATCGCCGCCGTGGCACTGGTGGTGACCGTGCTGCTGTCCTTCCTCGCCATGGCCAGCGGCTTCCAGAAGACCATCCGCGGCGCCGGGGCGGAGGACGTGGCGATCCTGCTGCGCGCCGCCTCTCAGGCCGAGCTGAACAGCGGCGTCTCCAAGGACCAGCTGCGGCTGATCGAGGAGGGGCCGGGCATCGCCCGCGGCGCCGACGGCCAGCCGCTCGTCTCCGGCGAGCTGTACCTGGTCGTGGACGGCACCAAGCGCTCCACCGGCACCAAGGCGAACCTGCCGCTGCGGGGCATCGGCCTGCAGGGCGCGGCGCTGCGCCGGGGCATCACCCTGGTGGAGGGGCGGATGTTCGAGCCCGGCTCCAACGAGCTGGTGGTCGGGCGCAACCTGACCCGCGAGTTCGCCGGCTTCGACCTGGGCACCAAGGTCCGGCTGCGCAACACGGAATGGACCGTCGTCGGCATCTTCGAGGCCGGCGGCAGCGTCTTCGAGTCGGAGGTCTGGGCCGACATCGGCTCGGTGCAGAGCTTCTTCAACCGCCAGAACTTCTACCAGACCATCCGCGTGCGGCTGGACGGGCCCGACGGGCTGGCGAAGCTGACGGCCTACAGCGACCAGGACCCGCGGCTGAAGCTGGACGTGAAGACGGAGCAGGCCTATTTCGCCGAGCAGTCCACCCAGACCTCGGACCTCATCCAGAAGCTGGGCTGGCCGCTCGCCATCGCCATGGCCTTCGGCGCGCTCGCCGGGGCGCTGAACACCATGTACAGCTCGGTCGCGGCGCGCACGCGGGAGATCGCCACGCTGCGCGCCATCGGCTTCTCGGGTCTCCCCGCCTTCGTCGGCACGCTGGTGGAGTCGCTGGTGCTGGCCGGGATCGGCGGGATCATCGGCGGGCTGGTGACCTGGGTCTTCTTCGACGGGCTGACCACCTCGACCCTCGGCGCCTCCTTCACCCAGGTCGTGTTCAGCTTCACGCTCACGCCCGAGGTGGCGTTCAAGGGCGTGCTGCTGGCCCTGGCCGTGGGCCTTGTCGGCGGGCTGTTCCCGGCCATCCGCGCCGCGCGCATGCCGGTGGTCGCCGCCTTCGGGGAGCATTGATGCGGGGCTGAATTACCACCATCGGTATATGCTTAAAGGGAGGTGGCGCATGACCCCGGTGGCAGTATCTTGACGCACTTGACCGCTCCCGCGCCACGGTGGACCAGCCCATGACATCGAAGACCGCGCTGGTCGTCGAGGACGACGAGGGGGCACGCTACCTCCTCTCCAAGCTACTGAGCGGCAACGGCTGGAACACCGTCTGCGTCGAGAGCGGGCAGGCCTGCCTCGACATGCTGGACGAGGTGACGCCCGACGCGCTGCTGCTGGACCAGCGCCTGCCCGACATGAGCGGGCTGGAGGTCGCCAACGTCATCCGGTCGCGCGGCGGCGACGCGCCCATCGTCTTCGTCACCGCCTATGTCTCGGCCGAGTTCGTGCGCCAGGTCCAGGAGATCCGGAACGCCCGGGTCCTCGCCAAGCCCTTCATGCCCGAGACCTTCCTGACCCGGCTTGAGCGCTGCCTGCCGGCGTGATGCGGTGCCAGGCGCAAGCGGCGGGATCGCGTTCGTAGGTCGCATGGAGCCGCAGGCGTAATGCGACGCTACCCCGCCGTGGAACGTCGCATTGCGGCTTCGCCTCCCCGCGACCTACGGGTCGCCGCCGTATTGGGCTACCGCCGCCGCCGGTCCACCGGTTCCGCCAGCCGCAGCTTGGTGACATGGTCGGTGGCGCCGGCCCGCTCGTCGAACCGCCCCTCGAAGTAGAAGCGCTGCCAGGGATTGCGCAGCGCGTCCGGGTCCTGCGCCCGCAGCCGCTCCAGGAAGGCGCCGCGCCGGGCGCCCCACTCCTCCATGTCGGCCTTCAGCCGCGGCTCCTCGTCCAGGGCGCGGATTTCCATCTCCACGTCCCGCAGCAGCCGGTTGTCCACGGGGTAGACGACGCAGACCGGTTCGCCCTTCTCGATCACGTGCCGGCCGGGCTCGGTCAGCTGCCAGTTCATGGTGAAGGTGTAGGGCAGCCAGTCGGTCTCGACGATGCCGGTCAGCGGGACCATGCCGCGCCGGGGCCGGTTCGCCGGCCCGGTCGCCAGCAGGTTCCAGCCGGGCGGCGTGCGGAACAGGTAGCCCGGGTGGAAGGTGACGATGCCGTGGGTGAAGTTGGAGGCGGCGAAATGCTCCAGCCAGGGCGTGTCGTCCAGCGGCTCGAAGGTGATGTCGGACTGCTGGTCGCCGCCATTCCAATGGATGGCGAAGCGGTGGCTGGACAGGACTTCCCAGCCATAGCCGTTGGCGATGGCCAGCGGCAGGCAGCGGTAGGGATGGCGGTCGGGGAAGGCGTCCATCCACTCGCGGCGGACCGGGCAGGCGCGGATCGGCGGCGGATTGTCGGTCAGGGCGTAGGCGGTGATCTTCATGGCCGTCGGGATGCTCATAAGAAGGAGGCACAATAGCACGGAAGGGCAAAGGGACGTGCTGCCACTCCTCCGACCGTCCTAACCGGCATGCCCGATTTCGCCCGCCGCACGGGTGGGCTAGAACATAACCCCGGGAACGCCTAGGGAACTGCCCGGAGGACGGGGTGCGCGAGGAAGGCGAGGAACGGCTGGAGACCGGCGGCGCGGCCGAGCCGGAACCGACCGCCGGCCTCCGATCGGAGGCGGAGGCGCTGGCGCGCGCCCGCACCGAGGCGCGCGACAATGCCGACCGGCTGCGCGTCGCGCTGGAGGCGACGGGGCTCGGCACCTGGGACGTCGACCCCCAGACGCGCGAGATCGTGTGGGACGCGCGCTGCCGCGAGATCCTGGGCGTCGGCCCGACGGAGCGCATCGATCCGAAACTCTTCCTGTCGCGGGTCCATGAGGAGGACCGGGAGAAGGTGGTCCAGGCGACGCGCGACGCGCTGGCGCCGGATGGCGATAACATCTATGCGGTCGAGTACCGCGTCGCCCTCGCCGATGGCGGCGAACGGTGGGTGTCCGCCCGCGGCCGCGCCTTCGTGGAGAACGGGATCGCCACGCGCTACATCGGCACTGTCCTGGACATCACCGAGCGCAAGCAGGCGGAGCGCCGGCAGCGGCTGCTCACGGCCGAGGTCGACCACCGCGCCAAGAACATGCTGGCGGTGGTGCAGGCCATCCTCCGCCTCACCCGCGCCGACACGGTGCCGGAATTCGTCACCATCGCCCAGGGCCGGATCGGCGCCCTGACCCGCGCCCACACAATTCTGGCCCGCGGGCGCTGGGAAGGGGCGAGCCTGACCGAGCTGGCGGAGGAGGAACTCCGTGAGCTGGGCGGCGGACGGGCGGCGGTGCGGGGCCCGGCAGTGACGCTCGCCCCGGCGGGCGTGCAGCCCCTGGCGATGGTGCTGCACGAGCTGGCGACCAATGCCCTGCGCCACGGCGCGCTCCGCGCCCAGGGCGGCCGGGTCGAGCTGGACTGGACGCTGGACGCGGCCGGCGACCTGACCCTCACCTGGCGGGAAAGCGGCGGGCCGCCCGTGGCGCCGCCTGCGGCCGAGGGGCTGGGCCTCACCCTGGCGGGCCACACCGTGCGCCACCAGCTGAACGGAACCTTCGAGCTGGACTGGCGGCTGGAGGGGCTGAAGGTGCTGCTGCGCCTGCCCGTCGACATGCTCGTGCGGGCGTCGGATTGATTTAAATCATAAGTTTCTAAAATATTGCGGTAAACACCGCGTTAACCAGTATTCCTTAATATTCGCGCAACTACTTTGGCGCGAGGCTTTCCCCGTGGGCGCTCAACCGAGCGCAGCCGGAGGGGAATTCCGCCATGTCCAACCTGTCGCTCAAAGTGAAATTCCGCGCGGTCTTTCTGACCTTCGCGACCCTGTTCGCCGCCTTCGGCTGGTTCGCCGTCGACCGGCTGGCCGTCGTGAACGACCAGTCCACCATCATCGAGCAGATCTGGCTGCCGCGCACCAGGATCGCCGGGGACGTCAACACGCTGACCTCCGACTACCGCATCGCCGAGGCGCGCCACATTCTCTCCACCACGCCCGAGATGATCGCCGGCGCCGAGGCGGACATCGCCTCGCGGGAGAAGAGCATCAAGGAACAGCTCGCCGCCTACCGCCAATTGCTCCAGCCCGGCGAGAGCGCCGCCCTGATCGACGACGTCGAGAAGACCTGGGCCGGCTATATCCGCGCCAACGAGGCGATGCTGGACCTTTCGCGGGAGAACAAGAACGCCGAGGCGACCGAGTTCTTCCGGAAGTCGAAGAAGGCCTTCGACACCGTGGCCGAGACGCTGACGAAGATGTCCGAGAACGGCGCCGCGCAGGCCGCCGCTGCCAGCCGCGCGGGCGACGAGATCTACGGCTCCGTGCGCTTCCTGCTGATCGGCGCCGTCCTCCTCCTGGTGGTGATCGCGCTGACCCTGGCGTTCTACTTCGAGACCGCCGTCTCGCGGGTGCTGGTCCGCCTGTCCGACCTGATGCGCACCCTGGCCGGCGGCGATCTGACCGTGACCGTCACCGGGACCGAGCGCGGCGACGAGGTGGGCGCGATGGCCCGGGCGGTTCAGGTCTTCAAGGACAACGGCCTGGAGATGCGCCGCATGGAAGCGGAGGCGGTGGAGCAGAAGCGCCGCGCCGAGGCCGAGCAGAAGGCCGCGCTGAACCGCCTGGCCGATAGCTTCGAAGCCAGCGTCAAGGGCGTGGTCGACGCCGTCGCCACCGCCGCGTCGGAGATGGAAGCCGCCGCCCAGAGCATGGCCAACACCGCCGAGGAGGCCACCCGCCAGTCCACCGCGGTCGCCGCAGCAAGCGAGCAGGCCAGCGCCAACGTCAACACCGTCGCCGGCGCGACCGAGGAGCTGTCGGCGTCGATCCAGGAGATCGCCCGGCAGGTCGCCGCCTCCAGCACCATCGCCGGCCAGGCGGTGGGCGAGGCGCGCCAGACCGGGATCGTCATCCAGGATCTGGCGGGGACGGCCAAGGCCATCAGCGACGTGGTCGGCCTGATCAACTCCATCGCCAGCCAGACCAACCTGCTGGCGCTGAACGCCACGATCGAGGCCGCCCGCGCCGGAGAGGCCGGCAAGGGCTTCGCGGTGGTGGCGAGCGAGGTCAAGGCCCTGGCGCAGCAGACGGCCAAGGCGACCGAGGAGATCGCGGCCAAGGCGCAGGAGATCCAGCAGGCCACCGGCATGGCGGTCCGCTCGATCGAAGGCATCTCGGGCACCATCACCAAGATGAACGAGATCGCCGCCACCGTCGCCGCCGCGGTCGAGCAGCAGCAGGCCGCCACGAGCGACATCGCGGGTAACGTCGTCCAGGCCGCCCAGGGCACGGCCGAGGTCTCCAGCAACATCGGCGGCGTCACCCAGGCCGCCGGCGAGACCGGCGCCGCCGCGACCCAGGTCATGGGCGCCGCCGGTTCGCTGGCCCGCGAGGCCGAGACGCTGCGCGGCGAGGTGCAGGGCTTCCTGCGCACCGTCCGTGCCGCCTGACCGCGCATCATCCCCCGGCCGCGTCCTGCGGCCGGGGGTCCTTTCGAGACGGAGGAGCATCGCCATGGGTTACCAAGCCTCGCCTGCCCACACGCCTCTCGCCCCGACCCTTTCCAGCCGCCCGCTCTTCACCCGCGCTCCGCGCTGCGTTCCCGACGCGCTGCGGCTGCAGATCTACCGGCTGACCGACACGCTGGCGGAGACCACCGCCGCTATCGGCGAGACCCGGCACAGCGCCACCTCGACCCTGGATTTCTGCCGCCGCGCCGAGGCCTGCTTCCAGCCGGACGGCGGCGTCGACGAGTCCGCCTACCAGGCGCTCGTCGCCGAATACCGCGCCCAGGGCGGCCACTGGCCGCCGCCCGGCTGAGGGCCGGGGACGCTGGGAGACGAAAGAAGTGTTGAGGGTCTGCGTCCTTCGACAGGCTCAGGATGAGGCTGTTTGTTGCTGCTCCCAGCCGAGCCTTCGCGGGCCGAGACCAGCCGTGCCTGGCATTCCCCCTTCCTCATCCTGAGCCTGTCGAAGGACGCACCACGCACGAGCCCCGCCCGGTTCGGACCGGGCGGAACGTCCCTCAGATCGCCGCCCCGTCCGTCAGCACGCCCCCGGTCAGCAGCCCGTCGCGGTCCAGGCGGGCGACGATGGCTTCCGCCGCCGCCTCGGGCGTCAGGAAGCGGGTCTCGATGCGCAGCTCGGGCCTCTCCGGCCGCTCATAGGGGCTGTCGACGCCGGTGAAGTCGCGCAGCTCGCCGCGGCGCGCCTTGGCGTAGAGGCCCTTCACGTCGCGCGCCTCCGCCGTCTCAAGATCCGTGTCGACGAAGACCTCCAGGAAGGCGTTCGCGCCGGCCACCTCGCGCGCCATCGCCCGGTCAGCGCGGAAGGGCGAGATGCAGGAGGCGAGCACGATCAGCCCGGCATCGGCCATCAGCCGCGCCGTCTCGGCCACGCGGCGGATGTTCTCGGCGCGGTCGGCGGCGCTGAAACCCAAATCGCGGCAGAGGCCGTGGCGGACATTGTCGCCGTCCAGCAGCATGGTGTGCCGTCCCAGCGCGTGCAGCCGCTTCTCCACCAGGTTGGCGATGGTGGACTTGCCGGCGCCGGACAATCCCGTGAACCAGAGGATGGCCGGCTTCTGCCCCTTCAGCGCCGCGCGCGCGGCCCGGCCCACGTCGAGCGACTGCCAGCGCACGTCGGCCGAGCGCCGGCCCGAGCGCACCAGCCCCGCCCCGACCGTCTCGTTGCTGATCCGGTCGATGAGGATGAAGCCGCCGGTCTCGCGGTTCGCGGCGTAGGGGTCGGCGGCGATCTCCTGGCTCAGCGACAGGGTGGCGTCGCCGATCTCGTTCAGCGCCAGCATGGTGGCAGGCTGGCGTTCCAGCGTGTTGACATCGACCCGGTGGCGGAAGCCGGTGACCGTCGCCGTCACGGTGCGGGTGCCGATCTTCAGCAGGTAGGGGCGGTTCGCGGCCAGCGGCTCCTCCGCCATCCAGACCAGCGTCGCCTCCAGCTCGTCCGCCACCATGGGTGCCGCGACCGGGCCGCACAGCACGTCGCCGCGGCCGACATCGATCTCGTCGGTCAGCGTCAGCGTCACCGCTTGGCCGGCCCGGGCGGAGGGGAGGTCGCCGTCATGGGTGACGATGCGGGCGACGCGGCTCTCCTTGCCCGAGGGCGCCACGCGCACGGCGTCGCCCACGCGCACCGCGCCGGCGGCGACGGTGCCGGCGAAGCCGCGGAAATCCAGGTCGGGCCGGTTCACCCACTGTACCGGCAGGCGGAACGGCCCCTCCCCCGCCTGGCCGGACAGCGCCACGGTCTCCAGATGGCCCATCAGGGTGGGGCCGCGGTGCCAAGCCATGGAGAGGCTCGGCTCGGTGACGTTGTCGCCGCGCAGGGCCGAAAGCGGGATGGCGGTGATGTCGTGGAAGCCCAGCGGTTCGGCGAAGGCGCGGTAGTCGGCCTCGATGCGGCGGAACACCGCCTCGTCATGGCCGACCAGGTCCATCTTGTTGACCGCCAGCACCACGTGCCGGATGCCGATCAGCGAGACCAGGAAGCTGTGCCGCCTTGTCTGGGTCAGCAGCCCCTTGCGCGCATCCACCAGGATCACCGCCAGATCGGCGGTCGAGGCGCCGGTGACCATGTTGCGGGTGTACTGCTCGTGGCCCGGCGTGTCGGCGACGATGAACTTGCGCCGGTCGGTGCTGAAGAAGCGGTAGGCGACGTCGATGGTGATGCCCTGCTCGCGCTCGGCCGTCAGCCCGTCCACCAGCAGCGCGAAGTCCAGGTCCCCGCCCTGGGTGCCGACGCGCTTGCTGTCGGCCTCCAGCGCCTCCAGCTGGTCCTGGAACAGCATCTTGCTCTCGTAGAGCAGCCGGCCGATCAGCGTGCTCTTGCCGTCATCCACCGACCCGCAGGTGATGAAGCGCAGCAGATCCTTGGTGCGGTGGCTGTCCAGGAAGGCGCCGATGTCCTGGGAGATGAGCTCGGAGACGTGCGCCATCAGAAATACCCCTCGAGCTTCTTCTTCTCCATCGAGGCGGTCGCGTCGCGGTCGATGACGCGCCCCTGCCGCTCCGACGCCGTCGACTGCAGCATTTCCTGGATGATGGAAGGCACCGTGTCGGCCGCGCTTTCCACCGCGCCGGACAGCGGATAGCAGCCCAGCGTGCGGAAGCGCACCCGGCGCAGCTCGGGCGTCTCGCCGGGCAGCAGCCGCATGCGGTCGTCGTCCACCATGAGGATGGTGCCGTCGCGCTCCACCACCGGCCGCTCGGCGGCGAAGTAGAGGGGTACCAGCGGGATGCGCTCCTGCTGGATGTATTGCCAGATGTCCAGTTCGGTCCAGTTGGACAGCGGGAAGACGCGGATGCTCTCCCCCTTCGCGATGCGGCTATTGTAGAGGTTCCACAGCTCCGGGCGCTGGCGCTTGGGGTCCCAGCGGTGCTGGGCGTTGCGGAAGCTGAAGACGCGCTCCTTGGCGCGGCTCTTCTCCTCGTCGCGCCGGCCGCCGCCGAAGGCCGCGTCGAAGCCGTGCCGGGTGAGCCCGGCCTTCAACGCCTCCACCAGCATCTGGCGCGTATATTCGGGCGTCGGCGTGTCGAACGGGTTCACGCCCCGCGCGGCGGCCTCGTCATTATGCTCGACCAGCAGGCGCAGCCCATGGCGCTCGACCATGCGGTCGCGGTGCTCGATCATCGCCCGGAAGTCCCAGCCGGACGCGATGTGCAGCAGCGGAAAGGGCGGCGGCGCGGGATAGAAGGCCTTCAGGGCGAGGTGCAGCATGACCGAGCTGTCCTTGCCGATGGAATAGAGCATCACCGGGTTCTCGGCCTCGGCGACCACCTCCCGCATGATGTGGATGCTCTCGGCCTCCAGCCGCTGCAGATGGGTCAGCCGACCCTCCAGGGTCCGGTCGCGGAGGCCGTCCGCCAAGGCGATGTCGTCGAGCACCCGGGTCTCCATCACGATTCCACACTCGTCACGGTGTGCATGCCGCTATTTTGACGAGGCTATCTTTCCATAATCCACACCGCACCTGCGAATAGAACATGGCAGACCCGCTCCTCAGCCCCCATGGAATAGGGGGTACATCCGGGGCGGAGGGGCCAGGACAGGCGGCTCAGCCGGTGTAGACATTTTACACATCGGAACCGTTGATCATCGGGCGCGGAGAGAAATCCCTCCTGGCCGGAACCGGCGAACGGACCCGGTCAGCGTCCCGCCACGGTGAACACCACGGCGGCCGCACTGGCCCAGAAGGCGAGCGTCAGCCGCCACTGCGCCGACCGAAAGGCCGGCAGCGCCCGGCGCAGCGCCGGCGAGGCGGACTGGCCGGCCAGCCGCTGCGCGCCCAGCCCTGCCAGCGCCAGCGGCAGGGCCACTCCGGCCAGGGCGCGCGGCCCCATCTCGGGCGACAGGGTTCCGGCGAGGGCCAGGGCCAGCAGGACGGCCAGCGCCATTGTCGCCCAGAAGGCGATCTCCGTCAGGAGCAGGGCGCCGGCGCGCAAGAGGGAGAGCGGGTGGGACATGGCCTGATCCGGTCGTGTGGATGCCCCATCCTGCAGCCCGGCCGGTTTACACGGGCTTACCGCCGCCGGGCCGATGCGCTAGCCTCACCGGGAGGGCGGGCGATGGGGCCCCGCCGAAGGAGGACCCGGATGCTCGCCAGGAAGATCGCCACGCTGACCCTGTCGGCGCTGCTTGCCACCGCCGTCACGCTGCCCGCGCACGCCAAGCCCGAGGGCAAGGGCGAACAGGGCGGCCAGGGCCAGGGCGGCAAAGGCAACGCGGACAAGGGAGGCGCCGGCAAGGGCGGTCCCGAGAAGGCCGGCGGCAACAAGGGCGGCGGGAACGCCCGGGGCGGCGGCAACCCGCAGGAGCTGCTGCAGGCCGGCGCCACGGCGGCGCTGGTCTCCGGCCTGCTGGGCCAGGAGGCGCCGCGCGTCCTGTCGGTCGGCGCCAAGCCGCTGCCGCCCGGCATCCGGAAGAACCTCGCCCGCGGCAAGGCCCTGCCCCCTGGCTTGGCGCGCGAACCGGTGCCGGCGCCGGTGCTCGCCACCCTGCCCCGCGTCGACGGGCACGAATGGGTCCGCATCGGCACCGAGCTGGTGCTGATCGGCGTCGCCAGCCTGGTCATCGCCCAGGTGATCGAGGGCGTGTTCAGCTGACCCCGGTCACCTGACCGCGGGCACCCGCCTCACGCCTTGGCGCTGGGGCGGGACGCCACGTCCACGTGCCAGCGCTTCACGTTCGGCAGCCCGTCGATCGGCAGCCCCACCAGCCGCGAGAAGAAGTCGATGGTGGTGTAGGCGGTGATGTCGGCGATGGTGAAGCGCCCGCCGGCGATGAAGGGACGGTCGGACAGCTCGCCGTCCAGCTGCGCCAGCCGCTTCTCCGCCACCGGCTTCAGCGTCGCGGCATATTCCGGGACCTGGTTCTCGAACGGCGCCATCTTCGGGTGGCTGTGGCGGAAGCACATGCCCATGGGCAGCAGCAGCTCCCACTCCATGCGGCGCTGCCACATCTCCACCAGCGCCTGGTCCAGCGCGCCCACCCCCATCAGCGGCGGCTCGGGATGCAGCGCCTCGATGTAGCGGCAGATGGCGACGCTCTCCAGGATGACCGTGCCGTCATCCAGCTCCAGCGCCGGAATGCGGCTGTTGGGCGAGATCCTGCGGTAGTCCTCGCTCTTGTGCTCGCCCTTGCCCATGACGACGGTGACGCGGGGGATCTCGACCCCCTTCTCCGCCAGGAACATGCGCACGCGCCGCGGTGTCGGGGCGATGGGATCGTCGTAGAGCTTCACGAAGGCATCTCCGGGTGGTGAGGGGCGGTCAGCGTGACGCCGACCGCCCCTCCTGGCAAGCCCCCGCCCGCTCAACCCAAGCGCCAGCGCTGCCCGCCGGCCGAACTGCGGCCGGCAACCTCGTTCGGCCGCTTGCCGGCGAGCACTTGGATGATGTCGTCACGAACCCTGTCGCACTTCCGGTAGTACTGGTGGTTCTGCCGATCCGAATCCTCGCCATGGTCGAGAAGCTCGCTGACATCCACAGCCGCCACCTTGTCACTGATCGTGGACATGTTGTCCGGGCCATCGACACCCAGTCGCGGGCCGTTGAACTTGGTGATGCGGCTGAGGGTGTTGAGTATCCAGTCCCTATGCGAATGGTAGACGGTGACCTGCCGGCCGAGGCGGGGCAGGTACTTGAACTTCTGTTCCTTGTCGAAGGCGTCGTCGTCCACGTCCGCCGCCGCCAGGATGATCTGGTCGAACGTCCGCCGGACGGCACTGGGGTTGGGATCGGCGTGCTCGGAATAGAGCATGGGACGGATATCCGAGAGATCGACATCCTTGTCGTTATTCGGAACCTCCATGTCGTCGACAGGCTCGGGGTCCCTGATCATCGCCGCCATGGCGTGGCGAAGCACAAAGTTTCCCATGCTGTGGCAGACCAGGTGGATGGGCTGGTGGCAGTATTCCTGAACCGGCAGCCCATCGATGAAGCGGTGGAGGATGCGCAGGGTGCGGGCCACCGCGACACCTGACTGGGCGGCCGTCGCCCGGTCATGGATGTAGTCCACGAACGGGAGCGGCACACCAAGATCGGACCCGCGGGACGGCCAGGAGAACGCGAAGACATTGGCGTCGATGCCGCCGGTGCCGGCCTTGTAGTACTCGCCAATCCAGGCGGCGCGACGCATCGCGTCCTCAAAGGAGTTGCTGTAGCCGTGTATGATGACGATGGTCGGCTTGCCGTCCCGCTTCATCGATTGGCGCAACGCGTCGAAGACAGTCTTGCTGCCCTTCTTCGGCGTGAAATTGGCCGTTCCGACCAATTGCTCCTCGGCGACGGCCAGCGTCTCCGGGAGATAGGATGTCTGCGATCCCTCATCCGGGTCGTTGAGATCGACTTCGATGTCGACGGATCCGAACCGAACGGCCGCTCCATCCACCGGACCTGGGTCGGATCCGAAACCGATGATCGCCGCCCCTCCCCTCCTGGTGATCGGCTGACGGTTCGTCGCGAAATACACCGTACGCGTGACCATGCCATCCTCCCGAGTTGAACAAACGGAGAGGGTATGGTCGCCCATGCTTGGCAGGAGTCAATCACTAATAGGCGAGATTGCCGACAACGTGATCACCGGAAGGTGCGTTACCGCACCACCATGCTCTGCCCCGCCTTGACGATCTGCTCGGCGCTCTCGGCGCGGGGCGGGATCGTGATGCCCTTGGCCGCCGCCGGGCGGGCGGCGATGCGGTCGAGCCAGCCCTTCAGGTGCGGCAAATCGTCGATCTCCACGCCCGACCAGGCATGGGTGCGGGCCCAGCACCAGTTGGCGATGTCGGCGATGGAGTAGTCGCCGGCGAGATACTCATTGTCCTTCAGATGGCCGTCCAGCACCGTCAGCAGCCGCTTGGACTCCTTCTGGTAGCGCTCAATGGCCGCCGGAATCTTCTCCGGGAAGTAGCGGTAGAAGACATTGGCCTGCCCCATCATCGGCCCGACGCCGCCCATCTGGAACATCAGCCACTGGACCACCCGGCTCCGCCCCTGCGGGTCCGTGGGCATGAGCTTCCCGGTCTTCTCGGCCAGGTAGATCATGATGGCGCCGGACTCGAACACGACGAAATCCCCGGCCTCGCGGTCGCGGATCACCGGAATGCGGCCGTTCGGGTTCATGGCGGTGAACCAGGGCTCCTTCTGCACCGCCTTGGAGAGATCGACGGGATGCAGCTCATAGGGCAGCCCCATCTCCTCCAGCGTCACGGAGACCTTGTGCCCGTTCGGCGTGGGCGCGGTGTAGAGCTCGATCATGGCAATTCCGGTTCTTGGAGTTCGGCCGCGCCCTGAACAGGCCAAGCCGCCGGCGAAACGATGCCCTGGGCAGATGTAGCCATGGTTAGGCCGAACCGCCGTCGCTGTCGAGATAGCGGCGCAGAGCGTCAGTGACGACGGTGTTCAGGTTGATTCCCCGGCGCCGGGCATAAAGCATGGCGCGGCGGTGCAGGTCGCGCCCAGGCCGGACATTGAAGCTGCCCTTCAGCGGCAGGTCGGGCTTGCGCCCCTCCGCCTCGCAGAGTTCGAGATAATCATCCACGGCCTCGTGGAATGCCGCCTTGAGGCTCCTGGCATCCACGCCCTCGTACGTCACCAGGTCGCGGATGAACTCCAGGCGGCCGTGCAGGACTTCGTCCTCGTCGCTGTATTCGACCGAGCCGAGATACCCCTTGTACTCCAGCATCGTGCTCATATCAGGCCTTCCTCGGTCAGCACCCGCAGCAGGTCCTTAATGACGTACAGCTTCACAATGTTGCCGGGGTGCGGCCGGTGCAACGCGATGGCCGCCGCGGTTGGGTGAACGAACCGTCGGCGAGAGCCACCGGTCCTGCCTGCGCCTGCTTCCCGGTATCCAAGACTTTCCAGCAACCTCACCAGCTCGTCCCAGGTGAAGTCGGCGGGCTTCGCCTTGAAGCGGGAAACCAGCTTGTCGAGCTGCCCCATCTCGCCCCCGGCTTGACCTTTCCTCGCAGTATAGGTCGATCGCGTGAAGCTGCAACCAGATATGGTTGCAGATGCAATCCCAGGCGCGCTGGCCGCGCGGGATGCGGACGCCCATCGGTCCGCATCCCGCCGCTTCCGTCAAGTGCGCGTCAGTTCCTGTAGCTGGGGTCGCGCCGGTCGAGCCCGCGCAGCAGGGCCGGCCAAGCGAGCTTGCGGGTGACCATCTGCATCATGTCCTGGTTGCCGCCCTGCTGCGCCGTCTTCTGCGCCGCGTCGTGGGTGACGTCGTAGATCGGCGTACCGCCCGACAGGGTCCGCACCTGCATGGAGCAGGCCCGCTCCAGGAAATAGATGCGCATGAAGGCGTCGGCCACGGTCGGGCCCAGCGCCATGGTGCCGTGGTTGCGCAGCAGCATCAGGCTCTTGGTGGGGCCGAGGTCGCGCTGCAGCCGCTCGCGCTCGTCCAGATCCAGCGCGACGCCCTCATAATCGTGGAAGGCGAGGTCCTGGCGGATCAGCAGCGCCGTCTGGTTCAGCGGCAGCAGCCCCTCCTTCTGCGAGGAGACCGCCGTGCCGTCCAGCGTGTGCAGGTGGATGACGCAGTGGGCGTCCTCGCGCACCTGGTGGATGGCGCTGTGGATGGTGAAGCCGGCCGGGTTCACCGGGAAGGGGCTGTCGTCCAGCTTGTTGCCCTGCAGGTCGACCTTCACCAGCGAGGAAGCCGTGATCTCCTCGAACAGCATGCCGTAGGGGTTGATCAGGAAATGATGCTCCGGCCCGGGGATGCGGGCGGAGATGTGGGTGAAGATCATGTCGTCCCAGCCGTACTGGGCGACCAGCCGGTAGCAGGCGGCCAGATCCACCCGGATCCGCCACTCCTCCGCCGACATGTTGGGCCGTTCCACCGAAGCCGCCTGCGCCATCACCGTCTCCTCCCGCTTAGGCGGCCGCCGCATCGCCGGCCGCATCGTTCATGGGGCGATGCTAAGCCCGGCCTTGCCCCAGGACTGCGATCCGGATCACAATTCCCCGAACTTCTGAATGGGTAGGCGGGAATGGCGGAGCGGGCGGCGCGGGAGAGGCTGATCGGCGGCAGCCCGCTCTTCGCCGAGCTGGGGTCGGAGGCGCGGAGCGCGCTGGACCGGCTGCTGGTCACGCGGTCGCTGCCGGCCGGGGCCACGCTCTACCGCCGGGGTGATGCGCCCGATGGCCTGTGGGGCGTGCTGGCGGGAAAGGTTCGCTTCGGCGCCGCCTCGCTGGAGGGGCGCGGCATGCTGGTCAACGACGCCGGGCCGGGCGACTGGTTCGGCGAGATCGGGCTGCTGGACGGCGGCCCCCGGCTGGTCGACGCGGAGATCGCGGAAAGCGCCGAGCTGCTGCTGCTGCGCCAGCGCGACGTGCTGGATTTCTGCCGGCGCGAGCCGTCCGTGCCCATGGCCCTGGCCCGGCTGCTTTCGGCGCGGCTGCGGCTGGCGGCGGGGCTGATGGAGGAACAGGCCTTCCTGCCGCTGGAACGGCGCCTGGCGCGGCGCCTGCTGGCGGCCGCCAGGGGCGACCGGGTGCCGCTGACGCAGGAGCAGCTGGGACGCCTGGCCGGCGCCACCCGCGAGGCGGTGGGCCGGCATCTCTCCGCCTGGACGCGCGCGGGATGGGTGACGCCCGGCTACCGCTGCGTCTCGATCCTGGACCGGCGCGCCCTGGAGGCCCTGGCCGAGGGCTGAGCCCCGCCCCTCACTTCGCGAAGATGTAGCTCTCGTCCTTGAAGGCCTTGAACTCCAGCGCGTTGCCGCTGGGGTCCAGCAGGAACATGGTGGCCTGCTCGCCGACCTTGCCCTGGAAGCGGATGCCCGGTTCGATGATGAAGCTCTGGCCGGCGGCGCGCAGCTTGTCGGCCAGCGCGTGCCAGGCGTCCCACTCCAGGATCAGGCCGAAATGGCGCACCGGCACGTCATGCCCGTCCACCGGATTGGTGGCGCCCTTCCGGCTCTCGCCCGGCGCGAGGTGCGCCACGATCTGGTGGCCGTGCAGGTCGAAATCGACCCATTCCGGCGAGCTGCGCCCCTCGGGGCAGCCCAGCAGCCCGCCATAGAAGCGGCGCGCGGCCTCCAGGTCGTCGACGGGGAAGGCCAGATGGAAGCGGGGGTGGGCCATGGCGGTGCTCGGCGTTGGGGCGTCGGGGACGGCATGGTGGCCTTCCCCGCCCCGCCCGGTCAACCGCGCTTACAGCTGGTTCAGATGCTCTTCGCGCATCAGGTGGGCGCGCATCGAGGCGAGCCAGACCCGGCCGGGCGGCGTGTATTCCAGCAGGTCGGTGCCGTCCTTGATGATGGGGTTCAGCGTGCCCCAATAGAGGTCCGGATAGCCCGCCCGGAACTCCACCACGTTCCTGAAGCCCAGCTGCTGCAGCATGCCGGATTCGGCGAGCTCCAGGGTCAGCGGCTTCATCTTCTGCATGAAGTAGGGGTCGGCGATGGCGCCGATCAGGTGGGCGGCGCGCAGCAGGCCCGGATAGCTTTTCGTTTCCGGGTGCGTGTCGAGCGGCGGCGGGAAGCGGGCATAGTCGATCATCTCCGACAGGCGGCCGGCATCCAGCACCGGGTCGCCCGCGAAGAAATGGTGCACGAACATCATCCCGCGCTCGGCGAACCAGGGCCAGAGCCGCCCGACGGTCGAGCCCTCCGGCAGCCGCAGCCGCATGCCCGAGCTGGAGATGACGCAGGACTCCCCATCGTCGCCCGGCACCAGGTCGCGGCAGAAGCCGATGGAGAACAGCACCAGCGCCGCCGTGAAATGCACCCAGTCCAGCGAGGAGACGCGGCCGTCGCGGATCATCTTGCCGCGCAGGATGTCCTGCCCGACCCGGGTCACCAGGATGGCGTGGTCGAGGTCGTGGTAGAGCGCGTCGGACAGGGCGATGCGGTTGGCCCCGACGCGGGTGGCCCGCACGATGGCGTCCAGATGCTCGCCCGGCGCCGCCGGGAAGGCCGAGACGAAGCCGTCGCGCAGATGCGAAACGAAGGCGTCGATCACGATGTCTGAGGGGCGGAACATCGCGTCACGCGGCTCCCGTATGCTCTTGCACGAAGACGTGGCTCAGCAGGCTGGAGATCCAGTCCCGCCCCTCGCGCGTGGCCTCCAGGTAGGAGAGCCCGCAGCGGACATGGGTGTGGACGCTGGTCCAGAAGAAGGCCGGGTAGGTGCGGCGCAGGTCGGCCGGGCTCTTGTTGCCCATGCGCGCGTTGGTCCCCGTCTCCTCGAACTCATGGTACAGCGCCGGCAGCTTGCGCAGATAGTAGGGGTCGGCCATCTGCCCGATCAGGTCGGCGGCGCGTACCAGCCCCGGCCAGTCGTTGGTGGCGGAGTCGCCGCGGCTGGGCACCGGGAAGCGGGTGTGCTCGATGCACTCGCGCACGAACTCGACATTCACCAGCGGATTGTCGCGGAAGCGCCAGCGCACGAACATCTTGCCGCGCTCGACATGGTAGGGCGTCAGGAAGGCGTCGGTGGCGCCGGGCGGGATCGTCACCCGCTCGCCCTCGTCGTTGATGACGCAAGAGTCCCCCTCGTCGCCGGGGCAGACGCCGCGGACATAGCCGACGTCGTGGAACAGCAGCGCCACCATGTACTGCACCCAGTCGGTGGCGCTGACGTCGCCCTCGCGCAGCATGCGGCCGAGCGCGATCTGCTGCCCCACCATGGTGACCATCATGGTGTGCTCGACATCGTGGTAGAGCGCGTCCGTATTGGCGATCGTCTCGATCGCCAGGGCGGCCGAGGTGCGCAGCGTGTTCAGATGCTCAGGATGGAGCTGCCCGTACACCCGGGTGAAAGTCTCCTCCAGCCGGCCGACGAAGGCTCCGAGCAGGACGGCGGCGCTGTCGAAACTGTGCATCCCCGGTTCCGTCTTGTGCTTATGCGCGGCAGCTTAGCCTTATTTCTTGCCGGAATTAAGCCTCCGTTTTAGCCCATCTGCGCCAAGACCCTCCGGAAGTGGTCCGAAAAACGAGATAGGCCTGCAACTTCGCTGGCAAAACCATACCTAACGAAAGTATCATTCCGGCCGGTTTCGGGGGTCATCCACGGAGGGGGCAGTGGCTGAGCACTACAAGGTCGCAATCGTCGGGTCGGGGCCCGGCGGGTTGAGCGCGGCCGCGCGGGCGGGGCATCTCGGCGTCCCGCACATCCTGCTTGAGCGCACGGACCATCTCTCCGACACGATCTACAAGTACCAGAAGCGCAAGCACGTCATGGCGCACCCGATGCAGCTGCCGCTGCGCAGCGACGTCGGGTTCGAGGAGGGCGCGCGCGAGGACGTGCTGTCCTTCGCCACCGAGGGGCTGAAGAAGGCCGGGGCGAATGTCCGCTTCAAGGCCGAGGTCACCTCCATCACGGGCGAGAAGGGCAACTTCACCCTCACCATCAACGGCTCGGAGACCATCACGGCCGAGTATGTGGTCATGGCCATCGGCTGCCAGGGCAATCTGCGCAAGCTGAGCGTGCCCGGCGACGATTGGGAGCGGGTGCAGTACCAGCTGGACGATCCCGACGAGTACAAGAACGAGCGCATCGTCGTCATCGGCGGCGGCGACGCGGGCATCGAGAACGCGCTCGCCCTGATGCCCAACAACGACGTGACCATCGTCAACAACGGCGCCGAGTTCGCCTACGCCAAGCCGGCCAACGCCGCCATGGTCAAGGAGGCGATCAAGTCCGGCAACATGTCCGGCTTCATGTCCTCCTCCGCCAAGAGCGTGGCGCCCGGCGTGCTGACGCTGAACACGCCGGACGGCGAGGTCGAGGTTCCCTGCGACCGCATCATCGCCCGCATCGGTGCCCTGCCGCCCCGCAAGTTCGTGGAGAGCTGCGGCGTGCAGTTCCCCTCGCCCGCCCCCAGCGCCTTCCCGCAGGTGAGCGAGACCTACGAGTCCAACGTGCCCGGCCTCTACATCATCGGCGCCCTGGCGGGCTATCCGCTGATCAAGCAGTGCATGAACCAGGGCTACGAGGTGGTCGAGTTCATCAACGGCAACCGCATCCCGCCGGCGGACGAGCCGCTGCTGCAGGAGAAGCTGAACAAGGCCCGGGTCGACCTCTCCGTCTCCGAGTTGGTGGAGCTGATCCGCCAGCGCCTGCCGGTCTTCGCCAAGCTGACCACGCTGCAGGTCCGCGAGATGCTGCTGGCGACCGAAATCCATGTGAAGAAGCCGGGCGAGACCGTCTTCCAGCGCAACGACTACACCAACACCTTCTGGGCCATCGCCGACGGCGCCGTGGACATCCAGGTCAACCCGCTGAACCCGAAGGAGGTCGTGACGCTGAAGTCCGGCGACTTCTTCGGCGAGATGGGCCTGATCGCCGGCCGCCGCCGCACCGCGACCGTGCTGGCGAAGGAGCCGTCGCTGCTGCTGGAGGTGGCGCGCAACACCATGCTGCGCCTCAACAACTCCGTGCCCGAGGTGCGCCGCGCCATCGACGAGGTGGCTATCGTCCGCCAAATCCAGACCTACCTGGCGCCGAAGGTGAACCGCGACATCCTCTCGGACGTCATCGGCAAGGCGGAGATCGTCGCCTTCAAGAAGGGCGACCCGCTGATCGAGCAGGGCAACGACGACGACTGCATGTACCTGATCCGCTCGGGATCGGTGGTGGTGTCGCGCAAGGATGCCGGGCGCGAGATCGTGCTGTCCTACGTCCCGGCCGGCAACTATGTCGGCGAGATGGCGCTGCTGAACAAGTCCAAGCGCTCGGCCAGCGTGAAGGCCGCGGTGGCGACCGAGGCGATCAAGCTCGACAGCGCCGCCATGCGCGACCTGCTGGAGCGCATCCCCGACGTGCGCCGCCAGGTGGAGGGGACGCTGCGCGCCCGCACCCTCTCCAACATCAAGCAGGAGGAGCACACGGAAGTCGGCGGCATGACCGAGTTCCTGATGAAGCAGGGCCTCGGCGAGGCCACCGACGTGCTGCTCATCGACGAGAGCCTGTGCGTCCGCTGCGACAATTGCGAGAAGGCCTGCGCCGAGACCCACCATGGCGTGTCGCGCCTGAACCGCGAGGCCGGCCCGACCTTCGCCAACGTCCACGTGCCGACCTCCTGCCGGCACTGCGAGCATCCGCACTGCATGAAGGACTGCCCCGCCGACGCGATCCACCGCGCCAGCACGGGCGAGGTCTACATCACCGACAATTGCATCGGCTGCGGCAACTGCGAGCGCAACTGCCCCTACGGCGTCATCCAGCTGGCGGCGGTGCCGCCGGAGAAGCCGAGCCTGTGGCAATGGCTGTTCTTCGGCCGCGGCTCCGGCCCCGGCGAGGACAAGTCGCCCGAGGCGCTGGCCAAGCGCACCGGCGGCAAGCATGCGGTGAAGTGCGACATGTGCAAGGACGTCGGCGGCGGCCCCGCCTGCGTCCGCGCCTGCCCCACCGGCGCCGCGCTGCGCGTCAGCCCGAAGGAGTTCATCGAGGTGATGAACCGGGGCTGATCCCCCGGTTCAATCCTCCACTGGCGTTAGCCCTGCCCGCCGCCGGCCATGGCGGTGAGCGCCTGGCGCGCCTCGGCGCTGTCCTGCTTGGCGGGATCGGCCTCGACCGTCACCTTCGCCACGCCCAGCTTGTCGATGCCGAGCTCCGTCGCCGCGCGCTCGGAGATGTCGATGACGCGGTCGGTGCGGGCCGGGCCGCGGTCGTTGATCGTGACCTCGACCGACTTGCCGGTCTCCGGGCTGGTGACCGTCGCCTTGGTGCCCAGCGGCAGGGTGCGGTGGGCGGCCGTCATGCCCTGCGGGTCGACGGGTTCGCCGCTGGCGGTCTTGGTGTTGCCGCCCTCGCCGGCCCGGAAGAACGAGGCCTCGCCCTCCTGGCGGAAGACGCCGTTGACCTGCGCCTGGGCGCCGGCCTGGGCGCCGGCCGTCCGTGAGCCGCCCGCCCCGGATGCGCCGCCCTCGGCGCTTTGCAGGCTGGAGCAGGCGGCGAGGCCCAGGCTGAGGACCATCGCCGTGAGGGCGGGGGCCGTGGATCGGATGATGCTGCGCATGGCTTTCCTCCTTGCGGGATCAGCCACAACATGCATGCCGCCCGGCCATTGCGCTTGGCGCCTCACGCTCCCTCGGGGTACCGGGCGCGCATATGGGCGAGGGAGGCGGCGACCAGCTCCTCCAGCACCGCGGGATCGATGTCCTGGAGCCTCTTCACATAGAGGCAGGACTTGCCCGTGCTGTGCTTGCCCAGGCGGGCCAGCAGCGCCTCATGCGCATCGAAGCCGCCCATGACGTAGAGGGTCAGCGCCGCCTTGCGCGGGCCGAAGCCGGTGCGGAACCACTCGCCGGCATGGCCGCTCTCGTACCGATAGGCGTAGCGGCCGAACCCGATCATGCCGCCGCTCCAGAGCACGGGCGGCTGGCCGGACAGGCGCTCCATCAGGGCGCAGACCGTACGGGCGTCCTCGCGCCGCTGGGCGGGCTCGACCGCGTCGAGGAACGCGGCCACGTCGACCGGTTCCGGTTCGGTCTTCCGCGTGACCATGGCATCCGCCCTTCCCTGCCCCTTGCCCGCGATGATCCTAGCATCCCCGCTCCACCTCTTTCGATAGAGGCAGTCCCGCGGCGATCCTACCGGCGCGGGTTATCGGCTTGCACGCCGGAGTCACCCCGCCCCGCTCATCCACCCGCACCGCGTGCCGATATGGCGCCGTCCGCGTTCCTCCTCCGTCGCGAGAGTCAGCACGGGTCTGGGACATGCGGAGCGAGGCGGAGCTTCTGGTGGTCAGGGCGGAGCAGCTGGTGGCCGGCTGGGGCCGCCGCGCGACCATCGCCGTGGAGACCAAGCTGCGCGACGCCAAGCGCCAGGGCGACGAGGCCGCCCAGTGGCGCTGGGAGGAGATCGGCCGCCACGTCCGCGAGCTGATCGCCTCGGGGTCGCATCGCTGAGGTTTGGGGCCCGCGGGCGATGTTACTTTTTGGTGATTTTAACCAGAACTAACACTACCGATTTCGCAGCCGGATGGGATAACTTGCGCCACCTAAGCGGGCACAAGGCGGCGTCGAGACGCCGTTGCAACAGGACCCTCACCGGCGATGCGCCTCAAATCGAACATCAAAGCCTTCTTCGAGGGCGTACTGCGCCCCGACCATGAGGGGCACAGGTACGTCAGCACCACCACCCAGTTCCTGCCGCTCGACGTCGAGCAGATCAAGGCGGAGTTCAAGCTCGTCCAGCATGGCCGCGAGCGCGGCGGCGCCGAGCAGCCGGAAGCAGCCGACAGCAACCTCGACATGGCCGAGCAGGCGGTCGTCACGGCGATCGGCACCGAGGTCAAGAAGGCTGTCGACCAATACGCCAGCGGGCTGCACACGTTGGCGCAGCGCGTCGCGAACCTCGACCTCCGCGGCCGGGCGGCGGAGATTGAGGTCAGGGCGAAGAACGCCATGACCGAGTTCCGCAAGGGCGTGCATGACGGTCTCGACCGGCTGTTCAACGAGCGCCGCGAGGTGGCGGAGGCGGAAGCCGAGCTCCGCGACTTCCGTGAACAGAACCGGCTGAAACGCCCGGCGCGCTATCCGCTTTCCCGCACCTACCACATCGCCATCATCGTCTTGATCCTGCTGGCGGAAAGCGTCTTGAACGGCGTCTTCTTCGCGCGGGGGAACGCCGCAGGCATCGTCGGCGGCGTCGTCATGGCGTTCACGCTCGCCCTCGGCAACATCCTGCTGGGCGCCGTACTGGGCCGCTTCGCCGTACCCTATGCCGGGCACCGGTCCTGGGGGCTGAGACTGCTCGGCTTGACCGGATTACTGGTCCTCCCGGCCCTGCTGCTGCTCTACAACCTAGGCGTGGCGCATTATCGCGACGCGTTGGGCGGGGATGCTCCGGAACTGGCCGCGCAGGCGGCACTCGCCTCGCTGAAGGCCGATCTGCTGGACATCAAGGACATCGAGTCCTGGATGCTGGTCCTGGCCGGGATCGCCTTCGGCCTGATCGCCGCGTTCGACACATACAGGTTCGACGATCCCTACCCGGGGTACGGCCGCATCTGGCGCCGGGTCCAGGAGGCCAACGAGTTCTATGCCGAAGAGAAGCGCGAGCTCACGGAGGAACTCGCCGACATCAAGAACGGCGCGGTCGAGGAGATGGAGCGCATCCGCCAGGACGTCTCCCACCGCAAGGGCCAGTTCATCAACATGATCGGCAGCCGGGACCAGCTCCGGGCGAATTTCACGGCTCATCTCGACCATCTGGAGGCTTGCGCCAACGACCTGCTGCGCACCTACCGCGACGCCAACAAGGCGGCGCGGCGGACACCGCCGCCGCCGCATTTCGCCGCGCGTTGGCCGCTGCCCCGTCCGGGGGAACCGGAGATCGATCCCTTCGCCGGCCTGAGCGCGACCATCTTCGACGAGGAGACGGAGAAGGTGGTAACGGCGCTGCAGCGCTATATCGACGAGCTCAACGCCGCCTTCCTGGAGGCGATGGGCCAGTACAAGCGGATCGACCAGTTGAGCCTGAAGGATTTCGAGAATGGCGCGACCCCAGACCAAGCGGCGGCAGTCCCGGCGTGAGCGGGAGAAGGCCGGCAACGTCAAGGGGGCCGTCCTGCTGTCCCTCGCCGCCATCTTCGCGGTAGGCGTCGGCTATTTCTCCTGGAAGGCCAACAGCGAAGCGGTCGAGCTCGACAAGACCACCCTCTGCCCCACGGCCGGCCCCACCTCCGTGACCGCCGTGGTCGTGGACCGCACCGACACGGTGACGCCGGTCCAGCGCCAGCTGCTGGTCGACAAGTTCAACGAGATCCGTGGTGCGGTGCCCAAGTACGGGCTGCTGGAGATCTATACCGTCAATCCGGTGCAAGCGAGCGTCCTGAAGCCGGAATTCTCGCTCTGCAACCCTGGCGACGGCAGCGATCTAAGCCACTGGACGTCCAATCCCCGGATGGCGAACCGCACCTGGGGAACGGTCTTCAACGCCCCCCTGGCCGCCGTTCTGGACGGTATGCTGGAGGCGAGCGAGGCCCGGCAGTCCCCCATCCTGGAGACGATCCAGTCCGTGGCCGCCACCGCCTTCGCGCCGCATGACGCGGTGCCCAGGACGCTGGTTGTTGTCTCGGACCTGCTGCAGCATTCCGACAATCTCAGCCAGTACCAGGGCGTGCGGGACTTTGAGGAGCTCCGCAAGACGCCTGCGCTCACCCGCGTCAAAGCCGACCTGCGGGAGGTCGATGTCAGGGTGCTCTACATCCGCCGCGACACGGCCAAGGGCGTCCAAGGCGCCGCCCACATCCGCTTCTGGCAGGCCTACTTCGCCGACCAGGGCGCCACCCTCAGCAACGCCCTTTCCCTTTTCTGACGAGCGCATGATGGCTGCAAAGAAGCTTTCCTACCTTGATCCCCTCAGCAAATTCGACGACAGGGCGCTGTTCGTGCTGGCCGCATTGCTGGGCGCCGGCGGAATCGTCGGGCTCAAGGCCTTCGGCTTCTGGCAGCTCTACGTCACCTGCTTCCCTGTCGTCGTCATGCTCGCCTACACAGGCTATGTCTGGTTCACCAAGCGCTTCCGCCTGCGCGAGGACCAGGCGGGCGACAACGCCTATTATCTGGGCCTGCTCTACACCCTCACCAGCCTCAGCTATGCGCTGTACCTGTTTGGCCGCAATCCGGACGCCATCGACGACATCATCAGCAATTTCGGCATCGCCCTCATCACCACGATCGTCGGCGTCGGCCTGCGGGTCATGTTCGCGCAGAAGCGCGAGGACCCGGTCGAGATCGAGCGGGAGGCGCGGCTGGAGCTGGCGAACGCCGCGAGCCAGCTGCGCCAGGAGCTGCTGACCGCTTCGGGCGCGCTCAACACGTTCCGGCAGGCGACGGAGCAAAGCATCGCGGAGGCCATGCGCGAGCTGAAGGCCATTACCGAGAAGGCGCTGCGGGAGAATGTCGACACCTTCTCGAGCGTCGCCAAGGATCTGACCACGCGGGTCGGCGCCTCGCTGGAGGAGCACACCGTCCATGCGCAGAAGCTGTCCCAGGCTTCGGGCAGGACGGTCATGGCGGTCGAGAAGCTGGTGCAGCGCGTCGAGGAGATCGCGCCGGCGCCCGACCTGCTGGAGCGCAAGGTCGTGCCGCATTTCGACGAGGTGGACGCCATCATCGCCCGGATGTCCGCGCGCACCGCCGCCGACGGCGACCATGTCGAGAGCATCGGCCGGTCGGTGGCGCAGCTCGTCACCGCCGTGGCCGGCCTTGAACAGCGCATGCAGTCCCTGGCCGGCAGCGGCGCCCCGGTCGACATGGTGGGCGCCCGGCTGAAGGCGCTCGCGGACGGCCTGGAGGGCGCCACCCGGAACATCCAGGGCGTGGCTCAGTCGATGGGTGGGACGCTCAAGGCGATCGAGCAGCACAATGCCGGGCTCGCCACCGAACTCGCCGCGTCTCGCGCGGCGACCACCGAGGTCCAGCGCGCCCTGGCCGAGATGAGCCGGGCGCTCGCGGAGCAGATCAACACCGAACGCCGTTCGCCGGCCGGGGTCGCCTGATGTCCCTGGGCGCCATCGAACGCGAGAACCGCCAGTACCGGCGAGGCCTGGTCCTCGGCTTCACCCTGGCCGAGATCATCACGCTGATCATCTTCTGCCTGCTGCTGGCGCTGGCCTCCCGCATCATCAAGGAGCAGCGCCGCATCGCGGATTTGGCGGCCTTGACCCGTGAACAGCAGGTCCAGATCGACCTGATGAAGGAAAAGATCCAGGCCCTGGTCGGCAAGGACAAGCCCATCGACGACCTGTTCCGCGAACTGGTCCTGTTGCGCCAGAAGTCCCAGCAGGTGGACCTGCTGCGGCAGCAGGTGGCCGAGCTGCGCGAGAAGGCCGATCAGCTGAGGATGCTGGAGAAGGCGTTGGCGGAGGAGTTGCCGCCCGACGCCTCGCCGCAGGAGAAGATCGACCAGATCATCCAGGACGCGGCGCTGGCCGCCGCCCTGCGGGACGCCCTGCGCGCCGCCGGCTACGACAAACCGACGCCGCAGCAGTTGCGGGAGGTCACCGAGGCGTTGAGGCAGATCATCGCCGACAATCTGAAGGCCGGCGGCAACATCCCTCCCGCCGAGGCGATCCGCCGGGCGATGATGGGGCGCGATACGCTGGCGAAGGAGAACGCCACCCTGAAGGCCCAGGTCAACAACCTGGAGGAGGCGCTGCGCCGCGTCGGCCCGGGAACCGAGCTACCGCCCTGCTGGCGCGACGAGAAGACGGGGCGGCCGGAATACATCTTCGACGTCGCCCTGACCTCGACCGGCATGATCGTGCGCGACCGGGCCCTGCCGCATCGGGCGAAGGAGCAGGCGGAGCTGCCGATCCGCCTGACCTTCGGGCAGGAGATCGCCACCGACCGGTTTCTGGCGGAGGCGCTGCCGCTCTACAACTGGTCGGTCGAGCGGAAGTGCCGGTTCTTCGTCCGGGCCTTCGACCTCACCGGGCCGGGCGAGAAGAAGGAATACAAGGCCAACATGCGCCGGCTCGAGATGCGCTTCTACAAGCTGGAGGTGCTGAATGAGTCCTTCTGACGGCGCGGCGGCCGAGGCCGGCGCGCTACGGGAGGCGCTGCTCCGGCTGCGGACCACCTTCCATGTGGAACTGCTGGTCCGGGGCGGCGTCCCACGGGAGGAGGCGAAACAGCGCGGTGCGGCCTACCGCGCCGCACTGGAGGTGGAGAGCGGCGGGCGGCCAGCTCCGGTTGAACCTTCGGCCCTGCCGGTCTCCGAATCCGTCAGGACGATGATCCGCCCTGCCCCCTCCTACAGCCCGGGAGTGCTCCGCAGCTCCATCACGCCGGCACCGCCGCGCCCCGATGCCCATGCGGCCTATGGGAAGGCGGCGGACGCCGCTCCGCAACCCGCACCGCCAACGCCGCCGCCGCCGATCGCGCCGCCCACCTTCATCCGCCGGGTCGCCGGCACCGTGGCGGCCACGTTGGGGCTGGGCCGCCTCTTCCGCCGCTGACCCGCACACAAGAAAAAAGGCCCCGGGATCGCTCCCGGAGCCTTTCTCATTCCGCTACCGGAACGGTCACGCCAGATAGTCGTGGATGACCTTGCCGTAGGGCAGGACCATGTCGGTGACCAGGTGCAGGCCGCCGGTGATGCCGCGCACGGGGAGATCCGCCAGCGGGCAATTGACCGACGGGATCAGCTCCAGCCGGGCGGGGCCCTGCCAGGCGCCCTTCACCTTCACTTCCTGGAACTCGACCGAGACGAGCTGCGCGATGGCCGGCTTGCCGTCGATGTCCGGGATGAGCTTCAGGGTGATCTGCGGCCGGGCGAGGTGATGCCCCTCCTTGGTCGCGTCGGGCACCTGGTTGTCGTGCTTGTAGACCATGGTGCCGGTGGCGACCTGCTGGCCGGCATAGTGCAGCGTGCCGGTCAGCGTGTCGGTGGCGGTCTTCAGCACGGACTTGCCGTACTTCATCGGATAGCCCCAGATCTCGCGGCCACCCGCCAGCGGCGAGGTGTTGTCCACGTACATCTGGCTGATGAAGTTGCACAGCTTGCCCTGGTAGACGCAGGGGATGACCTGCGAGGTGGCGGCGTAGGCGCCGAGGCCCTCGCCGTCCGGCAGGTCCAGCCACTGCACCGACACCGTGTCGCCCGCGGGCTCCAGCGGCTCCGGCAGCGCGGCGCGGATGGCGTCGCGGTCGGTGATGTAGGTGATGACCATGTACTGGCGGTCATGGAACTTGTAGGGACCGCGGGGAAAGGTCGGGCTCTGCAGCGGCATGGCCGAGAGACCCAGAACATCCTGCTTCTTCATGGGCTGTTTCCTTCCGCCGGTCAGCCGGCCTGGTCCTTGACGTAGTCGAACAGCACGCGGCCGTGCGGCAGGGTCAGGTCGCCGACGAAATGCTTGCCGCCAACGATGCGCTTGATCGGCAGGTCGGCCACGGGCGCGTTGACGTGCGGCACCAGGTGCAGGCGGGCCGGGCCGGTCCAGCTGCCCTTGATGGTGATGTTCGTCAGGTTGTAGGCGACCAGCTGGCAGATCTTCGGCTTGCCGTCGACGTCCGGGATGATCTTGAGATTGCAGGAGGTCTTGGTCATGTGCTTGGCCGTGGCCTCGACGCCGCCCGGCGACTCCTGGTGCTTGAAGGCCATGGTGCCCATGGCGACCAGCTGGCCGGCATAGTGCAGCGTGCCCGTCAGCGTGTCGGAGCAGACCTCGATCTTCGGCTGCGCGTACTTCTTGGGGAAGCCCCAGATCTCGCGGCCGGCCGAGATCGGCGGCTCGTCGTCGAGATACATCTGGGCGGTGAAGTTCACCGGCTCGCCGTTGAAGGTGCAGGGGATGACCACGCCCGATTCGGTGTAGTCGCCGAAGCCCGAGCTGTCCGGCATGCGGATCCACTCGTACAGAACATGGTTGTCCGCGTTCGGGACCAGCGGCTCCGGCACGGCCGCGCGCAGCAGCTCCGCGTCGGTCTCGTAGGTGATGATCATGTATTCCCGGTTCACGAACCGGTACGGGCCCATCGGATAGCTGGGGCTGGCGGCCGGCATGCTTGGCAGCCGCAGAATGTCTTCTACCTTCACCTTGTCCCTCCTGGGTGGTGGGTTATCGGGATACGCGGTGAGAGCCCGGGCGGCGGCGGGGTCTCTTTTCCCGCCGGGGCGCCCGGGTGGATCTCGGACCCAGGGCCTTACATGAAGAGCCCTTTGATGTCGGTCGTGCCCTGCACGCCGACATGGTCGAAGTTCTGGTCGAGCCAGCGCTGCGCCGTGGCCCGGCCGACTTCCTTCAAATCCCGCAGGAAGTCCCAGTCCGGGTTCAGCTTGCTGGTGACGCCGAGCGAGCGCATGTGCTCGTCGTTGGCGATGGAGTGCACCAGCATGCGGCGGTGCTTCTCGTCGTCCAGGTCGCCGTCGTCGATCAGCTTGGAGACGAAGGCGATGGCGCGCATCTCGCGCATCAGCGAGGAGTTGAAGCTGATCTCGTTGATGCGGTTCATGATGTCGCGCGCCGTCGTCGGCACCTCGTCCCGGTACATCGGGTTGATGTGGACGATGACGACGTCGTTGGTCTTGGAACCGTAGATCAGCGGGAAGATGGCCGGGTTGCCCATGTAGCCGCCGTCCCAGTACGCCTCGCCGTCGATCTCGACGGTGTGGAACATGAAGGGCAGGCAGCCCGAGGCCAGCACGGCCTCGACCCGGATCTCCTCGTTGGTGAACATCTTCACCTTGCCGGTGCGCACGTTGGTCGCCGACAGGAAGATCTTGATCGGGCAGTCGCGCCGCAGCCGCTCGAAGTCGACGCACTCCAGCAGCACGTCCTTCAGCGGGTTCACGTTCATCGGGTTCAGCTGGTACGGCGACATGATGCGCGACATCAGGTCGGCGATCATGAAGGCCGGCGAATAGTCCAGCGAATGGTTCTTGGTGATCTTGTCGAACCAGCTGGGCTGCAGCGGCCCCTTGGCGCCGGCCTCGCTGATCTTCTTCCAGAAGTTCGCCAGCTCGCGCCGCGCGCCCTCCTTGCCGCCGATGGTCAGGCCGTAGGCCAGGATCGTCGCGTTCATGGCGCCGGCGCTGGTGGCGCTGACCGCCTCGAAATCTATGCGGCCGTCCTCGAGCAGCCGGTCCAGAACGCCCCAGGCGAAGGCGCCGTGGGCGCCACCGCCCTGCAACGCCAGATTCACCGTCTTGGTCGTCTGGGCGGCGCGCGCGGCGCCCTGCCCTTCGGGCGCCGGCGGTGCCGCCTTCGTCCCGTTCGCGGCCGTCGCCCCCGACTTGGCCGCCCCGGCCCTGCCGATCGGCCGAACCTTGGTATCCACCATATCGCTATCCCCCTAAGGCTGGGAGCCGATCCGTTAGATCGGCTAACCAAAAACCTTTTGAGTTATAGCCCCATGTGTATAATGCGGGAAGCGCCTTCACAGGGTGGAATTGGACAAAGGGTGGACTTCCCCAAAAGGATACACCCACCCTTCGCACAAATGTCATAACCACCCATTAATCCAAAGGCAGGGGTAGAGATATGCTCAAAGGTAAAGCGGCGATCGTCACCGGCTCGACGAGCGGCATCGGTCTGGGTATTGCCCGGGTGATGGCATCCAAGGGCGCCAATGTTATGCTGAACGGCTTCGGCGACGCCGGCGAGATCGAGCAGATCCGCGCCGGCATCGAGAAGGAGTTCGGCGTGAAGGCCGCCTACAACGGCGCCGACATCAGCAAGGCCGAAAGCATCAAGGCGATGGTCGAGGATTGCGTCGCCAAATTCGGCTCGATCGACATCCTGGTGAACAACGCCGGCATCCAGCACACCGCCTCCGTGGAGGAGTTTCCCGCCGCGAAGTGGGACGCGATCCTGGCGATCAACCTGTCCGGCGTCTTCTGGGGCATCCACTACGCCCTGCCGCACATGAAGGCCAAGAACTTCGGCCGCATCATCAACATCGCCTCGGTGCACGGCCTCATCGCCAGCAAGAACAAGGCCGCCTACGTCGCCGCCAAGCACGGCGTCGTCGGCCTGTCCAAGGTGGTGGCGCTGGAGACGGCCGAGACCGGCATCACCTGCAACACCATCTGCCCGGGCTGGGTGCTGACCCCGCTGGTGCAGAAGCAGATCGACGACATGGCGGCGCGCGAGGGCATCTCGGTCGCCGACGCCCAGTACAAGCTGCTGGCCGAGAAGCAACCGTCCAAGCAGTTCGCCACGCCGGAGCAGCTGGGCGAGCTGGCGGCCTTCCTGGCGAGCGACGCCGCCTCGCAGATGACGGGCGTGGCGCTGCCGATGGATGGCGGCTGGACCTCCCAGTAAGCGGGGCGACAGAGCATGCGGAACCGGGGGAGCGGGGGCTCCCCCGGTTTCCGTGAGGGGGTGGTGCCGGACGGCCGCAGGGGTCGGGTTCCGGCATCAGGTTCGACCATACAAGCGGGGGCTGTATGTCGGTCCACGAGTCATTCCTGGTCTATCGCGGCTTCCGCTTCCTGAAGGCGGCTGCCGCGCTGGCCGGCATCGCGATCCTGGCCTACCTGGTCTACAACCCGATGGGTCCGCACAATGGCGGCACCTGGCTGGGCTACACGCTGGGGACCATCGGCGCCGGACTGATCGGCTGGCTGACCTGGCTGGGCGTGCGCAAGCGCCAGTACAGCCTGGGCGCCACGAAGCTGCAGTCCTGGGTGTCGGCCCACGTCTATCTGGGCCTGTCGCTGCTGATCGTGGGCACGCTGCACACTGGGTTCCAGTTCGGCTGGAACGTGCACACGCTGGCCTACGCCCTCATGGTCGGCGTCATCCTCAGCGGCGTCTTCGGCATCTACGCCTATTCCCGCTATCCGGCGCTGATGACCGCCAACCGCGGCGGCCAGACGCTGGACTTCATGCTGCGCCAGCTGGCGGAACTCGACCGGCAGGCGCGCGAGATCGCGCTGACGCTGGGCGACGAGTTCGCCGCGGCCGTGCGCTCCTCCGAGGAGAATACCCGCATCGGCGGCGGCGCCTGGGCGCAGCTGCGCGCCAGCGGTTCGGGCTGCGCCACCCTGGCGGCGACCCGCCGGGTCGAGGAGCTCGCCCGCGGCACGACACCGGAGCTGGCGGATTCCGCCGGCCGGCTGCTGGCCCTGCTGGGCCGCAAATGCGATCTGCTGGCCCGCATCCGCAAGGAGGTCCAGTTCCGCGCGCTGATGGAGGTCTGGCTCTACGTCCACGTGCCCATGACGGTGGCGCTGGTCGTGGTGCTGGCGATCCACATCATCGCCGTCTTCTTCTACTGGTAAGCCGGGGCCGGCCATGCAGGTACTCGTCCGCTACGTCACCCGCCGCCGCGGCAACCCCATCAACCGCGACGAGACGGTCGAGACGGAGCTGCTGCGCATCGGCCGCGGCACCGACAACGCCCTCCACCTCCCCGATCTGCGCGTGGCCTTCCACCACGCCGAGGTCAGGGCGACCGAGGAGGGCGTGCATCTGCGCGCCATGGGCGACAGCCCGGTGCGGGTCAACGGCAACATCGTCCGTGAGGCGACGCTGGGGGAAGCCGACGACATCGAGGTCGGCCCGTACAAGCTGAAGCTGCTGCCGCCGGGAGAGGGCTACGCCCTGGGCGTGTCGGCGGAGCTGGTGGCGCCGCTGGGCGACGACGAGCAGCGCGTGCGCGCCGCCGCCAGGGTCGGGCTCGCCAAGGCGCTCCCCGGCAAGCGGCCGGTGGCCTGGGCCCTGGCGCTGGCCGGCCTGGTCTTCTTCCTGGTGCTGCCGATCTTCAGCTTCACCATCCAGCCGACCCGCACCGCCTCGGCCCCGCCGATGCAGACGGACGTGCTGATGAAGGGCCACCCCGTGTCCTTCGACATGGTGTGGGACAGCGGCGAGATGTCGACGCCGCACAAGTTCCTGTCGGACAATTGCACCGCCTGCCACAAGCAGCCCTTCGTCATGGTCCAGGACCAGACCTGCGTCGCCTGCCACCAGACGATCGAGCACCATGCCGACCCGGCCTCGGTCAAGCTGGCGGCGCTCACCGAGCAGCGCTGCGCCAGCTGCCACAAGGAGCATGAGGGGCACCTGCCCATCGTGCAGTCGGACGAGCGGCTCTGCACCACCTGCCACACCGACCTGAAGCACGAGATGCCCGAGACCCGGCTGCTGGACGCCAAGGCGTTCACGCTGGAGGGCCATCCGCAGTTCCGCCCCAGCGTCGTCGCCGACGGCGCGACCGGCAAGGTGGAGCGCGCGGCGCTCGGCGGCGAGCAGCCGCTGCGCGAGGAGAGCAACCTGAAGTTCCCGCACGGCCGCCACCTGCAGCCGAACGGCGTCAAGGGTCCGAACGGGTTCGAGAAGCTGGACTGCGCCAGCTGCCACGCCACCCAGCCGGGCGGCAAGCTGTTCCAGCCGGTGCGCTTCGAGGAGAACTGCGCCTCCTGCCACACTCTGGGCTTCGACCCGAAGGTCCCCGCCCGCACCGTGCCGCACGGCCCGGCCAAGGACGTGCAGGCCGTGGTGCGCGACCATTTCAACAGCGTGGCACTGGCCGGCGGCTATGACGATTTGACGGCGCCCGCCGTGGTCCGCCGCCGCCCCGGCGAGCCGCTGCTGCCCGAGCAGCGCGCCCAGGCCCTGCAATGGGCGGCCGTGAAGTCCGAAGAGGCGATGGAGCGGCTGTTCAGCAAGGCCGTCTGCGGCGGCTGCCACGTGCCGGTGAAGAACGAGGGCGTGCCGGCGGCGCCGGCGGCCAAGGACGGCATCGTTCCGGCCGCGATGACCACCGCCGCAGCGCCGGCCGCTCCCGCCGCGCCGATGCGCTGGGACATCCTGCCGGTTCGGGTGGCGACGACCTTCATGCCGAAGGCCAGCTTCGACCACCAGGGCCACACCAGCATGGCCTGCGAGAGCTGCCACGCCGCCTCCAAGTCGAACGTGGCGACCGACCTGCTGCTGCCGGGCATCGAGAACTGCGTCGCCTGCCACGGCCCGCAGAACGCCACCAACAAGGTCCCGTCCGAGTGCGTCAGCTGCCACGTCTTCCACCAGCCGCACCTGCCGGCGATGCGCCCGGCACAGGCGGCCAAGGCCCCGACCCAGGTGAGCGAGCAATGAGGACGGGCATGAGCAGGCTCCGCACGCTGGCCGCCGCGTCGGCGCTGTTGCTGGCCGGCGTCGCCACCCCCGCGCTGGCGCAGTCGACGCCGCAGCCGGTGCCGGCCCAGGCGCTGACGCCGGACGAGGTCGGCCGTGTCGTGGCCCAGGCCGCCGCCGAGGCGCAGGCCCGCGGCAAGCGCGCCAACATCGTGGTGGTGGACCGGGTCGGCAACGTGCTGGCCGTCTTCACCATGACCGGGGCGCCGCTGGCCTTGACCGTCACCTCCAATCTGGGCCTGCCGGCCGAGGGGCTGGAGGGGCTGGTGGTCGGCCCGGCCAACGGGCTGCCGCTGGGCGGCGCGCTGGCCTCGGCCATCGCCAAGGCCGTCACCGGCGCCTACCTGTCCTCCAGCGGCAACGCCTTCTCCACCCGCACGGCCAGCCAGATCGTGCAGGAGAACTTCAATCCCGGTGAGCGCTTCCAGCCGGGCGGGCCGCTGTTCGGCGTGCAGTTCAGCCAGCTCGCCTGCTCCGATTTGTCCGTGCGCGCCGAGAGCGACGCCGGCGGGCTGGTGCATCCGACCATCGGCCCGAAGCGCTCGCCGCTGGGCCTGTCGGCCGACATGGGCGGCTTCCCGCTCTACAAGAACGGCGTGGTGGTCGGCGGCATCGGCGTCGAGGCGGACGGCATCTACAGCTTCGACCGCAACATCACCGACGTCGATGCCGACGACGAGGAGATCATCGCGCTGGCGGGCGCCTCCGGCTTCGAGGCGCCCGCCGCCATCCGCGCCGAGCGCATCGCCGCCGACGGCCGTACCCTGCGCTACGCCGACGCCGACCGCAGCGACTTCCGCAGCAATCCGGCCAGCGCCCCGCAGCTGGGCGCGCTGATCGGCTCGGACGTCGGCACGCTGATCCCGGTGCGCGGCTATTACGACGGCCAGGGGCTGAAGGCCGGCACGGCCTACGGCACGCCGGAGTCGGGGTACCGCGCCGCCATGGCCGGCGAGTTCGGCGGCCAGGGGGCCGTGGTGCTGGTGGGGCCCGACGGCGCCAACCGCTTCCCGATCCGTGGCGGCACCGAGGACCAGGGGGCGCTGACCCCCGCCGAGGTGCAGGTGCTGCTGGAGGAGGCGTACAACGTCGCCGTCACCGCCCGCGCGCAGATCCGCAAGCCGCTGAACAGTTTCGTGCAGGTGACGCTCAGCGTCGTCGACACCAACGGCCAGGTGCTGGGCGTGGTGCGCACGCCCGACGCGCCGATCTTCGGCACCGACGTGTCGCTGCAGAAGGCGCGCACCTCCATGTTCTTCTCCAGCCCGACGGCCGGCAGCGACCTGCTGCGGGCGGGCTTCTTCAGCTACGCCTCGGCGGCGCAGAACTTCCTCGGCGACGTCGGCGCGCTCTCGGGCCGGGTGGCCTTCAGCGCCCGCGCCCACGGCAACCTCGAGCGGCCCTTCTATCCGGACGGCGTCAACGGCTACGATCCCGGCCCCTTCTCCAAGCCGATCGACCGCTGGAGCCCGTTCAATGTCGGGCTGCAGCTGGATCTGGTGCAGCCCAACATCATCCAGCATGTCACCTACGTGCTGGGCCTGACCCCCGACACGCCGCCCGCCTGCACGCCGGTCGGCCAGGCCGGCGGCGTGCAGGCGGGCCCGAACCGCACCGCCAACGGCATCCAGATCTTCCCCGGCGGCGTGCCGATCTACCGCGGCGGCCAGCTGGTCGGCGGCATCGGCATCTCCGGCGACGGCATCGACCAGGACGACATGGTGAGCTTCCTCGGCCTGCACCGGGCCGGCCAGCGGCTGGGCGGCGCGATCGGCAACGCGCCGAACGACGTCCGCGCCGACCGGCTGACGCCCGTGGGCGCCCGGCTGCGCTATGTCAGCTGCCCCTTCAGCCCCTTCCTGAACAGCCGGGAGCAGAACCCGTGCAAAGGCAAGTAGGGGACCGCGCCGTGACCAACCGCGCCCTCGCCTCATCCACCCCCTTGACCACCCTGGTCGCGGCCCTGCTGGGCACGACGCTGCTGACCGGCGCCGCGCAGGCCCAGCAGGCGGCGCCGCCGGTCGACCCGCGCTCGGCCCCCGGCCCGGCACCCGACGTCGGCGCGCCCGAGGCCGCCGATCCCGACCTGCGCCGCCGCCCCGGCACGCCGGTGCCGGCGCCCGTCGACCAGACCGGCGTCCCGCGTCCCAGGCTGAACCTGCCGTCGGAATCCGTGCCGCTGCCGGACCGCTGGCGCATCCTGGAGACGCTGGGCAAGAAGGACAATGTCCTCGATCCCTATGCCCAGAACACGCTGAAGGGCGACAAGCCGGTCTTCGACGACTGGTTCGTGGTCGCCAACATCATCTCGGACTCGGTCTACGAGCCCCGCTCCTTCCCGACGCCGATCGGCGTGCAGTCCAGCGACGAGCCGGACAGCAACGACCTGTTCGGCGGCGTCGACCAGCATGTGCTGGTGCATACGCTGATCGCCAATCTGACGGTGCTGAAGGGCCGCACGGCCTACAAGCCGCCCGACTACGAGTTCCGCTTCACCCCCGCCTGGCAGGTCAACTACGCCAGCGTGGACGAGGCGCGCGTGCTCTATGCCGATCCGGCGCGCGGCACCACCCGCCGCGACCAGCATATCGGCCTGCAGGAACTGCTGATCGACTATCACATCCGCAACGTCAGCACGCGCTACGACTTCGACAGCATCCGCGTGGGCATCCAGCCCTTCAACGCGGACTTCCGCGGCTTCCTGTTCCAGGACAGCCAGCTGGGCGTGCGGCTGTTCGGCAACCGCGACAACAACATCTGGCAGTACAACCTCGCCTGGTTCCGCCGGATGGAGAAGGAGACCAACAGCGGCCTCAACACCATCGAGGAGCCGCTGCGCCATGACGACGTGTTCCTGGCGAACGTCTATCACCAGGACTTCCCGATCATCGGCCTGACCAGCCAGGCGACCGTCGCCTACAACCGCAACCGCGACCGCGACGGGCCCTTCTTCGACAGCAACAAGTTCCAGGTCCGCCCCGCCCCCTTCGGCGACCAGCGCCCGCGCGAGTACGACGTCGGCTATGCCGGCGTCTCGGTGGACGGGCGCGTCGAGCGGCTGAACCTCTCGGCCAGCTTCTACGGCGCCTTCGGCGAGGACCGGAACAACGCCTTCACCTCCGAGAAGAACGACATCCGCGCCTTCTTCTTCGCCGCCGAGCCCTCGGTCGACTTCGACTGGGTGCGCGTGCGCGGCTCGTTCGTCTACGCGACCGGCGACAAGGACCCGTACGACGGCAAGGAGACGGGCTTCGACGCCATCTTCGAGAACCCGCAGATCGCCGGCTCGGATACCAGCTACTGGATCCGCCAGAGCATCCCCTTCATCGGCGGCGGCGGCGTGGCGCTGTCGAACCGCAACGGCCTGCTGCCGAGCCTGCGGCCGTCGAAGGAGCAGGGCCAGTCGAACTTCCTGAATCCGGGCCTGATCCTGGGCGGCGCCGGCGCCGACTTCGACCTGACGCCCGAGTTCCGCATCTCCGCCAACGCCAACTATCTGTGGTTCGACGAGACCGCCGTGCTGGAGAACCTGCGCATGCAGGGCGACATCCCGCGCGACATCGGCGCCGACCTCAGCGTCGCGGCGATCTGGCGGCCCTGGTTCATCCAGAACGTGGTCCTCCGCGTGTCGGGCGCGGCCATGCTGCCCGGCAAGGGCTTCGACGCCCTGTACGACGACGGCGGCAAGACCGATGCCTACTACTCCGTGCTGGCCAACCTCATCCTCTCCTACTGAGCGCCCATGACCGGAACCAGCCCCCTTCCCCGCCTCCTCCGCTCAGGGCTTCTGGCCCTGGGCCTGGCCGCCCTGCTGCCCATGGCCGCGCTGGCGTCCGGCGGCGAGAAGCCGGTCGAGCGCACCTACGTGGCCGCGCCGCCCGCGCCCTACAGCCAGACCAAGGAGGAGGCCGACGCCAAGAGCGCCGGCTGCATGAGCTGCCACACGGCGGTGGATAATCCCAGCATGCACAAGGCCTCGTCGGTGGTGCTGGGCTGCGTCGACTGCCATGGCGGCGACGCCTCGGTGCGCTGGGGCGGGACGCACACGCCCAAGGAGGCGGCCTATGTCGCCGCGCGGGACAAGGCGCATGTGCTGCCGCGCTATCCGGAGACCTGGAACTGGCCGTCCAGCGCCAACCCGGTCCGCTCCTACACGCTGCTGAACAAGGAGGCGCCGGAATACATCCGGTTCGTGAACCCCAGCGACTACCGCGTGGCGCGCGAGGCCTGCGGCAGCTGCCACATGCCCATCATCAACGCGGCCGAGCGCTCGCTGATGGCGACCAACGCCATGTTCTGGGGCATCGCGACCTACAACAACGGCATCCTGCCCTTCAAGAACTTCATCCTGGGCGAGGCCTACACCCGCGACGGCAAGCCGGCGGTGCTGAAGAGCCCGGTCTTCAAGGAGACGGCGGAGACCAAGCGCCACGGGCTGCTGGCCCAGGTGGTGCCGATGCCGAACTGGGAGGTGATCCCGCCGGCCGACGTGTTCCGCGTGTTCGAGCGCGGCGGCCGCAACATCATCCACCTCTTCCCGGAGATCGGTAACCCGAACTCCGTCGGCAACATCCAGCGCCTGGATGAGCCGGGCCGCCCGGACATCCGGCAGTCGAACCGCGGCCCGGGCACCGGCCTGCGCATCGCGGTGCCGGCGCTGAACATCCACAAGACCCGCCTGAACGACCCGCTGATGTGGTTCATGGGCACGAACGACCAGCCGGGCGACTACCGCACCTCCGGCTGCGGCTCCTGCCATGTCGTCTACGCCAACGACCGCGACCCGCGCCACTCGGCCCAGTTCGCCCAGTACGGCCATCTCGGCACCAGCCAGCAGATCGACCCGACCATCCCGAAGGACGAGTCCGGCCATCCGGTGAAGCACGGCTTCACCTCGCAGATCCCGACGTCGCAGTGCATGGTCTGCCACATGCACCAGCCGAACCTCTTCATGAACACCTATCTCGGCTACACGATGTGGGACTACGAGTCCGACGCGCCGTCCATGTGGCCCGAGAAGCAGAAGTACCCGACGCATGACGAGATGCGGGAGGTGCTGGACCGCAACCCCGAGGGCGCGGCGCCGCTGGGCAAGTGGGGCGACGTCGAGTTCCTGAAGAATGTCAGCGACCTGAACCCGACGCTGAAGGACACCCAGTTCGCCGACTATCACGGCCATGGCTGGAACTTCCGCGCCGTCCACAAGCGCGACCGCAAGGGCAACCTGCTGGACAAGGACGGCAAGGTCATCGCCGCCGATGATCCGGAGAAGTGGAAGAAGGCCGTGCACATGTCGTCGGTCCATGTGGACGTCGGCATGCAGTGCGTCGACTGCCACTTCAGCCAGGACGGCCACGGCAACGGCATGCTGCACAGCGAAGTGAGCTCGGCCATCGAGATCACCTGCAAGGACTGCCACGGCACCGCCAAGGCCTATCCCAGCCTGAAGACGACCGGCCCCGCCGCGCGTCCGGGCGGCTGGGATCTGACCTCCATCCGCAACGATGACGGCCGCAAGCGCTTCGAGTGGATCGAGGGCAAGCTGATCCAGCGCTCCGCCGTCGACCCGAACCTCCAGTGGGAGATGAGCCTGGTCAAGGACACGGTCGACCCGGCCAGCCCGCAGTACAATGAGAAGGCCGCGCGCGCCAAGCTGATGTCCAAGGGCACCAGGATGCAGTGGGGCCCCGGCATCGAGGAGGCCAGCCTCGCCCACAAGGACGAGGAGATGGCCTGCTTCACCTGCCATCTCTCCTGGACCACCAGCTGCGGCGGCTGCCACCTGCCGATCGAGGCGAACTGGAAGACGGAAGTCCACCGCTACGAGGGCGGCGAGACGCGCAACTACGCGACCTACAACCCGCAGGTGGCGCGCGACGACATGTTCCAGCTGGGCAAGCACAGCCCGGACAAGAACGGCCAGATCGCGCCCATCGCCTCGCGCTCGGCCCTGGTCCTGTCCTCGACCAACATCAACCGCGAGCGGATCTACATCCAGCAGCCGCCGATCGCCGCCTCGGGCTTCTCGAGCCAGGCCTTCGCGCCGCACTTCCCGCACACCGAGCGCAAGACCGAGACCAAGACCTGCACCGACTGCCACCTGTCGGAGAAGGACGACAACAACGCCATCATGGCGCAGCTCTTCCTGCAGGGGACCAAGTTCGTCGACTTCGTGGGCTTCAAGGCCTATGTCGGCGGCGGCTCGGACGGCAGCGGCGGCTTCGAGGCCATCCGCGTGACCGAGTGGTCGGAGCCGCAGGCAGTGGTGGGCAGCTACCTGCACCGCTACGCCTACCCCGACTTCTACAAGCAGCACCTGGACCGCGGCCGCGAGCTGCGGACCGGCGGCATCCCCGACATCGATGCGGTCGAGCAGGGCGCCGGCGGCGTGGTGGGCTGCCTGCAGCATCGCGGCGAGTACATGTTCGTCGCCGAGGGCACGGGCGGCTTCCGCGTCTACGACATCGCCTCGGTCGCCAACAAGGGCATCTCCGACCGCATCATCACCGCGCCCTTCTCGGCGCTGGGCCACGACACGCATGTGCCGTCGAAGAACGCCACCTGCATGGCGCTGCCGACCAACCAGCCGATCGCGCCGACGCGCAACCAGGGCGACCTGATGCGCGTGGAGAACCAGGAGCAGCCCTTCCACCCGATCTACCACTACGCCTTCGTCACGGACGCAGAGGAGGGGCTGATCGCGGTGAACGTGGACACGCTGGCCGACGGCGAGCCGCGCAACAACTTCCTGGAGCGCGCGCTGACCTGGAACGAGGGCGGCATCCTGAAGGGCGCCCGCCACATCACCATCGCCGGCGGCATCTTCTACATCGCGGCCGATGCGGGCGTGGTCGTGCTCGACATGGCCGATCCGCTGAAGCCGGTCGTGCTGGCCACCCTGCCCTTCAAGGGCGCCCAGGCGACGGCGGTGCAGTTCCGCTACCTGTTCGTCACCGACGCCGAGGGGCTGAAGGTGGTGGACGTGACGCACCCGTCGGAGCCGAAGACCGTCGACGGCGCCGCCGTGCCGCTGCGCCATGCCGGCAAGATGCACCTGGCCCGCACCTTCGCCTATGTCGCCAACGGGCCCGAGGGACTCGCCATCATCGACGTGGAGAAGCCGCGGGCGCCGCGCCTCTACCAGATGTTCGACGGCGGCGGGAAGATCACCGACGCCCGGGACGTGGCGGTCGCCTCCACCAACGCCTCGCTGTTCGCCTATGTCGCGGACGGCCGGAACGGGCTGAAGGTGCTGCAGCTGACCTCGCCGTCCAGCCAGCCGAACTTCTACGGCTTCAGCCCGGATCCGAAGCCGGAACTGATCGCCTGGCGCGGCACGCGCTGGCCGGTGCAGTCGGTGGCGAAGGGTCTGGAGCGCGACCGCGCTGTGGACGAGACCGGCGGCCAGATCGCCGTGCTCGGACGCAAGGGCTCGCGCCCCTTCACCCTGCCGGAGATGCAGAAATTCTACCTGGACGCCGACGGCAAGCCCTGGGCGGTCACCGACGAGGTCCGCCAGGCGGATTTCCGGCCGGCCGGCCCGCGCAAGCTCGACCTGGCCCCCGCGCCCGGCGCCGGCACCCGCCGCGCCCCCGGCGAGGTGGCGCCGGCGGACCAGCCGGGCCAGCGCCCCGACGCGGTGAAGCCGCCGGGCTGCGAATATCCGGGCACGGGGTGCCGCGACCGCTCGCCGGCCGACGAGCCGGGCAGCCGCCGCATCCCGGGCGCCCAGACGGTGAATGCCCCGGGGCCGAAGCCGGTCCCGGCGGCGGGGGGTGCGGAATGAGACGAGATGGCACGACGCAACGGAGCGGGGGCTTGACCGTGCGGACCAGGTTTTGGGGGGATGAGACGATGCCGAGGCGGAGCGCAGCGATGGTGGAGCGGATTGGCCGGGGTCTGGCGGCCCTGATGCTCGCGGGGCTGCTTGCCACGCCGGCGATGGCCCAGCAGGCGGGTCAGGAGACGACCCCGCAGCAGGCGGCCGACGTCCATCTGGGCGTCGCCAGCTGCGCCGGCAGCACCTGCCACGGCGCGGTCGAGCCCTGGCGCGACAGCACCGTGCTGCAGAACGAGTACACGACGTGGCAGTCCAAGGACAGCCACGCCGAGGCCTACCAGACGCTGCTCTCGGCCGAGAGCAAGCGCATCGCCAAGAATCTCGGCCTGCCCAACGCGCACGAGGCCAAGGTCTGCCTGGACTGCCACGCCGACAACGTGCCCGTGGCCCAGCGCGGCCCACAGTTCCAGATCTCCGACGGCGTGGGCTGCGAGGCCTGCCATGGCGGCGGCGAGCGCTGGCTGGGCATCCACGTCTCCGGCCGCGCCACCCACGCGCAGAACGTCGCGGCGGGCATGTTCCCGACCGAGGAGCCGGTGAAGCGCGCCGAGATGTGCATGAACTGCCATTTCGGCGACGAGACCCGCTTCGTCACCCACCGCATCATGGGCGCCGGCCATCCGCGCATGAGCTTCGAGCTGGACACCTTCACCGCCATCCAGCCGGCGCACTACCGCATCGACGACGACTACCGGAAGCGCAAGGTGGTCGCCAACGGCGTGAAGACCTGGGCCATCGGCCAGGCCATCGCCTACACCCGCCTGATGGAGGCGGTCGCCGACCCCAAGCGCAACCATGACGGCATCTTCCCGGAGTTCGTGCTGTACGACTGCCAGGCCTGCCACACGCCGACCAGCAACGTCGCCTGGGCCCCGCGCGAGAGCGAGGGCATCGGCCCGGGCGTGATCCGCATCCATGACGGCAACACCATGATGCTGCGCGTGCTCGCCCGGCATGTGAACCCGGCGCTGGAGAAGGAGCTGGTCGAGAAGACCCGCGCCGTCCACGCCGCCAGCGTCAAGGACCGCGCGCAGATGGAGGCCGCCGCCAAGGTGGCCGCCCAGGTCGGCGACAAGATGGCCGCGGCCTTCGCCGCCCGCGAATTCGACCAGGGCGACGTCCGCGCGATGCTGACCGGCGTCGTCGCCGCCGGCATCGACGGCGGCTACCTGGACTACGCCTCGGCCGAGCAGGCGACCATGGCGCTGGGCGCCATCCTCGACACGATGAGGAAGTCGGACATGGTCGACGCCGCCCAGCACAAGACCATGACCGCCGCGCTCGAGGCCTGCTACAGCGCCGTCGCCAAGGACGGGGAGTACAAGCCCCAGACCTTCGCCCAGGCGCTGCAGAGCTTCCGCGCCTCCATCCCCGCCCTCTGACGGGCGGTCCTTCCGGTCGGGCGCGGACGGGTTCCCCCGTTCCGCGCCCGATGCGTTTTCAGGACAATTTCCATGGCCGCGCTGCCGGCATACACCGCCGAGATCATCGGCTTCGCCGCGACCGTCGTTTCCGTCGTCTCGCTGCTGCCGCAGGCGGTGAAGTCGCTGCGGTCGCGCTCCACCCACGACCTCTCCACCGGCACCTGGAGCCTGTTCTGCGCCGGCGAGCTGCTGTGGTGCGGCTACGGGGCGCTGTCCGGCTCGGGCTGGACCGTCGCCGCCACGATCATGACCGCCGCCACCGCCGCCTTCATCCTGGCGCTGAAGCTGCGCTACGGCGACGACGCCCACCGCTTCGTCCCCATCACCGAGGAGCTGCGCGAGGTGGTGCGCGAATCCGAGACGGCCAGCAACCGCATGCTGCTGGCGGCGGAGACGATCGAGGGCATCATCGGCGAACTGAAGCCGCTGGCCCGCGACCCGGAGGCCGCCGCCAGGCTGGAGCGGCTGCACGAGCAGACCCTCGCCATCTTCGAGGCCTGCAATTTCCAGGACATATGCGGCCAGCGCGTCACACGGGTGGTGAAGACCTTCCAGTACATCGAGGCCCGCAATCCCCGCATCCGCGAGGTCTGGGAGAAGACCCAGACGCGCATGCGCGGCGCCCGCGGCACCGAGGCGGTGGGCCCGGCGCTGGCCGGCGAGCGCGGCATCGACCAGACCGAGATCGACCGTCTTTTCGACTGATTACGTGCAGATGTGCGTATCGTCATATCCCGACGGTCAGATGGCGCGAAGGTTGGATAAGCGTATTCTTGTCCCCATTCGGCACTCGCAGGCGGCTAATGACGCCCACCAACTCACCTATCGCGGCCAAGCCCCCGGGCACGGCCGAACCGCCGCCGCCGCTGCGCGTGCTCATCGCCGAGGACCAGGAGGTCAACCGGCTCCTGATCGCGACGCTGGTGGAGCGGGCGGGGCACCGGCCCTGCCTTGTGCGCAACGGGCTGGAGGCGCTGGAGGCGGCGCGCGACGGTGAGGTCGACCTGATCCTGATGGATCTGCACATGCCGGAGATGGACGGCATCGCCGCCACCCGGGCGATCCGCGCCAAGGGCGGCTGCTGGCGGACCATCCCCATCATCGCCTTCACCGCCGACACGCTGAATTACGACCTTGAGCGGCTGCGGGCGGAAGGGTTCGACGATCTGCTGGCCAAGCCCCTGGCGGTGGCGGAGCTGCGGGCGATCCTGGCGCGCGGCTGCCATCTGGCCGCCTCCGCGCCCCTCCTCGACCGCGCCGTGTTCGACCGGCTGCAGGCGGATGTCGGGGCGGCGGCGGGGCGGCGCGTGGTCGACGGGTTCCTGGACGACGCGGCCGCACGGATCGCCGCGGCCGCCGCCGCGTCCTCCCCCGTACAGGCTTCCGAGGAGCTGGCATCCGTCCGCACCAACGCCGCGGCGCTGGGCGCCATGGCGCTGGCGGCCCTGTGCGGCCGGCTGTCCGGAACCGTGCCGGGCCCCGAAGAACGCCGCCAGCTCGAGCATGTGCTTGACTGCACGCGCGACGCCATCGCGGCGGCGATCGGCTGACATCCGCCAGGGGTTCCTGCAGGATACGGCAGCCGTAGGTCGCATGGAGCGGAGCGCAATGCGACATGCTCCGGCCGGGCCGACGTCGCATTCCGGCTCCGCCTCCATGCGACCTACGGGCGTTTCGTCGATCCTGCGGCGGTTCAGACCGCCGCCGTCTCCATGGCGCGCTGCGCCCCCTGCCCGTCCGGCCCGTGGTAGCGGATCGCCAGCAGCGTGATGTCGTCCGACTGCTCGGCGCCGTTGGCGAAATCCTTCACCGCGCCCAGGATCGCCTCGTTCAGGGCGGTGGCGCCGGCGCCGGTCGACTGGCCGGCCAGAACCTCGGCGATGCGGGTGCTGGTGAACTCCTCGTTGCCGAGGTTCAGCGCCTCGGTGACGCCGTCCGTGTAGAGCACCAGCGCGTCGCCCGGCTCCAGCTTCAGCCGGCCCATCGTGTAGCTGAAATCCTCGAAGACGCAGAGCGCCAGGCCCGGGACCTTCTTGATCTTCTCGATCGTGCCGTCGGCGCGCTGGATGTAGGGCGGGTCGTGGCCGGCGTCGCAATATTCGATGTCGCCGGTGCGCAGGTCGATGATGCCGGCGCAGGCGGTGATGAACAGCGCCGACGGGTTCTCCTGCGCCAGTTCCGCGTTCACCCGCTCGATCGCCCGCTCGATGGTGATGTCGGGGCGCGTCGCGTTGCTCTTGAACAGGGTCTTGGCGACGGCCATGAACAGCGCCGCCGGCACGCCCTTGCCCGAGACGTCGCCGACCAGGAAGACCAGCCGGTTCTCGTCCAGCATGAAGAAGTCGTACAGGTCGCCGCCGACCTGCTTGGCCGGTTCCATGATGGCGTGCAGGTCGAACTCGTGCCGATCGGGGAAGGCCGGGAAGTTGCGCGGCAGGATGCCCATCTGGATGTCGCGGGCGGCGTTCAGCTCGCCCTCGACGCGCTCCTTCGCCGTCGTCGTCTCCCGCAGGTTCACGATGTAGGTTTCGAGCGTCGACATCATGTGGGCCATGGCGTGCGCCAGCTCGCCCACCTCGTCGCGCCGGCCGCGGGGCAGCTTCTCCAGCGCCTCCAGCGTCTTCGGCTGCACCTGGAAGTTGGCCGCCACGATGTCGCGGGTGTGCCCGGTGAGCGCCGCCAGAGGCTGCACGATCCGGTCCACCATGGCGTAGCCGATCAGGAAGAAGATGATGAAGCCGGTGCCGCCGATCAGCGCCGAATCGCGCACCACCCCGTTCAGCAGCTCCTGCACGAAGCCGATGGAGAAGTCGGCGCCGGAGACGAAGACCTTGCCGCTGTCGGTCTGCAGCCGGACGAAGACGGAGCGGAAGGAGCCGTAGCTATCGGTGTAGGTGGCGAACTGCGGCTCGTCGGTCTCGAACGCCTTCAGCACCTGCTCGGGCGCCTCGGGATAGGGCTTGAAGAAGCGGGAGTAGGTGTTGGTGTCGAGTTCGGCGTCGGTGGCGTTGGTCGAGGCGATCACCACCATGCCGTCGGCCGGCCGCTTCATGTAGGTGTAGACATAGACCATGCCGGTCTGCTCGGCGTATTCGCTGAGCCGCTTCAGCATGGTCATGTAGTCCGCCTCGCTGACCGATTCCGGCCCCTCGATGCGTTCATGGTAGGCGCGGGTGGTGATCTTCGCGGCGGCGTAGGCGGCGGAGAGCAGGCGCTTGTCGATGCTCTCGATCACCGCGCTGCGCAAATTCTCGTAGGCGAACCACGTGTAAGCGGCCGCGCTCGTCAAATTGACGAACAGCAACAGCCAGAGAAGCTTCTGCCTGATGCTCTTGATCGCCATCCGCGCCCCCGCTCGTCCCTGCCACCGGCGGCTGCCCCGCGACAGCGCCATCCCGCCTGGACAGGCCGACTAACTCTTTCAATCGGCCCCTTCCGGGGATTCTGGTACCACATCTAGCAGTGAATAGGTATTCTGGACTTGTGGTCAATCGCCGTCCGCAACCGTCTTTCCCGGGGCAGGGATGGCGGGCCGGACGGCGCGCCTGTGCGGAAGTGCCAAACCCATCACCATGAGCAAGCCTATCCTCCAGTTCCTGAAGCTGGACCGGTCCGAGTTGGGCAAGGTCCTGCGCTTCACGCTCCTGGCCCTGCTGATGCAGGCGGGTCTCGGCGTCGGCACCAGCGTCGGCGACGCGCTGTTCGTATCGCAGGCGGGGCCGCAGAACGTGGCCTACATCTACCTGCTGACGCCGGCGGTGATGCTGTTCTACACGCCGCTCATCAGCTACCTGACGGGCCGCAGCGGCATCGACCGGGTGGCCGACGTCACCTTCGCCGTCCTGGTGCTGGGCGGCCTCGGCTTCTGGCTGGCGCTCACCAATATCGAATTGCTGCCGAAGCCGCTGGATCTGTGGATCTACTACGCCATCAAGGTCTATTCCGGCGTCTGGTACATCGGCCTCTACACGCTGTTCTGGAATCTGGCGGACGAGTATTTCGACATCCAGGACGCGAAGCGGCTGTTCGCGATCTTCAGCGCCGGCTCGGCCCTCGGCGCCGGCCTGGGCGGCCTGCTCGTCAGCCAGCTGGCCGACCAGCTGGCGATCAGCCAGTTCTACCTGGTCTGGGCCGGCATCGCGCTGCTGACCGTGCCGCTGGGCATCAACATCCGCCGCCGTTTCCCGAAGCTGCTGGAGCAGGAGGAGGAGGGCGCGGCCGACAGCGAGGGCTTCCTGGCGCAGATGCGCGACGTCGGCGTGGTGGTGAAGAGCTCGGCCTTCGTACCGGTCCTCATCGGCGTCTTCGCGCTCTCCGCCGGCCTGATGAACCTCAGCGAATTCCAGTACATGAAGGTGTTCTCGGAAGGCCGTTCCGAGGCCGAGCTGGCGCAGCTGTTCGGCCAGCTCTACGCCGGCGTGAACGTGCTGAACATGTTCATCAGCCTCTTCATCTTCTCCCGCCTGGTGCTGCGCATCGGCGTGCAGAACGTCGCGCTGATCGTGCCCTTCTGCAACCTGGCGGTCTTCACCTTCTTCTTCATCGATTTCGATTTTCCGGCCGGTCTGGCGGCGTTCGTGCTGTTCCACGGCCTGATCCCGGCGATCGACTTCAACAACATGAACTTCATCTACAACGGCATCAATCCGCGCTTCAAACAGCAGGTCCGCACCTTCGTGGAAGGGCTGTGCGAGCCGTCGGTGAGCTGCCTGATGGGCCTGTTCCTGCTGATCGTGGGCCCGCGCCTGGCGTCGGAGCAGATGTCGGTGGTCGGCATCGGCCTGGCCATGCTGCTGATCTGCCTGGTGCTGGCGCTGCGCCAGCTCTACCGCTCCTCCATGATCGTCAATCTGCGCCGCGGCTGGCTGGACTTCTCGCGGCGCGAGGAGGAGGTGCTGCGGGACCTGGACGACCGGCAGATCGAGCAGCTGGAGGCCATGGTCCGCTGGCCGGAGACGCCGCAGGAGGACGCGCTGCTGGCGCTGCGCATCCTGTTCATGAACGTGCCGGACCGGCAGCTGGGCACGCTGATCGCCTTCCTGCGCCGCGCCGACGAGCCCGGCCGCCAGGCCGCCCGGCCCTTCCTGCGCCGGTTCCTGGAGAGCGGCAACAGCGAGTTCGTGCTGCGGGTGGTGGACGAGCTCTACCAGAGCGACCTGTTCGAGAGCCCCAGCATCGTCGAGGAGCTGGGCTCCTTCCGCCTGATCGACCGGGCGCAGGTGGAGCAGCTGTCCGACACCGCCGTCTCGCCCTCGCTGCGCGGCGCCGCCATCGTGCCGCTCTGGTTCAGCGCCGAGACGCGGCACGGGCTGAAGGCCCTGTCGATCCTGGACGATCTGCGCGGCGGCAACGAGGAGTCGCGCTGCGCCGCGGTCCGCGCGCTCGGCCATCTCGGCATGCAGCAGTTCAGCCATCTGATCGTCCAGTTCCTGGCCGACCCCTCGCCCGAGGTCCAGCGCGAGGCGCTGCTGGCGCTGCGCCAGGTCGGCCCGCTCTCCTCCACCCGGCTGGTGGCGCCGATCCTGAAGGCGATCGGCCGCGCCGGTCCCGAGATCCGCAGCATCGGCATGGAGGTGGTGGGCAGCTCCGGCGATACCGCCGCGATCGAGCCGATGCTGCGCCTGGCCGACCAGTTCACGCCGTTCGAGCGGCGCGGGGCGGAGCAGGTGGTGAGCGGCATGGGCGTCGCCGCCATCCCCGCCATCGTCTCCATCCTGCAGGACCGGCAGTACGGCTTCGCCGCCCGCGCCATCGCCGCGCGGTCGCTCTCGCGCCTCTCCTTCCCGCAGTTCCGGGCCGGCGTCGGCGACCTGGTGCGCGCCGAGCTGGAGCGGGCCTACGGCGCGCTGGCCCGCTACCTGGCGCTCAACGCCGCCGACAAGGGCGGCGGCAGCGCCGGCCGGGCCGTGCTCGCCCGGCTCTATGGCGACATGGAGCTCGCCTCGGTCGAGTTCGCGCTGCTGCTGCTGACGCTGGGCGGCGACCTGCCGGACTTCGAGCTGCTGTCCTCCTCGCTGCGCTCCTCCAATGCCAAGATCCGCGGCAACGCGCTGGAGACGCTGGAGCAGGGCTGCGACCGCCCGACCTTCCAGCTGATCCTGCCGCTGGTCGACGGAAGGGCGCCGGCCCAGCGCCTCGCCGCCTTCGCCGGTGCGGTGGCGCTCCGCGGCCTGACGCCGGAGGAGATCGTGCACGAGGCCCTGTCCAGCCCCTTCGCGCTGGAGGCCGCCGCCGCCGTCCAGGCGCTGTGGGACGAGGACCCCGCCGCCGCCGCCCCGGTGCTGCGCGAGAAGCTGCACGGCGCCGTCACCGACGTGCTGCAGATGACGGTGCTCGACCTGATGGGCGTTGAAGGCAAGACCGCCCGCATGACCGTGGTGCAGCGCCTGGCCGCGCTCGCCCGCGTGCCGCTGCTGGAGGGCGTCGGCATGCAGGAGATCATGAGCATCGCCCAGCGCGGCGAGCAGTGCCTGGTCGAGGCGGAGACCGAGGTCTACGCCACCGGCGACCGGGCCGACAGCCTGTACCTGCTGCTGGCCGGCAGCCTCCGCATCGCCGAACCGGGCGGCACCGTCACCATCACCGAGGGGCTGTTCGGCATGGAGGCGCTGACCCTGCCGCGCTATACCGGCACCGCGATCATGGAGCGCGGCGAGCTGCTGGTGATCCCGCACGAGGCGGTCCTGGCCGCCGCGCAGACCTATCCGCGGCTGGCGCGCCGCCTGTTCGAGACCCGGGTGGTGGCGGCATGACGCTCTCCAAGCTGAAGCTCAGCCTGCAGGGGCTGATCCTGGCCATGGTGGTGCCGGCGCTGCTGGTGGTCACCGTCGCCATGGGCGTCGTGATCTACGACCAGATCTACCGCACCATCATCGCCGGCTTCGACCGGCAGCTGACGGCGGCCAGCTCCGTCACCGCCGCCTTCATCGACGGCGACCAGCACCAGGCCTTCTTCGAGCGGACCCAGAAGGACGGCTTCTCGCCCGAGGCGATGGAGGCGTCCGAGGAGTTCCGCACGGTCCTGGTGCCGATGCAGCGGATCAAGGAGGAGCTGCGGCTCACCTTCCTCTACACCCAGGTGCTGACCGGCGGGCTGGACATCGTCTACGTGTTCGACAGCAACACCGACGAGAACCACACGCTGCCCGGCTACGCCGACAAGCTGCCCGAGGATGACGCCGCGAACATCCACCGCGCCGCCGCCGACAAGACGATCTACGTCTCGGGCATCAAGCAGTGGGAGCTGTGGGGCCTGCTGAAGTCCGGCTACGCGCCGGTGCTGGACGGCGACGGCGACGTCGTGGCGCTGGCCGGCGCCGAGCACGACATCACCTCCATCCAGCAGAAGACCCGCATCGCGCTGGTCAATGTCGGCATGGCGGGCGCGCTCGCGCTGATCGCCAGCATTGCCATCGCCGTGGCGGTCGCCGGCAAGCTGGCCGAGCCGATCCGCCGCCTGACCCTGGCCAGCTTCCAGGTCGCCGCCGGCCGCTACGGCCACCAGGTCGCGGCCCAGGGGCCGAAGGAGCTGCTGCAGCTGGCGACCACCTTCAACACCATGAGCGTGTGGCTGCAGGAGAAGCTGGCGAAGGTGAACGACGCCAACGCCGAGGCCGAGCGCCACCGCCGCCGCCAGGAGCTGATCCGGGTGCTGGGCGAGCGCGCCGACGGGCCGGCGAACGAGCATTTCGCTGCCGTGCGCCAGGGCGGCATCGATTGCGGCCCCTCGGTCTCCGGCTGGTCCTGCGGCGGCAAGGTCGCGGTCGCCTGGTTCGCCGACGGGGTCGCCGGCGCGCTGCCGGCGGTCGTGCGCCGGCTGCAGATCGCCAACGTCGTCGGCCGCATGCTGGCGCACCATGGCGGCGACGGGGCGCAGGTGCTGGAGCGGCTGCAGGACCTGCTGGGCAGCGGCGTTTACGCCATCGCGGTGCACGACTTCGCCAAGGGCGCCCTCTACGTCGTCGCCACCCGGCCGGTCTTCCTCCAGGCGGTCGATGCCGACGGGCGGGCCGGGCTGGTGGAGTCGGTCACCGGCGCCGAGCGCCGCCCCCTGCCCGCGGGCGGCGGCATCGTCGTCACCGACGCGCTGATCGACGACCCGACCCAGGGTCTGGCCGGCGAGGGACAGCGCGGCATGGACGGGCTGCTGGCGACGCTGCGCGAGAACGCCGTCCGCCGCATCGCCGAACTGCCCTGGGACACCGAGGCGCGGGAGATCGTGGCCATCCTGGCCTACCGCCGCGTCGAGGTGGGATCGAGCACCCTGGACGAGGCCGCCGCATGACCACCGCCGACCGCCTCTTCACGCTCCGCGGCACCGTGCCCTTCGACCGGCTGCGCGCGTCCGAGCTGACCGTCATCTCCGAGGTCGTGCGCGAGCGCGTCTGGCAGCCGGGCGACGTCATCTGCCCGGCCGGCGAGCCGGTGGCGAACCTCTACATCACCTCGGACGGTGGCGCCCGCTTCGCCGGCGGCGACGTGCTGGAACCGGTCTTCGGGGCAGTGTCGCTGCTGTTCGACCGGCCGACGCCCGAGCCCGTCATCGCCGACCAGGCCTCGGGATCGCGCACGCTGATCATCCCGAAGCGCCACTTCTTCACCATCATCAACGAGTGCCCGGGTCTGCTGGTCGGTTTCTTCGAGACCGCCGGCGACGCCGTGTCGGCCCGGCTGTGAGGGCGCGCCCATGAAGATCCGCACCCAGACGCTGGTCGCCATCGTTCCGCTGTTCCTGGGCCTGATGGCCGTGGACGGCGCGCTGATCTATTTCAGCCAGAGCAAGGAGATGATGTGGGGGCTGCGCAAGGAGTTGCGCTCCGTCGTCGTCTCCACCGCCGAGCACACCGCTTCCGTCATGGCGCAGACTCCGGACCCGCAGGCCCTGCGCGCCCGGCTTCAGCCGATCTTCGAGCGCATCGCCGAGGCCAACAAGCTTGAACTGCTGCGGCTGACCACCCCGTCGGGCGAGGTGCTGGTGAACACCGGAACGCGGCCCAACCGCAGCTCGGCCCTGGCCGTGCTGCCGGAGGCGGCGCGGGCGCTGGAGGCGGACCAGGAGTTCTACAGCGAGATCGTCGAGCGCGGCGACGCGGCCGACGACGCCAGCGACCTGGCGCGCATCGGGCTGCGCCGGGTGCGCGACGCCGAGGGACGCGTCATCGCCCTGGTGCAGGTGGAGAGCGACGCCGACGTCTACCGTCAGGAGATGGCCGACACGGCCCGGCTCATCGCCGGCGGCACGGGCATCGTGCTGGGCGTGGCGCTGCTGCTGGCCTGGATTCTGGGCGGGCGCATCGGCGGCCGGATCAAGCTGCTGAACCAGCGGGCGACCGAGCTGGTGGACGGCAGGCTGGAGCGCTGGCAGCCGGTCGGCGGCGTGCGCGAGATCGACGAGCTGGACGGCAGCTTCCAGACCATCAACTCGGTGCTGAACAGCGAACTCGGCAAGTCCCGGCGCAAGCTGCTGGAGAACGAGCAGTTCCGCACCCGCGAGGATCTGCTGGAGACGCTGGGCGAGACCATCATGAAGCCGATCGGCGGCCGCTTCGGCGGGCGCGAGGTGGTGGCCCGCTGCATCAACCCGCTGTCCGGCTATTTCATGGAAATGGCGGAGGCCGGCGACGGCACCGTCGTGGTGATGGGCCGCGCCAGCGATCCGGACGCCGTCGACCGCTCGGTCACCGCCTCCAGCCTGCTGTTCCTGCTGCGCCAGACGCTGCGTTCCAAGCCGGTGCCGGAGGCGCTGGAGCGGGTGCGCGAGCTGTTCCCCGAGGCGGAGGTCATCTGCCTGACCTGGGAGGGACCCGCCGCCGCGCTGCGCCGGATCGACCTGACCCGCGACGGCCGGATCGAGGAGAAGCGCCTGAGCCTGGACACGGCCCACCGCTCCTGCGCCGTCCACAATCTGGAGGGCAATGGCGGCGCGGTGCTGCAGCGCTACCTGGACCGCTACGCCAGCCTGCGCCCGGCCGAGCTGGTGCGCGACCTGGACGTGGTCCTGGCCCGCCGCTTTGACGGCTGCTACGTGGTGATCCGCGACGCGGTGGAGGCGGCGGACAAGGCGGCCTGATCAGCCGGGTCGCGCCTACCCAGGGCCCGGCTGACCGTCTGGACGATCTCGTCCATGGACCGGCCCAGCAGGTCGGGGCTGTTCGATGTCTGCACGACGAAGAGCGGCGTCGCTTCGCGTTTGGCCGGGTCGAGGGCGACGAAGCGCTGATTCGCGGCCTTCAGGTCCGGGTTCTTCTGGTCGTTGCTGGCGACGAAGCGGCCGATCGCGCTCCGCTCGACCGCTTGGTTCGCTGCGGCGCCGCGCGTACCTCCCGAGAACGCGTCCACCATCCCGGCCCGCAGCTCCTCCGGCGACAGCTTGGCGATGCGGTCCAGGGCGGCGTCGTTGAAGATGATGTCGACCGAGCCCTTGCTGGGACCGCCGCTGGCAAAGATGGTGATCCGGGACGCCGTCGGTTCGGGCGTCGCCTGCGGCCGGACGCTGAGCGGATGCAGCGCATCGGGATGTGGCACCGGCCGGGTGCGGGCCTCCGCGGCGGCGTCGGCCGCGGCCAGTTCGGCGGGCTTCTGAGGCTCGACCAGCCCTTGCGCCGCGAAGACCTTCTTCAGGGTCTCGGAGATACGGCCGGTGAGGATAAAGCCTTCGGTCTCCTTCACGCCGAGCAGGTCGCGCGTGGCCTCCATGAACTTCGTATTGTACTCGCGCATGGCCGCCGCGTACTCGCCGCGCTGCGCATCGACGACGGCGGGATCGACGGGCGCGCTTCCCTTGGGCGGGCTTGCGGCTCCCGCTCCCCGCGCCATCAGGGCCTGGGCTTCCGGCGACAGCGTGACCGTGTCGGTCACGCCCGAGGGTGCCGGCGGCGGAGCGGTCCGCGCCTGGGCGGCGCCATAGCGGGCGGCGGCCGGAGGCACGGCAGCGGACGGGACGGCGGACACGGCCATGCGTTCCCCATGGGGTCGGAGCATCGGTTCGGCGATTTCCTCGCCGCTTTTGTCGCGCCAGAGTAGCGCACCCGGCGCCACACCTCAAGGGGTGTCCGCCAACCCGGCCCACCGCCCGCGACGGGTGCTACTTGATGAAGTCGACCCGGCGGATCAGCCCGTCCGTGACCGTGTAGACAGCCAGCACCTCGATGATGGTGTCCGCCCGGCGGGTCACCCGCTCATGGTCGACCACCCGGTCGCCGATGACGATGCGGTGGAGGATCTCCGCCCGGTTGTCGGGGAACTCGGCGAACAGCTTGGCATAGCGGTCGAACAGCGCCGCCCGGCCGCGGATCGTCACCTCCCCGCCGACCTCGGCGACGACCACGTCCTCCGCGTAGGTAGCGGCGAAGGCGGCCGTGTCCTGCGCGTTGTAGGCCTCCAGTTGCGCCTGGACGATGGCGACCTTGTCCGCCGGGCTCTCTCCGCTCATTTCCGCCCTCTCAGCCATTGGCCGCGCGCACATGGTAGACCGGCTGCTTGCCGAAGTTCTTCGCCAGCGACATGACGCCGACATACTCGCAGACCGCCGCCGGGTGGAACTCCTGGTCCTGCTCCTCCGCCTCGTGCCGGGCCATGCTCTCCTCGGTGGTGAGCAGGGCCACGAACTGCTGGGTGGCGTAGATGTGGCCGGGCACCGTCACCGGCTCCAGCCGCGCGGCTCGGTTGATGTGGGCGCCGAAGAAGTTGGGCTTGTCGTTGAACGGGTCGCGGCCGGCGAAGACCGGGCCGGCATGGAGCGAGATGCGGATGTTCAGGTTCAGCGGCCCCGCCTCGCCCGACATCTCGCGCCCCAGGCGCCGCACCAGATCCTTCAGCTGGAAGGCGAAGCGCACCAGGTCGGAGGCGCGGGCGTTCACCGCGAAGATGGCGTCGCCCCAGGTATTGATCATCTCCGGCGCGGGGGCGTTGGCCCGCAGCTCCGCCGCCAGCGCCTCGCAGAAGCGCATGTAGGCGGGCACGCTGCCCTCCCCCAGCTTGCTGTAGCCGACGATGTCGGCGAACAGCATGCAGCGGATCTCGCGCTCCGGTTCCACCGGCACGAAGGGCGGCGGGGCGGTGACCCGGACCGGCTCGGCCGGCCGCTCCACCTCCGAGACGACCTCGTCCAGATCGATGATCTGCAGCCGCGCGATGTCGGCCCACTGGTCGATGAAGTCGGCGGCGCCGCCGGCCAGCGATCCCTCCTGCATGTCCCACAGCGCCAGCAGGTAGGGCGCGGTCTCCAGGAACTGGCTGCGCAGCGTGGCGAGGCCGTGCAGCATCTGGTTCTGGAAGCGGAACAGCATCTCGTGGCCGAGATAGCTCTCGTTCGTGGCGTAGCTGACGTGGTCGGCCAGGCGCAGCGCGTTGTTGAAGCGCCGCTCCCAGCGCGGGCCGCCCTGGGCCACCGCGGCGCGGACATAATCGTCCTTGTCGAAGGGCAGGACGATGTTGACCTCGGCGTCGCGCTCCAGCATCGCCTCGACGAACAGCAGCTCCGAGCCGCAGGCCGCCCCCGAATAGCCGATCTGGACGTCCATCGCCTCCAGACGGCGGGAAATGGCGGCGCGCACCGCCGTCTCGGCCCAGGCGGGGAAGCGCGGTTCGGCGGCGTCCGGCCGGTCCATCATGTGACCGGTGAAGACGACGACGCCCGGCGGCTTCAGCAGCGCCAGCGCCTCCCGCGGCACCGACACCCCGTCGGCCTGCAGCTGTCGCACCTGGCGCAGTACCGGCACGATCTTGGACGAGCGGCGGCCCAGCGCCGCGCGCGCCGCCTCGAAATCCGCCAGCGCCTCCGCTTCCTGCCCATGCATCAGGTGGGCGACGCCGAGGGCCGCGCGCAGCGGGAACTGGGCGGCACCGGGCTCGGCCCGCTCGATGGCGATGGCGAGGTTGCGCGCCGCAGCGGCCGCGAGGTCGCCCGCCCGCTTTCGGTCGCCGAGCAGCCGGGCGGCCAGCGCGGCGTTGACGCCGGCCCGACCGTCGCCGCCCTTCTCGAACGCCTCCACCAGCAGGTCGCGGGCGACGGCCAGCTGCGCCCCGTCGCCGGTGCGCTGCCACGCCTCGGCATGCAGATCGCCCAGCGCCATGAGGGTGGAGGGATCGATCACCGCCTCGCCCAGGCTGCTGGAGCGCACCGCCTCGAGCGCCTGGGAGAGATGGACCACGCTGTCCAGCAACTCCGGCGCCGGCTCTTCCTTGTCGGCCAGCCTGCCGACGGCGGCCATGGCGCGGGCCAGCGCCCGGGCGGCGTCGCGCTTGGGCGAGGAATCATAGCCCGACAGCAGCGGCTTCAGAGCCGCCACGGCTTCGGTCACGGCACCGGTGCGGATCAGCGCCAAGCCGCGCAGCACCATGAGGCGGTGGCTGCCGGGGAAGCGGGCCAGGCCGCGCTCCGCCCAGTCCTGCGCCAGGAAGATCTGGCCGGCGTCGAGCAGGGCGGCCGTGCGCTCCTCCCAGCCGGGCTGGGAGAGCGTCTCGGCGTCGGTCATGCCGTCGGGCACGGAGGCGGACATGGCTTTTCCTTCACTGCGGTTCTGCCGCATGGAGTCACCGACAGGGTGACGCCAACCTGGCCGAAAGTCTAATCCCTACTCCCTCCTATCACGAAAGCCTTGCCCATGGCGGGGCCATAGATTTTACTCAGTCAGGGACAAGACCGCGGCGCGCCGCATGGCGCAATGCCCAACCAAGAGGCGGCGGTGGTGGACGGAACGACCCTGGAACTCCGGATCGCCAACGACCTCGAGGAGGTCTCCGGGCTGATCGAGGCGGTTGAAGCCTTTTGCGAGGAACAGGGCGCGCCGCCGAAGGTCTCCTATCAGCTCTGCCTCGTGATCGACGAGATCGTCACCAACATCATTTCCTACGCCTACGAGGATGAGGGCCGGCACGAGATCCTGCTGCGCTTCGACGCGCGCGGCGGCGGCCTGTCCGGCACCATCGAGGATGATGGCAAGCCCTTCAACCCGCTGACCGACTCCGCGGCGCCGGACCTGGATGCCGACATCGACGACCGGCCGATCGGCGGCCTGGGCGTCTTCTTCCTGAAGAGCTTCATGGACAGCGTCGGCTATGAGCGCGACGGCGGGCTGAACCGTCTCAGCTTCGCCAAGACGCTGGTGCCGGCGACCGCCGGAAACGAGGCTTGACCGCCACCGCCATTTGGGAAATGTACCCCGTGCCCGGCCGCCGACGGCGCGGGCGCGCAGAGGATGAGGAGCGACGCTGATGGAATTGCATGAGGAATCGGTCGGGCCGGTGCTGGTCCTGACGCCGAAGGGCCGCGTCGATAGCGCCACCTCGAAGAGCTTCGAGGAGAAGGTGATGGGCCTCATCAACGGCGGCACCAGCACGCTGCTCGTGGATTTCGGCAGCCTGGACTACATCAGCTCCGCCGGCCTGCGCGTGCTGCTGATGGCGGCCAAGAAGCTGAAGTCCAGCCAGGGCAAGTTCGCCATCAGCACCATGCCGGACCATATCCGCGAGGTGTTCGAGATCAGCGGCTTCGCCACGGTCCTGGCGATCCATCCGGACCGGCAGACCGGTCTCTCCGCCCTGGGCGCCTGAGGATGGGCCGACCCGGCATCCGGGCAAAAAAAGAGGCGCCCCGCTGTTCGAAGGGCGCCCGCAGTACTAGCGCGAGTAGTGAAGCCACCTTAGGCGAAAAACCGGCGCCTGTACCCTGAACATCGGAAGTAGTGGTGCCGGCCCAAAAGGCTAGGGAGGGATTACCCCCTAGCGCCGGGCCGGTCCCGGGGCTCCGCAGCCCTCACTCCACCGCGACGAGACGCGGACGGGCCAGGGCGCCGACGGCGCGGCGCTCCTCGCGCAGCTCGTCGATCAACTCCTTCAGACTCTCGCGGGTGAAGCCGGCCTCACGGTCCTGGGCCTCGCGGGCCAGGGAGATGAAATGGTCGAGCAGCCGGGCCTGGACGAAGGCGGCGTTCTCGAGGTCGGCACTCACGGACGGGGGCATGCGAAGGCTCCGGCTGCGGGGTGATCGAATGACCCGATCCAACCAGTTGCTGGTTAATCAATCCTGAAAGGAAGGGCCCGCGCGGGCCGCTCCTGAGAGGTAGTCCGTCGGTAGGGGAGCCCCGCCATGCCCTTCTGGAAACCCGGCCTGACGGCCCTGCTGCTCGCCCTGTCCGCCACCGGACCGGCGGATGCGGCGGCCCGGGCCGGGCGGGACGACGCGCCGGCGCGGCTGGAAACCGCCATCCCGGCCCCCACCCTGCCCGCCCTGCCGCCCGGCACCCATCCGCTGGCGCTGGAGCGGGGGCGCGACGGGCTGCTCTACGTGCCGGCCGGGCTGGATCCGACGCGCCCCGCCCCGCTGCTCCTGCTGCTGCACGGCGCCGGCGGGTCCGGCGGCCGCATCCTGCCGGCGGTGACGGCCGAGGCCGACCGGCTGGGGCTGCTGGTGCTGGCGCCGGACAGCCGCGAGGTGACGTGGGACGCCATCCGCGGCGCGGCCGGTCCCGACATCGCCTTCATCGACCGTGCCCTGGCCTGGGTGACGGCGCGCTTCGCCATCGATCCGGAGCGGCAGGCGATGGCCGGCTTCTCCGACGGGGCCAGCTACGCGCTGATGCTGGGCATGGCGAACGGCGACCGTTTCCGCCACGTGCTGGCCTGGTCGCCGGGCTTCATCCCGCCGGGTGGGCGGACGGTCGCCGGCGCCAGCTTCTTCCTGACGCACGGGAACGAGGATACCGTCCTGGACATCGACCGCTGCAGCCGCCGCATCCTGACGGAGCTGCGGCGCCGCGGCCGCGACGCGAGGCTCGCGGAGTTCCAGGGCGGCCACGTGCTCAAGGCGTCGCTGCTGGCCGCGAGCCTGGACTGGGCGTTCAGGCCGTCCTGACGCCCGCCGCCCCCCGCTCGACCACGAAGGTCGCGCGGGTGGACAGCGTGCCGTCGGGCGTGCGCACCCGGTCCAGCACCTTCAGCTCGGTCGTCCAGCGCTCCGGCGTGACGTCGCACAGCAGGAAGCCGCGCTGGTCGTTGATGAACTTCATATGCGGGTTCTGCGCCAGCAGCGCATCGGTATCCGGCCGCTTGTCGCCGCCGTCGCCGCCCGAGGTGGCGGAGGTGCCGACGAACTCCGAGGCGACGACGGGCGAGCGGTCGTCGCGCGGGTCCAGCACCAGGTCGCCGACCATGTGCTGGTGCTCGTCGCCGGTCAGCACCACCACGTCCTGGCGGCGCCGCTCATGCAGTCCCTTCAACAAGCGCTGGCGCGCCACCCGGTAGGCCGACCAGGTGTCCATGTTGGCGGTGACGCCGGACCCTGCGTCGCGGTCCATCGGCATCATCATGATCTGCTGCGCCAGGACGTTCCATTGCGCCTTGGAGCGCGTCAGCCCGTCCAGCAGCCACTTCTCCTGCGCCTCGCCCAGCACCGTGATCGCCGAATCGTCATTGTCGGCGCAGGCCGGCTTGAAGCTGTCGCCACAGGGCTGCGGGCTGCGGTACTGGCGCGTGTCCAGCAGGTGCACATCCATCAGCCCGCCCCAGCCGTAGCGGCGGTGCAGCTGGATGGAAGCGCCCTTCGGCCAGGCGGCGCGCCGCAGCGGCATGTTCTCGTAGAAGGCCTGGGCGGCGGCGGCGCGGCGCAGCAGGAAATATTCCGGCGGCGTATCGTTGAAGCCCTCGTGCTCGCCGACCCAGTTGTTGACGATCTCGTGGTCGTCCCAGCTGACGAACCAGGGCGCCGCCGCGTGCGCCAGCTGCAGGTCGAAATCCATCCGGTACTGGGCGTAGCGCTGGCGGTAATCGTCCAGCGAATGCGCCTCGTCGCCGACATGGGTACGGACCGTCGGGATCAGCAGCGGTTCATGCAGGTTCCGGTAGAAGTTCCGGGTGCGGTATTCGTAGATGTAGTCGCCGTAATGGTAGACGAAATCCGGCCGGGCCTCGGCGATGCGCTTCAGCGCGGTGAAGTGGCCCTGCTCGTAATCCTGGCAGCCGGTGACGGCGAAGCGCGCCCGGGCCACGGTCGCACCCTGGGCCGGCGCGGTGACGGCGCGGCCGAACATGCTGCGCTCGCGGCCGGCGACGAAGCGGTACCAGTACTCGCGGCCCGACTCCAGCCCGCCGACCTCGACATGGACGGCATGGCCCATCTCGGGCCGGGCGATCGCCGTGCCCTTCTGCACGATGGTGCGGAAGCGGTCGTCCGACGCCACCTCCCAGCCGATCTCCACCGGGTCGCGCGGCATGCCGTAGCCGGGCTCCAGCGGCTCGGGCGCGACGCGCGTCCAGATGACGAAGCCGTCCGGCAGCGGGTCGCCCGAGGCCACGCCCAGGGAGAAGGGATACTTCAGGAACACGGCCTGGGCGAACGCGCCCGTCGACGAGGCGGGCACGCCCAGCATCACCGCGGCGGTGGCGCCGAAGCGCTTCAGCAGCGCGCGCCGGTCGAGGGGCCTGAAGGGAGAGAAGCTCATCATGTCTCCGGGAGAGGGTCAGGGGGCGGCGGCCTCAGCCGATCACCCCACCCCCCTGTTTCGTGATGACGACGACCGACGGCCGCGGCGGGGTCTTGTCGTCGAAATCCGGCCAGCGGGTGCCGGGATCCTCGAAGGTCGCGTCGAGACCGCTCTTGGTGAAGTTCTCCACCGCGTCGCAGCCGGGATGCTGGACCGACACGAACAGCGTCTTGTCGTCCGGCGTGAAGCAGGGGCCGGTCAGCTCGGCGCCGACGGGCACGCGGAAGAACAGCTTCGCCGTGCCGCGCAGCGCGCCCTCGGTCTCCATGCCGTAGAGGCCGTCGCACTTGCCCGAGGTGTAGGTCCACTTGCTGCCCTGGTCGGTGCCGACCCAGAGCCGCCCCTGCCCGTCCACCGCCAGATTGTCGGGGCAGGAGAACCAGCCGTCCTTGCTGGTGGCGGGGTTGAAGCTGGCGGCCACCTCGGGCTTGGACGGGTCGCCGGCCTTCAACAGGATCTCCCAGCGGAACGTCGACGCCGTGTGGTCGCCGTCGGGCGGGATCATCTCGACGATGTGGCCCCAGGCGTTCTCCGCCCGCGGGTTGGCCGCGTTGGGCGTGGCGAGGTCGGCGAAGCCCTCCTTCAGCCGGCTCTCGTTGTTCGTCAGGGTGACGTAGACCTTGCCCGTCTTCGGATTGACCTCGACGTCCTCCGGCCGGTCCATGCGGGTGGCGCCCAGCAGCGTGGCGGCGATGCGGGCCTCGATCAGCACGTCGCCCTGGTCCTTGAAGCCGTTCTTCGCGGTCAGCGGCCCCTGGCCGTGCACCAGCGGCAGCCAGGCCAGCGTGCCGTCCGCGTCGTAGCGGGCGACATACAGCGTGCCCTCCTCCAGCAGCTTCATGTTGGCAGCGCGGTCGCCCGGCTTGAAGGTGCCTTTGGAGACGAAGCGGTAGACATGCTCGAAGCGCTGGTCGTCGCCCATGTAGACGACGACGCGGCCGTCCTTCGCCAGCACCGGCGTGGCGCCCTCATGCTTGAAGCGGCCCAGCGCCGTCAGCTTGCGCGGCGTGGAGGCCGGGTCGTAGGGATCGATCTCGCAGACCCAGCCGTAGCGGTTCGCCTCGCGCGGCTCCTTGTTCACGTTGAACCGGTCGAAATGCCGGCCCCACAGATACCAGGTGGAGGGCAGGCCCATGCGGTCATGGTTGCGCTGTTCGGGGTGGCTCTGGTCGATGGTGCCGGTGAAGTAGCCGTCGATGTTCTCCTCGCCGCTGAGCCAGGTGCCCCAGGGCGTGACGCCGCCGGCGCAATTGTTCAGCATGCCGATCACCCTGGTGCCCGACGGGTCGGCCGCTGTCTTCAGCCTGTTATGGCCGGCGGCCGGGCCGACCAGGCGGAACTCGGTGTCCAGCCCGTTGATGCGGCGGTTGTAGCTGCCATCGCGCACCACGGCCCAGGCGCCGTCTGCCCCGCGCCTCACCTCCACGACGCTGCCGCCATGGGCCGCCATCTCGACCTCGGCGTTCGCCCTGGTGTAGCGGGCCGGATCGACGCGGTCGGAGTTGGGCGCGGTCAAGCCGGGCTGCATGACCTCGACATTGACGTACTCGTGATTGACGCAGAGCAGCCCGTGGTCCGGGTTGCCGGAGCCCATCGGCAGCGGGAAATAGCCCAGATAGTCGTTGTTGTAGCCGAACTGGCGCAGCTGGGCGGCGGCCGTCTGCTTCATCGGATCGAAGGCCGGGCTGTCCTTGAACAGCGGGTCGCCCCAGCGGATCAGCACCTTGGCCTCGTACCCCTCGGCCACCTTGTGGGTCACGTCGACGCCGGCCGCCAGCTCCTTGAAGCCGAAGCTGCCGGCGGCGCCCTTGGCGGCCGTCGCGGCCTGGGCCAGCGCGTCGCCGGCCGCGATCGGCGCCCCGGCGGCGGCCAGGGCCGTTCCCGCCAGCAGGCCACGCAGCAGGTCGCGGCGCCCGAAGCGGCGCTCGACGATTTCGCCGAAGGTGGGCGTCGAGTCGGGGCTGGTGGCAAGGTCCTGGCGGGCGTCGAACTCGGCGGCGGTCAAGGGCGGGCGGTGCATCGGAACTCCGGGGGCGGCGGCCGGCTGCGGACCGCTGGAACAGGGACGTCGGCATAGATAGGGCACAGCGTCCGTACTACTACTGCCGCCATCTTACAATCGGGTGACACCCGGTGAAACGGCCAATGGTCCATTCGGACAGGATGCCACAGGCGGGGATACGACCTGCGTATAGGCCGACCTTGCCCGCAGGCGCGCCATTGAGTAGGTTTCGCCCTTATGCCCGGCCGTTCCGGCCGCACCCGTTCCCCAGTCCGGATGCACCTCCCGATGCGCCATCTCCTCCGTGCCGTCGCCCTGTCCGCCCTGCTCGCCGCGGGCGTCGCCGCGCCGGCCGCCGCCTTCGAGCCCGCCGTCGTCTTCGACATGGGCGGCCGCTTCGACAAGTCCTTCAACGAGGGCGTCCTGAACGGCATCGAGAAGTTCAAGAAGGACACCGGGACCGAGTACCGCTGGCTGGAGGTCACGAACGAGGCGCAGCGCGAGCAGTTCCTGCGCCGCTTGGCCCAGCGCAAGGCCGACGTCATCGTCGCCGTCGGCTTCTCCATGACGCCCGTGGTGGAGAAGGTGGCGAAGGAGTTCCCGAACGTCCGCTTCACCCTGATCGACGGCACGGTGAACCTGCCCAATGTGCAATCCATCGAGTTCAGCGAGCAGGAGGGCTCGTACCTGGTGGGCATGCTGGCGGCGCTGGCCGGCAAGACCGACGCGGTCGGCTTCGTCGGCGGCATGGACATCCCGCTGATCCGGCGCTTCCTCTGCGGCTACGAGCAGGGCGTGAAGGCGGTGGAGCCGAACACCCGCATCATCGCCAACATGGCCGGCACCACGCCCGCCGCCTGGGCCGACCCGACCCGCGGCAGCGAGTTGGCCAAGAGCCAGTTCGACCGCGGCGCCGACGTGATCTTCGCCGCCGCCGGCCAGACCGGCATGGGCGTGCTGCAGGCGGCCAAGGACGCCGGCAAGCTGTCAATCGGCGTCGACAGCAACCAGAACCACCTGCATCCCGGCTCGGTCCTGACCTCCATGGTCAAGCGCGTGGACGTCGCCGCCTACGAGGCCTTCCGCACCGCCAAGGACGGCACCTGGAAGGCCGGCGCCCACCGGCTGGGCCTGAAGGAGGAGGGCGTCGGCTATTCGCTGGACGAGCACAACAAGTCGCTCATCACCGCCGACATGAAGGCCAAGGTCGACGCCGCGTCCGAGGAGATCAAGGCCGGCAAGCGCAAGGTCGCCAACTACGACGAAGCCCAGGGCTGCAAGTACTGAGCGGCCCCGGCGTCCCCATCATGAGCCAGATTTCCGCCTGGGCCATCGAGCTGGTCGGCATCGACAAGCGCTTCGGCCCGGTCCACGCCAACCGTGACGTGACCCTGCGCATCGCCCAGGGCACCATCCACGGGCTGGTCGGCGAGAACGGCGCCGGCAAATCGACGCTGATGAGCATCCTGTACGGCTTCTACCAGGCCGATTCGGGCGAGATCCGGGTGCGCGGGGAGACCGCCCGCATCCGCACACCGTCGGACGCGCTGGGCCTCGGCATCGGCATGGTCCACCAGCACTTCATGCTGGTCGACGATTTCACCGTGCTGGAAAATCTGATGCTGGGGGCCGAGGGCGGCGCCCTGCTGAAGGGCGGAATCGCGAAGGCCCGGGCCGAGGTCGAGCGGTTGGAGCGGACCTACAACCTCAACGTCCCGCTGGACGCCCGCGTCGGCGACCTGCCCGTGGGCCTGCAGCAGCGGGTGGAGATCCTGAAGGCGCTGTACCGCGGCGCCGAGGTGCTGATCCTGGACGAGCCGACGGCCGTGCTGTCGCCGCCCGAGGTGGCCGACCTGTTCCGCATCCTGCGGGCGTTGCGCGAGCAGGGCCGCACCATCCTGCTGATCACGCACAAGCTGAAGGAGATCATGGCCGTCACCGACGCCGTCTCCGTGCTGCGGCAGGGACGGGTGGTGGCGGAATTCCGCACGGCCGAGACTACTGAGACCGAGATCGCCTCCGCCATGGTCGGCCGCCGCGCCGAGCTGTCGGTCGCCCGCACCCCCGGCACGCCCGGCGAGGAGCTGCTGCGGGCGGACGGGCTGACGGTGACGGATGCGCTGGGCGTGGACCGGCTGAAGGCGGCCAGCTTCCATCTGCGGCGCGGCGAGATCGTCGGCGTGGCGGGCGTCGCCGGCAACGGCCAATCGGAGCTGCTGGAGGCGCTGGCGGGCATGGTGCCGGTGAGTTCCGGCGGCTTCACCCTGAAGGACCGCAAGGTGGACTCCGGCAACCGCCTGACCCCGGCCGAGGCGCGGGCGCTGGGCCTGGCGCATGTGCCGGAGGACCGGCTGAAGCTGGCGGTGGTCAAGGCCTTCCCGGCCTTCGAGAACGCCATGCTGGGCTATCACGGCGATGCCGAGCTGGCGAAGGGCCCCCGGCTGGACTGGCGCGCCGTGGTGGCGCGGACGGCCGGGCTGATGGAGCGCTTCGACGTGCGCCCGCGCCAGCCGGCCCTGCGCACCTCGCTCTTCTCCGGCGGCAACCAGCAGAAGCTGGTCATGGCGCGCGAGATGGAGCGCGATCCCGACGTGCTGCTGGTCGGCCAGCCGACGCGCGGCGTCGACATCGGCGCCATCGAGTTCATCCACAAGCGGCTGCTGGAGATGCGCGACCGCGGCAAGGCGATCCTGCTGGTCTCGGCCGAGCTGGACGAGATCATGGCGCTGTCCGACCGCATCCTGGTGATGTGCGGCGGCGAGATCGTCGGCGAGGTCGCCGCCGGCGAGGCGGACGAGGCCCGGATCGGGTGCATGATGGCCGGCCTGACGGGCCCGGCGGCTGAGAACGGCGGAGCGGCGGCATGAGCGCGGGCGGCGGGGACGAGCTTCCGCGGTGGGTGTCGCTGGCGCTGCTGCCGGCGATCAACATCGCCTGCGCGCTGCTGGCCTCGGGCCTCGTGATCCTGGCGATCGGCGAGGACCCGCTGGCGGCGCTGGGCTATCTGGTCACGGGCGCGCTCGGCAGCGCCACCGGCATCGGCTACACGCTTTATTACGCCACCAGCCTGATCTTCACCGGGCTGGCGGTGGCGCTGGCCTTCCATGCCGGCCTGTTCAACATCGGCGGCGAGGGGCAGGCCTATATCGGCGGCCTGGGCGTCGGTCTCTGCTGCCTGGTGCTCAGCGCCGTGGGCGGCGTGCCCTGGTGGCTGGCACTCCCCATCACCATCCTGGCCGGCGCGGTGTTCGGCGGCGCCTGGGCGGCGGTGCCGGGCTGGCTGCAGGCCTACCGCGGCAGCCACATCGTCATCACGACCATCATGTTCAACTTCATCGCCTCGGCGCTGATGGCCTACCTGATGGTCAATGTGCTGATCAAGCCGGGCCAGATGTCGCCGGAGAGCCGCGAGTTCGACCCGTCCCTGTTCCTGCCCATGATGCACGAGATGCTGGGGGGCCTGGGCATCGAGGTCGAGCAGACGCCGCTGAACCTGACCTTCCTGCTGGCGCTGCTGGCCTGTGCGCTGGTCTGGTTCCTGGTCTGGCACACGCGCTGGGGCTTCGCGCTGCGCACCGTCGGCGCCAACGAGCATGCCGCGCACTATGCCGGCGTCTCGCCGCGGCGCATGGTGGTGCTGGCCATGGCGGCGTCGGGCGCGCTCGCGGGCCTCGTCGGCATCAACGAGCTGCAGGGCGTGCAGCACAAGCTGCTGCTGAACTTCCAGGCGGGCATGGGCTTCACCGGCATCGCCGTGGCGCTGATGGGCCGCGCCCATCCGGTCGGCATCGTGCTCTCGGCCCTGCTGTTCGGCGCGCTGTACCAGGGCGGGTCGGAGCTGAGCTTCGAGGTGCAGACCATCAGCCCCGAGCTGGTGGTGGTCATCCAGGGCGTTGTGATCCTGTTCGCCGGCGCGCTGGAGCACATGTTCAAGCCGGCGCTGGCCCGGCTGTTCCGCCCGGCGCCGAAGCCGGCCACGGGGGTCGCGTGATGGACGAGGCGCTGCTCCTTCTCCTCTCCACCCTGGACAGCACGGTGCGCCTGGCGGCGCCGCTGGTGCTGGCGGCCCTGGCCGGCTTCTTCTCCGAGCGTGCGGGCGTCGTCGATATCGGGCTGGAGGGCAAGATGCTGGCCGGCGCCTTCGCCGCCGCCGCCGCCGCCACGGCGACCGGCTCGCCCTGGGTCGGGCTGCTGGCCGCCATCGGCACGTCGCTGGCGCTGGCGCTGGTGCACGGCTTCGCCTGCATCACCCACCGCGGCAACCAGGTCGTCTCCGGCGTCGCCATCAACACCATCGCGCTGGGCCTGACCGCTGTCATCGCCAACGCCTGGTTCCAGATGGGCGGGCGCACCCCGGCGCTGGACGGGCCGCAGCGCTTCGGCGAGATCACCCTGCCGCTGGCGGGCGCCCTGTCCGGCATCCCGCTGATCGGGCCGATCTACGCCGAGCTGATCAGCGGCCACAATCTGCTGGTCTATGCCGCCTTCGCCGCCGTGCCGCTGGCCGCCTGGGTCGCCTACGGCACCCGCTTCGGCCTGCGCCTGCGCGCGGTGGGCGAGAACCCGGCGGCGGTCGACACGGCCGGCATCGGGGTGGAGTCCCTGCGCTACAAGGCGGTGCTGATCGCCGGGCTGCTGTGCGGCATCGCCGGCGCCTACCTCGCCACCGCGCAAGGGGCGGGGTTCCAGGAGAACATGACCGCCGGCAAGGGCTTCCTGGCGCTGGCGGCGCTGATCCTGGGCAAGTGGAAGCCCTGGCCGACGCTGGCCGCCTGCCTGCTCTTCGCCTTCGCCGACGCGCTGCAGGCCCGCCTCCAGGGCGTCGAGGTGCCGGGCATCGGCCAGGTGCCGGTGCAGCTGATCGAGGCCCTGCCCTACGTGCTGACGGTGCTGCTGCTGGCCGGCTTCGTCGGCCGCGCCATCCCGCCCAAGGCCAGCGGCATGCCCTACGTCAAGGACCGGTGAGACCAGCGCCGTAGGTCGCATGGAGCGCAGCGCAATGCGACACCACCCTGGCCGGGGCACGTCGCATTACGGCTTCGCCTCCATGCGACCTACGGGTGGCTGAGGCTTGCGCGTCGCCAGCCAGATGCCGGCGGCGATGAGCGCGATGCCAGCGGCGTGGTAAGGGCGCGGGACCTCGCCCAGCAGCAGGATCGCCAGCACCGTGCCGAAGACCGGCACCAGATGCACCGCCAGCCCGGCATTGTTGGCGCCGACCAGCGCCACGGCGCGGTTATAGGCGAGATAGGCCAGCACCGACGGGAAGATGGCGACATAGCCGATCGCCGCCAGCGACTTGGCCGTCAGCGGCAATGGCCGGCCACCCAGCGTCTCCATCAGGTGGAAGGGCAGCAGCATGAGGCCGCCCAGCGCGAAGGTGCCGGCGACGAAGCTGAGCCCATGCACTTCCGGCCGGCGGCGCAGCAGGGCGGTGTAGAGCGCGTAGGCCGCCACCGCCGCCAGCATCCACAAGTCGCCGCGGTTCAGCTCCAGCGCCGCCAGAGAGCCCGGATCGCCATGCGCCACCAGGATCAGCGCGCCGGCCAGCGACACGGCGATGCCCAGCGCCTGCCGGCCCGTCACCCGCTCACCGAAGACGGCGAAGCCGAAGGCGACGATCAGCACCGGCATGGCCGACTGCAGCATGACGATGTTCAGCGCCGTCGTGCTCTGCGCCGCGATGTAGAGGAAGGTGTTGAAGCAGCCCACGCCCAGGGCCGACAGCAGCAGCATGTCCGGCCAGGCGCGCAGCATCGGCCTCAGGTCCGCCCGGAGATGCGGCCAGGCGAAGGGCAGCACCACCAGCAGCCCGAGCGTCCAGCGCCAGAAGGCCAGCGCCACCGGCGGCACCTCCCCCGCCACGGCCCGGCCCAGCACGGCATTGCCGGCCCAGAACAGGCCCGGCAGCATCATCAGCAGCCACGCCCGGTCCGCGATCCCTCTCTTCTCCGCCATCCCGCGCTCCTTGCCGGCCGCCAGGATAGGGGGAGCGCCGGTCCGTCAGGCAACAAAAAACCCCGGCCGGTTTCCCGGCCGGGGTTCCTCGTCACGATGGCGTGAGGCTCAGAACTCGTAGCGGACGCCGACCTGGATGTTCCAGACCGACAGGCGCGGCGAGACGAACTTCTGCGGCAGCACCGGGTTGCCGGCGCCGTCGCGCGGGCCGCGGTAGGTGTAGACGTACTTGCCGGTCGCCGGGTCGATGGTCGCGGCGATGCCGGTGGAGACCAGCGGCGGACGGACCGGGTCGTTGACCTGGGAGTAGCGGCCCCAGTTCTTGTTCAGCAGATTGCCCAGGTTGAAGATGTCGATGGTGAAGACGGCGCGGTGGCCCTCGAACACGCTCGGCAGCTCCTGCTCGGCATGCAGGCTGACGATGTTGACCGGGTTGCTGCGGAAGGCGTTCCGCGGCGCGATGCGGCCGGCATACTGGTCCAGGCCGGTGCGCTGCAGGAAGCTGTTCAGCTGGTCGAAGGTGATGCCGTTCAGCGCGGCGATGTCGCCCGGGCCGGCCGGCACGTAGAAGAGCTGGCGGGCCGTGGCGGCATCGGCCACCGAGACCTCGCCCCAGGTATTGTCGGCCACGTTCAGGCGGTTGTCGAAGGTGTAGCTGAAGGGATGGCCGCTGCGGTGGTCGCCCGACAGGCTGAGCTTGGTCGCCAGGTTGCCGATGAGCGTGTCCGCCCAGCCGGCCGACCAGGTGCCGCGGTGCTTGGTCTCATAGTCGGAGGTGGCGACCTCCTTGTCGTTCGGGTTCGACGCCGCGTGCCACTGGAAGCCGCGCTGGGCGATGAACTCGTTGCCCGGGTTCACGTCGGTCACGTCCTGGTAGGCGTAGCCGACCTGGCCCTGGAAGGTGCCGTAATCGGTCTCCCACTGCTTGGACAGGCCGAGGCTCAGCACCAGCCCGTGGCCCTCGGTCTGGTTGACCAGCAGCAGGTCGCTGTGGCCGCCGGGCGTGAAGGTGCCGACCGGCCCGTAGATCGGGCGGCCGTCGGGGGCGGTGCGGACCTGGCGGATGTCCAGCTCGCGCCAGTCGATCGAGTCCTTCACCTGCGTGTACAGGATGTCGGCGGTCAGGACGTAGTCGTCGCCCAGCGTGCCGAGATCCAGCACCTGGTCGACGCCGATGCTGTACTTCCAGCTGGACGGCAGGTCGAAGTTCGGGTCGATGGCGTTGACGTTGCCGTCGCCGGCCCGCAGCAGCGCCTGCAGTGGGGCCGGGATGGCGTTGCCGCGGACATTGTCCAGGATGCCGGTCGGGTCCACGCCCTGGGCGTTGCGGCTCAGCACGGCGCTGGCGGTGGCGACGCCGGTGTTGCTGTAGCTGTTGGATACCCAGACGTTGGGCGAGCCGCCGGTGAACAGGCCGGCGCCGCCGCGCAGCGTGGTGCTGGTGGTCGGCGTATAGGTGACGCCCAGGCGCGGCAGCCAGATGTCGCGGCCGTCCAGCGACTCGTTGTTGGCGAAGCCGAAGCGGTTGACGAAGGTCTGGTTCAGGACCGGGTCGTTGTCCATCGAGTAGCGCTCGTAGCGCAGGCCGCCCGTCACCAGCAGGTCGGAGGTGACGTTCCACTGGTCCTGCAGGTACAGCGCGTCGAGGTCGTAGCCCCACTTGGCCGCGGCGTCGTTCGGATCGCCCGACAGCGCGTTGGTGTAGCTGCCGCTCAGCGCCCGGCGGTTCTCGAAATCCTCGATGCTGGCGAAGGTGAAGACGCCGAAGGCGCCCGGCACGAACAGGTTGAAGACCTTCAGCGAATCACGGTCCCAGCCGCCGGTCAGCGTGTGGTCGCCCAGCAGGTAGGTGCCCTTCACCCGGTAGCGGTCGGCCTCGTTGCTGAGCGCGTTCGCCTGGCGGAACTGGTCGGGGCCGACCAGCACCTGGCCGTTGGTCGAGGGGATGCGGACGGTGGCGGCCATGAAGTTGCGGCCGCCCTGCGGGATCTGGTCGGTCTTGACCTTCTTGTGGCTGTACTGGACCTCGGTCGAGAAGCTGTCGGTCCAGTCGGAGAAGAACTGGCCGGCGTAGCTGTCCATCTCGATGGCGCGGCTGTACCAGCTGGCGAAGGTGCCGACCTGGCCGGTGGCCGGGTTGTCGTTCTGGTTGATCAGCTGCGAGCCGGTGGTGCGCTGATAGTTCACGGCGAGGCGATGCTCGTCGTTGATGTTCCAGTCGACCTTGGCGATGCCCTTCTTGGAACCGCTGGGCGTGGAGGCCGGGGCGGTCAGCGGGTCGAAGCTGTAGACGCGCTTGGAGATGTCGATGATCCGGTCCAGGTCGGCCTGGCGGACGCGCGCGATCTCGTTCGGGCGGCCGGAGCCGAGCGGGCCGAACAGCGTGGGCTGCGAGGCCTTGAACTCCTCGTAGCCGCCGAAGAAGAACAGCTTGTCCTGGATGATCGGGCCGCTCAGCGTGGCGCCGTAGGTCTTCTCCTCGAAGACCTGGTTGATGGTCCGGTTGCCCGACTTCTCGCCCGACAGGTCCTGGTCCGTGTAGTAGTAGTAGGCGCTGCCGTGGAAGTCGTTGGTGCCCGACTTGGTGACGGCGTTGATGGTGGCGCCCTGGAAGCCGGAATAGGTGACGTCGTAGGGGGCGATCAGGGCGGAGACCTGGTCGATCCAGTCCAGCGACAGCGGCGGCTGCTGCGTCGGGTAGCCGTTCAGGTTCAGGCCGAAATCGTCGCCGATGCGGACGCCGTCGACATTGATGCTGTTGAAGCGGCCGTTGGTGCCGGCGACCTGCAGCAGGCCGGAGCGCGCCAGATCGACCGTGATGCGCGGGTCGAGCTTCAGCGCGTCCTTGATGTCGCGGCTGATGGTCGGCGTGTTCTCCAGCGTCTCGCGGCTGATGGCCAGCGACGGGCCGGTGGCGAGCGCGGTGGTGACCAGCTTGTCGCCGGTGACGACGACCTCCTGGATCGTGTCGGCCGGCTGCTCCAGCGCGACCTCCAGCCGGTAGGGCTCGCCCAGGCGGATGAAGACGTCCGGCACCGACTGGGCCGGCACGCCGGGCACGCCCGAGATCTTCACCGTGTAGGGACCGCCGGCGCGCAGGCCCTGGGCTTGAAAGCGGCCGTCGGCATTGACGGTGGCGGTGGAACGGCTGCCGGAGAAGTCGTGGGTGACCTCGACCTGGGCGCCGGTGGCCGGGCTGCCGTCGGGCAGCGTCACCGTGCCGACGATCGCCGAGGAGGTGGTCTGCGCCGCCGCCGGCACGGCGAAGCCCGCCGCCACCGTCAGCCCGACCGTCAGCCCCACCGCCGCCGTGCCCAGATGCAGCGCCTGCGCATAGGCGCGCAGCCGCGAACTAATCCCCTTGGACATAAAACCACCCCCCTCAGGTGCTAAATCGATCGAGGTAGGTAGTTTGTACTATAACCCTAGGTCCAGATCAGCTTTTGCAGGGAGCCCCCGCGTGAATTGCGGGCATCCGGCGCTTGGCGTTCACATTTCGCGTGGGATCGTTGCGAAAACGAAACGGGGCGGCCCGAAGGCCGCCCCGCCGCGTACTCGCGATGCCGTACCGGTTCTTAGAACTGGTAGCGGACGCCGACCTGAACACGCCAGACCGAGGTCGGCATGTTGATCGAGTAGTTGGGATCGCGCAGGCCGGCGGAGCCCAGGCTGTACTGGTAGACGCCGTTGACCAGGCGCGCTTCCAGCACGTCCACCGCGTTGCCGTTCGGGCTGAACGGCACCTGCTCCAGACGGCCCCAATCGCTGTCGATCATGTTGCCGAGGTTCTTGATGTCGAAGGTGAAGACGCCCTTGTGGCCCTCGAAGAGGCCCGGGATCTCCTGCTCGACATGCAGGTCGATCGTGTTCACCCACGGGTTCTGGAACCCGTTGCGCGGCGCGATCTGGCCCGCGTACTTCTGCAGGCCGTTGCGCTCCAGATAGGCGCGCAGCACCTCGTAGTTCAGGCCGGCCGCATAGGTGACGTTCGGGTCGGCCGGGCCCGCCGGCACGTAGAACAGCTGGCGCGAACGGGTGCCGTTCGAGCAGGCCGGATCGCCGACCGGGTTGACCGTCGACGAGCAGCGGAAGGTATAGCTGAACGGACGGCCCTCGCGGCTCTCCACGAAGAAGCTGAAGGACGTGTTGTAGTCGCCGAAGAACGCCTTGGTCCAGGTGAAGTTACCGGCGAAGCGGTGACGCACCTCGTAGCTGCTGTCGGCATTGGCCGGGTCGTTCGGGTCGATCAGCGGCAGCTGCTCGAAGTTGGACGACGCGACCGAGCTGGTCAGCGGATGGACCTCGCGGATGTCCTGGTAGGCGTAGCCGCCGCTGAAGTCGAAGGTGCCGAAATCCTCGGTCTGCCAGCTCTTCTGCGCACCCAGCGACAGCACCAGGCCGCCGCCCTTGTCGGTGTTGGTGATCAGCAGGTCGCTGGAGGTGCCGATGCCCGGGCGGCCGTCGGCGCGCGAGGCGTAGATCGGGCGGCCGTCCGGCGCGGTGCCGGTGCGGGTCAGGCGCAGGTCGCGGTAGGTGATCGCCTGCTTGACCTCGGAGTAGATGGCGTCGAGCGAGAACAGCCACTCGTCGCCGAAGAAGCCGAGGTCGGCGACCTGGTCCATGCCGATGCTGAAGCGCCAGGTGCTCGGGACCTCGAAGTTCGGATCCATCGCGTTGACGGCGGCGTCGGCCGTGCCGGCCAGCTGCGCGCCGGCGGCCGGGACCAGCACCGAGGAGCGCGGGTCGACGTTGTTCAGCAGCGGGTTGTTCTGCGTCTGGGCGTTGCGGGTCAGGTTCAGGCCGACCTGCGAGACGCCGTTGTTGCTGAAGTTGTTCGACACCCAGACCGCCGGGCCGAGCGCCGAGAACAGGCCGGCGCCGCCGCGCAGCGTGGTGCCGGGCTGGACGCGGTAGTTCACGCCCAGGCGCGGCAGCCACAGGTCGCGGTCGTCCAGCGTCTCGGTGTTCTCGAAGCCGTAGCGGTTGACGAAGTTCTGGTTCAGGCGCGGCTTGTCGCTCGAGCTGTAGTACTCGTAGCGCAGGCCGGCCGTCAGGGTCAGGTTCTCGACCGCCTGCCAGTCGTCCTGGATGTAGAAGCTGTTGACCTGGTAGCTGAACTCGGCGGCCGCATCCAGCGGATTGTTGGTACCGGCGCCGCTGTTGTAGATGAACGCGGCGGCCGTGCGGTTCTGGAAGTCGGCGATGCTGTTGAACCGGTACTCGCCCAGGCTGCGCTGGACGAACAGGTTGTAGTAGTCGTAGTCGTCACGCTCCCAGCCGGCGGTCAGCGTATGGTCGCCGGCACGGTACTCGGCCTTCGCCTTGCTGCTCAGCGTGTCGGTCTTCAGCACGTTGCTGTGGCTGCTCAGCTCCGGCCCGAAGACGAAGAAGCTGCCGCCATTGTCGGTGATGCGGATCGACGCGAAGTCCAGCGGCGCCTTGGTCGGACGCAGGCTGTCCACTTCCTTGTAGCCGAGCTTCAACTCGGTCGACAGGTTCTCCGTCCAGTCCGAGAAGACCTGCAGCGAGTAGCTGTTCATCTTCTGGGTGCGGTCGTAGCTGTTCGACTCGAAACCGTACTGGGTGTTGCCCGACGAGCCGACGAAGTTGTTGCCCTTGGCGTGCTGGTAGGCGAACGAGACGCGGTGCTCGTCGGTCACGTTCCAGTCGATCTTGCCCAGGTACTTCTCGTCGGTCTCCGGCGCGGGCTGCGGGGCGCCCAGCGTGTTGTAGCCGTAGACGCTCTGGGCGATCTGGGTGACCTGGTCGACCTCGGCCTGGGTGATGCCGCGGACCGTCTGGCCGGCGCCCGAGCCCTCGGGCCCGAAGGCGACGCTGGAGGCGCTCTTGTACTTCTCGTAGTTGAAGAAGAAGAACAGCGTGTCCTGGATGATCGGACCGCCCAGCGAGCCGCCGTAGGTCTTGTCCTTGAAGTCGCTCAGCAGGTTGCTGCGGCTGCCGCTCTTGTCGCCGGCCAGGTCCTGGTCGCTGTAGTAGTAGTAGGCCGAGCCGTGGAACTCGTTGGTGCCCGACTTGGTCACCACGTTCACGGTGCCGCCGGTGAAGCCGGAATACTCGACGTCATAGGGGGCGGTCAGGACCGACAGCTGGTCGATGGCGTCCAGCGAGATCGGCACGCGCTGCGTCGGGTAGCCGCCGGCGTTCAGGCCGAAATCGTCGTTCTGCTTCACGCCGTCGACGGTCAGGCTGTTGAAGCGGTTGTTGGAGCCGGCGATCGTGATCGCGCCGCTGTTGGTCGGATCCAGCGAGACCTTCGGGTCGTTGCGGATCACGTCCTTCAGGTCGCGGGTCGTGGACGCGGCGTTGGCGATCTGGCGGGAGTCGAACTGGCTGCCGACGCCGATGGTCAGCTCGCGCAGGCGCTCACCGGTGATGACCACCTCTTCGACCGTGGCGGCCTCGTTGGCCTCCAGCGGGACGGCGAGGAAGAAGGGCTGGCCGAGCTGGATGAAGACGTCCTCGATCTTGAACGTCTTGTAGCCCGGGCCGGTCACCGTCATCAGGTACGGGCCGCCGACGCGCAGGCCGGCCGCCGAGAAGCGGCCTTCGGCGTTCACCGCGGCGCTGGAGGTCGTGCCGGACGGAACGTGGGTGATCTGGATGTCCACACCGGTGGGGTCGGCGCCGTCGGGCGTCACGATGATGCCGCGGATCGACGAGGTCGTCTCCTGGGCCACGGCGGGAACGCTCCAGGCGGCGGCGGCGGCGATCACCGCGGCGCCGGTGCCGAGCTTGAGCATGGAAAGATGGCGGCGCAGCACGGCTGCCGCCTTGGTCGACTTAGCGGTCATCAAAAAACCCCCGATATGTCCCGAGATGTCCGGACCTTTGTGGCGCGCGGAAAGAACCAGATGGGTATGTCGATAGGACGAAATTGGCGTTACAGATTCATTACAACGCGGCTTGGGGCTACCTCTTTTGTCGGCCTCTCGGCTATAAGTCGGAGGGCGTTGCGAATGCGCCACAGGTATTGCGCTGCAACATGGAGCGGGACCGAGGGAGTCTCGTCCATGGGTTGCGCGGCCGCCCGCCGGATTTCCGGCCGGGCGCCGAATTGTTAACCATCACATGGGGATATCGCGCCGTGATCGGATCCGTCGGCCGCCGTCTTGTCCTGTTCCTCCTGGCCGTGGCCGTCGTCGCTGCGCCGCAACATGCAGGTGCCGCCGAGTCGCCGCGCATCACCCTGCAGGTGCTGTCGACAACCGACCTGCACATGACCCTCATGGACTATGACTATTACGGCGACCGGCCCGAGGCGGGCATCGGCCTGACCCGCGTGGCCAGCCTGATCCGGCAGGCCCGGGCCGCCAACCCCAACACGCTGCTGGTCGATGCCGGCGACCTGATCCAGGGCACGCCGATGGGCGATTACGTGGCGCGCGAGCAGGGCCTGCCGCCCGGCACCACCCATCCCGCCATCGCCGCCATGAACCTGCTGGGCTACGACGCCGCCGCACTCGGCAACCACGAGTTCAACTTCGGCCTGGAGTTCCTGCGCGACGCCTACCGCGACGCCAAGTTCCCCGTGCTCTCGGCCAACGTTCTGGTGGTCGACGGCGACCAGGACCCCGCCAACGACAAGACGCTCTACGCCCCCTCGGCGCTGCTTGAGCGCACGCTGGTCGATTCGGCCGGCGCCAAGCACACGGTGAAGGTCGGCATCATCGGCGTCCTGCCGCCGCAGATCATGGTCTGGGACAAGGACAAGCTGGAGGGCCGCGTCGCCGCCATCGACATGGTGGACGCCGCCGCCAAGGCCGCCCAGGACCTGCGCCGCCGGGGCGCGGTGGCCGTTGTCGCGGTCGCCCATTCCGGCCTGTCCGGTCAGCCGCGCGAGGGCATGGACGAGAACGGCTCGGCCTATCTGGCGCAGGTGCCCGGCATCGACGCCGTGGTGACCGGCCACTCCCACCGCGTCTTCCCCGGCCCCGATTATGAGGGTTTCCCCGGCGCCGACATCGCCAAGGGCACGCTGCACGGCAAGCCCGTGGTCATGTCCGGCTTCTTCGGCAGCCATCTCGGCGTGATCCGGCTGGAGCTGGAGCGCAAGGGGAAGGAATGGGCGGTGGTCGGCGGCGGCGCCGAGACCAAGGCGCTGATGCAGCGCGTCGACGGTCGGCCGCAGCCCACCACCACGCCCGATGCCGAGGTCACGGCGCTGCTGCGCCACGACCACGACAACACGCTGGCCTATGTCCGCCGCGCCGTCGGCCGTACCACCGGCCGCATCGAGAGCTATATGGCCCATCTCGGCGACAGTCCCGGGCTGGATCTGGTGGCCCAGGCTCAGCGCCGCTTCGTCGAGACGCAGCTGAAGGGCACGCCGCACGCCGGCCTGCCGATCCTGTCCGCCGCCGCCCCCTTCAAGGCCGGCGGGCGCCCGGGCGTGGACTATTACACCGACATTCCCGCCGGGCAGTTCGCCCTGCGCAACGTCGCCGACCTCTACCTCTACCCCAACACGGTGACGGCGGTCGTGGTGACCGGCGCCCAGGTGCGGGAGTGGCTGGAGATGTCGGCGCGCATCTTCAACACCATCGACCCGGCCAAGACGGAGCCGCAGCGCCTCGTGAACGGCCGGGTGCCGAGCTACAATTTCGACGTGCTGGACGGCGTCACCTACCGCATCGACGTCACCAAGCCGCCGCGCTACGACCAGGAGGGCAAGCTGGTCGCCGCCGACAGCCGCCGCATCCTGGATCTCGCCTACCAGGGCAAGCCGGTGGCGGACGACCAGCGCTTCGTGGTGGTCACCAACAATTACCGCGCCAATGGCGGCGGCACCTTCCCCGGGCTGGACGGCAGCAACATCGTCTATTCCGGAACCGAAACGATCCAGCAGCTGATCGCCGACCATATCCGCCAGATCGGCGTGGTGGAGCCCTCCACCAACCGGACCTGGAGCTTCGCGCCGGTGCCGGACAACCCGACGATCCTCTATGACAGCTCGCCCAAGGCGCAGGAGCTGCTGTCGCGCTACCCGAACGTCACCTACCAGGGCCCGGGCGAGAACGGCTTCTCGGTCTACAAGGTCGATCTGTCGGCCAAGGCCGTGAAGTGAGGCCGCGCGTCTACCTGGCGGGTCCGGAGGTCTTCCTCCCGGACCCGCCGGCGGCCGCCGCCCGGCTGCAGCGCCTCTGCGCCGACCACGGGCTGGAGGGGGTGTTCCCGCTGGACCAGGCCGTGGCGCCGCGGGATGGCGAGCCGCCGTCCGGCCATGCCGCCCGCATCCGCGCCGCCAATCTGGACCTGATCCGCGGCGCCGACCTGGTCATCGCCAATGTGACGCCCTTCCGGGGCCCCTCCCCCGATGACGGTACGGTCTACGAGATGGGATTCGCGACGGCGCTGGGCCGCCCGGTCTTCGCCTACAGCGACGATCCGCGCAGCCTGCTGGAGCGCACCCGCTCCCTGATGCCGGTCTCGGAGCGCGACGGCGTCTGGCGGGACGGCCAGGGCATGATGGTCGAGGAGTTCGGCCTGCCCGTGAACCTGATGCTGGTCGATCCCGCCACCGGCGGCGTGCATGCCGGCGCGGAGGCCGCCATCGGCGCGGCCGCCGCCTGGTGGCGGGACCGCGCCGGGGCGCCTCAGCCCAGATAGGTGTCCGGATTGCCGACGCCGCTGACGCCGAGGAGTTGCACCACGCCGCCATTGTTGAGGCTGAGGACCGTGTCGGCGATGCCGTCATTGTCCAGGTTGGCGTTGGCGTTGATTGCGGTGACCTGCACCCCGTCCATCAGGCGGATGCGGTCGGTGCCGCGCTGGAAGTCGGTGATGCGGTCGATGCCCGTATTGACCGAAACGCCCTCCACCAGCAGCCCGATCTCGAAGATGTCGGCACCCAGCCCGCCGCTCATCGTGTCGGTACCGCGGCCGCCGTCGAGCCAGTCGTCGCCCCGGCCGCCGTCCAGGACGTCGTTGCCGTCGCCGCCCCGCAGCCGGTCCACCCCGTTGCCGCCCAGCAGCTTGTCGTTGCCGGCCAGACCCAGCAGCGTGTCGTCGCCGTTCAGACCGCTAATGACGTCGTGGGCGATGGCGCTGCCGGTCAGCGTCTCGGCCCCGTTGCCGCCGGTCAGCACCTTGTTCGCCAAGCCGGTGACCGTCAGCGCGACGGTCCCCGTCGCCGTGCCGCCCCGGCCGTCGCCGATCGTGTAGGTGAAGCTGTCCGAAGCGGTGGCGTTCTCGCCCAGCCCGGTGGCGGTGTAGCGATACACCAGGAAGGTGCTGCCGCCTTCCACCAGCGTGGTCAGCGTTCCCTTCGAGGGGGTGCCGGCCGAGACGAACTGCAGCGGGTCGCCATCGGGATCGCTGTCGTCCGCCATCAGGTCGGCGATGTCGATGAGGAACTCCGTCTCCTCGTAGATCTTGGTGGAGGCGCCGAAGGAGTCGTTCACGGCGACCGGCGGCCGGTTGACCGGCACGACCGTCAGCCGGAAAATGTCCGTCGCGGAGAGTTCGCCGTCGCTGGCCGTCACCCTGATGTCCAGGTCGCCGGTGAAGGACTGGGGCGGCGTTCCCGAGAAGGCGCCGCTCGCCGCGTCCAGGGTGAGCCAGGACGGCTGGACGGCAAGCGCCTTGCCGCCGCCGTCCACCGCCGTGTAGGCGTAGGTCAGCGTATCGCCGTCGACATCCTTGAAGGTGCCGGCCGGCAGGCCGAAGCTCCAGGCCGCGCCCTGCTTGGTGCTCTGGTCGGCGATCGAGGCGGCCAGCACCGGCGCGTCGTTCACGGGCGTGACGGTGAGGACGAAGGTGTCCGCGGCCGAGGTCTCGCCGTCGCTGGCGGTCACCCGCACCGCCAGCGTGCCGTTGAAATCCTGCGGCGGCGTGCCGCCGAAGGTGCGCGTCCCCGCGTCGAAGCCCAGCCAGGAAGGCTGGTCGGCCAGCGGGTTGCCCTTGCCGTCGACAACGTCGAAATCATAGGCCAGGGTGGCATCGTCCACGTCGGTGAAGGTGCCGGCGGGAAAGGTGAAGGTCCAGGCCGAATCCTCGGGCGAGCTCTGGTCCTTGATCGCCTCGGCGACAACAGGGGCGTCGTTCACCGGCGTGACGGTCAGCTTGAAACTGTCGGACGCCGAGGCGCCCTCGCCGTCGGTGGCGGTGACCTCGACGGTCAGGACGCCGCTGTACTCCTGCGGCGGGGTTCCGGTGAAGCTGCGCGTATCCTTGTCGAAGCTCAGCCAGGTCACCGGGTCGCCCTTCCCGTCCTTGACGGTGGCGGCGTAGGCGAGGGTCGCGTGGTCCACGTCCTTGAAGGTGCCGGCCGGCAGCACGAAGCTGACCGGCTCGTCCTCCGGCGAGCTCTGGTCCGGGACCGGCGCCGCGAGGACGGGTGCGTCGTTCACCGGGGTGACGGTCAGCTTGAAGATGTCGGAGGCGGAGGACGCGCCGTCGCTCGCGGTCACCTTGACGAACAGTTCGCCGTTGAAGTCCTGCGGCGGCGTGCCGCTGAAGGTGCGCGTCGCCGCGTCGAAATCCAGCCAGGAGGGCTGCGATGCGAGCGCGGTCCCCTGCGCGTCGACCACCGTCCGGCTGTAGGTGGGCGTGGTGCCGTCCGGGTCGGTGAAGGCGTTCGACGGAACGGTGAAGGTCCAGGCGGCGTCCTCCGCCGTGGACTGGTCGGCGATGGCCGTCTTCAGCTGGGGCGCGTCGTTGACCGTGGTGACCTGGACCATGACCTTGGCCGACAGGTTCTGGTCCCGGTCGGTCGCCGTGACGACGATGGTCCGCCCGGCATTGGCCGGCGAGTCGCTGCTGTCGTTGTAGACCACGTTGCGCAGGATCGTCTGCCAGTAGGAATCCTGCGCATTGTCCTTCGTGATCGTCAGGACGCCGTTTGCGACCGTCAGCTTGCCGTCGCTGAGGGCATCCTGTCCCGCCTTGCTCAGCGACAGGCTCTCGGTCGCGGCGAATCCGGCCGGCAGGGTGACGGTGAGCATGTCGGCCCGGTTCGTTCCCGCGCCCCCGCTGCCGGCGGTGGTCCCCGTGGTGATGGTGGCATTGGGGAAGAGCAGGATGGCCGTCTGCTCGGTGAACTGTGTCTGGGCGTCGTTGCCGCTGCTGCTGGTGCCGTTCAGGTCGAGGATCAGGACGGTCATGGAGTGCTCCCGTGTGTCGCGTCGTTCCGGACACACGGGGGCTGCTCCTGGCGGCGGCCCAGGATCGGAAAGGCGGCGCGGAACACCCGCACCGCACGCTCCGATCCCGCTGGCCGCAGCTGGGATCTCTGATGATCAGGGGGAAATTCGTCTTGGCTTCACCATCCCATGATCGAGGCGGTTGCCCCCGCGCTCCTTGAGGATGTGCAGCATTGGTGAAATTGTTCCGTATACGTTACGGAGCAGACGGTTACTGCCCGGACAGGGAGAAAAATCACCCTTTCCATCCGCAATACCGGCCTGGACCGCGCATCGGCTAGCCCTTTCCAGCGAGAGGCTGTCCTGCTCCAGGCTCCGCATAAGCAAAAGGCGCCCGCCGCGGTCGCGACGGACGCCTTCAGGCAAGCGGCTACATTAGATCAGGCGGCGTCCTGCGACGTGCTCACCCGGCGGAAACGCTCCTGGTCCTGGACGACCTCGAGCGCGAGGCTGAGCCGGTCGCTCGACCGGCCGTCGACCAGGAACTCGACATGCGGCGGGTGACCCGGGCGCTGGTGCACGGCGTGGACCAGAAGGCGGCGCTTGGGCAGCCTGACCTCTTCCATCCAGTCGCCCGGCTTGGGCACCTCCGCAACGCGCCTCGACAAAACCATGACATGCTCCTTCACTCTGGGCGGCGTCCTGGGGGAGGTGACCCGATCCCGGGGTTCGTTGCGGACGACGCCTCGAAGAAGATCATACGGCAAAGCGGGGGAGGAGGGGTATAGCTTCGAGCGCCGGCTGAGCCCCCCGATGTCGGAAATCAGGGGGTGCCGCAAAATTGCTACGGGTCGCGGCCCCGCCCCTCCCCGGCCGTCCTCAGTCCTCCTCCTCGCGCGGCCGGTTCAGCTGGAACAGCAGCAGCGACCGCCCCGTGACCTCGAACACGTCGCCGGCATTGTGGCGGGACGGCTCGTCCATCTCGGGCCGGGCGGTGTCGATCAGGCAGGCCCAGTCGATGCCGCCGACCACCGTCGGCAGGGTGAAGGGCACGACGTCGTGGTAGGAGTTGAAGACCATCAGCAGGGTGGCGTCGCCGGCGGGCTTGATGATGCCGGTCGCCTGGGCGCGGCCGTCCAGCAGCATGCCCAGGCAGCGCGCCACCGGGTCCTGCCACTGCTCCGGCGTCATCTCCACGCCGGCGGGCGTCAGCCAGGTCACGTCCTTCACGTCCAGCTCGGGATTGTGCTCACCGGTGAGGAAGCGGCCGCGCCGCAGCAGCGGGTTGGCCCGGCGGATCGCCAGCAGCCGGCGCACGAACCGGCGCAGCACCCGGTCGCGGGGCGTGATCGCGGCCCAGTCGATCCAGCCGATCTCGTTGTCCTGGCAGTAGGCGTTGTTGTTGCCCATCTGCGTCCGGCCGAACTCGTCGCCGGCCAGGATCATCGGCGTGCCCTGCGACAGCAGCAGCGTGGCCATGAGGTTGCGCTTCTGCCGCTCGCGCAGCTCCACGATCTCCGGATCGTCGGTCGGCCCCTCGACGCCGTGGTTCCAGCTGATGTTGTGCGAATGGCCGTCGCGGTTGCCCTCGCCGTTCGCCTCGTTGTGCTTGTCGTTGTAGGAAACGAGGTCGTGCAGGGTGAAGCCGTCATGGGCGGTGATGAAGTTCACGCTGGCCCAGGGCCGCCGCCCCCGCCGGTTGAAGACGTCGCCGCTGCCGGTGAGCCGGGCCGCCAGTTCCGGCAGCTTGCCCTCGTCGCCCTTCCAGTAGGCGCGGACATTGTCGCGGTACTTGTCGTTCCACTCCGCCCAGCCCGGGGCGAAGCCGCCGACCTGGTAGCCGCCGGGGCCGCAGTCCCAGGGCTCGGCGATCAGCTTGACCCGGCTCAGCACCGGGTCCTGCCGGCAGCTGTCCAGGAAGCCGCCGCCCTCGTCGAAGCCGTGCGTCTCGCGCGCGAGGATCGTTGCGAGGTCGAAACGGAACCCGTCGACATGCATCTCGGTGACCCAGTACCGCAGGCTGTCGGTCACCATCTGCAGCACGCGGGGATGGCTGAGGTTCAGCGTGTTCCCGGTCCCGGTGTCGTTGATGTAGTAGCGCGGCTGGTCGGGCAGCAGGCGGTAGTAGCTGGCATTGTCGATGCCCTTGAACGAGAGGGTCGGCCCCATCTCGTTGCCCTCGGCCGTGTGGTTGTAGACCACGTCGAGGATGACCTCGATCCCGGCCTCGTGGAAATGCGCCACCATCTCCTTGAACTCGGAGATGACCGGGCCCGCCAGGTAGCGCGGGTCGGGCGCGAAGAAGCCGATCGAGTTGTAGCCCCAGTAGTTGGTGAGGTTCTTCTCCACCAGGTACCGGTCGTCGACATAGGCATGGACCGGCAGCAGCTCCACCGCCGTGACGCCCATGCCGCGGATATAGTCGACGATCTCCTTCTGCATCATGCCGGCGAAGGTGCCGCGCAGCTTCGCCGGAACCGCCGGGTGGCGCATGGTGTAGCCGCGCACATGCGTCTCGTAGAAGACGGTGCGCTCCCACGGGATCGCCGGCTTGCGCTCGCGGCCCCAGGTGAAGGCCGGGTCGACCACGCGGCATTTCGGCATGTAGGCGGCGCTGTCGCGCTTGTCGAAGGACAGGTCGGCCTTGTTGCCGCCGACCCGGTAGCCGAACAGCGCGTCGTTCCAGGTCAGCTTGCCGATATGCGCCTTGGCGTAGGGGTCCAGCAGCAGCTTGTTCGGGTTGAAGCGGTGGCCCGCCTCGGGCGCGTAGGGCCCGTGGACGCGGTAGGCGTAGATCGTTCCGGGCCGCGCGTCCGGCAGGTAGCCGTGCCAGACCTCGTCGGTGTATTCCGGCAGCTCGATCCGCTCCAGCTCGCGCTTGCCGTCGGCGTCGAAGATGCAGAGTTCCACCTTGGTGGCGTTCGCGGAGAAGAGGGCGAAGTTCACCCCCAGCCCGTCCCAGGTGGCGCCGAGGGGAACGGGCGAGCCCTCCTCGATGCGGGAGCGCTGGAGCAGCTGGGGAGAGACGGGTTTCTGCATGACCGTTCCGGCGTTCGGGGTGGATGTCCTGGGGTTAGCCCTGCCTCAACAGCGTAGCCCCCTTCTTGGTTCAACGGCCCAAAGGGGGACCTATGCTAAGGGCATCCGACCGTCCGCGCCGGGAACCTCCCGGTGGTGCCATCGCCCGCAGGCGCAGTGCCCCTTATGATGGAGCCGGACCGCTCGTGTCCCTTCCGTTTGCGGCGTTGAGGGGCGGAGCGAACCCCCCTACCGTCCCCCTGACAGGCAATCGCCGGGGGTCCGTCCATGGTCATGACCGCGCAGCATGAACCCGTCCCGCTGGGGGCGGCGCCGGATTACGGCCTGCCCGAACGTGAGCCGGGTCAGGTGCGGCTGGCGCTGCGGGACATCGCCGGCGGGCTGGCGCGCTGGCCGCTCTGGTCGCTGCTGGCGCTCCAGGACATCCGCCAGCGCTACCGCCGCTCCGTGCTGGGACCGCTGTGGCTGACCATCAGCATGGGGGTGCTGGTGTCGGCGCTGGGACTGCTCTATTCCGGCCTGTTCAAGCAGCCGGTCGAGACCTTCGTGCCCTACCTCGCGGCGGGGTTCATCGTCTGGGGCCTCGTCTCGGCCCTGGTTAGCGACGGGTGCCAGTGCCTGATCCTGGCCGAGCGCACCATCCGGCAGATCCCGCTGCCGCTCACGGTGCATGTCCTCAGGGCGGTCACCGCCAACCTGATCGTGGCGGCGCACAACGCGCTGATCTTCGTGGCGGCGGCGCTGATCTTCCAGGTGCCGGTGACGGCGTACACCCTTCTGGCGCTGCCGGGACTGCTGCTGGTGCTGCTGAACGGGCTGTGGATCTCCATGGCGCTCGGCATGATCTGCGCCCGCTTCCGCGACGTGCCGCAGATCGTGGGCAGCGTCCTGCAGCTGGGCATGTTCCTGACGCCGGTCTTCTGGACGCTGGACGCGCTGCCGCCCGACCGGCTGGCGCTGGCCCTCTGGAACCCCTTCTTCCACTTGCTGCAGGTCGTCCGCGCGCCCCTGCTGGGCGGTGCGCCCGAGGCGATGAGCTGGTGGGTGGCGGGCGGGATGGCCGCGGCCGGCCTGGCCGCCACCTTCGCCCTGTTCGTCCGCTGCCGCCGCCGCATCGCCTACTGGGTGTGAGGAACCATGGCCTGCCTCGAGCTTGAGAACGTCTCCGTCGAGTTCCCCGTCTACGATGCCCGCGCCAAGTCGCTGAAGAGCAGCCTGCTGGCCATCGGGTCCGGCGGCCGGCTGGGGCAGGACGCCAAGCGCCACGTCACGGTGCGGGCGCTGAAGCAGCTCAGCTTCTCGCTGCGCGACGGCGACCGGCTGGGCCTCATCGGCCACAACGGCGCCGGCAAGACGACGCTGCTGCGGGTGCTGTCGGGAGTCTACGAGCCCTGCCGCGGCCGCGTCGTCCGCCAGGGCCGGGTGGCATCGCTGATCGACATCACCTTCGGGATGAGCTGGGACAACACCGGCTGGGAGAACATCCTGATCTGCGGCCTGCACCAGGGGCTGGACCGCCGCATGCTGAGGGACCGGGCGGAGGAGATCGCCGCCTTCACCGGCCTGGGCGACTTCCTGCACATGCCGGTGCGGACATATTCCTCGGGCATGTACTTCCGGCTGGCCTTCGCCATCTCGACCTGCATCGAGCCTGAGATCCTGCTGATGGACGAATGGATCAGCGCCGGAGACGCCAGCTTCGTGGAGAAGGTGGAGGAGCGGCTGAGCGGCTTCGTCAGCCGGTCCAGCATCCTGGTGCTGGCCTCGCACGATCTCGGCCTGCTGCGCCGCATGTGCAACAAGGCCCTGCTGCTGGACCAGGGCCGCATCGTCGCCCAGGGGCCGATCGAGCAGGTGCTGGAGGCCTACGAGGGCAAGGCCGCCGCGTGAACTGCGGGAGGCACGGACGGAAAAGGGGCGCGGAGCCGTCGGCCCGCGCCCCTTCGCATTTGTCCGTCCAGCCGCGTCAGATGGCGCCGCTGACGCGGACCGTGAAGACGTTGCGGTCGAAGTCCGCGCCCAGCAGGTTGGAGGCGCGGTCGGTGCGGCGCCAGTCGGCCCCGACCGAGAAGTTGCGGTTCACCAGGTAGCGGGCGCCGGCGCCGTAGCTCCAGACGTCGTCCTCGCGGACCGAGCTCTTATAGTCGTTGCTGGTGTAGCGGACGTCCGCGCTCAGCAGGACGTTGCGCAGCAGCTCGTGGTCGACCTCGACGCCGATCGAGTTGGCGGTGAAGCCGGAGCTGCCCGCCTCGATCGTCTCGGCGACCTCGTTGACCAGCGACAGCCGGACCGAGGTTAGGCCGGTCGGGCGCCACAGCAGGTTGCCGCCGAAGGCGAAGCCGTTGTTGTTGGAGAAGGCCGGGTTGTCATATTGCTGCGAACGGTAGCCGGCGAAGATCTCGCCGCTCGTGATGCCGCCCAGATCGATGGCCGCGCCGGCCGTCAGCCGGTAGCCCTCATTGTCGCGCAGGCTGTCGCGGTCGTAGCGCACCCAGTTGTAGCCGCCCTCCACGAAGGTCGCGAGGCCGGGCTGGAACTCGTAGCCGACGCGGGCCGCGGTTCCGTAGGTATCGCGGTCGCGGTTGTCCTGGTCGATCTCGGCATTGCCGATGCCGCGCACGTCGTCGAAGTCGTAGCCGGCATAGTCGAAGCGGACGCGGCCGGTGATGCGGGTCACGCCCTTGGACAGGCCCAGCGACAGGTTGGTCTGGTCGAACTCGACCGGCTCGCGGCCGCGCACATCGTTGGGCGAGCCGCGCTCCTCATGCTTGCGGGCGTAGTTGGCGCCGGCGGTGGCTGCATAGTCGACGCCGATGTCCAGCCGGCCGTCGCCGCCGATGTAGTAGTCGTCGTAATCCTCGCTGCCGAAATCCTGGAAGCGGGCGAACTCGCCGCCGGTGCGGAAGTTCAGGGCGTGGCGGCCCCAGTTGGTGCCGGCCGTCAGCCGCGGCTGCACGACCAAGACGTAGTCGTCGATGGTGTTGCGCTCGTCGGCGAAGACGTTGTCGTCGTACTGGCCCGCCACCGTCACGCTGGGCCGGATCAGGAACGCGCCGGCGCGCACGCCGAGCGGCGAGAAGTCCGGATTGGACCGGCGATCGACGGCCGTGCCGCGCGCATCGCGCCCATCCTGCGCCAGGGCGCCGCCGGCCGTGCTCGCCAGGATCGCCGCCGTCAGGGCAAGGATTCGGTACCGCATGTCATCCTCGTTCAAAGTCATCGCCGCCTCGGCGGCAAAGGAGGACACCCCGCCCGATTGGGCCGGAAGCGTCCAGCTGCAACAAACACGGCTTCGAGGCGCGAGGAAATTCCTCAACACGGAGAGGACGCACGGACAAAGGGCTTAGCGTCTACCCCTTTATGGATAGGGAAAGGGCGCGCCGCGCCGTTGCCATGCGGTGGCGGGCGTTGCCCCCGCCACGCGCATCGGGTAAGGGGTGCCCCATGAGGCGGACCCGCACATCTGCGGAAAACAACGCCGAGGAGACGCGATGCCTTCAGACGGTGTCCTGGACATGCGCCGGGAGCGGGTCCTGCCGCTCGCCATCGCCGCGGCGCTGGTGCTGCTGGCCCTGCAGCCCTACCTGGCGGTCTCCGTCAGCACCCTGCCCGCCTTCGACGGCGCGCTGAACCTGAACGTCGCGCGCGAGCTGGTGGCGACGGGGCGCTACGGCAGCTTCTACGACAGCTTCGCGCTCTTCCCCGTGGAGACGCAGACCAACGCGCCCTACGTGCTGCCGGCGGCGCTGGTCTATGCCGTCGCCGGCATTGGCGTCTTCACCAGCCAGCTGGTCAACCTGCTGTACATCGCGGCGCTTGCCGCCATCACCTTCCGGCTGGTCGCCCGCGTGGCCGGGCCGGTGGCGGGGCTGGCGGGCGTGATGCTGGTGCTGCAGGTCCCGGGCGCGCTCGAATACGGCATGAACGGCTATGGCGAGTACATCGCGCTGTTCTGGTTCCTACTGGCGGTCTGGTTCCTGGCGCGGGCGGTGGACGGGCCGGCGGGCGCCGACCCGCTGGACTGTGCGCTGGGCGGCGCGGCGCTGAGCCTGTCGTTCCTGACCAAGACGGTGGCGATGATCTGGGTGGCGCCGGTGTCGGCGCTGTTCGCGCTGGCCCTCCTGTGGCGCCGCGCGCCGCCGGCCGCCTGGGTCGCCTTCGCGGCGGGGCTGGCGGGCCCGGTGCTGGCCTGGGAGGTCTTCCGCCTCGCGCAGCTGGGCGGCCCCGGCGCCTTCCGGCTGTGGTGGGCGCAGCAGCTGTCCGAGATCCTGTCGCAGTCCGGCGTGCAGAGCCAGTTGCAGGACACGCCCGGCCTCACCGCCAAGCTCGCCACCCATTTCGGCCTGCTGTCGCAGCAGACCGGCCTGCCCCCCGTCGCCCTGGCCCTGTTCCTCCTGGTGCCGCCGCTTCTGCTGCTGGGGCCGCTGTGGGAGGCCTGGCGGCGGCGCGACGCCGGCACGCTGATGGTGCTGCTGTCGGTCGGAGGCGTCGCAGCCGGCTATTTCCTCTGGTGGCTGGCCGTCACGCCGACGGAGCAGGCCTGGCTCCGCCGCATCCTGAACGGGCTGGCGCTGCAGCAGCTGACGGCGCTGCTGGGCGTGGCCTGGCTGCTGCGCGTCGGCGCCGCGCCGGTCGCCCGCGGTCCGAATTCCAGGCGCCACACCCCGGCCATGGCGGCCGCGGCGCTGGGCGCGCTGATGATATGGCTGGCGGCGGCGGGCAGCGGCATCGGCCGCGGCACCGCGATGGCCCCGCACGACGAAGCGACGCTGGAGGCGGCCCGGGTCATGGCGGCCCAGCCGGCGGACACGATGTTCTTCGGGGCCGGCTGGTGGCAGGCGCCGGTCCTGGCGCTGCTGTCCGACCGGGTGGTGCACGACGCCGAGCGCTGGGACGAGGACCGGCTGGCGGAATTCCCGCGCAAAATCATGGTCTTCGACCATTACGCCGTCGGCCTGGCACCGGCGACGATCGCCGCCCAGCTGGCGCGGTTCGAGAGCCGGCCGCTGCTGGGCGGCCCCTACGTCTCGGTCCACGAGATCAAGGACAAGCCGCAGGCGGAGACGGTCTGGCCGGCCGACAGGCTGGCCGCCTCGGTCGACTTCTCCCAGGGCGACTACGAGGCGCTGAAAGGCTTCCACCAGCTGGAGCCCGGCTACCGCTGGTCGCCCGGCCGGGCGACCGTGGCGCTGCTGCGGTCCGGCCAGGCCCGGCTGTCGCTGACCGTCACGGTGCCCCGCGTCGCCCGCTTCGCCGAAGCGGCACCGGGCTCCGACGCCGGCGTGGCGCTGACGCTGAAGCTGGACGGCTGCCCCGTCGCCATCCTGCCGATCCCGCACCCGGGCACGCACAGCTTCACGGTCGACGTCCCTTGCCCGCCGGCGGGCCGGTCGCCGGAGCAGGCGTCGCTGTCCCTGTCGCTGAACAGCGCCATGCGGCTGCAGGACACGATCCCCGACCGCCGCGCCCTGGCCTTCGCCCTGCACCGCGTGGCCTTCGCGGACTAGGCGGCCCGGCGCCACGCCTGCAGCATCAGGACGGTCCAGATCGGCTCGGCCAGATCGGCGCGGCCCGAGAGGTGACAGGCCCAGGCGGCCCGCACCGGCACGGGGTCGAGCAGGCCGCCATCGCGCAGGCTCCGCTCCGACAGCAGCTCCTCCGCCCAGGGGCGCAGCGGCCCGCGCAGCCAGCCGGCCAGCGGCACACCGAAGCCAGACTTCGGCCGCTGGAACAGCGCGGGCGGCGCATGCCGGGCCAGCACCCGGCGCAGCAGCAGCTTGCCGCCGTCGGCGCCGATCCGCAGCGACGGCGGCAGGCGCCAGCCCAGCGCGACCACCCTCGGATCCAGCAGCGGCACCCGCGCCTCCAGGCTGGCGGCCATGCTGGCACGGTCCAGCTTCACCAGCACGCCGCTGGGCAGGTAGGTGGCGAAATCCAGGAAGCGCACCCGGTCGACCGGGTCCAGCCCCGGCGGCGGCGGCGGCTCGTCCCAGGACGCCACCGGGCGCCCCGTCGCCAGCGCCGGGTCCTCCCAGCGCGCCACCATGCCCCGGTACATGGCGGTCTCGTCCGCGGCGGCCAGCGCCCGGGACGCCTTCAGCACCTTGTCGCCCAGCTGGCGCGGCCGATCCGGCAGCACGGCGCCCGCCGCTTCCCAGAGAGCCGGCGGCAACGCCGAGGCCAGCCCGGCCGCGGCCCGGCGGAGCGGCAGCGGCAGCCGCCGCGCGCCGGTCAGCCGCTCGGCCCAGAGATGGCGGGAATAGCCGGCGAACCCCTCGTCGCCGCCATCGCCCGACAGTGCCACGGTCACCTCCCGCCGCGCCAGCCGGCACAGGGCGAGCGTGGGGATCTGCGAGCTGTCGGCGAAGGGCTCGTCATAGGCGGCGGGCAGGTCCGGGACCAGGCGCGCGGCCTCGGCGGCGGTCAGGGTGAAGGCGGTGTGGTCGGTGCCGAGATGCCGGGCCATGGCGGCCGCCGAGGCGGACTCGTCGTGCGAGGCCTCCTCGAAGCCGATCGAATAGCTGCGCACCGGGCCGTGCCGGCGCATCAGCGCCGCCACCAGGGAGCTGTCGATGCCGCCCGACAGGAACACGCCCACCGGCACGTCGGCCACCACGCGGGACGCGACCGCCTCCGCCAGCACCGCCTCGGCCAGGGCGACGGCCGCCGGCTCGTCCGCAGGCAGCGGGTCGGCGAGACCGGCGCGGGCGCAATCGGCCACAGACCACCAGCGCCGCATCTCCACGCCGCCGCCGGCGTCGATCTCCAGCAGGCAGCCCGGCTCCAGCTGGCGCACCGCGGCATGGATGGTCAGCGGCGCCGGCACGAAGGAGCGGCGCAGATATTCGGCCAGGGCGACGGGATCGAGGGCGTCGGGGAAGCGCGCGTGCGCCCGCAACGCCTTCAGCTCCGAGCCCCAGAGCAGCAGCCCGTCCTTCAGGCTCCAATAGAGGGGCTTCTCGCCCAGCCGGTCGCGGACCAGCGCCAGCCGGCGCGTGTCGCGGAACCAGGCGGAGATGGCGAACATGCCGTCGGCCCGGGCGAGCGCCCGGTCCAGCCCCCAGGCGGCGATCGCCTCGACCAGCACCTCGGTGTCGGAGCGCGAGCGGAAGCGGTGGCCCGATGCCTCCAGCGCCCGGCGCAGTTCGGCGTGATTGTAGATCTCGCCGTTGAAGGCCAGCACCACCCGCCCGTCGGCCGATGCCATGGGCTGGTGCCCGCCGGGGCTGAGATCGACGATGGCGAGCCGCCGGTTGCCCAGCGCCACCCCCGCCGCGCCGTCCGCCCACACGCCGCAGTCGTCGGGCCCGCGATGGGCGAGACGGTCCAGCATGGCGCCGGCGTCGCGCCCTACCTCATCCTCGGAAGCGCCCCGGAAATCCCACAGCCCGGCGATGCCGCACATCGGCCGTGTCCTCAGGCCAGCGACTGGAGATCGCGGGCGGCGCGGGCCAGCACCGGTCCCAACGGTTCGCCCGGTCCAGGGGCCAGCACCCGCATGCTGGCGAACCAGGGACGCGCCCCGGCGCCCAGCATCGACCAGTCGGTGGGGCCGGAGACGCGCCATACCGGCACGCCCAGGGCACCCGCAAGCTCGCCGACGGCCGTGGGCGCGGCAACCACGAGGTCCAGTCCGGAGACGAGCGCCGCGACCTCCTCCAGATCGTCGGTCAGGTCAAGGCCGGACCAGCGCGCCAGGGTCACGCCATGGCGCTCCTCCAGGCCGCGCAGCTCCTCCTCGCCCGCGTCGTACTGCAGATTCACCACCCGTACCCCGGGCAGGCGTAGCAGCGGCAGCCAGTCGGTGAAGTCGGCATAGGCCGGGCGGCGCCGGGCGGTCATCAGCCGCGAGCGCCAGCACACGCCGACCGTCAGCCCGGGACCCAGCGCCGCCAGCCGCTCTGCCCAGACCGCGACGCGGGCCGGATCGGGCTTCAGGTAGGGCGCGCCGTCGAAGCTGGCGAGCGACCGGCGCAGCCAGCGGCCGAGGCTGCCCGCCGGCGTCTCCAGATCGGCGTCGGGGCTCTCCTCGCGTCCCGCCAGGCCGGGGGGCGGCTCCGCCCGCACTTCGGCCGTGGGGAAAGAGCGCCGGAACAGCCCCACCAGGCGAGGATCGCATTCGATGACCGTCCGGCCCGCGCGCGCCATGGCGTCGCGGTAGGCGGTGGCGAACATCAGCTCGTCGCCCAGCCCCTGCTCGCGCCAGAGCAGAAGGCGCGCGTCCGGCACCGGCTCGCCCTGCCAGCGGGGCACGGAGAAGCGGCGGTCGGGCAGCGCCTCGCCGGCGGCGAACCGCCAGCCATAGTCGACCCACCCCGACAGGTCGCCCCGGCGCAGCCGGAGCATGCCGCGCGCCATGCGGGGCTGCGCCAGGTCCGGCGCCAGCGCGGCGGCACGGTCCAGATGGGCTGCCGCCTCGTCCAGGCGCCCGAGATCCATCAGGCAGAGGCCGAGATTGCCGTGCGCCTCGGCATTGTCGGGGTCGAGCGCCAGCGCCCGGCGCAGGGCGGATGCCGCCTCCGGCAGCTGCCCCGCCAACTCCAGCCCGGCGCCCAGATTGATCAGGCCGAGCACATTGTCCGGTTCGATCGCCAGCCCGGCGCGGTAGGCCTCCACCGCCTCGCCGACGCGGTCCTGCGCCTGCAGCGCCACGCCCAGGAACAGGCGTGCCTCGGCATGGCCGGGATCGACCGCGACGGCCCGCCGCAGGCAGGCCTCCGCATCGCGCGGGCGGTTCCTGTCCTTGAGCAGGTTGCCGAGGTTGCACAGCGTCTGGGCATGGTCGGGACGGGCCTCGAGCGAGCGGCGGTAGGCCGCCTCGGCGCCCGCCTCGTCGCCCAGCCGGACCAGCGTGTCCGCCAGATTGTTCCATGCCTCGGCGAAGCCGGGGGACGCCGCCAGCGCGGCGCGGTACTCGGCCGCCGCCGCCGGCAGGTCGCCCAGCGCCTTCAGGCTGTTGCCCAGGTTGAAATGCGCCGCCGCATAGCCTGGGCGCAGCGTCACGGCCTGCCGGAAGGCGTCGGCGGCGAGGCGGTGCGCGCCCGTCTCGGCCAAGGCATTGCCCAGATTGTAGTGCGCCCGCTCCATCGCCGGCGCCAGGCCTGCGGCGCGGCGGTGGGCCAGCACCGCCTCGGCCGGATGGCCGGCGGCGCGCAGGGCCGAGCCCAGATTGTCGACGATTTCAGCCGACAGCGGCCGCAGGGCCGCCGCGCGGTTCAGCCTTTCCAGCGCCTCTCCCGCCTCGCCCTGCTGCAGGCAGGCGACACCCAGCAGGTTCAGCGCGTCGGCATTGTCCGGGTCCCGCAGCAGGAACAGCCGGTAGAGATCGGCCGCCTCCGCGACGCATCCGGCCTGGTGCAGCCGGACGATGTCGGCAAGGCCCGGCGTCTCCCCGGCCCGCGGCGCGCCATCCGCCGCGGTGGCGCCTCCCGCCCTGCCGGCCGTCTCCCGGGCCGCGGCCGCCCGGCGCTCCTTGCGATTCATGAGACTTTTACCATCGGCGGGTTGAAATGGCCTGGCTGCTACTGCGGCCGATCCTAGGGCAACTTCCTTGTCGGGCGTAGCGGTTTATGAAATACTCCGATGGGTTGGATTAACCCGTCCGCAAGCATGAGTGACCCAGCATGAAGCCCGCCGCGGGATACACCAATCGCCCCACCTCCGAGAATCCGCGTGACGTGGAGGCCTGGGGGCTGACGGAGGCGGCGCGGCGCCTGATCCATGCGGCGCAGAATCCGGAGGATCCGGACATGCTGCGCCAGGCGCTCTCGCTGAACCAGCGCCTCTGGACCATCTTCCAGACCGCGATGGTGGATCCGGAGTGCCAGCTGCCGGCCGACATCCGCGACAGCATCCTCGCGCTCTCCATCCTCGTCGACAAGCAGACCTTCGACCGCCTGATTGACCTGGACGTGACGAAGCTGGACCGCCTCATCGAGATCAACCGCAATGTCGCCGCCGGCCTGTCGCAGCGCCCGGCCGGCGGTGCGCAGCCCACGGCACAGCCCATTCCGCAGCCCGTGGCGGCGGCGCCCGCCGCCCCGGTCCAGCCGGCGGCCCCGCAACCGGCCGCGCCGCGGCCCGACCTGACGAAGATCAGCCTGTCGATCTGACCCGGACCACCCCGGTCACAGATCGGTTGCATTTTATCTATTCTGGGATAAGGTGGGGCTGAGGGGTCTCGCGACCAAGGAGGCTTGAATCATGGCCGGTACACCGACGACGGCAGCAGGAGCGGCTTCGGCCGCCAGCGCCACCGCCGAGCTCGCCAAGATTCGCAAGCAGCTCGAGGAGGAGGCCAACCGCATCGCCGAGCAGCGGGCCAAGGCCCAGCTCGAGGCGCAGAAGCCCAAGGAGGAGGTCCAGGCTTTCCAGAAGGAGGTCCGCAAGTCCCCCTTCGGCACGCGCGGCTACGCCTCCGACATCGGCCAGCTGGTCCGCGACCAGACCCGCCTGAACGTCTTCAGCAATCTGAAGAGCACGGACAAGGTCGACTACTACAAGTTCAAGAACCAGCTGCCGGCCGACGTCTCGATCAACATGATCGGCGACAAGGAGCTGCGCATCCAGGTGGAGTCCAAGCTGGGCTCGGTGATCGCCGACAGCGATCCGAAGTCCGGCAACTTCAAGGCCTGGGAGAAGATGCAGCAGGGCGAGTTCCGGCTGCCCCCGGGCGAGTTCGTGATCAAGGTCACCCGCACCGGCAATACCGAGAAGAAGGACGCGCAGAACTACGCGCTGCAGATCCAGGCGGGCACCTACAAGCGCGACTTCGACACGATCGCGCGCGAGCCCCGGGCGGGCGACGGCGTGCCGCGGCTGTCGCAGGCGACGCTGGATCTGGGCAGCATGCTGACCTCGGCTTCCAGCTTCGTCAGCAGCCTGCCGCCGATCGGCACCTCGGCGACGTCCAAGCTCAGCGGCCTCTTCATGAACGGGAAGTTCTGATCCGGCATCCGGGTCAGGCCGTGATCGAGAGGGACCGGCCGCGCCCGTCCGCGATCGCCGCCGCGCGGCCATAGGCATCCTGCGCCCGGGCGGCTAGGCCGGCTCCTCCTCCATCCCCGCCGCCACGACGATCCGTTGCCCCGTCCGGCACACTCAGGCCGTCGGCCGGAGCGATGCCGGCCGCCTCGTCGCGCTTTTCCCGCTGCAGTTCCGCCTGGGCCTGTGCCTTCAGAGCGTCGGCGCGGGCGGCGACGGCGCGGTCCTGCGGCGAGGGGTCGGAGGGCGCCAGGGCGGCGCGCTTGACGATCTCCGCCTTGCGGATGGTGGCCTCGGGATCGCGCTCGGGGCCGACATCGATCCTGACCTCGCCGGCGACGACATAGCGCCGCCCGTCGGGGCCGGTCGTGTAGCTGTAAGTGGGGCCGCTGCCGAGACCGCCCGCCGCGACCTTGTGCGCCTGCTCGTGGGCGCGGATCTCCGCGTCGGTCTGGCGGAGCTCCTGGACGATCTTCTGCTGCTCGGGCGTAAGCGGGCGGCCCGCGGCCGTCCTGGCCGCCGGATAGGAGCCACCGGCGCCGACCGCGCCCACGCCCGCCATGAAAAATCCCCTGACCGGTGGAGACCGATCAGGGGATCATACAAGCGATCCGGCGCAGGGCAAGCGGCGCCGGTCACATCACAGGAAGTCGCCGATGCCGATGACGGTGCCCTGCGGCACGCTGGTGGTGACGTCGACGAACGAGGAACCGTTCCAGTAGACCACCGTCCCGGTCGTGTTGTTCCGCAGCAGGGCCTCGTCACGGCCGTTGCCGTCCACGTCGCCCGTGCCCAGCACGTCCACGCCGGGGAGCGGACCCGGGAAATCGATGAAGCCGAGCGGGCCGAGCGAGATGTTCCAGATGAGGTTGGTGCCGGTGCTGGTGTTGAAGAACAGGAAGTCGTCCCGCGCGTCGCCGGTGTAGTTGCCGATACCCATCAGCTGCCAGCCGCTCTGCAGCGGCAGGGTGATGAGGTCGGTGAAGGTACGCGTGTCCCAGGACAGGTAGGCGCCGGTGTCGTTGTTGCGGAACACCATCTCGTCCCGGCCGGAGGCGTTGAGCTGGCCGGTTCCCACGAAGGAGAAATTGCCCAGCAGGGTCAGGCCGTCATAGGTCCGCGGCTGGCTGCCGGTGGCGGCCACGTCGTAGAAGCGGTAGCTGCTGGTACCGTCCCGCAGCAGGATGTCGTCCTCGGGGCCGCCGACGAAATTGCCGATGGCGGCGATCTGCGAGCTGCCGAGCGAGAGCATGTCGGTAAAGCCCGCACCGCCCCTGCCGATGTCCCACCAAACGTAATTGTCAGGGCCGGTCTTCAGGACCACGTCCTGCCGGCCGTCGAAGTTGAAGTCACCGGACCCGATGGCGTTGACGCCGCCGAGCAGGCCCGTGGAACCGGCGAACAGGTCGCCGTTCGCCCGCTGGACCAGCACTTCCTGCCGACCAATCCCGCCATCGTCGGTGATGATGCGGATGTAGCCGGTCAGGGTGCTGCGGCCGCCTTCGAAGGCGGCGTTCCCCTGAAGGTTCTGGAGCTCGATGCCGACGAACTCGGTGCGCTCGATCTGCCGGTCCTGGACGACGTTCACCATGATGGTGAAGGAGGTCTGTCCGGCCGCCAGGGTCACCCGGCCCGAGGCCGCGGTGAAGTCGTCGCCCGCCGCCGCCGTCGTCGCCTGCGTGATGTAGTCGAACGTGACCGGGCTGGTCGGCGCCGGGGATACGCGGACGGTGACACGGGCAATCTCGTTGCCGGTGCTGCCCTCGACCACAATGACGTCATCGATGCTGAGGATCGCCGTCATCACATAACTCCGATTTGGACCATAACCGCATCCTAGCAGACGCGGGCGGCTTAATCATTTCGATAGTGGAACGAAAAGGGGCGGCGGATCGCTCCGCCGCCCCTCCCGCACCAATTGTCACAGGACCAGGTCGGTACCCGGGTTGATCGACACGACATTGACCAGGAAGATCGCGAAATCCGCCTGACCGTTGCCATCGATGTCGCCCTGGATCAGCACGCCCGAGAAGTCGGACGTCACGACCAGCTGGCCTGCCACGTTGCTGAAGGCCGAGACGAGCGTGAAGGCGCTGCCCGCGGTACCGTCGGCGTCGATACCGGAGAGATTGATCACGTCGACGCCCGAGACGAAGTCGACGATCTGGTCCCTGCTGTTCGCCGCCGCACCGGCATCGGTGGCGGCGGTGTAGTAGAAGCGGTCCGCGCCGTCGCCGCCGGAGAGCAGGTCCGCCCCGGTGCCCCCGGCGATGGAGTCGCCGCCGAGACCGCCGGAGAGGGAGTCGTTGCCGGCACCGCCGCTGATGGAGTTGGCGCCGTCATTGCCGAACATGGCGTTGTTGCCGGTATTGCCGATGGCGTGGAACGCCTGGCCGCCGACCAGCGTCATGCGAAGGTTCTCGATGCCCGCCTGCAGGGTATAGGTCGTGCCGACGGTGATGTTCACCTCGACGCTGTCGGTACCGGCGGAGTCGATGATGACATCGCCCGCCGTGTTGACGAAGTAGGTGTCGTCACCCGCACCGCCATTCAGCGTGTCGATGTTGGCGTCGCCCGCCGTGTTGGTGGCGTCCGCCGCGCGGAGCACGTCGTTGCCGGCACCACCGATGAGGACGTCGGCTTCGCCGTCGCCATTGATGGCGTCCGCGCCATCGCCGCCATCGACCGTGTCGGTGCCGGTGCCGGCGCTGATGCTATCGGCACCCGCGCCGCCGCTCACGGAGTCGATACCCGCCTGGCTGCTGATCGTGTCGTTGCCGCCGGCGCCGACGATGGTGTTGTCGCCGCCATTGCCCGTGAAGTCGAGCGCCGTACCGGCAGCGCCGGAGAACTCTAGACGCTCGATGTTGGCGGACAACGAGATGCCGGTCGCAACGGTGGTCCTCACCGTGTCGGTGCCACCCGTGTCGGCCGCAACCGACTCGGTGCCTTCGTCGAAGAGGTAGAGATCATCGCCGAGGCCGCCGGCGTAAACATCGACGCCGAGGCCGCCGTCCAGCGTGTCGTTGCCGTCATTGCCCCGCAGGTCGTCGGCACCGTCGCCGCCGCTGATGCTGTCGTTGTCGACGCCGCCATCCAGCGTATCGGTGCCGCCGCCGCCGGAGAGGGTGTCGGTGCCGATAGCGCCGTTGATCGAATTGTTGGCGTCGTTGCCTTCCAGCAGGTTGCCATGATCGTTGCCCACCGCGTTGATGGCGCCGGCCCCGGTCAGGCGGACATTCTCGATGTCAGCGGCTGCCGTCGAGACGCCGGTGAACACCAGCGTCAGGCCGGCCGCGTTCAGAATGGTGGTCAGATCGACGGCCACGTCGGCTTCGACCGTGTCGATGCCGGCGCCGCCGCTGATGGTGGCGTCGTTCGCAAGGATTTCGGTCGAGAGGATGACGATGGTGTCGTTGCCGTTGCCGCCGTTGAGCGTGTCGTCGCCCTGCTGGCCGCGCAAGGTGTCGTTGCCGTCGCCGCCATTCAGCTGGTCGGTGCCAGCCCCGCCGAACAGCAGGTCGGCGCCGCTGCCGCCGCTGACCGTGTCGTTGCCGTCGAGGCCGTTGATCTCGTTGTTGCCGCCGCCGCCGAGGGAGTCAGTGTCGGTGCCGGTCAGCGTGTTGTTCAGGTTGTTGCCCAGCAGGCTGATGTTGCCGTTGCCCGTGCCGGTCACAACCTCGACGCCGCCGACGATCTGGAAGTTGACGGAGGTCTGGACAGTGTCGGTGTCGCCGTCGGCGACGGCCTCCTCAACCGTGTCGCCAAGGCTGTCGACGATGTAGGTGTCGGCATCGTCGCCGCCCACCATGGAGTCGGCGCCGCGGCCACCGTCCAGCGTGTCGATACCGGCACCGCCGACCAGGGTGTCGTCACCCGTCGCGGCGGAACTGGCGAGGCTGTCGTCGCCGTAAATCCGGTCGCCGCCGGTGCCGCCGACGAGCAGGTCGTTGCCGCCCGCGCCGATGATCGTGTCGTCGACGGTGCTGCCCGTGATCTCGTTCCTACCGGCCGAGCCAGTGATGGTGCGCGAGACGGCGCCGGTCACCGTGGTGATGGTCGTGGCAGTCGTCGGGGCGACGATCGTCATCTCCTCGACGTTGTCGGCCAGGTCGTAGATGGCGACGGCGACGATGGCGCGGTCCGTGCCCGTGCCGGCGCCCGCACCCTCGGTGATCACGTCGGCCGAGCTGTCGATGTAGTAGAGGTCGTTGCCGTTGCCGCCGACCAGCGTGTCGCCGGAGGCGCCGCCATCGAGCGTGTCGTTGCCGACGCCCGCCGAGATGCTGTCGCTGCCGGCACCGCCATTCAGCGTGTTGTTGCCGGCGCCGCCGTCGAGCGTGTCCGCGCCGTCACCACCGAGAAGCGTGTCGTTGCCCGTCGCGGCGGAGATGCTGTCGTTGCCGGTGCCACCGTCGAGGCTGTCATTGCCACCGGCCGCGAACGCGCCGTTGATCGTGTCGTTACCGGCGTTGCCCTGCAGGATGTCGCTGGCCGCGGTGCCCCGGAGGGAGTCATCGCCGAGATTGAAATTACCAGACATGTGTTGCGCCTCCTTTTGCTGCTTGGTTGCCCACCGCTCCACCACGAAGAAGCAGGCGCACCCCGCCCTTTAGCGAGATACCAGTCGGGGAAGCCTACCACTTTGTAGCCCCACCGGCAATCTGCCTTTGGGGATGGGGTTATCCGACCAGCCTGTGCCTGGGTCCCTGTAGGGTCGTCACCACCGCCTGCCGGATCAGGTGACGCTTGGGTGCCTTGGTTGAGTCCCTAGAAAGTCAGTTCAGTAGCTTCGCCATGAGGTACTGGTCCTTCAGCGCGTCGCCGCGCCGCACGACCTTTCGCATCAGCCCCTCGACCTCGAACCCGGCCGCCTGATAGAGGGCGATCGCGCGGGAGTTCTCGGAGAGGACCCTCAATTGCAACCTATGCACGCCACGTGCCACAGCGTGCCCTTCGGCTGCGTTCAGCAGGCGGCGGCCGAAGCCTCCCCCGCGGAATTTCTCGGCCACGCCGATGTCGATCTCGACGACTCCCCGGCGGTCCGGGTGGCTCTCGGCCGAGGCGAGGAGAAAGCCGACAATCGTCTCTTCCGCCATGGCGAGGAGCATGAATTCCGGGCCTTCGGCCAAGCGCGCCAGATGCTTCGCCACCGTTTCGGTGCGGGCCGGGTCGATGGGCGAGAGCACCATCTGGTCCGTCTCGGCAGCCAGCCCGTTGATGAGCGCGACCACGGCGGGGGCATCCCCGGGAACGGCTTGGCGGATGATGGGCATCGCGGCGCTCCGGACCGGACGGGGGCAGGACATGCCGGGTGGCCCGGCATGTCCTGCCTAATCCGTTACTGCTTCAGGTTCAGGGTTTCCTGGAGCATCTGGTCGGTGGTGGTGATCACCCGGCTGTTCGCCGAGTAGGAGCGCTGGGCCACGATCAGCTTGGTGAACTCCGACGCGATGTCGACGTTGGAGCCTTCCACGCTGCTGGCGGCGATCACGCCGGCGCCGTTCAGGCCGGTGTCGTTGAACCGGGCCCGGCCGCTGTCCACCGTCTCGGTGAAGACGTTGCCGCTCTCGCGGGACAGGGCGTTGGCGTTGTTGAACAGCACGATCGGGATCTTCGAGATGATGCGGCGGCGGCCGTTGTCGTAGTTGGCCACCACGTCGCCGTTCTCGCGGATCTCCACGTCCTTGAAGGTGCCCTGCGGGCTGCCGTCCTGCAGCAGCGACGTGACGTTGATCGTGTCGCCGTCGAACTGGGTCAGGCCCGAGGCCTCGCCGAAGGTGCCGAGGTTCAGCGTGATGCGCTGCGGCCCGTCGCCGTAATCGACGTTGAAGCTGACCGTGGCGCGCGAGCCCTTGTCGTTGGTGGCGCTGACCGTGGCGTTGCCGGTGCCGACATTCGCCGCGTTCATCGCCGTCAGCGTGCCGCCGTCGGCGTTGGTGCCGTCGGGCAGCAGGCCGCCGAAGTTCAGCAGGATGTGCGGCGGCGTCGTGCCGGGCAGCACCGAGGGCTCCACCAGGAAGGGCAGGCCGTCGGTGTTGGCGTTGAAGGTCAGCACGCCGCCGATGGCGTTCACCTGGACGGGGATGCTGCTCTCCTGATTGATCTTCTGCGCGATCAGGCCGCCGATCTCCGCCAGCGAGCTCTCGCGGCCGGTGGTCTTGTACTCGATCGTGCGGTCGAAGGCCGCCGGGCGGACCTGCGCGGAGGCCAGGGACGGGCCGTTCGGCTCGCGGGCCAGCAGCTGCAGGTTCGGCGGGGTCACCGGCGTGACCACCGAGAAGTTGGCGCCGACATCCTGGGACACCTTGTTCGCCAGCTCGGTCACCACCGCGTTGATGTCGGGGAACTGGTTGGCGTTCTGGTCGGTGATCTGGATCGCGTAGCTGGACGTGCCCAGGTTGAAGCTGTAGCGGCGGCCGACGGCCGGCGGGTTCAGCGTGCTGAAGTCGAAATCGTACTGGCGGAAGTTGTTGGTGCCGACGGTGACGGTCGTCTCCGTCGGGTCGTTCGGCACCTCGAAGTCCGGCGAGCGGATTCGGAAGCTGTAGCTGGTGTCGACGTCGCCGGGCTGGCCGGTGATGGAAACGCGCTGCAGCTGCCGGGTGCCGGTGACGTTGCCGATGTCGGTGTTCTGGATGAAGTTGTTCCTGGCGCCGGACGCGTCGGTGGCGGTGGAGGCCAGGGTGAAGGCCGTCGCGGCCGCCTTGGCCGTCACGTTCACGGACGAGCCGTTGGACGAGGCGATGAAATCCGGGCCGAGCGTGCCGTCGGTGTTGATGAGGGCCGCCAGGCGCTGGGCCACGCCGTTCATGTCGCGCAGCACGCCGATGTTCTGCGGCGTCACGCGGACCGAGACGGTGGTCGCGTTGACCGTCATCTCGAACACGTCGTCGATGTCGATCGACTGGCCGACGAAGGTGGAGCGCCGCACTTCCTGCACGCCCGGGGCGTTCGCCGTGACCAGGGAGTCGCTGCGGCTGTGGTCGGTGACGATGCCGCCGGACACCGCCGCCGAGGCGATGAAGGGCGTGCCTGCGGTCGAGGCGGTCAGCAGCAGCGCGCCGTTGATGTCGACGCTGGCGGTGATGCCGGTGGGCGGGGTCGCGCCGTTGATCTGGTTGGCCAGGGCCTGGGACACGTCGCCCAGCTTGGCGAACTGGCCGGCATTGTTCAGCGTGATCTCCTGGGTGAAGACCTTGCCGTTGATCGTGACCGAGTAGTTGTCGCCGATCACCAGGCCGACGTTGGGGGCCGTGGCGGCGGTGGTGAAGGTCACGCGCTCGACCTGGGCGCGGCTGTTCTGGCCGAAGCTGGTGCTGGTCACGGTCGACTTGGCGTCGAAGCCCGGGAGCGTGCCGTTGATCGGCTTGCTGCCGATGGCGCCGGGCGAGTCGATGCCCAGGCGCCACTCGCCGGCCTTCTGGCCGGGGCGCCAGTTCAGGCCGATATCGCGCGGCGTGCCCTTGCTGTCGAAGATCTGGATGTTGGTCGGCGGGATCGGGCCGGTCGGGTTGGTCGGCAGGTTCGCCTTCAGGTCGATCGATTTGGTCGAGACCGGGCTGTCGATGTCGGCGGTGACGCGGATCGGCGCCACCTCGGTGGCGTACAGGCCGGTCTTGTCGTTGAAGGCGAAGCCGTTCAGCGCGTAGCCGGACTTGTTCACCAGGATGCGCTCGTCGTTCAGCTCGAAGCTGCCGTCGCGGGAGTAGAAGCGCTCGGCCACCGGGACCGACTTGCCGTCCACCGTCGCCAGGCGGGCCACCGAGAAGAAGCCCTGGCCGCGGATGGCGAGGTTCGTCGAGCGGTCGACGGACTCGATGCTGCCCGAGACGTTGTTGGCGAAGTTCGGCCGGGCGATGACGCCGCCGGGGGCGTGGCCGCGGCTGTTGGACTGCAGCACCAGCGAGTTGAAGGCCGTGTCCACCCGCTTGTAGCCGCTGGTCCGGGCGTTGGCGATATTGTCGGACACATGGCCCAGGGCCGTGGCCTGTGCCTGCAGGCCGGAAATGCCGGCGGTCAGCGAACCGAAGATGCTCATCGTGCTACTCCCGTGTGGGCAGGTTACGCAGTTGGCAGGTAGGTAAGCAAAGCGGGTGCCAACCGGCGGAAACCCGCCAAATCCCTGGTTTTGCTCAATCGGAAGGGGTATGGGCCCGGCAGCGGATGCGGTGCGCCCGCGTGCCCGCTAGGTCAGATTTTCCTCCCCCGCCCGGCGCAATCTGCCGGGTTGTCCGGCCGCCGGCGGGGGCCGGAAACGACATCGCCGGCGGAGCGTCCCCAGGGTCGGGGGTGGCTCCGCCGGCGATGCCGGTGACGGGCCGGGCACGTGGCCCGGCCGTGTCAAAGCGGGGCGGTCAGGCCCCCATGGTCCGGCCGCTGTGGGCGATGGCGAACTCGCCGGTGCGCAGGCTGGCGACCAGGCCCTCGAGGAACTCGATCGCCGTGCCCTCGCCATGCTTGGCGACGACGCCGTAGATCGAGGCGGTCATGGTCATGGTGGCGATGGTGTCGTAGGCGACACCCTCCTGCATGCCGTTCAGCCAGAAGGCGTTGAACTGGTCGAACAGGCGCTGGCGCATGCCCTCCTCGTTCAGCACGGCGGTGGCGTGGGTCTCGGCGACGGTCGGGGTCGGGGACAGGGCGTTCATGGTGCGTTGCTCCTTTCAGGCTCGGATCGGTTGGTTGCTTGGGATCAGGCTAGGAAGTTGACGAGGGACAGCTGGGCGATGCGCCCGGCCACGGTGTAGTTGGCCTCCTGGGTGGTCAGGAGCTGGCGGAGACGGGCGGCGACCTCGGCTTGGTCGATACCCTCGATGCCGCCGATCTGGCTGGTGACGTCGGCCATGATCTGCTTGTGGCGGTCATGGGCCGTTTGCACCGTGGCGTCGGCGTTGACGACGCGGCTCTGCACCTGGCGGATCTCGGTCTTGGCCTGGACCAGCAGCTCGCGGGCCGCGCCCATCAGCTTCTCGTAGGCGGCCGGGTTCTCCACCGCCGCGCGGGCGCGCCGCAGGCCGCTCACCAGCTTCTGGATGCCCGGGTCGGTCGTGGTGACCCCGTACTCCACCGGCAGGCTCTCGTCGGCGAGGAAAGTCGCCTTGTCGAAGGCCTTGGACGACTGGTTGAGCGTCAGAAACTGGCTGTCGAAGTAGGGCAGGTCCGGTTCGCGGACGATATCCTCGAACACCACCGGTTCCGACAGGGGCGGCAGGGTGTTGGCGATCAGCCGGTTGTTGTCGTTGGCGTTGCGCACTTCGGCCGTGGTGCCGAAGCGCTCGCCGACGCCGCCGGTCAGCTGCACCTGCGCGGTGGTGAAGGGCGGCGGGCCGCCCGGCAGCACCACGGCGGCGTCGGCGGCGCGCAGCGGGTCGGCGTTCACCAGGCCCGCCAGCCTGCCGGCGACATAGGCCATCGGCCCGTCCGGATGCGCCCGCGCCGCGGCGATGTCGCCGTCATGCATGACGTAGGAGTAGACGGTCGGGCCGTCGACCTTGTCGTACACCACCTCGGGCGTCGCGGGATCCTCGTCCTGGGTGACCTGGATGGTGCGGCGGTTGCCCACGGTGATGGTGAAGACGTCGCCCACGTCGACGTCCTGGCCGACCAGATTCACCTCATCCACCTGCGGCAGGGTCGGGGAGGACAGCTGCGCCGTGAACTTGGAGTAGACGCCGTCCAGCGCCGTCTTGTTCGGGTAGGTGGTGTAGTCCGGGTCCGCCGGGGTGGCGGCGCCGTTGACGAAGTTCTGGGTGGCGCCGACCTGGTAGATGCGGCTGGACACGTCGAACTTACCGCCGACCTGCGTGCCGATCAGCGTCACCACGTCGCCCTGCACCGAGGGGATGAGGGGCAGGCGCGGCGGCACGCCGGCGGCCGTGTCCTGGGCGATCATCTCGTTCATCTGCACCAGCAGCCCGCGGGAGGGCGGCGCGCCGGTGCCGTTCCAGATGTCGCTCAGCTGGGTCTCGGCGCCGGTCGTCTGGTATGTGAAGCGCTGGCCGTTGACGCTGATCTCGTAGGTATCGCCGATCTTGCCGACCGAGCCGGTCAGCGTCAGCTTGGAGACCTGCTTCGAGGACACCAGGTCGGAGACCGGCTTCACGTCGTACCGCGAGCCGCTGAACAGGTAGCGGTCGCCGACGCGCTCGTTCAGCAGGCTCTGCACCTCGTTCATGACGCCGATGACGCGCTCGCGGATGGCGACGACGTCGGGGAAGTCGACGGTGAACTGGCTGGTGCCGGCGCCCTTCAGCTGGTCGAAGCCGATGCGCAGCACGGCGCCGTCGCCGGGGCCCCCGGTCATGACGAAGCGGTCGGCGTCGATCTGCGGCGGGATCTGCTTGAGGTTGATGGTGTTGGTCGCCTTGCCGCCCAACCCGTCGTTGATGGTGATGTCGAAGCTGCCGGCCGGGCCGGTCTTCGAGGGCACCGAGGTGATGGTGTAGGTGGCGTTGGTGACGAAACGCGAGCCGATGGAGTCGACCGAGATCTTCAGGTCGCCGGACGAGCTGTTGACGACCGAGCTCAGCGTCGGCTCGCCCGGCTTCGGCGGCAGGCGGGTCGTGCTGGACAGGTCGGTCATGATGTCGTTCAGCCGGGTCAGGACCTTGTCGTAGGCCTTGATGCGGGGCTGGACGTTGTCGATGGCCGACTGGAAGCCGGCGCGCCGGGCGTACTCGGCCTTGAGGTCGAGCAGGCGCTGGCTGTCCGGGCCGAAGAAGGACAGGTCGGCCGACTTCTTGCCCGAGGAAAGCTGCGCGGACAGATCGTTGATCTGGCCCTGCGTCCCGGTGAAGGTGCGGACCTGGTTGATATACGCAGCGTAGCTGCTGACCTTGCCGATCGTCATCAGAGGATGCGCTCCAGCGCGTCGAACATGGCGCTCACGGTCTGCATCACGCGGGCGGTCGCCGAGTAGTTGCGCTGCAGCACCTGAAGATCGGCGATCTCCTCGTCGAGGTTCACGCCGACGGCCGAGTGGAACCGGCTTTCCATCTGGTCCTTGAACTCGCCCGCCGCCTTGGCGCGGGCCTTGATGTCCGCCTCGCCGGAGGTCCAGCTGGACATGATGTTGGAGACCATGCCGGCGTAGCTGACGTCGGTGACCACCACGCCGTCGGCGGCCAGGGTGCGGCCGTTCTCGATCAGCGACTTGGCAGTGGCCGCGATGGCCGACTGCTTCAGCCTCACCTCGCCGGTCAGCAGCGCCGGGTTGATGGTGATGTCCTTGGCGCCGTCGCCGACGAAGAAGCTGTTGCGCAGCTCGCCCTGCTCGACCGGCATCGCCTGGTCGTAGGCGTCGGCGAAGCTGGTGGGCTCGCCGGGGCGGGTGGGGCCGATGAAGGCCTGGGTCAGCTGCTCCATCTGCGAGCGCAGCTTGCGGACGATCTCGGCGGTCGGCGTCAGGTTCGCCGCGCGCGGCGGCGACTCCTTGGACCCGTCGGCGCCGATCTCCAGCAGGGCGCCCAGCTTGCCGGTGCGGATGTGGCCGACGACGCTTTCGCCGCTGTTGGCCGAGACGATGTTGCCGTTCTGCAGCAGCAGCTTGTTCGGCGACGCGTCCACCAGCGACAGGCCGGACGGCGTGAACAGGGCGATCTTGCCCGCCTCGCGCTCGACGACCCGGACCGAGGTGATCTCGGCGATCTTGCGCACCAGCGCGTCCCGCTGGTCCTCGAGCTCGGCCGTCGGCTGGCGGGCGCCGCGGATGGCGGCGATGTTGTCGTTGAAGGCGTCGACCTGCTTCAGATAGTCGTTCAGCTGGTCGACCGTCTGGTCCATCTCGCGCCCGATGGCGGCCGAGATGTCCTCGATGCCGGCGGAGACGCGGCGCATCTCGCGGGCCAGCGCGTCGCCGCGCAGCACCACCTGGCCCTGGGCGACGGAGCTTTCCGGGGTCGCCTCCAGGTCGCGCCAGGCCTCGTTGAACTGGGCGACCGTCTCGGACAGGCCGGGCTTGCCGGCGGTGGTGCCCAGCAGATCGCCGACGCGGCGCATGAAGTCGGCCAGCGTCTTGGACCCGGTCTCCTCCGACAGCGACCCTTCCAGCTGGCTGCGCAGCTGCACGTCCATGCGCCGCGTGAACTGGGCGATTGTGACGGTGCCGCTGCCGTCCGTCGTGCGTTCCAGGGAATGACGGGTGCGGTTCGGATCGTCCGACCGCGAGACGTTGCCGGACACGACCTCGATGTTCGACTGGATCAGCTTCAATCCGGCCGTGGCGCTGTTCAGGGCTCCGATCAAGCTCATGATGTGAACGCCGTGTCCTGCTAGGCGGACCTGCCCCCATGGCGATCCGCGTCCAGCTAGAAGCAAGAGGCGGGCCAGAAGCCGACACAGCGCTAAGTCATTGTTTTACCGTGCCTCTTCAGGGGATCACCCTGCGGGCGTAGCGCCCGGCGGCAGATTCTTCACCCCATCCGGGCCCGCTAGGCAGAGATGACCCGTCGCAACGCCGGGCCGCCCGCGCCTGTTGGGGTGGAGAAGCGACAGGTGGAGGGTGCGATGTCGGAACGGGAAGGCGGCGGCGCGCAGCCGCAGGAGAAGCCGGGCGACCAGGCGCCGGCCGGGACGCCGGGCACGGGGGAGAATCTCTGCCCCGACTGCTCGGGCAAGGGCCGGATCGGCGGCCAGGCGTGCGAGACCTGCGCCGGCACCGGCGTGGTCAATGAGGGGATCGGCGGCGGCTGAGGCGGGCCAGACTCATCCTTCTCCCCTCGAGGGAGAAGGATGGGGGCCCCGGGCCTGCTTGGGAAGGATGAGGGGTCGACCGCCGCAGGCGGGCGCTCTCGACGTCTGATCCTGGGACAGCGGGTGGGAACGTCGGGCTTTCGCCCGCCGACCCCTCGCCCTCCCACGCCGCACGTGGGTCCCATCCCTCTCCCTCAGGGGGAGAGGGATCTCAGGACGAACGGACTCACGCCACCTTGTGGCGGCCGCGCACGATCTCCTCGGCGGCGATCCAGTGATCGCGGTCGCGGCCGTGGGGGCAGCCCTCGTTCATCCAGAGATGATAGGCCTCGCGCTCGATCTCCGTGACGAGGTCGGCCGGAACCTTGGCGACGAGGTCGGCCGGCGACTTCGGCCCCTTGGCCCGGGACTTGGCGGCGGGCTTCTCGGCCGCCGGCTTGTCGGCCGTCTTGGCGGCCTTGGCCGGCTTGGCCGCGGCGGTCTTCGCCGGCTTGGACGTTTCCTTGTCCGCGGTGGCGGCCCCGGACGTGCTGGACTTGGGCGCGCCGGACTTGGAAGCGGCGGCCTTCTTCGGCGCGGCCTTGACCGCGGCGGTGTCGGCCGTGGCGGGCTGGGCGGCGGCCTTGCGCGTGCGGCCCGCCGTCCCGGCGGTCTTCGGCGTATCGGCGGCCGGGGAGGCGTCGGCGGTGGCCGGGGTCTTGGTCCTGGGTGCCATGGCGATCACTCCACTCCTGCGGCAGTCTTCTTCTGGTGCGCGGGGCGACCGGCGGGACAGGCGAGGGGGACCGGCGGCGCCACGCAGCCATTAAGCATCATAAGCAGCCCGGCGAAAATCATCTTCCGGTGGTTGAGCCGTCCGTGGGGGTAGCCCTGTGGTGGACGGCGGCCGCGGGTCAGGCCGGCCGCAGGATGCTCCTGAGGGCCGCTTCCAGCTGTCTCCGGTCGAAGGGCCGGCGTAGCACCGGATGGGGCCCGCCCGGCAGGTCCAGTCCGCCGGCACGCTCGCCGCTGACCAGGAAGGGCACGCCCCTCGCCCCCAGCAGGTGGGCCAGCGGCTGCACGCCCTGCCCCCTCAGGTCGAGGTCCAGCACGGCCGCGTCGATACGGTCCGAGGAGCCGACGGTCAGCGCCTGCTCCAGCGAGCCCGCCGGCCCGACCACGTCGCACTCCAGCGCCTCCAGCGCATCCACCATCTCCAGCGCCAGCAGCGCCTGCCCCTCGACGACCAGCACCCGCTTGCCGCGCAGCGACACCGGGCCGGAGGCGGCGCGCGGCGCGGGTTCGGGGCGCTGCTGCACCAGGCGGCGGGGCACGCTCATCGTGGTGATCAGCCCGGTCGCCAGCCAGTCTTGCTGCAGCGTGCCGTCGAGCTGGCCGGTGACGCTGTGCTCGATCACGGTGGAGCCGAAGCCCGTGCGGGTCGGCGGCTTCACCGGCGGTCCGCCGGCTTCCGCCCAGGTCAGCCGCAGCCGGCCGTCCTCGCCCAGCGACCAGCTGACGTCCAGCCGCCCCTCCGCCACGGAGAGGCAGCCATACTTGGCGGCGTTGGTGGTCAGCTCGTGCAGGACCATGCTGAAGGCCTGGGCGGCGTCGGGGGCCAGCGACACGTCCGGCCCGCGCAGCTTCACCCTGCCGCCGCCGCCGCCGGCCGGCAGGAACGGCGCCAGCTCCTCGCGCAGCAGCGACAGCAGGTTGGCGCCTTCCCAGCGGCTGGCCGAGAGCAGCGTGTGGGCGCGGGCCAGCGCGGCGACGCGGCCCTCCACCGCCTGGATGAACTCGGCCGTGCTGTCGGCGCGGGTCAGGCGCAGCATGGCCTGTACCACCGCCAGCATGTTCTTGGCCCGGTGGTCCAGCTCGCGCGCCAGCAGCCGCTGCCGCTCCTCCGAGGCGCGGCGGTCGCGGATGTCCAGCGTCACCGCCAGGACGGCCTTGGGGCTGCCGTTCTCCCGGATGAGGTTCACGGTGTTGTGGACCCAGACGTCCTCGCCGTCGGGGCGGACGTAGCGCTTCTCGATCTCGAAGCTCCCGGTACCGCCCTCCTGCAGGGTGCCGGCGAACAGGACGTTGTTGCGCTCGACGTCGGCGGGGTGGGTGATGTCCCAGACGGTCAGGCCCATCAGCTCCTCCCGCGACCGGCCCACCAGGGCGCAGTAGCGGTCGTTGACCAGGGTGAACCGCCCGTCCAGCCCGCAGAGCGCGATGCCGGCCGTGGTCTGGCCGAAGATGGCGGACAGCCGGGCCTCACTCTCGCGCAGCCGGTCCTCAGCGCGGCGGATGCGCAGCAGCGCCCGCACGGCGGCCAGCAGCTCGTCCGGTTCGGCCGGTTGCGGCAGGTAGCTGTCGGCGCCGCTGTCCAGCCCCTTCACCCTGTCGCGGCCCTCCACATGCGCGGCCGAGACCTGCATGACCAGCACGTCCGGATGCTCGGCCTTGATGCGGCTGCAGACCTCATGCCCGCTGAGGTCGGGCAGCTTCACGTCCAGCAGCACCAGGTCCGGCCGCTCCTGCGCCACCAGCCGCAGGGCGTCGGCGCCCGTCCCGGCTTCCAGCACGCGAAATCCGGCACGCTCCAGCGTCCGGGTCTTGGCGTAGCGGATGGCCTCGGTATCGTCGACGTTGAGGATGGTACGGGTATTGTCGGGCATCGTGCTCAGGGACTGTCGAGAATCGTGCGGACAAGGGCGGACACGGCGTCACGGGTCAACTCGCCCTTGGGGATGATAGCGGCGGCGCGGGCGAGGCGTGCCATGTCCTTAGGGTCCAATACCGAGGAGGTACATATGATCACAGGGATATTAGTGGTTAGTGGATCGCGCCCCAGCTCGGCGATCACGTCGAAGCCGGTCAGCCCGGGCATGCGGATGTCCAGGAAGATCATGTCCGGCAGCAGGGTCCGGGCCAACTCGATCCCCTCGACCCCGCCGCGCGCCTCGGACACCTCGGCGCCGGCGGCCTGCGCGGTCTGCCGCACGACGTAGCGGTCCGCCTCCTCGTCGTCGATCACCAGCAGCCGCGGCGCGCCGCCGCGGCGATCGGACGCCGTGTCCTGCGCGCCATCGCGGGCGCCCTCCAGGCGGGCGGGCACCTCCAGGTGGAAGGTGGAGCCGCGGCCGGGCTCGCTCTCCACCCAGACCCGGCCGCCCATCAGCTCCGCCAGGCGGCGCGACAGCGGCAATCCCAGGCCGGTGCCCTTGACCTTGGCCTGCAGCCGGTTCTCGACCTGGGCGAACTCCTGGAAGATGCGCTCATGATGCTCGGCGGCGATGCCGATGCCGGTGTCGCGGACCGAGAAGGTCACCCGGCCGCCGGCGGCGTCAAAGCGGGCGGCGACCCGGATCTCGCCCTGCTCGGTGAATTTCAGCGCGTTGGAGACGAAGTTGCGCAGCACCTGCGACAGCTTGCCCTCATCGGTGAAGAGCGGCGGCACGCCGGTCGGATCCTCGAATATGAGATCCACCGCGTCGCCGGACTGCAGCGGCTTCAGCGCGCCGCGCAGGCCGCCGAACAGCTCGGCGGCGGTGAACTCGGTCGGGCGCAGATCGACCTTGCCGGCCTCCACCTTGGCGATGTCCAGCAGGTCGTTCACCAGCTCGGTCAGGTTCTCGGCCGAGCGGCGGATGAGGGTGACCTGCTTCTCCTGCTCCGGCGTCAGCTCGCCGTCCACCCGGTCCAGGAGCAGCCGCGACAGCGCCATGATCGAGTTCAGCGGCGTGCGGAACTCGTGGCTCATATTGGCCAGGAACTTGGTCTTGAGGTCGTTGGCGCGGCGCAGCTGGTCGGCCTTCTCGTCCAGCTCGGCATAGAGCGCGACGACACCGCGGTTGGTGTCCTCCAGCTCGCCGTTCAGGCGGACCAGCTCCTCCTGCCGGCTGTTCAGCTCGGCCAATGCTGCCAGCAGCTCGCGGTTCTGGTGCGCGACCTCGGTGCCGGTATCGCCCGGCCGGTCGTCCGCCAGCGCCTTGCCGACGCGGCGGATGTCGGCCGGGGCCAGCGGCTGGCCGCGCCGCAGCAGCGCCTTCGCCAGCGTGATCGTCGTGCCCTTGCCGGGCGCCGTCTCCAGCTCGAACCCGTCCATCAGCCGGCGGGCGCCGACCAGACCCATGCCCATGCCGGTCTCGGACTGGTAGCGGCCCTCGAGGATGTCGTCGAGGTTGGGGATGCCCGGCCCCTTGTCGGAGATGCGGATCACCAGGCGTTGCGGCGTGTCGAGGTCGGCCAGGAACTCCGCCGTCCCGCCGCCGGCGTAGCGGAAGGCGTTGCGCACGATCTCCGAGACGGCGGTGGCGATGCGCGTCTGGTCCTGCGGGTCGAAGCCCATCTCCGCGGCGATGCGCTTGGAGCGCTGGCGCACCGCGACGACGTCGTCCTCATGCGCGATGGCGGATTTCAGGATGGCGAGCATCAGGGCGTCCTTCCCCGGGCGACGACAACGGTCGAATCGTCGCGGCGGCGCGAGAAGTCACGGTACAGCACCCCCGCCACCAGCAGCGGGTCGCGCATGGCGAGGCCGGGATAGGAGTCCAGCGACCAGCCGCCGGAGACGCCGTCCGAATGCATCACCAGCAGCCAGTCGCCGTCGATCGGATAGACGAACTCCTGGAAGCGGCGCGCGCTCACCCCGGCGGTGCCGGTGTGGGAGACGGTCTTCTTGTGCTGGCCGGCGGCGAAGACGGTCCCGGCGATGTTGCCGACGCCGCCGAAGGCGACGCGGCGCAGCGCCGGTTCGACCCGCGCCACCGCCACGGCCGCGCCGCGGGTGGCGCGCAGCCCATGGTGCAGGGTCTCCAGGATCGTCGGCACGGGATCGTCGGGGCGGCGCAGGAACAGGCGGCCGGCCTCCAGGGCGGCGGTCGCCGCCTGCGGCCCGTGGCCCAGCCCGTCGGCGACCAGGATGGTGCGCGCGCCGCTGCCCGTACCCGAGCAGGACCAGCCGTCGCCCGACGCCTCCTCGCCCGGCATCGGCACGCAGACGCCGCCGACCCGGAGGCCGTCGGCCGGGGGTTCCGAGCCGCCGAACCGGCAGAGGATGGCGGTGCCGGACCCGGGCTTCGACCAGACGTCCATGGCGCGCGACTGGCGGCGGATGGCGCCGAAGCCGGTGCCCTGGGTCCCGCCGGTGGAGAAACCGTCGCGCAGGCAGGCCTCGACGCTGGCCATGCCCGGCCCCTTGTCGAGCGCCAGCACCGCCAGACCGCCGTCGGTGGAATCGACCGACGCCAGGATCTCGCCGCCGCCGCCGTGCCGCAGCAGGTTGGTGGCGAGCTCGGTGACGACGATGGCAACCTTGCCGGCCTCGGTCTCGTCGAAGCCGGCGCCGCGGGCGAGCGCGCCCACGCGGCGCCGCGCGTCGGAGACCTGACTCTGGTCGGTGACCGTGATCGGGATCATCGGTTCCACCTGGTGATGGTCACCGTGGTCCCCTCGCCGACGACCGAGTGGATGTGGAACTCGTTCGACAGGCGGCGCGCGCCGCTCAGCCCCAGCCCCAGGCCGGAGCCCGAGGTGTAGCCGTCCTTCAGCGCAAGCTCCAGGTCGGGGATGCCGGGGCCCTTGTCCTCGAAGGAGAGACGCAGGCCCTTGCGCATACCGTCCAGCAGCACCTCCAGCCGCATCACCCCGCCGCCGCCATACTCCAGCGTGTTGCGGGCGAGCTCCGAGGCGGCGGTGACCACCTTGGTCTGGTCGACGAGGCCGAGCCCGATCTCCACGCCCCGCGTGCGCACCAGTTGGCGCACCCGCACGACGTCCTCGGAGATCCGTATGGGCAGCTCCTCAGTCTTCGTCGTCACCGCCATCAACGGCCTCCATATCGTCGAGGCGGGCCCGGATGAGCTCCATGCCGCGCTCGACGTTGAGCGCCGTCTTGATGCCGTTCAGTTCCAGCCCGAGCTCCACGAGGGTGATCGCGACCGCCGGCCGCATGCCGACGACGACCGTGTCCGCGTCCAGGACCCGGGCCACGCTGGCGATATTGTCGAGCATGCGGCCGATGAAGCTGTCGACGATCTCCAGCGAGGAGATGTCGATCAGCACGCCGCGGGCCTTGGTGGCGACGATGCGGGTGGTGAGGTCCTCCTCCAGCGCCAGCGCGAGCCGGTCGTGCATGTCGACCTGGATGGTGACGAGCAGCGCCCGCCCCATCTTGAGGATCGGTATCCGGTCCATGGCGGGTCAGCCCTGCTGGGAGGTACGGGCGGGCCCGCCCGCGACCACCTTCGTGACCGTCCTCCCGGTGCGCTGCAGCGCCAGCTTGAACGCGTCGGCCAGCGTCGCCTTGGTCACCACGTTCAGCTCCACCCCCAGATGCACCATGGTCTGGGCAATCTGCGGGCGGATGCCGCTGATGATGCAGTCGGCGCCCATCAGCCGGGCCGCGGCAACCGTCTTCAGCAGGTGCTGGGCGACGAGCGTGTCGACCGTGGGCACGCCGGTGATGTCGATGATGGCGATCTCCGCCTCGGCGTCGACGATGCTCTGCAGCAAATTCTCCATCACCACCTGGGTGCGGGCGCTGTCCAGCGTGCCGATCAGCGGCAGGGCCAGAACGCCGGTCCACAGCTGCACCACCGGGGTGGACAGCTCGGCGATCTCCTGCTGCTGGCGGATGATCACCTCCTCGCGGCTCTTCTGGTAGACCTCCATGACGTGCAGGCCCAACTGGTCCAGCAGCATCGAGACCGCCAGCACGTCCTCGGCCGCGCCGGGGCCGCCCGCCTGGGTGATGCGCGAGGCGAGCGGGCGCTTCAGCGAGAAGACGAACAGCGCCGTCTCCCCGGCCGAATATCCCTGCAGGGCACGGGTACGGGCGATGTCGGACAGCAGGTCGCGCACGCCGTAGAAGCCGGACCGGGTGGCGTCCAGCCCGCCGCTGGCGACGCCGTCGGCGAAGGCGGAGAGCAGCGCCCGGCACTGGGTGCGCAGCTCCTGCTCGGACATGCGGCCGGACTGCACGCCGCCTTGGGAGAGCTGGTCCAGCCACTCCGTCAGGATGGCGTCTTCATGCTGGCGCAGGAGGGATGACAGGCCGGCGGCGTCTGTGCTGCTCACGGGAGGCTCCCTTGGAGGGTTATTATTTCGTGGCCGGACCCTACAGCGGGTCTAACCCGCCAGCATTCCCTCTTGAGTCGGAAGACACCCACGGACGGCCTACGACTTTCCGCCGAGCGGCCGCTCCAATTGACGCCGGCGCGGCGCGCCTCCTACTCTCGGCGACCGCCGCGCCGGAGAGCCGCATGCCCCTGGACCTCGCCTTCGCCACCACCCGATCCCTCGCCGCCAAGCCGGGCGCCGCCCTGGAGTTGGGCGCGCGGCTGAAGGCGATGGGCGCCTCCCGGGCGCTGGTGGTGACCGATCCCGGCGTGCGCCGCGCCGGCCTGCTGGAGGCGCCGCTGGCGACCCTGGCGGAGGCCGGCGTCACGGCCGAGATCTTCGACGAGGTCGTACCTGACCCGACGGATAGGGTGGTGCTGGCGGCAGGATCCCGGGCCAGGGGCATGGATGCGGTCGTCGGTTTCGGCGGCGGCAGCGCCATGGATGTGGCGAAGCTGGCGGCGGCGCTGGCGGGGAGCGACCAGCCCCTGGACGGCATGTACGGCGTCGGCTTCGTCACCGGGCCGCGACTGCCGCTGGTGCTGGTCCCGACGACCGCCGGCACCGGCTCGGAGGTGACGCCCATCTCCATCGTGACCACCGGCGGCGAGGAGAAGAAGGGCATCGTGTCGCCCGTCCTGCTGCCCGACCTGGCGCTGCTGGACCCGGCGCTGCTGGCGGGCCTGCCCCGGCATGTGACGGCGGCGACCGGCATCGACGCCATGGTCCATGCCATCGAGGCCTATACCAGCCGCCACCGCAAGAACCCCATCTCCGACGCGCTGGCGCGCGAGGCGCTGGTGCTGCTGGCGCGCGGCCTGCCCCGGGCCTGGGCCGACGGGTCGGACCTGGAGGCGCGGGGCGACACGCTGCTGGGCGCCTGCCTGGCCGGCATGGCCTTCGCCAACGCCCCCGTCGCCGCCGTCCACGCGCTGGCCTATCCGGTGGGCGCCCGTTTCCATGTGCCGCACGGCCTGTCCAACGCCCTGGTGCTGCCGGCGGTGCTGCGCTTCAACCTGCCCGCGGCATCCCCGCTCTATGCCGAGCTGGCGCCGATCCTGAAGCCGGGCGCCGGTGGGGCCGACCTGCCCGACCTGATGGCCGAACTGTCGCGCGCGCTGGAGCTGCCGCAGGGCCTGCGCCACGTCGGCATCGGCGAGACCGACCTGCCGTCCCTGGCAGCCGACGCCATGCGCCAGACCCGCCTGCTGGTGAACAATCCGCGCGAGGTGACCGAGGCGGACGCGCTCGCCCTTTACCAAGAGTCCTACTGATGCCGCGACCCGCCGCGCCCAACCGCGCCGACTTCCGCCAATTCATGCCGATCGGCACGCGCTGGATGGACAACGACGTCTACGGCCATGTGAACAACGTCGTTTACTACAGCTATTTCGATACGGCGGTGAACGGCTACCTGATCGCCCAGGGCGCGCTGGACATCGAGCGGAGCGAGGTGATCGGGCTGGTGGTGGAGACGGGCTGCCGCTACTTCGCCTCCGTCGCCTTCCCGGACGAGCTGGAGGCCGGCATCCGCGTCGTCCATCTGGGCAACACCAGCGTCCGCTACGAGGTCGGCATCTTCGCCAAGGGCGGGGAGAATGCCGCCGCCGCCGGGCACTTCGTCCATGTCTATGTCGACCGCGCGACGCGCCGGCCGACGCCGCTGCCCGGGCCTTTGCGCGCGGCGCTGGAGCGCATCCTGGTGACGGCCGCCTGATGCCGAAATCCGTCGTCCCGACCCATCTCGACGCGCCGCGCACCAACCTGCTGATGCGCTCGGGCCGCTGGGTGAACCTCTACGACCCCTCCCCCGCCGACATCGAGCCCGAGGACTGGATCACCGGCGCGTCGCGCGTCGCCCGCTGGGGCGGGCAGACACGGGGCGAGACGGCCTACAACGTGCTGCAGCACAGTGTCGTGCTGGACGACATACTGCGCACCATCGTGGCGCCCAAGGCGTCGCCGCTGCTGCGCCGGATCGGGCTGGTGCACGATCTGCACGAGGGCGGCGGCCTGGGCGACGTGGTGACGCCCTACGGAAAGCTGTTCGCCACGGCCGGGCTGAAGGAGGTCAAGGGCCGGCTGGACCGCGCCCTCTACATCGCCTTCGAGCTGCCCTACCCGCCGGCACCGGAGATGGTGGAGGCGGTCAAGCGCGCCGACATGATCGCCGCCGTGTCCGAGGCGGTGCAGCTCATGGGCTGGCCGGAGAAGATGGCGCGCCGCGACATCGGCGGCGGCTACCGGGGCAAGCTCTGGGAGGCGCCGATCGAGGTGCTGGACGAGCACGCCTCCCGCACCCTGTGGCGGGAGCGCTGGCGCTCGGTCGGGGGACGGCTGTGACGGAGTTGCGGGGCGTGGATCTTGCCCGCGCCGCCCTGGCCGCCGATCCGCTGAACGCCGACGCCTGGCTCTATCTCGGCCAGGAACTCTCGGTCACCGATCCCGCCGAGGCGGAGCGCGCCTTCCGTCGGGCGCTCGAGCTGCGTCCGGGACAGGCCGACGCGCTCAACGGGCTGGGCGCGCTGCGCCAGCGGGCGGAGGACCCGCGCGGCGCGGTGGGCTTCTATCGCCGAGCGGTCGAGGCGGACCCGGGCTTCGGGCAGGCCTGGGCCAATCTCGGCTGGGCGCGGCTGCGGCTGCATGATTTCGCCGGGGCGGAGGCGGCGCTGCGCCGCGCGCTGGAGCTGGTGCCGGACCAGCCCGCCGCCGCCAGCGACCTGGGGCTCGTGCTGAAGTACCAGGGCCGCGAGGACGAGGCCGAGGCGGCGTTCCGCCGGGCCCTGGCGATCGTGCCCGACCATGCCGATGCCCGCTTCAACCTGGGGCGCCTGCTGCTGAGCGCCGGGAAGCTCGATGAGGGCTGGCCGCTCTACGACGCGCGCTGGCGGACCTCGTCCTTCCCCTCGGTGCGCCGGGCCTTCGACCTGCCGGTCTGGAAGGGCGAGCCGCTGGTGGGCAAGCGCCTGCTGGTCTGGGGCGAGCAGGGCGTCGGCGACGAGGTGATGTTCGCGACGCTGCTGCCGGACCTCCAGGCCCGGGGCGCACGGCTGGTGGTGGAGTGCGACCCGCGCCTGACGGGCCTTCTGTCCCGGGCGCTGCCCGGCGCCGAGGTGGTGGCCCGCACCGACCCGCCCTCCCCCCGGCTGCTGCGCGGCGACATCGACCTGCAGGTGCCGATGGGCGGCGTCGCCCGGCGCTCACGCGCGGATCTCGCGGCGTTCACGGCCAACCGGCCCTTCCTGTCCCCCGACCCCGAGCGCGTGGCGGGGGTGCGGCAACGGCTGGCGGCGCTGGGGCCGGGGCTGCTGGTCGGGCTGTGCTGGACCAGCGGGCTGAGGAGCGCGGCCCGCGACAGCTCCTATTCCGACCTCGCCGATTGGGCGGCGCTCTTCGCCGTGCCCGGAATCCGGATGGTCTGCCTGCAGTACAACCAGAACGAGGTCGCCGGCGAGATCGAGGCGTTCGAGGCCGCCACCGGCCACCGGCTGCACCGCTTTCCCGACATCGACCTGAAGCGGGATCTGGAGGGCGCCGCGGCGCTGGCCGCCTGCCTGGACCTGGTCGTCAGCGCTCCCACCTCGGTCGGCGAGATGGCGGCGGCCTTGGGCGTGCCGACCTGGCGCATCGTGCCGGGCGACGACTGGACGAGGCTGGGAACGAATGTCCGCCCCTGGCACCCGGCCATGCGGCAGTTCGTGCGGGGCGCCGAAACGCCGGGTGCCCTGGCGGCGCGGATGGCGCATGCCCTGTCGCAGCTCGCCACCACGGCACCATCGCAGCATGCCAGCACGCCCGCGGAACCGGCGGCCGAGCTTCTGGCGAAGGCCCTGGCCCTGCACCAGCGCGGCGACCTTGCCGGTGCCGAACCGCTGTACCGGGCGGCCCTGGCCGGCGATCCCGGCAATGCGGACGCGCTGCACCTGCTGGGGCTGGTCCGCCACCAGCTGGGCGACCGGGCGGACGCCGAGGCGCTGATCCGCCGGGCGCTGGCCCTCGATCCCGACTTCCCCGAGGCGCACAACAGCCTGGGATCCGTGCTGCTGGCCCTCGGCCGCAAGGCGGAGGCGACGGCCTGCTTCCGCGAGGCCCTGCGGCTGGCGCCCGGCTACGACAAGGCGCGGGAGAATCTGGCGCGGGTGGAAGCGACGTAACGTCGTAGGTCGCTTGGAGGCGAAGCCGCAATGCGACGTTGCTCCGGTCGCGGGATGTCGCATTGCGCTGCGCTCCATGCGACCTACGGGCAGCGGAGACGCCGTGCGTGCTTCGACAGGCTCAGCATGAGGGGGTATTGCTGCTCCCCGCGACGGGCAGCGTTGAGTGTGTGCGTCCTTCGACAAGCTCAGGATGAGGACCTCGATGCTGCTCCCGCTGGGCTGGGAAACAGGCGTGCCTGGCATCCCCCCTCCCTCACCCTGAGCCTGTCGAAGGGCGCACGACGGTCGAGCCTCTCCCGTCACGTCATCTCCAGCACGCTTCCGGCCACATGCCGGATGCCGTCGGCATCGACGAAGTAATAGGCGACCAGCACGCGGCCGTCGGCCAGCTCGACCGCCGAGGGGTAGCCGACGTCCGGCCCGGCGGCATCGTCGCGCACGATGATCTCCGGAACCGCCTCCGGCCTTTCCCGGTCGGGATCGTAGAGCCGGGCGCGGATGCCATAGGGGGGATGCCGGTAGCCGTAGACCAGCAGGAAGCGGCCGTCGCGCAGCCGCAGCGGGTCGTGCGGATGGCCGATCATCTCATGCGCCGTCCAGTCGCTCCAGCTGGCGCCCAGATCGTCCGACGCGCAGGTGACCAGCTTGTCACCCATATCCTCGGTGCGGTGGAAGCAGATCAGCCGGCCGGAGGCCGTCAGCTGCAGCGCCGGTTCCACGAAGCAGGCGGTGCCGTCAGGGTCGTGGGCGATGGGACCGGCGTAGCGCCAGCTCGCCCCCCGGTCCCTGGTCTCGAACAGGTGCGAGCCGCGCCGGCCGGTGGAACCGTAGGCGTAGGTGGCCTGCAGCACCCGCCCGTCCGGCAGTTCCACCGCCCGGCCGCGGATGGCGCCGCCATGGTGCGGCCGGGCGCCGGGCACGATGTCGGGCACGCCGGGGATGGGCGGCAGGAAGTTGTGCGGCGTCCAGGTCCGGCCGCCATCCGTGCCCAGCCGGGAATGGCCGCCCCAGAAAAGGAAGAGCGTTCCCGTCTCCTCGGCGCTGCCGATGACCCCGATGCCGCGGGAGCGCAGCAGCTCGCCGTAGCGGGCGGCGACCGGGTACCAGCAGAAGCTGGTCACCAGCACGCTGCCATCCCTGAATGCCAGCATGTTGGCATCCTGGTCCGCGGCCTCCGCATCGGGCGGCAGGACCAGCGGCGGTTCGGCCGAGGGCATAAGGTCGGGGCCGAAGCGATGCAGCACCAGCTGCGAGCGCGAGTCCACATGGTCGACCCGCATCAGCTCCTTGTCGCCGGCGGCACCCAGCGCCCGGGCGAACCAGCGCTGGTCGCGGGCCCGGCGCAGCAGCAGCAGCACCTCGCCGTCCGGCAGCGCCGCCAGCGCCGGGAAGGAGGCGTAATGGCGCGGGTCGCGGTAGAGGATGCGGTCTTCGACCTTGCGGAACATGGCTTTCCTTCGCGGCCTCGGGCATAGAGGAAACACGATGATCCCTTCCCCGTCCCTCCTTCGGCAAGCATGCCGTCGCGCCCGCTCCTGATCTTCCTGGTCACGGAGGACTGGTACTTCTGGTCCCACCGGCTGCCCAGCGCCCGGGCGGCGCGCGATGCCGGCTTCGAGGTGGCGGTGGCGACGCGCGTGACCGCGCATGGCGACCGCATCGCGGCGGAGGGGTTCCGGCTGCTGCCTCTGGCCTGGAAGCGCGGCAGCCTGAACCCGCTGGCGGCGCTGCGCGACGTGGCCGCCATCGCCGGGCTCTACCGGCGCGAGCGGCCCCGCATCGTCCACCATGTCGCGGTCAAGCCGGCGGTGCTGGGCGCGCTGGCGGCGCGGCTGGCGGGCGTGCCCCGGGTGGTGACCACCCTGGCGGGCCTCGGCCTGTCCATGTCGGGAACGGGCGCCCGGGCGGCGCTGGCGCGGCTGGTGCTGAAGGGGTCGCTGGCGCTGCTGGGGCGGCGCGGGGTGCTGGTGGTGCAGAACGCGGACGATCTGGCGCGGCTGCGCGGCGGCCCGCTGGCGCCACGGGACATGCGGCTGGTGCGCGGTTCCGGCGTCGATCTGGAGCGTTTCCGCCCGCTGCCGGAGCCGGACGGCCCCCTCACCGTGGCGCAGGTCTCGCGCATGCTGACGCTGAAGGGCGTGCCTGAACTGGTGGCGGCGGTGCGCCTGGCGCGCGGGCGCGGCGCCGACGTCCGGCTGCTGCTGGCCGGCGAGCCCGACCCGGAGAGCCCCGCCGCCATTCCCGAAACGGAGCTGCGCCGCTGGACGGAGGAGCCGGGCATCGAGTGGCTGGGCCGGGTGGAGGACGTTCCGCGGCTGTGGGCGCGGGCGCATGTCGCGGTGCTGGCCTCGCGCGGCGGCGAGGGGGTGCCGAAGAGCCTGCTGGAGGCGGCGGCCTGCGGGCGCGCGCTGCTGGCCACCGACGTGCCCGGCACGCGCGAGGTCGCCCGCGACGGCGTCAACGCCCTGCTGGTGCCGCCGGGGGATGTGGAGGCGATGGCGGCGGCGCTGCAGCGGCTGGCGGAGGACGCGGCGCTGCGGCGCCGGCTGGGGGCGGCGTCGCGCGGCGTTGTCGATCCGGCGTTCGGGGAGGCCGAGGTGGGCGGCCGGATGGCGGCGCTCTACCGCGAGCTCTCGTCCGGCTGAGCGCCCTCGCAGGCCAGGGCCGGCATCCCGGCCGTGGAAGACGACAGCTCCAGCACGCCGGGGAAATGCGCGGCGATGACGGCGGCGCGCAGGCCGCAGTCGCGCCGGTCGGCATACCAGGCGGCGCCCAGCACGCCCTGCTGCCGCAGGAAACGGGCGAGGCCGGGGTCGCGCCGCTCCACCGCGTCGCCCATGATCGGCACCGCCACGGTCATCAGCCGCACCATCGGGCGCAGCGCGTCCTTCAGCAGCCGCAGCGCCGGGCTGTCGGCCGGCAGCGCGTAGGCGTCGGCCTCGTGGAAGATGAACAGCGCGTCCGGCGCCGCCACCCGCTTGTCGGCCGAGAAGAAGACGGGAATGCAGGCGGAGTGGCAGGTCGACGGCACCTCGGCCACGACCGGCCGGTCGGCCTGGACAGCGCGCATGGCCCCGACCGTCCGCCAGGAACCGAGCCCCGACCCGCCATTGCTGCGCAGCACGACCCGGAGCCCCTCCGCCGCGCCGGCCCCGGCCGCGCGCTCGCGGAAGGCGCCGCCGGCCGACAGGCCGATCGGCCCGTCCAGCATCAGGGTCCCGCGCTCGTCCACCGACCAGACCGCGAGGTCCTGGGGCAGCGGCCGCGTCTCCGCCAGGACCAGCCAGCCGACCAGCAGCAGCAGCGGCGACAGATGCTCAACCGCCGCCGTCACCGGCCGGCGCGCGAGATAGCCGAACCACCAGCGCGTCGGAGGGATGGAGGGGTCGAGGCGCCGCCGCAGGGTCCAGTAGGGGCGCAGGCAGCCCAGCTGCACCAGGGGGATCGCCAGCAGGAACAGGGCCAGCGCCACCGGGCCGGGCAGCGCGGCGGCGGCGAGGCCGTGCGGGATGGCGCCGAGCACCAGCCCTTGGGCCGCGACGACCAGGATCACCGTCAGCGTGACAAGGGCGGCCAGGAGGGGTCGAGCCGGCGATATCGCCGGATAGGTGAGGTTCTGCAAGGCCTGATCTCCTGACGCTGCGGCTCACTACCCCAAAAGGATTATGCGCGTCAAGGTTGAGAAGCGCCGGCGCGCCCCTGCTTCAGAACAGCCCCATGATGCCGCGCATCTGCTGCGTCGTGATGCTCAGGCGGATCGCCGCCAGCTGCTGGCGGGTCTGGAGCAGCAGCATGCGGCTTCCCTCCTCGCTCCGGTCCGCCTCGGTCAGCCGGCCGCCGCCCTCGATCAGAACGTCGGAGAACTGGCTGGTGAAGCTCTCGCGCGTCGTCAGCAGGGCCAGCTGGGTCGTCAGCTCCTGCCCGGCCGACCGCACCCGCTGCCGCGCCTTGTCCAGCGAGGAGACGGCGCGGTCCACGTCCGCCCGGTCGCCAAAGCCGTTGACCGCCAGATCCAGGCCAAGCCCGCGCGGCGACAGGTCGACGCTCTTCAGTGACAGGCTGCTGCTGCCGGACTCGTTCAGGGTGACGGTCAGGTCGTTCGCCGTGCCGGCGGCGGAGCGCAGCTCGGTCACCAGGGCGCCGCCGGCGGTCTCCAGCGCCGCCTCGCCGATGGAGGCCTCGTCGATCAGCAGGCGCACGGTGCCGTTGCCCAGCACGAAGGCGTTGTCGCCGTCCGTCAGCTTGGCGAAGCCCCGCTTGGAATCCGCGGCGCGGCTGACGCTGTTGCCCTGGCTGTCGGTCACCGAGACGAACAGGTCCACGTTCTTCTCGAGGGTCGACACGCCCTTGGCCGCGGTGCCGAGCTGCTCCAGCAGCTCCCGGTCCAGGGTGAAGGACACGGTGGCGCCGGAGCCGAAATAGGCCTGCCCGCCCATGGCGACGCTGATCGCCGAACCGGAGATGCTGACCGCGGGCGGTGCCGGAGGCGGCGGCGGCGGGGGCGGCGGAGGAGCGCCACCGCCCCCTCCGACCACACCGCCTCCGCCTCCACCACCGCCCACCAGGACCGGCTGGCCGGTCACGGCGAAGGAGTAGGCGGTCGACCCGCCATTGCCGCTGGAGGTCAGGCCTCCGACCGTGTAGCCCTGCGGCGTCAGCGCATTCGTGACCATGGCGCGGAGCTTGCCGGCGACCAGCGCCCGGCGCTGCGCCTGGCTCTGGCCCTGCACGTCGGCCTTCAGCGCGGTGTAGGAGAAGGTCTGGCCGAACAGGCTGACGGACACCGTGTCGCCCTGGCCGATATTGCCGGCGATTGTGGCCGTCGCCGTCGGCGTGACCAGCGTGCCGCCCCCGCCGCCATCCCCGCCCACGACCAGCCCGCCGCCGCCGCCTCCGCCACCGCCACCGCCGCCATTGTCGCCCACGCTGCCGCCGCCTCCGCCGCCGAGCAGGCTGCCGGGCCCGATGGAGAAGGTGCCGTTCTCCACCGCGCTGACCGTGTAGCCGAGCGGAACCAGCGACGTCAGCACCTGCTCCCGCAGGGCCGAGGCGACGTTCTGGCGTCGCGCCGCCTGGGACTGGCCCTGCACGTCGTTCTTGGTCGCTGTGTGGGTGAAGACGTGCCCGTTGACATTGATGGTGAAGCTGTCGCCCTGGCGGACGTTCCCGGTGATGGCGACCTGGCCGGCGTTCCCCGAACCGCCGCTGCCGCCGCTCCCCCCGCCGCCGCCGCTACCGCCGCCGACACCGCCGCCGCTGCCGGACCCCGCCGGCGCGGTGCCGACCGTGCTGATGCCGCTGGTCTGGGGATCGAAGCTGAAGCTGCGGGTCTCGTTGCCGTCATGGACCAGGACCATCTTCTCGCCGGCCGGGCTGTCGCGCACCTCCAGCCGCAGGTCCGAGAGGTTGCCGCCGGCCAGCGCATAGGTCCCGCCGATCTTCAGCTCGCCGAAGCCGCGCGCCCGCATCGCTTCGGCCAGGTCGTCGGCATCGGCGGAGATGGTCCGGCTGCCGTCGACCCGGACGGCGAAGCTGTCCGCGGCGGTGACGTTGCTGACCGTCGCCGAACGGACGCCCGGCACCGCCGTCAGCCCGAGCCGGGAGTCCGCCGTGGCGTCGAAGGCGGCGCCGTTGCCGGCCACCAGGTTCTTGCCGCCGAAAGCGCTGTCGCCGGATGTGCGCTCCACCTGGCTGCGGATCAGGTCGAACTGGCGGGCGAGTTCGCGGCGCATCGACCGGGAGGTCGCATCCTGGCCGAGATTGGCGTAGGCGGTCACCGTCAGGCCGCGCGCCTGCTCCAGAAGCGACTCGATCGCCTTCACGCCCCGGTCGCCAGCCTTGACCGTCTGGATGGCCTGCCCCATCGCCTCCTTCAGGGCCGAGAGGTCGCCGGCCCGCTGCGACAGGCTCCGCGCCGCGAAGAAGACCGAGGGATCGTCGATCGCGGCCAGCACACGGCTTCCCGAGGCCAGGCGGCGCTGGGTCGCGCCGATGGCATCGTCCGTTCCGCGCATCGCGGCGACGGTTCCGGCCATGCCGGAGGGAAGGCGTACATCACCGACCACAGGTCCAACGAACTCCGGGAATCAAGGTGCGGACCACCGTCCGGCGGTCGTCGCGCCGGCTGGGTGGTCGGGAGTGGGGAGGCCCGCGCCGACGGATCTCCCAACCCGCGCGCGATAGATGGCATTTTAGGGATATTTGTCGGACCGGGATGGTTGAGGTTCCGTTAATTCGGCGATCTATCCTTCCGGTGAGTTCCGGCCTTGACACCCGGGCGCGCCCTCCGCACACCCTTCGCCGCCGAAGGTTCGACGGAGAGTTCCATGCCCCGCCCGCCCCGTCCCGCGCCCGCGCCCGCGTCGCGAGAGGACGGCTTCACCCTGATCGAGATCCTGGTCGTGCTGGTCATCCTGGGCCTGCTGGCCGGCCTGGTCGGGCCGCAGGTGCTGCGCTATCTCGGCGGTTCCAAGCAGGACGCGGCGCGGCTGCAGATCCAGCAGCTCACCGCCGCGCTGGACCTCTACCGCCTGGATGCGGGCCGCTATCCGGCCGGCGACCAGGGGCTGAAGGCGCTGGTGGAGGCGCCGGCCGGCGCCCGCGGCTGGTCCGGCCCCTACCTGTCCAAGGCCGAGCTGCCGCTGGACCCGTGGGGCAATCCCTACGCCTACCGCCAGCCGGGCCAGCACGGCGCCTTCGATCTATGGTCGCTGGGCGCCGACGGGCGCGAGGGCGGCGAGGGCGAGGATTCGGACGTCACCAGCTGGACGAAGTGACGATCTAGGGCATAAGCGCCGGCAGACGGCCCGAGTCGCCCTTCCCCGACCGTTCCCGCTTGGCGGCGAACGGTGCCGTGGCTGCTCCCGCCGGGGCGTGACCGGTCCCGTTCCGCCCGTCCGACACCCGCCGGGAAGGCCGGAAATCGCGGCGCCGGCGGATGATGCATGCCGCATGGCCGAAGGCAATCACGCCTAAAGTCGCAGCCATAACGGGCCCGTGCCCCTTGCCGAGCGGCCGGATCGGTATCAAGCTCACTGACAGGACAGGGCGGATGAGGGCCCAAGGCCCCGCCGACCGCGCCCCGCAGGACCGGCCCCGACGACGGGGCCCGCTCCTCCGGGAGCCGGGCCGCGCCTGACCGGGAAGGTATCGCGCCAGGGTGGCGGCCGGGACGGCCGTCGATGCGGGATCGCGGCGCCGCGGCGGAGGCCGGGGCGTCACGGCGCCACATGATGACCACAGTCCCGACCGATGATCGGCTTCGGCTTGCGGAATGCGGGCGTCGTCGCGCCCGTCCGGCAGGCCCAAGGCCAGGAGGCCTGGACCATGACGCCTGCGCGATATGGTTGCCCCCGCCCCTCCGAAGGGCGATGCGCTTCCTCCCCGGCCGGGGAGACAAGGGGGCGCGCTGTCTACCGCCATTTCCCAAATTCGTCACAAGCCCCCGGAAAGCGTGGCTTTTCCTGGATTCCCGCGGCGATCGGCCGCGTTCATTCCGCACGCGGCCTGGAACATCCCCCCGTGCCCGACACGTTGTTCGATTGGACGGAAGAGGATTGCCATGGTCCCGCCCGGAGCCCCGACGCACCGTTTCCGAACCTGATTTCTCCACCGACCGTGACGAGGGCCCCGGCGCTGCCCGATGCCCGCCATCCAAACGGAGTGCCCCATGTCCCTGGCCGATGACCTGATCGCCAGCTACGCGCAGAATTTCGAAGCGCGTCGCACCACGGAGATGTCCCTCACCGAGTATCTCGAGGGCTGCAAGAAGGACCCGACCATGTACGCCAGCGCGCCGGAACGGCTGCTGGCGGCGATCGGTGAGCCGGAGATCATCGACACGGCGCGGGACCCGCGCCTTGCCCGCATCTTCATGAACCGGACGATCAAGGTCTATCCGGCCTTCGCCGAGTTCTACGGGATGGAGGAGACGATCGAGCGGATCGTCGGCTATCTCCGGCACGCCGCGCAGGGTCTGGAGGAGCGCAAGCAGATCCTCTACCTGCTGGGCCCGGTCGGCGGCGGCAAGTCCTCGCTGGCGGAGCGGCTGAAGGCGCTGATGGAGGACCAGCCCATCTACGTGCTGAAGGCCGGCGACCAGCTGAGCCCGGTCTTCGAGAGCCCGCTGGGCCTGTTCAACCCGACGGAGATGGGCGCCGCCATCGAGGAGCGCTACGGCATCCCGCGCCGCCGCCTGACCGGCCTGATGAGCCCCTGGGCCATCAAGCGGCTGGACGAGTTCGACGGCGACATCGGCAAGTTCAAGGTCGTGAAGGTGCGCCCCTCGCGCCTGCGCCAGATCGGCATCGCCAAGACCGAGCCGGGCGACGAGAACAACCAGGACATCTCCTCGCTGGTCGGCAAGGTCGACATCCGCAAGCTGGAGCTGTACCCGCAGAACGACCCGGACGCCTACAGCTACTCCGGCGGCCTCTGCCGCGCCAACCAGGGCATGCTCGAGTTCGTCGAGATGTTCAAGGCGCCGATCAAGATGCTGCACCCCCTGCTGACCGCGACGCAGGAGGGCAACTACATCGGCACCGAGAATATCGGCGCCCTGCCCTTCCAGGGCATCATCATGGCGCACTCGAACGAAGCCGAGTGGCAGAGCTTCAAGAACAACCGCAACAACGAGGCCTTCATCGACCGCATCTGCGTGATCAAGGTCCCGTACTGCCTGCGGGTGACCGAGGAGCAGAAGATCTACGAGAAGCTGATCTCCACCTCGGAACTGTCGAAGTCGCCCTGCGCGCCCTCGACGCTGGAGATGCTGGCCCGGTTCACCGTGCTGTCGCGGCTGCGCGAGCACGAGAACTCGAACCTGTACTCCAAGATGCGCGTCTATGACGGCGAGAGCATCAAGGAGACGGACCCCAAGGCCAAGACCATGCAGGAGTACAAGGACGCGGCCGGCGTCGACGAGGGCATGAACGGAATCTCCACCCGCTTCGCCTTCAAGGTCCTGGCCTCGACCTTCAACTACGACACCTCGGAGATCTCGGCCGATCCGGTGCATCTGCTCTACGTGCTGGAGCAGGCGATCCGCCGGGAGCAGTTCCCGGAGGACACGGAGAAGCGCTACATCGAGTTCATCAAGGCCGAGCTCGCCCCGCGCTACGCCGAGTTCATCGGCAACGAGATCCAGAAGGCCTATCTGGAGAGCTACCACGACTACGGCCAGAACCTGTTCGACCGCTATGTCGACTATGCCGACGCGTGGATCGAGGACCAGGACTTCAAGGACCCGGACACCGGCCAGCTGCTGAACCGCGAGCTGCTGAACCAGGAGCTCAGCAAGATCGAGAAGCCGGCCGGCATCGCGAACCCCAAGGACTTCCGCAACGAGGTCGTCAAGTTCGCCCTGCGCACCCGGGCGGCCAACAGCGGCAAGAACCCGTCCTGGACCAGCTACGAGAAGCTCCGCGACGTCATCGAGAAGCGGATGTTCAGCCAGGTCGAGGATCTGCTGCCGGTCATCAGCTTCGGCTCCAAGAAGGACAATGAGACCGAGAAGAAGCACGACGAGTTCGTGAACCGGATGGTTGCGCGCGGCTACACCGAGCGCCAGGTCCGCCGTCTGGTCGAGTGGTACATGCGGGTGAAGCAGGCGGGCTGAGGCCCGCCCCTTCTCCGGCCTCTCTCTTCAAGGAGTGCCCGCTACCGTGATGAACATCATCGACCGCCGCCTGAACCCCAAGGGCAAGAGCCTGGCCAACCGCCAGCGCTTCCTGCGCCGGGTGAAGGACCAAGTCCGCCGCGCCGTGCGGGAGGCTTCCGGCCAGCGCAGCATCAAGGACATCGATGCCGGCGGCGACATCACGATCAAGCCGGGCGGCGTGGCGGAACCGTCCCTGCGGCGCGCGTCGCAGGGCGGCATCCGCGACCATGTCGTGCCCGGCAACAAGGAGTTCGTCACCGGCGACCGCATCAAGCGGCCGGAAGGCGGCGGCGGCGGCCGCGGCCGGCAGGCCAGCCAGGACGGCGACGGCGAGGACGAATTCCGCTTCATGCTCTCGCGGGAGGAGTTCCTGGACCTCTTCCTGGAGGATCTGGAGCTGCCCGACCTGATCAAGCGCAAGCTCGCCAGCACCGAGAGCTATGCCTGGACGCGCGCCGGCTACAGCGTGACGGGCTCGCCCGCCAACCTGAACCTGGTGCGCACCACCCGCAACAGCCTGGCCCGGCGCATCGCGCTGAAGCGGCCGAAGCCGGGCGAACTGCAGGATTTGATCCGCGAGATCGAGGCGCTGGAGAATTCCGGCAAGGACCCGGAACGGCTTGAGGATCTCCGCGGCCAGCTGGAGCTGCTGCGCCGCCGCTCCATGGCGATCCCCTACATCGACCCGATGGATGTGCGGTACAACCGCTTCCAGCAGGTCCCGAAGCCGGTCGCCCGCGCCGTCATGTTCTGCCTGATGGACGTGTCGGGCTCGATGACCGAGCACATGAAGGATCTCGCGAAGCGCTTCTTCATGCTGCTCTACCTGTTCCTGGGCAAGCACTACAAGAACGTGGAGGTGGTCTTCATCCGCCACACCCACGTCGCGCAGGAGGTGGACGAGGATACCTTCTTCCACAGCACCGAGACCGGCGGCACCGTCGTCTCCACGGCGCTGGAGGAGATGGTGAAGGTGGTCAAGGACCGCTATCCGCCGGACGAGTGGAACATCTACGCGGCGCAGGCGTCCGACGGCGACAATACGCCCGGCGACAATTCCCGCACGGCGGCGCTGCTGACCGAGGGCATCCTGCCGCTCTGCCAGTACTACGCCTATGTCGAGGTCGGCGCCGACCCGGACACCCAGAGCGGCACCTACGCCATGGGCAGCCGCGACACCGACCTGTGGCGGCTCTACTCGCGGCTGCGCGACGAGGGGGCGCCGCTGGCGATGAAGCAGGTGCGCCACCGCCGCGACATCTACCCGGTCCTGCGCGAGCTGTTCGCCAAGGACGCCCAGGCCCAGGGGGCTACGCCATGAACCACGTCGTCAATCCGGGGCTGCCCCTGTTCGAGGGGGCGGAGTGGGACTACGACAAGCTCTGGAAGGCCTACGACGCCATCGAGCGCGTGGGCCTGAAGGAGATGGGCCTCGACGTCTACACCAACCAGATCGAGGTGATCACGTCCGAGCAGATGCTGGACGCCTACGCCTCGACCGGCATGCCGATCTTCTACAAGCACTGGTCCTTCGGGAAGCACTTCGCCCAGGAAGAGGTGATGTACCGCAAGGGCTTCCGCTCCCTGGCCTACGAGATCGTCATCAATTCCAACCCCTGCATCAGCTACATCATGGAAGAGAACACCATGACGATGCAGGCGCTGGTGATGGCGCACGCGGCGTTCGGGCATAACCACTTCTTCAAGAACAACTATCTGTTCCGGCAGTGGACGGACGCCGACGGCATCCTGGACTACCTGGACTTCGCCAAGGGCTACATCGCCCAGTGCGAGGAGCGCTACGGCCTGTCGCGGGTGGAGCGGGTGCTGGACGCCGCCCACGCGCTGATGAGCCACGGTGTCTTCACCGCCCCGCGCCGCCGTTCGCTCGACCTGCGGATGGAGCAGAAGCGGGAGCGCGAGCGCCAGGCGCACCACGAGGCCATGTACAACGACCTGTGGCGCACCCTGCCCGCCAAGCCGGCCTCGCCCGCCGCGGCCTCGGCCGACCGCGAGCGCCGGCGGGCGCTGCTGGGGCTGCCGCAGGAGAACATCCTGTACTTCCTGGAGAAATCGGCGCCACGCCTGGAGGGCTGGCAGTGCGAGATCCTGCGCATCGTCCGCAACGTCGCGCAGTATTTCTATCCGCAGCGCCAGACCAAGGTCATGAACGAGGGCTGCGCCACCTACGTCCACTACAAGATCATGAGCCGGCTGCACGAGACGGGCAAGCTGACCGACGGCTCCTGGATGGAGTTCCTGCACTCCCATACCAGCGTCATCATGCAGCCGGAGTTCGACGACCCGCGCTTCGGGGGCTTCAACCCCTACGCGCTGGGCTTCGCGATGATGCAGGATCTGGAGCGCATCTCGATGGAGCCGACCGAGGAGGACCGCATCTGGTTCCCGGACATCGCCGGCAGCAGGGACCCGATGAACGTGCTGCGCGACGCCTGGGCCAACTACCGCGACGAGAGCTTCATCCTGCAGTGCCTGAGCCCGGCGCTGATCCGCAAGTTCAAGATCTTCCGCGTCCATGACGACGCCTCGCGGCCGGAGCTGCAGGTCGCCAGCATCCATGACGAGCGCGGCTACCGCGACGTCCGCCGCCACCTCGCCCGCCAGTACGACGTGGCCGAGCTGCATCCGGACATCCAAGTCGTCGACGTCGACATGAGCGGCGACCGCAAGCTGATGCTGGAGTACCGGGCCCGCGACGGCATCCTGCTGGAGGAGAGCGACACCCGCGCCGTACTGCAGCACCTCGCCGACCTCTGGGGCTACGAGGTGGTGCTGGAGGAGATCGACAAGGAGACCGGCGGCCGGCTGAAGAAGCACGTCGTCGGGCCGCGCTCGATCATCGGGGTGTGAGGCGTGAAGGCGGGCGGCGCGGGCGGCCGCCCGGGCAGCGGTGACGCTGTGCGTGCTTCGACAAGCTCAGCATGAGGAGGACTGTGCTCCTTCCGGCCAAGCTCGCGCGGGGGAAACCAGGTGTGCCTGGCTTCCCCCTTGCCTCATCCTGAGCCTGTCGAAGGACGCAGGACGGTTCAGCCTCTCCTCACCGAACCGGCGGCATGAGCCTCACCGGTGCCAGTCGCGCTCCAGCCGGCGGGAGGCCAGGTACATCAGGATCGCGGCCAGCACGTAGAAGCCGAGGCCCGTGAGGAACGAGTAGCGCAGCGAGTCGGCGCCGTAGGCGGTCTTGTAGGCGTCGCTCATCCAGCCCAGGAACCAGTTGCCGAAGCCGATGCCGATCAGGTTGTTGATGAACAGGAACACGGCCGAGGCGGTGGCGCGCATCGACGGCGCCACCAGATGCTGCACGGCCGAGACGACCGGACCCAGCCACACCAGCGCCAGCGCGTTCGGCACCAGGAACAGGAAGAAGGCCAGGGTCAGCGACGGCACGGAGATGCCGATGGCGAAGAGCGGCGCCGCCAGGATGAAGGCCGTCGCCGGCACCAGCGCGTAGGCCGCCTTGCTGCCCTTGCCCAGCCGGTCGCCGAGATAGCCGCCCAGGAAGATGCCGGCCATGCCGCCGATCAGCACGATGGTGCCGAAATACTGCGCCATCTCCACCAGCGTCAGCCCGTGGCTGCGCACGAAGAAGCTGGGCAGCCAGAAGAACAGGCCGTAGCCCATGATCGAGGAGCAGGCGGCGCCGAAGGCCAGGTACCAGAAGGCCGGCTTGGCGGCCAGCGTGCGCAGCACCTCGCCGAAGCTGGGCTGCGCCACCTTCGCCGTCGGCGGGTCGAAGCGGCCGCGCGCCGGTTCCTTAAGCGTCAGCACGAACAGCGGCATCAGCACCAGCCCGGCCACGCCGCAGGCGATGAAGGCGGCGCGCCAGCTGAACTCCTGGGCGATGTAGCCGCCGAAGAAGATGCCCAGCGCCGAGCCGATGGGAATGCCGAAGGAGTAGATGCCGAGCGCCTTGGCGCGCTGATGCGGCGGGAAATAGTCGGTGACCAGCGAGTAGGACGGGGCGACGCCGCCCGCCTCGCCGACGCCGACGCCCAGCCGGTAGAGGAACAGCTGCCAGAAGGAATGGGCGTAGCCGCACAGCGCGGTGAAGCCGCTCCACACCGCCAGCGAGATGCCGATGATCCAGACGCGGTTCCTGCGGTCGGCGAGCCGGGCGATGGGGATGCCCATGGCCGTGTAGAACAGCGCGAAGGCGACGCCGCTGACCAGGCCCAGCTGGCCGTCGCTCAGGCCCAGCTCCGCCTTGATGGGCACGGCCAGGACGCTGATGATCTGCCGGTCGATGAAGTTGAAGGTGTAGACCAGGATCAGGATGAACAGGACATAGGCGCGGTAGGCGGCGCTCTCGTCGCTATTGGTCTGCGCCCCCGCCGCGGCGGATGGGGCATGCAGCTCGGCCATCGGTCCTCCCGTTCCCTGTTCTTCGTTATGCGCACGCAAGAGTGGCCGGGGCGCCCCCTCCTCCGGGGGAGGTGGAGGGGGGCACCCCGGCCGGGACCCAGCCTGGGGCAAGCGCCCGGGCCGGGTCAACCTATATAGGCACAACCGTCGTTAGAACTTCACGCCCACGGAGGCGGTGAAGGTGCGCGGCGGGCCGTAGTAGCCGATGATCGAGTTGCCCAGCAGCGCGCCGGGGAACAGGTAGCCGCCGACGCGGTACTGCTCGTCCGTCAGGTTGCGGGCGTGCAGGCCGACGTTGAAGTCGCCGCTCTCCGAGGTCCAGACGACGCTGGCGTCGAACAGGTAGTAGCTGTCCTGGTCGATGGCGCTGGGCGTCTCGAACAGATTGTAGCTGCTGCGGTAGGAGCTGGAGCCGGTGAAGGTCAGCGCGCCGGCGCCGTCGGCAAGGCCGTGCGTGTAGGTCAGCGTGACGTTGCCGTTCCACTTCGGCGTGTTCTGGAACACGCGGCTGTCCGACACGTCGATGAACTGGCGGCTGACCAGGTCGAACTGGATGAACTTCTTGAAATCGGCATGGGTGTAGCCGATCGCCGTGCTGGCCGTCAGCGCGTCGGTGATGGCGACCGCGCCCTCGAACTCGAAGCCGTAGATCTTCGAGTCGCCGACATTGTCGACGAAGCTGGCGATGGTGGTGCCGGCCGGCACCTGGGTCGTCACCTGCTGGCCGCTATAGTCGGAGTAGAAGCCGGCGGTGTTGAAGGTGACGCGGTTGCCCAGGCGGCCCTTCAGGCCCAGCTCGTAGCTGTCCACCTTCTCGGGCTCGTAGCCGTTGACGGTGTTGGGCGTCGCCACCGCGTCGCCGCGCATGTCGAAGCCGCCCGACTTGAAGCCCTTGCTGTAGGCCGTATAGACGGTCAGGTCCTCGGTCGCCTCGTAGGACAGGCTGACGCGCGGCGTGAACTCGTCGAAGCTGTTGTCGCGGGTGTAGTTGGTCCGGGTCGCCAGCAGCGGACGCGGGGCGCCGTTGCTGAAGGCGGGGCTGCGGATGCCCAGGTACTGGGCACGGAAGACGTTGGCCTCCTTGTCGTCCCAGGTGTAGCGGGCGCCCAGCGAGGCCTTGAACTGGTCGGTGATGTCGAAGCTGACGTCGGCGAAGCCGGCCCAGCTCTCGGTGTCGACCGAGCCGGAGCTCAGCGTCGTCAGGTTGGCGTTGCCCACGACCGTGTCGAAGGCGCCGGCGGCCGAGCCGTTCAGGTAGAAGATGCCCGCCACGCCCTGGACCCAGTCGCCCGTGTAGAGGATCTGGAACTCCTGGGTGGTCTGGTCGTCCTTGTAGAAGGCCGGGATGTCCAGGGTCGGCGCGGGCGTGTTGTCGAAGTCGATCAGCGTGTCGGTGCGGCCGTCGCGGTAGGCCGTGATCGACTTCAGCGTGACCTGGTCGTTGACCGTGTACTCCACCGTGGCCGAGACGCCCTGCGTCATGACCGAGTTCTCGTCGCCGATGCCGGCGTTGGTGTCGTAGACGTCGCGCAGGACCGCCGGGTCGGTCGGCAGCGAGGCGATCTCGCGGTGGCCGTGGCGCGGGTTGCTGTCGTCCTCGGTGCGGTCGGCCGAGAGGCGGATGAACAGATTGTCGGTCGGCTTGAACTCGGCCGACAGGCGGCCGGCGACCACGTCCTTGTTGTAGTGCTCGGCGCCGGTGTTCAGGTTCTTGCCGAAGCCGTCGCGCTTCAGAACGGCGATGGCGCCGCCGACCGCGACCTTGTCGTTCAGCGGCAGGTCGCCGGCGGCGATGATGTCGCGCTGGTAGTAGCTGCCGAAATTCGCCTTCAGGCGCAGCTGCGGCTCGTCGCCCAGGCGCTTGGTCACGTACTTGACGGCGCCGCCGATGGTGTTGCGGCCGTACAGCGTGCCCTGCGGGCCGCGCAGCACCTCGATGCGCTCGATGTCGAAGATGTCGAGCACGGCGCCCTGCGGACGCGCCACGTAGACGTCGTCGACATAGAGGCCGACGCCGGGCTCGAAGCCCCAGAGCGGGTCCTGCTGGCCGACGCCGCGGATGAAGGCGATCAGCGTGGAGTTGGAGCCGCGCGCCACCTGCATGGTCAGGTTCGGCGTGATGGCCTGCAGCTGGGTGATGTCGGGCGAGCCGCGCAGCTCGAAATTCTCGGCCGTGAAGGCGGAGACGGCGACCGGCACGTCCTGCAGCGACTCCTCGCGGCGGCGGGCCGTGACGACGATCTCGTCCAGGCCCGGCTCGGCGGCGGCGGTGGTGGCCTCCTGGGCGAAGGCGGGGGCGGCGGGGATGAGCGTGGCCAGCGCCACGCCGGCGTAAAGCGCCGAACTCAGCTTCTTGAACGACTTCATGGACGGGTCTCCCTTCGGTTGGGCGCGCCGGTCAGACCGGTCCGGTGCGCGATGCCGTTCGTGGGCCCTGTGGGGAGCCCCGCGGCGAATTCCTCGATGATGCGGTTGAAGAGCTCGGGCTCCTCCAGGTGCGGCGTATGGCCCGAGCGGTCGAAGGCCACGCGCCTGGCGTCGGGCAGCGTGGTCTCCAGGTAGGCGGCGGTGCCCGCCCCGTACAGCTGGCTGCGCCCGCCATGGACCACCAGCGTGGGGGTCGGAATGCCGGAAAGCGCGGCCCGGAAATCCTGGCCGGCGAGCGACTGCCAGAGCCCGGCCATCCAGGCGGGATCGTTGCGCGCGATCTCCGCCTCGGCCCAATCGGCCAGGCCGGTGTCCGGCGGCCGGTCGGCGGCGAACAGGCGGCGGACGATGCGGCGGGTGTAGGCCGGCCAATCCTGCCGCATGGACAGGGTCAGGGCCGGGGTCTCCTCCGCCTCGTAGCCGCCCAGCATGCCCAGCTGCCAGTCCTCGGCACCCGGCACCCGGGGCGTCATGTCGACCACGACCATCCCGGCGATGCGCTCGGCGGCGCCGTCCAGCAGCGCCCGCCACAGCACCATGGCGCCCAGCGACCAGCCGACCGCCACCACATCGCGCAGATCCAGCGCCGCCAGCAGGTCGGCGATGTCGAGCGCCAGCCGCTCCACCGTCGCCTCCAGCGGCGGCGCCGGCGAGTGGCGGTGGCCGCGCAGGTCGGGGGCGATGACGCGGAAGCTTTTCGAAAGCTCGTCGATCTGGGGGGCGAAGAAGCCGGCATGGGCGGACCAGCCATGGACCAGCAGCAGGGCGCGCCCCTGCCCCGCCTCCTCGTACGACAGGCGTACGCCATCGCTGGTCGTGATTTCCGGCATGCCGCCGCTAACCCCCTGTAACCGCCGCGCCCGCTGATATATCTTTCGGCTTACCTAAAAGGCAGGTGCGCAAACGGCTTGGGGCAATGCTTGCGGCAAAATGAAACCTGAGTCAATATTCAGGTTGTAACGAATGTTTCAGGGGAGGTGCGGCGTGGTGGACGCGGCGGAGACGGCCGGGCTCGGCCTGACCAAGGAGCCCCGGACCGAGCGCGGCAAGCGCACCCTGCGCAAGCTGCTGGACGCGGCGGCGGCGGAGTTCGGGGAGCGCGGCTACCACGACGCCGCCATCAGCGGCATCACCCAGCGGGCGGGCGCGGCGCTGGGCACCTTCTACACCTACTTCGACAGCAAGGAGCAGGTGTTCCGGGCGCTGGTCGAGGATATGGGCCGGCTGACCCGCCGCTGGATCGCCGAGCGCGTGGTGCAGGCCCCCGACCGCATCGCCGCCGAGCGCGTGGGCATCGAGGCGTTCCTGGAATTCGTGCGCGACCACAAGGATCTGTACCGCATCGTCATGGAGGCGCAGTTCGTCGCCGAGGACGCCTACCGCGCCTATTACGACAGCTTCGCCGCGGCCTACCGGGAGAATCTGGCGGCCTCGGTCTCGCGGGGCGAGATCCGGCCGGGCGACGACGAGTGCCGCGCCTGGGCGCTGATCGGGATGAGCGTGTTCCTGGGCATGCGCTATTCCATCTGGGCCGAGGACCGGCCGCCGGCCGAGGTCGCCGCCACCGCCGCCGACCTGATCGCGCGCGGCCTGTCCGTCGACGGCGCCGCTAGGGGATAGGCCATGGTCCGGGAGATGTTCGACATCACCGCCAAGCGCGCGGCGCTGAAGCCCGACGCCGTCGCCATGCGCGAGCTGTCGACCGGCCGCCGCGTCACCTACCGGGAGCTGGACGGGCGCGCCGCCCGCTGCGCCTCGGTGCTGGCCGGCGTCGGCATCGGCCCGGGCGACCGGGTGGCTGTGCTCTGCCGCAACCGCATCGCCTTTTTCGAGCTGCTGTTCGCCTGCGCCAAGCTGGGCGCCATCCTGGTGCCGCTGAACTGGCGCATGCCGGCGGCGGAGCTGCGCCAGCCGCTGGCCGACAGCACGCCCGCCCTGCTGGCCTATGGCGCGGAGGATTCGGCTGCCGGCCTCGCCGCCGCCGACGGCACGGGCATGGCGCTGCTGGCGCTGGACGGCGACTACGAGGCGCGGCTGGATGCCGCCGCCCCGCATCCCGGCCGGGAGCGCTGGCCGGCGGACGAGGTCTGGTACCTGCTCTACACCTCCGGCACGACGGGCGTGCCCAAGGGCGTGATCTACACCTACGCCATGGCGCTGGTGAATTACGTGAATATCGGGCAGGCCGTGGACATAAGGAGCGACGACCGCACGCTCTGCTTCCTGCCGCTGTTCCACACCGCCGGCATCAATCTGCACACCGTGCCCACATTGATGGCCGGCGGCACGGTACTGGTGCTGCCCGGCTTCGACGCCGATGTGATGATCGGGCTGCTGGCGGGCGGCGAGCTCGACACCTTCTTCGGCGTGCCGGCGGTCTACCAGCTGCTGAGCCTGCATCCGCGGTTCGACGAGGTGGACCTCTCCCGCCTGCGCAGCTGGGGCTGCGGCGGGGCGCCGCTGCCCGACGCGCTGGTGGAGCGCTTCGCCGCGCGCGGCGCCCGCGTGTGCAACGGCATGGGCATGACCGAGACCGGCCCGACCGTCTTCCTGGTGGATGCGGAGCACGCCGCCGCCAAGATCGGCTCGGTCGGCAAGCCGCAGCTGCTGACCCAGGTGCGCATCGTCGATGCGGAAGGCCGCGACGTGCCGCCGGGGGAGACGGGCGAGCTGTGGATCGCCGGGCCGGGCCTGACGCCGGGCTACTGGAACCGGCCGGACGCGACGGCCGCCGCCTACGCCCCGGGCGGTTGGCTGCGCACCGGCGACCTCGCCCGGCAGGACAATGAGGGCTATTTCTACATCGTCGGCCGGCTGAAGGAGATGTTCATCTCCGGCGGCGAGAACGTCTATCCGGCCGAGGTCGAGAATGTGCTGAGCCGGCATCCCGACGTGCTGGAGGCGGCCGTGGTCGGTGTGCCCGACGCCAAGTGGGGCGAGGTCGGCCGCGCCTTCATCCTGCCCCGCCCGGGCCATGCGCTGCCCGAAGAGGCCGAACTCGCCGCCTTCTGCCGCCGGCACCTGGCCGCCTACAAGGTGCCCCGGCGCTTCGTCGCTGTCGCCGACTTTCCCCGCACCGCCTCGGGCAAGGTGCAGAAGCCCAAGCTGCCGATCGAGGACACCGTTCCATGAGTCCTGAGCGCCTGTCGGTCGAGCGGACCCTGACCCAGGAGGAGTTCGACCGTTTCGCCCGCCTGTCGGGCGACGACAACCCGATCCATGTCGACCCGGCGTTCAGCGCCCGCACCCGCTTCGGCCGGACGGTGGCGCACGGCGTGTTCCTCTATTCCATCCTGCGCGGTCTGACCGGGCGGCTGGTGCCGGGCGGGCGGCAGGTGGGCCAGCAGGTGCGCTTCCCCGCCCCCACCTATGCCGGCGAGCCCATGCGCTTCGAGGCCGAGGTCACGAGCCGCGCCGACGGACGCGCGACGGTGGCGCTGAGGGCCAGCCGGGTCGAGGACGGCACCGTCACCTGCGAGGGCACCTGCGAGCTGGAGGTCGCGGCATGAGGGTCGGCGACGCGGCGGCGGTCACCCGCGCCTTCACGGCCGAGGACGTGGCCGACTATCTGGCCCTGGGCGGCGCGCCGGTGGCGGACGGGCTGGTGCCGGAGCCGCTGATCGGCGCGCTCTGGTCCTACCTGCTGGGTGTGAAGCTGCCAGGCCTCGGCACCAACTACCTCAAGCAAGAGACCGAATACCTGTCGGACGCACGGATCGGCGAGGCGCTCTCCGCCCGGGTCGGGATCACCCGGCTCAGGCCCGACAAGCACCTGGTCGATCTGGAGACGGTCTGCCACGCGCCCGACGGACGCCTGGTCGCCCGCGGCCGCGCACTCGTCTATGTCGAGGACGTGGCCGACGTGATGGAGGCCTGAGCGTGGGCTGGGGGCCCGACGATCCGGAGGATGCGCCCGTCACGGTGCTGAAGGGCCTGGGCCCGAAGACCGCCGCCTGGCTGGAGGAGGTCGGGATCTCCACCGTGGGCGAGCTGCGCGCGGTCGGTGCCGCCGGCGCCTACCGCCGGCTGAGGCACCGCGACCCGCGCGGCGCCAGCCTGAACGCGCTCTGGGCGCTGCACGGCGCGCTGGCGGGCATCCACTGGACCCATGTCGATCCCGAGACCAAGGCGCGGCTGCTGGCCGAGGTCGGGAGCGCCCCACGATGAGACGCGCGACCGCCCGGGGCGGATGAACCCCGGGCGGTCGGCTCCACGCCTTAGCGCGAGCTCGCGGTGCCGGCGCCGATGTCCTGCTGGATCATCTGCAGCATGGCGATGTGCGTCTTGATCGCCGGCACGGCCAGCAGCGGCATGACCGCCTCGCGGCTGTCGTCGTCCTTCTCCAGCATCGCCTGCTGCATCTGCAGCAGCTCCTGATGCGCCTGGATCTGGGCGGTGACGTACATGCGGTCGAACTCCGCGCCGCTGGCCGACTGCATCTTACTCATGGCCTGCTTCTTGTCGTCCGGGATGCTCTTGGGCATGGCGTCGTCGCCCATGGCCTTCATCGCGGCCATCATGTTCTTCTGCTCCTCGGCCTCCAGCTGGGCGAACTGCTTCACCATCGGGTTGGAAGCCTTCTGCAGCGCCAGCTGGCTGCTCTCCAGCGAGACCATGCTGTTCGCGGCGGCCATCGCCTTCATCGACTTGGCGTCGGTCTTGCCGGACATGGTCGAGGCGGTCGAGCTGGTGGAACCGGACGTGGTCGAGCTGTCGGTCGACTGCGCCAGGGCGGCGCCGGACAAGAACAGCGGCAGGGCGAGCGCGCCGGCGAGGATCGCGGAACGACGGATCATGGGGTGTCTCCGACTTGGGGGGAACTGATGGCCCGCAACCGGCCATGCCAGCCTTCGGTTCCCCGCCCCGCCGCAGATTAGCGGACGCTGCTTTAGCGTCCCGTCACTTCCACCGCAACTTGTCCGCCAAGTAGCGGGCGCTGTCCTTCAGGTCGGTCGGCAGATACTGGGAGAACAGGTTCGGCTCGTAGCGCGGGCGGTAGCCTTCGAACTCCGCCATGTACAGCTCCTTGTGCGGGAGATGCCCCGGAGGGTCAGGTGTCCAGCGGCTGGACGGTGCCCTCCAGCTGGTGGACGTGATGGATGTAGGCGCGCAGCAGCAGGCCGATGACCGGCGGCGCGGCGCGGACCATCTGCTGGAAGGCGGGCTCCTTGACGACCTCGCAGACGGTCTGCTCGATCGCCACGGCGGTGGCGCTGCGCAGCCGGCGCTCGACCAGCGCCATCTCGCCGAAGACGCAGCCCGGCCCCATGCGGCGCAGCGGCACCATGGCGCCGTCCGGCCCCTGGCGGCGCAGCTCCACCAGCCCGCTCTGGATCAGGTAGGCGGCCGTGCCGGGCTCGCCCTCGCGGACGATGGCGCGGCCCTCGGCGAAGACCTGGCGCGACAGCAGCTCGCCGACGCCCTGGCGCGACACGATGGCGGCGCCGGGCATGACGCTCTGCGGCCGGGCGTTGGCGATGTCGTGCTCCGCCCCGACTTGGCCGCGGATGGTGTTGGCCAGCGTCTGCAGCATGTACTGCACCAGCGGCGCCGCCTTGTGGAAGGCGGCGAGGAAGGCGGCGCGGGTGACCACCAGGCATTCGGTCGGCTCCAGCGCCTCGGCCGAGGCCATGCGCAGGCCGCCGTCGATCAGCGCCATCTCGCCGAAGATGGCGCCGGGCTGGAACCGCCCCAGCGCGATGCGGCCCTGGGGCGTCTCGCGGAACGCCTCCACCAGCCCGGAGCGGACGACGTAGGCCTCCGTCCCCGGCTGGCCGGCATCGAGGATGCGCGTGCCGGGCTGGAAGGTCCTGACCGTCATGCCCTCAGCCATGTCGCTCCCCCCTCTCCCCCGGTGGTGGCCGGTCAGTCGCCGGCGCGCTCGAGATCGTGGATGTGCCGGAGATAGGCGTGCAGCAGCGTGCGGATGACCGGCGGTGCCGACGCCACCAGCCGCTCGAACGTCGCGGCGTCGATCACCTCGCAGACGGCGGGCTCGACCGCGACGGCGGTGGCGCTGCGCGGCTGCTTCTCCAGCAGCGCCGCCTCGCCGAAGACGCAGCCGGGCCCGAGCCGGCGGAGCTTGCGCTCGGGGCCGGTGCCGATCCGGCGGCGCAGTTCGATCAGCCCGTTGCGCACGAGATAGGCGGCATCGCCCGACTGCCCTTGCGTCAGCACCGTCTGGCCCGCGCCGAAGATGCGGCGCTCCAGCGGCGTGTCGGTGTGGCTGCTGGCGGCCTGCCCGCCCATTGCCAGCGTGTTTGCGTAGGAGAAGGGCGCGCCCGCCATGTTGCGGATGCTGTTGACCTGGGTCTGCAGCAGGTAGCGGATCAGCGGCGGCGCCTGGTGGAAGGAGGCGGCGAAGGTGGCGCGCCCGACCCGGCGGCAGCGCGTCGGCTCCACCGCCACGGCCGAGGCCATACGCGGCCCGTCGTCGACCAGCGCCATCTCGCCCAGTATGCCGCCGGGGCCGACATGGCCCAGCACGCGGCGGCCGCCGGGAAGGTCGCGATAGACCTCGATCCGGCCCTCGAGCACCAGATAGGCCTCGTCGCCGGGAAGCCCCTCGGTCAGCACCCTGGCGCCGGCGGGAAAGTCGCTGAAGCTCATTCGCTCACGATGGGATTGCGTCGCTAATCCTTTCGGTATCGCACGTTCCACGCGAGGGGGCCAGAGCCAAGCGGGGCGGCGGAACGTGGGGCGCTCCGCACCATGCCAGCATGTACTTATGGCACCATCGCAGCGTGGCTGCAGGTGGCCAGCTCCGACGAAAGGGATGCCCTCCGGCGCGTCGCCATGCGCAAATTGGCCGCGCCAGGACAGCGCGACCGTTGCATAATCGCACCCATGACCATGGATTGGGATCTTCTGCGCCTCTTCCTCGCAGTCGCGCGGGCCGGCAGCCTGTCGGCCGCCGCGCGGCGCCTCGAGGTGAGCCAGCCGACGCTGAGCCGGCGCATGGCCGAGCTGGAGGCGGTGCTGGGCGCGACGCTGTTCATCCGCACGCGCGACGGCTACCGGCCGACCGAGATCGGCGACCGGCTGCTGGAGCAGGCGGAGACGGTGGAGCGCACCGTGAACATGGTGCGCGGCGGCGCGCTGGGCGGGCAGGGCCCGCTCTGCGGCACGGTCCAGGTGGCCGCCGGCGAATGGGCCAGCCGCTTCCTCGCCCGCAATCTGCACCGGATCGTCGGCGACCATCCGGGCATCCGGATCGAGCTCCTCACCTCGCTCGCCTATGTCAGCCTCAGCCGCCAGGAGGCGGACATCGCCGTCCGCAACCGTTTGCCCGACGCCAAGGAGCTGATCCAGCAGAAGGTCGGCGCCACCGCCTACGCGGTGTACGGGCACCGCGACTATGTGGCGGCGGACGGCATCGACTCCGCCAACTGCTTCGAGCGGGGCCGGTGGGTGTCCTTCGACGAGAGCCACGAGCATCTGCGCTCGGCCCGCTGGGTGCAGGAGCGGATCGGCAACCGGCCGCTGTCGGTGCGCTGCGACAGTTCCCGCGCCATCCTGGACGCGCTGCAGGGCCGGGCGGGACTGGCGCTGCTGCCCTGCTTCGTCGGCGACGGCGAGGCCGACATGGTGCGGGTCACCGACGTGGCCTACCGCAGCGACCTGTTCCTGGTCGCCCATCCGGACAGCCGCGGCCTGCCGCATGTCGACGCCGTCTGGCGCGGCCTCGTCGCCCTCTACCGGGCCGAGCGCGGGGAGCTGGGCTGCGACACCCTCGTCGCCGCCGAACCGGCCTGACCACAGGCGCAGCTCCTCCGCCGCCCGGGTGAAGTTGCCGTGCCGCCCCGCCGCCTCGAAGGCGCGGAGCGCGGGCGGCGGGGGCAGGCGTCTCCTGCGGTGCGTCCCTGGGTGGTGGCCCACCCATGTCTACGCCTCGGGCGCGCAGAGTTCCAGGATGGCCGCCGACAGCGCCGGCGCCACCGCATGTCGGCGCCCGATCCAGTCGAGGATGGCGCGCGCGGCTTCAGGGCAGCGCTCCACGCCCGGCATCATGGCCGGGAGATCGGGCGCCAGGGCGGGCAGCCGGGTCTCCACCCGCCGCTCCGGCGAGAAGGGATCGGCGCCCTCGCCGCTGGTCTCGGCCGAGGCCAGCGCGATCACCCGGTCCACCGCATAGACCTGGATGAAGCGGAAGGCGGAGGCGCGCTCGCCGCGCCGCCAGCGGCCCAGTCCCACCAGCAGGTTGGTCAGCGCCTCCCCCACCTGCCAGTCGGCGTCGAAAGCGGACGGCGGCGGCGGGGGCGGCGGTTCGGCGAGGGCGGGGTCGAGCGCCGAATCATGCCAGACCAGCTTGCCGGCCGCGAAGGGAATGGCGCGCAGCTCCTGCGGCTCGAACACGGCAAACTCGGCGAAGAGGCCGTCCCGGAACAGCGCCTTCCAGCCGTCGCCCGTGTTGCGGAAGGCGAAGGCCAGCGGATGGGCCTCCCCCAGCCAGCCCAAATCCTCGACCAGCGCCCGCTTGGCGCCGGGCTTGGCGATGACGAAGAAGTCCAGGTCGGACCAAGCATCCATGCGCGCGGGTTCGGCGGTGGAACCCAGCGCCAGCAGGCCCAGCGCCCGGCCGGACAGGCGCACGGCCCCGGCGATCGCCTCCAGCCGCGCCAGCCGGCGGGCCGCGTGTTCGGACAGTTCGGTCATTCTCCCCCTCCTCCTTGCCGCAACGGGCGCAGCCGCGCCCAGCCGCCGCCGCGCCAGCGCCGCGTCAGCAGCCACAGGCGCGCCATCTCCTCCACCACGCGGCCGGCCATCACGCCGAAGAAGCCCAGCCCGGCCGCGTGCCCCAGCAGGGCGGCCACCGGCACGCTAACGCCGAACACCGTAACGGAATCCACGCGCATCACATGGGCCGGGACGCCGCCGCCCCGCATGATGCCGTTGCCGAACACCATGGTCGCCACCCGCACCGGCAGCGCCAGCGCCGCCAGGGGACGCAGCAGGTCGGGGTCGACACGCATCAGATCGCCCGGGCGCCGCGCCGAGGAAGCCGCAGGGATGGATATGATGGAAGACCGCCTTGCGGGCCCAGTCGGGGACCCAGGAACCGGGGACGCCGCTCATGACGGCACGCCCGCCCGGCGCCGCAGCGCGTCCGCATCGAGGAAGCCCTCATGCGTGCCCTCGACCGTGCAGGCATGGGCGCCGGCGACCGATCCCAGCCGGGCGCAGTCCTGCGGCGCCATGCCCGCCAGCCAGCCATGCAGGAAGGCGGCGACGAAGGCGTCGCCGGCGCCGTTGCTGTCCACGACCGGCCCGTGAGGCGCGGCGGCGGGGATGTGGACCGGCGCGGCTTCGCCCCGGGCCAGCACGAGGCTGCCGCGCGCCCCGTCGGTCGCCACCACCAGCCCGGCGCGCCCGTCCCGCAGGATGCGCGCCATGACGGGTGCCACATCCTCTCCCAGCGCGGCGGCGCTAAGGAACACCAGGTCGGCACCCAGCGCGAAATCGAGGTGGTAGGGGTTGGCGCCGTCCCAGTCGTGCAGGTCGGTGGAAACAGGCACGCCGGCGCCGCGCGCCTCAAGGATCAGGTGCCGGGCCCAGTCCATGATCGAGAGATGGACGTGACGGGCCTGGGCCAGGTGCGGGCGCCAGTGCGCATCCGGCAGGCGCTGCCCCTCGACATGGCGGCCGTCATAGAAGGAGAGGCGACGGCCCGTCCGGTCGACCAGGTTGACGCTGCGCCTGGTACCTGCGGGGCTGGGCACCAGGTCGACGTCCAGCCGGTCGCGGGCATAGCGGGCGCGCAGGAAGTCGCCGGCCGGATCGTCGCCGACGAAATCGACCAGCCGCACCCGCATCCCCAACGCCCGCGCCGCCAGCGCCACGCCGTTGCCGGTGTGCCCGGCATGGTCGCGGATCGGCGGCACCAGCACGGTGTCCACGGCATCGGGCGGCAGCCGGTCGACGCGGACGATCGTGTCGACCCCCGCCCCGCCCATCACCAGCAAATCCAGCTCCGCCATGGTCCCTCTCCCTCATCCTGTGCGACGGGGGGAGTATCGGCCGGACCGGCCTCCATAAAAACGCAGGAAGCATGCGACGGCCGTGAGATCCGCTCGCAGCCGCCGCGAAGGGCCCCTACCCCACCGGCGATAGGCTGTCCTGGCGGATGTGGCGATCATCTTTCAGCCTCATGATCTCCAGCATGGACGTACCCCCCACGAGGCTTTCCCCGTAGGGGCGACCACACCGACCCCATGCAGCAGCCGAGGCGTCAGTGATTGTCCCGGGGCAGGCCCTTGGTCTGGGCGATGCGCTGGAACGTCTCGGCGCCTTCCAGGATCGCGCCCTTCTCCAGCTGGCCGACCAGCGAGCGCTGGATCGCTTGCCAGGGCGTCTGGGAGGCGGGGTAGGCGTAGCCGCCCGCCGCTGCCAGCTCCCGGCGGCGCGCCTCCAGCTCCTCCGGCGGAATGAGGACGTCCGCCGTGCCGCGGCCGAGGTCGATCCGTACCCGGTCGCCGGTGCGGATCAGCGCCAGCCCTCCCATCACCGCGGCCTCGGGGCTGGCGTTGAGGATGGAGGGCGAGCCGCTGGTGCCGGACTGGCGGCCGTCGCCGATGCAGGGCAGGGCGTGGACGCCCTCCCGGATCAGGTAGGCGGGGGGCCGCATGTTGACGACCTCCGCCGCCCCCGGATAGCCGATCGGGCCGGCGCCGCGCATGAACAGCAGCGTCTCGCGCGTGATGCCCAGGGACGGGTCGTCGATGCGGGCGTGATAGTCCTCCGGCCCGTCGAACACCATGGCCGGCCCCTCGAAGGCGTCGGGATCGTCGGGATTGCAGAGATAGCGCTCGCGGAACTCGGGGCTGATCACGCTGGTCTTCATGATCGCGCTGTCGAACAGATTGCCGCGCAGCACGATGAAGCCGGCATCCTCCTTCAGCGGATTAGCGAAGGGTCGGATCACCGCCTCGTCCTCGATCACCGCGTCGCGGCAATTGTCGCCGATGCTGCGGCCGTTCACCGTCAGGGCGCCCTCGCGGATCAGGCCGGCGCGCATCAGCTCGGACACGACGGCCGGCACGCCTCCGGCGCGGTAGTAATCCTCGCCCAGATACTCCCCGGCGGGCTGAAGGTTGACCAGCAGCGGCACCTTGTGGCCGTGGGTCTGCCAATCGTCGATCGAGAGCTCCACGCCCATGTGCCGGGCGATGGCCGCCAGATGGATGGGGGCGTTGGTCGAGCCGCCGATGGCGGAGTTCACGACGATGGCGTTCAGGAACGCCTCGCGCGTCAGTATGTCCGAGGGCTTCAGATCCTCGGCCACCATTTCGACGATCCGCCGGCCCGTCTCGTAGGCCACCTGCTGGCGGTCGCGGTAGGGGGCCGGGATGGCGGCGGAGCCCGGCAGCGACATGCCCAGCGCCTCGGCCAGCGAGTTCATGGTCGTCGCCGTGCCCATGGTGTTGCAGTAGCCGGTGGACGGCGCCGAGGAGGCGACGAGGCGGATGAAGCCGTCCTCGTCGATCCTGTTCTGGGCCAGCAGCTCGCGCGCCCTCCAGACGATCGTGCCGGACCCGGTGCGCTGGCCCTTGTACCAGCCGTTCAGCATTGGGCCGACCGACAGGGCGATGGCCGGCAGATTGACGGTGGCGGCCGCCATCAGGCAGGCGGGGGTGGTCTTGTCGCAGCCGATCGTCAGCACCACCCCGTCCAGCGGATAGCCGTGGAGGGTCTCCACCAGCCCGAGATAGGCCAGGTTACGGTCCAGCCCGGCGGTCGGCCGCTTGCCGGTCTCCTGGATCGGGTGGACGGGGAACTCCAGCGGGATGCCGCCCGCCTCGCGGATGCCCTCGCGCACCCGCTCGGCCAGCACCAGATGGTGCCGGTTGCAGGGGCTGAGGTCGGAGCCGGTCTGGGCGATGCCGATGATCGGCCGGCCCGACCGCAGTTCGGCCAGGCTGAGCCCGAAATTCAGGTAGCGCTCCAGATAGAGCGCGGTCATGTCGACATTGTCGGGATTGTCGAACCACGCCTGCGAGCGGAGCGTGCGGGGCTTGCCGTCTTTCTTGCTCATCTGTCCTGCACCGTCATGGAGGTCCGGCCCCTGCGCGGGGCGGCGTCAGTCGTGGAAGGGGGCGACCGCGGCGCGGCGCCCGACGAGGAACGCGTCGGCGACGATACGCAGCGGTGCGATGTCGGCATCCACCGCCCGCGCGCGGACCAGTTCGGCGAAGCGGGCATAGAGGCCCGGATACTCGGCCTCGGGCGGAAGATCCACCACCGTGCCGTCGATGCTCATGCCGGCGCCGCCGCCGGTCAGGCGCAACTGGCCGCCGTCGGTGTCGATTTCGATGTCCCAGGTCTGCGGCCCCTCCTGGCGCCAGTCGAAGACCGCCTCGACCGGCACGCCGCCGGACGCTAGGCGCAGCGTGGCGGCGATCGGCGCCTGCCGGTTCTCGGGAAACGACAGCTCGGCCGCCTGGACCAGCAGGGGAGCGGGGAGGATTGACGTGGCGATCGACAGGGCGTTGATCCCCGGGTCGAAAACGCCGAGCCCGCCCGGCTCCCAGATCCAGGCTTGGCCGGGGTGCCAGCGGCGCACATCCTCCTTCCAGGAGATCTTCACGCCGCGCAGCCGCCGCCCCTCCAGCCAGGCCCGGGCCGGCCGCACCGCCGGCGCCTCGCGCGAGTGCCAGCTGGCGAACAGCGCCAGCCCACGCCGGGATGCCTCGGCGGCCAGCGCCTCCACCTCGGCGACGGTGGCGCCCGGCGGCTTCTCCAGCATGACATGGTAGCCGCGCCCCAGCGCCTCGGACGCGGCGGCGTAGCGGCCCTGCGGCGGCGTGCAGAACGACACCGCGTCGATGCGCAGGCCCGAGGCGGCCAAGTCGGCCAGGGTGCGGAAGGCCGGCACGCCCGGCAGCCCGTCGCCACGGGTGACGGCCGCCGCCAGCTCGAAGGCCGGGTCGGCGCGCAATGCTGGAACATGCTGGTCGCGGGCGATCTTGCCGATGCCGACGAGGGCGATGCGGATGGTGTCCATGGCCTGACCATATAGTAGGACTAATAGGCTCGCAAGATGCCCCGTCGGGGGCGTCGCCCCTCAGCCGCCCATCGAGTTCCGGGTGTCGTCCAGAGCCTGGTCGATCAGCGCCCGCATCGCCTCCTCGGCGGCAGGGGCGTCGCTGGCGGCGATGGCGTCCAGGACCCGAGCATGCTCCGGGATCGGGTTGCGGGGCAGGCCGCGGGCCCGCTGCTTGAACTGGGTCGTCCACCGCACCACCGCGCCGATGCCGGCGCTCAGCGTCATCAGCGCGTCATTGTGCGCCGCGCGCAGGATCGCGTCGTGGAAGTCGCGGTCGGCCGTGCGCCCGGCCTCGGTCGCCAGCGTGTGGCGCCGCATGGCGGCCAGCGCGTCGCGCATGCGCCTGAGATCGTCACGATCCCGGCGCTCCGCCGCCAGCCTGGCCGCCGCCGGCTCGATGATGCCCCGAAGCTCGAAGAGGCTGCGCACCAGCTGGGCGTCGGGCTCGCCGGCGAAGGCCCAGGCCAGGACATCCGGGTCGAGCAGGTTCCAGCGCTCGCGCGGCAGCACCCGCGTGCCCAGCTTGGGCCGGCTCTCCACCAGACCCTTGGCGGTCAGCACCTGCACCGCCTCGCGGAAGGCGTTGCGGGAGACGCCCAGCGCCTCGGAGAAATCGACCTGGGAGGAGAGCGTGTCGCCCGGCTTGTACTCGCCGCCGAGGATCGCCGTGCCCAGCCGGTTGGCGATGGCGCCGTGCAGCCGCCGGCCGGTGTCGCGCAGCGGACGCGCCCCCGGTTCCGAATCCAGGCTGGGATCCGGGTCGGGCGCGGGCAGATCCTCGGGCGGTGGTGCGGTCACGCTGTGACGGATAGCAGCCCCCTTCCTCCGGCGCAACAATCCGCCTTGCCGGCCCGCCTCGCCGATAATAAGTTGGACTATTATATGTCGCGCGCGGCGCGTAGGAATAAGGAGAGACATGATGGGCTTCCGGCTCCTACAGCACCGGGCGGAGAATGGCATGCGCTCGGTCATCGCCGCCGATGGCGACGGCGCCGCCTTCCTGCCGGGCGTCGACAGCGTGCGGGCGCTGGCGGTCCGGGCCATCGCCTCGGGGCGGGGCCTCCGGGAGATGGCGGCGGCGCTGGGACGCGGGGCGGCGGTGGACCTGGCGGCGGAGCTGGCGGCCGGCCGGCTGATCGCCCCGATCGACCATGACGACCCAGCCCACCTGCACCTGACCGGCACCGGCCTCACCCATCTGGGATCGGCGGAAGGGCGCGACCGCATGCACCGCGACGCGGCGCAGGCCGCCGTCCAGACCGACTCCATGCGCATGTTCCTGGAGGGGGTCGCCGGTGGCAAGCCGGCGCCGGGCGAGATCGGCCAGCAGCCGGAATGGTTCTACAAGGGCGACGGCTCGCAGCTGGTGGCGCCCGGCGCGCCGCTGGAGATGCCCGCCTTCGCCCGCGATGGCGGAGAGGAGCCGGAGCTGGCCGGCATCTACCTGATCGGGCCCGACGGCACGCCCTGGCGCCTGGGCATCTGCCTCGGCAACGAGTTCAGCGACCATGTGACGGAGCGGCACAACTATCTCTGGCTGGCGCATTCCAAGCTGCGCCCCGCCGCCCTCGGCCCGGAGCTGCTGACGGGCCCGGTGCCCGCCCATGTCCAGGGCACCAGCCGCATCCGGCGGGGTGGTGCCGTGCTGTGGGAGAAGCCGTTCCTCTCCGGCGAGGCCAATATGAGCCACGCGCTGGCCAATCTCGAGCACCACCATTTCAAGTACGCGCAGTTCCGCCGGCCGGGCGACGTGCATGTCCATTTCTTCGGCACCGCGACGCTGTCCTTCGCCGACGGCATCAGGACCGAGCCCGGAGACGAGTTCGAGATCGAGGCGGCGCCCTTCACGCTGCCCCTGCGCAACATGTTGCGCCGGTCGGCGGGCCATGGGTCGCCGATGACGGTGAAGGCGCTCTGACCGGCAAATGGGCGAACTACTGCGAAATCCCCGTCGCCGGACTAACGCGATCTGATAGGATTCATCAGGAATTCAGCCAATGGCGGCGAGCTTCCGATGATCGGGCCGACCATGTCGCACGCGCAGCACGATACGGATTTGCTGCGCGCCATCGCGGATACGACGGACAATATCGTCTTCGCCAAGGATCTGTCGGGACGCTACCTGATGATGAACGCCGCCGGGGCGCGGCTGTTCGACCGCCCCGAAGCGGACTTCATCGGCCGCACCGACGCCGACCTTTTTCCCGAACACACCGCCCGGGCTCTGCGCGAGAACGACGCCAAAGTCATCGGCTCCAACGCCTCCATGAAGTTCGAGGAGACGGCGCCGGGCGGGGAGCGGACCTTCCTGACCACCAAGTCCCCGTTGCGTGACGCCAAGGGACGGGTGATCGGCGTCGTCGGCGTGTCGGCGGAGATCACCGAGCGGCTGAGGATCGAGCGGGAGCTGCGGGAGAAGGCGGCGCTGCTCGAGGCGGTCATCCAGACCACGCCGGAATGCATCAAGATCGTCGGGCGCGACGGCCGGCTGCTCAGCATCAACCCGGCCGGCGCCGCCATGGTCGGTGCCGGCTGCCCGGAGGTCCTGCGCGGCCGCTCCATCTTCGACGTTATCGCGCCCGAGCACCGCGCGGCCTGGATCGCCAGCCACGAGCGGATCTGCGGCGGGACGATGCTGACCTGGCAGTTCGACCTCATCGATACCAGGGGCGAGCGCCATCACATGGAGACCACGGCGGTCCCGCTCGACCTGCCGGACGGGGAGCGCGCGCATCTGGGCATCACCCGCGACGTCACGGCCCGGACCCGGATGGAGTCGGCGCGCCTCCTGCTGGCGCGCGAGATCGACCACCGCGCCAAGAACACGCTCGCGATCGTGCTGTCCATCCTCCGCCTGACCCAGGCACGGAGCGTCTCCGAGTTCGTCGAGGCCGTGGAGGGCCGGGTGACCACCATGGCCCGCACCCACCGGCTCCTGGCCTCCCGCAAATGGGAAGGCAGCGACTTCAAGGATGTCGCCTTGGAGGAGCTGTCCGGCTTCCACGAGGCGGGGCGCATCCGCTTCGACGGGCTCGGCGTCCGGCTACACTCCGATGCCGTGCAGCCGGTGGCGCTGGTCCTTCACGAACTCGCCACCAACGCGGTCAAGCACGGCGCCCTCAGCGTCGAGGGCGGGTCGGTGTCGCTCTCCTGGCGCCTCGACCGGGAGGCGGACCGGCTGCGGATCGAATGGCGGGAAGCGGGCGGACCTCGGGTCGCCCCGCCGACGCGCCAGGGCTTCGGCAGCCTGCTGGTCGGACAGGTGATCGGCCACCAGCTCGGCGGCGAGCACGAGATGGACTGGCGGGAACCCGGCCTCGTCGCCCGCCTCACGATCCCGGTCGAGTTCTGCGAGGGCGCCGGCTCGACCGCCGACCAGGCCGATGGACGCGCGGTTCCGGCCGACCTCGCCGCCGCACGGAATTGAACCCGACCGGGATGCGGTCCGCGGCCGAGCATTTCCTCGGTATCTCAAAGCGCATCCAGCTTCCGACCACTGGAACACCGCCGGGAACGGGCGGCGGGTGGCGCGCTTGAGAGCGGCGGCCCCCTGATCGCTTTGGAACGGATCGGTGAGCTGGGCGGGCCTGCGCCGCCCAGGGCCCCTTGACATGCCCGGAACATATATTTAGGAGCCCTACATATCAAGGATTTGACCCGGCGCGGAGGTGCGGCATGAGCGAGCGGAATTTCGACGGGTTGTCGGAGCCCCTGGCCAACCGCGTCATCTCGGGCCTGGCGAAGATCGGGCTCGCCCTGCGCAACCGTGCCTGGCGGGAGGGAGAGCGCCTCGGCCTTACCCCCACCCAGGCGCAGGTGCTGACCCTGCTGCGGGCGCGCGCCCCGGCCGGCGCCAGGCTGTCCGCCGTCGCCGACGATTTGCAGGTGCGCGCGGCGACGGCCAGCGACGCGGTCGCCGCCCTCATCCGCAAGGGGCTGGTGGAGAAGGGGCGCGACCCGGTCGACGCCCGCGCCGTCGGACTGAGCCTTACCCCCGAGGGACGCCGCACCGCCGAGGAGGTGGCCGAGTGGCCCGATTTCCTGATGCGTGCCGTGGGGACGCTGGACGAGTCCGAGCAGGCGGTGTTCCTGCGCGGCCTGGTCAAGATGATCCGCGAGCTTCAGGTCAGGGGCGAGATCCCGGTCTCCCGGATGTGCGTCGCCTGCCGCCATTTCCGACCGAACGTCCATGAGGACCCGCGCAATCCCCACCATTGCGGCCTCGTCGACGCCGCCTTCGGCGACCGGCATCTGCGGTTCGACTGCCCAGAGCAGGAACCCGCCGGCCCGGAGGCGCAACAGGCGGCCTGGGAGCGCTTCACCGCCTCCCCGGCCGCACCCGCGACCCCCAGCAAGGAAACACCATGATGCGCTACAGACCGATAGCGGCCGCCGCGCTGCTCACCCTGGCGGCGATGCCCGCCGCCGCCCACGGGATCAAGGCCGAGAAGGGCGGCACGGTCCAGGACGCGGCCTTCGACATTGTCCGGACCAACATCGCCAAGGAGGGCGACCAGGTCGTCTTCCGCATCGCCGTCAGCGGCAAGGCCGGCGCCTCGAAGCCGACCCCGTCCGGCAAGCTGGCCGGCAGCCAGGTCTATTCCTATGTCTGGCCGACCAGCATCGACAGCGCCCAGGTCGGGTTCGAGCCGAAGCAGGGCATCCTCGCCTTCGCGGTCACCGCCCATCCCGACTTCGACGACACGCCGCTGCAGGACGAGAACGGCGACGGCGACAAGGCCAATGATGGCGACCTCTGGCACAGCCACTGGGTCGTGCTGGTGAAGGACGAGGCCTGCGGCCCGGGCGCGCTGAAGGTGAAGGACATCCCGGCAGGCACCAGGCCGAAGCTTCCCGCCACCTGGCCCAACCTGCCGATCCTGATCGACAGCCCGGGTTACCAGCCCACGGTCGGCAAGGACATGGTGGAGGTGCGCGTCCCAGCCGCCAGCCTCGGCAATGTGGAGGGCGTGTCCTTTGACGGCGTCACCTCGGCCCTGCGGGTCAATGCCAGCGTCCACGCGCCGCTGCTCTGCGTCGCGCAGGTGTTCGACGTGGCGTCCGGCGACCTCAGCCTTCCCGGCAAGGTGAAGTGAACCGGACGGGCTCCGGCTGCCACCGGAGACCCGTCCTTTTTCAGTCCCGCACACCCTGACAGAGCGAGGAGACGCACCAGTATCGCCGACGGGGCGCCGTTGTTCCACACCGGAGAAGATCCGGTGCCGGTGCCCCGTCCCGCGATGCCCTCTGCGCTCGTCCCCCAAGGCGCCACCCGGCGCCGCGCAGGAGACCCCCATGCCGCCCAAGCCCCTGAAGACCGCTCCCGAGTGGGAGACCGTCCGCTGGTTCAACACGCCGCAGCCCCTGTCGCTGGCCGCCCTGCGGGGCCGGGTCGTGGTGCTGCACGCCTTCCAGATGCTGTGCCCCGGCTGCGTGCAGCTGGCCCTGCCCCAGGCCCAGCGCATCCACGACACCTTCCCGCGCGACGAGGTCGCGGTGGTGGGTCTGCACACCGTCTTCGAGCATCACGCCGCCATGACGCCGGTGGCGCTCGAGGCTTTCCTGCACGAGTACCGGCTGCGCTTCCCGGTCGGGGTGGACGCCCCCGGCGGCGGGACGACGGTGCCGAGGACGATGGCCGCCTACGGCATGCAGGGCACGCCCACGCTGGTGCTGATCGACCGGGCCGGCCATATCCGCAAGCAGCGCTTCGGCCATGAGCAGGATCTGCGCCTCGGGGCCGAGATCATGGCCCTGCTGCGCGAGGGCCCCACCCCCGGCGACGACCGTATCGCCGGCATCCCGGCCGTCGATGCCTGCGCCGACGGGGTCTGCCGGGCGGATGTGGCCCAGACCGACCGATAGGGGAGACCGGAAGGCGGCTTGACCGGCCGGCGCGGGGCGCGCAGCTTCGCACCAGATCGCGGCACCCGGCGCATGCTGCCCTCCCCGCCGGGACGGGCAGCGCGCCGGGTGCCGCTTCCCCATCGATGGCGGGAGGTTGCCCATGGATGTCGCCCAGCCCTATCGGGCCATGGCCTACAACAACGCCTGGGCTAACCACCGGCTCCTGACCGCCTGCCTGCGGTTGTCCGCGGCCGAGTTCGCCGCCCCCCGGACCGGCTTCTTCCCGAGCCTCCGCGCGACCTTGAACCATATCGTGATCATCGACCGGTTCTACGTGGACGCGCTGGAAGGCGGGACCCTTGGCCTCGCGGCCCTGAGGGACCCGGAGCCCTGCCCCGACGCCGCTTCCCTCCGCGCCGCGCAGGCCGCCGTCGACCGCCGCCTGATCGCGGTCACCGAAGGCCTGGACGTCGCGGCCCTGGAGCGGGTCGTCCGCATCCATCGCGGCGAGCGTGTCCAGGAGGAACGCATGGACCGCCTGCTGCTGCACCTGTTCCAGCATCAGGTCCACCATCGCGGGCAGGCGCACGCGATGCTGAGCGGCACGTCGGTGCCGCCGCCGCAGCTGGACGAGTTCTTCTCGGAGGAGGAATGGCCGCTGCGGGCCGCCGAACTCGCGGAGCTCGGCCTGTCCGAGGCGGTGATCTGGGCCAGGCGTCCCGGCGGCGGACGGGATTGACAGAAACGCCCGGTCGGTTATGGCACGACCATTCAATAACGAGGTCGGCGCGGCGGCGATGCTGCGGGGCGACTTCACGCCCAGCTTCTCGGTGGAGAACGCGGAGAAGGACGCGTGGCTGGTCCTCGAGGTGCTGGCGGGAACGGACGTCCGCGCCGATCTCGCCGAGGCCGGCCTTGCCCGCTTCCAGCGCGCGGCCGCCGCCGGCCGCGGCGGAATGGACATCGCCGTCTCCGTCCTCGCCTGGGGCGGGCCGGCGGCACCCGGCATCGATGGCGCCGTGGCAAACGACATGGGCTGGGCGGTTTCCATTGACCCGCTTGAGGATTTGAGGCAACCCTCAAACCCACCTCACCCCAAGGAGATCGGGTCCCCATGGACGGAGCCGCATTGCGGGCGCTGCGCGAGAGTCGCGGCCAGAGCCAGGGCGAGTTCGCCGATTGGCTGAACGGCAAGCTCGGCCGCCGCTACGACAACGCCACCATCAGCCGCTGGGAGTCCGCGGCCGAGCGCATCCCCGCCAAGGTGGCGGAGTTCCTGTCGCGCGAGGCCGGACGCCCGGCGCGCGTCATCGCCGTCGCCAACCAGAAGGGCGGCGTCGCCAAGACCACCACCACGGTCAACTTGGCCGTCGCCCTGGCGGAGCAGAAGCGCCGCGTCCTGGTCATCGACGTCGACCCGCAGTCGACCGCCACCGAGGCGCTGGGCATCGACCCGCTGGAGGTCCAGGATGCCGGGCTGGGGCTGGAGGACGTGCTGTTCGGCGACGCCGAATTGGCTGCCGCCGTACGAAAGGCCGGCGCCATCGACCTGCTGCCCTGCACCATCAAGCTGGCCGACGCCGCGCTGAAGATCCTGCTGGACCCGGACGAGGGCCGCTTCCTGCTGCGCGACCGGCTGGAGGAGGTGCGCGGCCAGTACGACTTCATCCTGCTGGACTGCCCGCCGGACCTGGGCATGCTGACCATCAGCGCCCTGATCGCCGCGGACGAGGTGCTGATCCCCTCCAAGATGGGCCGCTACGACGTGCGCGGCATCCCGCAGCTGTTCGAGACGGTGTCGCGGGTGCGCAAGCGCAACAATCCGGAGCTGCGGGTGCTGGGCATCGTCCCCACCATCTACAACAAGAGCCATTCGGTGGAGGCGCAGGTGCTGGACGATCTCCGGTCCTCCCTCGACGGCCGCACCCGCTTCTTCGAGCCCATCGCCCGCAGCACGACCATCGAGCAGGCCGTCTATGCCGGCCACATCCCGATCTCCGTGCTGCCCAAGCGCAACCCCATCGGCGGCTACCGCGACCTCGCCAAGGAGATCGTCCATGCCTGACGGGGAGAGGACACACCCCCTTCCGCCTCTCCATCGCTATGTACTGGACGAGAACGGCGTCACCGATGCGGAGACGCTCAAGTTGGCCCGTGACAGGGCCGCGGTGCTGCGATCGGTCCACCAGTCCATGCCGGTGGATGGCCCCTGGGTTGAGCGGCGGGTGGCTGCGATGATCCGGTCCTGGCTTCCACCCGGCGTCCAGGTCTCAATGAACGCCCAACTCGCCGATCCCGATCGGCCAAAGCTGCGAAGCTGCTCCTGGGACATCATCATTCATGATCCGGTCGGACCCGAGTGGGGATGCCCACCGCCGCCGGACATGATGGCGGGATTTCCGCTCGTTCCGACACCGCTGGCCTACGCGGCCATCGACACGAAGGGCTTCCTCGATCCTGGTGGAGCGCGGGAGTATGTGGCTGGGCGGGCATTTAACCATCTGAACGATTGCACGTTGCCGCAACTCGACATTCTTCACCCCACGGTCATACCGATCCTGCTGGTGATGGCCACATCCGGCGCCGCGGCGACCCTGGAAGCCGCCGTAAAGGAAAGCCTGAAATTGTTCTGCCTGGGCAAGGTGCAGGCGACCCCGGTGGCCGATGGCGAGAGCCGGGTGATCACCTGGACTCTGGTCGGCGGGCATGGCGCCGACCTGCCTTTGCAGCGCCTCAGGCGGACCATAATGCGCGCCATGGAACAGCGGACAGAAAACCAGGAGATAGCGCATGCGTAACTGGAAGAAGGGCACCGGCGGCGCCGCCATCGGCCGGGACATCGAGCGCACGGCCAAGGCTGCCCTGTTCGGCGAGGATGATGGCTTGGAGATGCTGGAGCTGCCGCTGGACGCGGTGGAGCCGAACCCCGACCAGCCGCGCCGCCATTTCGACGCGGACGACCTCGCCGCCCTGGCGCAGAGCATCCGGCAGGTGGGGCAGCTGCAGCCGATCGGCGTCACCCGCATCCCCGGCAGCCGCCCCTGGCGCTACCGCATCGCCTTCGGCGAGCGGCGCTGGCGGGCGGTGCCGATGGCGGGGCTGGAGCGCATCCGCGCCGTGGTGCTGCCCGACGGCGCCGATGCCGGCCTGGTCGCGGTGATCGAGAACCTCCAGCGCAGCGATCTGCGCCCGGTGGAGGAGGCGCAGGCCTTCCGCCGGCTGATGGAGACGCACGGCTTCAGCCAGGAGCGGCTGGGCGAGGCCATCGGCCGCAGCCTGACCCAGGTGAACCAGACGCTGGCGCTGCTGCGGCTGCACCCCGACATCCAGGAGGCGCTGCAGGCCGGCGGGGCGGAGGTGCCGCGCTCGGTGCTGCTGGAACTGGCGCGCATGGACGATGCCGAGGGGCAGCTCGCCCTCTGGCACCAGGCGCGCGGCGGCGGGCTGACGGCCGTGGAGGCGCGCGCCGCCCGCCGCGGCGCCCCCGCTCCGGCACCCGTGACGGGCACGGCCCGCGCCCGGCCCGGCCGCTCGGCATTGGTCGCCGGCGCCAGGAGCCTCGCCAAGGCGCTGGACGCCTCGGGGGGCGCGCTGGCACCGGAGGAACGTGAGGCGCTGGCCGATCTTCAAGAGCGCCTGGCGGCATTGCTGGGGCGCTGAGGGCGGGGTGGACGGAAGGGCGACGCCGTCGCATCGTCCTCCCCTCCCCTGCCCCGCAGGCATCGCCCCGAGGACCAGACCCATGACCGACCTGTCCCGCTTCCCCATCACCGGCCGCTGGCCGGCGGCGCATCCCGACCGCATCCAGCTCTACTCCACCCCGACGCCGAACGGCGTGAAGGTGTCGATCGCGCTGGAGGAGCTGGGGCTGCCCTACGAGCCGCACTTCGTCGACATCGGGGCGAACGAGACCTGGGGGCCGGAATTCCTGTCGCTGAACCCGAACGGCAAGATCCCCGCCATCATCGACCCTGATGGACCGGAAGGCGCGCCGGTCGGCCTGTTCGAGTCCGGTGCCATCCTGCTCTATCTGGCGGAGAAGACCGGCAAGCTGCTGCCGAGCGCGCCGACGGCCCGCATCGAGACGATCCAGTGGGTCTTCTTCCAGATGGCCTCGGTCGGCCCGATGTTCGGGCAGCTGGGCTTCTTCCACAAGTTCGCCGGCCGCGAGATCGAGGACAAGCGGCCGCTGAACCGCTATGCCGGCGAGACCAAGCGCCTGCTGAGCGTGCTGGAGGGCCGCCTCGCCGACCGCCCCTGGATCATGGGAGACGAGTACAGCATCGCCGATATCGCGCTCATGGGCTGGGTGCGCAACCTCATCGGCTTCTACGATGCCGGGCATTTGGTGGACTACGGCGCGCTGAGGAACGTACCCGCCTGGCTGGAGCGCTGCCTGGCCCGCCCGGCGGTGCAGCGCGGCCTGACCATTCCGGCGCGCCCGGGCGCCTGATCCGCTTCCGTCGTGGCGGAGGGCGCCTCGTTACGTAACAAGGCCGCCCTTTCGGTTCGTCACAAAGACCAGTTCGTTACGTAACAACGCCCCTCGCTGTGCGGAGCATACCGGAGCCACGGCGTGGTGCGTGCTTCGACAAGCTCAGCATGAGGACGGTTGGTTCCAGGCACAGCTGGTCTCATGCCTTACCAGCCCGGCCGGGCGCAGCAATAACCCCCTCATGCTGAGCTTGTCGAAGCACGCACCACGCGAGAGCTTCCACGGAGTACCGCCCCCCCTGCCCTACCGGGTGGTGCGGGTGCCTTCGGGCCGACCTTCCTTCTTCAGGCGCGAGACGATCTGCTTGACCTCCTGCGCCTTGTCCTTGTGCGCCACCAGCACGGCGTCGCCGGTGACGACCACGACCAGGTCCTCCACCCCGATCAGCGCCGTCAGCATGCCGTCGGAGCGCACCAGATTGCCCCGGCTGCCGACCATCATGACGTCGCCGGCGGCGGCGTTGCCATCACCGTCCTTGGCGGCGATATCCCAGAGCGCAGGCCAGGCGCCGACATCGGTCCAGCCCATCTCCGCCGGCACCACGGCGGCGCGGTCGGTCCGCTCCATCACGGCGTAGTCGACCGAGATGTCCGGCGCCTGGGCGAAGGCGTCGGCGTCCAGCGCCAGCACGGCGCCGTCGCGGCGCCCGGCCCGCACGGCGGCCTGGGCCGCCGCCAGCACGTCCGGCGCGTGACGCTCCAGCTCGGCCAGCAGCACGCCGACCGGGAACAGGAACATGCCGCTGTTCCAGGAATACTCGCCGCTGGCCAGGAAGGACTCGGCCTTGGCGCGGTCCGGCTTCTCGGCGAACTCGGCCACGCGGTAGGCGCCCGGCACGCCCGTCAGGTCGCCGCCGCGCCGGATATAGCCGTAGCCCGTCTCCGGCCGATCGGGCGTGATGCCGAAGGTGACGAGATTGCCCGCCGCCGCTGCCTTCTCCGCGGTGGATACGGCGGCCAGGAAGGCGTCGGTATCGCGGATGAAATGGTCGGCCGGCAGCACCAGCAGCAGCGCCTCGGGATCGATCTCGGCCGCCAGGACCGCGACCGCCGCCACCGCCGGCGCGGTGTTGCGGCCCATCGGCTCCAGCGCCACCGCCGCCGGCGCGATGCCGGCCTCGGCCAGCTGCGCCTCGATGGCGTCGCGGTGCGCGCCGTTGCAGATCACCAGCGGTGCGCGGAAGCGCTCGGCCGCGGCGACGCGCAGCGCCGTGTCCTGGATCATGGTGCGCTCGCCGCACAGCGGCAGCAGCTGCTTCGGCCGGTCCTCGCGCGACAGCGGCCAGAGCCGTGACCCGGCGCCGCCGGACAGCAGCACGGGCATGATGGTCGGCGCGGAGGCGGAGCGCTTCGTCTCCAGCAGGGCGTCGGGCGAGATCGGCATGGGCACTCTTCCTCGGCAATGATGCGCAAGCGGCGGGACGAGCGCCTGGGCGCCGGTCCACGCCATTAACGCCGGGCGGGGGCGGTGCGCCTGCCGGAAAACGGGGGTGCGGCGCGCCCATTCGGGCGACCTCGGGCGCGGGAGGCGGCAGGCTCCCCGCCCGGCTAGGGGCTGGCATGGCAGCATGCCATCATCACTGACTTCCACCATGCCACCCACCGCTCGTTACGTAACAAGATCGGCGCGTCAGCGCAGCTCGTCCGCCAGGAAGACGCGGACGCCGCCGATCCTGCCGGTCTCGCGCAGAATACGGTGGCGGACCAGCTCCTCCACCATCTTGTCGGCGGCGACGAAGCTCACGCCCAGGCGCCGCTGCAGATGGCGGACGGTGACGGCGGGATACCCAGGCAGCAGGTCCAGGAGCTGCGGCAGGTGGCTGCCCCGCCGGCGCTGCCCCAGCCGGTCGCCCCAGGCGCGCCGCAGGCGCGCCAGCGCGTCCAGCCGGCCGAGCTCCCCCTCGACGGCGCCCGAGGCGAGCCGCGCAATCCAGCCCACCCAGCCGCCGCCGGACAGGCAGTGGCGATAGGCCAGCATGTCCCGCTCGATCGCCGGAGAGACGGGGAGCGCCGCCGGCACGCGGCAGCTGCGGGCCACCAGGAAGGGCAGGGCGCAGCGGGCGAACCGGCCGGCCGGCGAGGGCGCCGCCGCCTCCGCCATGTGCCGGCGGATGGCGAGGCTCATCAGATCCTCCTCCGTGCGCGGCGCCGGGGTGCCAGCGTCCGGCAGAAGGCCGGGATCGTGCAGCCGCGCCATCGCCGCCGCCGCTCCCAGCAGCCCCGGTTCCCGCAGCGCCTCGTCCACCGCCTGGGCGAGATCGGAGAAGAGGGCGGGGCGCGTGCCGCCGGCCCGGGGTGCCAGCGCGTCCCACAGCGCCGCGAACCAGGCGGAGGAGAGCGGCGGCGCCGTCACCTGCGCCGGGGGTCCACCGGCCGCTGGGACGGGCGCGGCGTCGGCCTCCTCGGCCAGCCAGGCCTCCAGATCCGCCACCGCCGCCTTCGCCGCCGACAGGGCCGACGCCCCCGCATCCGGCAGCATGCCACGCGGCACGGGCAGGGGCAGGGACGGCGGCTCGGCGGCCTTGGTCGTCCGGGCGTTCCGCGCCTTGGCCGGCCCGTCCTCGCCCACCGCCGCCGGGCGGCTGCCGAACCCCACCAGGGCCAGCGCCTCCGCCACGTCGACCGCATCGAGCACGGCGGCGCGCATGGGAGGAGGGGCGAAGGCCATGTCGAGGCTTCCCATCGCCAGCTCGTCCCAGGCGAGGGTCGCCCCGTCGATCCGGACGGAAGCGAGCGCCTCGCGTCGAGCCCGCTCGGCCGCATGCCAGACGGCGGAGCCGGGCGCGCGCGCCAGCGCCTCGGCGAACCGGCCGAGCGCCCGTTCGGCCGCGAAAAGCTCGGCCAGGACCGAGCGGGAGAGGGGAGGGGACTCCGACGCCACGGATTTGACCTGCGGCTTCAATCACTTGCCCGGCCATTAAACCTTATCGGCCGGAAAGATCAACAAGTCGGAGCCCGCACTAGACGGATGGCCGAAGCGGCGGCCTCCTTACCCGGCCGGAGCCGTGCCGGGGCGGAGATAGGCGAACATGTGCGGCACCAGATCGGCCTTGCCGAGAGCCACCCCGTTGGCGCGGAGGATGGAATAGGCGACGACCAGGTGGAAGTAGAACTGCGGCAGGAGCCAGTCGCGGACATAAGTGTGGCCGGTCATGTCGAAGACCATGCCGTTGGGCAGGTCCAGGGCGACCGGCATGTCTCCGGCGCCACCTGCCGCGCCCGGCGCCGCGAGGGCCGCAATGGTTTCGGCGATGCGCGCCTTCGCCTCGGCCAGGGTCATCGGAACGGCCTCGGCGCCCGCATTGCGCTGCCGCAGCGCCTCCTCCGGCACCGCCTCGCCCCGCAGCCGGTGCACGCCTTCCCGCGCCTGGAAACAGGCGAACGCGACCTGGGACGACAGGGGGAACATGTCAGGGGCGAGCCGCAGCGCCATGACTCCGTTCCCATCCTCCCCACGCGACGCGGCATGGGCATCCGCCTTGTCCAGCCAGCCGGAGAGGGCCCGCAGCATCTGGGTGAAGGTCGGCAGGAGCAGCTCGTCGATCATGGTCGCCTTCCGGGCAGGGGTTCGGGAATTGTGCGGTCGGTCAGGCAACATGATGGATCGGCGGCCGCGTCAGCCGCAACAGGCGTCGTGCCCCGGCCGCTCCGCCCGGCCCCATCGGGAACGGAATTCAGGTGCGCGGCGGCGCGGCGGCGGCTAACGAGTGTCCTGGCAGGCGCGAAGGCGTGCCGGAACGGGGACGGGATGGCCGGGGACGGGGAGAGGAACGGGAGCGGGAGAGGGGCGCGGCTGCGGCGCTGGCTGCTGCGCGGGCTGGGCTATGCCTGCCTGGGGCTGGGGGCGGCCGGGGCGTTCCTGCCGCTGCTGCCGACGACGCCGTTCCTGCTGGTGGCCGTCTGGGCCTTCGCCAGCACCGACCCGGCGCTGGTCGCGCGCATCGAGAGGTCGCCGCTGTTCGGCCCGCCGCTCGCCACCTGGCGGCGGGAGCGCGCCATCCCGATCGGGGCCAAGCGGGCGGCGCTGGGCAGCATGGCTGCGGCGGCGCTGCTGATCCTCTTCCTGGACACGCCCTGGCTGGTGAAGGCCCTGGTGCTGGGCATCCTCGCCACGGTCGCGATCTTCATCGCCACCCGGCCCCGCCCGGCGGGCACCGGCCAGAAAGCGCAGCGCGACCGCTCCGATGGGTAGATTTGGCTCCTGGTGCGGAGCCGGGGAGGGCACCCGTAGGTCGCATGGAGGCGGGGCCGCAATGCGACACGCCAAGGCCAGGCAACGTCGCATTGCGCTCCGCTCCATGCGACCTACGTCCACCCACGGCGCCTAGCCCTTGCCGCCGCAGGAACCGCCGCAGCAGCCGCCCTCGCGCTTGGCGGATTTCCAGGCGGCCAGTTGGGCATAGTCCACGGCCGTCACGCCCTCGGTCGGGTAGAGGCCGCGCACCAGCTCCAGCACGGCGTCGGGGGGCAAATCGTCGGGGCAGTTCTCCACGGCGCAGACGACGGTGCCGTCCGGCCCCTCGCCCGGGGAGGCGCCGGGGGCGGCGATGATGGCGGGGGCGTCCAGGCTGAACAGGATCAGTTCGGTCTTCATGGGATCGGTCTCGTCTGGGGAAAAGGGAAGGGGAGGCGCGGCAGGGCGCCTCCCCGAGTGCGGGTCCGGGATGTCACTCGGCCGGGGCGGCGACCGCCTCCGGGGCCGGCTTGCGCCACGCGCCGCGCACCAGCCGGGCCGCGAAGGCGGCCAAGACCAGGGCGCCGGCGCCGAAGACGATGTCCCCGGGCACCCGAATCCACACCAGCGTCTCCATGACGGGCGAGTGGATCACCTCGGCCGAGCGGGCGTACCAGAGGCCCACCGTGACGCTGTACCAGGCCTGGACGATGCCGGCCGGCAGCAGCGACAGGAAGGTCATGCCGGCCAGCCCGGCATTCAGCATCCAGAAGGTCAAGGCGAGGTGGCGGTCGCTCCAGGCGGCGCGGGAGGTGAGGCCGCGCAGGCAGAAGAGCATCAGGCCGATGCCCAGCATGCCGTACACGCCGAACAGGGCGGCATGGCCGTGGTTGGCGGTCAGGTTCAGCCCCTGCACGTAGTAGAGCGAGATGGGCGGGTTGATGAGGAAGCCGAAGACGCCGGCGCCCACCAGGTTCCAGAAGGACACGGCGACGAAGAACAGGATCGGCCAGCGATAGGTGGCGACCCAGGGTGCCGCCTTGGAATGCCGGTAGGTCTCGTAGGCCTCGCCGCCGACCAGGGCGAGCGGCACGATCTCCAGGGCCGAGAACACCGCGCCGACGGCGATGACCGACACCGGCGTGCCCGAGAAGTAGATGTGGTGCAGCGTGCCCAGCACGCCGCCGAACAGGAAGACGATGGTGGCGCTCAGCACCGCGACGTTGGCGCTGGCGGCGCGCACCAGGCCCAACCGCACGAAGATCATGGAGATGACGGCGGTGGCGAAGACCTCGAAGAAGCCCTCCACCCACAGGTGGACCACCCACCAGCGCCAGTACTCGACCATGCTCAGGTGGGTGTGCTTGCCCCACATGAATCCGGCCGCGTAGAACAGGCCGATGGCGACCGTGGACAGGAACAGGATCCACAGCACCGGCCGGCTTTCCGACGGAGTCTTCAGCGCCGGCCAGAGGGCGCGGCCGACCAGCAGCAGCCACAGCATCAACCCGACGAAGAGCAGGATCTGCCAGAAGCGGCCCAGGTCGACGAACTCGTAGCCCTGGTGGCCGAAATAGAAGTTCAGGTCCAGGCCCAGCTTCTGCTGCACGCCCAGCCACTCGCCGGCCAGCGAGCCGACGACGACCAGCACCAGCGCGCCCCAGAGCGCATTGACGCCCAGCTTCTGGAAGCGCGGCTCATGGCCCGAGATGGCCGGGGCGATGTAGAGGCCGGTCGCCAGCCAGGCGGTGGCGATCCAGAAGACGGCCAGCTGCGTGTGCCAGGTGCGGGTGACGGCGTAGGGCAGGATCTGCGACAGCGGGATGCCGTAGAAATCGTGCCCCTCCACCGCGTAGTGGGCGGTGATGGTGCCCAGCGCCACCTGCGCCAGGAACAGGCCGATGACGGTCCAGAAATACTTGGCCGTGGCCTTCATCGACGGCGTCGGCTTGAGCGCCAGGAACGGGTCGGCCTTGGGCGGTGTCGGCGCCGATTCGTGGTGGCCGCGGCTGTGGTGCCAGACCAGCGCGCCGATGCCGGCGATCAGCAGCACGACGCTGGCGATCGACCACATCACGTTGGCGCCGGTGGGGACGTTGTCGATCAGCGGCTCGTGCGGCCAGTTGGCGGTGTAGGTGACGGTCTCGCCCGGGCGCTCGGTGCTGGCGGCCCAGGCGGTCCAGAAGAAGAAGGCCGTCATCGCCTTGCGGTGCGCCGCGTCCGGCACGGCGCCGTCGGCGATGGCGTACTGCTCCCGCAGCGCGCGGTGGCTGGCGAGATCCCCGAACAGCGCCTCGTAATGGGCGGCCACCTGCCGGGCGGCCTCCGCCCGGTCGGCCGTGACCGTCACGGTGTTGGTGGCGGGGTCGTGGCGGTTGGTGCGGATGGTGGCGACCAGCCGCTGCCGCAGCGCCGCCTGGTCCTCGCGGTCCAGGTCGTCATAGAGGGCGCCGTGCTCGCGCCGGGCCCAGATGTCCAGCAGCGCCACCGCCTCGCGGTGCAGCCAGTCGGCCGACCAGTCGGGGGCGACGTAGCCGCCATGGCCCCAGATGGAGCCCAGCTGCTGGCCGCCGGTGGTCTGCCAGACGGCGCGGCCGGTCTGGATGTCGTCATGGGTGTAGAGGATCGCGCCGTCCTCCGAGACGAAGGCGGCGGGAATGGGCGGCGCCTTGCGGTGGATTTCCGAGCCGATGAGGCCGAGCGCCGTGAAGGACCCGATCATCAGCAGGCCCAGCAGCAGCCATAGCTTGCTTGTTCGTGACATGGGATGAACTCCGGTGAGGGGCCGCGGATGGGCGGCGTCGGCCGGAGGGTGTCACGGGGAGGGTGGGCGCTCTTTGCGCAAGGGCAAACAGTCGGCCGGCAAATCGACGGCTGTTTGATCTGCGTCAAGGGCGCCGATCGTTGTTTGCGCGAATGTTTCGGCGGCCGCATCCTTGAGCGGCTGACATCCCTTATCCCGGAGACGCCGGTGGCCCATACCTCGCTGAAGCCCGACCCCTCCATCGTCAGGGGGATGGAGCTGTTCGCCGGGCTGGACGCCGCGGGGCTGGAGGACGTCATCGCCATGGCGCACACCCGGCGCGTGGCGAAGGGCGAGCAGATCTTCGCCCAGGGCCAGACCTGCGACACCTGCCACGCGCTGATCGACGGGCGGGTGAAGATCCAGCAGACCGGCGCGGATGGCGGGCAGGCGGTGCTGCGCTTCATCGGCCCCGGCGACATGTTCGGCACGCTGGCCATGTTCATGCAGGGGGGCTACCCGGCCGACGCCGTGGCCGTGCTGGACTGCGTCGAGATCACCTGGTCGGTGGAGACCATGAACCGGCTGATGCGCCGGCATCCCGACATCGCCATGAACGCCCTGCGGCTGCTGGGCGAGCGGCTGCAGGAGATGCAGGTGCGGGTGCGCGAGCTCTCCACCGCCCGGGTTGAGCGGCGGGTCGCCGCCGCGCTGCTGCGCCTGACCCGCCAGGCCGGCCGGCGGGTCGAGGGCGGGGTGGAGATCGACTTCCCCCTGTCGCGCCAGGACCTCGCGGAGATGACCGGAACCACGCTCCACACCGTCAGCCGGATCATGAGCGCCTGGGAGGAGCAGGGGCTGGTGGAGAGCGGCCGGCAGAAGGTGATCATCCGCAAGCCGCACCAGCTGGTCGCGCTCGCCGAGGATCTGCCGCCCGCCCCCGCCGGATCGCCGGAGAAGCCGGCGGGCTGATCGAATCCAGCTTGCGCGGGCGCAAAGAAGGGGTCCTCCCGCCGCGCCATGATCCGCCCCGGCAATGGAGGCCCGATCATGCCCGCTGAACCACACCCACCGCTCCGGCCGCTGCCCGGCCCGGACGACATCGTCGCCGACCTTCTGGAAGCCGCGCCGCCGCTGGGCGCCGTTTTCCACGCCCGCGCCATGGCCTGCCCCGGCTGCGTCATGGCGCCGTTCGAGACGGTGGCCGAGGCCGCCGGCGCCTACGACCTCGACCCGGACGAGCTGGTCGCGGCCCTGCGCGCCGGGGTCCGCGGCGACCTGCCCGGCGGCCCGTTCCCCGATCCGCACCCGCACGCCTGAGGAGACCGCCATGGCCTTCATCCCCCTGGAGGAGGCGGCCGCGCGCCGCACCCCGCCCGCCGGCCGTTTCGCGCTGTTCGCCTACGGCTTCCGGCCCTTCTTCCTGCTGTGCGGCCTCTACGGCGCCGCCGCCCTGTCGCTCTGGCTCTTCGTGCTGCTGCGGGGAGCGCCCTTCGAGGGGCCGTGGGGGCCGGTGCGCTGGCACATGCACGAGATGCTGTTCGGCTTCGCCGGCGCCGCCATCGGCGGCTTCCTGCTGACGGCCGTGCCCAGCTGGACCGGCGGCCGGGGCCATTCCGGCCGGCCGCTGATGCTGCTGACGGCGCTGTGGCTGGCCGGACGGCTGGCGGTGAACCCGCTGGCGCCGCTGCCGCCCCTGGCCGCCGCCGCGCTCGACCTCGCCTTCTTCCCGGCGCTGGCCGCGACGGTCCTTCCCTCGCTGCTGCGCTCGGGCAACCGGCGCAACTACCCGTTCCTCGGCATGCTGGCGCTGCTGACCGGCGGTAATATGCTCTGCCATCTGGAGACCGCCTTCCCCGGCACCTGGGAGCACGGCGTCGCGCTCACCGTCGACACGATCCTGCTGATGGTGGTGATGGTCGGCGGCCGCATCGTGCCCGCCTTCACCGGCAACGCCCTGCGCCGCGTCGGCGTCATGGCGGAGCTGGCGCCCCGGCCGTGGCTGGAGCGTGCGGCGCTGGGTTCGGTGCTGCTGATGCTGGTGGCGGACCAGGCGGCGCCCGAGAGCGCGCTGGCCGGTGCGGCATCGCTGCTGGCGGCCGGGGTCACCCTGGCGCGGCTGGCGGGCTGGCAGGGCTGGCGCACGCTGGGCCAGCCGATCCTGGCCGTTCTGCATCTGGGCTATGCCTGGATTCCCGTCGGGCTGGCGTTGAAGGCGGCATGGCTGCTCGCCAGCATGCCGATCGCGGCAGCATGGCAGCATGCCATCACGCTGGGCGCCTTCGGCACCATGATCCTGGCGGTGATGAGCCGGGCGGCGTTGGGCCATACCGGCCGCGACATCGTCGCCTCTCCCCTGACCGTGGCCGCCTATGCGCTGCTGACGGTCGCGGTCGTGGCGCGGGTGTTCGGCACGGCGGTGGCCTATCATCCGGCGCTGGTGGTGGCCGGCTTCGGCTGGATCGCCGCCTTCGCCCTGTTCACCGTCACCTACGCCCCGATCCTGGCGCGCCCCCGCGCCGACGGCCGCCCGGGCTGAGGAGCCTCGCCATGACCGCCCTGATCCTCGCCACCCTTCTGGTCGTGCTCAGCCATCTCCTGCCGATGGCGCCCGGTGCGCGCGACCGGCTGGTGGCTTGGATGGGGCGGGGGCCCTACATGGCCGTCCATTCGACACTGTCGCTGCTGTCGCTGGGGCTGCTGGTCTGGGCCTGGACGGCGGCCGATCCCGCGCCGTCGCCGCTGGAGCCCGGCCTGGGCGTGAAGCGGGCGGCGGTGCTGGCGATGCCCCTGGCCTTCGCCCTCATTGCCGGGCGGCTGCTGGCGCGCAAGCCGGAGCGGCCCGTGGGGGTCTTCACCCTGACCGCCACGCCCGGCAGCCTGGGCACGCTGCTGTGGGCGGGGCTGCACCTGGCCGCCGCCTCGGATGCGCGGGCGACCATCGTCTTCGCCGGCTTCGGCTTGGTCGCCCTGGCCTCGCTGGTGAAGAACGCGCTGACCGCCCCGGCCGCGTTGCGCCAGGTCGGCTGGGTGCCGCTGGCCGGCATGATCCGGGGGCGGGTGCGGCCGGACTGGCGCGGGCTGGCCGTGGCGCTGGCGGCGGGGCTGGTCCTGTGGGCGGCGCTGCTGCATGCGCACCCGCACCTGATCGGGCCCGACCCCGCCGCCTATCTGGGCTGAGGCTCAGCCCTCCGACGGGCCGCCCGGCTTGCCGCCGCCGCGCTCGCCCGTCACGTCGCGCACCCAGGTCAGCGCCGCCACCGCATGCGGCCAACCCAGCGTCGGCACCGCCAGCAGGGCGATGTGGTTCAGCTCCTCGGCCGTGACGCCTTCCGCCAGCGCCCGGCGCACATGGCTGTGGGTGCCGCCGACCGTGCCGGCGCCCATCGCCAGCGCCACCTTGACCAGCCGCTTGGTGCGGTCGTCCAGCGGGCCGGCGGCGGAGACGGCGGCGCCCAGCGTGGCGAAGGCGTCCCACACCTCGGGATGCTCGTCGGCGACGGTGCCGGCGGCGCTCGGCAGTTCTTCCCTGGGGGCCATGATCCTCTCCTCGGCAGTCGGTCCCCACGTCCAACAGGGGCGGGGTGGGGATGGTTGCCCCATCATGCCCGGTTCGCCGCCGCCGGGCGCCTCCGCCGGAAGGTGTAAAGCAGAGGTTAATTAGAACGGGGAAAACTCTGTTTGGCGACAAGACCATTCTTGATCTGGGTCAAATCGCGGCACTGTCGAAACGGCTAATGTCTCCTCGGATACAGCGATAGACCGACGAGACGCCGCGATGAACCGCCCCGCCATCATCTTGACCAAGCGCCAGGAAACGCTGCTCTTCGCGTTTCTCGCCTTCATCCTCGTACCGGCGATTTCGATCGGCGTGGTCGCGGGCTACGGCTTCTGCATCTGGATGTACCAGATCCTGGCCGGCCCGCCGGTGGCCTGAGGCGGGAGAGCCGATAAATGACCGCCGCCGCCACCGACCTGTCGCGGCGCGCCTTCTTCCGGGGAGGCGCCCGCCGCCCCGCCCCGGTCCGCCCGCCCTGGGCCATGGCCGGCCTGCTGACCGAGCTGTGCACCCGCTGCGGCCGCTGCGAGGCCGCCTGCCCCGAGGGGATCATCGCGGCCGGCGACGGCGGCTTTCCCGAAGTGGAATTCGGCCGGGGCGAGTGCAGCTTCTGCGGCGCCTGCGCCGAGGCCTGCCCGGCCGGCCTCTTCGCCCCGCGCGACCTCGCGCCCTGGCACCTGCAGGTGACGGTGGCCGAGGGCTGCATCGCCCGCAGCGTCGTCTGCCGCTCCTGTGCCGATGCCTGCCCGGAGCGGGCGCTCAGCTTCCCGCGCGTGGTCGGCGGCGGCGCCCCCACCGTTAATGCCGACGCCTGCACCGGCTGCGGCGCCTGCGTCTCGGCCTGCCCCGTGCGGGCCGTCTCCATCACCCCGACCCGGCGCCAGGAGGCCGCGGCATGACCGACTCCTTTCACATCGCCAGCCTGATCGTGCAGGCCCGGCCCGAGCGGCTCGCCGCCGTGGCCGCCGCCATCGAGGCCCTGCCCGGCGACGTCGCCGGCAGCGATCCCGCCGGCAAGCTCGTGGTCGTCCTCGAGGCGCCGACCGAGCGCGCCGTCGTCGACCGCATCGACGCCATCCAGAAGCTCGAGGGCGTGCTGAACGCCCTCCTCGTCTACCAGCATGCCGAGCCCGCACGGTCGCTCCAGGAGGTCATCCAATGAACATCACCCGTCGCGACTATGTGAAGGCGAACGCCGCCGCCGCCGCGGCCGCCGCGGCCGGCATCCCGCTGACCGCCAAGGCTACCCAGCTGCCCACCGGCGAGGCGGCGAAGATGCAGTGGTCCAAGGCCGCCTGCCGCTTCTGCGGCACCGGCTGCGGCGTCATGGTCGGCGTCAAGGACGGCCGCGTCGTCGCCACCCACGGCGACCAGAAGGCCGAGGTCAATCGCGGCCTGAACTGCGTCAAGGGCTACTTCCTGTCGAAGATCCTCTACGGCCAGGACCGGCTGACCCAGCCGCTGCTGCGCATGAAGGACGGCAAGTACCACAAGGAGGGCGAGTTCACGCCCATCAGCTGGGACCAGGCCTTCGACATCATGGCCGAGAAGTGGAAGGCCGCGCTGAAGGAGAAGGGCCCCACCGGCATCGGCATGTTCGGCTCGGGCCAGTGGACCATCTGGGAGGGCTATGCCGCCGCCAAGCTCTACAAGGCCGGCTTCCGCTCCAACAACATCGACCCGAACGCCCGCCACTGCATGGCCTCCGCCGTCGCCGGCTTCATGCGCACCTTCGGCATCGACGAGCCGATGGGCTGCTACGACGACATCGAGCAGACCGACGCCTTCGTGCTGTGGGGCAGCAACATGGCGGAGATGCACCCGATCCTGTGGACGCGCATCACCGACCGCCGCCTGTCCGCGCCGAATACCAAGGTCGCCGTGCTCAGCACCTACGAGCACCGCAGCTTCGATCTGGCCGACATCCCCATGGTGTTCGCGCCGCAGACCGACCTGGCGATCCTGAACTACATCGCCAACCACATCATCCAGACCGGCCGCGTGAACAAGGAATTCGTGGGCAAGCACACGACCTTCGTGAAGGGCCGCGACGACATCGGCTACGGCCTGCGGCCCGAGCACGAGCTGGAGAAGAAGGCCAAGAACGCGGCCGACGCCAACAAGTCGGACCCGATCAGCTTCGACGAGTTCGCCAAGTTCGTCTCCACCTACACGCTGGACTACGTGCACAAGCTGTCGGGCGTGCCGAAGAACCGGCTGGAGGCGCTGGCGGAGCTGTACGCCGATCCCAAGGTGAAGGTCGTGTCCTTCTGGACTATGGGCTTCAACCAGCACACCCGCGGCGTCTGGGCGAACAACCTCGTCTACAACATCCACCTGCTGACCGGTAAGATCAGCCAGCCCGGCAACAGCCCCTTCTCGCTGACCGGCCAGCCCAGCGCTTGCGGCACCGCGCGCGAGGTCGGCACCTTCTCGCACCGGCTGCCGGCCGACATGGTCGTCACCAACCCCGAGCACCGCGCCCATACCGAGGAGCTGTGGCAGCTGCCCGCCGGCACCATCCCGGAAAAGCCGGGCGCCTGGGCCGTGCTGCAGGACCGCCAGCTCAAGGACGGGAAGATCAACGCCTACTGGATCATGGTGAACAACAACCTGCAGGCGGCGCCCAACACCGCGCAGGAGACCTATCCCGGCTACCGCAACCCGGCCAACTTCATCGTCTGCTCCGACGCCTACCCGACCGTCACGGCGCAGGCCTCCGACCTGATCCTGCCCACGGCCATGTGGGTGGAGAAGGAGGGCGCCTACGGCAACGCCGAGCGCCGCACCCAGATGTGGCACCAGCTGGTGGACGCGCCGGGCGAGGCCAAGTCGGACCTCTGGCAGCTCATGGAGTTCTCCAAGCGCTTCCGGATCGAGGAGGTCTGGCCCGAGGATCTCATCGCCAAGAAGCCCGAGGTGCGCGGCAAGACGATGTACGACGTGCTGTTCGCCAACGGCACCGTCAACCGCTATCCCGTCTCCGACTGCGACCCGGCCTACGCCAACGACGAGTCGAAGCATTTCGGCTTCTACGTCCACAAGGGCCTGTTCGAGGAATACGCCGCCTTCGGCCGCGGCCACGGCCACGATTTGGCGCCCTTCGACACCTACCACCAGGTGCGCGGCCTGCGCTGGCCGGTGGTGGAAGGCAAGGAGACGCAGTGGCGCTTCCGCGAGGGCTACGACCCCTACGTGCCCAAGGGCGAAGGCGTCCGCTTCTACGGCCACAAGGACGGCAAGGCCCGCATCTTCGCGCTGCCCTACGAGCCCGCGCCGGAGAGCCCGGACAAGGATTTCCCCTTCTGGCTCAGTACCGGCCGCGTGCTGGAGCACTGGCACTCCGGCTCCATGACCATGCGGGTGCCGGAGCTGTACCGGGCCGTGCCCCAGGCCCTCTGCTACATGCACCCGGACGACGCCAAGCGGATCGGCGTGCGCCGCGGCTCGGAGGTGCTGGTGCAGTCGCGGCGCGGCGAGGTCCGCGTGCGGGTGGAGACCCGCGGCCGCAACCGCCCGCCCGAGGGGCTGGTCTTCGTCCCCTGGTTCGACGCCGAGGTGCTGATCAACAAGGTGACGCTGGACGCCACCGACCCGATCAGCAAGCAGGCCGACTTCAAGAAATGCGCCGTGCGCATCGTTCCGGTCGTGGCGTGAGGAGAATAGCCATGCGACGCCTGCTCATCACCGCCCTCGCGGCGCTCCTGCCCGCCGCCGCCGCGCTCGCCGCGGCCGAGGGCCCCGGCCTGCGCGGCACGTCCTTCCCCACCGTCAACGAGGCGCCCGCGATCGCCAAGGAGACGGCCGACGACGTCAAGCGCGAGCGCAACTACCCGGACCAGCCGCCGGTCATCCCGCACAACATCCGGGACTACCAGCTGGACCTGAACGTCAACAAGTGCCTGACCTGCCACAGCCGCGAGGCCACGGGCGAGACCCAGGCGCCGATGGTGTCCGCCACCCACTTCCAGGACCGGGACGGGCAGACGCTGGGGGCCGTGTCGCCGCGGCGCTACTTCTGCACCCAGTGCCACGTGCCGCAGACCGACGCGCGGCCGCCGGTCGACAACATGTTCCGCGACGTGGACAGCGTCATGCGCCAGGGCGCGCCGGCCGAGCCGCAGGGCGGCCACGCGGCGGCCCCGGCCAAGGCGCCGGCGAAGGGAGGCGGGCGATGATCGCGAAGATTCTCGGCTGGGCCAAGGGGGCGTGGGCCCTCGTCACCCGGCCGGCCACCCATCTGGGCCTGGGTTTCCTGACGCTGGGCGGCTTCGTCGCCGGCGTGATCTGGTGGGGCGGCTTCAACACGGCGCTGGAGGTCACCAACACCGAGGCCTTCTGCATCGGCTGCCACGAGATGCGGGAGAACGTCTACGCCGAGCTGAAGACCACCATCCACTTCACCAACCGCTCCGGCGTGCGGGCCACCTGCCCGGACTGCCACGTGCCGCACAACTGGTCCGACAAGATCGCCCGCAAGATGCAGGCCTCCAAGGAGGTTTGGGGCAAGATCTTCGGCACCATCGACACGCGCGAGAAGTTCCTGGAGAAGCGGCTGGAGCTGGCCCAGCACGAGTGGGCGCGCCTCAAGGCCAACAACTCGCTGGAATGCCGCAACTGCCACAGCGCGGAGTCCATGGACATCACCCGCCAGGGCGCCCGGGCCGCCAACATGCACGAGACCTATCTGTTCACCGGCCAGGCCACCTGCATCGACTGCCACAAGGGCATCGCCCACCGCCTGCCCGACATGAAGGGCGTCCCGGTCGGTCCCCAGCCGGGCGTGGCCCAGGCCCCGCACGGCACCTCGCCCCACGGCGGCTAGGAATGCGCATAGGAGAAGGGCCGGCGTCGCGAGGCGCCGGCCCTTTTGCTTTGTTCCGTAACGAAGTCAACCCGATCACCGCCGGTCTGCGTCTCACCCGTTGCTATAGCCAATATATTGTACTCTAAGTGCAGATTGTCAGCCCTCGGCCGCACTGCGGCACTAATACAAACCGATCCGTTGGCGCGGCCCTCCCTATATAATCGCCGCTTCAAATATTTGGATACGCCGGCACCAAGTAAGGGCACTGCGCGCCCAGCCACACTTGTTTGCTCCGATAACTTTTCTAATTTGCCCAGAAACAATCATCAGCATCGGGGCAGAAGCGTTAGAAGTACATTAATATAGCGAACTCTAAGTTCATGCCGCAGCGGCAGGAGGGAAATCATCATCAGATTAGGTCGACCATTACAGAAACCGAGGGCGGCAATTTGGGCAAAATTGCCGCCGATCTTTTGGCGGGTCGCCTAGTGCGTGTACCGGACGTGACCCTATCCACTCGGCTCGCTTGCACTGCTGCGGCCAATGGGCTGCGCCCGGCGGAGCTGTATCGCATCATCCGACTTGGCGAGAACCGCCATATACGCAGCTTGGACATATGGCCGGGGCAAGAAGAACGGTGCGCGCGGGCGGCGAACAAAGAGCCTTGACTCGGCACTCTAATCTCATGTTTTCTGGTCGTGATAGCTCGTCATGGTCGCCTTGGTAGGCGCGCCAATCATGTGGCGGCTGTCGGCAACAAGGAGAGCATAAATGACTTCCTCAGCGAAGGCTAAGGATTACCCGTTCCATTATGTCACCTGCCGCAACATTAGTGCGCCAGAAGACGAGGAACTTGGTCGCAAGATCTACTCCGGACATGCTCCGACTTCATCTGTCCTCGACCTCGAGGATAATGAGAACGTGCGCGAGTACCTCGTCGACGCCAAGGGCAAGCAGAAGCGCTCGCCAACCTTGGTGCACCAAGCCATCCGCAAGACCTTGCGAGACACGCCCGACCAGTTCAGCGTACTCAACAGCGGCATGGTGATCGTCGCCCGCGGCGCTGTAGTGGATGATAAGACGAAAGTCATTCACCTCAAGCGCCCCAGCATCATAAACGGTTCGCAAACTCAGGGCGAGCTGAGGCGCTATTTCGACACCTTCAATGGTCAACCCGAAATGGTTCCGAGCATCAAGTTCGAGATCATCGTTACCGATGATGACGGCTTGATCGCTGAAATCTCGATTGCTCGGAACTTCCAGAACGATGTCCGCGCGATCTCCATCGCTGGGCGGCGTGGCCAGTTGGATGATCTGGAAAAGGCCATCCAGAAGCAGTTTCCCAATCTGAAGCTGCGCAAGTCAGAAACCGACCTAACGGCGGATGGCGAGTATCTCGATACGGAGAAACTGATCCAGGTAATCTTCGCGCTCCTGCCAGAGTCGATGATGAAGAAGCTCGATCAGGCTGACCCGACCAACAAGGTCTTCACCTACAGTCAGAAGACCCGCTGTTTGAAGTTGTTCCAGCGACTGGTAGAAGACGGGCCGCATGATGTTTATCAGTGCTGCCTCGATCTGGCGCCCATTGCATGGTCTATGTACGGAGACTGGAAGGAGCATCAGGGGTTCAGGGGCACTCGCATCCGCTCCATCGAACGTGAGGACGGCGCCGTCGTTGAGGTCCCTGATGGCGTAATTTTCCCGATTATCGCAGCCCACTCCGCATTCGTCGCCCTGAACAAGGACAAGCTCTGGACAGTCAACAAGCCGCCGAAGCTGGCTGACGCTGAGTTGATCGCTGCCGCCAAGCAAGCCTATATGGACATTGCGGGCCATAATCCGCAGTCCATGGGTAAGAGCAAGGCCTGCTACACTACGCTGCTGACCATCACCAACATCTATGCCAAGCTGTCGGCGTAAACGGCTCTGGGGCGCGGGTAATCCGCGCCCCATCTTTCCTCCGATGTCATAGAAGTTCATTGGCGAAAGCGGCCACTTCGGTCAGAACTACCTCACGCCGCTGCGGCAAGCTCCGACAGGGCGGTCGGGTCGCGGATTTCGATCGTATGCGTGTCGACCAGGCGGATGGAGCCGGCGGTCTTCAGCTTGCTCACGCAGCGGCTGACCGTCTCGATGGTCAGGCCGAGATGGTCGCCGATCTCGGCGCGCGACATCGGCACCTGCACGCGGGTGCCGCCGACGCCGCGCCGGGCCGCCTTGGCCTGCAGCTGCAGCAGGAAGCTCGCCACCTTCTCGATGGCGGACTTGCGGCCCAGCAGCAGCATCTGCTCCTGCGCCGCCGCCAGCTCGCCGGCGGTCATCGCCAGCAGCCGGCGCCGCACGGCCGGGAAATCGTCGGTCAGCACGACCAGCCGGTCGCGGTTGAAGCGGCAGACGCTGGTGCGGGTCAGCGCCACCGCCTCGTAGACATATGTGCCGCACTCCATGCCCGGCAGGCCCAGCAGCTCGCCGCCCGACAGGAAGCCGGAGATCTGGGCGCGGCCGTCGGCCATGACCCTGGTCACCTTCAGCGTGCCGGCGACGACGGCGAAGACATGGCGGGCCGCGTCGCCCTGGCGCACCAGCACGTCGCCCGGTTCCAGCGTCACGCGCTCGGACAGGCCGCCCAGCCGGCAGGCCAGCTCGCTCCCGGTGTCCGCCGCCGCGCATAGGCCGGACCGGCGCGCCGGGCAGGCGGCGCAACGCGCCTCCGCCTCCGGACCCCGCATCCCGGCATTGATCGACACCACCTCGCCCATAACCTTGTTCCCGCCCTCGTCCCTATCACAGGGTGACAGGATAAGGTTCGGCCGGTTAACCGATCCTGAAGACCTGGAGGTGCGGTGGTGGTAGGGTCCACCCCTTCCGGTTGCGCCGCACCATCGAGGGTAAAGGCCCCACCCCATGCCCAGGAGGAGGCGGCTTGCGGCGGACCGCTTCCCGTCCCACTTCCATGGAAGGCAGGGACGGGGAGAGCGGTATGGCTGCCGGGCGCCTCTCGGGCATCGCGGTCGCGCTGGTGGCGGCGCTGCTGGCCCTTGCCCGGCCGGCCAGTGCCGATGAGGCGCTGTGGGACCGGCTGCGCGAGGGCGGCCGGATCGTGCTGCTGCGCCACATGGCGACCACCTCCGGCGTCGGCGACCCGCCCGGCTTCCGTCTGGAGGACTGCGCGACCCAACGCAATCTCAGCCCGGCCGGACGGCTGCAGGCCGAGGCGCTCGGCCGCGCGTTCCGCGAGCGGGGCGTGGCCGTCACCCGGGTGCTGAGCAGCGAATGGTGCCGCTGCCTCGACACGGCCAATCTGCTGGGCCTCGGGACGGTGGAGCGGTTCGAGCCGCTGAACTCGATCTTCCAGGCATCGCCGGAGGGGCCCCGCCGGACGGCCGCCCTGCGCGCCTTCATCCGGGACTGGCGCGGGCCCGGCAACGCCCTCCTCGTCACCCACCAGGTCAATATCACCGCGCTGACCGGCGAGGTGCCCGCCATGGGCGCCGCGCTGGTCCTCAGCCCCGTACCCGCCCCTGGCCCGGAGGGCTTCACCCTGCTCGGCCGCCTGCCGCCACCTCCCATCCCCGACAGCAAGGAAACCACGCCATGACCCCCCGTCTCGCGCGCGCCATCGCGGCCGCCTTCATCCTCGGCCTGTTCGCCGGCACCTCCGGCGCCGCCCTGGCCCATCACGGCTGGAGCGGCTACGAGACCGGCAAGCTCGCCCGCCTGACCGGCACCGTGAAGGAGTTCAAGGTCGAGAACCCGCACGCCACCCTGATGCTGGAGGCGGAGGGCAAGGTCTGGACCGTGGTGCTGGCGCCGCCGTCGCGCATGCAGGCACGCGGCCTGCCGGCCGGGTCGCTGGCCGTCGGCTCCACCGTCACGATCGAGGGTGAGCGCTCCCGCAGCGAGGCGGGCGAGGTCCGGGCCGAGCGCGTGATCGTTGGCGACAAGGCCTTCGAGATGCGGGCCTGACGCTTGGCCGGGGAGCTGCTGGACGAGCTGCTGGCGGCGCTGCACGGCTCGGCGCCCGCGGCGGCCCTGCGTGCCTCGCCCTGGCTCTACCCGGCGGTGGAGACCGTCCATATCCTCGGGCTGGCGCTGCTGGTCGGCGCGGTGGCGGTGTTCGATCTGCGGGCGCTGGGCGCGGTCCCGGCGCTGTCCCGCGACACGCTGGGCCGTTTGGCCCTGCCGCTGGCCGCGGGCGGGCTGGCGGCGGCGTCGGTCAGTGGTGCGGCGCTGTTCGCGGCCGACGCGGTGGAACTGGCGGGCAACCCCGCCTTCCTGTGGAAGATGGGGCTCTTCGCCCTGGCGCTGGCGAACGTGGCGCTCTGGCACCGCTGGGCAGCAAAGCACCCGGGACGGGCCCGCCTCGGGGCGGCGGCGTCGCTGCTGCTCTGGGTCTCCGTGCTCGTTGCCGGCCGCCTGATCGCCTACATCTGAGCGGGTCGAGGCTTTCGCCCTTGCGGCTCGAGGAACGGTTTCCTTTTTCCGTCATCCCGGCGCAGGCCGGGACCCAGGGGTTGCAGCAATGCGCCACCGATGAAGCCGGCCCCGTAGGTCGCATGGAGCGGAGCGCAATGCGACATCACACAGGTGGAGGGCGTCGCATTACGGCTTTGCCTCCATGCGACCTACGAACCACACGAGTGCTACATTCATCACATCCCGCTGCAACCCCTGGGCCCCGGGCTTCGCCGGGGTGACGGGGAGGGGGGATCGCCGGTCCTCAGCCGCGGTCGATGAACTCCGGAGGCCGCCCGGGACAAAAGCGGGGTGGACAGGGCGCGGTCCAGCTTCTAACCAGAAGGCACGAGACAACGCCTGACCCCGAGGACCGCCCGCCATGACCCAGCTGAGCATCGACCCGTCGCCCCGCGCCCTGGTGGAGGGCGCGCCCGCCGCCTCCGCGATCGGCTGGGGCATGTGGCGCTACCGGGGCGAGGACGTCGCCGCCGCGCGCACGCTGGTGGAGACGGCGCTGGAGTCCGGCATCACCCTGTTCGACACGGCCGACGTCTACGGCCCCGACAATGGCGAACCCTTCGGCGCGTCGGAGGCCCTGCTGGGCCGCGTGCTGCACGAGGCGCCGGCCTTGCGCGACCGCTTCCTGCTGGCCAGCAAGGGCGGCATCATCCCGGGCGTGCCCTACCGCTCGCGCAACGGCGCCCTGGTCGAGGCGTGCGAAGCCTCGCTGAAGCGGCTGGGGGTCGAGACCATCGACCTCTACCAGATCCACCGCCCCGACCTGCTGGCCCACCCGGCCGACATCGCGGCGCAGGTCGACCGGCTGCGCGCGGCCGGCAAGATCCGCGCGATCGGCGTCTCCAACCACACGCCGGCGCAGGTGGCGGCGCTGCAGGCGCACCTGACGGTGCCCGTGGCCTCCATCCAGCCGGAATTCTCGGCCTTGTCGGCCGGCGCGCTGTTCGACGGCGTTCTGGACCAGGCGCTGCAGACGGGGGCCGCCGTGCTGGCCTGGTCGCCGCTGGCCGGCGGCCGCCTGACCGGCGCCGCGGCCGACCCGCGCGCGGTCGCGGTCGCCAAGGCGCTGGACGTGATCGCCGGTCATAACGGCGTGTCGCGCGCCGCCGCCGCCTATGCCTGGATCATGGCGCACCCGTCGCGCCCGATCCCGCTGGTGGGCTCTCAGACGCCAGCCCGCGTGCGCGAGGCGCAGGACGCGCTGAAGGTGCGGATGAGCGACGCGGAGTGGTACGCTGTGCTGGCCGCCTCGCTGGGCGCGCCGCTGCCCTGAGCCCGATCCGAACCGCCTGAGCCGACATCCGAGGAAGACCGCACCATGACCGCCGTCACTCCCGCCCCCGCCGAGGTGAGCTGGTTCTCCGCCCTCTGCGACGATGATTTCGAGTTCCTGGGCCAGCCCGACCCGCTGCTGCGGTCGAGCTTCGAGCATTGCCGCAACATCGCCCTGACGGCGGAGCGGCTGGGCTTCGACAACATCCTGCTGCCCTCGGGCTACCAGCTCGGCATCGACGGCGTCGCCTTCGCCGCCGGCATGGCGCCGCTGCTGCGCCGGATGCGCATGCTGCTGGCCGTGCGCTGCGGCGAGATGTGGCCGCCGCAGCTGGCGCGCCAGATCGCCACGCTGGACCAGATGCTGCAGGGCCGCCTGACCATCAACATCATCTCCAGCGACATGCCGGGCGAGACCATCGAGGCCGGCCCGCGCTACACCCGCACGCTGGAGGCGATGAAGATCGTCCGCGCGCTGCTGGACGGCCAGGGCGTCGACCACCAGGGCGAGTTCTACAAGGTGAAGGTGGAGCCGCCGCGCATCCGCACCGTCTCCGGCCGCTGCCCGCCCTTCTATTTCGGCGGCCTGAGCCACGAGGCGCGCGACACGGCGGCGGCCGGCGCCGACGTCTACCTGATGTGGCCCGACACGATGGACAAGGTGAAGGCCGTCGTCGACGACGTGAAGGGCCGCGCGGCGAAGCTGGGCCGCGACCTGAAGTGCGGCTACCGCGTCCATGTCGTGGTGCGCGAGACCGAGGAGGAGGCGCGCATCGCCGCCGACCGGCTGCTCTCCAAGCTGGACGCCGAGACCGGCACCGCCATCCGCCAGAAGTCGCTGGACGCCACCTCCTACGGCGTGCGCCGGCAGGCGGAGCTGCGCGAGGCGGCCAGCAACGACGGCTATGTCGAGGACAATCTCTGGACCGGCGTCGGCCGGGCGCGCTCGGGCTGCGGCGCGGCCATCGTCGGCGATCCGGACCAGGTGCTGAAGAAGCTGCAGGCCTACCAGGAAGTCGGCATGGAGGCCTTCATCCTCTCCGGCTATCCGCACGCCACGGAGTGCGACCTGTTCGGCCGCTACGTGCTGCCGAAGCTGAACCACGGGCCGCTGGCCTTCTGAGGCCCCGGACGATGGCGCCGGCGGGTCAGCTCGCCGGCGCCGCGTTCGGGAAGAACAGCTGCTGCCCGTCGATGCGGAATTCGGCGATGGCGGCCTGCCCCTCCTTCGACACCAGCCAGTCGGCGAAGGCCTTGGCCGGCGCCGCCTTCACATGCGGATGCTTCGCCGGGTTCACCGGGATGACGCCGTACTGGTTGAACAGCCTGGCGTCGCCCTCCACGGCCGGCGCTAGGCTCTGCTTGTTCTTGAAGCTGGCCCAGCTGGCGCGGTCGGTCAGCGTGTAGGCGTCCATGCCGGCGGCCGTGTTCAGCGTCTGGCCCATGCCGGACCCGGCCTCGCGGTACCAGCCGCCGGACGGGGTCACGCCGGCCTGGCTCCACAGCCGCCTCTCCGCCCGGTGGGTGCCGCTGTCGTCGCCGCGCGAGACGAAGGGCGCCTGGGCCGCCGCGATCGCCTTCAGCGCCGCCGCCGCGTCGCGCCCTCCCGCCACCCCGGCCGGATCGGCCCTGGGCCCGACGATCAGGAAGTCGTTGTACATGACGTCGCGCCGCTGGGTCCCGAAGCCCTCGGCGACGAACTTCTCCTCCGCCGGCTTGTCGTGGACCAGCACCAGATCGGCGTCGCCGCGCTTGGCCGTCTCCATCGCCTGGCCGGTGCCCTGCGCCACCACCCGCACCTCGATCCCGGTCTTCGCGGTGAATTTCGGCAGCAGGTGCCGGAACAGCCCCGACGCCTCGGTCGAGGTGGTCGAAGCGACCGTGATGAAGGGCTTCTCCTGCGCCGATACAGGCAGGGACATCAGGCCGGCGGCGAGCAGGGCCGCCAAGGCGCGGCGGGTCGGGCGGATCATGGCGTTTCCCCGGTGATTGTCCCGGGAGGGTGGGGCGGAAGCCGCCCGATGCACAACCACCCCACTCTGGCTAATCCGACCGCTCCCGCCGGAACCTACGACTTTCGGCTAGTACACGCCCCCGCCCACCGCCCTATTTCAGCTTCTCCCGATAAGGAGCGAGGACGCCATGGGCGAGGTCATCAGGTTGGACAGCCGGCGTCCGGCACCCGTGGCGCCGGTTCCGCAGGTGGAACTGACGATGCTGGCGCAGCTGCGCGGCAGCCTGACGGAGCTGGAGCGGAGCCTGGGCGTCGCCCGCGACCGGCTGGCCGCGATCCAGGCGCCGATCGACGAGGCCGTCGCCGACTGCCGGCAGGCGCTGGAGTTCTGCGCCGCCTGCCAGGAGGCCTGGGATCTCGACGACCTCGAGGCGATGGAGCGCCGCCGCGACGCGCTGCGCGCCCGGCTCGACACCGCCGCCTTCGCCGGGGCTACGGCCTAGCCGGCAACGTTCCGACGCTCTACGCTGTTGCCACATCCGATAGGCAACGAGGGAGCCGGGGCGTGAGCACGGGACTGATCGCACTGCTGGACGACGTGGTGGGCCTCGCCAAGGTCGCCGCCGCCTCGCTCGACGACGCCGCCAGCCAGGCCGCGCGCGCCGGCGTGAAGGCGGCGGGCGTGGTGGTGGACGATGCCGCCGTGACGCCGCGCTACGTCGTCGGCTTCACCTCCGACCGCGAGCTGCCCATCATCGGGCGCATCGCCTGGGGCTCGCTGAAGAACAAGCTGATCCTGCTGCTGCCGGTGGCGCTGCTGCTGAGCGCCTTCGCCCCCTGGGCGATCACGCCGCTGCTGATGCTGGGCGGGGCCTTCCTCTGCTACGAGGGGGCGGAGAAGGCCTACGAGGCCTTCTGGCCGCATGCCGAGCACCATGGCACCGGCGGCATCATGCCCGAGCAGGCGCCCGACCCGAAGGCGCTGGAGGAGGAGAAGATCGGCAGCGCCATCAAGACCGACCTGATCCTGTCCGCCGAGATCATGGCGATCACCCTGGCGACCGTCGCCGCCGACACCTCCTCGGTCTGGAACCAGGCGCTCATCCTGGGCGTGGTCGGGCTGGGCATCACCGTCATCGTCTACGGCGCCGTCGCGCTGATCGTGAAGGCCGACGATTTCGGCCTGTGGCTGTCGACCAGCGGCAACGGCCTGGCGCGCGGCGTCGGGCGCGGGCTGGTGAAGGGCATGCCGGTCTTCCTGAAGCTGCTGAGCATCGTCGGCACCGCCGCCATGCTCTGGGTCGGCGGCGGCATCGTCGTCCACGGGCTGGAGGAGTACGGGCTGGGCGCCATCGGCCACGGGCTGCACGATGTCGCCGCGGCGGCCGGGCACGCGGTGCCGGCGGTCCACGGCTTCGTCGAATGGCTGGTGACGGCCGCCGGCTCCGGTGTCGTCGGCCTGATCCTGGGCGCCGCGCTGATCCCGCTGGTGCACAAGGTGATCGTGCCGGCCTGGAGCGCGCTGCGCGGCCGCAAGCCGGCCACGGCGCACTGATCGGCCCCTACGACGCCCCGACCACCAGGGCGAAGCCGCCCAGCACGAGCGCGGCCGCCCGCCTGACCCGGCGGGCGCGCAGCTCCGACCCGTGTCCGGCCAGCGCCGCGCCGGCGCCGATCCAGGCCAGCGCGATGGGGCAGAGCACGGCGGCGAAGGCCGCGGCGGTCGCGGCGTAGGGCAGGGGGCCGGCGAAGGCGGCGGCCGGGAAGATCGTCGTCGCGAACAGGAAGCCCTTGGGGTTCAGCAGGGTCGCCGCGAACAGCCGGGCGGGGCCGACGACCCGCGTCCCGGCCAAGCCGGCGCCGCCCTGGTTCCATAGCTTGGCGGCGCAATGGACGAGGTAGAGGGCGCAGGCCAGGCGCAGCAGCTGCCCCAGCCAGGGCAGGGCGCCCATGGCCGGCACCAGCAGCGCGCCCCAGGCGGCGATGCCCAGCAGGTAGCCGGCCAGCTCCGCCGGCACCAGCGGCAGCGACCGGCGCCAGCCCATGGCCGCGCCGCCGGCCGCCAGCAGCGTGTTGGTCGGGCCGGGGGTCGCCAGGACCAGGGCGCAGGCGGCGGGGAAGAGGGTCGGGTCGATCATGCCGCCATGGTGGCGGCCGGCCGCGGCGGGCGCCTTGATCCAGGACAAATCTATTCGGCCGGGGAACCGAGCGGCAGCTCCTGCTGGATCGGTTGGCGCTTGCGGTCCAGCATGCGCATCACCGGCGTCACCGTCGTGCCGTGCAGCACGATGGAGACCAGGATGACGAAGCCGACCGCGGCCCACAGCGGCGCCGCCTCTATGGTCCAGGTCGCCTGGTTGAAGGCGAAGGCGACGTAGTAGATCGAACCGACGCCGCGGATGCCGAAGAAGCCGATCACCGCCGTCTCGGTCCAGGGCCGCCCGACGCCGATGAAGGCGATCCAGCCGCACAGGGGCCGCACCACGAAGATCAGCAGCAGCCCGACGATGGCCGCCTCCCAGGTTAGCGGCGCCAGCAGCCCCTCCGCCAGCGCGCCGCCGAACATCACCAGCATCACCATCATGAACAGCCGCTCGGTCTGCTCGGCGAAGTCGTGCAGCCGCTCATGGTGGGCATGGTTGCTCTCGTAGCGGCGGAAGGCGATGGCGGTGATGAAGACGGCCAGGAAGCCGTAGCCGTGCGCCATTTCCGTCAGCCCGTAGGACAGGAAGGTCATGGCGAGCGCCAGGAACCCGTCGCCGGTGCGCGACAGCTTCGCCCGGTTCGGCAGGTTGAAGGTGACGTAGCCCAGCGCCTTGCCGACAAGCCAGCCGACGCCGACGCCCGCCACGAGCTTGTACAGGACCTCGTAGCCCAGCCACTCCCACAGGATCGCGGTGAATCCGGTCCAGTCCCCCTCCGGCGCCTGCTCCAGAGGCGCGGCGACGCCGGTATAGAGCGCGATGGCGATGGCGAGGTGGACGAAGGGGAAGGCCAGACCGTCGTTCAGCCCGGCCTCGGAGGTCAGCGCGAAGCGCACCTCGTCCTCCTCGCCGGAACCGGGCGGCCCCACCTGCACGTCGGACGCCAGCACCGGGTCGGTCGGCGCCAGCACGGCGCCCAGCAGGATCGCCGCCCCCAGCGACAGCCCCATCAGGCTCCAGCCCAGCCAGGCGACCGCCAGGATGCAGAGCGGCATCGCGATGCCCAGCAGCCGCCAGGTCAGGCGCCAGCTGTTGCGCCCCAGCGGGCGGTCCAGCTTCAGCCCGCAGCCCATCAGCGAGACGATGACCAGCATCTCGGCGATGCGCTCGGTCGCCTGGGGATAGCGCAGCGGGTGCGGCTCGTCGCTGGTGATCCAGAGCGAGAAGACGGCGTAGCCGACCCCGACGCAGAAGATCGGCAGCGACAGTGGCAACTCCTTCAGCAGCATGGGCAGCCATGCCACCAGCAGGATCAGCAGGCCGCTGGCGACCAGCAGCAGGATGTATGGATCGAACACGGGACCGGCCTTGGACGGGTGGCGCTGCCCCGACAACACGCGGATTAGCCCCGGCGCTCCGGAAGCGGCACCCCCATCCCTCCAACGAGATCAGCTTGGCGCAACAGCACTAGGCAGATGTGCCGGGCCTAGAACTTTGGCCCGATATGCAGCCGGGAGCCGTTCGCGGCTGTTTTCCAAGGTGCTCAAATGACACCGACCGCAATGACCGCGCGTCGGGAAAGAACCCGTCGCCCCTTGGGAGAGTTTCGCCGCGATGACCGACTCCGACACCGCCATGACCCCCGCCGACACGACGCCCGAGCCGATGCGGGTGCTGGGCAAGAGCGTCTACCGGGGTCCGCACATCTTCGGCCGCACGCCGATGATCCGCATCCAGCTGCTGCTGGGCAGCCTGGACGGCAAGCGCGTGGGCGATTTCGGCGACCTCGGGGAAAGGCTGGCCGAGGCCCTGCCCGACCTGGGCGGCCCGGTGTCGCCCGATATCGAGTTTCCGGAGCTGATCCGGCTGCTGGCGCTGCATCTGCAGGCGCGTCTCGGCACGCCGGTGGCGCAGGGGCTGAGCCGCCCGGTGGTGGGCGATCCCGGCGCCTACGACATCGTGTTCGAGTACAGGGACGAGCCGGTCGGCCTGCTGGCCGGCCGCGTGGCGCTGGAGCTGGTGGACAGCCTGTTGCCGGATGAGGTCCGCGGCATCGCGCGGCTGGACCGCGTCGGCCCGAGCGTGGACCAGCTGCAGCGGCGCAGCGAGCAGCGCGGCTTCGACCTCGAGGAGGCGCTGGAGGAACTGACCTACCAGCATGGCCGCCAGGGGCTGGGCCCGACCACGGGCTCGCTGGTGGCCGAAGCCGAGCGGCGGGGCATTCCCTGGACCCGCCTGGACGCGGAGAGCCTGGTGCAGCTGGGCTGGGGCAGCCGTCAGAAATGGGTCCGCGCCAGCATGACCGGCAACACCTCGCTGCTGGCGAGCGACGCCGCCAGCGACAAGGACCTGACCAAGCTGCTGCTGGACGAATCAGGCGTGCCGGTGCCGCGCGGCGAGGTGGTGCACGGGCCGGAGAGCGCGGTGGACGCGGCCGAGCGGCTGGGCTACCCGGTCGTGACCAAGCCGCTGGACGGCAACCATGGCCGCGGCGTCAGCCTCGACCTGCAGACGCCCGACGAGGTGCGGCTGGGCTTCAAGGAGGCGGAGGCGCACGGCCGCTGCGTCATCGTCGAGCAGTTCTACAAGGGCAACGACCACCGCATCCTGGTGGTCGGCGGCAAGGTGGTGGCGGCGGCCGAGCGCGTGCCGGCGCACGTGGTCGGCGACGGCGAGCACACCATCGCCCAGCTGGTCGAGGAGGTGAACAAGGACCCGCGCCGGGGCGAGGGGCACGAGAAGGTGATGACCCGCATCACCATCGACGAGCATGTCCGCACCCTGCTGCACCGCCGGGGCATGACGCCCGACAGCGTGCCGGAGGCCGGCGAGCGGGTGTACCTGCGCGACACGGCGAACCTGTCGACGGGCGGCACCTCCATCGACCGCACCGACACGATGCACCCGGACAACCGGCTGATCGCCGAGCGCGCCGCCATGGCCATCGGGCTGGACGTCGCCGGCATCGACATGATCACGCCCGACATCAGCAAGTCGATCCGCGAGACCGGCGGCGGCATCGTCGAGGTCAACGCCGCGCCCGGCTTCCGCATGCATCTGGAGCCGTCGGAAGGCACGCCGCGCAACGTCGCCGGGCCGGTGCTGGACACGCTGTTCCCCGACGGCGACGCCGGGCGCATCCCGCTCTTCGCCATCACCGGCACCAACGGCAAGTCCACCACCAGCCGCATGCTGACCACCATCCTGCGCCGCACCGGCCTGCGGGTCGGCACCACCAGCACCACCGGCGTCTATGTCGACGAGCAGCTGATCGCCAAATGGGACGCCAGCGGCCCGAAGAGCGCCCGCATGCTGCTGCGCGACCGCACGGTGGAGGCCGCCGTGCTGGAGACCGCCCGCGGCGGCATCCTGCGCGAGGGTCTGGGCTATGACGCCGCCGATGTCGGCATCTTCCTGAACGTCGACGCCGACCATCTCGGCAGCGACGGCGTCAACACGATCGAGGATTTGGCGCGGGTCAAGGCGGTGGTGGTGGAGGCGGTGCGCGACACCGGCCACTCCGTGCTGAACGCCGACGACCCGCGGGTCGTCGGCATCGCCGACCGGGCGGGCGGCACCATCGTCTGGATCTCGCTGAAGGGTTCTGAAGCGGTCCGCAAGCATCTCGACGCCGGCGGCATGGCGGCCGTGCGCGAGCCCGGGCCGCAGGGCGGCACGCTGGTGCTGCACCGCGCGGGCGAGCGGATCGAGCTGATGCAGGCGGCGGAGATCCCGGCGACGCTGGGCGGGGCGGCGGAGTTCAATATCCAGAACGCCCTGGCCGCCTCGGCCGCCGCCTTCGCCCACGGCATCGACCCGGCCCTGATCCGCGCGGCGCTGGCCGGCTTCGGCACCAGCTACGAGCAGTCGCCGGGCCGCATGAACGTGCTGGACCGGCACGGCTTCCGCATCATCGTCGATTACTGCCACAACCCGGCGGCGCTGCGGGTGCTGGGCCGCACGCTGGAGGCGATGCTGCCGAACCACGGCAAGGCGGGCACCGGCCGGCTGATCGGCATGATCAACATCCCGGGCGACCGCCGGGACGAGGACATGCGCGAGATGGGCTCGATCGCCGCCGGCATCTTCGACGAGATCGTCTTCCGCGAGGACAGCGCGCGCCGCGGCCGCCAGCCCGGGGAGATCTGCGCCCTGCTGAAGGAGGGCGCGATGGATGCGGGCTATCCCGAGGAGCGCATCCGCTGCGAGCTGGAGGAGGACGACGCCGCCCGCACCACGCTCGACCTCGCCCGTCCGGGCGACCTGGTGGTGCTGACGCCGACCTCGATCGACGACATCTGGAAGATCGCCCAGACCTACGAGCCGGCGCAGCCCTATGAGGAGACCGGCACGGACCAGGCCGGCACGGCGGCGGACGAGGCCACGGCGACCAGGGCGGAGGCGTCCATGGGCGAGGCGCCCCGGCCCCGCGCGCGGCCGCGCCGAAGCGCCGCCGGCTGAACCGCACGGCGGACGGAACAAGGCGGTACTCCGAGCATTGAAGCGTCACCCGACAACAGGATGAGAGCATCATGAGCGACCAGCCCACCACGCCCGCCGCCGCCGGAGAGAGCCCGACCGGAGACGCCAAGGGCGTCCTGGTGATCATCGGCGGGCACGAGGACCGCAAGGACGAGCGGGTGATCCTGCGCGAGTTCGCCAAGCAGCTGAAGGGCGACAAGAAGGTCATCCTCTCGACCGTCGCCTCGCACGAGCCGGAGGGCTATTTCGACGAGTACCGCCGCGCCTTCGACGATCTGGGCGTGCGCGACCTGACCGAGCTCTACATCGAGGAACGGGACGAGGCGAAGGACGAGGACACGCTGCGCGACCTGGAGAAGGCGGACGGCGTCTTCTTCTCCGGCGGCGACCAGCTGCGCATCCACCAGCAGATCGGCAAGACGCCGGTGGAGAAGCTGGTGCGCGAGATCTTCATGCGCGGCGGCGTGGTGGCCGGCACCTCGGCCGGCGCCGCCGCCATGGGCGACCTGATGCTGGTGGAGGGCGCCAGCCGCGAGAGCCACCGCATCGGCGACATCAGCTTCAAGCCGGGCCTGGGGCTGCTGCACGGCGTCCTGGTCGACCAGCACTTCGCCCAGCGCGGCCGCATCGGCCGGCTGCTGGGCGCGGTGGCGCAGCATCCGGAGCTGCTCGGCCTCGGCATCGACGAGGACACCGCCATCGTCGTGAAGGGCGACAGCTTCCGCGTGGTCGGCAGCGGCGCCGTCTATGTCGTGGACGGGCTCGGCGTCACCGAGAGCAACGTGAAGAACGGCCGCACCGACCAGACCCTCTCCATGTTCGACGTGCGCCTGCACGTGCTGGGGCATGGCGAGAGCTTCGATCTCTCGACCCGCCGGCCCTCCTCGGTGCCGGACGTGCGCGACAGCCACGAGGCCGAGCTGAAGGCACAGGGGCTGGACCCGGCCGAGGGGACCGCCGCCGCGACCGGCGGGGAGGGGAGCGGCGCCGCCGCCGAACCGGCGCTGGACAGCACCACCCTGACCGAAGCCGCGAAGGCCCTGACCGAGGCGGCCAAGGCCCTGACCGAAGTCGCCAACGCACCCGTCGGCAAGACCGAGGCGGAGACCGGCGCCTCCGAGAAGGAAGAGGCCGGAGAGCGGCGGGACTGAGGGCTCTTTTCTCGTCATCCCCGCGTTTGCGAAGCTGGCGCGCAGCGCCTAGGCGGGGATCTAGGTAATGAGCGCGCTATTGGTATGAGAACAGGGCGCCAGCGGTGACGTTGGCGCCCTTCCTCATTGGCTCCGGAGCAAGCGGAATAGCTGGGTTCCCGCATAGGCGCTGCGCGCCAGCTTCGCAAACGCGGGGATGAAGGGCTAGGGGAAGCGTACCTTGCCCCTCTCCCCCGCGCCGCGCTATCACCCCGCCTCCCGCCCGCCGAAGGCGTCCGCCTTGTCCTACGACCTCGTCATCTTCGACTTCGACGGCACGCTGGCCGACAGCGCGCGGTGGTTCGCCGGTGTGCTGAACGGGGTGGCGGCGCGCTATGGCTTCCGGCAGCTCTCGGAAGCCGAGTTCGCCATGCTGCGGGGACGCGACAACCGCGAGATCGTCCGCTATCTCGGCGTGCCCGGCTGGAAGCTGCCCTTCATCGCCAACCACATGCGTGGGCTGATGACGCGGGACGCGGGGCTGATCCGGCCCTTTCCCGGCACGCCCGACCTGCTGCGCACCCTGGCCGGGCGGGGTGTGCGCATCGCCGTGGTGACTTCCAACACCGAGGCCAACGTCCGCCGCATCCTGGGATCGGAAACCGCCGCGCTGATCGGCCGGTACGCCTGCGGCGTCGGCCTGTTCGGCAAGGCGGCCAAGTTCCGCGCGGTGGTGAAGGCCGAGGCCGTGCCGCCCGCGCGCGTGCTCTGCATCGGCGACGAGGCGCGGGACATCGAGGCGGCGCGCGACGCGGGCCTGGACTCCGCCGCCGTATCCTGGGGCTACGCGGCGCCCGACCTGCTGCGGTCGCTCGGGCCGACGCTGTTCTTCGAGCGGATGGAGGAGATCCCGGACGCTATCAGACCCTAGCCGTTGAAGGGCGAGAGCGGCACCGCCTCCTGGCGCAGCTTGGTGCCGCCGGTGCGCACCGAGGCCAGCGCCGAGGCCAGCGTGTCCAGCTGGTAGGGCTTGGTCAGCACCGGGAACTCGCCCATGGCGGCGGCGGCCTCGCTGTAGCCCGTCATCATGAGGACCGGCATGCCCGGCCGCAGGCGCCGCGCCTCGCGGGCGAGGTCGAGGCCGGTCATCTGGCCGGGCATGACCATGTCGGTCAGCAACAGGTCGGCCATGCCGCCGCGCGCCAGCAGCGCCGCCGCCTCGTCCGCCGTCTTGGACCAGGTGACGGCGTAGCCCAGATCCTCCAGCGTGGCAGCCAGCACTGCGCCCACCACCGGATCGTCCTCCACCAGCAGCACCCGGCCGCCCGGCAGATCCTGCGTCACCTCCGCCATCGCCTGGACCGCGCCGGGAATGGAAGTCGTGCGCGGCAGGGTCAGGACCACGGCGGTGCCCTTGCCGGGCGCCGTGTCCAGCCGGACGGTGCCGTTCGACTGGTTGGCGAAGCCGTAGACCTGGCTCAGGCCGAGGCCGGTGCCCTTGCCGACGCCCTTGGTGGTGAAGAAGGGCTCGAACACCCGGTCGGCGACCTCCTTGGTCATGCCGGTGCCGGTGTCGCGGACGGTGATCTCCACCCGGCCGGCGGCGTGCCCGTCGTCGGCGGGGAAGTTGCGCCCCTCCAGCCGCAGCAGGCCGCCCGTGGGCATGGCGTCGCGGGCGTTCACCGCCAGGTTCAGGATCGCCAGCTCGAACTGCGTCGGGTCGACCTCGACCGGCCAGAGGCCGGGCTCGAGGTCCAGCTCCAGCCGGATGTCGGCGCGCAACGCGCGGGCCAGCAGCTCGGACATGCCCAGCAGCCGGTCGCGCACGTCGACGGCTTCCGGCCGCAGCGCCTGGCGCCGGGCGAAGGCCAACAGCTGCTGCGTCAGCTTGGCGCCGCGGTCCACCGCCTGCTGTCCGGCGTCGAACAGCGGCGCCAGCGACGGGTCGCCGGTCCGGCGGCGCAGCATGGACAGGCAGCTGGTCAGCGCCTGCAGCAGATTGTTGAAATCGTGGGCGACGCCGCCGGTCAGCTGGCCGATCGCCTCCATCTTCTGGCTCTGGCGCAGCGCCTCCTCGGCCCGGGCGCGCTCCGCCATCTCCACCTGCAGGTGGCGGTTGGCGGCCGCCAGCTCGTCGGCGCGCTCGGCCAGCTGCGCGTTGGCCCGGGCCAGCGCCGCCTGCGCCGCGCCCAGCACCGCCACCAGCAGCGCCGCCATCATGACCAGCAGCGCCGTGCCGCCATAGCGGGTCAGGCGCGCGCCCAGCGGTTCCATGATGGTGCGCACATAGACGAAGCCCAGGGGCGTGCGCCCCTCCACCACGGGCACCACCAGCACCAGCCGGTCGTCTTCGCGCACCGCCTCGCCGGGGGGCGGGGCCCGCTCCGGCAGCACCTGCTCCGGCAGGGCGTAGCTGGCGACCAGCGGTCCCTCGGCGGCATAGACGCCCGCCGCCAGGATCTCCGGATTGGCGCGCAGGGCGTTCAGATACTCCCGGATCGCCGGCTCGTCGTCGAAGGCCAGCGCCGCCGTCACCCCCGCCGCCAGGATGCGGGCCTGGGTGTCCAGCTCCCGGATCTTCTGCCCGGTATAGAGCCGCTCGTTCACCACGCCGATGCCGATGCTGGCCAGCAGCAGCAGCACCGCGCCGATGATCGCCACCGCCGACACCATGCCCTGCACGCGCGGCAGGCGGAAACCGGTGGGCTCCTCGACGGGAGGGCGGTCCGGCATGGGCTAGCCCCCCTGCCGGACGGCGACGGCCAGCCCCAACAGCTTGGAGCTGAGCGCCACCTGGTTGCGCGCGGCGGCCCGGGCATCGACCTCGAACCGCACGCGATTGTCGCGGATGACGAAATGGATGATGCCCTGCACCGGCCCGCCCGACCCGTCGGTCACGGTCAGGACCGGCTCGCCGTCGGCGGCGCGCAGGATGTCGGCCACCGGCTGGCGCGCCGAACCGGCGGCGAACAGCACATGGCAGGGCAGGGGGCGCGTGACCCGCTCCAGCCGGATCAGCTCGATCGGGCGGCCGCCGGCCAGCTGGCCGGCGACGGCCTGGTCCAGCACCGCGCCGAACGGGTCCTCGCCGGCGATGCAGACCTTGACCGGCGCCGAGGCGTCGGGAAAGGCGGGCGGCGGCCATTCGACGAAGGGCACGAACTTGTAGAGATACGTCGCCTTGACCGCGGCCTCGAGGTTGCCCTGCTGCGCGCCGGCGGGCCCGGCCTGGGCCAGGATCACCGTCGCGAGGACCGCCGCCGCCGGCCACCGGGCCATCTCAGAAGCTCCAGCGGGCGTCGAGCGAGACGCTGCGTCCATATTCGCGCCGCGACGGCGGGGCGCCGGTCTCCGAATGCCGCTTGTCCGTCAGGTTGCGGCCGTTCAGCGCCAGCTCGGCGGCATCGCTCAACCGCCAGGCCAGCCGCGCGTCCACGGCGATGTAGCTGGCGACCTCGCGCGGCAGCTCGTCCACCGCCCGCGCCTGAACGTCCAGGCTCACCGACTCGGTGAGGTCGGCGCGCGAGCGCAGGAAGAACTGCCAGTTCGGGTCGTTGCCGAGGGACCCGCGCGCCGCGCGGTCGACGAAGCCGTTCGTCGGCTCGAAACTCTTGCCGATCAGGTTGGTGCCGGCCCCCAGCCGCCAGCCGCGCCGCACCAGCCACTCGGCCGAGGCCTCCAGACCGTAGGTGTGGCCCTTCAGCCCGTTGCGGAAGCCCAGCGGGATCGGCGCGGCCGTCAGCGGCGAGGTGGTCCGCAGCCCGTCATAGAGGTTGAAGTAGGTCGAGACAGACAGGGTCACATCGGCGCGCGGCTGGCCGCGGTAGCCGGCCTCGAACGCCACCAGCTTCTCGGAATCGAAGCCGCCCGGCAGCAGCACGCCCGGGAAGGTCAGCTCCCGCTCGATGCGCGACGGCGTGCGCACGGCGCGTGACACGGCGGCCCACAGCAGGGTCTCCGGCGCGGCCTTCCAGGCGAGGCGGGCGTTGGGCATCCACTCGATGCCGGTGAAGCTGCTGCGCTCCAGCTTCAGCCCCAGCGTCAGGCGCAGCGTGTCGGCCAGCGCCACCTCGTCCTGGATGAAGACGTTGCTGAGATGCAGCGTGCGGTCGCGCTGCGCCAGCTGGAATCCGCCCAGGATGTTGAAATAGTCGTCCTGGATGATCCGGTGCCCGGCGCCCCAGACCAGCTCGTGCCCTTCCCAGGGCGAGAAGGCGTGCTGCGCCTGGACGTCGTAGGTGTCGACCTTCTCGTCGCCGGTGATGTTGTAGCGGTCGACATGGTCGTAATAGGCCTGCAGCTCGACCGAGCCATTGTCCAGCGAGCGGGTCCAGCGGCCCAGCGCGTTGGCGCCCCACAGCTCGAAGTCGATGGTGCTGGTCGGGCTGGAATTCACCTCGGACCGGCTGTCATAGGCGTCGCCCTGCAGCGTGACGCGGTCGCGCCCGCTCTCCCAGTCGACGCGCGCGCCGCCCTGCAGCCCGTGCCACTCGTCGCTGGGCTCGAACCCGACGGTGAAGCCCGGGCGGTCGCGCTCGAAGCCCATGGCGTAGATTCGGTAGGCGCCGTTGCCGCCCAGCTCCCCGCCATGGCGGACGGAGGCACGGCGCTCCTCGGTGCCCAGCTGCAGGCTGGCGACGTTGCCGACCGTGTCGCGGGCGTTCTTGGTCAGCACGTTGACCACGCCGTTCACGGCGTTGGCCCCCCACAGCGTGCCGCCGGGCCCGCTGACCACCTCGATCCGCTCGAGATCCTCCAGCATCACGTCCTGGGTGTCCCAGAAGACGCCGGAATGCATGGGCGAATAGACGCTGCGCCCGTCGATCAGGACCAGCAGCTTGTTGGCCGTCTCGTAGCCGTTGAAGCCGCGCGCGGTGATGGCATAGCCCAGCGTGTCGTAGCGGCCGACATGCAGGTTGGGGGCGAGGCGCAGCGCCTCCGGCAACCGGCCCGGGCCGGCGCTCAGTATGTCCTCGCCGCTCAGCACGTGAACGGCGGCCGGGGCGTCCGACAGGGACTGCTTGCGCTTGGCGACGGAGGTGACCTCCAGGTCGCCCAGCTCCTCCAGCGACAGCCGGCCGAGATCGGCGACCGATACGTCCCGCTCCACTACCGCCGCGGCCTGCGGCGCCCAGGCGCCGGCCAGCATCAGCGCGGCGCCGGCCAGCAACCGGCGGACCAGCGGCGTCGATTTGGGGGCGGCGGGCTTCGGATCGACCGTCATGGGAATGAGGATACCGGGCAGTAGCAAAGGTGTAATTCCTAGCCCCCCGGTCACTGCCGACGCATCCAAGCAAAGGGTCGGACGGACTAGGCCTTCCTGCCTATGCCTACCGCTTTGTTGACCCCGCTCCATCACGCGGGGAGGCGCAACGACTCGCGCGCCGCCAGGGCACCGAGGGACGCGGCGAGGTCCGCGGGCGAGTAGGGCTTGCGCATCAGGGGCCGGCCGGCCCAGCGGCCGCCGGGATCGACCGCGCCGTAGCCCGTGGCGAAGAGGAAGGGCACGCCCCGGCTCTCCAGCAGCTCCGCCACCGGCAGGGCGCTCTCGCCGCGCAGGTTGAGGTCGAGCACGGCATAGTCGAGGATCTCCATCCGGGCGAGGCGCAGCGCGTCCTCCAGCGTGCGGGCGCCGACCACCTCGCAGCCCATCGCCTCCAGCTCCCCCTCCAGCACCAGCGCCACCAGCGCGTCGTCCTCCACCGCCAGCACGCGGGCGCCGGCAAGACCCCGAGGCGGTTCGGCCGGGGCGGGGTTCGCCTCGGGCAGGAACTCGAAGCCGTCATCATCCGACCCGCCGACCTGCGATGCCGGCAGCGCCAGGCGGCAGAGCAGCCCTTCCGGCCGCCAGTCGCGCGACAGCTGCCCGCCGAGCTGGCCGGCGCTGGCCTCCATGACGGTGGTGCCGAAGCCGCGCCGCGCCGGGCCCCGGGCCGCCAACGGCGAGACCGGCGGGCCGCCGCTCTCGCGCCAGGTCAGGACCAGCCCGCCGTCCGGCACCGACCGCCACGTCACCTCCACCCGCCCTTCCGGCACGGAGAGGGCGCCGTGCTTGGCGGAGTTGGTCGCCAGCTCGTGCAGGATCATGGACAGCGGCTGGGCGGCGTCCGGCACCAGCGTCACCGCCGGCCCGTCCAGGCGGACGCGGGTACCCTCGCGGCACTCCGCCTGGCCGTCGCCGTGCGGCTCCAGCTCCTGCGCGACGATGTCCCGCAGCCGGGCGCCGCCCCAGCGGTTGGCCGCCAGCAGAGCGTGCGCCCGGGCCAGCGCCCCGATGCGGCCCTCCACCGAGGCGACGAAGCCCTCGCGGTTGTCGGCGCGGGTCAGTCGGATCAGCGACTGCACGACCGCCAGCGCGTTCTTGGCGCGGTGGTCGACCTCGCGGATCAGCAGGGCGCGGGCGGCCTCGGCCCGCCGCAGCGCGTCGATGTCGGTGCAGGTGCCGACCCAGCGCTCGGCCTGCCCGTCGGGCCCGGAGACGGTGACCGCGCGCACCAGGAACCAGCGGTAGCTGCCGTCGCGGGCCCGCAGGCGGAATTCCGTCTCGTAGGGCTGCCCGCCGGCCAGCGCCAGCCGCCAGATGCCGCGCGCCCGCTCGGAATCCTCGGGGTGGATGTGGTCCAGCCAGGAGGTCGGGGCCGCGCCGCCCTCGACCTGGCCGGAATATTCGTACCAGCGCGGGCTCTGATACTCGACCCAGCCGTCGGGCCGGGCCGTCCAGGCGAAGTTCGGCAGGGCCTCGACCAGCCCGCGGAAGCGCGCCTCGCCCAGGCGCAGCGCGTCCTCGGCCCGGCGCCGGTCAGTGACGTCGTAGCAGACGCCGGCCAGCCGCACCGGCCGCCCCTCCTCGAACAATGCCCGGCCGCGCGTCGCCAGCCAGACGGGACCGCCGTCCGCCGCCGGGGCCGCGCGCCGGAACTCCACGACGAACAGCCCCTCGCTCCCCACGGCCAGGGCGGCCCTGTGCGCCTCCTGGACGGCCGCCCGGTCCTCCGGATGCACGGCCTCCAGGAAGCTGTCCAGCGAGGCCGGGGCGTCCGGCGCCATGCCGAACAGGGCGCGCGCCTCCGGCGACCAGTGCCGCTCGCCCGTGACCAGGTCGGCTTCCCAGGCGCCCAGCCGCGCCCCCTCGATCGCCAGGCGCAGCCGTTCCTCGCTCCGGCGCAGCGCGGCGTCCGCCCGCTCCAGCGCGGCCAGATGCTCCTCGGCGGCGGCGAGCCGCTCCGCCGAGCGGGTACGCCGCCGCAGCACGCCCACCAGCCCGCCGGCGCTGGCCGACGCGATCAGGGCCAGGGTCGCCGCCCAGGCGGCGTCGGCCCGCCAGGGCTCCAGCGCCGCGTCCAGGTCGGTGCCGTAGATCACGTAGAGCGGATACTGGCCGACCTTCTCATAGGCATAGGCGCGCCGGACGCCGTCCACCACCGACACCGTCTCGTAGGCGCCGCGCTCGGGCGCCGCGGCGATGCTGCGCATCAGCGCCGTGCCCGGTCCCACCTTGCGGGCGGCCTCCTCGTCCCGGGGATAGCGCACCACGGCGGTGCCGTCGACGTGGCGCAGCACGACGGCGTCGCGCGGATTGACCGCCGTGGCGGCGAACAGCCGCTCGAACTCGTCGATCCGCATGGAGATGCCGACCACCCCGTCGAACCGGCCGTCACGCCGCAGCGCCCGGCCCAGGGTGAAGACCTCCACCCCGGTGACGCGGCCGATATGCGGGGTCGACAGCGCCTCGTCGGCGCCGCGGGCCAGCTCCTGGAAATAGGTGAGGTCGCCGATGAAGGCGGAGGGCGCCGGGAAGCTCCGGCCGACGATCCGCACGCGCCCGTCCCCGTCCGCGGCGAAGGCCGAGTTGGTCCCCTGTACCGAGGCCACAAGCTCCGCCATGCGGCGGTGGAGCGCCTCGTCCGCCTGCACATCGTCCCAGGCGCGCCCCTCGATCCGGGCCTCCAGCTCGCCGACGACGACGCGCTGCATCTCGATGGTCTTCAGCGCGTGCTCGCGCAGCAGCATGGCGTTGGCGGCCGCCGCGTCCCGTCCGGCCTGAAGCTGGTCCTCGCGGGAGTTCAGCACCAGGATGCCGCAGACCACCAGCGGCGCCACGGCGACCGCCAGCACTCCCAGGCGGCCGGCGATGCGGGCGGCCAGGGTCGGCGGGGTCCGAAGGGCTGTCGGATCGGCCAGGGGATCGGTCACGGCTGCGGCGGGGTCGTCAGGCGGGGCTGCAGGGTTTGATACCCCGCCCCTCGCCGGCTGGGCACCCTTGCCTTCCGGCTAGGCCGGGCGGACCAGCGCGCCACGGGCGCAAGGAGGGTCGCCAAGACGCGCGTCGGCGGGCACTCTGGCGGCCATGGACAGCCTGCTCGCCGCCTCGCCCCTCCTGCTCGCCGCCGCCTTTGCCGCCGGGGCGCTGAACGCGCTCGCCGGCGGCGGCAGCTTTCTCACGCTGCCGGCGCTGGTCTGGGCCGGCGTGCCGCCCGTCGCCGCCAACGCCACCGGGACGGCGGCCCTGCTGCCCGGCTATGCCAGCGCCGCGTACGGCTACCGCAAGGAGCTGGCGCCACTCGAGGGGGCCGGGCTGCCGCTGCTCTGCGCCGTGGCGATGGCCGGCGGGCTGCTGGGCGCGGGGCTGCTGCTGCTGACCCCGGACCGGCTGTTCCGCGCCGTGGTGCCCTGGCTGCTGCTGGGCGCCACGCTGCTGTTCGCCCTGGCGCCCCGGCTGCAGAAGCTGCGCGACGCCCGGCGGGCGGCGACCGGGACACAGGCCCCGGCGGCGCCGGCCCGGCGCGGGGCCCTGCTGGGCGGTCTGTTCCTGGTCTCGGCCTATGGCGGCTACTTCAACGGCGGCCTGGGCATCCTGCTGCTGGCTCATCTGGGCCTGTGCAGCCGGGCCGGGCTGAACACGCTGAACGGGCTGAAGAACCTGCTGTCGGCGGTGCTGACCGCCATCGCCGTGGCGGCCTACGCGGCGGGCGGCGCCATCGAGTGGCCGCAGGCGCTGCTCATGGCGGGGGCGGCGGTCGCCGGCGGCTATGCCGGGGCGCGGGTGGGCCGGCGCATCCCGGCCCCGGTGCTGCGCGGCTTCATCGTCGCGGTGGGGCTGACCATGGCGGCCCTGTTCCAGTTCGGCTGAGCCTACCAGACCAGCGCCACCAGCGCGGCGATCGCCGTCCACGGCACCAGGGCCGCCGCCGTCCAGGCCAGCAGCCTCACCGGACCGGATAAGGGCCGCAGCTCGGGCTCGGGAAAGGGGCCGTCGAGACCGACGGGCGGCGGCACCGGCGTGGCCGGAGCATTGGCGACGGCCGGCGGCCGGACGGGAAGCAGGAGGCTCATACCCTGATCCTACCCGCGCGAAAGGGGTGGGCTGCCAGGGGAATTCCGGTCGGGTGGGGGCGTCCGACGCCTTAAGAGACTCTCTCCCGGGGCTACCCACACCGCATCGGGAGGATGGCAAGGCCTCAAAGGAGCAAATCCCCATTCGGGGTGTTGCCCTTCCATGATCAGAGAAACGAAAGCCCTATCGGGCAGGACAATCGAGCGTCGGAGTCGGCGGAGACGAGCCAGTCGTACCGCGACGCCACCCTGAGCCCCGTCCCTGAGAGTGCTCGTCGCCCAATCCATCCATGACCATCGACGGTCCCGCTCAGCCTTTCGCGCCGGGCCGCGCCGTCGGGAGCACGGCCAATGGCAATCGAGATCCTGGGTACGAACTATGTGAACAAGGGCGCCGAACTGATGGCGAGGGCCATCGTGGCGCAGCTCGCCGCCCGCTATCCCGGCGTCCCCGTGGCGCAGGACTTCCGCGTCGGCTCGGCGCGGCAGCGGCGCGCGGCGGGGCTCATGCACCTGGCGACCACGACGTCGCAACGGGCGGCCCTGCTGGGCACCGTCGCCGGCGCCGCCGCCAGCCTGTTGACGGCCTCCACGCGCCGCCGCTTCCATCTGGTGCTGCCGTCCGAGGTGCGGCTGGTGCTGGACGCCTCGGGCTTCGCCTACAGCGACCAGTGGGGCCCGCGCTGGGCAGGCGCGGTGGCGCGGCGGCTGGAACTGGCCAAGGCGCGCGGCGCCCGGGTGGTCCTGCTGCCCCAGGCCTTCGGCCCCTTCACCGACCCGGCGCTGATCGCGCCGATGCGGCGCATCATGGACGCGGCCGACCTGGTCTTCGCCCGCGACAGCCGCTCGCGCGACCTGCTGGCGACGCTGGGCCGCTCCATGGCGCGGGTGCGGCTGGCGCCCGACTTCACCACCCTGGTCAAGGTGGACGCCGCCGGCCCGGCCCCCGATGCCGCGGGCGGCGCGCTGATCGTCCCGAACTACCGGATGGTCGACAAGGGCGGCGACAAGGGCGAGGCCTATCTGCGCTTCCTGGAAGCCTGCGTCCGCGCCGTCGTGGCCGAGACGGGGATGCTGCCCGGCGTGCTGGTGCATGACGACCGCGACGACCGCAAGGTCGCCGAGTCCCTGATCCAGCGCACCGGCCACGCCCTGCGCATCCTCCACATCCCCGACCCGGAGCGGGCCAAGGCGGTGATCGGCGCCTCAGCGCTGGTGATCGGGTCGCGCTACCACGCGCTGGTGGCGGCCCTGTCCCAGGGGGTTCCCACGATCGGCGCCGGCTGGACCCACAAGTACCGCCAGCTCTTCACCGACTACGCCGTGGCGGACTGCATGCTGGACGTGGCGGCGCCGCCGGAGCAGGTGGAGGCGGTGGTGGCGTCGCTCTGCCATGCCGCGCCGGCCCGCCGGGTGCGCTCTGTCCTGCGCGTCACTGCGGAGCGGGAGCGCCGCCGCGCCGCCGAGATGTGGACCCAGGTCTGGGAGCTGGCCGACCCGCTGTTCCCCGGCCATGTCGAGGCGACGCAGGAGGTGGCGACCTGGCGTCCCAGCCCGGAGCTGCGCGCGAGCCTCAGCTGGGAGGCGCGCCCCGGCGTCGCCGAGTAGGCCCGTCCCCAAAAGCCGAAGGGCCGGCCGGATCGCTCCGGCCGGCCCTTCCCATTTGCCCCCCCGGGAGGGAGGAGGGCGCCTCAGCCGGCGCCCAGCCCCACCAACGTCACCGCCGACAGCACATCGCCCAGATCCTGGAAGCCCTGGCCGTCCCAGTAGATCGCCACCCCGTCGGCGCTGCGCTGCAGGATGACGTCGTCGCGGCCGTCGCCGTTGACGTCGCCGGTGCCGCCGACCTTCCAGCCGTCCGGCAGGGTCAGGAAGTCGGCGAAGCCGTCGCCCTGCCGCTTCACGTCCCAGAAGATCAGCGTGCCGGTGGCGTCGTTGCGCAGCAGCAGATCGTCGGCGGCGTCGCCCACGAAGTTGCCGGCGGCGGCGACGCTCCAACCCTCGGCCGGGGTGAGCAGCCCTTGCGTCGCGGAGCCGCCGGTCCAGGCCGACAGCGCGCCCGTGGCGTCCTGGCGGAAGATCAGGTCCAGCGTGCCGTTGCCGTCGATGTCGCCCGACGAGACCACGCTCTGGCCCTGCTGGCCGGTGAGCAGGGTGGTGCGCGCGCCGGTCAGCGGATCGAGCGCCTGGATGCGGCCTTCGGCCTTGTTCTCCAGGATCACCCGGTCGGCGCCGCCCAGCTGCAGCGGGCCGCTGGCGACCGCCGCCGAGCCGGCGGGGTCGGGCAGGGCGGTGAAGCCCTGCGCGCCCTTCGAGGGGTTCCAGCCGACGATCGCGTTGCCGGACTGCAGGAGATAATCCTCCCGCCCGTCGCCGTTGAAGTCGCCGTGCGACAGCACCTTCACCTGCTGCGGGTCGAACTGGCCGGTGAAGGTGAAGCCGTCCGAGCCGCGGTTGGCGTCCCAGCTCAGCATCATGCCGTTGGCGCTGCGCAGGATCAGCACGTCGGCGTCCTTGGGCGGCGCGCCGGGGTCGCCCAGCGACACGGCCTGGTCGCTGAAGCGCAGCGTCTCGACATTGCGCAGCGTCAGCGTGCCGGTGTTCATCGTGCCGATCGTCGGCGCGCTGACCGGCGCCACCGTGACCGTGCCGTCGCTGTTGCTGGTGACGGTGAAGGCGGCGCGGTTGCCGCCGACCACCACCGTGTCGCGCCCGCCGCCGCCGTCGATCGTGTCGCTGCCGGCCCGGGCGACGATCGTGTCGTCGCCTTCCCCGGCATTGACGATGTCGTTGCCGCGGCCGGCATTGATGACGTTGGCGCCGTCGTTGCCGGTGATGGTGTCGTTGCCGTCGCCGCCGTTGGCGTTCTGCACGATGCCGCCGAGCGCCACCGTCACCGGATTGCCGGCGATGGTGGAGGTGGCGCCGGGGCGCAGGTCGATGGTCACGGCGCCGCGCACCGCCGCCGCGTCCAGCGTGTCGATGCCGCCCGACGCCGTCAGCACCTGCCGCGCCGCGTCGGTGCCCAGCGTGGCGTAGCTGTCGGTGTAGATGTGCCGCTGGCCGCCGGACGGGGCGTCGCCGGTGATGTTCAGCGCCCAGTTCTCGAAGGTGCCGACCTCGCCGGTGCGGGCGTCGCGGACGATCAGGGTCCAGTCGCCCTGGCCCTGCTCGCCGCGGAAGGCGTTCAGGCTGGCAGTGAAGCGCAGCGAGTTGGCGCCGGCGAAGCCGGCATTGTCCAGCCGGTTGTACAGCGGGACGATCGTGCCCGAGGGCGAGACCAGGGTGACGACCAGGTCGCCGGCCCGGGCGTGCGGCAGGTTGATCGTCACCTCCGCCCGGTCGACCCGGATCGGCTGGCCGATGGTGACCTTGCTGGTGATGCCGGTCTGGCGCCCGTCGGGGACCTGCTGGTTGATGGCGACGGTGCCGCCCAGGTTCAGCTCGTTGGCGCTGGTGGAGACGTCGGTCCAGGTCTCGGCCAGCCGGATCGCCGCCTGGGCGTCCAGCACGCCGAAGCCGTAGTCGCGGCTGAACATCTGGCCGCCGCCGTTCCATCCCGTCGCCTTGTTGGTGAACCAGGTCGGGTTGGTGGTGTCGGTCGGCTTCGCCGCCGCCGCCATGATGTCCTGCACGTCGCGCCAGCCCAGGTCCGGGTTGGCCTCCAGCATCAGCGCGGCGACGCCGGCCACCATGGCCGAGGCGTTGTAGGGGCTGCCCGAGGGCACCGAGACCAGCAGCGAGTAGCCGGGCGCCGAGTTCTCATTGTACACGCCCGCCGTCGTCACCGGCGCGGAGACGATGGTGTGCTTGTTGCTCATGTAGTTGTGGTAGTCGACGCTGTCATTGTCGCGCCGCAGCTCGCCACCGAAGGTCACCATGATGGTGCCCAGCCCGTCGCGGCCCTGCGCGGCGTTGACCGCGATCGCCTGCGCCGCCGGCTGGAAGTCGCGCAGCATGAAGTTGTCGCGGAAATAGGCGCCGGAATAGCTGAAGGCCAGCAGCGAGACGTCCACCTTGGTCTGCATCTGCAGCAGCTCGGCCTCCATGGCCGGGGTGCGCACGACGGACTCCGGCGTCTCGCCGAAGCGCGGCGCCAGCTTGAAGCTGACCAGGGTCGATCGCGGGGCGGCGCCGACGCCGGCGATGCCGTCGTTGATGCCGGCGCCGACCGCCATGGCCATGTCCTCGCCCATATGGGTCAGGTAGCCGTTGCCGTCGGGCGTGTCGTCGATGGCGTTCCAGTCCAGCTCGGTGTCGACGCGCCCGCGGAAGGACGGGTTGCCGTAGGTGAAGCCGGTGGAGACGATGCCGATCTTGATGCCGTCGCCGGCGTAGTCTCGCCAGACCGGCAGCATGTCCAGCCCGGTCTTGGGCTGCAGCCACCATTGGCGGGGGAAGGTCGGGTCGTTGGGCACGAAGTCGGGGGCGAAGGTCATCATTCTCCTCGCGCGGGACAGGCGATGGGGGGCGGACGCATCCGTCCACCGCCGGAGAACGCGGGCCGGAGCCCATGGGCCGGGGCGCTATCCGGAGGAACCGCCCCCTCCCTTCCCGGGCCGATTTGGGTGACGCCCACCCCTTTATCGCGGTCGGGGCGGCATGCCTGCCCGAGGGGGCGGGGCAATCAATCCGGTAATACGCCTGAATAGACGGGCATATCCTCCAGGCACCGGCAAGCACCCGGGAACTAATACGTCGGCGTCGGGCGGGAAATCAGTTCGTCCTCATGGAACTGCCCCGTCAAGAAGCCGGTCCGTCCAAGTCAAGAAGACGTTGTTGAGGCTGCGGCTTCCACTATAAGGCCGCGCCCCCTTGGTGAGACCGGGCTGCAAAGAATGGCTGCTTCATCGAACATGCTCCTGACCCGCCCCATCGACGCCGCGGCACAGATGCTGTGGTTCCTGCCGGGCGTGGGCGAGGAGCGGGTCGGCTACGACCACGGCCTGCTGACCTGGCTGCGCGAGCGGCGCCACCGGCGGCTGAAGCGCCCGGTCCATATCTGCCTGGTGTCGCAGCCGGTCAGCCACTTCGCCCGCGTCACCGCCTTCTGGCTGAACGAGCGCAGCAAGCTGTGCCGCGCGACGGTGAACGAGGGCATGGCCGAGGCGGACATCCTGTGGTTCTACGCCCAGGACCCGCTGGGCGAGGACCGGCAGCGCCTGTTCTCGACGCTCGCCTCGATTCCCTGCCAGTGGCCGCGGCTGGTGATCAACTCGCCGGCGCGCTACGACGGCTACCACGGCTCGGACTTCTTCACGATGCTGTCGGCGGCGGGCGTGAACGTGCCGCGCTCCACCTTCACGGACGAGGACATCGGCCGCACCCAGGTGGTCTACAAGTTCCAGGGCCTGCAGGACTCGCCCAAGCGCATGGCGACCTACGAGGGGCACGTGCCGGGCTGGCGCGCCTTCGAGTTCGTCGACAGCCGCGACGAGACCGACCGTTTCGCCCGCTACCGGGCCTTCTATCTGTTGGGAATAGTTCGCCCCGCCGAAGTGTTCTTCGGCAAGGACTGGAACGTGTGCCTGCGGACCGCCGAGGAGATCCGGTACACCTTCACGCTGACCGAGCAGGAGAAGGAGCAGATCGGCCTGATCGCCAAGACGGCCGGCCTCGACTTCTTCGCGGTGGACTTCACCCGGCGCCGGCCGGACGGAGCCCCGGTCTTCGTGGACGTGAACGTCAATCCCGCCGTGGCCTCGTTCCCGCGCCGCAGCCGCGACAGGAGACATCTGGGCCAATGGCACACATTCGACACCTGCCGCCGCTTAGGCCTGCCGGAACCGCTGGGCCGGAGCATGTGGGAGCTGTTCGACGACGCCATCGCCACGGCGCTGCGGCCATAGCCATGTCGAACGACGCGAACGAGGGGATGCGGCCCGCGGGTGGAGGGATGCCACCCGCGGGCGATCTGCGTGTGAACCCCGACCTGCTGCTGACCCAGATCCGCCAGCGCGTGGAGGCGCAGGGCCGGCAGCTGAGCTGCGCCGCCTGCGACGGCAAGGACCTGATCCCGCCGCGCAACCTCACCGAGGGCATCGCGCTGATCTACGAGAATCCCGACGCCGACTGGTCCATGGCGGCGGGCTACCTGCCCGTCTTCCCGGTGACCTGCCGCTCCTGCGGCCATGTCATGCTGTTCGAGCGCCGCGCCATCGTCGGCGATACCGAGACGCCGCTGTTCTGAGCCTCCCCTCCGGGAGATCGCCCGCCGGATGGCAAGCCGCCCGATGGGATAAGCGGCTTCGGGACAGGCGCCGGAGGCGATCGTGATACGCCCCCTGTCCGGCGGTCCGCCGCGGCGCAGCATCCGTTCCCTTCCCGCGAATTCGCCAGCGAGGAGGGTTTCACGATGCGCTTCCCGGTTCTTGCCCTTGCCGTGCCGCTGCTGGCGGCCGGCATCGCGCTGCCGGCGACGGCGGCCGACACCGCGTCCGCCGCGACCCAGGCCGCCTACGGCAAGCAGAAGGTCATCTACCACATCAACGAGGAAGCCGGCTGGTCCGGCGGCAACTATCACGGCGCGCTGCAGAACATCCAGAACCACATCAACGCCGTGGGCGCCGACAACATGGAGATCCTGGTCGTCATGCACGGCCCGGGCGTCAACATGATGCAGGAGGCGCTGGACGACCCGCAGCTCCGCTCCGACATCGATCGGCTGCGCCAGCAGAACGTGAAGTTCGAACTCTGCCACAACACGCTGGTGGCCAAGAAGCTCGACCCCGCCAAGGACCTCTACAAGGTCTCGGCCGACGACATCGTGCCGAGCGGGGTGGCCGAGATCTCCCGCCGGCAGCAGCAGGGCTACACCTACATCAAGCCGTGACGCGCCGGCGCTCCGGGTCGGCCGCCCGGACGCTTGGATAGTACCGCCAAAGGCCGCGGCGGCCCGGTCCGGCAGTATCCCGAAGTCCGGGCCGGGGACGGGGGCCGCCGCTGCTATAGGAAATGTTGGTCGATTGCTGAGGCGGCGCCACGGGGCGCGCCTTGACGGGGGATGCAGATGGACGGAAGAACCGGCTACAACCGCACGCGCTGGTACCTGGCCCTGGCGGCCGTCCTGGTGACCACCGGCGCCGCTGCCTATGCCATCGGCGGCGGGAGCGGGTCGGAGGCGGGCGCGGGGGGCGCCGCCAAGGACTTCGCCTCGGTGCCGCTGGACGCGCAGGGCTCGGCGGCGGTCTCGCCCTGGGTCCGCTACAAGCCTTGGCCCAAGACCACCTGGGACAATTTCAACACCCTGGCCACGGACGGCAAGTCGCCGCCGCCGCCGGAGCCGGGCGCGGTCCGCACCGTGTCGGCGCCGGTCGCCGGCGATCCGGAGAAGGGCCGCCAGCTCGCCTTCGACCGCACCCGCGGCGGCGGCTGCGTCACCTGCCACGTCATGGGTCCGAAAAGCCCGGAGCTGCCGGGCAATGTCGGCCCCGACCTGTCGGAGATCGGCACGGCGCACGCGGACGGCGACGAGTACCTGTTCAACTACATCTGGGACGCCCGCGTCTTCAATCCGGAGACGGTCATGCCGCCCTGGGGCGCGCACGGCTACTACAGCGAGGAGGAGGTCCGCCACATGGTGGCCTTCCTGAAGACGCTGAACACGCCGGCGAGCTTCAAGACCGAGCTGGACGACCCGAACAAGCGCCCGACCCCGGTCGAGAACCGCGACTGGAAGGACCCCTTCGTCAACCCCGCCGTGGCGACGATGGAGCAGGGGCCGACGGTCTTCGCCAAGGCCGGGCCGAACGGCAAGTCCTGCGCCTCCTGCCACGCCGATTCCGGCACCTTCAAAGGCTGGGCCGTCGCCATGCCGAAATGGCACGACGGCATGCAGAAGGTGATCGGGGTGGAGGAGTTCGTCACCCGCCACGCCCGCGCCACCATGGGCGCCGACTACAAGATGCAGGGGCCGGAGAACACCACCCTGTCGGTCTATCTGCGGTCACTCTCCAACGGCATGCCGATCAAGGTCGACACGTCGGCGCCGGGCGCCAAGGAGGCGGCGGAGCGCGGCAAGGACCTGATGGTGCGCAAGATCGGCCAGCAGAACTTCGCCTGCGTCGACTGCCACTCGGCCGACAAGGGCGCGCTGAAATGGGTGCGCGGCCAGTATCTCGGCCTGAACGAGGGCCAGGTGAAGCATTTCCCGACCTGGCGCACCTCGCGCGACGAGATCTGGGACATCCGCAAGCGCATGCAGTGGTGCAACGTCCAGATCCGCGCCAACGAGCTGCCGCCCGATGCCAAGGAATATGGCGAGCTGGAGCTCTTCCTGACCTCGCTGAGCAACGGACATCCGATGGAGGTCCCGGGCATCCGGCACTGAGCCGGACGCCCGCCCCCACCGCCAAGGAGCATAGACGATGAAGCATGACAGCGTACTCGCCCGGCGAAGGATCCTGCAGGCCGCGGCCGCGGCGGCCGTCGCCGGCGCGCTTCCCCTGCCGGCCCTGGCCGCCGACGCCGCGGCGGCCCTGCCCGAGGCCGTGACCAAGCTGACCGGCGGCAAGCAGCCGACCCCCGGCAAGGTCACGCTCTGGCTGCCCGAGCTGGCGGAGAACGGCAACTCCGTCCCGGTCGGGGTCAAGGTCGAGGGCGAGATGGCCGGCGACGTCTACGTCCGGGCCATGCACATCGTGGCGACCGACAATCCCGAGCCCACCGTCGCCAGCTTCGAGCTGTCCCCCGCCTCGGGCCGGCCGGAAGTCATGACCCGCATGCGCCTCGCCAAGTCGCAGAAGGTCTGGGCGCTGGCGGAGACCAGCGACGGCCAGCTGTGGTCCGGAACCGCCGACGTCCGCGTGACCGTCGGCGGCTGCGGCGGCTGAGACATCGGATAGCAGGAGCATCGACCATGGCTAACGCCCGCATCAGCGTTCCCTCCCGCGCCAAGAAGGGCGAGGTGGTGGAGATCAAGACCCTCGTCAGCCACCCGATGGAGACCGGCCTGCGCAAGGACGCGGACGGCAACGCGATCCCGCGCCGGATCATCCGCACCGTCAGCGCCAGCTTCAACGGCCAGCCCTTCTTCACGGCCAAGCTGACCGCCGGCATCGCGGCCAACCCGATCCTCTCCTTCTTCCACAGGCCGGAGGAGAGCGGGGAGTACGCCTTCACCTGGGCCGGGGACGACGGGCTGGAGATCAAGGAATCCGCCAAGATCACCGTGGCCTGAGGGGAGATCCCGCGATGCGCATCGGTCCCGCCATCCTGATGTCGGCCCTGCTGCTGGCCGCGCCCGCCCTGGCCGACCAGCCGCCCGCCGCGGCGCCGGGGCCCGCCCAGGCGGCGGTGGCGCCGCCGGAGGCGCCCGCGGTGCCGGAGACCGTGGTGCGGGCGACGGCCGGCTACTGCCTGCTGTGCCATGGGCCGTCGGGCCGCGACGGGGCCGCCTCGCCGCTGGCGGGGCGGGACCCGGCGGCCATCGCGGCGGCCGTCGCCGCCTTCCGCGACGGCCGCCAGCACGGGACCATCATGCCGCGCATCGCCAAGGGGTTCGACGACGCCACCATCCGGGCCGTCGCCGCCCATCTCGCCCGCACCCCGTGACGCCGGCAGGAGACACAGCATGACGCAGATCTCGCGCCGCAGGGCGCTGCAGTTCTCCGCCGGCGCGCTGGCCGTGCCGTTGGCCGGCATCTCGGCGCCCGCCCTGGCCGCCGGCGCCGCGCCCCGGGTGGTGGTGGTGGGCGGCGGCTTCGGCGGCGCCACGGCCGCCCGGCTGATCCGCCGCCTGGACCCGGCGATCCGGGTGACGCTGGTGGAGCGCGCCCGCACCTATACCACCTGCCCGATGAGCAACCTGGTGCTGGCGGGGGCGCGGCCGCTGGAGGAGAACGTCTTCACCTACAAGGCGCTGGAGAAGGAGGGCATCAAGGTGGTGCGGGCCGAGGCGGCGGCGGTGGATGCCGGCGCCCGTGCCGTGGTGCTGGCCGACGGCACCAAGCTGCCCTTCGACCGCGCCATCCTGGCCCCCGGCATCGACTTCCGCTACGACGCGGTCCAGGGCTTCTCCGAGGCGGCGGCCGAGCGCATGCCGCACGCCTGGAAGGCGGGCGCGCAGACGACCCTGCTGCGCCGCCAGCTCGAGGCGATGGACGATGGCGGCACGGTCGTCATCTCGGTCCCCGGCAATCCCTACCGCTGCCCGCCCGGGCCCTATGAGCGCGCCTCGCTGATCGCGCACTACCTCGCGGCGAGGAAGCCCCGCTCCAAGATCCTGATCCTCGACGGCAAGGACAATTTCTCCAAGCAGACGCTGTTCGAGAACGCCTGGGCCGCCCGCTATCCGAACATGATCCAGTGGATCTCCAAGACGGACGGCGGCGCCGTCACCTCTGTCGACCCGAAGGCGCTGACGGCCGAGACCGACTTCGGCACCATGAGGGGCGACGTCTTCAACCTGATCCCGCCGCAGACGGCGGGGCGGGTGGCCGTCGCCTCGGGCGCCACCGACAAGGGCGGCTGGTGCCCGGTCGACCCCGTCACCTTCGAATCCCGCCTGCTGCCGGGCGTGCACGTCATCGGCGACGCCACCGTCGCCGCGCCGATGCCGAAGTCGGCCACGGCCGCCACCAGCCAGGCCCACATCGCGGCGCAGGCCGTGGTGGACCTGCTGCGCGGCCGCACGCCGCCGACGCCGATCCTCGCCAACACCTGCTACAGCCTCGCCGCGCCCGACTACGGCATCTCCGTCACCGGCGTCTACGCGCCGGGCGCGGAGGGGCTGAAGGAGACCACCTCGGGGGTCAGCGCCGTGCAGGCCCGGGATGAGGACAGGGCGCTGGAGGCCGCCTACTGCCACACCTGGTTCGCCGGCATCACCAAGCTCGCCTTCGCCTGATCCGCCCGCCCCGCCCGCCGCCACCAGGAATCCTAGCCCATGGCGTATGACGATGTCGGTGCCGCCCGTTTCCCGCCGGCCGGTCCGGGACCCGTTCCCGGGGTCGTCCCAGGAACGGTCCCGGCCGCGCCCCTCAGCCAGGTCAGGCCGCGCCTGGCCGAGGGCGATCTCGGCATGCAGATCGTGCTGTCGCGCCTGCTGCTGGTGTCGGGCCTGGTCTTCATCCATTACGGCGCCTTCCCGGGCGAGGTGCTGAACCACTTCCAGGCCTTCGACCGGACCGGCGTGCCGGCGGCGTCCTTCGTCGCCAGCGCCATCCTCTATTTCTTCTTCGCCGCCGTGCCGGTCATGAGCCTCATCTCCGGCTGGCTGTTCTTCCGCCCGCGCGATCCGGCGGCGCGGCAGCCGGGGCTGGCGGGACTGGTCGAGCCCGGCTTGACGAGTGCCATGCTGCGGCGGGCCCGCACCCTGTTGGTGCCGCTGCTGCTGTGGAACGCCCTGGCGCTGGGCGTCGGAATCCTCGCCTGGCAGCTGGGCGCCGGCGCCTGGGCGCGGCAGGTGCTGGCCCTGGACGTGGCGGAGGCGTCGCCGCTGCAATGGTTGAACGCCCTGCTGGGGCTGACGCGGACGCCGGCGGCGCTGCAGTTCTGGTTCGTGCGCGACCTGCTGGTCTCGGTGGCGCTGGCGCCGCTGGTGCTGCCGCTGCTGCGCCACGCGCCCTGGGTGCTGGTCCCCTTCGCCCTGGTCTGGATGTCCGGGATCGAGCTGGGGATCTTCCTGCGGGCCGACGTGCCGCTGTTCTTCTTCCTGGGCGGCGTGCTGCGGCTGCACGGCATGCCCGGCTGGCTGGAGCGGGTGCCGGTCGTCCCCATGCTGGCCGCCTATACCGGGCTGGTCCTGCTGCGCACTTCGGCCCCGGCCGTCCTGGACGAGCTGGACCCGACGGTGGATTTCTGGCTGGACGCCGCCACCTGCTGCCTGCGCGTCATCGGCGTCGTCACCTGCTGGAAGCTGCTGGGCCTGCTGGCGGCCCACCGGTCCGGGGCGGTACTGGCCGGCCGCTACGGCGCCTTCGCCTTCTTCATCTTCGCCGGCCACTATCCGCTGGTGGAGGCGGTGAAGGTGCCGCTGGCGGCGATGCTGCCGACCTACGGCCAGGGCTGGCTGCTGCTGCATTTCGGCCTGAGCGTGGCCGTGACGGTGGCGATCTGCGTCGGTGCGGCGGCGCTGCTCTCCCGCGCCTGGCCGGCCGCCTTCCAGGTGCTGAACGGCGGCCGGGGGGCATAGCGCCGCGAAGTCGCGGGCGGGGGAGGCGGTCAGGCGGCGCGCAGCCGGACCAGGGCCTGCTGCGCCGGGGTCGGCTGCGGCCGGGGGAGCAGCCTGACCGTGACGGAGGGCGCGGATGCGGCGGCCGGCTCCGACCGGCGGCGCAGGCGCGCCGCACGGAACATGCATGCCAGCATGCAGGCTTGACAGCAAAGATTCAGGACATTCATCCAGATCAGCGCGGGATCGCCGTTCACCAGGATGGCGTAGGCGACGCTGTTGCAGGAGATCACGAACCAGCCGCACCAGCTGGCGCCGGCGATGCCCTTGCCCGACTGGGGGTCGGTCCAGAGGCGGCGGAGCTGCGGCAGGTGGAAGAAGGCGGCGACGATGCCGCCCAGGCTGTAGGTCGCGGTCAGAAGATGTTCCATGGGTCTCCACCATGGCTACGGATCGAAGAGGCGCGCACCTTCGCCGCTCAAGGTAAATGAGAGATGACCGGGCCTGTGACCGATAGCGGACCCGTCCGGAAGGAGTAGCGGGCCCCGTCCGCGCAGCCGCCGCAACCCGAGCAATGTTTCAATTGCGACGCTCTTTCCCGTAGAGGTCGTGGTCTGGCCTGCGCCCGCCGCAATTGTCCCTACACGCCGCATGGGCTATTCCCTGCCGCGGTTCCGCAGCGGTGACTAAGGAAAAGCATCATGCGCAAGACGGCCCATTGCCTCGCCATCGCCGCGGCCCTCAGCAGCGCCTTCGCGCCCGCCGCCGACGCCGCCGACGCCTACGGCTTCCCCGGCACCCGGGAGGAGCGCTCCGGCGCCTTCATCGGCGCCTATGCCCGCATCCCCCTGGGAGAGAGCCGCGCCGAGCCGCAGTCCGGGCCCCAGGCTGGGCCCCAGGTTGGGCCCCAGGTTGGACTGACGCTCGCCATGACGCGGCAGGCGCTCGACCCCACCGACGCCGGCCGGCTGCAACGCTTCCGCGCCGACGCCGTCACCCTGGGCTTCAGCGGCAGCGACTTCCGGGAGGCCGCCCCGCCGACCCTGTCGCTGGCCGGCATGAGGGTGGCGGGCGGGCCCGATCGCCTGAACGCCGACGGCACGAAGGCGGAGGAGGATGACGGTTTTCCCTGGCTCTACGCCGCCGGCGGCACGCTGCTGGTGGCCGGGCTGGTCGGCGCCGGCGTGTTCTACTACCTCGTCGCCGAGTCCAAGAAGAACAGCGACTGAGCGGCGGCCCCACCCTCGCCCGAAGAATAGGGTGACCTCCGCCCCCGCCGTCGGCCTTTGACAAGCCCCACGCCGGGGCGCACGCTCCATGGGGTGGGGCGGTCGCGTCCCGGCGGCGCCCCCGCACGGGAGGGCCTGCGCATGCCGTCGAGACGTCCAACGCTGGTGGGGTCGCTTCTCCTTCTCGCGGTCGCCGCCTCGGCCGCGCCGGCCCTGGCGGGAACCGTCTGCGCCGGCGCCGGCAACGAGCGCTGGCGCCCCTACACCTACCGCACCGGGGACGGGCTGCCGGGCGGCGCCGCGCACGAGATGCTGGACAAGGCGGTCGCCGAGGCCGGGGCGGAGTATGTCGTCGTCGATGCCGGCCCCTGGAAGCGCGCCCTCGCCGGGCTGGAATGGGGCGCCGTCGACATCGTGGCGGCGGCTGTGCGCAACAAGGAGCGCGAGGCCGACTATCTGTTCACCGAGCCCTACGCGGTGGAGCGCGTCCTGCTGATCTCGCAGGCCGGCGCGGCCTTTGAGTTCCGGACGCTGGAGGATCTGCGCGACCGCAGCGTGATCCTGTCGCGCGGCGTCTCCTACGGCGACGAGTGGGACCGGTTCGCCGCGACCCGGATGCGGACCGAGACGGCGCCCAGCGCGCAGGAGGGGTTCCGCATGCTGGCCGCCGGCCGTGCCGAGTTCTTCGTCCTGGCGGAAGGGGCGGTGGAGACGCTGCTGGCCGACCCCGCCACCCGGGACCGTTACCGGGTCTACCCGACGCCGGTGGCCGAAGTGTCCGTCCAGGCCATGATCCGCCGCGACAGCGCCTGCGCCGCCCTGATCGGCCCGGTCAACGACGCGCTCCGCCGCCTGCGAGAGACCGGCGAGGCCGCGGCCCTCCTGGGCGCCCACCGGCTGAACCGGGAACCGGCGACCTAGGCCATCGTATCGGCCGAGTTTCTCACGCCGGCTCCAGCACCGGCTGCGGCGCCGCCGCGGTCTCGACCCGCACCTGGCTGCGGCCGCCGCCCAGCGGCAGCACCCGCACCTGGGCGCCGATGCGGTCGACCAGGCCGGGGACGTGGCTGATGACGCCGACCTGGCGGCCGCCGCCCTGCAGCGTCTCCAGGCAGGAGAGCGCCAGGTCCAGGCTGTCCGGGTCCAGCGTGCCGAAGCCCTCGTCGATGAACAGGGTGCCGATGGCGCCGCTGCGGCCCGAGGCCATGGCCGAGAGGCCCAGCGCCAGGGCCAGCGAGGCCAGGAAGGTCTCGCCGCCCGACAGGCTGTGCACGCCGCGCACCTCGTCGCCCATCTCGCGGTCGACCACCTGTATCTCCAGGTCGGCGCCCGGTACCCGCTGCAGCCGGTAGCGCCGGGCCAGCTCCTCCAGATAGCGGTTGGCGTGGACCAGCAGCAGGTCGAGGCTGAGGCTCTGGGCGAAGTTGCGGAACTTCTGGCCGTTGGCCGAGCCGATCAGCTCGTTCAGCGCCGCCCAGACCTCCCAGACCTTCTTCTGCGCCTCCCATTCGGCCACCAGCGAGGCCAGCCGCTGCCGCGCCTCGGCATCGGCCCGCAGCCGCGCCCGCAGGTCGCCCAGCGCGGTGCGGGCCGCCTCCAGCCGCTCCCGCGCCTCCGAGAAGGCGGCATCGGCCGCGGTGGCATCGCCCCCGGGCGACCCGGCCGCATGCGCCCGCCGCCGGGCGGCGCGCTCCTCCCGGATGGTGGCGGCGTCGCGCAATGCCTGGTCAAGCTCCGCCAGCCGGCGGGTCTCGGCCGCGATCCAGGCCTCGTCCTGGGCCAGGCGGGTCCGGGCCTCCTCCGGCGACAGGCCACGCGCGGCGCAGGCGGACTCCAGCCCCGCCCTGGCCGCCGCCAGACGCGCCGAGGCGCCCTCCAGCGTCTCGGTGCGGGTCCTCAGCTCGCTCTCTTGGGCGGACAGAGAGGTCAGCGCCCGCTCGCGGGTGGTGACCGCCAGGGCGAACATCTCCTCGGCGGAACGCCGCCCCAGCAGAAGCTCCTGGCGCACGGCGGCGACGGCGAGCCCGTCCAGCAGCGCCGCGCGATCCCGCGCCAGCGCGTCCAGCCGCACCGCCAGCCCGTCCCGCCGGGCGCGGCAGGCCGCCTCGTTCTCCTCGGTCGCGGCAAGCGCCGCACGCAGGGTTCCGCTCCGCGCGTCCAGCGTCTCCAGCTCCCGCGACAGCGCCGCCGCGCGGTCGAGCCGCCCCTTATGGGCGGTGACGCGTCCGGCCAGGGCGGCGCGCCAGGCCGCCCCGTCGCGCGACAGGCCGTCCTCCCAACCCTCCAGGCCGGTGAAGGGCGCGCGCAACTCGGCCAGAGCCTCCGCGACGGCGGCGGCCGCCCCGGCGGCTTCGCTGCGCGCCAGCTTGCCGTCATGCTGGCATGCCTCCAGGGCAGCATTGCAGTCCGCCAGCGCCTGCGCCGCGGCCTGGGAGGCGTCATTCGCCTGCCGCAGCGCCGCTTCCGCCGCCGACATGTCCCGGGCATGCGCCAGGGCCGCCTCCTCGTCCGAGCGGCAGGCCGCCTGCTCGGCCGCGAGCGCATCCGTCAAGGCCGTCAGGGCCTGAGCCGCCTCCGGCAATGCCGGATCATCGGGCAGGCCGAGCGCCGGCGCCGCCGCGCGCCACCGGGCAAGTCCGTCCTCCATCGTGCGGGCCAGCGCCGCCAGCCGCTCCCCGGCGCGCGTGCCGGCGGCCTGGGCCGCCCGCGCGTCGGCCTGATGACCGGCGAGCGCCGCCACAAGGTCGGCCTCCTCGGCCCGCAACGCGTCGACCCGCGACTCCTGCTCACCCGCCAGCCGGGCCAGCGGTCCGGTGGGTCCGCCGGCCCAGGGATGCTCGACCGCGCCGCAGACCGGGCAGGGCTCACCCTCCACGAGATTCGCGCGCAACGCCTCCGCATCCTCGCGGGCGGCGAGATGCATGCGCCGCAGCGTCTCCACCGCCTCCGCCAGCACCGCCCTGATACGCTCCAGCCCCCGGCCGGCCCGTGCCGACGAGTCCTCGGCCGCGGCCGCGGCGGCCAACGCGTCCACGCGCTCGGCCTCCAGCGCGGTTCGCTCGGCGGTGAGGCGCCCCGCCTCCTCGGCCAGACGGACGGGACCCGCCAGCGCCTCGCGCCTGGTCTCCAGCGCCGCTCGGCGGGCACGCACCTGCTCCAGGTCGGGCACCGCGCGGGCCCTGATATCCTCGACTCTGGCGGACGCCTCGGCACAGGCGGTCGAGGCTGCGTCATGCGCCGTAGTCAGCTCCCGGCGCCGGGCGGCGAGGCCGCGCCACTCGGCTTCCGCCTTGGCGACGGCCGCCTCGGCCGTCCGCGCCGCCGACGCCGCCTCGGCATGGCGGGCCAGCACCGCCTGCCAGCGCGGCCATTGCTCCACGACCGGGTCCAGGGCGGACGCGGCCTCCAACTCGCGGCGCAGGGCCTCCAGCTCCTCCCGGCCGCACGACAGCGCCCGGGCGCCGGCCTCGACCTCCCGCCGGGCGGCCTGGGTGCGGCCGGCCGCCTGCGTCAGGGCATCGGCGGCGGCATCGCGCTCGGCGGCCAGCGTGCGGATCTCGCCGTCCAGCGCCGTGGCGCGCTCGATCTCCGGCTCCAGCGAGGCCGCCCGGGCCGCCTGCGCCTCCAGCGCCGCCCGGGCGCGGGCATGGCCCTCCTCGGCGCCGGCGAGCCTGGCGCGGCTCTCCTCGAGCGATTCCCGGGCCCGGGCCAGCGCCGCTTCGGCGTCGCGCTCGGCCTGGGCCGCCCGGTCCCAATCCGCCAGCAGCGGCCGCAGCGGTTCCAGGGCGCGCAGGGCGTCAAGCTCCGCCCGCCGGCCCTCTGCGGCCTCGACCGCTTCCCGGCAGGCGGCGACGCGCCCGGCGGCCTCATCCTCGCCCGCCGCCAGCTCGGCGTCGCGCCGGTGCCATTCCACCGCACCCCGCGCCGCCTCCGCCGCGGCCTCGGCCTGCGCCAGCGCGGCGGCGCCCTCCGCCTCCCGGGCCCGCAGCGCCTCCGCCTCCTCGGCCGTCAGCGGCCGCGTGTCGCCCTGGCGCGCCTCGATGGCGTCGAGCGCGCGCTTCTCCTCCTGGGCGCGCTCGAAGGCCGCGACGGACAGGCGGGAATAGATCTCGGTGCCGGTCAGCAGCTCCAGCAATGCTGAGCGTTCCTTGGCCGGCGCCTTCAGGAAGTTGGCGAAATCGCCCTGGGCCAGCAGCACGGCGCGGCGGAACTGCTCGAAGCTCAGCCCCAGCCGCGCCTCGATCTCCGCCAGCACGGCCGTCTTCGTGTCGCCGAAGCGGCGCGTGCCGTCCAGCGTGGACAGGCTCATGGTCTGGGCCTGGACCTTGCCGCCCGGCTTCTGCCGGGCGCGCTGCACCTCCCAGCGGGCCCGGTAGGCATGGCCGTCCAGTCCGACGAAATCCACCTCGGCGAAGCCGCGCCCGGTGCCCCGTCGCAGCACGGCCCGCACGTCGGTGGTCAGCAGCCCCTCATGCTCGCCGTCGCGGCCCAGCGCCACGCCGCGCCCGGCGGGCAGGCGCGGGATGGTATCGAACAGCGCCAGGCAGAGCGCGTCCAGCAGCGTGCTCTTGCCCGCCCCCGTCGGCCCGGTGATGGCGAACAGGCCGGCATGGGCCAGCGGCCCCGTGGCGAGGTCGACCTCGAACGCTCCGCCCAGGCTGGCGAGGTTGAGGCCGCGAACGGCGAGGATCCTCATGCCTGCTCCTCCACCCGCTCCACCAGTGCGCGGAAGGCGGCCAGCAGGTCGGGGCGCGGCGGCTCCTCATGGTCGCGGGCGTGCAGCTTCAGGAAGACGTCCTCGGGCGACAGATCGGTCAGGTCGGCGCCCGCGTCGGCCTCGGCGAGCGCCCCGCCGGCCCCGGTCAGCCGCACCGACAGCTTGCACAGCCGCACCGGCCGGCCGGCCAGCACCTGCTCCACCTCCTCGCGCAGCCCGGGGCGGGGGGCGGGCAGGGCGACCGTGACCTCCAGATAGGGCCAGGCATCGCGGGGCAGGCCGGCGTCCAGCTCGAGGCGGGCCAGCGCCGCCAGCGCCTCGTCCGGGCTGTCGGCATTGATGCGGCGGATGCCGACGGCGCGCGGCACCCAAAGCGCCTCGCGCTCCACCAGCCGCCCGGCGGCGAACTCGGCCAGCATGACCTGGTGCGGGTAGGGCTCCTCGTCCAGCGCCAGCGGGATGGGGGAGCCGCTGTAGCGCACCTGCTCGCGCCCGCCCACCGCCTGCGGCCGGTGCAGATGGCCCAGCGCAACGTAGGCGGCTTCCTCGGCGAAGATGTCGACGGGCAGGGCGTGCAGATTGCCGCCCAGGATCTTGCGCTCCGACAGTTCCGACAGGCTGCCGCCGCGCATGTAGCAATGGCCGGTCAGCAGCAGCGCCTCGGCAGGCCGGAGATGCGCCCGGCCGATCGCCGTGGCGTCGGCATAGAGCCGCCGCACCCCCTCGACCAGCGGGTCCTCATGCTCCAGCGGCGGCAGGTCGCCCATGCGCAGGTAAGGCATGGCGACGCAGCGGGCGGCGACCTCGCCGGTGCGGTCGCGCAAGGGGACCACCAGCCGGGCGGCGTCCAGCGTCCCGTCCGCACCCCTGGCCACGCCGCCGACCACCCGCACGCCCAGCTCCGCCAGCAGGGGCGAGGGCGCCTCCAGCCGGGTGCCGCTGTCATGGTTGCCGGCGACCACCACGGTCTGGAGATGTGGTAGCCGCAGCCGGGCCTGGGCCAGGAAGCGGTAGAACTGGGTCAGCGCCGATACGGGCGGATTCTGGCCGTCGAACACGTCGCCGGCGACCACCAGCGCGTCGGCCCGATGCTCCTCCAGCCGGTCCAGCAGCCAGTCGAGGAAGCGGGCATGCTCCTGCTCGCGGCCGAAGCCGTGGAGGGCATGGCCCAGATGCCAGTCGGCGGTGTGGATGAGGCGCACGGGGAGCGGCCGAAGCGGCGGGACGGGGACGGCGCCAGGGTAGGCGAGGCGACCCGTCCGGGGCAACCATCCCGCCTCGCTTCAACCCGTTCACATGGACCTGTTGCGGGGGCGCGGCACCATGCCATAGTGGCGGCCGATGGCACGGTAGGGCCGGGCGGGGATCAGATGCGCGCGGATACGGATACGCACCCGGTGGCGACGCTGCTGAAGCAGCTCGCGGGATCGCTCAACAGCACGCTGACCGCCTTCGAGGGCACGACGCACCGCATCCCCCGCGTCTTCACCGAATACACCAGGGTCCGGGCGACCTATCACGAAATCCAGGCCATGATCTTCACGATCAACGACAAGGCCCAGGAGAAGCCCAAGCACGCCCCGCCCGAGCTGAAGTCCTGGCTGACCCGCATGCGCCTGCGCGCCATCGCCGCCTTCGCCAAGATCAGCCTGGAATTCTTCCGCAACCCGCCGCTGCTGCTGGTCCAGGCGCTGGGCGCCTACGAGATCCTGGACCATGAGCGCCACGCCTTCACGGCGGTGCTGCGCGACTACGACAACATGCTGCTGGAGGCGGCGGTGGACGACAAGACCGCCGACGAGCTGGACCGCGTCCGGACCTATATCGAGGAGGTGGTGCAGCTGCTGGACAAGCTGCTGCACAACGCCCCGCCGCAGCTGCGCACCTTCTGAGGCACCGGGACACGCCGATTGCCGCCTTGCGCGCCGCCGCCGGGCGACCTACCACTGCCCTGTCGCAACGGGAGATGCGCGGTGAAGTGGGTCGCCTGGTTCTCAGCATTGTGCATGGGCATGGTCGGGCTGGTGCTGTTCCTGCTCTGGGCCTGGACCGGGTTCGAGGGCTTCGGCATCTCGCTGAAGGGCACGCTGGCGCTGATCGTCGGCAGCGCCCTCACCGCCGCCATGGCGACGGGGCTGATGGCCCTGCTCTTCCACAGCGCCCGCACCGGCCGGGACGACATCGCCCATTACGACCCGGAACCGCGTGATTTCGACGATCGGAGGGACCCGCCGTGAGCCACCCCACCGTGACCGAGCCTCCTATCCTCGTCACCGGCGCCGCCGGCTTCATCGGCTACCATCTGACCGAGCGGCTGCTGGCCGAGGGACGGGCGGTGGTCGGCATCGACACCCTCAACGACTATTACGACCCGGCGCTGAAGCAGGCGCGGCTGGCGCGGCTGACGGGGCGGCCGGGCTTCCGCTTCGAGAAGCTGGACCTGGCCGACGCCGAGGGGCTGATGGCGCTGACGAAGGCGGTGAAGCCGCGGGTCTTCGTCAACCTCGCCGCCCAGGCCGGCGTGCGCTACTCGCTGCAGAACCCGGGCGCCTACGTCCAGTCGAACCTGGTCGGCTTCGGCAACGTGCTGGAGGCCTGCCGGCACAACGGCGTGGGGCACCTGCTGTTCGCATCCTCCAGTTCCGTATACGGCGCCAACACGCGGCTGCCCTTCCGTGAGACCGACAGCGTCGACCATCCCGTCAGCTTCTACGCCGCCACCAAGAAGTCGAACGAGCTGATGGCCCATTCCTACGCCCGGCTCTACGGCCTGCCGGTGACGGGTCTGCGCTTCTTCACCGTCTACGGTCCCTGGGGCCGGCCGGACATGGGCTACTGGCTCTTCACCAAGGCCATCCTGGAGGGCCGGCCCATCGACCTCTTCAACGAGGGCCGGATGCGCCGCGACTTCACCTATGTCGACGATGTGGTGGAGGGGATCGTCCGCCTGCTCGACCGGCCGGCGGCGCCCGAGCCGGCCTGGAGCGGCGAGGCCCCGGACCCCGCCACCTCGCCCTGGCCCTACCGGGTCTACAACATCGGCAATCACCGGCCCGAGGAGCTGCTGCACTTCGTGGCGGTGCTGGAGGATTGCCTGGGCATGAAGGCGGAGCGGCGCCTGCTGCCGATGCAGCCGGGCGACGTGCCCGCCACCTATGCCGACATCTCGCGCTTGCAGGCCGCGGTGGGCTTCGCGCCCTCGACCCCGATCGAGGAGGGGCTGCGGCGCTTCACGACCTGGTACCGGGAGTATCACGGGATCTGAGCCGGGCCGCGCATTGGGGGTAGGGAACTTACCTCTAGGGAATCATTAACCATGGAAAGCGCTCCATCCGGATGAAGCCGGAAGGGGCAACCCCGCCGGCAAAGTCTCTTCCGAGCGGTGCCTGACCATGTCCGACACGATCTCCGAAACGCCTCGCACCCAGTCCGCCGTCGCCCTGTACAAGCGTGCCTTCCGCGAGGCGCGGAGCTTCCGGTGGCACCTGCTGCTGGTGCTGGTGACGGGGCTGGTCGGCCTGCCGCTGGCGCTGCTGGCGCCGCTGCCGATGAAGATCGTGGTGGACAGCGTGCTGGGCGGGCAGCCCCTGCCGGCCTGGCTGGCCGACCTGCTGCCGGCCGCAGCAATGGAGCCGGGCAGCCTGCTGCCGCTGGTGATCGGCGCGGCGGCGGTGCTGGCCCTGTTCACCGCCGGCTATCATTTCGCCGAGTGGATGCTGCGCGACTGGGTGGCGGAGCGGATGGTGCTGGTCTTCCGCGCCAAGCTGCTGCGCCACGCCCTGACCCTGTCGCCGGGCGAGCATGACCGCGGCAGCCAGGACCCGATGCACCGCATCAACCACGACGCGCCCGCGCTGCAATGGACGGCGCTGTACGGCGTCATCCCCATGGTGTCCTGCATCGCCACGCTGCTGGGCGTGCTGTGGGTGACCTCCTCGCTGTCGCCTGAGCTGGCGATGGTGGCGCTGGCGACCTCCGCGCCGGTCATCCTGCTGATCCATCTCAGCCAGGCGCGCATGCGCGGCCGCTGGGCCGAGGCGAAGGAGGACGAGTCCCGCGCGCTGCACGTGGTGCAGGAGACGCTGGGCGCCTCGCGCATCGTCACCACCTTCGGCCAGGAGGACCGGGAGGCGCGGCGCTTCCACGGCCTCGCCGACCGCGCCTTCACCACGCGCCGCGCCGTCATCGCGCGGGAGGGCGTGCTGGGCCAGCTGATGGGCCTGTCCTCGGCCCTGGGCGGGGCGGCCATCCTCTATATCGGCGCCAGCCATGTGCAGTCCGGCCAGCTGACCCTGGGCGAGCTGCTGCTGGCGCTCGGCTATATCGGCCAGCTCTATGCCCCGCTGCAGCAGATCGGCAGCCACATCACCGGCCAGCAGCGGGCCCTGGTCAGCGCCGAGCGCGCCTTCGCCCTGCTGGACATGGCGCCCGCCGTCGAGGATCGCCCGGACGCCCGCCCGATGGAACGCGCCTCAGGCCATGTCCGGCTGGAGGGCGTGGGCTATGCCTACAAGGGCCGCGACCCGGTGCTGGACGGCGTCGACCTGGACATTCCGGCCGGCACCTGCGTCGGCGTGGTCGGCCGCACCGGCGCCGGCAAGTCCACCCTGGTCAACATGATCACCCGCCAGTTCGACCCCACCGCCGGCCGGCTGCTGCTGGACGGGGAGGATCTGCGCGAATTGAGGCTCGCCGATCTGCGCCGGCAGTTCGCGGTGGTGCCGCAGGAGCCGGCCCTGTTCTCGACCACCATCGCCCAGAACATCGCCTATGGCGACCCGGACGCCCCCATCGGCCGGATCATCGCGGCGGCTCGCCAAGCGGCCGCGCACGACTTCATCATGGCGCTGCCCGACGGCTACGACACGGTGATCGGCGAGCGCGGCGGGCGTCTGTCGGGCGGCGAGCGCCAGCGCATCGCCATCGCCCGCGCCTTCCTGACCGACGCCCCCATCCTGATCCTGGACGAGCCGACCAGCGCCATCGACCAGGCGACCGAGACGGCGATCATCGAGAGCCTGGAGCGGCTGATGGCCGGCCGCACCACCTTCATGATCGCCCACCGGCTCTCCACCCTGCGCCGCGCCGACATGGTCATCCGCGTGCAGGACGGGCGGGTGGCGATCGAGCGCGGCGGGGCGGAGCTGCGGCTGGCCTCGTGAGGCGGCGGGACGCCGGACAATCGCGCGACGGGGCGGCGCTCCCCTTTGCGGGCTAGCCCTTCCGCAGGATACAGTCGCGCAACCGAGCAACCCTAGTCCGACCGGGCACCCCGCATGGCCAGCATCCTCGAAGCGCTCGAAGCCGCCCTCTCCTACCATCGCGCCGGCGATCTCGCTTCGGCGACGGACCTCTACGGCCGCATCCTGGCGGTGGAGCCGACCCAGGCCGACGCGCTGCACCTGATGGGGGTGGCGCTGTCCCAGATGGGCCGCCCCGCCGAGGCGCTGCCGCATCTGCGCGGCACGCTGGAGGTGCGGCCCGGGAACGGCCGGGCGCACCAGGATCTGGCGCTGGCGCTGCGGGCGGTCGGCGACATCGCCGGGGCGCTGGCGAACTTCCGCGAGGCCGCCCGGCTGGAGCCGAACGCCGCCGACGTCCTGAACAATCTGGGCTCGGCGCTGTCGGCGGCGGGCGACCTGGACGGCGCGGAGGCGGCGCTGGAGCGCGCGTTGGCGCTGGGCTACGCGGAGGCGGCGCGGAACCTGGCGGCCCTGCTGTCCAACCGGGCCTCGGCGCTGCTGCTGGCGGGCGATCCCGCGGCGGCCGAGCCGCTGCTGACCCGCGCCCGCGCGCTCGACCCGCACCTGCCCATCATCCAATGCCAGCAGGGCATGGCGCTGGCCGCCATGGGGCGCAAGGCCGAGGCGATCCCGGTCTTCCAGGCGGCGCTGGCGCTGGCGCCGGACCATCTGGACACGCTGATCAATCTGGGTGACGCGCTGAACGACCAGGGGCGCTTCGATGAGGCGGAGGCCGTTCTGCGCCGCGCCGCCGAGTTGGCGCCCGGCACCATGTCGGCGCTGAACAATTTGGGCAACGCGCTGCTGGGCCAGGGGCGGCTGGGCCAGGCGGTCGAGTCCTACTGCGCGTCCATCGCGGCCGACCCGACCGTCTACCAGCCCCGGGTCAACCTCGGCACGGCGTTGCGCGACCTGGGCGACGACGATGCCGCGGACGAGGCCTACAAGGCGGCGCTGCGGCTGCGCCCAGGCGAGCCCTCGATCCACTGGCAGCGGGCGCTCGCGCGCCTCGCCGCCGGGGATTTCGAGACCGGTTGGGAGGAGTACGAGTGGCGCTGGCGCGGCATCGTCGCGGTGCCGGAGGCGCTGGCGCGGCTGCCGGAATGGACCGGCGGCGACCCCGCCGGCAAGCGCATCCTGGTCCATTGCGAGCAAGGCCACGGCGACACGCTGCAATTCTGCCGCTACGCGGCGCTGCTGGCCCGGCACGGCGCCCATGTCGGGCTGACGGCGCAGCCGCTGCTGGTCCGGCTGCTGCGCGACAGCCTGCCGGAGGTCCGGATCTTCTCCGAGACCGAAGCGGTCGACCCGGCCGCCTGGGACGCGCGCGTGGCGCTGATGAGCCTGCCCCACCGCTTCGGCACCCGGCTGGATACGATCCCCGCTGAGACGCCCTATCTGCGGGCGCCGACGGGAACGGTGGAGGGATGGCGCGCACGGCTGGCGGCGCTGGGGCCGGGGCTGAAGGTCGGGCTGGTCTGGGCCGGCGATCCCCGGCGCACCGTGACCGCAGCGCACATCGTGGACCGCCGCCGCAGCCTGTCCCTGGCGGCCCTGGCGCCGCTCCGCGACGTTCCGGGCCTGACGCTGCTAAGCCTGCAGAAGGGCGAGGCGGCGATGCAGGCCCAGGCGCCCGACCGGCCCTTCGACCTGGTCGACTGGACCGACGAGCTGTTCGACTTCGCCGACACGGCGGGGCTGGTCTCGGCGCTGGACCTCGTGGTCACGGTGGACACGGCGGTCGCCCATCTGGCGGGCGCGCTGCGGCGCCCGACCTGCGTGCTGTCGCGCTTCGACGGCTGCTGGCGCTGGCTGCGCGACCGCAAGGACAGCCCCTGGTATCCTGGCCTGTCGCTGTACCGTCAGTCGCGCTGGGCGGACTGGGAACGGCCGGTCGCGGAAATGGTCGCGGACATCCGCGACCTCGCCGCAAGGGCAGCCTGACCTTTTCACAAGGAATAGGCCCGCCGCGCCGCCGCCATGTCTTGTCGGGGCACCCCCGGAGACCGGAACTGGGACGTGGCGGGGTGGTAAAATCTTTGTTAAGATCGCCGGCGAAATCGGCAGGTTTGTTTCGGCCATGAATGTCGGGGCGGTCCAGAACGCGACGGCGGCACTCGCCCCGGGGGCATCCGGTCCCGGGCAGAGGGCGGCTGCGGCCCCGGGGTCCGCGGCGTCCGACCGGCCTGTCGCCGGCAGCGCCCCCGCCGAACTGCCCCGCTATCTCAGCCCGGTCATCCAGGTCGACAATGTCGCGGCCATGGCGCTGATCCAGTTCCGGGACGGCGATACCGGCGACGTGAAGACCCAGATCCCGTCGGAGCGCGTGGTGCAGGAATACCGCCTGCGCGGACCCGGCGGCTCGTCCCGCGACGGAAAGGCCGTGGAGACTGGCGCCGTCCCGTCTGCCGCGCCGACCCAGGGCAGCGCCGCCGGCGCGGCACCGGCCGGGCCGCCGACCGCGCCGTCCCCGGTCTCCGCCACGCCGGCCGGCGGATCGTCCGCCGCCCCGACGGCGGGAAGCGGGTCGCCCGCGCTGAACGTGGTGGCCTGATCCTGACCGCGACGCCGCCCTTGGCTCCCTCGATGACGGCCGCTCCCGATGCCTGAGGCGGCCCATGGCGAGATCGCGCGCCTGATCCAGGCGGGGCGGCTGGAAGAGGCCCGCGCCGCCTGCCGGGAGGCCGTCGACCGCGACCCCGGCGACGGCCATGCCTGGCACCTGCTGGGGCTGATCGCGTTCCGTGCCGGCGACGCGCTGGAGGCGCTCGGCCATTTCGACCGGGCGGTCACGGCGATGCCGGACCAGCCCGCCTTCCACAACAACCGCGGCGCCCTGCTCTATGCCGGCCGGCGCTATGCCCAGGCCGCCGACGCCTTCCGCGCCGCCCACGCGCTCGACCCCGGCCAGCCCTCGACCCAGCTCAATCTCGGCAACGCCCTTCAGGCGGCCGGCGATCTCGACGGGGCGGAAGCGGCCTTCCGCGCCGTGCTGGACGCCGCGCCGGACCAAGCGGAAGCGCTGGCGGCACTGGGCCGCGTGCTGCTGGCGAAGGGGCGCCCGGCTGAGGCGGTCGGGCTCTGCCGCGAGGCCGCCCGTCTCGCGCCCGAAAGCCCTGACGCCCAGTACGCCCTGGGCGAGGCTGCCTACGCATTGGACGACCAGGAGGAGGCGGAGCGCCGCTTCCGCCGCGCGGTCGAGCTGGCGCCGGCGCTGGCGCCCGCGCATGTCGGCCTGGCCCAGGTGCTGCATGCCGCCAGCCGCACCGGCGAGGCGATCGAGGCCATCGAGGCAGCGGTTGAGGCCGGCCTGGGCGACGCGCCCGAGATCGCCTTCATGCGCCGGTTCCTGCATAGCAGCATGGTGCCAGCCTGGCACTTGCCCATGCTGAACGACACGGTGCGCAACGACGCCTATCAGGCGGCGCTGGCCCGTGCGATCAAGCCCGGCTGCCATGTGCTGGAGATCGGCACGGGCTCCGGCCTGGTCGCCATGATGGCGGCGCGGCTGGGAGCGGGGCTGGTGACGACCTGCGAGATCAACCCGCTGCTGGCCCGGATCGCCATGGAGACGGTGCGGCGCAACGGGCTGTCCGACCGGGTCAAGGTCCTGCCGCGCAAGTCGACGCGCCTCGCCGTCGGCACGGACATGCCTCGCCGCGCGGATGTCTTCGTCTCCGAACTCATCAATGTCGGCATGCTGGCGCCGGAGATGCTGTCGATCCTGCGGCATGCGCGCGAGACGCTGGTGGCGCCCGGCGGCGCCATCATCCCGCGCGCCGCGCGCATCCACGCCCTGCCGATCGAGAGCGCGGAGCTGGCCCGCATCAACCCGCTGCGCGACCTGTGCGGCTTCGACCTCAGCGCCTTCGACGTCTTCCGCACGCCCGGCACCGGCCAGATCGACCTGGATGCCGATCCGCACCGCGCCTTGGGCCCCGCCGCCGCCGTGCTGGATTTCGACTTCACCCGCGACACGGCCGACGAGGGGCGGGTGCCGGCGGAGCTGGCGATCGCGCAGGACGGCACGCTGCACGCCATCGCCTTCTGGTTCGACCTGCAGCTGGACGAGCTCATCACCTACAGCTCGCGCACCGCCGGCCGCACCAACCATTGGAAGCAGGCGGTGCTGTTCCTGGACGCGCCGCGCACCGTCCGGGCCGGCGAGCGGCTGCCGATCTGGGCCTGCTGGGACAACACGCGGATTTTCTTTGAACTCCGCTGAGGAAGCGCCGATCCTCCGCACGTCACCGCCACGCCGCCCGCGCGCCCCATGTCGATCCCTGCGGACCTCCTGAACCGCGCCGTTGAACACCACGCCGCCGGGCGCCTCGCCGAGGCGGAGCCGCTCTACCGCGCCGTGCTGGCGGCGGGCCATCCGCGGCGGGCGGACATTCTGCACAATCTGTCCCTGCTGCTGGAGCAGGCGGGGCGGCTCCCGGAGGCGGCCGCCGCGGCCAGCGAGCAAGGCGTCCTGCTGCTGGAAGCGGGGGATGCCGAGGGCGCCGCCGGGAGCTTCCGGACGGCCGCGCGCCTCCATCCGACGGATGCCGACACCTGGTCCAACCTGGGCAATGCGCTGCTGGCCGGGGACCGGGCACAGGAGGCGGCCGACGCCTGTCGCCGCGCCCTGTCGCTGCGGCCCGACGATCCGGGCACGCTCAGCAACCTCGGCAACGCTCTGCGCCGGGCGGGCGACGCGGCGGGGGCCATCGCCGCCTACCGCCGCGCCGTGACGCTCGACCCGGCCTTCGCCGGCGGCTGGTACAATCTGGGACAGGCGCTGCGCGCGCAGGACATGCTGGAGGAAGCCGAGGCCGCCCAGCGCCGTGCCGTCGACCTCGATCCGTCGCTGGACCGGGCCTGGAGCGCGCTGGGCAGCGCCCTGCATGACCAGGGGCGGCTGGAGGAGGCGGTGGCGGCCTATGACCGCTCGCTGGCGCTGCGCCCCGATGCGCCCGGCCCCAACTGGAACCTGGCCCTCGCCCTGCTGCTGAAAGGCGACCACGCCCGTGGCTGGACCCAGTACGAATGGCGGCGGAGGAGCCTGAAGACGCCGTTCCGCGACTTTCCCGAGCCCGACTGGGAAGGCGAGCCGTTTCCCGGGCGCACGCTGCTGGTCCATGCCGAGCAGGGCATGGGCGACATGCTGATGATCGCCCGCTACCTGCCGCTGGTCGCCGCGCGCGGCGGGCGCGTGGTGCTGGAGGCGCATCAGGGGCTGCTGCGCCTGTTCCGGGGTCTGCCCGGCGTGGACGCGCTCGTGCCCAAGGACGGGCCGCTGCCGCCCTTCGATTTGCATGTCCCGGCCATGAGCCTGGCCCGCATCTTCCGCGCCGGCATCGACCCGATCCCGGCCGACCTGCCCTACCTGCCCGGCGACCCCGAGCTGGACGGGCGCTGGCGCCGCCGGCTGGCCGGGCTGCCGGGGCTGAAGGTCGGGCTGGTCTGGGCGGGCAATCCGGACTTCGCCGAGGACCGGCGCCGCTCGCCCCGCCTGGACGCCTTCCTGCCGCTGCTGGACGTGCCGGGCGTCAGCATCGTCGGCTTGCAGATGGGCGACGGGCGGCGGGATCTGGAGGGCAGGGCCCTGCCGGCGGGTTTCACCGATCTCGGGCCCGAGATCGGGGATTTCGCCGATACCGCCGCCATCCTGCGCAATCTCGACCTGCTGGTCTCCTCCTGCACCTCGCCGGTGCATCTCGCCGGCGCGCTGGGCCGCCCGGTCTGGGTGGTGCTGCCGCGCGTGCCGGACTGGCGCTGGGGCATGGCGGGCGAGGGCAGCGCCTGGTACCCGACAGCCCGCCTGTTCCGGCAGGAGGAACGCGGCGACTGGGCCGGCCCTGTCGCCCGGGTCGCGGCGGAACTGGCAAGGACCGCCGCCGGGCGGGAGCGGATCTGACGATGAGCTTGGCGGACATCCTCATGGCGGCCGTGCAGCGGCATCAGGAAGGGCGCTTGGCCGAGGCCGAGGCGGGATACCGGCAGGTGCTCGCCGCCGCCCCGGGGCAGCCGAACGCCGCCTATCACCTGGGCGTGCTGCTGAGCGACACCGCCCGCCCGGAGGAGGCGCTGGCCTGCTACCGCGCTGTGCTGGCGGCCCAGCCGGACAATCCCGAGCTGCACTTCAACATGGGCGTCGCGCTGGACCGGACGGGCCGACGCGGCGACGCGGCGGGACACTACCGGCGCAGCCTGGCCCTGCGCCCCGGCTTCGCCCCGGCGCTGAACAATCTCGGGCTGGCGCTGCAGGCGTCGGGCGATTCGGCCGGGGCGGTGGCGGCCTTCCGCGAGGCGACGCGGGCGGCGCCCGACAGCGTCGATGCCTGGGCCAATCTCGGCGGCGCCCTGGCACGGGCCGGGGACGCGGCCGCGCGACCGGCGCTGGACCGCGCCCTCGCCCTGCGGCCGAACGACCCGTCTCTGCTGGAGGCACGGGCGGGCACGCTCCTGGCGGCCGGGGAAACCGGGGCCGCCATCGCCGACTATGAGCGCGCGCTGGCATTGGCGCCCGGCCATGCCGTCGCCTGGTTCAACCTGGGAACCGCGCTGGCGGCGGCCGGGCGGGCGGGCGAGGCCGAGGATTCCTACCGGCGGGCGCTGGCGCTGGAACCGGGCATGGCCGACGCCTGGTACAATCTGGGCAATCTGCTGCGGGAGCGGGGCGATCTGGAGGCCGCGCGCCGGGCTTACGGTTCGGCCCTGGCCGCCGCGCCGGGGCATGACGACGCCCGCCTCAACCTCGCGACGCTGCTGCATGAGCTGGAGCGGCCGGAAGCCGCGCTGGAGCTGGTCGACGCGATCCTCGGCCGTGATCCGGGCAACCGGCGGGCCCTGCGCGCCCGGGGCCGGCTGCTCGTCGGCCTCGGCCGGACGGAGGAGGGGCTGGGCATGCTCCGCCAGGCGGCGGCGGCCGACGACCCCGGCGCGCGCGTCGACCTGGGCAACGCCCTGGAGCGGCTGCATCTCGCCGCCGAGGCCGAGACGGCGTTCCGATCCGCCCTCGATGCCGATCCCGCCTGCGGCGCGGCGCACATGGCGCTGGGCAAGCTCATGCACCTCATCGGCCGGCCGGAGGAGGCCGCGCCGCATCTCCGACGGGCGCTGGAACTGCTGCCGGACGATCCCTGGGCCCTGGGAAGCTGGGGCGACCACCTGCTGCGGAACGGCGACGGCATGGCGGCGCTGGCGGCGTTCCGCCGGGCCGTCGAGCTGATGCCCGGCAACCCGGCGTTCCACAGCAACCTGATCTTCGCGCTGGATTTCGATCCCACCCTGGACGTCGCCGCCCACCAGGCCGAACGCCGGCGCTGGCACGAGCGGCATGGGCAGGTTCCCGCCGCCGGCATCCCGCCCCACGGCAACCCGCCCGATCCGGATCGCCGCCTGCGGGTGGGATATGTCTCGGCCGACTTCCACAGCCACTCGGCGGCGCACTGCTTCATGCCCATCCTGACGAACCACGACCCGGAAGAGGTCGAGGTCGTCTGCTACCACAACGGCTCCCGGCACGATGCCATGACGGACCGGCTGCGCGGCGCCGCGGCTCTCTGGCGCCAGATCGAGAACCGGACGGACGCCGAGGTGGCCGGTTTGGTCCGGCAGGATGCCATCGACATATTGGTGGATCTCTCGGGTCATACCGGCGGGCACCGGCTGCGGGTCTTCGCCGCGAAGCCGGCCCCGGTGCAGGTCACCGCCTGGGGGCACGCCACCGGCACCGGCCTTCCGACCTTCGACGCCTTCTTCGCCGATCCGGTGCTGGTCCCGCCGGAGGAGCGCCACCTCTTCGCCGAACCGGTGGTCGACCTGCCCGTCGCCATCGCCATGCAGCCGCCGGAGGCGCTTCCCGTCGCGCCGCCGCCGGCGCTGGCGTCCGGCACGGTGACCTTCGGCAGCCTGAACCGGCTATCCAAGATAGGCGACACGGCGCTGGCGCTCTGGTCCCGCTGCCTTGCCGCCGTGCCGGCCTCGCGCCTGCTCCTGAAGGACACGTCGCTGGACGACCCGGCCCGGCGCCGGGCGCTGCAGGACCGCCTCGCCACCGCCGGGATCGACCCCGGCCGGCTGGTGCTGCGTGGTGCCACCGGCCGCGGCGAGCACCTGATGACCTACGGGGACATCGACATCGCCCTCGATCCCCTCCCCTACAGCGGCGGCATCTCCAGCTGCGAGGCCCTCTGGATGGGCGTGCCGGTGATCACCCTGACGGGCCGCTCCCTGCCGTCCCGCACCACGGCCAGCCTGCTCGCCGCCCTGGGGATGCCGGATCTCATCGCGGCGGACGGGGAGCAGTATGTGCGCATCGCCTCCGCCCTGGCCTCCAACCCCGCCGCCCTCGCCGCGCGCCGGGCGGGGCAGAGGGACCGCGTGCGCGGCACCGCGGTGTTCGATGCCCACCTCTACACGCGGGCGGTGGAGGCGGCCTACCGGCGGCTGTGGCGCGACTGGTGCGCCCGACGCCCGGGCTGAAAGCCGCCGCTTGACATCCGATCGAAAGAGGTGTTTTCTTCACCATGACCCGAAAAATTCGGGCTGACCTATACTCCAAAGGAGAGCACCCATGGCCAATGATGTCAGCTTGACCGCCGGCATGCGTTCGAACCTTCTGCTGCTGCAGAAGACGAACTCGCAGGTGGAGAATATCCAGAGCCGTCTCGCGACCGGCAACAAGATCAACAGCGCGCTCGACGGCCCGAACTCGTTCTTCGCCGCCCGCGGCCTGACGCAGCGCGCCGGCGACCTGTCGAACCTGAAGGAAGCGCTGGGCCAGGCGATCAGCACGATCAAGGCCGGCGACAAGGGTATCACCTCGATCGAGTCGCTGGTCGAGCAGGCCCGCGGCCTGACCACGACCGCCTACGCCAACCTGGGCAACGACGCCGCCTCGGTGGCGACGCGCGCCTCGCTGGCCGAGCAGTTCAACAAGATCAAAGAGCAGATCGACAAGATCGCGGGCGACAGCGGCTACCAGGGCAAGAACCTGCTGGTCGGCAACGGCACGACGCTGGACGCGACCTCGGACAGCAAGACCGCGGTCAACACCATCGCCGGCATCTCTAACAGCCGTGTGACCAACGTTGTCTCCAAGGACACCTACTCGATCAGCTTCTCGGGCACCGGTGCGGTCTCCGGCAGCGGCGCCGACATCGCCAAGGCCGAGGACAGCCGCGGCCTGAACGGTGTGAAGCTCTCGGGCACCATCAGCGCCACGCAGGGCAACTTCTCGGACGTGACGATCGAGATGCGCGGCTCGGTGGGCCGTGAGCGCACGGTCGTGATCAGCGAGGGTGGCGAGTCGCGGTCGATCAAGTTCTTCGACAACACCCAGGACGTCACCTCGACCCTGACCACGGCCGGCAAGTCTGGTACGCCGCAGGTCTCGACGGTGAAGATTACGGGCTCGATCGAAGAGGGCGACAGCTTCACCGTCACCGTCAACGGCAAGGCCATCTCCTATACCGCCTCCGCCGGCGACGTAACCTCGGCCGACCCGGTCGCCCGCCGCGAGGCTGTGTCGAACGCCCTGGCGGACAAGGTTACCGCCGCCGTCGGCACCGCGGCTCTCGGCACCTCCGGCTTCACGGTCAACCGCACTGCCACCGATGGCAGCTTCACGATCTCGTCCACCCAGAGCACGGGCACGGGCGTGAGCTTCTCGCTGGGCACCTCGGCCAGCAACGCGCTCACCAAGGACGTGTCGCTGTCCTTCTCGTCCGGCACGGTGGTGTCCTTCACCATCGACCGCGCCGCCCTGGAGGCCCTCGGCACGGCGGCCAACGGCAGCACGACGATCGAGAAGAACGTCGACCTGACCGTCACCGCCACCAACCTGAACGGCGTGTCCGTCAGCCGCTCGGGCATGAACGACCGCGGCAACGCCAAGCTAGCGGACGGCGAGAACTCGCTGTCCTTCGACAGCGGCACGGTGCGCTTCACGGTCGACAGCCGCACCGTCAAGGCGGCGGCCTCGGCCTCGGCCTTCGCCAACCTGGCGACGGTGCAGCGCACGGACGCCAACACCTCCAACGATCTGTCGGTGCAGTTCAACGAGAACAACACCAGCTCGATCTCGGTGGTGAGCCGCAACGTCAAGTCCGACGGCCAGGGCCTGCGCATCGACTTCGCGCAGAACGGCTTCCTGGACCGCGCGGACATCGACAACGCGGTCAAGAGCCTGGACTTCGCGAAGAGCACGCTGCGCTCGGCCGCCCAGGGCCTCAGCACGAACCTGAACATCATCTCGACGCGCGAGGACTTCACCAAGGAGTTCTCCAACGTCCTGACCGAGGGTGCGAACAAGCTGACCCAGGCCGACCAGAACGAGGAAGGCGCCAACCTGCTGCTGCTGCAGACCCGCCAGCAGCTGGGCACCATCAGCCTCTCGCTGGCCAACCAGGCCCAGCAGTCGATCCTGCGGCTCTTCTAAGCCTCACAGGTCGCATAGCGTACAGGCGGACGGCGGGCGAAAGCCCGCCGTCTTCTTTTTTGCCCGGGCCTATCCGCCGGCGGCGCATTTTCCGCGTGACCGCGGCCGGGTGCGCGTCGTACGTCATAGCGACCGCCCCCGACGCCGCGAGGATGCCCTGCCGTGCCGCTGAAACTGGTCCTGCGCCCCGGAGAGAAGCTCATCGTCAACGGCGCCGTCATCGGCGTCGGCGACCATCCGGTGTCGCTGTACTTCTACAACAAGGTGAACTTCCTGCGCGGACGCGAGATCCTCAAGGAAGAGCACTGCGATACGATCGAGAAGAAGCTCTACTTCATCATCCAGCTGATCTACATCTTCCCCGAGGATGCCGAGACGAACCTGATCCGGTTCGGCATCATCCTGGAGGAGGCGCGCCTGGCGCATCCCGAGGAGAAGACGTTGCTCGACGAGGTCCAGACGCTGGTCGGCGAGGGGAACTACTACCGAGCCCTGAAGCTCTGCCGGAAGCTGTTCGCGGACGAGCCGCAGCCCGCCGCGGCCCCGGCCACGCCGCCCCGCCGCCGCCCGCCGAGCTGAGGCGCTCCCTCAGCCGGGCCGCCGCGCCACCAGGGCGAAGTTCGGCGCCACTATCCCGCGCAGGCTCGGGCCCACGCCGCCCTCGACGGCAGCCTGCTCCCAGGCGAGGCGCACCGCCACCCACACGACCCGCTCCACCGTCAGGCCGGCCCGCTGCAGCACCGCGGCGATTTCGCCCGGATCGAGCAGCGCCGGCTGCAGGTGACCGGCCCCCATCAGCGCGCGCCGCACCAGGCGGCGCAAGGGCGAGCGGGCGTTCAGCCCCGTGACCACCAGCCGGCCGCCGGGTGCCACCACCCGCGCCAGCTCCGCCACGCTCGCCAGCGGATCGTCGGTGACCGTCACGGTCTCGACACAGGCCACCAGGTCGAAGGCACCGTCGCCGAAGGGCAGCCGGCCGATGTCGCCGCAAACCGGGGCCAGCCCCTGCGCACGCGCCAGATCCAGCATCCCGCGCGTATAATCCAGCCCGACAACCCGGTCGCCGCCCGCCATGCCGGCACCGCCGCCCGTCAGCATGCCGTCGCCGCAGCCGGCGTCCAGCACCAGCCGGGCGGCCGGCGGTCCCATCAGCCGGCGCACCAGCGCCTTCATGGCGCGGGCGTTGGCGGCGCTGCTGTAGCCGACCCGGACATGGTGGGGATTGCCGGCCCGGGCGCGCTCCGCGAAGAAGCCCTGCCAGGCGCGTCCCACGCCGCCCTTTCCCTGCTCGCCTGCCACGCCCGTCACTCCCACGCCGACTGTCACGGCGCTAGCCTTAGCCCACCGCCGCCCGCCGCGCCAGAGCGGTGCCGACGCGCTGGCGGCCATGCGCCGGAACGGCTATCCATGCGGCGATCTCAACGACGGCCGGGGAGCCCGAACACGGTGGCGCGCGACGACAAGGCGAGGTTGGGCTTCACCGCCACCGCCGGCACGGCCGTGCTGCTGGCGGCCCTGGCCTGGCTCGTTCCCTGGGGTGAGGTGGGCGCGCTCTGGGCGTCGGTGGATACCGGCTGGGTCTGGGCCGTGGCCGCGGCGACGGTCGCCGGCCATCTCATAGCGGCGGTGCGGCTGAAGGCGATGCTGCCCGGGCACCGGATCGCCGTGCTGCGCGACGGGCTGACGCTGAACCTGGCGCACGGCGCCGCCATGCTGCTGTTGCCGGCCCGGCTGGGGGAGCTGGTGTTCCTGGGGCTGCTGCGCCGCGATCTCGGCCTGTCCACCGGCGGCGCCGCGGTGCTGATCGTCGCCCAGCGGCTGCAGGACCTGGTCGCGGTCGCCGCCTTCCTGGCCCTGTCGCTGCTGCTGAAGGCGGCCGGGCTGCCCGAGGGGGTGCCGGTGGTGCTGGCGGGAGGCGCCACGGCGGTGCTGGCGGCGGCGCTCGCCGCCGTGCTGGCGATGGCACCCGCGCTGAAGCTGGCGGAACGGCTGCTGCGCGGCCGCCCCGGCCGCCTCGCCCGCGGCCTGACGGCGCTGGTGCTGCAGGCAAGGCGCGCGGTCGGGCGCGGCGGTCCCGTGGCCCCCCGGCCGATGCTGCTGACGCTGGTCTTCTGGGCGACCGAGATGGCGGCGCTGCATGCGGCCCTGCGGGCCTTCGGCCACACCGCCGACCTCGCCTCCAGCCTGTTCCTGGGCAGCGGACTGTCCCTGGTCTTCGCCCTGCCGATCCAGACCGTCGGCGGGCTGGGGCTGGGCGAGGGCGGCTTGGCCGCGCTGCTGATGCTGGACGGGATGGGGCGCGAGGCGGCGCTCACGCTTGGCGTCTCGGCCCGGCTGCTGCTGCTGGCGGTGCCGCTGGGGTTGGCGCTGGCGCTGCTGGCGCCGCTCTGGCCCTGGTACGCGCGCGGCCGCCGCTGAGGGGCGCCGCTAGGACATCACCCGCAGTTTCTTGGCCGCTTGGCCCGCCTGCCGCAGCGCGCCCTGGCGCCGGCCCAGCGGCACCGTCGGCTCCGACTGCATGTCGCTGTTCAGGAAGGCCAGCAGCATCTGCACCCCGACGATGATCGGCAGGGCCGCCAGCATGACCGTGCCGGCCGTGGCGGTCTCGTTCGCCTGGTCCAGCCGGTACCAGGACACGGTGCCGAACAGCGTGCCGAACAGGATCAGCGGCAGTGCCACCAGCAGCTCCAGCGAGGCGACCGAGAAGCCGCGCAGGAAGTAGTTGTAGAAGATGCGCTTCCAGAAATTCCTGAAGTGGCCGCCCAGGAAGGGCAGGATCACCCGGTGGATGCGCAGATTCGACTCCTCGTCGCCATAGACGGCCCGGATCGGCACGTCGGCCACGACGGCGCGCACCAGCGACAGGCGGAACAGCAGGTCGGTCTCGAAGAAGAAGCCCCGGGCCAGCTTGTGCAGCGGCAGCAGGCGGAGCGCCGTGGCGGTGATGGCGCAGAAGCCGTTGGTCGGGTCCATCACCGACCAGTAACCGGTGGAGGCCTTGGTGAAGAAGGACAGGACCGCGTTGCCGAACAGCCGCACGCCCGGCATGGAGGCGAGCCCCTCCAGGTCGAAGAAGCGGTTGCCCTTGGCATAGTCGGCCGCGCCCGCCTGCAGCGGCGCCACCAGTTCCGGGATCAGCGCCGGGTCCATCTGCCCGTCGCCGTCGACCTTGACCACGATCTCCGCCCCGCCGGCCAGGGCCGCCCGGTAGCCGGTGACGACCGCGCCGCCGACGCCCATGTTGGATTCGTGGAACAGCACGCGCACGCGGGGGTCGGGCCGGCGCTCCTGCACCAGCGCCCCGGTGCCCTGGGGACAGGCGTCATCGATGACGTAGATCTGCTGGACCTCGGGCCCGATCCCGGCGATGACGGACAGGACCTTGTCGGCGACCCGGTAGCAGGGGATCACGACAGCGATCGTCATCCAGCTTCTCTCATCCGAAATAGGCCGAACGGCCTATGAAGGCGTGCATTTTATATGAATTCCGTTGGACGTCAATTCGAGTGCCTGCTGAATCCGGTCTCCCGCCCGGCTCAGTAATCGGCAAGATAGCGCACCAGGCGCGGACCGAGCCTATCAACCAGCGGTCGGGGCAAAGCTCTCCACGCCCGCTGTGCCAGGGCGAACTTCGCATAGGGGCTGCCGTCCTGCCCCAGCAGGCGCAGCGGCACGGGCTCGGCGCCCCATTTGCGCTTGAAGCGGTAGGTGCCCCCGCCCTGCGGCGAGCGGCCGAAATCCAGGATGCCGGCGCCCGCCGCGGCGCTATGCTCCATCAGGCGCCAGAACAGCAGGTCGCCCGCCGCCCCGCCGCCGTCGCGCTCGGTCGCGATCCAGGGCACCCAGACCAGGGGCCCGTCGCGCACGGCCAGCAGCCCGGCGAGCGGCCGCCCCTGCGCCTCGGCCAGCCAGACCTCCGCCCCCAGGTCGGCGGCGAGCGCGTGGAACAGGCGCGGCGGCAGCATCGGCGCGCCGTGGCGGGCCAGCGTGCCGGCCAGCAGCCCGGCGAAGGCCGCGACCGACGCCGCGTCCCGGCCGTAGCGCACCTGGATGCCTTCCTTCTCCGCCTTGCGCACCCGGTTGCGGCAGGTCGGCGCGATGGTGCCGCGCCAGAGCTCGTCCGCCGTGCGCCCTGCCAGCGGCACCCGCATCGCCACCGGCGCGCCCTCGGCCGCCGGGGTGCCGGGGACCAGCACGCGCACCAGATGCTTCGCGCCACCGGCCGAGCGGGCGAGCTCGTCGGCCCCGGCCGGGTCGAGGTCGGTATAGTTCAGCAGCGGCAGGTAGGACAGGGTGCGCCCGCCGCCCAGGGACGGCACGGCCAGGAACGGCCCCTGGCGCCGCCAGCCGAAGATCCGCGAGACGATGTCGCGCCAGGCGGCGGCGAAGTCCGTGCCGTGCGGGCGGCCGAGGTCGCTCATGCCGCCCCCGGGAGTGCATGGCGGGTCAGCTCGGCATGGAGGCCGGCGGCGCTGTGGAAGCGGTAGCCGCGCCGGCGCAGCTCCGCCACCGCCGACCGCAGCAGCCCGAAGCTGTCGCCCCGGCCCCAGCGCCAACTGGCCCGGTAGGCGGATTTCAGCCCGCCGGGCAGGGGCGAGGCGGCCAGCGACCCCGTCGCCCGCACGAGATCGACCATGTGCATGTCGTAGACCAGCAGCGGCGGCAGCGGCGACACCAAGCGCAGCAGCGCCTCGGCCGGTGCCGGCATCAGCAGCCTGTAGCTCTGGGTGAAGGGCAGGCCGAGCGGTGCGAGGGGGCCCCGGTACGTCGCCACCGGCAGCTCCGTCAGCCGCCCGTCCAGCCGGAACCAGTCGCCGCCGCGCCAGGCCGGTGCCGGATTGCCGCCGAGAAAGCGGCCAGGCAGGATCGAGCTGTCCCAGGCGAACCCCTCCGCCAGCAGCCCGGCATAGAGATCCTCGGTCAGGCGGAAGGTATGGGCGCGGTAGCCCTGGGGCCGGCGGCCCAGCGCCTTCTCATAGGATGCCACGCCGCGCGCCAAGTCCGCCCGGTCGTCGCCGGGCTTGCGGTGGTCGTAGCAATGCAGCTGGACGTCCACGCCGGCCGCCGCCATCGCCTCCACCAGGTCGCGCCGACGCTCCAGCACGCGCCCCTCGACGAAGGCGGTCAGCGGCACGTCCAGCTCGCGCACGACCACCAGCAACTCCGGCAGCCGGTCCAGCGCCGCCTCACCGGTGCCGTTGTAGTCGGGCTCCACATCGATGGAGATGACGGCCGTCGGCGCACGCAGGGCGAAGGCCTCCACCCCGTGGGCGGCCGGATCGAGAGGCAGGCTCACGGCGCCGGCTCCAGCACGCGGTGGTTCGCGTCGACCAGCACCGTCTCGCAGGCGCCCAGCGGTCCCACGGTGAGCGCGGCCGTGGCCCAGGACCAGCCCACGCCGAAGCCCGACAGCAGCAGCCGCACCGGCCCGGCGGTGAGCGGCCCGGCCAGCGCCCCGGTCATTGCCAGGGGGATGGAGGCGGAGCTGGTATTGCCATGGTCCGCCAGCGCCAGCACCAGCCGGTCCTCCGGCGCGCCGATCTTCTGGCCCAGCCGCCGCATCATCATCTCGTTGGCCTGGTGCAGCACGAAGGCGTCGACATCGGCGGGCGCCCAGGATGCCGCCTCCAGCGTCGCGCGGATGGACGGCGGCACCTCGCGCAGGGTGAAGGCGAAGACCTGGGTCCCGTCCATGAACAGCCGGTCACCCTCGGGGCCGGGCGCGTGGGTGCCGTCGCCCGGCCGCCGCATCGCCCCGCCCGGGACGATCAGATAGGGCGCGCCCGCCCCGTCGGTGCCGAGGTCGAGATGGATGGGGCCGGCGCCCGGGTCCAACTCGATCGCCGTGGCGGTCGCCGCGTCGCCGAACAGCGGCGCCACGGCCCGGTCGTCGGGGTCCAGCAGCCGGCTGGTGGTGTCGCCCGCCAGCAGCAGGGCGCGGCCCGAACCGGCCAGCGTCGGCAGCAGCCCGCCCGCCGCCCACAGTCCATAGACATAGCCGGAGCAGCCCAGCGACAGGTCGAAGGCGGCGCAGCGCTTCGGCAATCCCAGGCGCCGCTGCGCCAGGCAGGCGGTGGCCGGCAGGATATGGTCGTGCGTCTGGCTGACGAAGACCACAAGGTCGATGCTCTCGGCCGCCCAGCCCAGCCGCGCCAGCAGCCGCTCCGCCGCCGCCACCGCCAGGTCGGAGGTGCATTGCCCCTCGGCGACGATGTGGCGGCCGCGGATGCCCGTGGCGTCGGCGATGCGGCGGGCGGCGTCGGCGCCGAAGCGGGCGGAGAGCTGGTCCAGCCCCTCGTGCCGCTCCGGCAGGGCCGAGACGATGCCGCGGAGCGCGATGCCGGACAAGCGGGCCTGGGTCACGTCGCCATCCTCAGCAGGTGATCCCGCCATCGACCACCAGGGTCTGGCCGGTCACGTAGCGGGCGCCGTCGGACAGCAGGAAGCGCACCACCGGCAGCACGTCGGTGGGCTCGCCCAGCCGGCCCAGCGGCGTGCGGCGGATGATCTGGTCGCGCTGGCCGGGGCTCAGCGTCTCCGACATCTCGGTCGTCAGATAGCCGGGCGCCACCGAGTTGACGGTGATCTGCCGCCGGCCGACCTCGCGGGCCAGCGCCCGGGTCATGCCGTCTATGCCCGCCTTGGTCGCGGCATAGGCGGCGAGGCCGGTATAGCCCCGCGAGCCGATGATGGAGGAGATGTTGACGATGCGCCCCGGTCCCGGCCGGCGCAGCATGTGCCGCAGCGCCGCCCGCGCCGCCTGGATGGCGCCGTTCAGGTTGGTCTGGATCAGAGTGTCGATGTCCACCTGCGGAAAGGTGGCGAGGATGCCCTCGCGCGCGATGCCGGCATTGTTGACCAGCGCGTAGAGCCCGCCGGCCCACTCCGCCGCCGCATCCGTGAAGCGGTTCACGCTCTCCGAATCGCCGATGGTCGCCTCGCGCCAGAAAAAGTGCCCGGGGTGGGCGGCGGCCAGCTCGTCCACGGCCTCGGTGCGGCTGCGGGCGCAGGTGGCGACGCGGTGGCCGTCCTCCAGCAGCCCGCGCACCAGCGCCAGCCCCAGGCCGCGGCTGCCGCCGGTGACGATGACGGGACCGGCGGTCATGCGGCACCTTCCATGCGGATCTTCTTGCCCGAGGGGGCGAGGGGCAGGCGCTCCACCAGCTCGATGCGCCGGGGCCGGGCGGCGGGCGGCAGCGTCGACAAGGCGTCGCGCAGCCGGTCGCGCAGGATTTCTTCGGACATGTTCGGTACCGGAACGATGCGGGCGGTCAGCAACTGGCCGGTGATGGGGCTGGGCACGGCCGCCACCGCGGCGTCGCCCACGCCGGCGACGGACAGCAGCAGCGCCTCAACCTGCTCCGGCACCACCTTGACCCCGCCGACATTGACCACGCCGTCGTTGCGGCCCCGGAACAATACCCGGTCGCCCACAACCTCCACCAGATCGCCGGTCACCAGCCAGCCCTCCGCGTCCGTCTCCGGCGACAGGGCGCGGCGGGGGCTGCGCACCTCCAGCACGCCGTCGCCGATGCGCAGACCCACGCCTTCGATCCCGCTTTCCAGCCAGGAGGCGGGAAAGCCGGCGCGGCCGTCCGCCACCGCGAACAGGGCGCCGGCCTCGGTGCTGGCGTAGATGTGGCGCAGGCGGGCAGCGGGAAAGCTCTCGGCCAGCCGGTCCAGCAGCGCCTCGTCCACCGCCTCGCCGCCGATGGTGATCGCCTTCAGGGGCGGGCGGGCTCCGGACAGCAGCAGGCCGCGCCAGAAGCTGGGCGTGCCGCTGGCATGGGTGCAGCCTTCGGCCGCGGCCAGCGCGGCGAGGGCGGCGGCATCCGCCCCCGGCGCCGCCACCAGCCGCCCGCCGCCGGCCATCGCCGTCAGCAGCACCTGCAGGCCGGCGAAGCCGCAAGGGTCGTAGCTCAGCAGCCAGACGGCATCGGGCGCGGCCGTGCGCGGGATGCGACCCAGCAGGCGGCTGGGATCGTGGCGGACCAGCTTGGGCGTGCCTGTCGTGCCCGAGGTCTCCAGCAGCAAGGAAAAGCCGGACGGCATGTCGGCGAGCGCCGGGGCAGCGCCGGAGCGGCGCAGGCGCAGCGGCACGCCGGCTTCCCTGGCCGCGAGCAGCGCCGCCGCCAAGCCTGCGACGCTCGACCCGTCGACCCCGCCGCCGCCGGCCTGCCGGTACTCGGTCGCCAGCCGCCCGGCGCGCCCGGCCAGCGCCGCCGCGTCCTGCGTGACGCCGCCTTCCGTCAGGCGGAAGCGGGGGCTGATCCAGTCGGGCAGGTCCAAGGCGGGCGCATCTCTGGCTGGGGTAACTCCCCGCACTATGCGGCAAGGGCGGGGCGATTTGCCAGCATAGGGAACGTCGCGCCCCGTAGGTCGCATGGAGCGCAGCGCAATGCGACACGCTGGTGGAGGATGTCGCATTGCGGCTCCGCCTCCATGCGACCTACGAGCATTATCGACCCGACCGCCTCACCAGTGCTGATCCACCCAGATCCAGCCCTCGATCAGCAGGAACAGCCCGCCCAGCAGCAGCGCCACGAACAGCAGGCCGCGCAGGAACTGGCCGAGCTCGCCCTGGATGTGGGCGCTGCGGGCCATCAGCAGCAGGTACAGCAGCATCCCGCCGCCGACGGCCCACCAGCCCCAGGAGTCGCCGAACCAAGCCGTCATGGCTCAGCGGTAGGCCGGCGGCTGGTCGGGGGGCAGGTCGCGGTAGCGCTTGGCCAGCTGCCGGGCGCGGCTGTCCATCGGCATCTCCGTCCCCTTCACGAAGATTTGGCGCGGCTGGGTCAGCGGCTCCAGCGGATCGCCGTCCCAGACCACCAGGTCGGCCTCCTTGCCGGGCTCCAGCGAGCCCGCCCGGGCACCGAAGCCGAAGACCCTGGCCGGGTTGATGGTGATGGCCTCCAGCGCCGCCTTCCAGGGCAGGCCATGCGCCACGGCGTTGCCGGCGTTGTAGCGGACCTGCCGGGCGAAATGGCCGGTGCGGCTGCCCTCGATGATGATGGTGACGCCGGCCTCGTGCAGCCGGGCGGCATTCTCCAGCGTGGCGCCCAGCGTCTCGAACCGTGCCGGCAGGTTCGACAGCGGGTTCACCACCACCGGCACCCGGGCTTTGGCGATCTCCGAGGCGACCATCCAGCCCTCCTCCGCGTCCAGCAGGACCACCTTCACCTGGTCCTCGCGGGCGAGCTTCAGCACCTGGCGGATATCGGCGGCGCGGTGGACATGGACCAGCAGCGGCATGCGCCCCTCCACCACCGGCACCAGCGCCTCCAGATCCTCGCGGCTCAGCCGGTAGGGGCGGGTATGGCCGTAATCGTAGCGGGCGCGGTTCAGCGCGTAGTGGCGCCCCTCGTCCAGCGCCGCCTTCAACGCGGCGAAGCTGGTGCCGCGGGCGCCGCCGACCATGCCGGCCCCGGCCTCGCCCAGATGCACCACCATGCCGACGCCCGAGGCCATCAGCAGGTCCTCGCCGGGGCCGAGATGGATGGTGGCGGCCTGGCCGGCGAAGAGCCGCTCCTTCGGCCGCTCGTCGCGGTCCTCCTCGATGTCCGGGGTGACGACCGCGCGGGTGATGCCGCCCAGCCGCGCCACCGGGATCAGGGTGGAGTTGGGGTTGATGCCGTATTTCACGTCGAAGGCGGCCGACAGATGCTCCACCGCGCCGTCATGGTCGTTGGTGGCATGCAGCGAGTTGACCTCGGCTACCGAGAGCGTGGTGTCGGCGGCGACCAGGCCGGGCGTCACCACGCCGCCGGCCGCGTCCACCACCCGGGCGCCCGCAGGGATGGCCACGTCGGCGCCCACGGCGGCCAGCTTGCCGTCGCGGATCAGCACCGTGCCCCGGCCGATCTCGCCGGCGGGGCCCATGGTGTGGATGCGGGCGTTGGTCACCGCCACCGTCTCGGCGGCGGCGGGAAACGCGATGCCGGTCATCAGCGCCAGCGCCAGGATGCGGGCGATCGGGCTCATCGGCGGCTCTCCTTGCCGGGCTGGCCCAGCTCGAAATCGGTCTGCGGCTGGAAGCGGCGGTCGGCGCGGTCATAGGCCACGGCGCCGTCGATGAAGACCTTCTCGGCCACGGCATAGACGCTGAACGGGTCCGCGCTCCACAGCACCACATCGGCCATCTTGCCGGCCTCCAGGGTGCCGGTCTTGTCCAGGACGCCGATCGCCTTGGCCGGGTTGGCCGTGACCCACTTGATGGCGTCGGCGCGGGTGATGTTGAGGCCCAGCCGGTTGCCGGCCGCCATGGCGGTCGCCGCCTCCTGGTTCAGGCGCTGGATGATCGTCTCGTCATCGGAATGGATGACGGTGCAGCCGCCCTTGGCATGGACCAGCGCCGGGTTCTCCTCGATCCCGTCGAAGGCCTCCATCTTGAAGCCCCACCATTCCGCCCAGGTGGCGACGCAGATGTCCTCGCGCGCCAGCACGTCGGCGATCTTGTAGGCCTCGGACGCGTGGTGGAACATGGTGATGCGGTAGCCGAACTCCCGCGCCACATCCAGCATCATCGCCATCTCGTCGGCGCGGTAGCAGTGGTTCTGCACCAGGATCTCGCCGCGCAGCACGCCGGCCAGCGTGTCCAGCGCCAAGTCCCGCTTGGGCGGGTCGGGCTTCTTGTCGTCGGTCGCGGCGGCGTACTTCTTGCGCCACTCGTCCCATTTGCGCTGGTAGTCGGCGGCGTCGATCCAGGCCTTGCGGTAGCCGGCGACGTTGCCCATGCGGGTCGCGGGAGAGCGGCCCTTGCCGCCGTAGAGGCGCTTGGGGTTCTCGCCGCAGGCCATCTTCAACCCCTGCGGCGCGCCCGGGAACTTCATGTCCTGCATGGTGCGGGCCGGCACGTTCTTCAGCACCACGGTGCGGCCGCCGAACAGGTTGGCCGAACCGGGGAGCACCTGCAGGCTGGTGACGCCGCCCGCCAGCGCCCGGGTGAAGCCGGGGTCCTGCGGCCAGACCGAGTGCTCGGCCCAGACATTGGCCGTGTTCGGGTCGGTCATCTCGTTGCCGTCGGAATGGGCGGCGACGGAGGGGGAGGCGTAGACGCCGAGATGGCTGTGCGCGTCGATCAGTCCGGGCGTGACCCACTTGCCGCGCGCCTCGATCACCGTCGCACCGGCCGGCACGGGGACGCCGCGCCCGACCGCCGTGATGCGGCCGCCCTCCAGGACGATGGTGCCGTCCTCGATCTCCTCGCCGGTGCCGGTCAGAAGGCGCGCCCCGACGATGGCGGTCGTGACCGAGGGCATGGGACGGTAGGTGCTGGGGAAGGACTCGCTCGATGCCGCCGGGTCCAGGCCCTTGGCCGCGAGGCGGACGGAAGCGGGATCGCCGCCGCCCTTGACGGCCTCGCCCTTGCCCCCGTCGGTGCTGGCGCAGCCGGCCAGCAGCGCCGCGGACAGCAGCCACGGCGCCGCGCTTGCGAACTGTCTCATCAGGTGAAGACTCTCTCCGTACGGGCTTGCCGCCCCCATTTCGGGGTAGAAGCTAGCAAGACGACCCTGCCGCCGGAAGGGACATCAGCCTGCGGATTCGCAAGCGTCTCCGCTCACGCCGCGGCGTAGAGCGCGGCCAGCTCGCCCGCCGTGGTGAACTGGCGGAAGCCGCCGCGGAAGGGATCGCGGCCCGTGCGCCCCTCCATCGCCACCACCAGCGTGGCGAGGTCCAGGCTGTCGAAGGGCATCTCGCCGCCCAGGAAGATCGTGCCGGCCTCCAGGGGAAAGGGCGCCTCGCCCTTCTCGGCCAGGATGCGGGCGACCTCCTCGCGGATCGCCTCGAGCATGGTGTCGTTGGTCATGAGTGGAAGTCCTTGATCAGGGCGTTGACCCGGCCGGCCGCCTCGACATGCGGCATATGGCCGACGCCCGGCAGCAGGTGGACGGGCAGATGCGGGGGCAGGTCGCCCTGGGCTGGCGGCGGCACGATGCCGTCGGCCGTGCCCCAGACCAGCTGGGCGGGCGCATCCAGGCGGGACCAGTCGAAGCCTTGCCTCGCCTGCACCGCCTCCCAGGTCCGCTCCAGCATGGCCGCCAGGGGCGCTTCCGACGCCGGATCGCTCATGCGGGCCAGCAGCGCCTTGGCGAAGCTGTCGCGGTACGGCGACGGCACGCCGAACAGCCGGTCGACGGCGGCTCCGGCGGCTTCCATCGTGCGCACGCCGCGCATGGCGCGCAGGAAGTCGATCTCCACGGCCGAGCCCAGCCCGGCGCAGGCCAGCAGCGTCAGCCGGCGGGCACGCTCCCGGTGGCGCGCCGCGAGGTCCAGCGCCACCCGGGCGCCGAGGCTGTGGCCGACCAGGTCGACCCGCCCCAGCCCCAGCGCGTCGATGAGGCGCGCCAGCCAGTCGGCCAGCACCGCCACCTCGCCGGTGCCGGCATCCATGGTGGACTCGCCATGGCCGGGCAGGTCGACCGCGACGACGCGGCGGTCGGCCGCCAGCGCCATCAGGTTGAACTGCCAGGTCAGCGCGTCGCCGCCGAAGCCGTGGACCAGCAGCAGGGGCACGCCGCCCTCGCCCCGGTCCAGATAGGCCGCCGGGCCGCCGGCGAACTCCACGTGCCGGCGCCCGATCCGGACGCCGCGCCGCTCGACCGTTGCAGTCACGGCCGCCTTCCGGGGCAGCGATGATGGGGTGCGGCCTTCGACAAGCGCAGGCTGAGGAGGTGATTGCTGCTCCCGGTCGGAATACCGGAACGGCCAGCCTCACCCTCCCTCATGCTGAGCCTGTCGAAGCACGCAGCGCGGCAGGGTCGCATCCGGCAGGTCACGCCTGGACGTGGTCGGCGACGAGGGCCAGCAGGTCGTCGACCGTCTTGGCGGCGGCCAGCTTCTCGCCCTCGACCACGACGTTGAACTTCTCGTCCGCCAGCGCGATGAAGCTGATGACGGCCAGGCTGTCCCAGCTGTCGATCTCCTTCAGCACCTCCGGCCCCTGCAGCGTGCCGGGGTCCAGCTCCAGCATCTCGTCCAGGGCCAGCAGGAAATCCTTGCGGTTCATGGTCAGGTACTCCGGTTCAGGTCAGGGTCTTCTGGACGACGCCCTGGTTCAGGGCGGCCCAATCGGGATGGTCGCGCAGCACGGCCAGCACGTCCTGCCAGCCGAATCCGGGATTGCCCGGCAGCAGCGTCTCAAGCAAGCGGCGGACCAGTTCGAAATCTTCCGCCGTGTCCACGCACCATCGGTGCGGGCCGGGAATCGTGCCCGGCCGTGTCAGCAGGGCCAGGCGGAAGCGCTCGGGCCGGCGGTAGATGTAAGGGGTGACGTGCTCGCGCTCGAAGGGCTCGTGCCCCAGGCGCCAGGCCTCGTCCAGCACCTCGAAGCGTACAGCCTCGGCGTCCAGCCCGCGCGGGAAGACCGAGACGTCGATGCCGGCATGATCGGGCGGCGGGTCGCTGCCCAGCACCATCTCCAGCAGCTCGTCGATCAGGACGGGGTCGATCAGCGGGCAGTCGCTGGTTACCCGGACGATGATGCCGGCCTGGTGGGCAAGGGCTGCCCGGTGGAAGCGGTCCAGCACGTCCGCCTCGCTGCCGCGCACGACCGGCACGCCCAGCGACTGCGCATGGTCGGCCAGGACGTCGTCGGCGGGATTGTCGGTGGTGGCGCAGACCACCCGGTCGGCATGGCGCACCCGGCCCAGCCGCTCCAGATGGTGCTGCAGCAGCGTCTTGCCGGCCGCTTCCTTCAGCACCTTGCCCGGCAGGCGGGTGGAGCCCATACGGGCCTGGGTGATGATGACGATGCGGGGGCGGGTCATGCCGGGTTCCGGCCGGCCGGCCCCACCATGCTCCAGTCCAGCGGCTCGCCGCGCTCCAGGTCGCGGGTGGCGCGGCGGCCCAGCACCTCGGGCAGGTGCCGAGGCGGCAAGCCCCTGCCCGGGCGGATGGAGCGGACGTTGCGCCCGTCCAGGACTTCGCCCGCGCGCACGGCCTCGGTGACGTAGAGCGAGCGGCGGAAGGCGCGGCCACCGGCCTCGCTGGGGGACAGGGTATAGTCGATGCCTCCCAGCGCGGCGTGCGCCACCCGGCAGGCCTCGACCATGGCCTTGAACTCGGCCGGCTCCAGCGAGAAGTCGGCATCGACGCCGCCCTCCGACCGGTCCAGAGTCATGTGCTTCTCGATGATCACCGCCCCCACGGCCACGGCCGCCACCGGCACCGCGATGCCGTGGGTGTGGTCCGACAGGCCGGCCGGCACACCGAAGGCCTGGGCCAGGTGCGGGATGGTGCGGAGATTGATGTCCTCGGGCGGGCTGGGATAGCCGCTGTTGCAGTGGAGCAGCGCCAGCTCGCCCCGCTCCGCCTGGCCGGTGCCGCCTTCGCGCACGGCGGCCACGGCCTCGGCGATCTCCCCCAGGCCGGCCATGCCGGTGGAGATGATCATGGGCTTGCCGGTGCGGGCGGCGTAGCGGATCAGCGGCGTGTCGACGATCTCGAAGCTGGCGATCTTGTAGGCCGGCGCGCCCAGCCGCTCCAGCAGGTCGACCGCCGTGGGGTCGAAGGGGCTGGAGAAGAGGGGGATGCCGATGCGGGCGGCGTGGGCGAACATCGCCTCGTGCCACTCCCAGGGCGTGTGCGCCTCACGGTAGAGGTCATGCAGCGTCCGCCCCTCCCACAAGCCGCCGCCGATGCGGAACTCCGGCCGGTCGCAATCCAGCGTGATGGTGTCGGCCGTGTAGGTCTGGATCTTCACCGCGTCGGCGCCGGCGTCCTTGGCGGCGTCGATCAGGCGGATGGCACGGCCGAGCTCGCCCTTGTGGTTGCCCGACATCTCGGCGATCACGAAGGGGCGCTGGCCGGGGGCGAAGGCGAAGGGCGTGGACATCAGGCGACCGAGGCTCCGGATCGGGGGAGGTACCCCGTCCCCCAGTGATACCACTCCCTTGGCCCCGCACGGAATCCGGGAAATGCCGCGGCCCCGGTTTGTCACTCGGCCGCGCGATCCGGCGGCGTATGCTTTTCTAAGGCTTTGCGGACATACTCCGGATTGTGCTCGATGAGCTGAAGATAGTTGCGCGTGCCACGGTCAGGTTGCCGCCGACCCTGCTCCCATTCCTGAACGGCACGCGCATCAAGGTTGAAGGCAGTGGCGAAGGCCGGGCGCGACATGCCAAGCCGGGTGCGCAGCGCGCGGACATCGACCGTCGCGACAGTCACTTGATGCGTGACGCTCCCGCCCGGCTCGCCGCCTGCATAGGCAATCGCCTCGTTCATGGCCTGCTTGAGGCCTTCAAAGTCCGACTTCCGCATGGTTATTCCCTCCAATAAGTCGCCGCGAGCAGCTTCGCCAGGGCGCCGAGTTCCGCCCGCTGGGCCGGAGTGAGGTTCGCCTGTTCGTTCTTGGCGAACACCGTCAACAGGAAGGCTGGCATGTCGAAGTTCCGGAAATAGTAGACCACCCTGACGCCGCCACTCTTGCCGCGCGCACCAATCGCGAACCGCACCTTCCTGATGCCGCCGCCGCCCTCGATCAGCACCCCGCACTCTGGATCGGCGGCAATCATGTCGATAACGGCTTTTCTATCCTCCTCCGAGAGCCGTCCCTTGCAGCGGGAGAGCCAGTAGCCGGTCTCCACGTGGTGAGCAACGCATCCGCCATAAATGCAGAATGCGGCAATGCCGCAGATGTTTCAACGTGTCTTCGTCACAAGAATCGGGCGGCGCGGCGGCGCTGGCGGGGGTAGAAGCGGAGAGACGATCCCATCGAGAGGCCACCATGTCGCAGCAGACCGCCCACGCCGAGACCTTCCGCAGCCTGCACGTCCCCGGACGGCCGCTGGTGCTGTTCAACGCCTGGGATGCGGGCAGCGCCAGGGCCGTGGCGGCGGCGGGCGCCCTCGCCATCGGCACCGGCAGCTGGTCGGTGGCCGCGGCGCATGGGTATGAGGATGGCGAGAAGCTGCCGCTGGAACTGGCGCTCGCCAATCTCCGCCGCATCGTCGGCGCGGTTACCCTGCCCGTCACCATCGACCTGGAGACCGGCTACGCCGCCGACCCGGCCGGGGTGGCGGCCACCGTCGCGGCAGCGCTGGCGGCCGGCGCCGTCGGCGTCAACCTGGAGGACAGCCTGCCCGGCACATCGGAGCTGCGCCCAACGGCCCAGCAGGCCGAGCGGCTGAAGGCAGCGCGGGCGGCCTGCGAGCGGGCCGGCGTGCCCGCCTTCGTCAATGCCCGCACCGACGTGTTCTTCCGCGGCATCCCGGCCGACGAGGCGCTGCTGGCCGAGGCGTTGGAGCGGGCCCGCGCCTACGCCGATGCCGGCGCGGACGGGCTGTTCGTGCCGGGGCTGGTGGAGGAGCGGCTGATCGGGCTGCTGGCCGAACGCTCGCCCCTGCCGGTCAACATCATGGCCGGCCCGAACACGCCCCCGAAGGCGCGGCTGGCGGAACTCGGCGTCGCCCGCCTCAGCCACGGGCCCGGCCCCTACCGGCTGGCCATGCAGGCGGTGGAGGCGGCGGCTCGGGCCGCCTTCGCCTGAAGCCGCTTCACCCCAGCGACTTCTCGACCTCGATGCCGGCGATGTCGTGCATGCGCAGCAGGCCCTGCACGATGCCGCCGGCGTCCACCACCGGCAGCACGTAGATCTGGCTGGGCGTCTCCATCAACTCCAGCGCCTCCAGCGCCGTCGTCTCGGGACGGCAGGTGCGGGGGCGGGAGGTCATCAGCGCGCCGGTGTCGCGGTCCAGCATCTCCTTGCCGGACTTGGCGAGCGCGCGGCGGATGTCGCCGTCGGTGATGACGCCCAGCAGCTTCGAGCCGCCATCCACCACCAGCGCCGCGCCCACCGGGCAGCGGGTCATCTCCAGGAGTGTCTGCAGAATGGGCGTGTCCGGCCTCACCTGCGCCACACCCTGTCCCACCGGCGTCATCAGGCTGCCGACGGTGGAGGCCAGCACCACGCCCAGGGTGCCGCCGGGATGGTTGCGGCCGTAATCCTCGATGGTGAAGCCCCGGCGGCGGGCGACGCCCACCACCAGCGCGTCGGAGAAGGCCAGCATGGCGGTGGTGCTGGCGGTCGGCAGCTTGGTCTCCGTCGCCTCGCGCTCGACATGCACCTTCAGGGTCCAGTCCGACGCCCGCGACAGGGCGGAGGGCGACCGCGACACCATGGCCGCCACCTTCACGCCCCGGGGCCGTGCGGCCTTGGCGAGGTCCACCAGCTCCTGCGTCTGGCCGGAGTTCGACAGCAGAATCAGCAGGTCGCCCGCGCGCAGGCTTCCCAGCTCGCCATGCAGCGCGTCCAGCGCGCTGTAGTACCAGGAGCGGCAGCCGACCGATGCCAGCTTGCTGGCGAGCAGGCGCGCCACCAGGCCACTCTTGCCGATGCCGGCCACCAGCGTGTTGGCCTCACCGCCGCCGATATGCTCGACCACGGACAGGAAATCCGCGTCCAGGCTCTCGATCTGCTGGGTGACCGCCTTGGCCTCGATGCGCAGCAGTTCGGCGGCGGCGTCGAGGATGGCGGATATCAGGGGAGGGGTCATGGCACGGGACCGGGCATCAGGGACTGTGGCGTTCCTCTAGCGCATCCGGGCGCCTCAGGCCATCGCCGCGCGATAGGCCGCGTGGAAGGCGCGGATGCGCTCCTCGTTGCGGCCCAGCAGCGCCGGCCGGTCCATGGCCGCCGTGCCGATCTGGGTCTCGGCGCAGATGGCGCGGTCCTCGGACAGGACGGTGCGGTTGAAGTCGGCCAGGGACGCCGTCACCGCGCCACGCGCCGCCGCGCTGGCGCCGGGGAGGGATTTCGCCAGCGACAGGCGCCAGCGCAACAGGCTGCGGCCCGGTCCCGCCGGCTCGTAGGTCTGGACGCTCAGCAGCCGCCCGGCGGTGACGCTCAGCGCCAGGTTCGGGAACAGCAGCACATGATGGTAGGGCGCGAGCCCCTCCAAGGCGTTCAGCTTCAGCTTGCCGCCCATCCCCTCCCACCAGCGCGCGTTCTCGGCCGTCAGCCCGATGCGGCCGCGGCTGTGCGGGCCCGAAGCGTCGCAGTCCCAGGCGCCCTCGGCCACGGTCCGGAAGGTCTCGGGATGCACCGAGTCGACGTGATAGACCTCCAGCACGTTCTCCACGCCGATCTTCCAGTCGCAGGCCCAGTCCACCGCCTCCTCGGAGAAGGGTGCGTCGAAGGCATCGGACAGCCGCATCAGCAGGCCGGCATGCTCGCCCAGCGCCTCCTCCAGCCCGGGCCCGCCCGGCTCCAGCCGCACGAAGACGAAGCGGCCCACCGTACCGACCTCGTAGCGCTTCAGCGCCAGCCCCTCGCGCGCGGCCCGGTCCAGGCCGAAGCACTCCTCGTTGCGGGGAATGCCGACCGGCACGCCGTCCGCGTTGTAGGTCCAGCCATGATAGGGGCAGCGCAGCATCGACCGGCCCTGTTCGGCGCCGTGGATGCGGGCGAAGCGGTGGCTGCAGATATTGCGGAAGGCCCTGATCCCGCCGTCGAAATTCTGTACCAGCACCGGCACGCCGGCGACCTGCCGGGTCAGGAAGCGGTTGTGCTCCGCCAGCTGGTCGGTGAAGCCGACGAACTGCCAGGAGCGGGCGAACAGGCGGCCGCGCTCCGCCTGGGCCCAGGCCGGGTCGGCGTAATGGCGAGGCTCCAGGGGACCCTGATCCGGGGGACCGTCAGATCGTGACATTCTCTCAATCCTGCCGCGTGGGCGTTGCCCGGCGGGCCGGGCACGGGGCATTCTGCCCGATATGGCTACCCTAAGCGAAGCACTCGCCGCCGCCTTTGAGCTGCATCAGTCCGGACGCCTCGCCGAGGCGGACGCGCTCTATGCCCGCGTGCTGGAAGCGGACCCCGGCAACGCGACGGCGCTGCATCTGCGGGGCCTCGCGGCGACGCAGGCGAGCGACGCGCCGCGGGCGGTGGATCTGCTGCGCGCCGCCGCCGATGCTGCCCCTGATCATGCCCTCATCCGCTCCAACCTCGGCGCCGCGCTGCGCCAGGCCGGCCGGCTGGCGGAGGCGGAGGAGGCGTTGCGGGCGGCGCTGGCGCTCGACCCCGGCCGGGCCGACGCCGCCGCCAATCTGGGCGCCGTGCTGCACGCGCTGGGCCGCCACCAGGCCGCGCGCGCCTGCCTGGAGGGAGCGCTGGCGCTCGACCCCGACGCGGTGCCGGCACTGATCAATCTCGGCGTGGTGCTGACCGACATGGGGGAGGCGGCACGGGCGGCGGACATGCTGGGCCGCGCCGTGGCGCTGGCGCCCGGGAATGCCGAGGCCGAGTGGAACCTCGCAGTGGCGCTGCTGACGGCGGGCCGCTGGCGCGAGGGCTGGCCGGCCTTCGAGTCGCGGCTGCGCCGTCCGGGGGTTAGCCCGGAGCGGCTGCGGGCGCCGCGCTGGGACGGCTCCGATCCGCGGGGGCTGACGATTCTTGTCCATGCCGAGCAGGGGCGCGGCGACACGATCCAGTTCGCCCGCTACGTCCCGCACCTCGCCGCGCGCGGCGCACATATCATCCTGGCCTGCCAGCCGGAACTGGCCCGGCTGCTGGCGACGGTGCCGGGCGTGGCGGGCATCGTCCCCTTCGGCTCGGTACCGCCGCTGCACGACGCCCACTGCCCGGTCATGAGCCTGCCCTTCGCCCTGGAACTGGACGGACCGCCGGCCGCACCGATGCCCTATCTCTCGGCCGATCCGGCCGCCGTTGCCGCTTGGCGCGGGAGGCTGCCGGCCGGTGCCAGGGTCGGGCTGGCGTGGGCCGGGGCGCCGGGAAATTCGGTGGATGGGCGCCGCAGCCTCGACCCCGCGCTGCTGGCGCCGCTCGCCGCCATCGAGGGCGTCACCTGGGTCAGCCTGCAGAAGGCGCCGCGCGCCCTGCCGCCGCTGCCGGGGCTGGTCGACGCCACGGCGGAGCTGGGCGACTTCGCCGACACCGCCGCGCTGGTGGCGACGCTCGACCTTGTGGTCTCGGTGGACACGGCGACGGCGCATCTGGCGGGGGCGCTGGGCCGACCGGTCTGGCTGCTGAACCGCTGGGACGGCTGCTGGCGCTGGGGCAAGGGCCGGCTGGACAGCCCCTGGTATCCGCGCCTGCGCCAGTTCCGCCAGGGAGTGCCCGGCGACTGGGGCCCGGCCGTGGCGGCGCTCGCCACCGCGCTCAAGAGCTGGAGGGAGGCACGGTGATCCGCATCCGCAACCTGACGCTCGGCCAGATCGCCGCCCGCGCCCGGGCCGACGACCGCAACCTGCAGTACGATCTGCTGCCGCTGACCGGGGGCCCCCGCCGCCGCGCGATCATCGCCCGCGCCGCCGCCGCGCTGAAACCGGGAACGGCGGGGCTGCCGGACGACCCGCGCGCCGCCACCCTGGACGCGCAGCTGCGCGACCGCGGCTATACCGACCGTCTGGCGGATCTGGTCACGCCGGATCAGGTCGCTTCCATGCGCGCGGCGCTGGCTTCTACGCCGGTCTGGGATCCCTACCGTCCGCATCTGGGCGAGTTCCTGTACGGGAACGTGCCCAGCCCCGAGGTCAATATGGGCTATTACCGGATCGAGGGGCTGCTGGCCGTGCCGGGCCTGCTGGCGTTCTTCAACCACCCGCTCCTGCTGGCGACCGCCGCGCGGTTCCTGGGCTGCCGGCCGACGCTGGACAACATCCAGGGCTGGTGGTCCTACGCCGGGCGCCCCGGCCACAAGGGCACCCAGTGGTTCCACCGGGATTGGGACAATATCCGCGCCTTCAAGGTCTTCCTCTACTTGACCGATGTGGACGCGGACAGCGGCCCGTTCCAGTTCGTGCCCGGCACCAACCGGGACGAGCGGCTGGTGGTGATCGAGCGCATCGCCGACGAGACGGTGGACGCGACCTACGGTCCCGGCGCCACCGTCGGCATGACCGGCCCGGCCGGCACGGTCTTCATGGCCGACACCTTCGGCGTCCATCGCGGCCTGCTGCCGCGCGAGCGGCCCCGGCTGATGGTCACCGCCCAGTACGGCGTCTGGCGCACGCCCCACTCGCCGGCCAAGCCGCTCCTGCCGCCACGCGCGGGGTTCGACCCGTACGTGAACCGGGCCTATCTCCGGCAGGCGTAGCAGCCTGCCAGCATGCCGTCATGGGTGCGCGGGCCGGATGGCGGTGCGGGCGAAATCCTCGCCGATATGGAGCAGCGAACACGCCCGCTCGCGCGCCGGCGCATCGGCGAAGCAGTCGTCCAGGTTCAGCGCCGCCGGATGAACGCCCTTGCCCGAGCGGGCATAGGCGTCGGCAACGAGGCGGGACGCGTCGGGCGTGACAGGGATGGTTTCCACTGCCAGCGGCGCGAGAATGGCCTCTACCCGGCTGCGGATGCCGCGCCGGTCGGCCACGATCATCCCGGCAGCTGCGACCGAGCGGCCGATGGGCCGGGCGATGCAGGGCTGCGGCGGGCCTCCTTCATGATCCGCTCCAGCGCGGCGCCCTTCCCCTCGGCGCTCGGCGTGCGCCGTGAAACGCCGCCTGGGACGAGCCGCACCGTTTGCCCGGCACCCACCGTCAACACGACCTCCTCGCCCGCCGCCGCGCGGCGCAGGAGGTCCTCCAGCTGTGCCTTGGCCCCGGACAGGGGGATGTGCATCGCTCGCTTCTCCGGAAAGCGTGCTGGAGCCTGGAACCAGCCTGTCAACGCGCCAGCCGCGCCGCCAGAGCGGCCGCGATGCGGACGGCACCCTGGCCGTCCACACCGCCCACCGCCATGCGGTCCGCCAGCGCGGCGCGGCGGGCGGGGTCCTGCCAGAGGGACAGGGCCGTCGCGACGACGGCCCCGGCCGCGTTCTCGGCACAGCCGTCCACCATGACCACCGCGCCGGCCGCTGCGGCCGCTGCGGCCGAGGGGCGCTGGTTGTCGGCGATGGGGACCAGCAGGGTGGGGACGCGGAGAGCGGCGAGTTCGCCCAGCGTACCGCCCGCAGCCGCGACGGCGAGGCCGCAGCAGCGCATGAGTTCCCCCATGCGCTCGGTCTCCACATGCAGGCGGGCGCGGTCCGGGAAGCGGGCGACCGCCGCCTCGACGCACGCGCGCCTCGGGTTGGCGCCGCCGATGACCACCTCCAGCGTCATGCCGTCCGGCAGGTCAGGCGCCAGCCGCTTGACCACCGGCACGGTCAGGCCCGGCGGGTCGCTGCCGCCGAAGGTCAGCAACAGCGAGCGGCGGTCCGCCAGCGGCGGCAGGGGGATCGCCAGCGCGTCGCGGAACTCGCGGCGCAGGGGCGCGTAGGCCGGGCCCAGCAGCAGGTCCGCCCCGGGTGCCGCCGCGGCATAGGGCATGGAGAGGGCGGCCGGGCTCGGGTTCACCACCATGCTGGCATGCAGCGATGGCAGCGTGCAGAGATCGTCGAAGGCCAGCACCGGCCGGCCGGACGCGGCCAGAGCCGCGCGGTAGTCAGCGCCGAAGTGATAACCGTCCAGCACCAGGGCCGCCGCCCCGCGGGCCAGCTCCAGGGTTGCATCCCGGTCGGCGGGTCCGCCCGGTTCCGCCGCCAGCATCTGCACGCCGAAGCCGGCGCGCTCCAGCCGCGCCCGCAACGCCTCGGGCAGGCCGGCCGCCAGGAAGCGGCAGGGGCGGCCCAGCTCGACCAGCGCCTCCGCCAGCGCCAGGCAACGCATCACATGGCCCGCGCCCATGGCGGGGGAGGCGTCGGCCCGGATGAGGATCGGCGCGGTCACCCGCCCACCTCGAACTCGCGGCGCTCGACATCGACGTCGCCGCCGCCGCGCACCACCCTGACGATCCCGACATAACGCTGCGGCAGCCAGCCCCCGGGCGGACGGGGCAGGGCCACGCCGACCACCTGGATCGCCCGGTCGCGGTCCATCTCCTCGTCCTTGCGGGCCACCACGTTGCCGGCGGCGTCGCGCAGGCGCAGCTCCACCCGGTCCCCCTGCTCCAATCCCATCACGTCGGCCCAGAGGATCAGCCGCTCCGCCGAGGAGGGCAGGGCGGGGTTGTCGTAGGCACCCTCGCGCAGGGCGTTGACATCCACCCGGTCGGGGGCGAAACCGGCGGACAGGATGTGGGTCGGCTCGTAGGGCAATGCTGCCAGCGCCTGCTCGGACCAGAGCGGCTTGCGCGGGCCCCCGCATGTCCAGCCCTCCGCCGGCCCGACGAAGGGATCGACGATCCGGTCGCCCTGGCGGACGATCAGCTCCAGGTGCGGGAACTGGGTGCGGCCGGAATAGCCCACCAGCCCCAGCGGCTGGCCGGCCGTCACCCGCTCGCCCGGCTTCACCCGGATCGAGCCCTGGCGCATGTGGCTGTACTGGGTGGTCCAGCCGCCGCCATGGTCGAGCACCACGCCGTTGCCCGCGAACTTGCCGGCCAGCTTGGCCTCGCCCTCCGGCGGCAGGCCGGTGTCAGGCTCGCCGTCGCGCACCGCCCGCACCACGCCCGGCGCCGCCGCGACCACCGCCACGCCCCGGCGCATGGCCGCGAAGCCCGGCAGGCGGAAATCCGTCCCGGTATCGCCGTCATAACCGTGCCGGCCGCATTTGTGGTCCTTGAAGCCGGGCCCCGGGTCGGCGTCGACATAATTCTGGATGTAGCAGTCGCGCCCCGGGCTGCAGGCAATCGGCAGGCCCAGCGCCGGCGGCGGACCGGCAGTCTGGGGAGCGGGTGTCTGCGCCCATGCCGGCAGGGCGAGGAGAGCGGCAAGGATCGGGAGAATGCTCTTCATGGGCAGCAGAGTGCGTCCGCGGGCGGCACGACCCAAGCGGAAAATCGGCTAGGGGAAGCGCCTTCCGGTCAGAGCGGGATCGCGCCGATGTTCAGCGGGGCGACACCACCGGTCCGGCGCAGATACTCGTCCAGCGGCAGCAGCGCCTCCACGCCCGTGGCGACGATCTGGTCGTGCTCCGGCAGGGCCAGCAGCCGGTAGCGCCGGCCCAGTTCGTCCAGGCAGTCGCCCGCCCGCCCGGCCTGGTCTCGATGAAGCCGGCGACGTCGCCGCCCCGGCCGGCCGCAGTCAGCAGCCCATAGACCGCCCCGCCGCCCAGCCCGGCGCCGTAGATGAAGATGCGGGACCCCGCCGGGATCTCGGACAGGCCGGTGAGCGAGCGCATGGGGCGGGTCCGGCGGATTGGGATCTCCCGGATTCCATACACGCCGGGGCGCCGCGATGACACAGCCAAGCGGGTTCCCGTACCGCCGTCGCATGGCGTAGGATGGATGCCGCGCAAGGATTGCAAGGACATCAGTCGTGAAGGCGGTCATCGACGGCGTGGCGATCAGGGGCTTCAGGGCGGTGGTGCCGCCCCGGCGCCATTCCTTCCTGGAGGAGCCGGGCATCTTCACGCCGGAGGAGGCGGAGAAGCTCTACGGCACCATCGGCGTGCGCGCCCGCCGCCTGCTGGACGAGCCCTTCTGCGCATCGGACATGTGCACCGCCGCGGCAGAGGGGCTGATCCGCCAGCTGGACTGGGACCCGGCCTCCATCGACGTGCTGGTCTTCGTCAGCCAGGACGCGGACTATGTCCTGCCCGTCACCGCCGCCGTGATGCAGAAGCGCCTGGGCCTCCCCGGCACCGCCGCCTGCTTCGACGTGCCGCTGGGCTGCTCCGGCTTCGTCTACGGCACCTGGATCGCCTCCAGGCTGCTGGGCGGCTCCTCGGCCCGCCGCGCGCTGGTGCTGGCCGGCGACGTCTCGGCCCGCTACCTGCGCCCCGACGACAAGGCGACCCTGCCGCTGTTCGGCGACGCCGGCTCGGCCGTGGCGCTGGAGGTCGACCCGCACGCTCCCCCCATGCACGCCATCGTCGGCACCGACGGCGGTGGCGCCAAGCACATCTTCGTGAAGGCGGGCGGCAAGCGCGACTGCATGATCCCCTCGGGCCAGCCGCGCTCGGCCGAGGAGGAGGAGCGGCTCTACAAGGATTCGCGCCTGACGCTGAACGGGGCGGAGGTCTTCGCCTTCACGCTCCGCGCCGTGCCGCCGCTGTTGCGCGACAGCCTGGAGCATGCGGGCCTGTCGGTGGACGACATCGACATGGTGGTGCCGCACCAGGCCAACCGCATGATGCTGGAGCACATCCGCAAGAAGGTCGGCTTCGCGCCCGAGCGCTACCTGATCGACATGGAGGAGTTCGGCAACACCAGCTCGGCCTCTATTCCGCTCGCCATCTGCAACCGGCTGACCGGGTCCCTGGCGGAGAAGCGCATGCGCCTGATGCTGGCGGGCTTCGGGGTGGGGTGGTCCTGGGGCACGCTGATCGCGGAGGTCGGCCCCATCGCCCCGCCGCAAGTCGCGGAGCTGTCGCCGGACTTCGCGCCGCTGGCGGTGTGAGCCCATGGACGCGCCCGCTTTTCAGCCCGAGCGGCCCTGCTGGCCGTTCGACGGCGGCGACTACCGCATGACCATGGGGCTGCTGAGCCTCGATCCCGCCGACTGGATCGAGATCGACGCCACCTATCCCGCCCTCATGGCCGAACGCCGCCGGCTGCTGGCCGGGCGCCGGGACGAGGTTCTGGCGGTCCTGCCGGGCGCGGAGCCCGCCTGCCGCGAGGTGCTGGCGATGCTGGCCGACCATTTGCCGGCCCGCTTCCCCGCCTTGTTCGCGCGTGACGGCGGCCGGCTGCTGAACCGCGTCACCGGCGAGACGCACGACCTCGACGGTCCCGACCCGCTGGGAAGTTGCGGGCGGCTGGTGCCGGAGGATCTCTGCCTGCTGCTGCCGGACGAGGACGGCACGCCGGTCATGAAGGCGGCGGTGCTGTGCTTCCCGAACCGCTGGCGGCTGGCCGACAAGATCGGCCGGGCCATGCCGGCGATCCACGGGCCGGTGGCGCTCTATCCGGAGAAGCTGGAGCGTCCGGTGGACCGCTTCATCGGCACGCTGACGCCCGCGCGGCCGGTGCAGCGCATGAACTGGGCGCTGAACGACGACCCCACCCTGTTCCAGCCGGTGGAGACGGCCCACACCGCCGCCCGGCCGGAGATATCAGGCGACAATGCCGGCGACCTCCTGTTCCTGCGGCTGGAGCGCCAGACCCTGCGCAAGCTCCCCGGCACCGGCGCGGTGCTGTTCGGCATCCGGACATACCAGCGCCCCCTGCGCGACCTGTCCCCGGTCGAGGCCGCGCAGCTGGCCGTTGCCCTGCGCGGCGCCCCCGAGCCGGTCGCCCGCTACAAGGGCCTGCACCGGACGGCACCGCCGGCCCTGGCCTACCTGGACCGGCGCTCAGCCCAGCCATAGGTCGGGAGGAGCGGAGCGCATCCCGACAAACCCCGGCCTGAGCATGTCGGGATACGCCTTCGGCTCCTCCCGACCTACGATCTCGGTTCACCCCACCCGCGAGGCGTCCAACCCCAGGGCCAGGTGCCCGGCATAGTCGGCCTGCACCTTGTCCGTCAGCGGGTGGTAGCGCACGCCCTGGATGTCGCGGAACATCCGCTCCAGCCCTCCCTCGCGGTAGAAGCCGGCGCCGCCCGCCAGTTCCAGCGCCCGGTCAGCCACCGCCAGCATCTCGCGCGCCGCCAGGGTGCGGGCCTGGAACAAGGCGTTGGTGGTCGCCGCCCCGGGAGAGGCCGTACCGGCCAGCTCGAGCATGTGCCGCACCGCCAAGCGGGCGCCCAGCAGGTGCGTGTCCATCTCTCCGGCCGGCGGCGCCTGACGGGCCGGGTCGCGGCGGCGCGCGGCCAGGTCCAGTGCCGTGTCGCGCATGCCCTCGGCGACGCCGAGATAGGCCGAGTAGATCAGCGGGAAGGCCACCAGCGAGATCGTGTGCATCAGCGGGTGCCATTCGCCGGGCGTCCGCCGCGCGCCGATGGCGGCGTCCGGTACGAACACGCCGTCCAGCTCAACGTCGTGCGAACCGGTGCCGCGCATGCCCAGCGTGTTCCAGGTGTCCAGCACCCGCACGCCCTCGGCCTTCATGGAGACGGGCAGGTGCAGCACCTGCGGTCCGGTCGCCGGGTCGTCGAGGACGGCCATGGTCATCAGCAGGTCGCCGATGGGCGCGCCGCTGACGAAGGCCTTGCGCCCGGTGACGCGGTAGCCGCCCTCCACCCTCTCCGCCCGGGCCGATCCGGCCAGCCAGTCGGAGCCGCCGCTGCTGAGCAGGAACAGGCGCTCGCCCACGATGCGGCGCAGCAGCCCCTCCACCGGCGCCTTGTCCCGCCGCCAGCGCCAAGCGGGCACGGCCACCTGGTGGGTGTGCATCGAGAAGGCCAGGGCGGTGGAGCCGCAGCCGCGGCCCAGGATGGTCAGCAGCCCGCCCATCGCCGGCACGTCCAGGTCGCCGCCGCCGAACTCCGCCGGCGCGGCCGCGACGGTGAGGCCGGCCTCGCGGAGATCCTCGAAATTCGCGCGGACGAAGCTGCCCTCCGCATCGTGCGACGCGGCGCGGACCTTGAAGCGGGCCGACAGGGCCTCCGCCTCCGCCCGCCAGTCCTTCGCGACAGTCTGTTCCTTAACCAGGGAGATCATGGCCGTTTCCTTTCGGGTCGTCGGATGGCGCGACCCTGCTCTTTGCATTCGCGTCCGCTCAAGTTCATTATCTGAACCATCTCCAAAGGGAGGGGCCTCCGATGGAAGGGTACGGGCAGTTCTGCCCGGTGGCGAAGGCCGCCGAAGTCTTGACGCCGCGCTGGACCACGCTGGTCGTGCGCGAGTTGATGTTCGGCAACAGCCGCTTCAACGAGATCCAGCGCGGCGTGCCGCTGATGTCGCGCGCCCTGCTGGCCCAGCGCCTGCGCGATCTGGAGGCCTGCGACGTCGTTCACCGCGACGAGGACGGCGCCTACCACCTGACCGAGGCCGGCAAGGCGCTGCACCCCATTGTGGAGCAGATGGGGCAAATGGGGCCTGATGTGGGGCACGTCCAACCTGGAGCCCGAGGATCTGGACCCCGGCTTCGTCATGTGGAGCGTGCGCCGGCGCATCGACTGGACCGCCACGCCCGGCCACCGGGTGGTGCTGCACTTCTCCTTCCGCGGCATGCCCGCCCGCTACCGCTCCCGCGGCGGCCTGTGGCTGGTGCTGGACCGGGGCGAGACCGACCTGTGCCTGAAGGACCCCGGCCACCAGGTGGATCTGGAGGTGCGGGCCGACGTCGGCTGTTTCGTGCAGTGCTGGCTCCACCGGCTGGACTGGGCCGAGGCGCTGCGCGCCGGCGGGATCGCGGTGGAGGGGCCGCCGGCGCTGATCCGCGAGGTGCCGAAATGGCTGCGGATCGATCCGGCGCACCGGCCGTCGGGCCCGATCATCCGGGTGCCCGATTGAGCATCGAGCGGTACGGCATGGCGGCACCCCTCCTCATCGTCGGCGGCGACGGCACCGTGGCGACCGCCCTGGCGGCGCACCTGACCGCGCGCGGCATCGGCTTCCACGCCACCACACGCCGGGCGCCCCGGCCCGACCGGCCCTTCCTGGATCTGGCGGCGGAATCGGGGTTCGAGCTGGCCGATGCCGGCTACGGCTCAGCGGTGATCTGCGCGGCGGTGGCGCGGCTGGCGGCCTGTGCCGCCGATCCGGCGGGCTCGCGCGCCGTCAACGTGACCGGCACCGCGGCGCTTGCCCGGCGGCTGGCGGCGAACGGGACCCGGGTGCTCTACCTCTCGACCGACAAGGTGTTCGACGGCACCCGGCCCCGCCGCCGGGCCGACGAGCCGACCTGCCCCGCCACCGAGTACGGCCGACAGAAGGCCGAGGCCGAGGCGGCGGTGCTGGCCCTGCCGGGAGGCACCGTCCTGCGCCTGTCCAAGGTGATCCATCCGGGAATGACGCTCTTCGAGGGCTGGGCGGCGGACCTCAGGGCCGGCCGTGCCATCGCCCCCTTCGCCGACATGGGCTTCGCCCCGGTCACCACGTCCATGGTGGCGAGCACGATCGAAGCGGTCCTGGCGCGGGGCGGCCCGGGTCTCTGGCAGCTCTCGGCGCCGGAGGACGTGACCTACGCCGCCGCCGCCCTGCACATCGCCCGCCGCCTGGGCGCCCCGGAGGCACTGGTGCGCCCGGCCGAGGGTGCCGCGGCGCAGGCGCTGGGCGGCGAGCGCCCGGTCCCCTTCACCGCCTTCGACACCGGCCGGCTGTCGGCGGAGCTGGGCATCGAGCCGCCCGCCGCCCTCCGGGCAATCGACGCCTGCCTCGACCCGGCAGCCTGAGCGACCCGGACTATTCCTCGAACGCCGCCAGCACCTGCTCCTCCGGGAACACCTGCGGCTGCCGCTCCCAGACGTCGCGGTGCAGTTCGAAAAGATGGACGTCGTGCCAGCCGTCGGCCTTCAGCACGTGCCGGCGTTGCACGCCGACCTCCTCCATCTTCAGCACCCGCATGCTGCGGACCAGGCGCGGGTTGCAGTCCATGATCTGCGAGATCACCTTGTTCATGCCCAGCCGGCGGAAGGCGTAGGTCATGATGAACCAGTGCAGGTAGCCCGCCGCGTGCGCCCGGCGGTCCTTGTCGCCGACGTAGAAGCCGGGCACGCAGTGCAGGTTCACGCGGTCGATGGCGGAGTAGGACAGGTAGCCGATGTCCACGCCTTCGGTCCGGATGACGAAGTGGCTGTAGTCCCGCCGCCCGGCCACGCTTTCCAGCCAGGCGCGCTGACGGTCCAGGTCGTAGGCGACCTCGGAGAACATGCGGGCCGCGATCTCCGGGTCCGTGCGCCAGTCCAGCAGCATCTTGGCGTCGTCCGGCGTGGGCCGGCGGAACTCCAGGATCGGCATGGGTCACACCATGGTCAGGCCGCCATCGACCACCAGCGAGGCGCCGGTGATGAAGCGGCCGGTGTCGGCGAGCAGGAAGGCAATGGCGTGGGCCACGTCCTCGGGCCGGCCGGCGCCCAGCGGCTGGCGCCCGACCATGGCCTCGTACTGCTCCGCCGTCAGCGTCGCCTTGGCCCGCTCGATCAGGTCGGTCTCGATGACGCTGGGCACCACCGCGTTCACCCGGATGCCGTCCGACAGCAGCTCCATGGCGAGGCCGCGGGTGGCGGACAGCATGCCGCCCTTGCTGGCGGCGTAGACGACGTTGCCCGGCGCCGCGATCTCGGCCGCGGTGGAGGAGACGAAGACGAGGCTGGAGCGCTCGGCCCGCACGCCCTTCTGCCGCAGCCCCTTGGCGATGGCGAGCGAGGCGCCGAGGTTGGAGCGCATCATCTCGTCGAAATACTCGGCCGAGAAGATGCGGATCGGCCGCAGCGACTGGATGCCGGCGCAGTGCGCCACCCCGTCGAACGGCCCGCCCTCGGCCGCCAGCCCCTTCATCCAGCCGGCGACCTCGTCCAGCCGGGTCAGGTCGAAGGCGGCGGCGCGGTGGCCCTCGCCCTCCAGCCGCGCCAAGGTTCCGGACAGGCGCTCCTCGTCGCGGCCCGTGACGGTCAGCCGTGCGCCCAGCCGGGCCAGCATCTCGGCGGTGGCGCGACCGATGCCGGCGGAGGCGCCGGTCACCAGCACGTGGCGGCCGGTCAGGTCCATGGGGTTGTAGGTGGCAGACGGCATCGCCCAGTCCGTGAGCTTACGTTTGGAAGGTGCGGCAGAGAATACCGTGGAGACCTGGGGACGGATAGCTCCCATGGGCGGGGCAACCCCAATCAAGCCGCAGAAATCGCCCCGGCGCCATGACACCGGACAGCGGGCGCTTCTTCATCAGCGGGACCTGCCAAATGCCGGCCGTCCCGCCATACTGTTCAACGGTCGGGTCTTCGTGTATCGATGCGGCGCACTGGACAGACTCCGCCCGGTACGAGGCGGCAAGGAGACAATGCTTTCATGGAAGCACGGACGCCACACCTGAGGCGCCTGGAAGCGGAAAGTATCCACATCTTCCGCGAAGTCGCCGCCCAGTCCACCCGGCCGGTTCTCCTCTACTCGATCGGAAAGGATAGCTCCGTCCTGCTGCATCTCGCCCGGAAGGCCTTCCATCCGGCGCCGCTGCCCTTTCCGCTGCTGCATATTGACACGACCTGGAAATTCCGGGAGATGATCGCCTTCCGCGACGCGCTCCCCGAGCGGCTGGGTCTTGAGCTTCTGGTCCATACCAACGAGGAGGGGCTACGGCAGGGGGTGAACCCCTTCACCCACGGATCGGAAACCCACACCGACGTGATGAAGACGCAGGCGTTGCGGCAAGCGCTGGACAAGTACGGGTTCGACGCCGCGATCGGGGGAGCGCGGCGCGATGAGGAGAAATCGCGGGCCAAGGAGCGGATATTCTCCTTTCGGACCGTCGCGCACCGATGGGACCCGCGCAACCAGCGGCCGGAACTCTGGCGCGTCTACAACGGCCGCATCGCCCTTGGCGAAAGCATCCGCGCCTTTCCGCTCTCCAACTGGACGGAGCGGGACATCTGGGACTACATCGCGGCCGAAGGCATTCCGGTGGTCCCTCTCTACTTCGCCAAGCCGAGGCCGGTCGTACGGCGCAGCGGCACCCTGATCATGGTCGACGACGACCGCATGCCGCTGAACCCCGGCGAGGCGCCGGAGATGCTGTCGGTTCGGTTCCGGACCCTGGGCTGCTATCCGCTGACCGGCGCCGTCGAGAGCCGGGCCGCGACGCTGGAGGAGATCATCGCCGAGATGGCCGATGCGCGGGTGTCGGAGCGGCAGGGCCGGCTCATCGACCAGGACCAGGCCGCATCCATGGAGAGGAAGAAGCAGGAGGGCTATTTCTGATGGCGGTTCCCGACCAGCCCACGGACCTGCTGCGCTTCATCACCTGCGGCTCCGTGGATGACGGCAAGAGCACCCTGATCGGCCGCCTGCTGTACGAATCCGAACTGGTCCTCGACGACCACCTGAGCGCGCTGGAGAAGGACAGCCGGCGCTTCGGCACGACGGGCGCCGGGGCGCTCGACCTCGCGCTGCTGGTGGACGGCCTGTCGGCGGAACGGGAACAAGGCATCACCATCGACGTGGCCTACCGCTACTTCGCCACGGCCACCCGCAAGTTCATCGTCGCCGACACCCCGGGGCACGAGCAGTACACCCGGAACATGGCCACCGGCGCGTCCACGGCGGAAGCCGCCGTGCTGCTGGTGGACGCCCGCAAGAGCCTGCTGGTGCAGACCCGGCGCCATAGCTTCATCGCCTCGCTCCTGGGCATCCGGCATGTGGCCGTCGCCGTCAACAAGATGGATGCGGTCGGCTGGGAGCGGTCGATCTTCGACCGGATCGCTGCGGAGTACGCCGCCTTCGCCACCCGGCTCGGCTTCGAGGAGATCATCTGCATTCCCGTGTCGGCGCTGACCGGGGACAATGTCGTGCGGCCCTCGGACAACCTCGCTTGGTACGAGGGGCCGACGCTGATGCGGTGGCTGGAGACGGTCGAGCCGTCGCGCGGCCGCGCGGACAGGCCCTTCCGCATGCCCGTCCAGTGGGTGTGCCGTCCGAGCCAGGACTTCCGCGGCTTCGCGGGAACCGTCGTCGCGGGGAGCGTGAGGCCCGGCGACCCGGTGGCGGTGCTCCCCTCCGGAGTGACGACCAGCGTCGCCCGCATCGTGACCATGGACGGCGACCTGCGGGAGGCGCAGGCCGAAGACGCGGTGACCCTGGTGCTCTCGGACGAGGTCGACCTCGCGCGCGGCGACGTTATCGCGGCCGCCGGCGCTCGGCCGGAAGTCAGCGACCAGTTCGCGGCGCACCTCGTCTGGCTGGGCGAAGCGCCGCTGCTTCCAGGCCGCCCCTATCTCATTCGCTTCGGCCCCACCGCGGCCGTAGCCCAGGTGATGACGCTGAAGCATTCCATCAGCGTCAATACGATGGAACCCATTGCCGCGCAGCAGCTGGCGATGAACGACATCGGCGTATGCACCTTGTCGCTCGACCGGCCGGTGCCCTTCGAGCCGTATGCGACGAACAGGGATCTCGGTGGGTTCATCCTGATCGACCGCCAGTCGAACGCCACCGTCGCCTGCGGCATGATCGACTTCGCACTGCGCCGCGCGGCCAACATTCACAGGCAGGCCCTGAAGGTGGACAAAGCGGCACGGGCCGCCGCCAACCGGCAGAAGCCCTGCGTCCTTTGGTTCACCGGCCTGTCCGGCGCCGGCAAATCGACCTTGGCGGACTTGGTGGAGCAGGACCTGCATCGCCGCGGCTACAGGACGATGATCCTGGATGGGGACAATGTCCGGCATGGGCTGAACCGCGACCTGGGCTTCACCGACGCCGACCGGGTGGAGAACATCCGCCGCGTCGCCGAGGTGGCGAAGCTCATGGTTGAGGCGGGCCTGATCGTCCTCGTCAGCTTCATCTCGCCGTTCCGGAGCGAGCGGCAGATGGCGCGCGAGCTTCTGGAGGAGGGCGAGTTCGTGGAGATCTACGTCGACGCCCCGCTCGAGGTGTGCGAGGCCCGCGATCCCAAGGGCCTGTACCGCAAGGCGCGCGCCGGGCAGCTGCCAAACTTCACCGGCATCGACAGCGCCTACGAACCGCCCCTCGCGGCGGAACTCGTGGTGCCGGCGGCCGAGGCCCCGCCGGAGGAGCTCGCCGACAGGATTCTCCGCTACCTGGAGGAGCGCGGCGTCGCCTGACCAGCGGCGCCTCCGATCCCCATCCGGCGGTTGATCGTGCCGAACACCTCCGCCAGCCGCTCCGTCGAATGGTGGCGGCGGACGAAACGCGGGCCGAGCTCGGCCGCCCGCCGCAGACCGTGGCGATCCTGGATCAGGGACCGCAGCGTGTCCGCCAGCGTCTCCGGCGTCGCATGTACCAGGGGCAGCTCTCCGCGCTCGATCACGCCGGCCGCCTCGTAGAGCTCGCGCAAATCCTGGCGGATGAAGCAGACCACGGGCTTGCCCAGGGTCATGGCCTCGATCGCCACCATCGCGTACCAGCCAATGACCAGCTGATCCACGATCAGGTCCGCCCCGGCCATCTGCTCCAGCACCGCCCGGTTCGACGCGCCCTCCACGACCGTCAGCTCGATCGCGTGCCCCTCGGCCCGCAGCAGCTCCACCGCCGCCAGCAGGTGGCGCGTGCCCTTGATGGTCCGGTGGTTCGGCGTATGCACGATGCGGAACGGACGGTCCGCGGGCTCGTCCGGCGCCGCGCCCGCCTGGGCCGGCGCCCCGGCCCTCTCGCGCACTTCCGCCATGTCCACGACGAAATGCCCGGGCAGAAGCGTGTCCCAATGATGCATGTAATCGACCCAGTCGCACCCCGAGATGACGTGGTCGGCATAGCGCGTCCACAGATCGATCCGCCCCTTCACCCAGGCTCTTCGGCGGTTCTGGTAGGGGTAGTCGACCGTGGTCGCGTGCTTGAAGGGCAGGTTGGCGCAGCGGGTGAAGTCCTGCACGTCCTGGCCGTAGGGCATGACGACGACCCGGGTGCCCGACAGTTGGAACAGCAGCGGCTCCAGCCGCCAGAGCCAGAAAGACGGGTTGAAGGGGCAGCCCGTGAAGTAGATGTACAGGATCCTGTACCGGCTGCAGGCCAGCCAGAAGATGCGCAGCTGCGTCAGCAGGTGCAGGGGCGAATGCCGGTTCCCCATGAAGATGTGGTCGAACTCGCGGGTGACGTGCGTCAGGCCGTTGACGAAGGTCTCTGCCGTGAAGCCGGCCTGCTCCAGGGCCTTCTTGTGATAGCGGTTGTTGATCAGGCATTCCGGCCCGATCCCGACATCCACGGTCTTCGCCCGGAAGCGCGCGGCGAGCGCCATGAGCGGCAGCACCAGGGTCGCCAGTCCCTCCAGCAGCAGGGCCGCCCAGGAGATGCGGTCCAGCCGCATCTGCCGCTTCTGCATGTGGTTGATGAGGAAGAGCGCGGCGCTCCAGGGCTCCTCGACACCCAGCGCCCGCAGCTGGACGGCGATCTCCCGGGCGAACATGCTGGCGATCACCACCGCCACGCCGGGCGCCGGCGGCAGGATGTCGGCGGGTCGGTGGACGGGAAGGCCGAGCATGGACCCGGTCTTCTGGTTGTCTATGAAGCCCAGCACGCGCACCGCCGGGTTCCGCGACAGCGCCTCCCACACGATCCTCCCGCCCTCGCCGGCGCCGAAGATCAGGACGTCGCCCGACGGCGGCAGGTCACCGGGGCGGGAGATGATGCGCATGCCGGCCCGCTCAGTCCGGTGCGCCGTCGGCAGCGAGGGTCCGCCGCAGGCCTTCCCGCACGCCGACCATGGACGCGACCGGATGCAGGGCACGCAACCTCGCGAGGTCGGGCAGGATCCTCTGCGGCGGCCGGTCCACCGCCTCGAACAGGGCTGGGCGCCCCAGCAGCTCACCGATCGTCTCGCCCAGTCCGCGCAGCGAGACCGCTTCCGGCCCCGCCACGTTCACGGTGCCGTCCCAAAGGTTCTCGACCGCCTTCTCCAGAATGTCGACCACGTCGGTCACGAAGATCGGGCTGAGGGCGAGGCCGCCGCCGTCCGCGTCCAGCTGGATCGGGCGCCCCGCGCGCACCCGCCCGATCAGGTCGGGGATCAGCCGGTCGACCTGCCCGGGGCCGTAGGGGAAGAACAGCCTTGGCACGAAGACCGGCATGTAGGCGCGGAAAGGGGCCAGCAGCTGCTCGGCCGCCAGCTTGCTGGCGCCGTTGAAGGTCGTGGGCGCGAGGGCACCGCCCTCGGTCAGCGGCATGTCGAAGGGTTCGTAGACGCTGCCGCTGGACGCCAAGCAGAAGTGCCGCGCGCCGGCCCGCCGGGCGTAGTCGGCGAGGTGGACCGCCGCCGCGACGTTCACGTTCAGCATCTCGCCCGCGGAGTCCGGGAAGGCACGGTAGCGGCGGCACTGGGCCAGGTGAACGACGCCGTCGATGTGGTCGGGAAGCCCGGCGGGAGGCGCTCCCTCCAAATCCCAGGCGACCGTCCTCACCGCACGGCCGAGGGCCGGGGCAGGGCTGCCGGGACGCAGGATCAGCACCAGATCGTGCCGGGCGGACAGTCTCGCCGCCAAGGCACGTCCGACGAAGCCACCCGCACCCGTCACCATTAGCCGCATCGGTCAACCCGTTCCTACGCCGCAGGCCGCCCGGGCGTGGTGCCCCGGATCCCCGGCTCCGGGCATTACTAACGCGACAGCGCCCTGCCGTCGATAGGGTGAGCCGGGCCGTTCCCTGCTCACGGTGCGCCGCGCCACTCGAAGGTTTCGCGGAAGACGCCCGCCCGGCCGTACCCTTCCTTGAACTGGAAGAGCGACGGGCGCGGCTGCATGCCGACGGTGGAGGTGCCGAGGTCCAGCCAGGCGAAGCCCTGCTCCCGGAAGCGGGCGATGCCGTCCGCCAGCAGCAGCGCCAGCCCGGGCATGTCCGGCTGCTCCGGGTCCTGGCAAGGATAGAAGGAGAGGACGACCCGCCGGTTGAGGACGAAGTAGCAGTTGCCGGCCACCGGGCGGCCGTCCAGCACCGCCAACTCCACCAGGACCCGTTCCGGGAAGAGGCGCAGCAGCAGGTCCAGCTCCCGGCGGTCATGGGTCGGCCGGGCGCTGTGCTTGGCGAAGGTCGCCTCCATCAGCGGCCAGAAGAGGTCGAGGCGGTCGGTGCGCTCCACCGCCAGCCCCGCCGCCCGCGCCTTGCGCTCCTTGCGCCGCGCCGCTTCCGACAGGCTTGGCGGGCCCGCCAGCGGCACCGTGCTGGAGATGTCCCGGATGACCGAGGCGAAGCCGGCCTCCAGCAGGTTGAAGGAGAAGGAATCCATCGGCGCCGGGGAGTAGGTCGCCGGCGGGACGGTCAGGCGGGCCCGGCCTATCCCCTGCTCGCCGAGCCAGGCCACGAAGGCGGCGGCGACCGCCTGCCCCTCGGCATAGGTCGGCGGCTGGGCGAAGACGAAGCTGCCGACGCTGCCCCCGTAGGGCGACAGGGCGACCCGCCCCGCACCGTCCTCCCGCACGGCCAGGGCGATCTGAGCCACCACGGCGTCGCCCCTGCGCGCGACCAGGAATCTCTCCTGCCCGGCGAAGCGGTCGCCGTGATAGGCCAGGAAGGCCCGCTGGTGGAACAGCGTCCCGTTGACGGCGCGGTCGACGAACCGGTCCCACTGGGCGAGTTCGCCCGGGCGGGCGTGGTCGAGGACGATCTCAGCCAAGCGTGGTCTCCGCGGGCAGCCCGCCGGGGCAGGGGCGCTCCAGCCCCGGACGGTCGATCAGCGCCCGCACGCCGTCGGGGCCCAGGTTGCACAGGGCGTCCACCACGGACAGGTGCGACACGAAGCTGCGGCTGCCCTGCTGCGGGTAGACGGGCGGATCGAAGCGCTGGAAGTGGAAGGCGATCCCGGCCGCCTCGAAGCTCTCCGGCCGGATGAAGTCCAGGCAGCCGCTGCCGGAGACGTATTCGTCGGCACCGGCAGCCTGGCAGATGCGCAGGACCAGCTCGTTGCCGGCCGCCGCGGCGAGCGAGGGGTCGGCGGCGGCGAGGGCGCTGGAGTGCAGGAACTCCACCCTCAGCCCGAGCGCCGCGCAGACGGCCCGGGTGAACGCGAGGTTGAAGTCGGCGATCAGCCGGTGCTGCCGGCCATAGAGGTCCGCCAGCATCTCCAACACCGGCGCGGCGTGCGGCGCCTTGCGGTAAGACAGCTCCAGCGTCCGCAGGTGCTTGCGTCCGAAATCGGCGGAGTGGTCGATCTCCACCTCGTCGATCCGCTGGCCGAGGCGGCCGGCCTTGCGGACGGGGACCGTCAGCCAATGGGCCTCGCCGCCGACCATGATCCGGTTGCGCGACAGCCAGCTGCGGCCGCCCATGGCCTGCACATGGTCGAAGACCACGAAGCGCCCGACCCGGGCAAGGCGGTGGAACAGGCCCAGCCAAGGCATGAAATTCGGCTGATGGATGGCGACCCTCATGCGGACGTCTCCTGAAGAGAGGCCAGGGCGGCGGCGACCGCCCGCTCCTCCTCGGTCCGCGGCACGGGCGGCGGCACCTCGCGGAACCTCGCCGGCGGGGGGTTCAGGATGCCGATCTCCGCGCCGTGGACCCGCCGGACCCGTTCCCGCACGGCCGCCACCAAGCGGGCCGGATCGCGGCAGAGTTCGTCGTAGGTCACCGACAGCACCATGTCCGGGTCCAGCGCGCTCGTAACCCGGCGGTAGACCTCGCCCAGATCGACGACCTGGCGTGCGATCTGCCGGTCGAACGGCAGGTCCTTGATCTCGGCGAAGGTCGGCGGATGCGTGGCCCACCAGGTGCCGGAACTGCCGTAATAGGCGTGGCGGGCCTTGAGGATGGACAGGGCGACCGCCAGCGGATGCCGCTCGATGCGGATGAACAGCGGCATCTGCAGATGCCGCGCGATCCCCGGCGCCACGTTGGCGGCGTAATTGGTCTTGTGGACCAGCCCCCGGTCGAACACGTCCTGCATCGTCCCCAAAATGGAGCGAAGGGAGCGCCAGTCGACCATCTCGCCGGGATCCCCGAAGCGCAGCATGTCCGCCTCGTCCCTGATGCCCAGACGGTGCTGCCAGAAATAGCTGAACTCGTGCGGCCCGGACGGGTCGAGGCTCTTGCCGTAGTCGGACTGGAACGAGCCGTCGCGGCGGTTGCCCAGGACCGACCGCGCCAGCATCAGGCCCGCCCGCGGCGCCAGCCAGAACCGGGCGGCCAGGTTGCTCACATAACCGATGTCCAGCGCATGGGCCAGCAGCTGGTACAGGAGCGTCGTCCCCGACCGGGGCAGGCCGAAGATGAAGAGGTTCGGACGGTCGATGCCGCTCGGCTCGGCCTGCTCGCCGGCGGCCAGCAGCTCGTTCATCCGGGTAAGGGAGGCGTGCACCTCGTCCTCGACCCGGTAGCCGGACAGGCGGCGGCCGTGTTCTTCCTGGGCGTAGGATGTGCCGCTCATGATTTCTCCGGCATCGGACGGTCGGCGATGCGGCCGATGAGCTCCGCCAACCCCATCGGGGCGTCGCGGAGCGAGGCGTTCTGCGCTTGGTTGAGGGCCCCCAACTCGGAGAGCTTGCCCTGCAGGAAGAAGAGCAGCGCGTCGCGGTCGTCCCGCAGGTCCTCGGCATAGGTCATGGGGTGGACCAGCAGCTGCAGCACCGCGTGGCGGCGGTCGGCGAACAGCAGGCAGGGACAGCCTTCTCGCCAGCGGAAGTTGGACTCCGACAGGTACTTGATCCCGCCGAAGAAGCGGTGCCCGTAGGTGTTCGTCAGCCCCGGCACCTCGATCTGGAACTCGTCCTTGCCGGCGGGATTGTGGAAGGAGAAGACCCCGACCTCCAGCCCGACCCCGAGGCCCAGCAGCTCGGCGTCGGCCCTGATCCGGTCCGGCAGGGACGACCCGCCGAAGGCGCCGACATCCTCCCCCTCGTTGCTGAAGTGTAGGCCCACCGCATGGCCCATCCGGGCGATGTCGCGGATGCGGCCGACATTGTCGCCGGTGAAGGGGTTGTAGTTGGGAGAGCGCACCAGGAACAGGTAGGTGGACCGGACGCCGAGCCCGGCTTCGGCCCGTGCCATGGCGTGGGCATGCTCGACGGAATTGTCCACGTCGTGCCGCAGATAGACGGACAGGCCCTCGGCGGCCTCGGAGAAGAGCCGGAAGCGGTATCCCGCCGCCAGGGCCGACTCCAGGATCGTCTCATAGTGGTCGGGGGTGAAGCGGTGCTGCACGGGCGACGGGTCCGGCGTCATGCGGCCTCTCCCGTACGCCCCGCCCGGACGGGGGGCGGCGCGGCGCGCGGCGCGGATCGGGGTGCTGACACGGTGGCTGGGCCTCGGCTGGTAAAGGGAACAGCGCCGGCGGCGCTCTCCGGAGCCAAGCAAACCTTATACCAGTCGCGGGCGCGGGGTCCATGTCTTGCCCCGCCGCGCGCCCCGGCGCTATATGCGGGGGCGGAATGCCCGCTCGCCGGAGGTGAACCTTGGACAGCATCGCACGGGTGGACCAGCTTCCCCAGGGCGTGCCGATCTATCTGTTCGGCGCCGGCACGGGCGGCCGGCTGATCCATGAGGCCCTGCGCCGGAATCGCCGGGTAAGGGTCGCCGGCTTCATCGACAATGCCAAGAACGGATCGCGCATCGGCGAGCTGCCCGTGCTCGATCTCGCCGGCTTCGCCGCCATCAGGACCCCCGGCACGCGGGTGGTCATCGCCAGCCAGTATGTCGAGGAAATTTCTGCCCAGCTGCGGCAGGCCGGCATCGAGGATGCCGCGGACGGTTCCCCCCTCGTCCGGCATCTCGTCGAAGCGCGGGTCCACGCTGCGGAACGGCGGCGCCTGGCTCTGATCTCGGCGGCGATGATGCCGGTCATGGTCCTCGCCGGCTGGGCGCTGTTCACCGCCTGAGGACCGCTCCGGCCGGCTCCTCCGGTCAGCGCTCCGGCATCAGCACTTCGCCCACGCCGCCGGGGGCGTCCGCCGGGGCGACGCTTTCGAAGGCGATGTAGCGCTCGCTCTCCCCGATCCGGCGCATGCCGGGCAGCCTGTAGGGCGCCGGCAGCAGCGATAACAGGTGCTTGTCGGCGATGGCGTGGGTCACGCCATGGCGCACCATGATCGCGGTCGGGTCCAGCTTCAGGAAAGGCCAGACCTCGATGTAGTCGCGGTAGATCTCCTCGGAGATCAGCCCCGGCTGGTACCAGAAGGACTTCACGTCGTCCCGCCGGGCGCAGACGTTGCCGGCGATCTGCAGCCCGACCGGCAGCACCACCGCGCCCTGCGGCAGCGGCAGGCGGTCGATGAACTCCCGCAACTCGTCCTTGGGCTGCCAGACCCAGCGCGACAGCAGGCGGTAGGCGATCAGCGGCGTGAGGGTGACGATGGCCGCGAACCAGGCATAGCCGAGAACGGCCGCGGTCGGGTCGACCCGCCGCAGCAGCAGGCCGATCACGGTGGGCGTGACGAAGAGCAGGCTGTATTCGATGTAGCGGTAGCTCTCGCCCAGATGGTCCAGCCGGGGGCTGGTGGTCGCCAGATAGACGATGAGCGCCGCCAGGATCAGCGGTAGGAATGCCGCCGCGACCTGCCGGGCCGCCGGGTCCGCCCCCGACAGGGCGGCAGCCGACAGCAGCAGCGACACTGCGACGTCGGGATGGCGCAGCAGGCCGCTCAGCGGTTCGGCGCGGGCGATCCTGCGCACGAAGGCGGCGACGTCGGTCCTCTCGCGCCACAGGCGCGCCCAGTTGGGGAAGTTCACGAGCGCCGCGCGCGCCACCTCGCTCTTCTTGTGAAGCTTCGGATAGAGCCGCCATTGGATGAAGGTGTGCCGCATGCTCAGGGGCAGATCCCTGGGCGAGACGGCCGCCGCCAGGACGTACCCCGCGGCCAGTTCCAGCAGCGGCAAGGGGTCGAGGGAGAATAGCGCCAGCAGAGGCGTCACGAACATGAGGGTCTGGCGCGAGAACATGGCCGCCAGGAACCCGACGGCGGCGGCGATGACCGCCAGCCCCATCGAGACGGCGTCGCCGTAGAGGCTGCCCACGACCGCGAAGATGAAGAACGCCGACGAGAAGAGCCGCGCGAAGTAGCGGGCCGACAAAGTAAAATAGGCGATCCCCGGGCCCACGAAGGTCCAGTTGGTCGGCAGCGCGGCATAAATGAAGAGAGCGGCAGCCAGGGACACAGGTTCGATCCCGCCGAACACCAGCCGCTGGACGTGCAGCAGGTAGGCGGCGTATGCCGCCGCGGCGAGCACGTACAGGATGAAGCTGGGCACCCAGGGATGGCGGCGGATGACCTCCAGCGGGATTACGGCGCACGCCCTGTGGAAGGCCGTGGGGTAGGTCATCGGTTCGCAGCGGATCAGGTAGGAGTCTATGTAGCGGGAGCGCGGGTCCTTGGCGAACTGCCGCAGGATGGCGAAATGGATCGACGCGTCGCCGTGCATGCCTTCGCGCAACACGGCCCTGTGCCCGTAAGTGACGAGGGCGCGGATCAGGAAGGCGGCGGCGGCCGTGCCGAGGACGATGAGGAGGTCGGTCATGTGCCGACCTCATTACCCTGCCTGCGGTACGCAGGTAAAGGCCCCTGCCCGCCGCAGCGGAGCGCAGTGGCACCAGTGTCGCGGGGGCGTTATGGTTGCGCCACCGACCACGCCGCGCCGGGCGCCCGCCCGACCGGCCTTGGAGCATGGGAATGAGCGTCACCATCACCAACCTGCTGCAGCCTGGCCGCTACCGGCTGGTGGACGGCGTCCACATGGCGCTGGCCGATGCCGGAGCGCTGGACCGCCGGAACGTGGAGGCCTTCGCGGAGAAGTGGGCCTGGACCCACCACCGGCCGGGCGCCGCCGAATACGAGGAGATGCAGTACCGCCGGTTCCTCACCTTCTACGGCTTCCCCGACCAGGCGGCCCTCGTGGCGTTCCTGAAGGGGAAGTCCGTCATCCTGGATGCCGGCTGCGGCTACGGACACAAGGCCAATTGGCTGGCGACCCTGGCGCCGCACGCGCAGGTCATCGCCATGGACCTCTCCGAGAGCATATTCATCGCGAGGAAGCTCTACGGCGACAGGCCCAACCTGACGTTCGTGAAGGGCGACATCGCAGACACCGGATTCCTGGACGGTACCATCGATTTCGTGGATTGCGACCAGGTGCTGCACCACACGTCCGACCCGCAGCGCACGACGGTCGAGCTGGCGCGCGTCGCCAGCCACGGCGGCCATCTGGCGCTCTACGTCTATGCCCGCAAGGCCCTGCCCCGGGAACTCGTGGACGAGTATTTCCTTTCCAAGCAGCGCCCCCTGAGCAGCGAGGAAATCTGGGACATGTCGGACCGCCTGACCCGGCTGGGCCGCATGCTCTACGAGCTGAACGTCGAGCTGGACTTCCCCGACATTCCGCAGCTCGACATCCGCGGCGGCCGGCAGAACCTTCAGCGCTTCTTCTACGACAATTTCCTCAAATGCTTCTGGAACGAGGAGATCGGGCACGAGCAGTCGGTGGCCGTGAATTTCGACTGGTACTCGCCGCACATCGCGTTCCGCTTCACGGCGGAGGAGTTCCTCGCCATGACGGCGGCGGCGGGCCTCTCGCCGCTCTACCGCTACTCGGAACCGGCCTGCCATTCCGGGCTGTTCCTGAAGCCGGCGTCCTGAGGCCGCGGCCATGAGGCGGTGCGCGTTCCTTGGCAGCAAGGCCATGGGCCTGCGGATCCTCAAGGCGCTGGTCGGCGAGGGCGGCGCCACCTGGACCGTGATCCACCCCGACGACCGGCAGGACCCGCGCAGCCGCTTGGGAGAATTCGAGGCGTTCGCGGACCGGCATGGCCTGCCTTTCCTATGTGCCGCGTCGGCGCGGGAGGCACACGAGGCGCTGGCAGTCCTTGCCCCCGACATCGTGTTCGTATGCGGCTGGTATTGGCTGTTCGGCGCCGGGACGCTGGCGCTGGCCCGCGACGGCTTCTTCGGAATCCACAACAGCCTGCTGCCCGCCTACCGCGGCGGCGCCCCTCTGGTCTGGTCGATCATGAACGGGGAACAGACCGTCGGCTCCACCGTGTTCCGCATGGGGCCCGGCATGGACGACGGGGATATCCTCCTCCAGGTGGCCGTGCGCAACGGCCCCGACAGGGACGTCGGCGACATTCTGGCCGAGATCGAAGAGCGACTTGCGGTCGAGCTTCCGGACCGGTGGCGAGCCCTGCTTGCCGGCGAGGCCCGCCTGCAGCCGCAGGACGAGGCGGCGGCGAGCTACTGCGGACAGCGCACGCCCGAGGACGGCCGCATCGAGTGGCGGGAACCGGCCGCCCGCGTGCACGACTTCGTGCGTGCCCAGGCGCCGCCCTATCCCGGCGCCTTCACTCTGCTGGGCGACCGCCGCGTGACGGTCCTGAAGTCCGAAGTGGATGCCCGGCGCTGGTACGGGGCCCCCGGGCAGGTGCTGGCGCGGGAGGATCACGCCGTCGCGGTGGCTTGCGCCCACGGGACGGCGCTGCGGCTGCTTCGCGTAGCCGTCGATGGGAAGGAGGAGGCGCCGCGGGACGTCTTCCGTTCCGTGCGCGACCGCCTCTGAACCGCCTCAGGCCTCCGGACGGCGGCCCCGGAAGAACATGTGCCGGTGGCCGACATTCATGTTGATGACGTCCACCAGCCCGGCGGCCCGCAGCATCGCCTCCATCTGGTCGGTGGTGTAGTGGTCCTCGATCGAGGGCGTCACCGCATCGAACCAGCCCTGGCGCTCCTCCTCGTCGAACTCGGCATTCACCACCGCCTCCGCCTCGGCCAGCGGCAGGTTGAGCACCTTGCTCATCAACCGCTCCTTGCGGACGTCGAAGTAGATGTCGCCGAACTTGTCCCAGCGCGGCTGGCCATAGACCATCAGCGTGAAGTAGCCGCCCGGCTTGACGTGCCGGACCAGGTTGCCGACGGCGCGCTCGGTGTCGCCGGTGTGGTGGGTGACGCCGAAGCTCCAGACAAGGTCGAAGGTCTCGCCCAGCTCGAGGCTCAGCAGGTTCGCCACCCGGCCTCGGTGGGTGGGGAAGGCCGCGCAGTTCTCCTTCGCCCGCTTGACGCCGGACTCCGACATGTCCACGGACATAACGTCAGCGCCCAGCGCGCAAAGGGCATGGCTATAGCGCCCGTCACCGCAGCCGCCGTCCAGGACCGACTTGCCCTTGAACCATGACGGGTCGAGGCCGGTGAAATTACACACGTTCGAAGGCGCGCGGCGGCGGAACTGCTCGTCATAGTGCGAGGCGGGACCGCGGCTGACCGCCTCATGCGCCCACTGGTACTCGAAGGCCGCGAGAGTCTGCTGCCGGGGCTCCGACAGGCCCAGCGCCCGCGCGCAGGCCCGCAGCAGGACCTCCTGCCGCTGCATGTGCCGGAACAGATATTCGAGACGGTATGAGAGCCGCTCCGCCTCTGAGAGATGGCTTGTGACCTCGGCGGCGCCGCGATCGAGCAACGTCGTCTCGATCAGCGGATAGGCATTGTAGAACGTCTTGACGCCGCCGGCTTTGAGCTGTTCCGCAAGTTCCACGACATACATGGTCGCGATGACAATGGCGGCCTTGCCGTCCCAGCCGGACAGAAAGCTCGGGAAGTCCTGGACCTTCAGCCCGTTCACCTCACCCGTCTTGTGATTGTCGATGAAGCCGACGACCCTGGCGCCCGGGATATTCTCGAAGATCGAGTGCAGGATCGTGCCCGCTTGGCCCGCCCCGAAAATGTACACGTCACCGGACTGCGGCAGCGCGCCGGGCTCACTCACATGAATCATCTGGGGCTCCTTGCACGAAGATCGATCTCTTGCACCGCGGTTCCAGGAATCACGAACCGCCTCACGTCCGAGCGAGAACCGCCACGACCCGGTCCTGGTCGGCGTCCGTCATGCCGGGGAAGATGGGCAGGGTGATGGTCGTGTCTTCCGCCTGCGCTGCGAGGGGGTACTGATCGGGCTTCAGGCCGTACTTGTCCCGGTAATAGCCGAGCCGATGGACGGCGTGGGTGCCGGGCCGGGTCTGGATGCCCTCCGCCGACAGGGCGGCCATCAAGCCGTTGCGGCGCTTCCGGTTCCCGTCGCCCACGCGCACGACGTAAGACTGGTAGGTGTGCCCCGTCTCCGCCGATGGCGAAGGCGGCAGGACCAGCCCGGCCACGCCGCCGGCGAGACGCCGATCGTAGCCTTCGGCCCGCCGGCGTCGCTCCGCCAGGAGCGTGTCGAGCTTGGACATCTGCGCGACGCCCACCGCCGCCTGGATGTCGGAGAATCGCAGGTTGAAGCCGAGCCGGTCGAACTCCGTCATGGTCCAGGATCCGTGCGGCTCCTCCGGAGTGGCCGGGGGGACGCCCGTGGCGCCATGGTTCCTGAGGACGCGGACGGCGGCGGCGAGGGTGTCGTCGTTGGTCGTGACCATCCCACCCTCACCGGTCGTGATCACCTTGCGCGGATGGAAGGAGAAGGCGGCGAGGGCGCCCAGCGTGCCGACCGGGCGGCCGTGCCACGTGGTGCCGATGGCGCAGGCGGCATCCTCGACCACGGCGATCCCGTGACGGCGGGCGATGGAAAGGATCGGCTCCATGTCCGCCGCGAGGCCGAACAGATGCACGGCGATGACCGCCTTCGTCCTCGGCGTGATGGCCGCGGCCAGCGCCTCGGGATCGATGTTGAAGGTATCGAGCCGGATGTCCGCGAACACCGCCCGCGCACCGACATATTCGGCCGCATGGGCCGTCGTCGTCCAGGTCAGCGCGGGGACGACCACCTCGTCCCCCGGCCCGACGCCCAGGGCCAGCAGGGCGAGGTGCAGGCCGGCGGTGCAGGAGGTGGTGGCGATCGCATGCCGGGCGGCATGGCGCGCCGCGATCATCCCCTCGAACTTCTCCGTGAGCGGCCCCTGGGTGACCCAGCCGGACTGGAGGCACTGCCGCAACGAGGCGATCTCATCCTCGTCGAAATGGGGGGCCGTGATCTGCATTCGAACATCCAGGGTGGCCGGCGCGGATGGCCGGAACGGTGGCGTGGTGGTCACTCTGCGCTGCGACCAGCTTACAATAAAAGGATTAATCCCTTACTACTAGGGTCACGAGGCGGCGCCGCTCCCGGCGAAGACGTCGATGGATCGGTTGATCCGGGCGAACACCCGGCCGACCGATTCCAGCGAATGGTGCGCCCGGACATAGTCCTGGGAACGGCGGCCCAGCGCGGCCAGGGTCGCCCTGTCGCTCAGCGCGAGGCGGCGGAGCGTCTCCTTGATCGTGTGCGGGGTGGCGCTGATGAGCGGGACCTCGCCCTCACCCAGCAGTCCCGCATCAACGTACAGACGCTCGAGATCCGGCCGCAGATAGCAGATCGCCGGCGTCGCCAGAGCCATCGATTCGATGGAGAAGAGCGCGTACCAGCCGATGACGATCTGATCCACCACCACATCGGCACGGTCGATGGCCGCGAGCACGACCTCGTTGGGGGAGAACTCGATGAGGTCGAGCACCACGGGCACGCCTTCCTCCGCCAGCTCCCGCACCGCCCGGCGGATATGCGCCGTGCCCTTGACCGCTTGGTGGTTGGGCGCGTGCAGCAGGCGGAGCGGGTGCTCCGCTGAGATGGGGAGGGTCTCGTCCTTGGGCGTCACCAGCGCGCCCAGCCGCTCGGTGTCGACCGAGAAGTGGGCGATCATCAGAGTGTCCCAATGGTACATGTAATCAACCCAGTCGCACCCGGAGACGACGTGGTCGGCATAGCGGGTCCACAGGTCGATCTGCCCTTCGACGCGCGCCTTGCGCCGGTGATAGTCGGGATAGTCGACCGTCATCGCATGGTTCAGCTGCAGGTTCTTGCCCCGCGTGAACACCATTACGTCGCCCCCATAGGGCATGACGACGGTCCTGGTCCGGGCAATCCGGTACAACAACGGCTCAAGGCGCCAAATGAACCGTGAATCACGCAGGGCGCCGCCATTGAGATAAATGTAGAGAACACGGTACCGGCTGCAGGCGAACCAGAAGAGCCGCACCATCCCGGCAAGGAAACTGACTTCGTTCCCGCCGAGCGGCAGGATGTGGTCGTAGCGGCTCGTGATGAAGTTCGTCGCGCTGGCGAAGGTCTCGACCGTGTAGCCTTGCCGCTGCAGCGCCAGCTTGTGGTAGATGTTGTTGATCAGCGCCTCGGGACCGAGGCCGACGTCGAACTTTTTCGGCGTGTAGCGGGCGACTAGGGCAAGCGGTAGGCAGACCAGGAGGACGACGGTCTCCAGGACGAACCAGAAGACCCCGTCCAGCCACTCCACAACGATGTTCGTCTTCAAGCATCACCCCGTGGGGAACGGCGCGCCGGCGTCCGGAACGCGGATGGTTTAATCCTTATCAATCATGATGGCAATTGGCTGCCGGTCGCCCGGGACCCGAGGGAGGTCTTCCGGTCTCGCGTCCTTGAAGCCCAGCGTCACCAGGGTGATGGGCTCCGCGGGCCGGCCGCGCAGCTGGTCCGGCGTTATGACGGGAACCTCTTTGAACGTCGTGCCGACCGGGTGCGGCAACCGGTCGATACAGGCGCTGCCGCCAATCCCCGCCATGCGCGCCATGTCGATGGAGAACAGGTCGAACGAATCGGGATCCACCGCCGCCAGGGCCGGATCATCGCGCCAGGACATCGCCGCTCCCCGCCTGCCCCCGGCCGCCTGGGTGCAGCGCGTCGTGAAGTTCGCCCAGGCCGACGAAGCGTCCTCCGCGCGCCTGCACCGCCTCGACCAGCTGTCGCAGGAAACTGGCCGTGCCGGCGCCCGGCCAGGCCGCCGTGTCCACCTCTGCGGACGTGAGGGAGGCCGTATGCGCCTTGTGCTGGTCGAACCAATCCTGGTGGGGCACATTAAGGGCGAAGTTGAACGGGTGTACGTTGATCAGCTTCAGTCCCGGGGTGAAGAAGCGCTCCGCTTGCGCGTCGAAATCCCAGTTGCCGCCGAGCAGCCAATGGATGTCGTCCTCCCAGAAGACCGGATAGCGAACCATGCCCGTCCAGTGACGCAAGGGGCGCAGTCCCGCTTGGCCCTGGAGGCACAGGTTGCTGTCGAACGCCATGCCCTCCCTGACCATGGCCAGGGAAATCCGGCTGCTCTCGACGTAGCTGTGGCTCCGATAGCAGCGGGCCCCCGGATAGAGGTCGCGCAGGTAGCTCAGGACCTCGTCCGTACCCGCACCGTGGCTGGAACCGGGAAGGAAGTTGGGGTGCCAGCCGACCTCCACCCTGCCATCCGCCCGAGCCTGGTCCAGCAGGGGACTAGCGTGCGTGGCGAACAGGGTGGGGACGATGCCGAACCGGGAGCAGAATTCCAGGAAGAGTGCCAGGCAGGCTTCGGACGCCCAATCCAGGTCGGAGGTCAGGACGAAGACCGGCTGCTCGTCCAGGCAGGGGGGGACCGGGTCGGACATCAAGGCTTCGGGCTGCGGCCGCATGCCGGCACTATGCGCAGCCGGACGGCAATTTGTCCATGTGAAGCAAGAGCCTGCACCCTTGCTTCCGCCGCCGGGCCGGTGGCACAGTCGACGCCTTGAGCAGCCCTGGAGCGGACGCCGCATCCCCATGAAGACCATCCGGCGAACGACCGAACTCCCCTATGAGGGAGACGTATTCATCTACGGTGCCGGCAAGGGCGGCGAGATCATCCGCGACATCCTGGCAGCCCGCCCCGCCGTCCGCGTCCTGGGCTTCATCGATACCAACAAGTCGGGCACCCTGGGCTCGCTGCCGATCCACAAATTCTCCGAGTTCGCCCAGCAGGACCGGGCGTACGACTTGGTGCTGATCGCCAGCATGTACTACGCCGACATCTCGCGGCAGCTGAAGGCGGCCGGGATCACCAGGGTGATGAACGCCTACACCGTCTGCCACGACCAGATCGCCGCCCGGCGCCAGGTGCTGCGGGCCTGGATCGGCGCGGCGTTCATCGCGGCACTCGCCGCAGCACTGCTGGCCTGACGCCTCAAACCCATTGCGCCGCGCCAGGTGCGGTGAAATCATGTCCGCACCCGCAGGCCGCATTTTCCAGGTATCCGGAGCCGACGCTTGAATTCGACCATGGTCCCTGAAGAGATCGACCGCTGGCGCCGAAACATCCGCGCCCACACCTTCGGGCAGTACCATGCGGAAATGGGCTGGTCGATCCTGGAGCGCGAGAACAACGCCGACGCGGCCGCCAGACATTTCGCCGAGGCGGTGAACCACGACCCGGGCCGCCTGGACATGCATTTCCTGCTGGTCGAAACGCTATCGGCCGGCAGCAACGGGGCTGCGGCGCAGGCGGCGCGGGCGCGCGCGCTTGCCGCCCATTCGGCCTACCGGGAGCTGGGTGCCTGCCTGGTCTGCCTCCGCCGCTACTGCGACGATCGCCGCGACGCTGCCGACACGCTCCTCCAGGCCCTGACGGCCGAGCATGCCGACAGACCGGAGGTGCGAGCGACCGAAGCGTTCCGGCGGCTCGCCGACGGGTCCGGGCCGGTCGACACGGCCGTGGGCACGCTCGATCCGCGCTTTGCCGACGGCCTCGCCGACGCGCTGGCGACCCTGGCCCAGAAACTCGCCGCGGCGGGCAAGACCATCCGGGCGGCCGCCGCCTATGATTGGCTTCTGGCCGTCGCACCCCGACGCGCCGATGCCTATGCCGCGGCTGCGAACCTGCAGCTGCGTGGCGGTGACTATGTCCGGATGGTGGAGATCGCCCGCGCCGGCGTCGTCGTCGCCCCGCACGACCCGGCCCTGCGGACCGCCCTCGGCCTGGCGCTCATGGTGGTGGGACAAGACTGGGCCGAGGCCCACGCCAGCTTCGCGTCCGTGCTGGAACAGCAGCCGAGCCATTCCGTGGCGCTGACCAACGACTGGTACATACGGATCGCCACAGGCCAGCCGCTGTCCGTGGCGGAGGATATCCGGCGGCGGCTGTCGGGGCAGCCGACCGACGACCTGTACAGGTCGTGGCTGCTGCTGGCGCTGCACGTCGCCGGCGACGTGCCCGGCGTGCTGGCCCTCGCGTCGGAACTGAACGAGCAGTACCGGGCCCAAGTCGACAACGCCCGTTACATCGCGCTGGCGCTAGCCTCGGCGGGCCGGGTGGATGAGGGTGTCTCGCTCATCGAGGCCGACGCGGCGGCCAACCCGCGGACCCGCGTCGTCTGGGCATTCCTACGGGCGAAGCGCGGTGAGACTGCGGAAGCGACCAGGATCATCGAAGCGGCCGTCGAGGGGCTGGAGCAGAACTACTTCGAGCTTGCCTGCTTGGCGCTCCTCTACCAGTCGCAGGGGCGCGATGCCGAGGCGGACACGCTGCTGCGCCGGGGCTACGCCATGGAGCCGAAGCGGCAATGGCTCATGGCGCGGCTGCTGCCGGACGACTATCCGAGACTAGACTCCGCCTATCGCCGGCTGGGGCTGGCGGCGCCGCCGCATTGGCCCGAGGCCCCCCAGCTGGTGCGCTGACGGGCGGCCCCGCTGAAGAGGAACACCGATGGACACGAAGATTTGGCGTGAGCGATGGGAAGAGCGCAGCCGCGTATCGGACGCTATGGCGCGCGACGGCGTCGGCGGCCTTACCGAGGCGGAGCGCCACGCCCTCGGCGGCTATGTGCTCGATCGCCTCGACCTCAGGCCGGACCAGCGGGTGCTGGAGGTCGGATGCGGCACCGGCTGGTATCTACGCCAGATCGAGGAGCGGGCGGCAGAGGTGGTTGGCACCGACATCAGCGGCGGCATGCTGTCCCACCACACGGGCAAGGCAACCCTGATCGAGTGCGAGGCGTCCGAGGTCGATTTTCCCGACGAAAGCTTCGACCGCATCCTGATGTTTGGTGTGTCGCATTACTTCCCGGACATGGCGCATTTCGGCGGCGTCATCCGCAACCTATTCCGGATGCTGCGCAGGGACGGGCTGATCTTCATCGGGGACGTGTACTTCTCGCCCTCTCTGTCCGCCGAGTACACCTACTTCGACGTGGCCGAGGTCTACGGGCTACTTGTGTCGATGGACACGGCTTTCTCCGTCAACGCCCAGCCTCGGGTGAAGCGCGATTTCCACCGGCCCTTCGGCCTGAAGAACGACATCATCATCCGCAAGGACTGACGCGCGCCGCGGCTGGCCACGATGCGTCGGCAGGTCCGGCGTCAGGCCGGCTGCGGGTGGCGCGCTGCGTCCGCCAGCGGCGGCAGGACGACCGCACGGACGTCCGCCCGGTTCTCCTCGATCGCCGGGCCGGATCCGATCATGAAGGACTCGATCCAGTTCTCGACGCTGAGCAGGGACCAGATCAGGAGGCGGCGGTTGGTGCGACCCTCCAGATGGTCGCCGACCAGATCGTGGACAGTGTCCCGGTCCAGGTAGTTGTAGATGTGTGCGTCCTGCCGCAGCAGGGTCCGCCGCACATAGTCGATGCTTTCGCCACGGAACCAGCTGGCGTCGGGAGCCGAGAAGCCCTGCTTCTCGCGCTCCACCACCTCGCGCGGGACGTAGCGTTCCATCAGTTCGCGCAATAGCAGCTTGCCGTCCCGCGTGCGCTGGAAGTAGATCGCGGACTTCGCCCCGGCCTCGTTCTCGTTCAGGCGCAGGTTCTCCTTGAGGCGCCCGAGCTTCAGGTGCGCCGGCACCCGCATCGCGAAATCAACCAGGTCGTTGTCCAGGAAGGGCACTCGCGTCTCCAGCGAATGCGCCATGGACAGCTTGTCCTCGACCACCAACAGCCCGTGCAGGAAGGTCTTGGCCTCCAGGTAGAGCGAATTGTTGACGTGGTCCTCGGGCCGCGACAGCCGGGAGGTGCGGGCAGGGAAGACGGCGCGGAAGATGTCGGCCGAGTCCAGGTTCCTGGTGGTCGCGCCGATGGGCCGGAAGAAGTCGCCCATCCGCTCGGTCGGCACCAGGCGCTGCCAGTAGCGATAATATTCGCCCAGGAACTCGTCGAAGGTCACGTCGCGTTCAGAGCGGTAGTAGCGCCAGGGATAGCCGCCGAACAGCTCGTCGCCGCCGGTGCCGGCCAAGCTGACCTTCACGAACTTGCTGGCGAGCCGGGAGATGCAGTAGTTCGGATAGCTCTGCCCCACCCGGGGCTCGTCGAGGTGCCAGGTGACGTGAGGCAGGACGCGCTCCATGTCCCCGGACTTCAGCACCATCTCGTAATGCTCGGTGCCGAACACGTAGGACATGTGCTCTGCGGCGGCGCGCTCGTCGAAATTCAGCTCGATGCCGGAGGCGCTGCGCAGGTCGAACCCGCAGGTGAAGGTGCGCAGCAGCGGGGCATGGCGTGAGGCCAGGGCGGTGATGGAGCCGGAGTCCATGCCGCCGGACAGATACGCCCCGACCTCCACGTCGCTCACCATCTGGCGGGATACGGCCTGCCGGAACAGATGATCGAGCTCCTCCAGATAGTCGTCCTTGGAGCGGACCGTCTCCGGCTCCTGGAAGTCGAAGTCCCAGTAGCGGGTGATCCGCGGGAGACCGAGGCCGGCGCCCTGTTGCGCGATCTCCAGGAAGCAGCCCGCCGGAAGCATGCGGACGCCGTCCAGCAAGGTCCGGTCGGTGAAGAAGTTCTGGAAGCTGAAATACTCATACAGGGCAGCCTGGTCGACGCGCCGCTCCAGCTCCGGCACGCGCAGCAGCGCCTTGGACTCCGAGGCGAACATGAAATGACCGCCGGAGGTCGCGTAATAGAGCGGCTTGATGCCATAGCGGTCGCGCGCCAGGAACATGCGGCGCTCGCGCCGGTCCCAGATGGCGAAGGCGAACATGCCGTTCAGCCGGTCCAGGACCTTGGGGCCCCAGGCGGCGAAGCCGTTCAACAGGACCTCGCTGTCGGTGCGCGACTGGAAGCGCCACCCGGCGGCCTCCAGTTCGCGCCGCAGTTCCGCGAAATTGTAAATCTCGCCGTTGTAGCTCATGACGTATCGCCCGTCGGCGGTCGCCATCGGCTGCATGCCGTTTTCCGACAGGTCGATGATGGCGAGACGGCGGTGGGCGAGACCGGCGCCGCCTTCCGCCCACCAGCCGCCGCCGTCCGGCCCGCGGTGCAGCAGGGCTGCCGCCATCCGCTTGAGCGTGACGGGGGAGACCGGGCGGTCAGCCGCGTTCAGAAGCCCTGCAATGCCACACATGATCTCACCTTCGGTCCTGGTCCCGGAGTGGCGGTTCCGCCCATCCTGCGTGGAAAGTCTTGCAAAAGCCTTGCCAGCGGGACGATCTGCCCGGGCGTCAGGGCAGGTTCACCTCGCGGCGGCGGGCCTCGACCTCGGCCATGTGCGCCGACCGCCACTCCACCAGCCGCATCAGCCCCTCGTCCAGCGGCACCGCCGCATCGAACCCGATCTCCTTGCGCGCCCGCACCGGACAGCCAATGCGGTTGCGCACGAAGGTGAGCCCGGCCGGCTCGTAGCGCACGCCCACGTCCGTGCCCGTCAGGGCGATGAGCTTCTCGGCCAGTTCCTTGATCGAGGTCCGCAGCCCGGTCCCGACATTGTAGAAGCAGTCGACCGTGTCGGCTTTCATGGCGCAGACGTTGGCCCGGGCGCAGTCGCCGACATAGACGAAGTCGTAGGCCTGGCTGCCGTCGCCGTAGATCGTCAGCGGCTGGCCGCGGTCGATCGAGTCCAGCATCTTCATGATCACCGCGATGTAGGCGCCGCGGTAGTCCTGCCGCGGCCCGTATACGTTCATGTAGCGCAGGCCGACGAAGGGCAGCTTGTAGCGGTGGTGGAAGGCCCGCAGCATCGCCTCGCCGGCGATCTTGGTGGCGCCATAGAAATTGGTGTTGTTGAACGGGTGGTCCTCGGTCATCGGCTCGGACACGGCGTCGCCGTAGACCGAGGCGGAGGACGAGTAGACCAGCCGCTTCACCCCCTGGCGCACGCAGGCTTCCATGACGTTGAAGGTGCCGCGCACGTTCACGTCGAAGGCGGCGCGCGGATAGTCGTGGCACTGCAGCAGCCATAGGGCCGCGAAGTGGAACACGCCGTCGGCACCTTCCAGCGCCTTGTCCAGGATGTCGGTCTGGCAGATGTCGCCGCCGGCCTCGAAGATGCGCACCCGAGGGTCGCGCAAGGCCTCGGCGACGTTCGCCTGGATGCCACGGGTGAAGTTGTCATAGATCACGATCTCGCGGACGTCTTCCCGGGTGAGAAGGTCCACCGTATGCGAGCCGATCAGTCCGGCGCCGCCGATCACCACGAGCTTCTTTCCGCTGAGTTCCATCTCGATGCCCCTGCTGAGAAGTATCCTGTCGTCACCGTAGCCGTGACGCAAAAACCGGGCCGATCGAAGCGAACCCAGGCATACCCTTGATGCAAGCCGGCATTCATGCGAATAGTCAAGGATTACCTCGGTCGGCAAAATGTACCTCAGTTCATCGGCCCAACTTTGTCCAATCCTGCAGACCCGGCAGAATTTTCCCCGCAGGCTTCGGATCGGGTCACGTTGCTTGCCGAATCGGGAAGAAATCGCTGCCCGCGACGGCGCGAACCCGCTTCCCGCGCTTGGCATGAAAATCGCAGTGATAGCGTCGGAGAACGGCGCCGCCGCCCTCCCGTCCACTTCCGCACGAAGCCTATGGTGACCGTCCCATGACACCCGCAACGCCCATTTCCGACGCCGACGCCCTGCTGGCACGGATTTCCTCGCGGGAGGCCAAGGTCGGGATCATCGGGCTCGGCTATGTCGGCCTGCCGCTGCTGCTGGCCTTCGGACAGGCGGGCTTCAGCGTCATCGGCTACGACATCGACCCCGCCAAGATCGAGAAGCTGCGCGCGGGTGAATGCTACATCCAGCACATCGACGCCTCGCCGCTGGTACCGCTGCTGCGCGCCGGGCGGCTGCACGCGACGGACGACTTGGCCGAGCTGGCCTCCGCCGACGCCGTCATCATCTGCGTGCCCACGCCCCTGACTCGGCAGCGCGAGCCCGACCTCAGCTACATCGAGCGGACGGCGGAGTCGCTCCTGCCGCACCTGCGCCGGGGCCAACTGGTGGTCCTGGAGTCGACCACCTGGCCGGGCACGACCGTTGAGGTGATGAAGCCGATCCTGGAACGCAGCGGCCTGGTCTCCGGCCGCGACCTGTTCCTGGCCTACTCCCCGGAGCGGGAGGACCCCGGCAACGACCGCTTCTCGACCCGCACCATCCCCAAGGTGGTCGGCGGCGACGGCGAGGCCGCGGGGCGCATCTCCGCGGCCCTCTACAGCGGGGTGGTCAGCCAGGTCGTCCCTGTCCACTCAACCCAGGTGGCGGAAGCCGTCAAACTCACCGAGAACATCTTCCGCTCGGTCAACATCGCCCTGGTCAACGAGCTTAAGGTCGTCTTCTCGCGCATGGGCATCGACATCTGGGAGGTCATCGAGGCGGCGAAGAGCAAGCCCTTCGGCTACATGCCCTTCTATCCGGGTCCCGGCCTGGGCGGCCACTGCATCCCCATCGACCCCTTCTACCTGACCTGGAAGGCGCGGGAGTTCAACATCAATACCCGCTTCATCGAGCTGGCCGGCGAGGTGAACTCGGCCATGCCGCTCTATGTGGTCGGCGTCCTCCAGAACGCGCTGAACGACCATTTCGCCAAGAGCCTCAAGGGCGCCCGAGTCCTCCTCATGGGCATGGCCTACAAGCGCGACGTCGACGACATCCGCGAAAGCCCGGCCCTGGCGCTGCTGCACCTGCTGGAGGAGCGCGGCGCGGTGGTCGATTACCACGACCCGCACGTGCCCGAGGTGCCGATGACGCGCGAACACGCCGTCTATGCCGGGCGCACCAGCGTGACGCTGACGCCGCCGGGGCTCGCCGCCTACGACGCGGTGCTCGTCTGTACCGATCACCGCGCCGTCGATTACGGCATGGTGGCAGCCCATGCCCGCCTCGTCGTCGACACCCGCAACGCCTTGAAGGGGCTGGAGGGTACGGCACTGGTGGTGCAGGCATGACCGGCCGCTCAGCAGCGGCCCAGCAGGGATCCAGGACATGAAGAACTTCGCGCTCATCGGCGCCGCCGGCTACATCGCCCCGCGCCATCTGAAGGCGATCAAGGAGACCGGCAACCGGCTGGTGGCCGCCCTGGATCCCAACGAGAGCGTCGGGATCATCGACAGCTTCTTCCCCGAGGCCCATTTCTTCACCGAGTTCGAGCGGTTCGACCGGCACATCGACATGCGCCGCCGCCGCGGGGAAGGGGTCGAGTACGTCTCGATCTGCTCGCCCAACTACCTGCACGACGCCCATATCCGCTTCGCCCTGCGCAGCGGCGCGGACGCGATCTGCGAGAAACCGCTCGTCCTCAATCCATGGAACGTGGATGCGCTGGCCGCCTTCGAGGCGGAGTCGGGACAGCGGATCCGGAGCATCCTGCAGCTGCGGCACCACCCGGCCATCATCGCGCTGCGCGACCGCGTCCAGGCGGCGCCGGCCGACAAGGTCTTCGACGTGGACCTCTCCTACCTGACGGCTAGGGGCAACTGGTACCACGTCAGCTGGAAGGGCCAGGTCGAGAAGTCCGGCGGCATCGCCACGAACATCGGCGTCCATTTCTTCGACATGCTCGGCTGGATCTTCGGCCAGCGGCGCGCCAGCACCGTCCACCTGCACGGCGGCACCGCGGCGGCGGGCTATCTGGAATTCGAGCGGGCGCGCGTCCGCTGGTTCATGTCCATCGACGCCGAGCACCTTCCGGCGGAGGTGAAGGCCAAGGGCCAGCGCACCTACCGGTCCATCACGGTGGACGGCACGGAGCTGGAGTTCAGCGAAGGCTTCACCGACCTGCATACAGTCAGCTACGCCGAAATCCTGAAGGGGAACGGCTACGGGCCCGCCGACGTGCTGCCGTCCATCGAGACCGTCCACGGGATCCGCCACGCGGCCCCCCAGGGCCTCACCGGCGATTACCACCCGATGTGCCGCGTGGTCGGGGCGGGGGCCTGAGGCCATGGCCGATCAGGGCTGGACCCAGCATCCGACCGCCATCGTCGACGAGGGTGCACGCATCGGCGGCGGCACCCGCGTCTGGCACTGGACCCATGTCTGCGCCGGGGCGGAGATCGGCGCCGGCTGTTCGCTCGGTCAGAACGTCTTCGTCGCCAACCGGGTGCGCATCGGGAACGGCGTCAAGATCCAGAACAACGTGTCCATCTACGACAACGTAACCCTGGAGGACGGCGTCTTCTGCGGCCCCTCCGCCGTCTTCACCAACGTCGTCAATCCCCGTGCGGAAATCTCCCGCAAGGACGAGTACCGCGACACGACAGTCCGCCAGGGCGCGACGCTGGGCGCGAACTGCACGGTCGTCTGCGGCGTGACCATCGGCCGCTACGCCTTCATCGGCGCCGGCGCGGTGGTGACCTCGGACGTCCCCGACTTCGCCCTGATGCTGGGCGTGCCCGCGCGGCGCGCAGGCTGGATGAGCCGGGCCGGCGAGCGCCTCGGCCCGGACCTGGTCTGCCCGCGCGACGGATCGCGCTATCGGCTGGCAGCTCCCGACAGGCTGGAGATCGACGAATGACGCAGATTCCCTTCATCGATCTCGCCGCCCAGCGCCGGCGCCTCGGCAGCGGGCTCGACCAAGCCATCGCGCGGGTGCTCGACCATGGGGCATTCATCCTGGGACCCGAGGTGCAGGAGCTAGAAAGCCGCCTGGCAGCCTTCTCCGGCGCCCGGCATGCCATCGGCTGCGCCAACGGCACCGACGCTCTGGTGCTGGCGCTGATGGCGATGGGCATCGGACCCGGCTGTGCCGTCATCGTGCCCTCCTTCACCTTCGCGGCGACGGCCGAGGCCGTGGCGCTGGTCGGGGCGGTGCCGCTGTTCGTCGATGTGCGGGAGGACAGCTTTAACCTCGACGCGGAAGCGCTGCCGCAAGCCATCGACAAGGCGAAGTCCCTGGGGCTTTGCCCCGCCGCCGTCATTGCCGTGGACCTGTTCGGGCATCCGGCCGATTATCCCGCGATCGAGGCTGCCTGTGCCGCCTCGGGGCTGCAACTCATCGCCGACGCCGCGCAATCCTTCGGTGCCTCGCTGCACGGCCGGAGGGTCGGTACCTTCGGCCGGCTCACGACGACCAGCTTCTTTCCTGCCAAGCCGCTCGGCTGCTACGGCGACGGCGGCGCCCTTTTCACCGACGACGACGATCTGGCGACATTGCTGCGCAGCCTGCGCTTCCACGGCAAGGGCGCGGACAAGTATGACAATGTCAGGGTCGGACTGAACAGCCGCCTGGACACGCTGCAGGCCGCCATCCTGCTGGAGAAGCTGTCGATCTTCGAAGACGAGCTTTCCAGGCGGGATGCCGTGGCGCGGCGCTACGACCACGGTCTCGAGGGCGCCGTCGCGACCCCGAGGGTGCACCCCGAAGCTGCGAGCGCCTGGGCGCAATACACCATCCGGGTCGCGCCGGAGCGCCGCGACGGCTTGATCCGACAGCTGGCCGCTGCAGGCGTCCCCACGGCGCTCTATTACCCGACGCCGCTGCACCGGCAGACGGCATACCGGCACCATCCGAGGGCGCGTGCCGATCTTCCGGTCAGCGACGCGCTGGCGGCATCAGTCCTCAGCCTGCCGATGCATCCCTACCTGGAACCGTCCGTCCAGGACCGCATCATCACGGCGATCCGCGAGGCCGTCAGGGACTGACTCCGTCCAGGTCCGGGCGGCCGAGGGCGACCAGCCGAACCGACCGGCCCCCGCCGCGTCGCACCAGCTCCGCCAGCTTGTCCGCATAGCCGAGGGTCACCAGCACCACCGCGTCGGCATCGATCTCCGCCAGCCGGTCCAGCCCGGTCACGGGCACCCCATGGAACCGCGGCGCAGGCGCGAGGTGCTCCATCAGGTCGGCATAAGAGGTCAGTTCCAGGCCGGCGGCCGCCGCCGTACGGATGAATTCCGGTCCCATGCCGCCGTCCCCTCCGACGGCGGCGATGGCGATACGCCGGATGCCGCGGCGCCGCGCCTCGGTGACCAGGGCGCGGCATACCGTACCGTGGCCGACCTCAAGCGCGACCGCTTCCGCCACCCGGCTGAAGACGGCCGGATCGCCGAGAGTCAGCGCGCCCTGAGGCCAGGGCACCGTCATGGGACGGGTGCCCATCGCCATGCTCATCAAAGGCAGCGGCGAAGGTCCCGCCAAGCCGGAAACGCCCTTGACCGCCGCGGCGTCGCAGATGATGCGCTCCCGGTCGGTGCCGTCGTTGTAGTCGTAGCCCAGGGATCCCAGCGCTTCGGCCTCTTCGGCCGTCGGCATCAGGAGAGCCGCCGCGAGCGGGAACAGGGCGGCTTCGCCCAGTGCGGGCGGCGCTCCCCCTGCGGCCGTGCCGTAGAGCCGGATGCCCGCCTGCACTGCTGCGAGCGCGACAGCCTCGTCCCCGCGGGCCGGCGGGCTGCCGAGAAGGGGCAGGACCGTGCCGTCCCGGTCTTCGTAGCCCAAGGTGGTGCCATGCAGACCGGTCAGGGCACGCTCCAGGATCTGCGGAGTCCGGTAAAGAACCCGGCCCAAGACCATCCCGAGGGCGGTATCGGCACAGTAGACGCTGACCGGCAGTCCCCGGCGCAAAGGCCCCGCCACGTCCGGGACCGCGTAACAGAGATAGGTGTGGAAACGCGAGCGGCCGTCCTGGAAAAGACCGGCGATCGCCTCCGGCGTCGTCCCTCTGGCGCCGAGATCGACGAGAGCCACCCGGCCCGCCGAGCCCAGCCGGTCCTCCAGATAGGCGTGTGCCAGCCTGCGCACCTCAGCGGCTCGCCGAGCCGCCTGCTGGCGGTTTTCCGGAGCATCGAACAAGGCCAGAACCGCATCGAGCGCCGGCCGGCCGTCCGGCATCGCCGCCCCGGCCAGATCGTCCATCCTGTAGCCGGTCAGAGACCCGTAGCCGGCCGGTATGGCGATGCCCGCCAGCGCCATGAGACTGTCCCAGGCGAGGTGGGGACGCGACTGTAGCAGGGCCCGGGCCTTGTCGGCCCCGAAATCCGCGAATTCCAGGGGCGCCAGCGCCTGCCGCGAAACATGCAGCGGGACGACGGTCATGTCGTATCCACGAAGCCGGATCCAATCCTCCATCAGCGGTGCGAAGAGGACGGCTTCCCGCATCAGCGGGGCGATCACCCCGATGCCCCGCCGGCGGCAATCCTCCACCACCCAACGGCAGTACTCGGCCACGGCCGGCCCGAGGACCAACGCCCCGAATTCGGTCCAGAAGGACATGTCCGGCCCGGCTTCCCGGAGGGCCAGGGCGGCCAGCCGGCGCGTGGGCAACGCCGCCGGTCGAGCCAACCCGGCGACCAGGCGCTCGCGCTCCTGCAGAGCGGCATGACGCGGCACCGGCACGTAATGCAGGGCACGAAGACCCAGGCCAGCGGGCATCGCCAGGTCGGCGATGGGGTCGTCTCCCATGTGAAGGATGCGGTCGGGGAGAATGTCGGGGTGATCGGCGATCAGCTTGTGGAAGAGGCCGCCATCGCGCTTGGAGCAGCCATGTCCGCTGGAGACGTAGAGGGCGGCGTAGAGCCCGCCGTGGATGCCGGCCGCGAGAAGCAGGTCGGTCAGCTCCGCGTGCGACAGATACATGTCGGACAGCAGGACGACGCGCATTCCGCGCCGGGCGAGTTCCTCCAGCCACGGCAGCAGCAGAGGATTGGCAAACACCAGCTCGCGCTCGACCTCCAATTCGATCCGGGCCAACGCGGCGGGATCGCCAAGCGAGGCTTCGGCATAGATGTCCGCCAGCCCGACCTCGGTCGACGCCCGGGTTGCCTGCGCCTTCGACCGGGCCGCCTGTTCCGCCGACTGCCGGACCAGACGGAAAAGTGACGGCGTCACCCCCTCATCGATGATATTCCGCTCCACCGCCCGGCGTCCCACGATGTCGAAGGCGTCCGCCGGGGTGTCCACACGCCGCAGCAGCAAGGTATCGAAAATATCCAGCGACATCAGTTCTGGAACCGGCTCCACGGCTCCGGAAAAGCCAGGTATGCCAATCGGCTGAGTCATAGGCATGCAAGTCTCGGCAGGCGGTCAGGGGGACCCGGGTGGCCCCCGCGGAGTTTCCCGCGGGGTATCCGCCCCCGGGCCACCATACGTCAATCCGGGCCGGGAGAACGAGGCGCCATCGCGACCCCGGAAGCCAAATCGTGGAACGCTCCTCTCCAAACCGCGGCGTCCGGCAGCATCTGTCGGCCGTTGGAGCGGCGGTAATGGCGCCGGCGGTGGACCGGGACTTTGTGGACGGGGGTGCCGATCCCGGCTGCCCGCAGCCGCGCGATCAACGCGGAGAGGTCCGGCCGCAAGGATCACCCGCGCCCGTAGCTGTCCTCGATCCGCACGATGTCGTCCTCGCCCAGATAGGCGCCGGACTGCACCTCGATGATGTTCAGCGGCACCTTGCCGGGGTTCTCCAGCCGGTGGGCGCAGCCGAGCGGCAGGTAGACCGACTCGTTCTCGCGCACGATCAGCCGCTCGTCGTCGCGGGTGACCAGCGCGGTGCCGTTCACCACCACCCAGTGCTCGGCCCGGTGGAAATGCTTCTGCAGCGACAGGCGCTGGCCCGGCAGCACCGTCAGGCGCTTGACCTGGAACCGCTCGCCGGCGTGCAGCGGCTGGTAGAAGCCCCAGGGCCGGAAGACCCGCGGCGGGCTCTTGGCCTCGCTCCGCCCCGCCTCATCCAGGCGGCGCACCAGCGTGCGCACCTCCTGCGCACGGTCGCGCGGCGCCACCAGCACCGCGTCCGGCGGCGCCACCACGATCAGGTCGCGCAATCCCAGCGCCGCCGTCACCACGCCGTCGGAGCGCAGATGGCAGCCGGCGCAATCCTCGACCAGCACGTCCCCGGTGACGGCATTGCCGGCCGTGTCCCGGGGCAGCACCTCGTGCAGCGCCTCCCACGACCCGATGTCGCTCCAGCCGATGGCGCAGGGCACCACCGCCACCTTGTCGGACCGGGAGAACAGGGCGTCGTCGATCGAGACGGCGGGCAGGGACTGGAAGCGCCCGGGCTCCAGCCGCTCGAAATCCAGGTCGCGGGCGCGGCCCGCCACGGCGGCGCGCACGCCCGCCAGCAGGTCCGGCGCCAGCCGGTCCAGCTCCGGCCAGCAGGATGTCGGCGCGCATCAGGAACATGCCGCTGTTCCAGAGATGCCGCCCGCCGGCGAGATAGCCGGCCGCCCGGACCGCGTCCGGCTTCTCGACGAAGCCGTCGGCCCGGTGCACGCCCGGCAGCCCGTCCAGCGGCTCGCCGCGCGCGACATAGCCGTAGCCCGTCTCCGGGCGGGTCGGGTCGATGCCGAAGGTGACGAGATGGCCCGCCCGCGCCGCGGCGGTACCGGCCGCCAACGCCCGTCGCCAAGCCGCCTCGTCGGTGATGACATGGTCGGCGGGCAGCGCCAGCATCAGCGCGTCCGGCGCCGTCTCGGCCAGCACGCAAGCGGCGGCGGCGACCGCGGCGGCGGTGTTGCGCGCGACCGGTTCCAGCAGGATCGGCCGGGCGCCGCCGCCCGCCTCGCGCAGCTGCTCGGCCACCAGGAAGCGGGGTCCTGCGCGGCCACGACCAGGGGCGGCTCCAGCCCCGCGCCGGCGCAGCGGTCCAGCGTGCGCAGCAGCAGGCTCCTCGGCCCGTCCAGCGCCAGGAACTGCTTGGGATAGGTCTCGCGCGACAGGGGCCAGAGCCGGGTGCCGGAACCGCCCGACAGGATCACGGGAATGATACCGTCCGTGGCCATGCGCCGCCCCTATGCCGCGCCCGGTGGCAACTCGGGGAGACACGCCCCGTTCCGACCGGCGGTACCGGTGACGGGGGCCGTCTTATCACGCATCTCGCACCTATGCCGCTCACGGGACGGGTTGGCAGACACCCCCAGCCTATCCGCCGGCCTCCCCCACCCGCAAGGCGCATGCCTGCCGCCGGAAGGGCGGCGCCCCGGTTCGGACGCTCAGGTCCGAACCGGAGCCAGCATCTCCGCCAGTGCGCCCGCCACCCGGTCCGCGTCGTCCTCGGCCATGTCGGGGAACAGCGGCAGCGACAGGCAGCGCGCGTACCAGGCGTCGGCGCCCGGCAGCATCTGCTGGCCATAGCGGCGGCGGTAGTAGGGCTGGCGGTGGACCGGGATGTAGTGGACCTGGGTGCCGATGCCGGATGCCCGCAGCCGCGCCATCAGGGCTGAGCGGTCCAGCCCCAGCCGGTCGAAATCGACCAGCACCGGGTAGAGGTGCCAGCCCGGCCGGCAGAATTCCACCCGCCCCGCCGGCCGCACCGCCGGCGCCAGCGGCTTCAGCGCGCGGTCGTAGCGGGCCACCAGCTCGGCGCGGCGGGCCACGAAGCGGTCCAGCCGGGTCAGCTGCGACAGGCCCAGGGCCGCCTGGATGTCGGTCAGCCGGTAGTTGAAGCCCGGCTCATGCATCTCATAGTACCAGGGGTTCGGCTCGCCCCGGTCGTCGAAGGCGTCGCGCTTGTAGGCGAAGTCGTCAGGATTGCGGGTCATGCCATGGCAGACGAAGCGGCGCAGGCGCGCGGCGAACGCGTCGTCGTTGGTGGTCACCATGCCGCCCTCTCCGGTCGTCATGGTCTTGACCGGATGGAAGGAGAAGCAGGCCATGGCCGAGCGGTCGCAGGCCCCCACCTCCACCTCGTGCCCGTCCGGCCGCAGCACGCGGGTGCCGGCCGCGTGGGCGGCGTCCTCGATCAGGTGGAAGCCATGCTCCTGCGCCAGTTGCTCCAGCCCGTCCATGTCGGCCACCTGGCCGGCGAGGTGGACCGGGATCACCGCCCGCACCCGCAGGCCGGCGGCCTCGGCCCGGGCCAGCGCCGCCTCGGCGTCCGCGCGGCGCATCAGGCCGGTGTCGGGATCGACGTCGGTGAAGACCACCTCGGCGCCGCAGTAGCGCACGGCGTTGGCCGTCGCCAGGAAGGTGACGGAGGGAACGATGACGGCGTCGCCCTCGGAGAGGCCCAGCGCGAGGCAGGCCAGGTGCAGCGCCGCCGTGCCGTTGGCGCAGGCGACCCCGTGGCGCGCGCCCACCCGGTCGGCGAAGGCGCGCTCGAAGCTGGCGGACATCGGCCCCTGCGTCAGCCAGTCGCTGCGCAGGACCGCCACCACGGCGGCGATGTCCTCGTCGTCGATGCCTTGCCGGCCATAGGGGAGGAACGCGCTTTCGGTCATGTCTCCGGCCTTTCCAGCAGGACCGCCAGACGCTCGGGCGTCAGCCAGTCGGTATTCGTGTCGCTCCGGTAGCTGAACCCGTCCGGCACGGCCTTGGCGCCGTGCTTCAAGTAAGCGTCCCGCTTCCACCAGTTGAAAGCGGGCTCGATCACGAACCGGTCCGGCATCTCGAAGGTCTGCCGACTATCATCCTCGGTGATCATGACCTCGTGTAGCTTCTCGCCCGGGCGGATGCCGATGATCTTCTGCGGTAGGCCGGGCGCCATGGACGTGGCGATGTCCACGACCCGCATGCTCGGGATCTTCGGCACGAAGATCTCGCCGCCCTGCATCATGGCGAAGCAGCTGGCGACGAACTCCACCCCGTGCGAGAGCGTGATCCAGAAGCGGGTCATGCGCTCGTCGGTGATCGGGATGTGGTCGGCGCCCTGGGCCACCAGCTGGCGGAACAGCGGCACCACGCTGCCGCGCGACCCCACCACGTTGCCGTAGCGCACCACGGCGTAGCGGGTGCCGACCGAGCCCGACAGGTTGTTGGCGGCGACGAAGATCTTGTCGGAGGCCAGCTTGCTGGCGCCGTACAGGTTGATCGGGTTCGCCGCCTTGTCGGTGGACAGCGCCACGACGCGCTTCACCTTGTTGTTCAGCGCCGCCCGCACGACGTTCTCCGCCCCGTTCACGTTGGTGCGGATGCATTCCATCGGGTTGTACTCGGCCGTCGGCACATGCTTCAGCGCGGCGGCGTGGACGACGAAGTCGATCTCGCGCATCGCCAGATCCAGCCGGGCCTGGTCGCGGACGTCGCCGATGAAGAAGCGCAGCGTGCCTTCGGTGTCCAGATGGCTCAGCTGCTGCTGCATCTCATACTGCTTGAACTCGTCCCGCGAGAAGATCACCACCCGGCGCGGCTTGGCGTTCTTCAGCAGGTACCGCACGAACTGCCGCCCGAAGGAGCCGGTGCCGCCCGTGATGAGGATCGAGGCGCCGTTGAACTGCGACAGGGCGGCCTTCAGGAAGTCGGGCATCGGCGGGCTTTCCCAGAGAGTTGCGCCGAGGGGCGATTGACGCGAGGCGAACGGCCGGGCGCCATTTGCCCCCTCTCCTTGCCGTTGAACCTCAACGATATCCCCTGGGCTGGTATGATTCGGATGAGAGATGCTACTAAATACCGTCAAAATGGTTAAGCATTCTGGTGATGCCTCCCAGCCCATCGGCTGAGCTTCCCGACCCCTTCAGGCCGAGCGTCTCGCACCCGAGACGGGCAATGTTCAACGCAGCATTGATGTCGCGGTCATGAAGCTGGCCGCAGCTGCTGCATACCCACTGCCTGATCCCAAGATCCGCCAGCCCTTGTGGTCCGGTCGACCTACTACAGGCTGAGCAGATCCGGGTTGTTCCTCGTTCCTGAACATCCACATAAGCCACTCCCGCGTGATCGCATTTGTATCTGAGGTAGCGCCGCAGGATGCCCCAACCGGCGTCGTGAATACTCTTCGCCAAGGAGGATGTGGAAAGTTGCGATGACGAGACATCACCGACGGCGATGACGCGGCAGCGCGCAACGAGTTCTCGGGAGAATTTGTGCAGCGAGTCCTTCCGGCGGCTGGCGATCTTGGCATGGAGGGTTCGTGCCTGCCGCCGGCGTCGACGCCGTTGCGCTTCCGCCAGTTTAGGCTCCACATCGCGGTAGAAGGCGGCCCGTTCCAACCGTGCGCCGTCGGAACAGGTCGCCACCGTGGCAAGGCCGAGATCGACGCCGATCACGCCGCCGCTGGCCTCGGTACGGCACTCAATCTCGCAGACCAAATTGCAGTACCAGCGGCCTCTGGCGTCCTGCGTCAGGCATCCCGACTTGATCCGTCCCTCGATGGGTCGGTGATACCAGAGACGCAGCCTCTTCCCCCGAAAATGCGCCACGCCGCCAGCCAGTACGACATCCTGGTTGGTCAAAGGTATCCAGCCGAAAGCCTTGCGCCCGCGCCATCGAAGCTTCGGCTGCCCCCGTTGACGTCGCCTGGTCAAGAACTCATCAGTGACGCTTTGGATCACCTGAGACGGCAGATCGAGCAGTTTGCTGCTTCCCGCTGTGAGCGCCCTCAGCTCCTCTTTGGAAATCCATCGTGGCCCTCTCTGCGCTGACTTGGCACTGATGTCGTTGCAGTAATTCCAAACGATGTTTACTGCCGATGCCATCCGGCACAAACTCTTCCCGACCCCGGCATCCTTGATGCGGTAGCTGAACGTTTTGTAGGACAGTTTTCCGTTGCAATCGGACGTCATACCTGAAGATCAGTGCGTCGTCGCGTCGAGTAAGGGCCTGGAAGTTCTGGTCAGGCTGCGCTTCATCATAGCAGAAATGAGCGACTGATTTCACAGTTTATCAGTGCCAGGCTCCGCGAACCAATCATCGCAAAACGGTCCACAAACTGGTGATACGATTCTGGCGGCGTTAACGGCCTTTGGTTAGTCTCTGCCTCGGATCGGGCAGGTGATGCGGGCATGATGGAGCGGATGCAGGGACCGGCGGGCCGGGAGGGCGGGACGCCGCTTGAGGCGGCCATGGCGCTCCACCGCGACGGCCTGACGGCGGAGGCGGAAGCGGCGTACCGCGCCCTGCTTCGCGCATCGCCCGACGACACGGACGCGCTGCACCTGCTGGGCGTCGCGGTCCATCAGCAGGGACGCAGCGAGGAGGGGCTCGCCCTCATCGACCGCGCGTTGGCGCTGCGGCACTTCTTCCCCGAGGCCTGGGACCATCTGGGCATGATCCGCCTGACGCTGGGCGACCGCGCCGGCGCCGAGGCCGCCCACCGGCAGGCGGTGCGCCAGAATCCGGGCGCCCCCAAACCCATGACCAACCTGGCGCAGGCGCTGCGCCAGCTGGACCGGATGGATGAGGCGGAGGCACTGCTGCGCCGCGTGCTCTCGATGCATCCGGACGAGGTTCCGGCGCTGCTCGACCTGGGCGACCTGCTGCGGCTGCTGGGCCGAGCCGCCGAGGCCGAGCCGCTGCTGCGCCGCGCGCTGAAGGCGGAACCGGAGTCGGCGCCGGCCTGGGTCGGCCTCGGCACCGTGCTGCAGGCGCTGTGCCGTGCGGAGGAGGCGGAAGCGGCCTATGACCGGGCGGCGACGCTCGACCCGGACCTCGCCGTGGCGCGCTGGGACCGGTCGCTGCTGCGGCTGGCGCGGGGCGATCTCGCCGGCGGGTGGAGCGACTACGAGGCGCGGTTCGACGGCGGGCCGGTGCTGCCCAAGCGCCGCTTCGCCATCCCCCGGTGGCGCGGCGAGGATATTTCCGGTCGCACGCTGCTGGTCTGGCGCGAGCAGGGTCTGGGCGACGCGATCATGTTCGGCGGCCTGCTGGCCGAGGCCATCGATCGGGCCGGCCACGTGATCATCGAGACCGATGCCCGCCTGGTCCCGCTGCTGGCCCGCAGCTGGCCGCGGGCGACGGTGCGGCGGGAGACCGACGATCCGACCGACGTCGACCTGGAGATCCCGGTCGGCAGCCTGCCCGGCCTGTTCCGCCGGCGCCTGGGTGACTTCGGCGCCGGCCCCTGGCTGAAGCCCGATCCCGTCCGCGCCGCCGAGTTCGCCAAGCGGCTGAGGGATCTCGGGCCCGGGCTGAAGGTGGGGCTGTGCTGGACCTCGGGCCTGCAGGCGCTGGAGCGCGACGGCAACTACACCGAGCTTCTGGACTGGGCGGCACTGGCCGCCATCCCCGGCGTCACGCTGGTCAACCTGCAATACAGCGACAGCGCCGAGGAGTTGCGGGTGGCCGCCGCCCGGGGCGTGACCCTGGCAGGCTGGCCGGACCTGGACCTTCGCAATGACGTCGACGGCATGGCGGCGCTGATCTCCGGCCTCGACCTGGTGGTCACCGCGCCGACCTCGGTAGGCGAGATCTCGGCGGCCCTGGGTGTACCGACCTGGCGCGTGGGCATGCCCGGCGACTGGTCGCATCTGGGCACGCCGGTGCGCCCCTGGTTCCCCGCCATGCGCGCCTTCCTGTCCGACGAAAGCGTGCGGGCGACGCCCCCGCTGGTGGTCCATGCGCTCTGCCATCTGGCCGGCCTGGAGCCGCCGACGGTGGCCGCGGCTCCCCCGATGGCCGCGACGCCCAGGGCACGGACGTCGCTGCAGAACGCGCTGACCGCGGTGCCGGCGAAAGCGTCCCCGGTGACGCCGCCGGAACCCAAGCCCGCCAAGCCGGCCCTGTCGCTGCCCCAGGCCTTCGCCCTGCACGAGCAGGGCCGGACGGCCGAGGCGGAGGCGGCGTACCGCTCTCTCATCGCCTGGAAGCAGGACGACGCCGACGCGCTGCACCTGCTGGGGCTGCTGCGCTTCCAGGCGGGCGACGGGGCTGAGGCCGCCCATCTCATCGGCCGGGCGGTCGAGGCGCGGCCCGGCTTCGCGACCGCCGAGAACAACCTCGCCAACATCCTGCAGGCAGCCGGCCGGCTGGCCGAGGCCGAGCGCCATTACCGCGCCGCGCTGGCGGCCAAGCCGGACTTCGTCGAGGCCTGGTCCAATCTCGGCACCGTATTGCAGGGGTTGGGCCGGCTGGATCAGGCGGAAGAGGCGCTGCGCACCGCGATCGAGCATCGCCCCGGCCATGCCGAGGCCTGGACCAATCTCGGATCGGTGCTGAAGGAACTCGGCCGCGCGGCCGAGGCGGAGACCTGTCATCGCCGCGCCCTTGGGCTGGCGCCCGGCATGGCGATGGCCCACACCAACCTGGGATCGGCGCTACGGGTCCTGGGACGGGGCGAGGAGGCCGAGGCGGCCCTGGCGCGGGCGCTGGAGATCGAGCCGGGCCAGCCTCTGGCGCGTTTCAACCGGGCGCTGCTGCGGCTGGAGGCGGGCGACCTCGCGGGCGGCTGGCCGGGCTATGAGGACCGCTTCGTCGCCAAGCGCGACCAGCCGGCCCGCCGCCTGCCCATGCCGCGCTGGCGGGGCGAGGACGTCTCCGGGCGCCGTGTTCTGGTCTGGCGCGAGCAGGGGCTGGGCGACGAGCTGATGTTCGGGTCGCTCTACCGCGATCTGCAGGCGCGCTGCGGCCACCTGGTGGTGGAGTGCGATCCCCGGCTGGTGGGCATCATCGCCCGCGCGCTGCCGGGCGCCACCGTGCGGGCCGAGACGCGGGCGCCGCGCGATGCCGATGTCGAGGTGCCGGCCGGCTCGCTGCCGGGCCTGCTGCGCCCCCGGACGGTGTCCTTCGACGGCCGTCCCTGGCTGACGCCCGACCCCGCCCTGGCCGGGCACTGGGCGGAACGGCTGGGGGCGTTGGGTCCCGGGCTGAAAGTGGGCATCTGCTGGCGCAGCGGCCTGCGCTCGGCCGAGCGCGAGGGGCTCTACAGCCGGCTGGAGGAGTGGGCGCCGCTCTTCCGGCTGCCTGGCATAAGCTGGGTCAGCCTGCAGTACGACAGCGTCGCGGCGGAGCCGGAGCTGGCGGCGGCGGAGGCGCGGCACGGCATCACCATCGCGCGCTGGCCCGACCTCGACCTCGCCGACGATCTGGATGGGGTCGCGGCCCTGGTGGCGGGACTCGATCTGGTGGTCACGGCCGCCACCGCCGTGTCGGAGATGGCCGGCGCGCTGGGCGTGCCCTGCTGGCGCTTCGGCCGGGGACCGGACTGGACGGCGCTCGGCACCGGCGTCCGGCCCTGGTTCGCCAGCCAGCGCAGCCTCACCCTGGCCGAAGGAAGCCGGCCGGCCGAGGCGCTGGCCACCTTCGCCCGCGACCTCGCCCGCCTGGCGCAAGCACCGGCGGCGCCGGCCGAACCGCCGCCGGCCGACGCGCTGGAGACGGCGATCGAGCACCACAAGGCTGGCCGAGCGGGAGAGGCCGAGCGACTCTACCGGCTGGTGCTGGCGGCCGAGCCCGACCAGCCCGTGGCGCTGCATCTGCTGGGGCATCTGCTGGCGGGCGACGGGCGGGCCGCCGAGGGCATCCCGCTGATGCGCCGGGCGGTCGCGCTGGTGCCGGACTTCGTGGCGGCGCTGTCGAACCTCGCCGCGGCGCTGCTGCGGCAAGGCGAGGCCGAGGAGGCGCTCGCCCGCTACGAGGTGGCCCGGCGGCTGCGCCCGACCTCCGCCGGCATCGCCACCGGCCTCGGCACCGCGCTGGCGCGGCTGGGACGGCATGCGGAGGCGGAGGCGGCGCACCGCTCGGCCCTGGCGATCGATCCCGGCTTGGCCGAGGTGCACGCCAATCTGGGCGAGACCCTCGTCGCGCTGGGCCGGCTGGACGAGGCGGAGGCCTGCCACACCAGGGCGACGGCGCTGAAGCCCGGCTGGGCCGGCGGCTGGAACAATCTGGGCCTGCTGCTGACGGCGCGCGAGCGGGTGGACGAGGCCGAGGCCTGCTTCCGCCGCGTCCTGGAGCTTGAGCCCGGCCATGCCGGCGCGCTGACCAATCTCGGGGCGCTGCGCCGCCTGCAGGGGCGGCACGGCGAGGGGGAGGCGATCCAGCGCGCGCTGGTGGAGCGCAGCCCCGACGATCCCGACGCCCTGATCAATCTCGGCATCGTGCTGCGCGACCAGCGGCGCCTGCCCGAATCGACCGAGCTGTTCGAGCGGGCGCTGGCGCGCCGTCCGGGTGACGCGAAGGCGGTCTGGAACCTCGGCCTGAACGATTTGACCCTCGGCCGGCTGGATCGGGGCTGGGCGCGGTACGAGGCCAGGTCGCAGGCGATCCCGCACGACAGCTACCGCGCGGCCGACCTGCCGCGCTGGCGGGGCGAGGACATCTCCGGCCGCCGCCTGCTGGTCCGGCGCGAGCAGGGCCTTGGCGACGAGCTGATGTTCTCCGCCCTCTATGCCGATCTGCGCGCGCGCTGCGGCCATCTGGTGGTGGAGTGTGACAAGCGGCTGGTCGGCCTGTTCGCCCGCGCCCTGCCCGGGGCCACCGTGCGGGCCGAGACCGCGGATGCGCGCGATGCGGACGTCTTCGTGCCGGCGGGATCGCTGCCGGGGCTGCTCTGTCCGGACCTCGCCGGTTTTCCCGCCCGCGCCGGCTGGCTCGGTCCCGACCCGGATCTCGCCGCGCGCTGGTCGGAGCGGCTGGCGGGGCTCGGGCCCGGACTGAGGGTCGGCATCTGCTGGCGGAGCGGACTGAAGTCCCTGGAACGCCGGGGCCTCTATGTCGAACTGGCGGACATGGCGCCGCTACTGCGGCTCCCGGGGATCGTGCCGGTCAGCCTGCAGTACGACATGCCGGAGGACGAGACATCCGCCGCCGAGGCCGCGCTGGGCGTGACGCTGCACCGCTGGCCGGACCTCGACCTGAGGAACGATCTGGAGGGTGCGGCGGCCCTGACATCCCACCTCGACCTGGTGGTGAGCGCCGCGACGGCGGTGGGCGAAATGGCCGGGGCGCTGGGCGTGCCGGTCTGGCGGCTGGAACCGGCGGCCGACTGGTCGAGCCTGGGGACGGCGGCGCGGCCCTGGTTCCCCGCCATGCGCGTCTGGACGCCGGCGGCGGGAGAGCCGCTGGGGACGGTCTGCGCCGCCATGGCGCGCGAGCTGCGGCGGCTGGCGGCGGGCGCGGCACCTCTCCCGGATCGCCAGCCGGCGCCGCAACCGTCGGCACCGCCGGCCGCCGCCGCCAACCTGGAGACGGCCGTCGCCCTGCACCGGGCCGGGCGGCTGGACGAGGCCGAGCTGGCATACCGCGCCGCGCTGACGGCGTCCCCCGGCGATCCCGACGCGCTGCACCTCATGGGTCTGCTGCTGCACCAGCGCGGCGAGCATGGACGCGCGCTGGCGCTGGTGGAGCGGGCGCTGGCCGCCGATCCGGCCTTCGCCCAGGCGCACAACAGCGCGGGCAGCGCCTTGCGCGAGCTGGGCCGGCCGGACGAGGCGGAAGCGGCCTTCCGCCGGGCCTCCGACCTCAACCCTTCCTATGCCGAGGCCTGGACCAACCTGGGCGCCGTGCTGGCCGACCGGCGCCGCCCGGCCGAGGCGATCGAGGCGCATGGCCGCGCCCTGGCGATCCGGCCGGACTATGCCAAGGCGCGCATCAATCTGGGCATTGCGCTGCGCCATGCCGGCCGGCCCGCCGAAGCCGTCGCGGAGCTGCGGCACGCCCTCGACCTCGACCCGGGCTCAGCCGTCGGCTGGACCAATCTCGGCCTGGCGCTGGCCGACCTCGGCCACGAGAGCGAGGCGGCGACCTGCCACGCCAAGGCGGTCAAGCTCGACCCGTCCTTCGCCGAGGCGCGGAACAATCTGGCCATCCTGCAGGTCGGGGCCGGCGACCGCGCTGGCGCCCGCGCCACGCTGGACCGGCTGCTGGCCGACCAGCCCGGCTTCGCGCCGGCGCTCTACAACCGCGCCCTGCTGGCGCTGGAGGAGGGCGACCTGGCGCGCGGCTGGGACTGGCACGAGGCCCGCTTCGCCGCGCGGCAGGCGGAGCCTGACCGGCATTTCACCATGCCGCGCTGGCGGGGCGAGGACGTCCCGGCCCGCCGGGTGCTGGTCTGGCGGGAGCAGGGGCTGGGCGACGAGCTGATGTTCGGCTCGCTCTACCGCGATCTCCAGGCCCGTTGCGGCCATCTGGTGGTGGAGTGCGATCCAAGGCTGGTCGGGCTGCTGTCGCGCGCCCTTCCCCAGGCGACCGTGCGGGCGGAGACGGCGGACCCGCGCGATGCCGATCTCGAGGTGCCGGCCGGCAGCCTGCCCCGCGCCCTGGCGCCGGTGCCGGGCGCCTTCCGCGGAACCGCCTACCTGGAGCCGCGCGCGGATCTGGCGGCCCTGTGGCGGGAGCGGCTGGCCGCCCTCGGGCCGGGGCTCAAGATCGGCATCTGCTGGCGCAGCCAGGTGCGCACGGTCAGCCGCGAGAAATCCTACACCCGCCTCGACGATTGGGCGCCGCTGTTCGCCCTGCCGGGCATCGACTGGGTGAGCCTGCAGTATGACGGCGGCGGCGAGGAGATCGCGGCCGCCGAGGCGCGCTTCGGCATCCGCATTGCCCGCTGGCATGATGCCGACCTGCGCGACGATCTGGAGACGGCGGCGGCGCTGACATCCGGGCTGGATCTGGTGATCACGGCGGCCACCGCCGTGGGCGAGATGGCCGGGGCGCTGGGGGTGCCGGTCTGGCGCTTCACCGGCGCCGGCGACTGGTCCTGCCTGGGCACCGCCGTGCGCCCCTGGTTCGCCTCGATGCGCGTGTTCCGCGCCGGGAACGGCGAACGCGCCGCCGACACGCTGCCGCGCATCGCCATAACCCTGCGTGCGCTGCTCGCGGCCGATCCCGCGCCCGGAGGTCCGGGGGGCGGGACGGGGGAAGGTCCGGGCGGCGATCCGGCGGAGGGAAATACCGAGGCGCTGCTGGAGCGCGCGGTCGGGCATCACCGGGACGGACGGCTGGAAGCGGCGGCGGATGGTTACGGCCAGGTGCTGCGGCGGGACCCGTCGCAGCCGGTGGCGCTGCATCTGCTGGGGCTTGCCCGCGGCCAGACCGGACGGCGGCGCGAGGCGATCGAGCTGATGGAGCGCGCCGTCGCCGCGGCGCCGACCTATGCCGCGGCCCTGGTGAATCTCGGCAACGCCCTGCAGGAGGCCGGGCGCCCGGCGGAGGCGGAGGCGCGCTACCGCCAGGCGCTGGCGGCGCGGCCCGATGCCGCCGACGCGCTGACCAATCTCGGCAATGCGCTCCGGACATTGGGACGGCTGGAGGAAGCGGCGGAGAGCCACCACGCCGCGCTAGCGCTCGATCCGGGCCTTGCCGCGGCGCATGCCAACCTGGCCGCCGCGCTGAAGGATCTGGACCGCCCGGAGGATGCCGCCGCCTCCTACAGGGCGGCGCTGTCCGGCGGACTCGGCACCGACCTTGAGGAGGCCGACGCGCTGACGGGGCTGGGCGACGCGCTGCGGCTGCTGGGACGCGCGGCCGAGGGCGAGGCCCTGCACCGCCGGGCCATCGCGCTCGTCCCGGGGCATGCCGAGGCGCACAACAACCTCGCCCGCACCCTGGAGGCCGCCGACCGGACGGAGGCGGCGCTGGCCGCCTATAACCGGGCACTGGACCTCGACCCGGGGCTCGCCTCGGCGCGGCTGAACCGGGGCCTGCTCGACCTCGCCGCCGGGCGGCTGGAGGCCGGCTGGGAGGGCTATGGCTGGCGTTTCGATGCCGAAACGAAACATCCGAGGCGCCGGTTCGGCATCGGGGAGTGGCACGGCGAGGATGTGTCGGACAAGCGCCTGCTGGTCTGGCGAGAGCAGGGGCTGGGCGACGAGCTGCTGTTCGGCGCGCTCTACGGCGGCCTCGCGGCGCGGGCCGGCACGCTCGTCATCGAGTGCGACCGGCGCCTGACCGGCCTGTTCGCCCGCGCCTTTCCCACCGCCGAGGTGCGGGCGGAGCAGGAGGGGACGGGCGGCGCCGAGCTTCAGGTCGCCGCCGGCAGCCTCGCCCGGCTGCTGCCCTGGTCGGCCGCCCGGGCGCCGGTCGACGGCTATCTAGCGGCGGAACCGGGCCTGAAGGCGCTGTGGGCCCGCCGGCTGGCGGATCTCGGCCCCGGGCTCAAGGTGGGCTTGTGCTGGCGCTCGCGCACGCTGACGACCGAACGGCGCGCCGCCTACTCGACCCTCGACCAGTGGGCGCCGCTTTTGGCGCTGCCGGGCATCAGCTGGGTCAATCTGCAATATGACGGCGGCGCGGCGGAGCTTGTGGCGGCCGAGGCGGCCCACGGCATCCGCGTGGCGCGCTGGGACGGCGTCGACCTGATGGACGATCTGGAGACGGCGGCGGCCCTGACCGCCGGCCTCGACCTGGTGATCAGCCCGGCGACATCGGTCTCGGAGATGGCGGGCGCCCTGGGCGTTCCCTGCTGGCGCTTCGCTCATGCCGACTGGACCGGCTTGGGGACAGCGGTGCGCCCCTGGTTCCCGTCGCAGCGCCAGTTCCCGCTGGCCGAGGGCGTACCCGCCGCGCTGGCGCGCATGGCCGGCGAACTCGCCGCCCTGCGGGGCTGAAGCGTCAGTCCTCCAGCGCCTCGAAGCGGGCGACGTCGTACTCGCGCCAGCGGTCCAGGCGCCAGAACACGACGATGATCTTCTTCAGCTGGGTCCGGCCCTTGGTCGGGTTCTCCATGCCGTTGGGATCGTTGATCAGCTTGAAGCCGTATTCCGGCAGCGGCGACTTCTTCTCGGCGATCTTGGCCAGCTTGTAGCGGAACTGGCGCAGATCGGTCTCGGCGCCGACGCGGAGCCGCAGCTTCTCCATGTTGATCTTGAAGCCGGGCTGGTTGCCGCAATGGGCGCGCGCCATCTCGTAGAGGCGCTTCTCCAGCGGCGGCAGGTCGAAATAGGCCGGATCGTAGGTGAGCATCCGGTTGTCCTTGAGGATCGCCCGGTAGAGCCAGTCGCACAGCTCCACCGTGATCCGCTTCAGGACCTTCTCGCCCTTGGCGTTCTTGCGGTACTCGGCCTTGGCGGACTTCAGCCAGCTGAACCACTCGTCCGTGCCTTCGCCGCCGGTCTCGATGTTCGTCTTGATCTGCGTGCCCTGCAGCCGCTCCAGCGCTCCGGAGATCCGGTCGTAGGACTTGCCCCCCGACGAGACGTGGCAGACGCGGAAGAAATCGTGGCCGGAGAAGCTGAACACCGGCGAGACGGGCTCGCCCCGGTTCATCTTGTCGACCATCAGCGAGGCGATGTAGATCAGGAATTCCTTGTCGTAGATGGTCGCGATGCCGGCATCGGTGCCCTTCACCTCGATGGTCACCTTGCCGTCCTGGTACCGCAGCGGTTCGGTGCGCTTCTCCTTCGTCAGAGCGAAGAAGTTGTACACCATCACCGAGCGCTCGTTCTTCACGCTGCCGATCAGCGGACTGTCCAGCAGCGAGAGCTGGGCTCCTAGTTCGACTGTCCTGCTCATGTCACCGATCCAACGAGGCACGTTGATCCAAAATCGCCTGGTCCCGAAGGCAAGTCCGCCGGTGGGTAGACTTGCCGTACATGGAACGCCGGTGAGGGTGCTTCGGAACCGCCTGAAGGCCCCGACGTCACCGTTCCAACGACTCTTTCCCGGGCGGCCGGCGGGAGACCCGCCGACTGTCACCGAAACAACGAACCGGGGGCGTTTCCCCGACCCGTGCCCGGACGGTCATTACGTCCGAGGGGTCAGAGGCTGTCCACAAGCGATTGTGCCGATGTCACCGAAACAACGAAGATTTGGGGTCCGGAGCTTGGTCGAAACCGCTGGAAAGCCTGCCGGATTCGTTGGATGGGTGACGCAGGCCGGGGGGAACGGGGACATCGAGTCGTTGGAACGGTGACATTCACGGGAATCACGGGGGTCCCGCGACTCGTTGGTTCGGGGACGCATTTTCAGGGGTCGTTGGAACCGGGACGCCGGCAGGGTGGAACGGGGACATGGGCTCGGTGGAACGGAGACGCCGGTTCGATGGAACAGAGACGCATACGCGTTGGAATGGAAACCCAACGGCTCGCAAGCCTCTGTTCTGAAAAGCGGATTCGCCGCCGTAACGAGTCAACACTCTAACTTATTAACGGTGGTAACAGGGATTCAGGGAAGAAAAGACGCTCCGCGCGCGAGTCGGCGGGGGCCAAACGCCTTGGCGGAGCCCGCCCAGGCGGGCATGAGCCAGGCTCGCCGACGTCGCGCACGACTCGGCACGGAAAAAATGCATCCGAGGGGGAGGGGGACGAACGTCACCGAAACCCCGAGCCGGAGCGCCTGACCGGGAGGATGAGCGAATCGGGCTTAACCGATTGAGATTCAATGTCTCCGTTCCCCCTCACTCCGCATGGAGTCGGGCGGGGTCAGGAGGTCAGCAGCTCGACCCGGTGCTCGCCCAGCTGCCGCTTCAGGAACTCAAGCGCGGCGTTCATCTTCTCCTGGGAGAAGGGGTCGCGGCCGTTCAGCACCATGACGAGGTTGCCGGGATCGACGCCCAGCGCGGCGGCCAGGCCGGGCTGCAGGTTGCCGCGGCGGACCTCCACCAGCATGGTGGAGGAGCCGCGGGGGTCGAGATAGTACCGGTTGCCCGACTGCCGCACGGCGAAGCGGATCATGCTGGGCAGGGCGGGCTGGGCGCGCCGGTGCGAGGTCAGGAGCGGCCGCGCGGGACCGTCCTCCTCGGGCTCGTCGGCCGCCGGCGGCATGTCCTGCGAGAAATCGGGCAGGTCGATCGAGCGGTCGGCGATGGTCCGGGACAGCGCCCGCACCCGCTCCACCGACGCCAGGTCGGCCGCGATGGCCTCCTCGGTGGCGCCGGCGGTCAGGCGCTGGGAGATCTGGTCGACATAGGCCAGCCAGCGGTCCATGACGTTGCGCGTGCCGAGCGCCAGCGGCTCCCGCGAGGATTCGACGCGGGCCAGCAGGGGCTCCGCCGTCTCGACATGAAGCTTGGCCAGCCGGCGGCGCAGCAGCGCCAGCTGCGCCTCCACCTCGACGCGCCGGTGCTCCTCCAGCTCAGCCGTGTGGGTCTCGATGACCGCGATGAAGGACAGCACCTCCTCGAAGACCGGGGAGAGGCGCTTGAACTCCGACATGCTGGCGGATGCGCCGCCCGGCTCGATGGCGCGGCAGCGGCGCTCCAGCTCCATCAGGTTCATGTGGAGCTGCTCGATCTTCAGCAGAGTCTTGCGGTAGGTCGAGGCGGCGCTGTCCCGGCGGCTCTCGAACCGGCTGCCGGAATGGGTGGCGAAGATCGGTTCGGGCTGCCCGTTGGCATCGCCCGGCGGGACCTTGTCGCCGACCAGGGCGGCGGTGCGGATCGGTTCGGCCACGGTGACCTCGAGGTGGGAGTGCGCTCCCCCGGCTATACACGGCCAGCCGGGGATGGGTGTCAATAGGCCCTAACCTTCGGAACAGGCAGGAACGGTGACGCTCGATCGGGCTCGGAAAGCCTGGAGCCGGAACGCCTCCGTAACATTACGATACCGCAATAAGCTTTGTAATTCCTTGCTCTTGCCCCGAGTCGCCGCATGTCACCGTTCCAACGATATCGAGTCGCTTTCGGCCGGTCCGGGAGGGTGGAAACGGCGGATTTGCGGGCTTCCGGAGGGGCCGCGGCGGGCCGGGACGTTGGATCGGGGACATCGGGCGCCCTCGTCGGGCACGGGATGACGATAGGGAGCGCCCGGCCGGGGAGAGGTGACGCGCGTCACACTATCCCCTGCGGGCTAGGCCCGGCCCGGGCGGGCGGCCGTCAGCGGGTCGCGGCGGCGGCTGGCGGCGGCCAGGCGAGCCAGCCCTCGTCCCCCTCCAGCGAGCGCAACGGGTGCCAGGACGGGTCGCGGCCGACCAGATGACCCCAGCGGGCGCGGAAGGCCGCCTCCTCCCGGGCGAACTGCGCCCGCCGCGCGGCGCTGCCCGGCCGGCCGAGACTGGCGGATTCCTTGTGCAGCAGCACGGCGTGCGGGGTCCAGACGCTGCGCAGCCCGCGCTCCCGCAGCCGCAGGCACAGATCGACATCGTTGAAGGCCACGGGGAAGACCCCCGCGTCGAACCCGCCCACCGCCTCGAAGGCGGCGCGGGTCACCGCCAGGCAGGCGCCGGTGACCGCCAGGGGGGATTGGGCGCAGAGCGCGTCGCCGTCCGGCCCGGGCGCGTCGCCGGGCAGCAGGCGGTAGCGGTGGCCCGCCACCCCGCCGCCCAGCCCCAGCACCACGCCGCCATGCTGGATGCGGCGGTCGGGATAGAGCAGCTTCGCCCCGACGGCGCCGACGCCGGGACGCACCGCCTGCGCCACCAGCTCGTTCATCCACCAGGGGCCGAGCGGCTCCACGTCGTTGTTCAGGAACAGCAGCACCTCGCCGGCGGCCGACGCGGCGGCGAGGTTGTTCATGGCCGAATAGTCGAAGGGCCCGGCATGGGGAAGCACGCGCACGCCCGGCCGCCGGCGCAGCGCGTCCAGGAACTGGCATGTCGCCGGGTCGCTGCTCTCATGGTCGATGACGATCAGCTCCAGCGCCGGATACTGCGTCCGGTCCAGCACCGCCTCGACGCAGGGGCGCAGCAGCTCCACCCGGTCCTTGGTCGGCACGATGACACTGACCGGCGGCACGGGCGAGGGCAGCGGCCAGCGGACGCGCACCAGCCCGCCCACCACCTCCGCCACGGCGCCGGGCTCCGCCGCGTCCAGCAGGGGCTGCACGGCCTTCCGGTGCGCCTCGGCATCCACGGCGGGTATTGCCGCGCGGCGGTAGAGCGGCAGGGCCAGGTGGCGCACCCGGCCGGGGTGGGCCAGGGCAACCGCCAGCGGGCCGAGCGGAGCCAAGTCACGCCGAACCAGGGCGAGGCGGCCGATCATGTCGCGGCATTGGGCCAGGTCGGGATCGAAGGCGCGCTTCAACAGGGGCGCCAGGGGGCGGCCCGCGCCGTCCATCCGCTCCTCGTCGGTGTAGAGCAGGTCGGTGTCGTCGCTCAGGGCAGCGGCGATGCGGGCCAGCGCGCCGGGGGCGAGCGTGTCGCCGGCCGCGATCCGGCCGACATGGGAGCCGAGCGCCGCGTCGGCCGGCTCGGCACCCTGGGCCAGCGGGCGCAGGCGCGGCTCCTCCGGCACATCAGGAGCGCCCGCCGGCAGCAGCAGCTCCCAGGCGGCATGGTCCTGCGCCGCCAGGCTGGCGACCGTCCGCGCGGCGTCGCCCGCGTCGCCGTCGAGGATCAGCGAGATCAGCCGCCCGGAGGGCGCCGGCGCCGCCAGGGCGCGCATCAGCCGGGCGCGCCAGAGCCGGTAGGCCGCGGCGGGGGCGGCCGCCTGGAACAGGCGGAATGCGCCGCCCCGGGGCTCGCCATGGCGCAGGCGACGCGCCACGGCGCGCAGCAGGGCCGCGGCGCGGTCCCGTGCCGGTCGGCTCCGGTGCCGAGGAGGATGGAGGTCGTTCGTCACGCCCGCTGCTTAGCATGGAAGCGGGGCGCCGGGGGAGCGGCGCGGACCGCTCAGTCGAACATGTTGCTCATGACGGCCCAGACGATCCCGAGAGCGACCGGGGCGCCGACGACCATCACGCCAAGCATCATGAACACGTACATGGTACCGGACCTTCAAGTGGAAGACGGGAGCGACAGGGTTAATGTCCCTGAACGAGGTGGGGACATTACCACCTCCGGCGGGGAAGAGCCCTGCGACAAAGGATGGTGGGGGCCGCGACGGGCTGCTAAGCAGGTGTGATCCCCCGCACTGCGGACAGCATGACCGAGCCTTCCACCGCATCGCCGCCCCCGCCGCCCGACGTCGCGGCTCTGGTCGTCTCCTTCGAGCCGGACGGCGGCATCGTGGACTGCCTCGCCGCCATCGCGTCCCAGGTCGCCGCGGTGCTGGTGCTGGACAACGGCTCCTCGCCTGCGGCCCGGGCCGAAGCGGCCGTCGCGGCGGCCGGGGCCGAGCTGGTCGCTTGGCCGGATAACCGGGGCATCGCCGCGGCGCAGAACCATCTCATCGACCGGGCGCTGGCGCGGGGGCACCGCTGGGTGCTGCTGCTGGACCAGGACAGCGTCGCCGAGCCGGGACTGGTGGCGGCGCTCCTGGCGGCCTGGGAGGCGTCCCCGGACAGGGAGCGGGTGGCGCTGCTGGCCGCCGACAATCGCGAGCCGGGCCAGCGTGCGGAAACGCGCTGGGCGGTCTCGGGGGACGGGCGGCGCTGGCGGGCGGAGAGCTTCGCCGGCCGGCCGGTGATCCCGGACCTGCTGCTGGCCCCCGCCTCGGGCACGCTGATCCGCGCCGACGCGCTGCGCGACGCGGGCCCTCTGCGCGACGGCTTCTTCATCGACATGGTCGATGTCGAGTACTGCGTGCGGCTGCGGCGCCGGGGCTGGCGCCTCCTGGCCGTGCGCGACGCCCGGGTGGGGCACCGGCTGGGCGAGCACCGGCCGGTCACGGTGGCGGGGCGCGCCCTGGCAGTCACGGGACACGGCGCGTCCCGGCGCTATCACCAGGTCCGCAACGCCGTGTGGACGGCGCGGCTGCACGGGCGCGCCGTGCCGGCGCTGACCCGCTGGGCGCTGCGGGTGACGCTGGCGACGGCCGTGAAGGTGCTGCTGTTCGAGCGCGGGCGGCGGCCGAAGCTGGCGGCGATGCTCCGCGGCCTCATCGACGGGCTGCGGCGCCCGCCGGGCTAGCGCTTGAGGCCGCCCACCCAGCGGATCGGCGCCGTGACCTTCCAGGAGGTGGATTGCAGATAGCCGGCGACGGTGACCCGCAGGTTGGTGATCTCGGCCTCGGCTTCCGCCAGGCGGGCCAGCAGGGACTGGATCTCCGCCTCGCGGTCGGCCAGCACCCCTTGCGTCTCCGCCAGCAGGCGGGCGGCCTCCGACAGGCGGCCCAGCTCCTCGCGCAGGCGGGTCAGCTCATCGTTGCGGGCAAGGATCATCGCGTCGCGCTCGGCCACGCCCCCCTCGGCGGCCCCCAGCCGCTCGCGCAGGGACGTCGCCACGCCCTGCAGCTCCAGGATGGCGGCGTCGCGCTCGGCCACGCCGCCCTTAAGTGCGCCGATCTCCTCGCGAAGGCGGGTCGCCAACTCGTTAAGGGCGAGGATCTGGGCGTCCCGCTCCTCGCAGCCGCCCTTCAGGGTGGAGGCGAGGTTGCGGGTGCGGCCCAGCTCGGCGTGGAGCGACGTGATCTCGGCGTCGCGCGCCTGCAACCCGCCATAGAGACGGCCGGAGAAGTCGCGCAGATCCTCGATCAGGGCCCGCTGCTCGGTCTCGATCCCGGGCGCCGGCGGGGGCAGGCGGAAGGCCTGGGCCAGCGGGGCCGGCAGCAGCGGCAGCGACTGCGGGTCGGGCGCCCCGGCACGGATGGCCCGCAGCACGAAGACGCCCGCGACGCCGTGGCTGACATAGGCGCGTCCCGGCGATGAGAGGAACAGCATCTCCGCCTTGGCGAAGCCGGCGGCGCGGCACAGCTCGAGGATATCCCAGCCCGGCACCTGGAAGACGAGGGAGCCGCCCGCCGGGTCCAGCGGGTTGCCGTGATACTCCGGCTCGGCATGGTGGACCAGCGCGCCGTCCTTCAGCTCCGCCCGGATTTCCGTCTCATGATGACCGAAGGCGAAGGGGAAGGAGGCCAGCAGCAGCCCGCCGGGGCGCAGCACCCGGGCGAGCTCCTTGATGCCCAGGGCGAGGTCCGGGATGTGCTCCAGCACGTCGTTGGTCAGCGCCACGTCGAAGCTGCCGTCGGCGAAGCTGAGCCGGGTCGCGTCCTCCGCCGGGATCGGGAAAATGGCGGCGCGCTGGGCGTCGTCGGCGGCGTATTCGGTGCCGTGGAAGCGGGCGTAGCGGCCGCGCAGGCTCAGCGCGAAGGGCGTCAGCGCCTCCTGGGCGTAGACCCGCAGCCCGTACACGTCCTGCGCCTGCGGCCACTGGCTCAGCAGGTCCAGCACCGCGCGCAGGCGGGGATTGAGGCCCCGCACCAGCAGATCCTCGCGGTAGTTCGTCCCGCGGACCTCGACGTCCCCGGGCGGGCAGAAGGTGCCGTGATGGTCGGACCAGGCGCCGGCCTGACGCGCGCGGTGGACCAGCCACTCGATGTAGCTGGCGTCCTGCAGCTCGGGATGGCGGCGCAGCAGGTCGCGCCATTCCGTCAGCGATCCAAGACGGACGATCTGCTCGTTCAGCAAGGGACTTCCTCGGGCCGGAAATGCGGAAGGGCCCGGCCGTCGCGGCCGGGCCCTTCGGTCGGGTGCGCGGATCAGCCGACGAAGTCGGACTGGGTGATCTTGACCACGCCCAGCAGCTCGACCGCGAAGTCGGCCTTGCCGTCGCCGTCGATGTCCGCCTGGATGGTCGTGGTGCCGTTCGCGATGACGACGCGGAGCTGCCGGCTGCCGTCGCCCGAGAAGGGGAAGGCGCTGATGAACTCGAAGCTCCCCGGCGTGGCCGCGGCGGTGAAGGTGCCCACGTCGCTGACGCTGCCCAGGCCCAGCTTGTCGCCCTGGCTCTGGCTGAAGTCGGCGATCAGGTTGCTGGTCAGGCTGCCGCGCGCCAGGAAGGCCTGCCAGTCCACACTGGGGGCGATCTCGACCTTGCCGGCGGTGAGGCTGCGCACCAGCTGCGCGAACTCGGTGCCGGTCACCGTGCCGTCCTGCGCCGCCGTCTGCAGCACGACGAAGGTGTCCGCGCCCAGGCCGCCGATGGCGATGTCGCTGCCCTGGCCGATCACGACCGTGTCGTTGCCCGTCCCCGCCACCAGCAGATCGTGGCCCTGGCCGCCCGAGATCGTGTCGGCGCCGGCGCCGCCGATCACCAGGTCGTTGCCGGCCGCTGCCCGGGCGAGGTCGTTGCCCGCGCCGCCGGCGACCGTGTCGTTCCCGGCGCCGCCGTCCAGAGTGTCGTCGCCGAAGCCGCCCAGGATCGTGTCCGAACCGGCGCCGCCGTCGACGCGGTCGTCGCCGAGGCCGGCGGCCACCAGGTCGGCGCCCTCGCCGGCCGCGACGACGTCGTCGCCGGCGCCCGCATCGACCGTGTCGTTGCCGGCCAGGGCGGAAATCGTGTCGTTGCCGGCACCGCCGAAGATGATGTCGTCGCCGTTCGTGCCGGTCAGGCTGTCATTGCCGGACGTGCCGCGGATCACGGTGACGTTGGGCGAGGCCGACACGGCGGCCTTCACCAGGGCCGGGCCGATGGCACCGGCATCGTAATGGATGGTGGGAGCGGAGCCACCGCCGGACGAGGGCGCCTTGGCCGCCGGTTCGGGCGCGCGGGCCTCCTCGGCGCGGGCGGTCTCGACCGATGCCGGGGCGTCGGGCTGCTGGGGTGCAGCCGGAGCGTCATGGCCGGCGATCTCGGCGCGGGGGGCGGCCTGGGCGGCGGGCCCGCCCTCGACGATCTGCGCCGCGGCCTCGCCCTCCAGCTCCTCGCGGACGGCGGCCACGGCCGCCTCCACCTGCTGCACCAGGATATAGGCCAGGACGGCGGTCACGCCGCTGCTGGAGAGGGTCTCGGCGGCCGTGCGCTGGGCCGCCGGGGTCGGGCCGAACAGCACCCGGTCGATCAGCTCGCGGAACTCGCGGCCGCGCAGGAGCACGTTGGCGCTGGTGTAGTGCGCGACGAACTGGCCATCGATGCGGGCGAAGTGCACCAGCACCTCGCCGGTGTCGCGGCCGGTGAGCACGAACCAGGGATCGCCGGCGTCGCTGACGCCGCTGGCCGTGTCGAACGGCAGGCCGCGCGCCGCGAGCATGCCCGCGGCCCGGAAGATCTCGGCCTTCTCCTGATCGGTCCAGCCCTTGGTCCTCGGGACCGCGGCGAACGAGACGACAGTACCCACTCTCCAGCCTCTTCTTTCGGCCAGTCCAGCTGGCGTCTATAGGCCCTGGCGCTAACGGCGTCCAGCCCATGCGCGCCAAATACCCGACGATTGTGTTGACATTGCAACGCCGGCGATGCCCGGCGCGCGCCGTCCCTCAAGCCTCACTCGCCGGGGAAGAGCAGGGCGTAGGTGACCGGATCGTAGTACTTCATCAGGGTCTTGGCGAAGGCCGCGGGCTCCATGCCCAGGGCGTCGGCCCATGCCTTGAACTGGTCGGCCGGGATGCGTCCCTGGCCGGCCTCGATCTGCGAGATGAAGGTGTAATAGCGCAGCCCCACCTTGTCGGCGAGGTCGCGCTGCGTGAGGCCGCGGTCGGTGCGCAGCTGCTTCAACCATCGGCCGGCTTCCTGCCGCAGCTGCTTCGAGTCCGACTGTACGCGCTCGATTCCTGACTCCATTGACCCGCTCCCTTGGCGGCGCCGTGCCGGACGGCGCGCCCGATTGCCCCCAAAAACCCATTGCGGCGCCCGGCGCGTGCGGGCCGACGCTGGCCCGAACCATGCCACAGCATTGTCCCCCGCCGGGGATCGGTCCCGATGGTAGAACCCCCGCAACGACACCCGGTGCTACGAAACCCCGAGCGCCGGCTGTCCCATGAACGGACCCGGCGCCCTCGCGATACTACCACTTCCGATCGTCGCGACAAAGGAATTCGTTGACACCAATTCGCTATCAATCAATCACTGTACAAGCCCGTGCGCAAGCCGATTCAGGAGCGATGCGAATCGGGCAACCCTGGGGAGGGTGGTACGGCGCCGATGGAAATCTTGCTTTTCGCGCCGCCAGGGCATAGGGGAACTCAGGGCCCGTGTCACCGCGTGTGGCAGGGTCGTCCGTGCGCGCCGTCCGCAAGGCGGCCGCCCGCAGCCAGTCAAGGACCGACCGTATGACTCCCAAGAAGCCGAAGACCGAACTCCAGCTCGCCCTCGGCGAGTGCAAAGACGGCTTCGCCATCGCGGCAGCTTTCAGCTTCTTCATCAATCTGCTGATGCTGGTCTCGCCGCTGTACATGCTGCAGGTGTACGACCGCGTCCTGACGGCGCGCAGCGGCTACACGCTGGTGATGCTGACCGTCCTGGCGCTGTTCCTGTTGGGCGTCATGGGTGGGTTGGAGTTCCTGCGCTCGCAGGTGCTGGTGCGCATCGGCAACCGCATCGACACCCGCCTCGCCGAGCGGCTCTTCACCGCCGTCTACAAGCGCAGCCTGGCGCTGGCGAGCGGCTCGCGCACCCAGCCGCTGTCGGACCTGCTGACGCTGCGCCAGTTCCTGACCGGCCAGGGCCTGTTCGCCTTCTTCGACGCGCCCTGGGCGCCGCTGTTCATCATCGTCATCTTCATGATGCACCCGCTGCTGGGGATGGTCGCGCTGGGCGGCGGCGTCGCGCTGTTCGCCCTGGCGCTGCTGATGGAGAACGTGACCCGCCAGCCGCTGCAGCAGGCCAATGTCGAGGCCATGCGCGCCACCGGCTTCGCCGAGACCAACCTGCGCAACGCCGAGGTGCTCGAGGCGATGGGCATGCTGCCCGGCATGCGCTCGCGCTGGTACGCCTCGCAGCAGAAGATGCTGGCCCTGCAGTCGCTCGCCAGCGACCGCGCCGGCGTCGTCTCCGCCATCACCAAGTTCACCCGCCTGGTCATCCAGACCCTGATCCTCGGCGTTGGCGCCTGGCTCGCCATCAAGAACGAGATCACCCCCGGCATGATGATCGCCTCCTCCATCATCATGGGCCGCGCGCTGGCGCCCGTGGAGCAGGCCATCGGCGTGTGGAAGCTGCTGATCGCGGCCCGCGGCGCCTACAGCCGCCTGACCGAGCTGCTGGAGAAGATCCCGGCCGTCAAGGACCGCATGCAGCTGCCCGCGCCGACCGGCACCATGACCCTCGAGGGCGTCGTGGCGGTGCCGCCCGGCGGCCAGCAGCCGACGCTGCGCGGCATCACCCTGCAGTTCAACGCCGGCGAGGCGATCGGCGTCATCGGCCCGAGCGCCGCCGGCAAGTCGACCCTCGCCCGCCTGATCGTCGGCGTCTGGCCGGCCTATGCCGGCAAGGTCCGGCTGGACGGCGCCGACATCCAGTCCTGGGACCGCGAGCTGCTGGGCCCGCACATGGGCTACCTGCCGCAGGACGTCGAGCTGTTCAACGGCACCGTGGCGGAGAACATCGCCCGCTTCGCCGAGGTCGACGCCGAGGCCGTGGTCGAGGCCGCCCGCAAGGCCGGCGTGCACGAGATGATCCTGCGCCTCGCCCAGGGCTACGACACCCAGATCGGCGAGGGCGGCAGCGTGCTGTCGGCCGGCCAGCGGCAGCGCATCGGCCTGGCGCGCGCGCTCTACGGCGATCCCAAGCTGGTGGTGCTGGACGAGCCGAACTCGAACCTTGACGACGAGGGCGAGGCCGCGCTGAACGCCGCGATCATGGAGCTGAAGGGCCGCGGCCGCACCGCCATCATCATCGCGCACCGCCCGAGCGTGCTGGCCGCCGTCGACCGGATCGTGGTGCTGCGCGACGGTCAGGTGCAGATGTTCGGCCCGCGCCAGGAAGTGCTGTCCAAGTTCGTCCGCCCGGTCGCGACCCCCGTCCAGGCACCGCCGCAGCAGGCGGCGCAGGCCCCCGGTCCGGTCGCTCCGGCAGGGGCGCTTTCGGGTGGTGCGGCCTGAGAGTCACAGCCTCGGTGACTAAAATCCCCTAGTTAAGAAGTCACTGGACAAACCCATTCCGCTATGGAATGTTCATCCCTGGGTGACGCTGCTCTTTGTGGGTAGTGCTACCCCTAAAGTGAGATTCGACCCCATGTCGCTGGTCACGCTCTCGTCCAAACCGCTCATCGAGCATCTGCCGACCGCCAAGTCGGTCGAGACGAGCTATCGCCGTCAGATGATGGCCGGCATCGTCCTCATCGGCGCGGTGTTCGGCGGCATCGGCGGCTGGTCCGCCGTCGCCGAGCTTTCGAGCGCGGCGGTCGCCCCCGGCCAGATCATGGTCTCCTCCTCCCGCCAGCAGGTGCAGAGCCTGGAGGGCGGCATCGTCGCCGAGCTCCTGGTGAAGGACGGCGCCCTGGTGAAGGAGGGCGACGTTCTGGTGCGCCTCGACATCACCCAGGCGCAGAGCCAGGCCGCCGTGCTGCAGGCGCAGAGCGACACCTACGCCGCCGCCCTGGCCCGGCTTCGCGCCGAGCGCGACGGGTCCGAGGCGATCGCCTTCCCGGCGGACCTGTTGGCCCGCCAGACCGAACCGGCGGTGGCCGACGTCATCGCCAACCAGACCGCGACCTTCAACGCCCGCAAGGCGACCATCGAGGGCCAGACCAGCATCCTGCAGCAGCGCATCACCCAGCTGAAGAAGCAGCGCGACGGCCTGGTCTCGCAGTCCGAGGCCCAGCAGCGCCAGATCGCGCTGATCGAGGACGAGCTGAAGGGCCTTCGCGACCTCTTCCAGAAGGGCTACGCGTCCCGCACCCGCATCCTGGCCCTGGAGCGTGAGAGCGAGCGCATCCGCGGCGAGCGCGGCGAGATCCTGGGCAACATCGCCCGCACCACCGAGGCCGTCGGCGAGGCCGAGCTGCAGATCCTGCAGCAGAAGAAGTCCTTCCAGGAGGAGGTCGCCTCGCAGCTGACCGAGATGCAGGCGCGCCTTTCGGACGCCACCGAGAAGCTGGTCGCCGCCAAGGACGTGCTCGCCCGCCGCGAGCTGCGCGCGCCGCGCGACGGCTATGTGCAGGGCCTCTCCGCGCACACGGTCGGCGGCGTCATCCCGGCCGGCCGCACGGTGCTGGAGGTGATCCCCACCAATGACGAGCTGGTGGTCGAGGCGATGCTGCAGCCGCTGGACATCGACAACGTCAAGGTCGGCCAGCTCGCCGACATCCGCCTGAGCGCGCTGTCCAGCCGGACGACGCCGGTGCTGGAGGGCGAGGTGGTCACCGTCTCGGCCGACGCCTTCACCGACGAGCGCACGGGCGCGACCTACTACAAGGCAAAGGTGAAGGTGCCGAAGGAGCAGCTGGCGTTGCTGAACGGTCAGAACCTTCACCCGGGCATGCCGGCCGAGGTCATGATCAAGACCGGCGACCGCACCGCGCTCCATTACATGATCTCGCCCCTGACGGACGTCTGGGCGAAGTCCTTCCGCGAACACTGAGCCGATCCGTGGCCGCGCAAGACCAGACCATCACCAAAGACAAGGACAAGACAGTGCCTTTCGCCCTCGAGAAGCTCGACCAAGGACGCCACGGGCACCTCCGCCGCCGGGCGGTGGAGGACTACCGCTTCGCCGCTGAGTTCTCGACCGTTCCGGTCGCGGCGGTGGAGATGGTCGAGGCCGCGCGCACGCTGCCGGTCGTCTTCATCGGCGCGGACAATCCGCTGCCGCACGTGGTCCTCGGCCTGGAGCCGCAGTCAAACGCCATGGTCGGCCGCGACGGCGCCTGGCGCGCCGGTTACGTGCCCGCCGCGCTCCGGCACTACCCGCTGGCGCTGGTCCCCGGCGACAACGGCGCGCCCGCGGTCGGCATCGATGCCGCCGCCACTGTCCTCGGTGACGAGGGACACGCCCTTTTCGGTACCGACGGTTCTCACAGCGACTATGTTCGCCAGACCGTCGATTTCATGACCAAGCTGGTGGCCGAGTACGAGGTGACGCGCAAGGCCCTTGGCCAAGTCGTCGCCGCCGGCCTCCTGGTGCAGCGCCAAGCCCAGATCCGGGTTGCCGGATCCGAGCAGCCGCGCGGCATCAACTACTGGGCGGTGGATGTCGAAAGGCTCCACGCCCTGCCCGACGCGACGCTGGCGGCATGGGTCCGCGACCACACAATGGCGCTGATTCATTCCCATCTGGGTTCGCAGGGCAACTTCGCCCGGCTCGCTTCCCAGGGATGAGGCGGACGGAAAAGGGGCCAATTATGTTGGTAAAAAAGCCCCTCTTTTGTGGCAACAGACCGCTTGTTGTACCCAAACTGTTGTGTTATCCAGCCAAGTGTGCCGGTGGGCCATCATGGTTCATGACAGCAGGGATAAGCAGGCGTGCCTGAAGCGCTTGAAGTTCTCTCTATCCAGTAAGTGGGGGCGACCGGAAACGGCGCTCTGCGTAAAAGCAAAGTCCAAAGTACCAGGCCGGCAACGGCCGACTCCAAACTCGGAACGAATGGAATAGGGGTTAACTAATGTCGACGCAGGATCTTCTGCTCCAGCAGTCCAACGGAAATCTCCTCGCGTGGGAAGTTTCCGCTGGCTCCTCGGGCTTCACCCAGCTCTTCCAGCTCGCCAGCACGCAGTCCATCGGCGCCGTCGGCGACGTGAACGGCGACGGCCGCGCTGACCTGTACATCAACAGCTCCGCCGGCAACCCGCTCCTGTGGGTCAACGGCGGCATCGGCGGCACCAGCTTCTTCTCGGCGCCGGTCGCCGGGACCGTGCTGGCGATCGCGGACATCTCGGGCGCCACCGGCGGCGAGATCATCACCCGCGACGGCACCAACATCCGCTCCTACTCGGTCGGCACCAACGGCGCGCTGACCCAGAACTTCTCGAGCGGCACCACCCCGTTCCTGGCCGGCGTCGCCGCCGACACCCAGGTCTTCGCGGGTGACATCGTCGCCGGCGGCAAGTCCGAGCTGGTCTTCGTGACCGCTTCGGGCGCCTCGCTGTACTACAACGGCACGACCTTCACCGATCTGCCGAACACCACCACCGGCATCAGCGTCGTCGGCGTCGCCGACCTGGGCTTCGGCTCGGGCGCCGAGATCCTGTACCGCAACACCAACATCGCTGGCTCGCTGGACGGCTACTTCGTCTACAACGCGACCACGAAGACCTTCACCGACGTCGTCGGCATCACGAAGGGCTACAACGTCATCGGCCTGCAGGACGTCACCGGCGACGGCGTCGCCGAGATGATCGTCAGCAACGGCACGCAGACGCTGACCTTCAACACTGTCTCGAAGGCTTTCGAGAACGACCTGACCGGCGTCGCCAACGCTTCGGGCATCACCGTCCGCGGCTTCGGCAACTTCAACGGCACCGTCACCCCGACCTTCTCGCTCGAGCAGAGCGACAACCAGGTGAAGGAAGGCTCTTCCATCACCTACACCGTGAAGGCGACCGCTCCGGTCTCGAAGGACACCACCTTCACCTTCACGACCACGGGCGACACCATCGGTGACACCGTCGAGAAGGCCTCGGGCTCCGACCTGACCCCGGCCTCCGGCACCGTCACGATCAAGGCCGGCCAGACCTCGGCCACCTTCACCGTGACCGCCACGACCGACGCCGCCAACGAGTCGCTGGAGGGCTTCAAGCTCACGCTGCTCGACAACAACCTGAAGTCGGTCGGCACCGCTGTCGCCATCATCACCGACAACTCCCAGTCGACCGGCCAGACGCTGACGCTGACCACCGGCGTCAACCAGCTGACCGGCGGCGCGGGCTCCGACACGTTCGACGCCTCCTCGGCCAACTCGCTGCAGACCGCCGACGTCCTGACGGGCGGCGCCGGCACCGACAGCCTCAATGCCCTGTTCAACGTCGCCAGCACCGTTCGCCCGACGATGACCAGCGTTGAGGACATCACGCTGACCAACACGCAGGCGGTGACCTTCGACCTGACGAACTCGCAGGGCGTGACCGCCGTGCGCAGCCAGTTCGCCACGGCCGACCTGACCGTGCTCGCCATCAGCGACGCCAAGACGACGCTCGAGGCGATCAGCGGCGGCACCGACACCGGCACCGACATCGAGTTCCGCTTCGCCAACGCTGCGCTGGCCGGCACCGCCGACAACGCCACGCTGCAGGTGAACGGCTTCGGTGACGGCACCGGCACCGCCGAGACGATCAACGTCGCGCCCGGCACCGGCTCGAACAGCTTCGAGACGCTGACCATCAACGCCACCGGCGGCAACAGCAACTTCACGCTGAACGGCGCCGGCGGGGCCACCTCGGTCGCCTTCACCGGCGACGCGAACGCCACCGTCACGGGTCTGGACACGCTGGGTGTCAGCAATGTCGACGCCTCCAAGGCGACCGGCAACCTGTCCTTCGCCCTGACCAACGCCACCGCCACCCTGAGCGGCTCCACCGCCGTCGGCGGCGCGGGCAACGACACGATCACGGCCGGCAATGGCAACGACAACCTGAACGGCGGCGCGGGCAATGACCGCTTCGTGTTCGGCACCACCCTGACCGCGGACGACACGGTCAACGGCGGCAACGGCACGGACACCATCTCGCTGTCGGGCACCGTCGCTGACAGCGCCTTCACCAACGTGACCGCCACCGGCCGCCTGCTGGCATCGGCGACCACGAACCTGACGCTGGGCAAGGAAGCCAAGGAAGCGACGATCAGCCGCTTCACGACCTTCGCGCAGACGGCCGAGACCGACGTCGCTGACACCGTGTCCGTCGGCAGCGGCTTCGACGGCAGCGCCCTGACCGTGATCCTGAACAAGGGCAAGGTCAGCGTCGACGCCTCGGCCAGCACCACCTCGCTGAACGTCTCGGGCGCCGCCGCCACCTTCACCGCCGCCGACACGCTGAAGGGCGGCACCGGCGACGCCGACACCATCACCATCTCGGCCGACAATGACGGCACGGGCGCGGTGCTGAGCGGCGCGACGGGCTTCGAGAAGATCGTCGTGGCCGCCAACGCCACCACGGCCGACCAGGACGCCAAGATCTCGCTGGGTGCCGACACCTTCATCGCGGCGGACAAGACCCTCGTGGTCGACGCCACCGCGCTGACCAACTCGGCCGCCACGGTGAACTTCTCGGCCTCCGACATCTCGACCGACACCAAGTCGGTGAGCGTGACCGGCGGCGCCGGCGGTGACACCCTCACCGGCGGTGCGGGCTCCGACACCATCTCCGGTGGCGCGGGCGCCGACAGCCTGGTGGGCGGCGGTCTCAACGACGTCCTGCAGGGCGGCGCTGGTGCCGACACCATCAACGGCGGCGCGGGTGCGGAGAGCATCGACGGCGGCGCGGGCAACGACCGCATCGTCTTCGGCTCGGGCGAGTTCACCTCGGCCGACACCGTGAACGGCGGTGGCGACACCGACACGCTGGCGGTTGCCGGCACCGTTGCCGACAGCGCCTTCACCAACGTGACCAACGTCGGTCGCCTGGTGACCACCGCTGCCGGTGCGGTCCTGACGCTGGACGCCAAGGCCGCGGCCACCATCACCCGGGTGACCAGCTTCGCCGAGTCGGCCGAGACCAACGCGACCGACACGATCGACGTCACCAGCGGCTTCGACGGCAAGGCGCTGACCTTCGTCGCCAGCGTCGGTAAGGTCGACTTCGACGCCTCGACCAGCACGGTCACCGTGACGGCTTCGGGCGCCGCCGCCACCTTCACCGCCGACGACACGATCAAGGGCGGCAAGGGCACCGACGACGTGCTCTCCATCACTGCCGACGACGACGGCACTGGCGCCGTCCTGACGGCCGTGTCGGGCTTCGAGAAGATCGTCGTGAATGCGAACAGCACCACGGCCGCTTTCGACGCCAAGATCGACCTGGGTGCCGACACCTTCATCGCCGCCAACAAGACCCTGACGGTCGACGGTACGGCGCTGACGGATGCCGGTGCGGTCCTGACCTTCGACGCCGGCGACATCGCCACGGCCACCAAGTCGGTGAACGTGACCGGTGGTGCGGGCAATGACGTCCTGACCGGCGGCGCCGGCAATGACTCGGTGACCGGCGGCGCTGGCAACGACGTCATCAACGGCGGCTCGGGCTCCGACGTCCTCGACGGCGGCGCTGGTGCCGACCAGATCACCCTGGGCGCCGGCGACGACAAGGTCACCGGTGGCGAGGGCAACGACACGCTGGTCGCGGGCACCAACCTCGACACGCTGGACAGCATCGATGGCGGCGCCGGTACGGACCGTCTGCGGGCTGAGGGCACCCTCACCGACAGCCAGTTCAACTCGGTGACCAACGTCGAGCGCCTGGAGCTGACCGCCGCTTCCACCCTGACGCTGAACAGCCGCGTTCTGGCTGCCGGCATCACCCGGGTGACGAGCTCGGCCGCTGGCAACGAGACGCTGGCCAACGACGTGATCACGGTCCAGTCGGCCTGGAACGGCCAGACCCTGAACTACTTCGCCAACGTCGGTAAGGTGAACTTCGACGCCTCGGGCAGCACCGTCACGGTGAATGCCACGGGCGACGCGGCCACCTTCACCGCCGCCGACACGATCAAGGGCGGCACCGGCACCGGTGACACCCTGACGATCACCGCCGACAACAACGGCACTGGCGCTGTGCTCAACCTCCTGACCGGGTTCGAGAAGATCGTCGTGGCTGCCAACACCACGGCTACTCACGACGCCAAGATCGACCTGAACTCCGACAACGTCATCGCCGCCGACAAGACCCTCACGGTCGACGCGACTGCCCTGACGAATGCCGGCGCGACGGTCTACTTCGACGCTAGCGACATCAACACCGCCACGAAGACCCTGTCGATCACCGGCGGTTCGGGTAACGACACGCTCATCGGCGGTGCCGGTACCGACACCATCGTCGGTGGTGCGGGTGCCGACAGCATCGACGGCGACGGCGGTGCTGACAGCCTGACGGGTGGCGCTGGTGACGACAGCTTCCTTGTCTCGATTACGACGAACAAGTTCACCTTCGACACGGTCACCGACATCGCTGCCGGTGATAAGATCACCGGTGACTGGGAGAGCGCTGTCGCTGAGACCTTCGAAGGCCGCATCACCCTGTCGGGTGCGGCGGGCTTCAGCGACTACCTCGATGCCGCGGCCGCCGGTGACGGCAGCAACGATGCTCGGGTGTCCTGGTTCCAGTTCAACGGCGACACCTATGTGGTGATCGACGAGGGTGCTGGTGCCACCTACGCCGTGGCGACCGACTCGGTCATCCGCCTCGCCGGCCTCTTCGACCTCTCCGGGTCGTCGATCGCCAACGACGCGCTGACCATCGGCTTCCCGGCCGGCTAATCTCCAGCACGTCGCTGGTGTGAGTACGGACCCCCCGCCTTCGGGCGGGGGGTCTTTTTTTGTGCCAAGGGCAAGGGGGACGGCGTGCGCGGGGCGCTTTGCTCCCGCCGGTCCCGCGTGTTATTCCGCACTAGTCCAATCTGGTGATGCTCGTCTGGCGGAGTGGTGCGGTGGCGGAAGAAGCGCGTGGAGCGATGCTTCTGGAGGAGGGCAGGCGGCTGCTCCGGGATCAGAAGTTCGGCGAGGCGGCGATTGCCTATCGTGCCGCGCTGCAGGCACAGCCCGGCCATGGCGAGGCAAGTTTCGGGCTTGGTGTTTCCCTTTACCGAAGCGGCGAGCGCGCCGAGGGCCTGCGCTTCATGGTCTCGGGCGCCTTATCGGACCGGAACCCCGAATGGGCCGGCCTCGTGGCGCAGGCCTGGAGCGATGGGGCCTTCGGTCTGGCCGCGCGCAGCCTGCTGACCCATCTGATCGCCACCCATCCCGGCCACGCCGCCTGCGCGATGTGGCAGGAGTGGCTGGCGAACGTGGAGAGAACCGTCCGCGCCCACTACGTAGACCGCTACAAGCAGGAACCGCCACCCTCTACGCCGCTCAATCCCAAGAAGCCGGTCATCATCGCCCGCGGCAAGGTGGTTCCTTACGACAAGGCCATCACGCTTTCGGCATCCCTTCTCAACGCGCAGAAGACCGGGGAGGGCATCGACCTGCTGCGCCGGATCATCCAGCAGGTTCCCAACGGTCACTCCGCCTACGCGAATCTCGCGGTCGCGCTGAAGCGGCAGCGGGATTACGACGGCGCGCTGCTGGCCAATATGAACGCCCTGTGGGTCGCGCCGACCTTCACCAACAGCCTCTCCAACGTCGGCAATCTGCTCGTGGAGATGGGGTCGGCCAAATCGGCTCTGGTGTTCCTGCAGGCCGCCGTGCTGATCGCCCCGGACCACGGGAACGGCTGGCTCAACCTCGCGACCGCCTATCACCTCCAGGGCGGCTACACCTGGGAAGCGGAACAGGCGGCCCTCCGCGCCCTCGAGCTGATGCCCAACGAGCCGAAGTGCCTGAACAATCTCGCCAATGTGCGGAAGGCGCAGGGGCTGCTCGCGGACGCGGTCGATCTGTACCGCCGCTGCCTGGAGAAGGTCCCCGACGACGCCATGACCTTCAGCAACCTGCTGCTGGCGCTGCAGTATGCGGACGGCTTCACGGCCGAGGAGATCGCGGCCGACCATCTGCGCTTCGGCGAAGTGTTCGAACCGCGTTATGCCAAGCAGCGCGCCCGCGGCTGGACCAATGCCCGCGACCCGGAGAAGAGGCTGAAGGTCGGTTTCGTCTCCCCCGACCTGCGCAACCATGCCTGCGCCTACTTCATCGAACCGCTCTGGGAGCATCTGGACCGCGAGCGCATCGAGATCCACGCCTATTACGGCGTGATGACGGAGGACACCGTCTCCGCCCGCCTGAAGTCCATGTGCCACACCTGGAACAACGTGGCGCGACTGACCGACGAGCAGCTGGCGGAGAAGGTGCGGGCCGACGGCATCGACATCCTGATCGACGCCACCGGTCATACCGGCCGCAACCGCCTGCTGACCTTCGCGGCCAAACCGGCGCCGGTGCAGGCGACCTGGCTGGGGCATCCCAACACCACCGGCCTGAAAAGCATCGACTGGCGCATCACCGACGCGCTCGCCGACCCGCCGGGCGTGGAGCCCTACTATGCCGAGCGGCTCTGGCGCCTGCCGCACATGTTCGGCGTCTACCGCCCGCTGATCCGCTTCCCCGAGAAGCGGAACTCCGAGGAATATGCGGTGAAGCCGACGCCGGCGCTGGCCAACGGCCACGTCACCTTCGGCAGCTGCAACAACCTCGCCAAGATCACGCCTGCCGTGATCGAGCTGTGGTGCCGCCTCCTGCGCGAGGAGCCGACCTCCAAGCTGCTGATCGAGGCGCCGGGCCTGCAGCAGCCCGATTATGCCGAGGAGTACCGGCAGCGCTTCGTGGCGCACGGCATCGCCCCCGAGCGCATCCGGCTGGTCGGGCGCGACGACCGCTTCCAGTACCTGCGCTACAACGAGATCGACATCGCGCTGGACCCGTTCCCCTGCAACGGCGGCACCACCAACTGCGACCTGCTGTGGATGGGCGTGCCGCTGGTCAGCTGGCCCGGCGCCGGGTTCGTCTCGCGCATGGGCCTGACCTTCGGCACCGCGGCGGGCTTCCCGGAATGGATGGTGGGCTCGGCCGACGAATATGTGGCGCGGGCGCGGCAGCTGGCATCGGACGTGGCGGCGCTGAACCGGCTGCGCCTGTCGGTGCGGCCGCGGATGGAAGCCGGGCCGCTGCGCGACGAGGCCAAGTTCGGCCGTGACTTCGGCGACGCGTTGCGCGCCATGTGGCGTGAATACTGTGACGCCGGGACGATGGCCGCGGCGCAGGGAAGGTAGGATCGCGATGAAGCTGGTGATTCTGGCGGGTGGCCTGGGGACACGTCTCAGCGAGGAGACCGCGCGCGTGCCGAAGCCGATGGTGACCATCGGCGGCCATCCCATCCTCTGGCACATCATGAAGATCTATTCCGCCCACGGGGTGGACGACTTCATCATCTGTCTGGGCCACCTGGGCTATGTGATCAAGGAATACTTCGCCAACTACGCGCTTCACCGCAGCGACGTGACCTTCGACTACCGCACCGGCGAGGCGCAGTACCACAAGTCGGCGGCCGAACCCTGGCGGGTGACGCTGGTCGACACCGGGTCGGAGACCATGACCGGCGGCCGTCTCCGCCGCGTCGGCCACCTGCTGGAGCCGGGCGAGACCTTCTGCATGACCTATGGCGACGGCGTCGGCGACGTCGACGTCACTCGGTCGATCGAGTTCCACAAGGGCCATGGGCTCGAGGCGACGATGACCGTGGTGCGCCCGCCCGGCCGCTTCGGCGCCACGGTGATCAAGGACGGCAAGGTGGTGGATTTCGCCGAGAAGCCGGAAGGCGACGGCGGCGTGATCAATGGCGGTTTCTTCGTGCTGAACCAGCGGGTGGTCGAGCGCGTCACCGGCGACGAGATCCCGTGGGAGCGGGCGCCGCTGGAAGGGCTCGCCCGCGACGGGCAGCTGGCCGCCTTCCACCATGACGGCTTCTGGCAGCCCATGGACACGCTGCGCGAGAAGCAGCAGCTGGAGGCCCACTGGGCGTCCGGCACCGCGCCCTGGAAGGTCTGGTGATGACCCCCTCCTTCTGGCAGGGCCGCCGCGTCCTGGTCACCGGCCATACCGGCTTCAAGGGCGCCTGGCTCTGCCTGATGCTGGAGCGGATGGGCGCGCGGGTGGCGGGCCTGGCGCTGGAGCCCGACCAGGAGCCGAGCCTGTTCGCCCTGGCCCGGCCGGACCTCGTCCTCGGCCACCATGCCGGCGACATCCGCGACGCCGCGCTGGTCGCCCGCACCGTGGCCGCGGTCAAGCCCGACATCGTGCTGCACCTGGCGGCCCAGTCGCTGGTGCGCCTGTCCTACGCCGACCCGCTGGCGACCTACGCCACCAACGTCATGGGCACGGCGCATGTGCTCGAGGCGGTGCGGGCGCTGCCCTCGGTCCAGGCCGTGGTCGTGGTCAGCAGCGACAAGTGCTACGAGAACCGCGAGTGGATCTGGGGCTACCGCGAGGCCGACCCGATGGGCGGCCACGACCCCTATTCCAGCAGCAAGGGCTGCACCGAGATCGTCGCCTCCTCCTGGCGCCGTTCCTACTTCCACGACCCGGCCGGGACCAAGATCGGCAGCGGCCGCGCCGGAAACGTCATCGGCGGCGGCGATTGGGCCCGGGACCGGCTGGTGCCGGACACGATGCGCGCCTTCGCCGCCGGCCGGCCCGTCACCCTGCGCAACCCCAACGCGGTGCGCCCCTGGCAGCATGTGCTGGAGCCGCTGTCCGGCTACCTGCTGCTGGCGGAGCGGATGGCGGCCGAGGGGCAGGCCTTCGCCACCGGCTGGAACTTCGGTCCGGCGGACGAGGACGCGCAGCGCGTCGTCACGGTCGCGCGCCGCCTGGGGGAGCTGTGGGGCGAGGGGGCCCGGGTGGACGTCGCTACGGATGCCGACCTGCACGAGGCGCAGAGCCTGCGGCTGGACTGCACGAAGGCGAAACTGGAACTGGGCTGGCGGCCGATCTTGTCGCTTGACGAGGCGCTCGCCTGGACCTCCCAGTGGTACAGGTCGCACCGCGATGGCGCCGACATGCGCGCCGTGACGCTGGACCAGATCGCGCGTTTCAACGAGAGGGTTTCCCGGTGAGTGCAGGCCGCTGCCGCTTCTGCGAAACGAAGCTGGAACACACCTTCTGCGACCTGGGCGTCCAGCCGCTGTCGAACGCCTATGTCAGCGACCTGCGCCAGGGTGAGAACTTCTACCCGCTGCACGCCTTCGTCTGCGGCGAGTGCCTGCTGGTGCAGATCGAGGCGGTGGTTCCGGCGGACCATATCTTCGATGAGAACTACGCCTACTTCTCCTCCTTCTCCGACACGTGGCTGAGGGCCGCCGAGGCCTATGTCGCCATGATGACCTGGCGCTTCGGCTACGGCCCGAAGAGCCAGGTCATGGAGATCGCCAGCAACGACGGCTACCTGCTGCAGTATTTCGTGAAGCGCGGCGTGCCGGTGCTGGGCATCGAGCCGGCCGCCAACTGCGCCGCCGCCGCGCAAGAGAAGGGCGTGGAGACGCTGGTCCGCTTCTTCGGCACCGAGACGGCCAAGAACCTGGTCGCCCAGGGCCGGCGCGCCGACCTGCTGCTGGGCAACAACGTGCTGGCGCATGTGCCGGACATCAACGATTTCGTCGCCGGCATGAAGATCGCGCTGGCGCCCGGCGGCGTCATCACCATGGAGTTCCCCCATCTCCAGCGGCTGATGGAGCAGGGGCAGTTCGACACGATCTACCACGAGCACTTCTCCTACCTGTCCTTCGGCACGGTGGAGCGGATCTTCGCCCGGCACGGGCTGACGCTGTTCGACGTGGAGGAGCTGCCGACCCATGGCGGCTCGCTGCGCATCTTCGGCCGCCATGCCGAGGACACGGTGCACGCCGTGACGCCCAGGGTCGCCGCCATGAAGGCGCAGGAGAGCGCCGCCGGCCTCGACCGGCTCTCGGGCTACGCCGACTTCGAGGAACGCGTGCGCGCCATCAAGCGCGACCTGCTGGACTTTCTCATTGCCGCCAAGCGCCAGGGCAAGAAGGTCGCGGGCTACGGCGCCCCGGCCAAGGGCAACACGCTGCTGAACTATGCCGGCGTGCGCACCGACCTGGTGGACTTCACGGTCGACCGCAGCCCGCACAAGCAGGGCCGCTACCTGCCCGGCACCCGCATCCCCATCCTGGCGCCCGACGCCATCATGGCGGCCAAGCCCGACTATCTGCTGATCCTGCCCTGGAACCTCCGGGACGAGATCATGGGGCAGATGGCCGGCATCCGCGACTGGGGCGGCAAGTTCGTGGTGCCGATCCCCGGCCTGCAGGTGCTGGGATGAAATTCACGCCGCTGGCGATCCCCGGCGCCTGGCAGCTGGACGTCGACCGCCATGAGGACGAGCGGGGCTTCTTCGCCCGCAGCTGGTGCGCGGAGGAATTCGCCGCGCACGGGCTGAACGCCGGCTTCATCCAGTCCAGCGTCTCCTACAACCGCCGCCGCGGCACGCTCCGGGGCATGCACCTGCAGCGAGACCCGCACGGCGAGGAGAAGCTGGTGCGCTGCACGGCGGGCGCCATGTACGACGTGCTGCTGGATCTGCGCCCCGACTCGCCCGCCTATCTGCGCTGGGCGGCGGTGGAGCTGACGGCGGACAATCGCCGGTCCGTCTACATCCCCAAGGGCGTCGCGCACGGCTTCCAGACCTTGAGCGACGATTCGGAAGTTCTCTACTGCATGACCGTGACGTTCCACCCCGCCGCCTCCATGGGCGTGCGCTGGAACGACCCGGCCTTCGCCATCGACTGGCCCGTGGCGGAGATCACCATCTCCGACCGCGACGCCGCCTATCCCGACTACCGCCGAGAGTGACATGACCGAGAAGATCCAGAGCGCCCTCAAGCACATCGCCCAGTCCCCGGCGGGGCAGGAACGCTTCATCGAGCTGCTGCTGCAGCTGGAGCCGTCGCTGCGCAAGGAGGGTCTCGACGTGCGCGAGGAGATCACCGGCCCGCTGGTGGACGGCCTCTACGGCGACGACGACCGGCTGCAGAAGACGCTCTCGGACGGCACGGTGGTGGAGTTCCTCTACCGCTCCAAGATCGCGCGCGACTTCCTGATGTCGCAGCCCTCGGTCCCCGACCATGTGTGGGAGCCGCAGACGACCAAGCTGCTGGTCCATCTGGCCAAGGGCTGCCGCACGGCGGTGGTCGGCGGCGCCTATTTCGGCGACCAAGCGATCCTGATCGCCAAGGAGATGGCGAAGTCGGGCGGCACGCTGCACGCCTTCGAGCCGAACAAGGAGCAGATGGGCATGCTCCGCCGCAACATGGAGCTGAACGGCGTCCGCAACATCGAGGTCCAGAACAAGGGCCTCTGGGACAGCAGCTCGGCCCACCTGACCCTGGTCGGCTACGACAGCTTCGCCCATCCCGAGCAGGCCGAGGCCGGCGCCGAGGACGCCTTCTCCACCGTCACCATCGACGAGTATCTGGAGAGCGCGGGTGCATCCACCCTCGACCTGATCATGCTGGACATCGAGGGCGCCGAGCTGCGCGCGCTGCAGGGCGCCCGCCGCATGATCGAGCGCTCGGGCAGCGGCCCCGCCATCGTCTTCGAGGTCCACCGGCACTATGTCGACTGGACCAACGGCCTGCAGAACACGGACATCATCCGCTACCTGTCCAGCCTGGGCTACACCAGCTACGCGGTGCGCGACTACAACTCCAACCACGACATGGCGGGCCTGCCGGTGGAGCTGATCCCGGCCGACGCCGTGTATCTGGAAGGCCCGCCGCACGGCTTCAACATGATGGCGGTGAAGGATCCGGCGCGCGTGAGCGGCCCTGAGTTCCGCATCCGCCGCGGAGTCAGCCCGAAGCTGCTGCTGCACCGGGACCCGAAGCTGCACCAGCCGGTGCCGGATACGGCCGCCTGACCGTGGCGAGGCTCACCGTTCTCGGTGCCCGCGGCTTCGTCGGTTCCCGCCTGGTGCGGGAGCTGGAGCGCCGCGGGCAGCCCTTCGACGCGCCGGAGACGGCGGACCGGGCGGCGCTGGAGCGGCTCCTGGCGGATAGCCCCGACCTGGGCGACGTCGTCTATTGCATCGGCCTGACGGCCGATTACGCCAAGCGGCCCTTCGACACGGTGGAAGCGCACACCAGCCTGCTGGCGCGCATCCTCCAGCGCGGCAATTTCCGGCGGCTGGTGTACCTGTCCTCCACCCGGCTCTACGACACGCTGCCGCCCGGGCACTATGCCGAGGACCAGGCCTTCCGCCTGTCGCCGGCCAATCCGCGCGACGTGTACGATCTGTCCAAGTGCCTGGGCGAATGGCTGTGCCTGAACACCGCGCCTGACCGGACCATGGTGGCGCGCCTCGCCTGCGTCTATGATTCGGAGGAGGGGGCGACCGGCTTCCTGCCGGACCTGCTGCGCCGGCTGCCCAACGAGCGCGACATCCACCTGGACAGCGCCACCGGCTTCGTCCGCGACTACATCCACTCCTCGGACGTGGTGGAGGCGCTGATCCGCATGGCGGGCGAGGGGACCGGGATCGTCAATCTCGGCTCCGGCCGCAACGTCTCCAACGGTGAAATGGCGGCTTGGCTGAACGGGCTGGGCTGGTCGGTCACGCTGGCGCGGGAGACGCCGCTCCAGGCGGCCGCGTCGGTCGACGTGACCCGCCTCACCCAGGAGGTGGGCGTCCGGCCGGTGCAGCTGGAGGCGTTCCTCAAGGAGTTCGCGAAGAGGATTCCGCGATGAAGATCGTCAACATGACCCAGGGCGAGCTGGCCCAGTACGTCGCCCGCCAGATCGCCAACCTGATCCCGGACAACATCCCGGTCGACCAGGACCTGCTGGAGCGCTGCCTGCCGGACGCGCTGGACCGCACGCGGACCTGCGTCAACGCGGTGCGCTGGTGGCGGCAGGACGAGTTCAACTACCTGCATTCCACCCAGTACTGCATCTTCCTCTACTATCTCTCCAACACGATCTGGAAGGCGATGGGCGACACCGCCCTGCCGACGCGCCTGTTCCTGCTGAACAAGGCGATGAACGGCATCGACTGCTTCTACGAGATCGAGATGCCCGACATCTTCTTCATCGGGCATTCGGTGGGGATCGTGCTGGCCAAGGCGACCTACGGGCGCCACCTGGTGCTGTACCAGAACTCCACCGTCGGCAAGAACCACGGCGCCGCGCCTGTTATCGGCGAGCGGGTGGTGATGTACCCGAACTCCGCCATCATCGGCGACTGCCGCATCGGCGACGGCACGGTGGTGGGCCAGGGCGTCAGCGTCATTAGCGGCACCACCCCGGGCAACAGCCTAGTCTTCAACGGCAAGGGCCGCGAGCTGGTGTTCAAGCCCTACGAGAAGAACCTGCTGGACGACATCTTCCGCTTCTAGGCGGCGCTCTGCCGGCTCGCGGCCTCGGCCGGCAGGTCCAGTATGTGCAGCCAGCTGTCCGGGCGGCGCAGCGCCTCAGCATAGTAGGCGCGGGCCCGCTCGGCGCTGGGGAAGGGCAGGGGGAGATGGTCGTCCCCCTCCGACGTCAGCAGCCACCAGTCACCGTCCCGGCGCAGATAGAAGTTGCGGCTGCGCGTCATGGCCGTCCTCCCTGCGGATCGTCAGGGTGGGAAAACGGCGTCCGACGGGGCCTTGTGCCGTCGCCTATCCTTTGTAGCGCGCGAGATAGCCGAAATCCTGGCTCCTCAGCTTCCAGTCCTCGTCGGGCGCGGTGACCGCGGGCAGCGGCCAGGCGGTGGCCGACCCCATGGGAACGGCCACCACGTTGATGTCGCCGGCCCAGTTCCCGACGTCGACGGTCACGCCCTTGGCGTTGTTGCCGGACACGAACGGCGCGTAGAACCAATGGCAGCGATAGCCCAGCTCCGTCAGGAGCGTGATGGCGGCCTGGGTCTTAGCGCCCGGCTTGCCCTCGAACAACAGGGTCGGACGCTGCTCCGCGATCGTCCGCCGGGCGCCCTGGATCACTTCCAGGTCGAAGCCTTCGCAGTCGATCTTGATGAAGCGGACGTCGGGCACCGCCAACTCGTCGAGCGTCACCATAAGGCACGGAACCGTCTCCTTGGACTGGTCTCCCAACCCCACCGCCCCGAAATTCAGCGGGCGGTCCAAAGGCGGCGCCGGGAAGCGCACCACCCCCGCCTGGGCGCCGACGCAACATTGGCGCAGCACCACGTTGCCCAGCCGGTTCTGCACGGTGTTGGCGGCCAGCAGCTGGAACACGCCGGGGTTCGGCTCGAAAGCCCAGACCGTGGTCCGGGGAAGGCTGCGCGCCGCGGGCAGGCCGATCGAGCCGATGTTGGCGCCCACGTCCAGGAACGCGCCTGATGGCGCCGCCTTCAGACTATCGACGATGAAGTCCAGTTCCGCCCGGGCGAATTCGCCCGCCTCGCGCAGGCAGCGGCCGACGGCCGAATCGTGCGACGGAAACCAGAAGTTCAGCCCATAGGCGGAAGTAATGTCCAGCATGTGCCCCTCAGCATCCCCGGCATGATCGGCGGGAACTATAGTGGCGGCACCTTGCCCGGTGAAGCCCCGGGCGCGCTGGTGGAAACATTCGGACAATCCTGCGCCCCGGCCCGGCATCAATTGCCAAAGCGCCGCCTTCATGCTAGTCGGCTCAGGGCTCCACAACCGAACTCCTGAGGGAACATGTCTTCCTGGTCTCACGGCTACGTCCACGACATCGAATATACGAGCGGCGCCTACCGTGAGCTGTTCCCGTCCCACCTGAACCATGCGCTGCTGACCAACGGCCTGCTGCCGCCGGACATCACCAAGCCCTTCACCTGGTGCGAACTGGGCTGCGGCAAGGGCTTCACGGCGCTGCTGGCGGCGGCGAGCCATCCCCAGGGGCGCTTCTGGGCCTTCGACTTCAACCCGTCGCACATCGCGTCGGCGCAAGCGCTGGCGGCCGAGGCGGGGGTCGAGAACCTGACCTACGGCGAGGACAGCTTCGAGGAGCTGGCGGCGGCGCCCGAGCGCCTGCCGCTGTTCGACTACATCGTCCTGCACGGCATCTACAGCTGGATCAGCGAGGAGAACCGGGGCCACATCCGCAGCTTCATCCGCTCCCGCCTGAAGCCGGGCGGCGTGGTGTACATCAGCTACAACTGCCTGCCCGGCTGGTCGCAGGCGATGCCGATCCGACGCCTGATGCGGGAGTACGCCGCCTGCTTCGCCGGCCGCACCGACCAGCGCATCGAGAAGGCCCTGGCGGAGATCGGCAAGCTCAAGGAAGCGAAGTCCCGCTTCTTCGCCACCAGCCAGGTCGCCTCGCAGCGCTTCGACCAGATCAAGACCGGCAATCGGAACTATCTGGCGCACGAGTACATGAACGACGACTGGCACATCTTCTACCAAGCGGACGTGGCGCGCGACATGGCCGAGGCGAAGCTGAGCTACGCCGGCTCGGCCAACCTGTTCGAGTACGACATGTCGCTTTGCCTGCTCGAGGAGCAGCGCAAGATCATCAACGAGCTGCCGGACCCGTCCCTGCGCGAGACGGTCAAGGACTTCTTCCTGAACCAGCAGTTCCGCAAGGACATCTATGTCCGCGGCGAAGTGCGGCTGGACCGCAACGCCATGGTCCAGCGCCTGTCGGAGCTCAAGGTGGCGCTGGCCGTCGCCCGGCCGTTCGTCTCGACCAAGTTCCAGCTGCCGCTGGGTGAGGTGACGGGCAACCAGGCAGTGTACGAGCCGCTGCTGAACGCGCTGGCCGACGGTCCGAAGTCCCTGCAGGAGCTGGGGCAGGCGATCGGCGCCAACACGCAGCTGCGCAGCGTCGTCCAGGCGGCCACGCTGCTCTACGGCGCCGGTTCCGTCGTGACGGTGCTGCCGACTCCGCCGGCCCAGATGGCCAAGCGCCTCAACCGTGCCATCGCCGCCCGGGCGCATGGCGGCGACACGCTGCAGTTCCTGACCGTTCCGCTGGGTGGCCAGATCGTCAGCAGCAGCATCCTGGAGCGGTTGGCGCTGGATGGCATCGTCAATGCCGGCCTGCCCGATAATGTGGAGGCCTTGGCGCCCCATGCCTGGCGCTCGCTGAACGCCCGTGGCCAGCGTCTGCTGCGCGAGGGTAAGCCCCTGGAGAGCGAGCAGGAGAATCTGACGGAGATCCGCGAGCAGCTGCAGGCGTTCTTCAATCAGAAGCTCAAGGTCTGGCGCGCCCTCGACATTCTGTAAGGACCCGAGATGGGCGCCAACGCCGCGATTTACTTCCACCCCGAGGGCTACGACACCTCGGCGCCCAAGCTCATGGGCCGACATGCCGCCGGCGAGGGCTTCCTGCGCGGCTTCCTCCGGCATGCCGACGTGGACCGGTTCTTCTGCCTCAGCCGGACGCAGGCGCTGGCGCAGCCCTTCGCCGACAACGTGGCCCGCCTGGCTCCCGGCAAGCCGGTGATCTGGATACCGGCGGAGGCGCCGGAGCAGATCGCTGCCGCCGGCTGCATCTACACGCCGGGTCCCGGCCTGGCGGAGGAGGCCTTCCGGCGCCGGGCCTCGGGCCAGCGCGCCTACAGCATCTGCGGCGTGACCCATACGACCGCCTCCTTCACGGCGCTGGACTCGATCGCCGACATGCTAACGGCGCCGGTGCAGCCCTGGGACGCGCTCATCTGCACGTCGCGGGTCGTGCTGGACACGGTCCGCCGCCTTCTGGACGACCAGGCGGATTACCTGGCCGACCGGCTGGGGGCGACGCGCTTCCCGACGCCGCTGCTTCCGGTGATTCCGCTGGGGGTGGATTGCGGCGCGCTGGCCCCCGACGCCGCCGCCCGGGCCTCGTGGCGGGAGCGCCTGGGCATCGCCGCGGAGGATGTCGCGGTGCTGTTCATGGGCCGCCTCAGCTTCCATGCCAAGGCGCACCCGATCCCTATGTACCAGGCGCTGGAGCGGGCCGCCCGGTCCACGGGCCGCCGCATCCACCTGATCCAGTCCGGCTGGTTCGCCAACGAGTTCATCGAGGCGGCCTTCAAGAATGAGGCGGCGAACCACGCGCCCGGAGTGGTCCATCACTGGCTGGACGGACGGAAACCCGACGTGCGCGGCGGCATCTGGTCGGCGGTGGACGTGTTCGTCTCGCTGTCGGACAACATCCAGGAGACCTTCGGCCTGACCCCGATCGAGGCGATGGCCGCCGGCCTGCCGGTCGTCGTCTCGGACTGGGACGGCTACAAGGACACGGTCCGCGACGGCGTCGACGGCTTCCGCATCCCGACCCTGATGGCGGGCGAGGGACTCGGCGCCGACCTGATGCGGCGTCATGAGCTCGATATCGACACCTACGACGTCTATTGCGGCCGGACCAGCCAGTTCGTCGCCATCGACGTCGCGGCCTGCGCCGCCGCCTTCGAACGCCTGATCCTCGATCCCGGTCTGCGCGCGTCCATGGGCGCCGCCGGCCGCGCCCGCGCCTTGGAGCGGTACGACTGGCGTGTGGTCATCGGGCAGTACCAGGCCCTGTGGGCGGAGCAGGAGCGCATCCGCGCGGCCGGCGCCGAGTCCGCCCCGCGCAAGCCCGGCCGGCCCGGCCGGCCGGCGCGGCCGGACCCGTACCGATCCTTCGCCACCTACCCGACGCGCACGCTGGACCTGGGAACGCTCTTCGTCGCGCGGCCCGGCGCCGGGGCGGCGGAGGTGACGGCCCTGCTGAACTCCCCCATGGTCCAGTATCTGAACGCCTCCCTGCCGGCGCCGGACGAGCTGGCGGCCCTGCTCGCCGCCGCTTCCGTCCCGCTGCGCGTGGAGACGCTGCTGGCGGCCTTTCCCGAGCAGCGGCGCGGGCATCTGGCGCGCGGCCTCGTCTGGCTCGCCAAGTTCGACCTGGGCGCCTTCCCGACGGCCTGACCGCCCGGACGCACTGGGCGAATTCTGGGACGGGCCTCCGTAGCGCTTTGTGCTTCGGTGCCGGGGCCGGTATAAGCGCATGATATGTGTTGAACGCTGGATTCCACGATGAGCCAAGAGCGCAAGGTCCTTCATGTCGGCTGCGGGGCGCCCAACCCGATGAAGCTGCATGCCCACTTCCGCAAGCCGGGCTGGCGCGAGGTGCGGCTGGACATCGATCCGGTCGTGAAGCCTGACATCGTGGCCTCGATGACCGATATGTCCGTCATTCCCGACGGCGACATGGACGCGCTCTACTCCTCGCACAATGTCGAGCATCTCTATCCGCACGAGGTGCCGGTGGCGCTGCGCGAGTTCCGGCGGGTGCTGAAGCCGACCGGCTTCGCCCTGATCACGCTGCCGGACCTGCAGGAGATCGCCAAGCTGGTCGCCGAGGACAAGCTGGAGGACGCGGCATACCAGTCCCCGGCCGGTCCGATCTCCCCGCTGGACATGCTCTACGGGTTCCGGCCGTCCATGGCGCGGGGCAACCTGTTCATGGCGCACCGCACCGGTTTCACCGCCAAGACGCTGGGCCAGCACTGCGTGGCGGCGGGCTTCGCCGAGGTGCGCCTGTGGAAGGGCTCCTGCTTCGACCTGTGGGCCCAGGCCTTCGTGACGCCGCCGCCGAAGCAGGCGGAACAGCCCGCCGCCGCCGTCGAGGCGTGAGCCGATGCGCATCCTGTTCATCCACCAGAATTTCCCGGGCCAGTACAAGCACATGGCCCCTTATCTCGCCGCCTCCGGCGAGCATCAGGTGGTCTGCCTGGGTGAGCATGAGAACGTCGCGCCCCGGAACCTGACCATCCCCGGCGCAGCCATCGCCACCTACCCGAAGCCCAACGGCGCCAATCCCAGCACGCATCACTATGTGCGCAACCTCGAGGGTTGCGTGCGCCGGGGGCAGGCGGTCGCCCGGGCCTTGCTGAAGCTGCAGCAGCAGGGCTTCACGCCCGACGTGGTCTGCGCCCATTCCGGCTGGGGCGAAAGCCTGTTCGTCAAGGACGTGTTCCCGGACGCCAAGCTGCTGGCCTTCATGGAATTCTACTACCGGGCGACGGGCAGCGACGTCGGCTTCGACCCGGAATTCCCGTCGCAGATGGACGATATCTTCCGCGTGCGCATCAAGAACGCGGCCATGCAGATGAGCCTCACCGCCATGGATTGGGGGGTGACGCCGACCCGCTGGCAGTGGGAGCAGCAGCCGTCCGAGTACCGGGACCGGATCAGCACCATCCATGACGGCGTCGACACCGACCTGGTGCGCCCCGACCCGGCGGCGGTTCTGACGATCCCCGGCAAGGGTTTGAGCTTCCGGCCGGGCGACGAGGTCGTGACCTTCGTCAACCGCAACCTGGAGCCCTACCGCGGCTACCACACCTTCATGCGGGCCATGCCGGAGATGCAGCGCCGCCGGCCGAACGCGCATTTCGTGCTGATCGGCGGCGACGACGTCAGCTACGGCAAGTCCACGTCCGGCACGTCTTACCGCGCGCAGTATCTGGCTGAGGTCGCCGACCGCGTCGACCATGATCGCATCCATTTCCTGGGCCGGGTCCCCTACGACCAGTTCCTCTCGCTGCTGCAGGTCTCGGCCTGCCACGTCTACCTGACCTATCCCTTCGTCCTGTCCTGGTCGATGCTGGAGTCGATGGCCGCCGGCTGCCTGCTGGTGGCCTCGGCGACCCAGCCGGTGACGGAGGTCGTGAAGGACGGGGTCAACGGGCTGCTGACCGATTTCTTCGACCATCAGGCGCTGGCGGAGACCGTCGACCGTGCCCTGTCCGCGCCGGACCGGATGGCGGCGATGCGGGCCCGGGCGCGCGAGACCATCGTCCGCGACTACGATCTGCGCCGCGTCTGCCTGCCCCGCCACGTCAAGCTCATCGAGGACTTGGTGGCCGGCCGTCTGGGTCCCCAGGGCAAGCCGCTGCCGCCTGCGCTGCGGAAGGTCGTCGCCGAGCGCGAGGCGCGCCTGCGCGGCGCCAAGGCGCGGACCTGACCGGTTGGATATGCCATGAGCGACGAGCGGCCGCCCGCCCCCCAGCCCATGCTGGCCCGGACCATCACCTTCTCCTACGACGAGGGGGAGGACCGGGTGCTGGTGAACTGCAAGGCCGAGGATCCGGAGCGGCTGGAGACGCTGATGCTGAGCCGCCGGATGGTGCGCAACATCCTGCGCACCTGCGCCGGCATACTGGCCCAGTCCAGCGAGCGCGCCGGCCGGACGCCCAGCGGCTACCGCGAGGACGTGCTGGCGATGGAGCATCTGGGCGCGGTCGCCAGCAGCAGCCAGCACCAGTCCTCGCTGCCGCCGATGCAGGCGGTGCCGACGCAGGAGGTCGAGCACCGGCATCTGGTGCTGCAGCTCGACATCGACAGCCGCGCGGACGGCGGCTACATGCTCCGCTTCCACGACCGCACGGGCATGTGCGTCGCCACGGGCGTGACCCGGGTGGAGATGCACCATGTGCTGGACGCGCTGGTCGGGCTGTCCCGGCGCGGCGAATGGGGCCTGGACGCCGAGGCCGGCTGGCTGGCCTCCGCCGGCGAGGCGTTGCGCCCCGGCCGCGCCGGCGCCCTGTCCTCCTGAGCCGGGAGGGCCCGGTGCGTGCCTCCCTCCTCGCCCTGGCATTCCTGGCGCTCACCGCCATGACGCCCGACCCGCTCTGGCAGGACGCCGAGCGCGTGCTGGTGCGCTGCCATGTCGACCGGGGCGGCGCCCCGGCGGACCCTGCCGGGCTCGAAGGGCGGCTTTGCGGCGGGCTGGCCGGGGCGGTGGCGTCCCGCCTGAAGGACCGGCTGCCGGTCGAGGTGGCGACCCCGGCGGATGCCCGGATCGTCGAGGCGGGGTCGGTCCTGCTGCTGCTCCACGCCCGGGTGCAGCCCGTGGCCGAAATCGTTCCGGAAACGGAAGGATCGGCCCTGGTGCTGTCCCTGCAGACCGGCCGGGGCGATCCCGCGGCGCAACCGGCACCTTCCTGGTTCAAGGTGGCGCCCAAGGCCTTGCCCTTCCCGCTGGCCGACGCCCCCCTGCGCCAAGCCATGGACGCGCTGGCGGCGGACCTGCTGGGGCGTTGAGACACGGGCTGGGACAAGTCCGTGACCCGGCACATCGCCAGAAAGTGTTAAGCCTCAAAGGCTAGGCTGACGGGAGAGACGCGCGCCACGCGCCCCCGACCAGGAGCTTCGCCTTGTCCTTCATCCATACCGGCCTCGACGGCTGCGCCTGCCCGGTCTGCGCCGGGCCGACGGTTTCCGCCCCGACCGGGGACATGGGCGGCGGCATCATCGCCGACGGCAAGCCGGTGCTGACCCCGGACCAGGCGGCGGCGCTGATCGGCCGCGACGCCGACAGCTGGAGCGGCGCCACGGTGACCTTCGGCTTCCGTACGGCGGCGCCGCCGGCGAGCTACGGCCAGGAGGGGGGCGCTTTCACCGCCTTCTCCGCGACGCAGCAGATCGCCGCCCGCCTCGCCATGGGGCTGTGGGACGACGTGCTGGCGCCCTCCTTCCGCGAGGCGCCGGAGGGCTCGGCCCAGATCCTGTTCGGCAACACCAGCTACAAGAGCTTCCAAGCCTACTCCTCGACCCCGGGCGAGGGGCGGGGCGGCGACGTCTGGGTCAACCCGACCATGACGACCAACCAGCAGCTGGTGAACGGGCAGTACGGGCTCTTCACCCTGATCCACGAGGTGGGCCATGCGCTGGGCCTCAACCATCCCGGCGACTACGACGCCGGTTCGGGCAGCGGCAGCAGCTATCAGGTCGAGGCGCAGTACCGGCAGGACAACCAGCAATTCACGGCCATGTCCTATTTCTCGGCCCTGAACAACGGCTCCTACCACGGCATCCCGCCGCGCTACGCGGCGACGCCGCTGCTGCACGACGTGCTGGCGGCGCAGGCGATCTACGGTCCCGACCTGACGACGCGCACCGGCGACACGATTTACGGCTACAACTCGACCGCCGGCCGCTCCGCCTTCGACTTCACCCGCACCCTGCTGCCGGTGGTCACCCTCTGGGACGCCGGCGGCCAGGACACGCTCGACCTGTCCGGCGCCCAGGGCAACAGCGTGGTGGATCTGCGCCAGGGCGGCTATTCCGACGTGAACGGCTACACCCGCAACATCGCCATCGCCTTCGGCACGCAGATCGAGAACGCGGTGGGCGGCAAGGGCGCCGACCGGATCACCGGCAACGAGCTGCCCAACCTGATCACCGGCGGCGCCGGCAACGACACGCTGGAGGGCGGCGCCGGGACCGACACCGCCCGGTTCAAAGGCAACCGGGCCGGCTACGAGCTGACGGTGGGCGAGACCGCGGTCACCGTGCGCGACCGCAGCGGCGCCGACGGCACCGATACGCTGACCGGCATCGAGCGGCTGGCCTTCGCCGACCAGATCGTGGACCTCGCCGACGTGGCGCCGCTGCCGACCGCGACGTTGTCGAACCTGCGGCTGGTCGAGGGCACCGAGCGCGGCGGCACCGCCCTGTTCCAGCTGGTGCTGACCCAGCCGGCGGCCCGCCCCGTCACCCTGGCCTACGCCACCAAGGCCGGCACCGCCGCGGCCGGCCAGGACTTCACCGCCACCAGCGGCACGATCTCCCTGGCCGCCGGCCAGTCCTCCGCCTTGATCCCCGTGAAGCTGCTGGCGGACACGGCGGGCGAGGGGGACGAGAGCTTCCAGCTGGTCCTGTCGCAGGCCAACGGCGTCCGCTTCGCCGCCGGCGCCACGCTGGCCGCCACCGCCACCATCCTGGACGACGATCCGGTCGGCGCCGACAGGGTCGCGGGCGGCCCGTCCAGCACGGCGGCGCTGGAGGTCGGCCGCACCGTGCGCGGCGGGCTGGAGAGCCGCAGCGACCAGGACTGGTACCGCGTCACCCTGCGCGCCGGGCAGAGCTACAGCATCGATCTGCGCGGCCGCGCCACCGGCGAGGGCTCGCTGGAGGACCCCTACGTCCAGCTCTATGACTCCGCGGGCGCGCGCCTGGCCGGCAGCGACGATGACGGGCTGGGCCGCAACGGCCGCCTGACCTACACCCCCACCAGGGACGGCACCTTCCTGGTGGCGGCCGGCAGCTGGGACGGCGACTTCGCCGGCAGCTACGCGCTGACCGTCACCCCGGGCGGCCCGGCCTTGCCCCCGGCCGTTTCGGTGACGGGGACCCGGGCGGTGGAGGGCGGCCAGCTCTCCTTCGCCGTGAGCCTTTCGGCGCCGTCGGCCGACCTGGTGACGGTCTGGGCGGCGACGGAGGACGGCACCGCCGCCGCTGGCGCCGATTACCGCGCCGTCTCCCAGGCCGTGCGCTTCGAGCCCGGCCAGACCGCCGCCACCGTCACGGTCGCCGTCGCGGCCGACACCGCGCGCGAGGGCGACGAGAGCCTGACCCTGCGCCTGTCCACGCCGCAGGGCGCGGTGCTGGCCGGCGGCGCGCAGACGCTGACCGCGGCCGGCACGCTGCTGGATCCGGACGGCGCCTCGGCGCCCAAGCAGAAGGCGCTGCTGCTGGGCATGGCGGACGGCGGCATCGTCGGCTGGATGCCGGAGCTGGGCGCCGACGGCTTCCTGGCCGCCGGCGGCTTCGATCCGGACCAGGTGCGGGTGACAGCCGTGGCCGACTTCACCGGCGACGGCAAGATGGACCTGCTGCTGCAGCAGGCGGACGGCCGCACCCTGCTGTTCGAGTTGGTCAAGGGCCCCGGCGGCTACGCCCCGCTGCCGGAGATGGGAAATTTCCGCCCGGCGGCCTCCGGCGATTTCGCCGGCACCGGCGCCAGCGACGTGCTGCTGCGCGACGCCGCCAGCGGCGAGCTGCGCATCCTCGACATCGCCGCCGGCAGCAACGCGCCCTTCCTGACCCTGTCGCCGGGATTCTCCGTGGTCGGGGCCGGCAATGTCGACGGGCAGGGGCGCGACGACGTCCTGTTCCGCAACGACGCGACCGGCGGCGTCTTCGCCTGGACCGGGTCGGGCTTCCTGGACCTGCTGACCGTCGGGCCGGGCTGGGCCGTGGCCGATGTCGGCAACTTCACCGGCGACCGGGCCGAGGATCTGCTGCTGCGCAACACCGCCACCGGCACGCTGATCTTCTGGGACGTGAAGGGCGGCGCGGCCGGCTTCCGCGATTTCCTGACGCTCGGCGCCGGCTGGTCGGTGCTGGGCAGCGGCGACATCGACGGCGACGGCCGCGACGACGTGGTGATGCGCCAGGCCGACACCGGCCAGGCCATCTGGTGGGACGGGGCCGGCTTCCACGATTTCGGCTCGGTGCTGGCGAAGGTGTCGCTGCTGGGGATCGGGCTCGCCTTCTGAGCAGCCCTTCCAAGCGGGCCCCCGGAGCCCCTATAGTGGGGCGGGGGCGTCCGGGCACGGGAAGAGAAGCATGCTCATTCATCAGGCGGAGGGGCCCTGCGCCTGCCCCCTCTGCGCCGGCGACGATCCGCGGCTCGACCCGGCCGGTGGCACGATTACCGCCGGTCCCCGCGCGGCCGCCTCGCCCGACACGCTGGACAAGGTGCCGTTCCGGCCCGAGCAGGCGGCGGCGCATCTGGGGCGCGACGCCAGGATCTGGGAGGATCCCGTCGTCACCTTCGGTTTCCGCGAGGCGACGCCGCCCGGCTCCTACGGCCGCGAGTCCGAAGCCTTCACTCCCTTCTCCGAGGCCCAGCGCGCCGCCACCCGCGAATCCATGGCGCTGTGGGACGATGTGGTGGGCATCTCCTTCCAGGAGGGGCCGGACGGCGTCTCGCAGATCCTGTTCGGCAACAGCACCCACCGCAGCTTCCAGGCCTACGCCTCTCAGCCCGGCGCCGGGCGCGGCGGCGACATCTGGGTGAACCCGAACCAGGCGAGCAACCTGCGCCTCGGCATGGGCGACTATGGCCAGCACACGCTGGCGCACGAGATCGGCCACGCGCTGGGTCTGCGCCATCCCGGCGAGTACGACGCGTCCGACACCAGCGCCCCGACCTATTTCGAGGACGCCCAGTTCCGCCAGGACACGCGCCAGCACACGATGATGTCGTACTGGAGCGCCTTCACATCGGGCGCCACCCATGTCGGCACCGCCTCCACGCGCTACGCCGCGACGCCGCTGCCCTACGACGTGCTGGCGGCGCAGCGCCTCTACGGTCCCGACATGGCGACGCGGACGGGCGACACGACCTACGGCTACAATTCCACCGCCGGGCGCGCCGCCTTCGACTTCACCGGCAACACGGAACCGGTCGTGACCATCTGGGACGCCGGCGGCGCCGACACGCTGGACCTGTCGGACAGCCGGCACGCCGCCGTGCTGGATCTGCGCCAGGGCGCCTTTTCCGACGTGAACGGGCTGAAGGGGAACCTCTCCATCGCCTATTTCACGCAGATCGAGAACGCGGTCGGCACGCGGCAGGCCGACCGCATCACCGGCAACGAGCTGCCCAACCTCGTCACCGGCGGCGGCGGCAACGACACGATCGACGGCGGCGCCGGCATCGACACGGCCCGGTACCTGGGCGGCCGCGCCGGTTACGAGGTGGTCCAGTCCGGCTCGACCGTCACGGTGCGCGACCTCTCCGGCGCGGAAGGGACCGATACGCTGACCGGCGTGGAGCGGCTGGCCTTCGCCGACATGGTGGTGGACCTGGCCGCCATCCCCGCGCAGCCCACCGTCACCCTGTCGAACGTCCGCGCCGTCGAGGGGACGGAGCGCGGCGGCACGATGATGTTCGAGCTGGTGCTGAGCCAGGCGGCCACCCAGACGGTCACGGTCGCCTATGCCACGCGGGGCCTGAGCGCCCAGCCCGGCCAGGATTTCGAGGCGGCAAGCGGCACCGTCACCCTGGCGCCCGGCCAATCCTCCGCCCTGATCCCGGTGCGGGTCTTCGCCGATTCCGTGGCGGAGGGGGACGAGGCCTTCCAGCTGGTGCTGACCTCCGTGACCGGCGCCCAGCTGGCGGGCGGCGGCGAGCTGCGGGCCACCGCCACGCTGCTGGAGGACGACCCCTCCGCGGTGGACGAGGCGCCGGCCGACGCGACGACGACGCGCGAGCTGACGCTCGGCCAGTCGGTCACGGGCGGGCTGCAGCGGCAGGGAGACGCAGACTGGTACAAGGTGTCGCTGAAGGCCGGCACCGCCTACGCCATCTCGCTGCAGGGCCGGACCTCGGCCGACGGGTCGCTCGAGGACCCGATGCTGAAGCTGTTCAACCCGGACGGCCAGTTCCTCGTGGAGGACGACGACGGCGGCGCCGGGCGCAATTCGCTCATCACCTACACGCCGCTGTTCGACGGCACCTACTACGTCCAAGCCCAGGCCTGGGACGACGACTATGCCGGCACCTACACGCTCGTGGTGCGCCCGAACTGGCAGCCGCAGGTGCCCGAGCTGTCGATCGCGGCCGCGCGCGTCACGGAGGGGGAGGGCGGCACCGCCGCGCTGGTCTTCACACTCACCCTGTCGGAAGCCGCCATGGACGCGGTGACCGTCTGGGCGGCGACGGAGGACGGCACCGCCGCGGCCGGGCTCGACTACCGGCCGCTGTCGCAGGCGTTGCGCTTCGAGCCGGGCCAGATCAGCCTCACCGTCACGGTTCCCGTGTCCGGCGACCGCACCGCGGAAGGCGACGAGACGGTGACGCTGCGCCTGTCCGACGTCCGCGGCGCCGTCTTCGCGGACAATGCCCTGACCCTCACCGCGGCCGGTACGCTTGCCGACGACGATGTCCAGTCCGCCCCGCTCCAGCCCGGCGTGCTGCTGGCCCTGCCGGACGGCGCGGTGCTGGCGTGGGCGCCGGATCTGGGCGCCGAGGGCTTCCGCGACCTGGGCGGGCTGGACGGGACCGCCCGGCTGGCGGCGGACCTCACCGGCGACGGCAGGCTGGACCTGCTGCTGCGGCGGGACGACGGGCGCTACGCCGTGCTGGACGCGGCCCAGGGACCCGGTGGCGCCGTCCCGCTGCCCGATATCGGGGCCGACCTGCCGCTGCTGGCCGGGCGCTTCGTCGGATCGGGCGCCGCCGACCTGCTGCTGCGGGACCCCGCGACGGGCGCCCTGCGCTTCCTGGACGCGGCGACGGGAACGACGGAGCCCTTCCTGACGCCGGGGGCGGCCACCTCGGTGGTCGGCGCCGCCGACCTGGAGGGGCGCGGGCGCGACGCGGTGCTGTTCCAGAACGCCGACACCGGCGCCGTCATCGCCTGGAGCGGCGGCGCCTTCCGCGACCTGCTGACCCTGCCCGCCGGCTGGAGGGTCGCGGCCACGGGCGACTTCATGGGCGACCGGGCGGACGATCTGCTGCTGCAGGACACCGTGGCGGGCACGCTGCTCTTCTGGGATGTCGGGCGGGGACCCCAGGGCTTCGCCGACTTCCTGACGCTGCCGCCGGGCTGGGCCGTGGCGGGCGCGGGCGACCTCGATCTCGACGGCCGCGACGATGTGCTGATGCGCGAGGCCTCGTCGGGGCGGGCGGTGGTGTGGAACGGATCCGGCTTCCTCGACCTGGGCACGGTGCTGTCCGGGGTTGAGCTGCTGGGCATCGGGCCGACCGGGTAGGGCGCGACATGACCCAACCGCAGAGCCAGCTCAGGGTCCGCGCCGCCGGCCCGGAAGACGCCGCGGCATTGGTGGCGCTGAACAACCAGCTGGTGTCCCAGACCGACCTCATGGTCCTGCTGCCGATCGAACCGGCGACCGGCACCGGCCAGCTGCGCGCCCTGCTGGAGCGGCAGGCGATCGAGGGCAGCCGCCTGATCCTGATCGCCGACATCGACGGCGCGCCGGTCGGCATGGCCATCGGCACCGCCGATCCCAACCCGCGCTACCGCGGCGTGGTGGAGATGGAGGTCGGGGTCGTGCAGGCCGCCTGGGGGCGCGGCATCGGCCGCATCCTGATGCAGCTGGTGGAGCGCCGCTGGACCGAGCGCGGCGCCCGGCGCTTCCAGCTGCGCGTCCTGGATCGGAACGAGCGCGGCCTGCGCCTCTACCGCAGCCTCGGCTACCAGGAGGAGGGCCGGCTGCGCTGCAACGTGGCGATGCCGGACGGCAGCTTCGCGGATCAGGTGCTCATGGGGAAGCTGGTCTGATTCCCGCCCCGTCCGCCTGAGATCCGGGGCGCGCTCCCCCATACCGCCGTTCCAGAGCCGCGCGGATGTTGGCCGCCGTGCGCTTGCCGAAGCCGGGCAGCGCGGCGATCTCCGCGTCGGTGGCGCGGAAGACGGCGGCGACCGAGCCGAAATGCGACAGCAGCAGGCGGGCGCGCCGCGCGCCGATCCCGGGCAGGCCGCCGACGATGAATTCGGCGGCGCGGTCCGGGTCCTCGGGCTTGGCGTGGCGGGGGGCGACCTCGCCGCTGCCATCGCCCTGAAGGTGGCGTGCCATGGCGACGATGAGGGCGGCGGTCTGGTCCTTGCCATCCGTGTGCAGGACCGAGGTGCCGCGCAGCACCGCCAGCCGCGACAGCGCCCCCGCCAAGGCATTGCGGCTGATGCCGATGCCGGTCGCGAAGGGATCGCCCTCCACCAGCCACAGCACCTTGGCGTAGGTCTCGGCCAGCCGGGCCGCCTGATCGGCGAAGCGGCCGTCCATGATGCTGCGGACGAAGTCGTCGGCCGTCTTGCGCTCGGCCGCCGCGTCGGGGCCGATGACGAAGTTGGCGACGCTGAGCGGCCGCACCTCCAGCTCCACCTCGCGGTGCGCCGCTAAAAGCCCGCGCATGGCGGGCGGCTCGCGGTTGTCGATGATGATGCGCACGCCGGTCATGGCCGTTCCTCCCGAAGGGGGAACAGCCGGACGGGCGCTAAGTCTCAGCGCGCGCCGACCGCGCGGTCGGAGACGTAGGGGTTGGTCATGCGTTCCTGCCCGAAGGTCGAGGGCTGGCCGTGGCCGGGCAGGAAGGTGACGTCGTCGCCCAGCGGGAACAGCTTGTCGCGCACCGAGCGGATCAGCGCGTTATGGTCGCCGCGCGGGAAGTCGGTGCGGCCGATGGAGCCCTGGAACAGCACGTCGCCGACCAGGGCGAAGCGCGCCGCGTCGTTGTGGAAGACGACATGGCCCGGCGTGTGGCCGGGGCAGTGCAGCACCTGGAAGGAAAGCTCGCCCACCGTCAAGGTGTCGCCCTCCTCCAGCCAGCGCGTCGGCGTGAAGGGGCGGGCGTGGGTCATGCCGTAGCCGGCGCCGTCCTGCGCCAGCCGGTCGATCCAGAACTGGTCCTCGCGCTGGGGCCCGTCGATCGGCACGCCCGTCCGCTCGGCCAGATCCGCCACGGCCGCCGCATGGTCGACATGGGCGTGGGTGACCAGGATGCGCTCCAAGGTCAGTCCCTGCTTCGCCAGCAGGTCCAGGATCGTGTCCACCCCGTCGCCGGGATCGCAGACCGCCGCGCGCTTCGTGGCCGTGCACCAGACGATCGAGCAGTTCTGCTGGAAGGCCGTGACGGGGATGACCGCCACCTTCAGGGGGGAGGCGTTCGCCTTGCCGTCGGTCATCGTCCGCCTCCTCGCGCCGTCAGAGCGGCTTGTCGTTGGTGAAGGGCGGCGCGCCGGCATTGCCGGCCTTCATCCGCGCCTGGTCGTCCTTGTACTGGTTCAGGTGGATGCGGGTCAGCCGGTCCGGCTGCTCGGTGCCGGGCAGGCGGCCGCGGGCATCCACCTCGCTGGCGGGGCGCTTGCGGATGATCAGCTCGATCCCGCTCTCGCCCACCGGCGTCAGGGTCTGGTCGAAGCGCGGCAGGCCGTAGCGGTGGCCGCCGTTCAGCAGTTCGATCTTCAGGATCTCGGCCGTGGCGTCCAGCTTCTGGACCAGCTCCACCAGATTGATGGACCGCTCGCTCCAGGAGCGCGGCTTGAAGATGCTGAAGGTCCACTTATGGTCGCGGTTGAAGCTGCTGGGGAAGACGCCCTGCTCGTACAAATCCTCGTCCGGCACCATGATGATCACGTGGCCGCCGGGCTTGGTCACCCGCAGCCAGTTGCGCAAGCCCTCCACCGGATCGTTCAGATGCTCCAGGCAGTGGCTGGAATGGACGAAGTCGAAGGTGTCGTCCGCCACGCCTTCCATGAACTGGGCGTCGCCGTCCTCCAGGTCCCAGATGCGCACGCTCTCCATGAGCGGGAACAGCTCGGTGTAGAGCGACAGCGGGTCCGGCGCGCCGCCGATGTCCACGCCGCTGCCGCGGAAGTAGCGCGTCGCGAAGTTGGGCTCGCGCAGGCGGCGGGCGATGGACTTGCTGCATTCCTTCATGGGGCACGGCCTTGAAGCTGGAACTGTGATGGGGCCGGAATAGCCGAATCCGCACCGGCGCTCAACCCCGGCACGCCGTTCCATCCCCCGGAGTACCACCAGGAGAGCGGGGGCCGCCCCGCCGGCGCCCGTGACAGGGGGCGGCTTTGCGCGCAAAACGGTGGGAAGGGATGTCCCATTGCACGCCGCGCTCGCCGGCCATGCCCGGGCCTGTGCAGGAAGTTGTTGACGACGCCTCGCTGATCCCCCCCATCTCTCGGGGAGATGCCCATTGCCGCGCCCCACCGATGGCGCGATAAGAAGGGGCGCCCCGGGCGGAAACGCCCTGTGAGGAAATGTTCACGGTCACCATGGTTTCGAAACGGTCCGACAGTCCGGCCCCCTCCCGGGTCGACACGCTGCTTGCCGCCCATCCTATCCTGGTCGAGACGCCCGACCGGCTCACCGACATCGGCAGCTGGCACCTGCACATCCCCTTCGCCTTCTGGTGCATGTCGGCGCTGAGGCCGCGGCTGTTCGTGGAGCTGGGCACGCACAGGGGCGACAGCTATTCGGCCTTCTGCCAGGCGGCCGACCGGCTGCAGACCGGCACGCTCTGCTACGCCGTGGACACCTGGGCCGGCGACGAGCATGCCGGCGCCTACCAGGATGACGTGTACAACGAGCTGCGGGCCTACCACGACCCGCGCTACGGCCGCTTCTCGGCGCTGGTGCGCGCGACCTTCGACGAGGCGCTGGGGCATTTCGCCGACGGTTCCGTCGACCTGCTGCACATCGACGGGCTGCACACCTACGAGGCCGTGCGCCACGATTTCGAGACCTGGCTGCCCAAGCTGAGCGACCGCGCCGTGGTGCTGTTCCACGACTGCAATGTCCGCGAGCGCGACTTCGGCGTCTGGAAGCTGTGGGAGGAGGTCTCGGGCCGCCACCCGCACCTGTTCTTCCCCTTCGGCCACGGGCTCGGCGTGCTGGCCGTGGGCAAGGAAGTACCGCCGGCGCTGGCCGAGCTGATCGCCCTGCCGGAGGCCGAGCGGCAGGAGCTGATGGTCCGCTTCCACCGGCTGGGTCGGCCGATCCAGCTGATGGGCGACCGGGTGCGCCTGCGGCTGGAGCGGGACGAGCTTCGGGACACCATCGAGCGCTACACCGAGGAGCTGACCCGGCTCCGCGAGGAGAACGGCCGCTATCCCGGCGCCATCGAGGAGCGCAACGCCCAGATCGTCAGGCTGACGACCGAGCTGGCCCACGCCCGCGACCGGCTGTCGCTGATCGAGCCGGGCATCCTGGTGCGCGACGACCGCATCCTGCAGCTGACCGAGGAGGTGGCGAAGCTCTCCGAGCGGGTGCTGGCGGTCCAGAACACGCTGGGCGAGCGCGAGCGCCACATCGCCGACCTGCTGCGCGAGCTGACCTCGCTGCGCGACCTGGCGGGCTCGCTGCAGGGCGGCGTCGCCGAGCGCGACAACCGCATCCTGCAGCTGATCGCCGAGATCACCGACCTGCGCGACCGGCTGGGCGCCACCGAGGGCGGCGTCGCCGACCGCGACCGCACCATCGCCGAGCTGCGCGCGATGGTGACCGAGCTGCGCGAGGCGGCGGCCGAGCGTGACCGCCTGCTGGGCTATGTCGACCGCGCGCACCATGCCGAGGCCGAGGCCGCCGCGCTGGCCGCCGGCAACGCGCAGCTGAAGGCCGATCTCGACGGTGCCACCGCCGACCGCAACGCCTGGATCGCCGAGCTGAACCGCCGCGAGCGCGAGTGGGAGGGCCAGTCCGGCCAGGCCGCCGCCGAGATCGCCCGGCTGAACCAGGAGATCCTGGCGCGTGAGGCGCGCATCGCGGCCCTCTACGCCTCGGCCAGCTGGAAGGCGGGGGCGCCGGTGCGCCTCGCCGGCCGCACCGCCCGGGGCCTTGCCCGCGGGCTGCGCGCCGCGGTCAGGGGGGTACTTCGGCCCCTCTTCTTCCTGATCCCGCTGCCGGCCTCGACCAAGCACCGCATCAAGTTCTCGCTCTACCACCGCCTGCCCTTCCTGGCGCCGGCTGGCAGCGGCCCGGGCGACTGGGTGATGGCGGAGCAGCGCGTAGCGCAGATGATCCCGGCCCCGATGGTCGATCCCGGCGCCGTGCCGGCCCGCGCCCCGGAGTTCCCGGAAGTCCAGGGCGAGCCGGACGTCAGCATCATCATCCCGGTCTACAACCAGCTCGACTACACGCTGCGCTGCGTCCAGAGCATCGCCGAGACCGAGACGAAGCTGAGCTTCGAGGTCATCCTGGCGGACGACTGCTCGACCGACGGCACCCAGGCGGCCTTCGAGGGGGTGCGCGGCATCCGCTATGTCCGCAACCCTGAGAATCTCGGCTTCCTGCGCAGCTGCAACCGCTCCGCCGGTTTCGCCCGCGGCCGCTATATCGTGCTGCTGAACAACGACACGGTCATCCATCCGGGCTGGCTGGACGAGCTGATCGGTACGTTCAAGACGGTGCCCGAGGCCGGCATGGTCGGCTCCAAGCTGGTCTATCCGGACGGGCGGCTGCAGGAGGCCGGTGGCATCATCTGGCGCGACGGCTCGGGCTGGAACTTCGGCCGCTTCGACGATCCGAAAAAGCCCGAGTACAACTACCTGCGCGAGGTCGATTACTGCTCCGGCGCCTCCATCGCCGTGCCGCGCGACCTGTGGGAGAGGCTGGGCGGCTTCGACGACGCCTTCGCCCCGGCATATGGCGAGGACAGCGACCTGGCCTTCCGGGTGCGGCAGGCCGGGCGCAAGGTGCTGTACCAGCCGCTGTCCTGCGTGACCCATTTCGAGGGCATCTCGCACGGCACCGACACCAGCACCGGCGGCAAGGCCTACCAGGTCGCCAACGCCAAGCGCCTGTACGAGCGCTGGCAGGGCGCGGTGGCCGGCAACGGCGAGCCGGGCGAGCGGCCGATGGTCAACAAGGACCGGGGCGTGTCCAAGCGCGTGCTGTTCCTGGACGCCTGCACGCCGACGCCGGACCAGGACGCCGGCTCGGTCACGGCGCTGGGGCTGATGCGCGCCTTCCAGGGCGCCGGCTACAAGGTCACCTTCGTGCCGGAGGACAATTTCCTGTACATGCCGCCCTACACCACCGACCTGCAGCGGCTGGGCATCGAGTGCCTGTACTACCCGTACAACGGCTCGGTGTCGGAGCATCTGGAGCAGGCGGGCGACCTGTACGACGTGGTCTTCGTCTTCCGCGTCGGCGTGGCCGAGAAGCATCTGGAGGCCATCCGCCGCCTGGCGCCCCGGGCCAAGATCATCTTCCATACCAGCGACCTGCACTTCCTGCGCGAGGAGCGGCAGGCCGCGCTGGAGAACGACGCGAAGCGCGCCCGCGACGCCGAGCGCATGAAGGAGCGAGAGCTGGCCGTCATCGGCTCGGTCGACTGCGCCGTCGTGCACAGCGTCTATGAGCGCGAGCTGCTGGTGAAGCTGCTGCCCCAGGCGAACGTCTACGTCTTCCCCTGGATCCTGGACGTGGAGGGCACCGACGTGCCCTTCGCCGAGCGCCAGGGCGTGATGTTCCTGGGCGGCTACGGCCACCCGCCGAACGTCGACGCGGTGGAGTATTTCGTGGCCGAGGTGCTGCCGCTTGTCCATGAGACGCTGCCGGACATGGTCTTCTACGCCGTCGGCGCCAACCCGCCCGACAAGCTGAAGGCGCTGGCCTCCGACAAGGTGGTGGTCACCGGCATGGTGCCGACGCTGAAGCCCTGGTTCGACCGGGCGCGGGTGTCGGTGGCGCCGCTGCGCTACGGCGCCGGCATCAAGGGCAAGGTGGCGGTCGCCATGTCCCACGGCTCGCCCATGGTCGCCACCCGCGTGGCGTCGGAGGGCATGCAGCTGGTCGACGGCGAGCATGTGCTGGTCGCCGACGATCCCCGGGCCATGGCCGACGCCATCGTGAGGCTCTATCGGGACGAGGATCTGTGGAACCGCCTGTCCACGGCGGGGCTGCGCTTCATCGACGACAATTATTCCTGGGCCGCGGGCCTGAACCATGTCCGCCGCATCCTGGACAGCGTCGGCGCGGGCGAGACGAAGCTGGCGGCGGAGTGACATGCACACCAGTTCCCTGAACCACATGGCCGACCTGGTCGGACGCTATCTCGACCCGGCCCGGCCGATCGAGGTGCTGGACATCGGCTCCTACGACGTCAATGGCTGCTACAAGCCGCTGTTCGACAAGCCCGGCTGGAAATACCAGGGCTGCGACCAGGCGGAGGGGCCGAACGTCGACTTCGTGCTGACCGACCCCTACCGGCTGCCGCTGCCGCCGGGCAGCCTGGATCTGGTCATCTCCGGCCAGGCCTTCGAGCATGTCGAGTTCTTCTGGATCAGCTTCCTGGAGATGACCCGGGTGCTGAAGCCCGGCGGCATGATCTTCCTGATCGCGCCGTCGCGCGGGCCGGAGCACCGCTATCCCGTGGATTGCTGGCGCTTCTACCCCGACGCCTACCGGGCGCTGGCGCGCTATGGCGGGCTGGAGCTGCTGGAGGTCACCACCGACTGGGAGCCGCATCCCGATCCCGACAGCGGCCCCTGGGGCGATACGGTCGGCGTCTTCCGCAAGCCGGCCACGGCGCCGGCGGGCGGCAAGGGCCGGCTGCTGATCGACCTGGACGCCGGCACGCTGCAGGAGATCCCGGCCGACGGCGCCGAGCCGCGCACGCTGGACCTCTACGCCCGCGAGGCGGGGGAGCGGATCGGCGAGCTGCTGACCAAGGTCTATTGGCGCGCCTGACGCGCCCGCCATCGAGGGTTGTTCCATGTCGCAGGATGAACTGGCCGCCCCGGCCGACGCCGCCACGGCTCCTACCGCGCCGCCCGATGCCGCGCCGGTGGTGAAGCCCTGGCCGGACGGGCCGCTGCTCCCGATGGATTTGGCGCCCGGCCTGACGGTGGGCGCGGAGCGGCTGGCCCGGCTGGAGGCCTTCTTCGAGGCGAACTGCCGGAACCCCGACAGCGCCTACCAGAACTTCTACCGCGGCTACAATTACACCGCCTATTCCGGTCCCAGCTTCCAGCGCATCGCCTACTGCATGGCCGTGCTGGCCGAGGTGGCGCCGCCGGGCGGCACGGTGCTGGACACCGGCTGCTTCGGCGCCGAGCTGCTGGCGCTGAAGTCGGAGCGGCCCGACGTCGCCATCAAGGGCCTGTCCTACGAGGGCTGCATCGCCACGGTGCAGGAGACGGGATTCGAGTTCGATTCGGTGCTGACCGGCGACCGGCTGGAAGTCTGGGTCAACAAGAGCGACCTCGAGCGCGAGCGCATGCCGTACGACGATGAAAGCCTGGACGTCGTCTCGGCCTTCGAGGTGGTGGAGCACTTCAAGTACGGGCCCCAGAACTTCATGGCCGAGGCGCACCGCGTGCTGAAGCCGGGCGGCGCGCTGGTCGTCACCACGCCCAACATCAATTCCATCCTCAGCATCTTCAAGATCCTCGACGGCCAGCACCCGCACGAGCACCACGCCTATTTCCGGAACCCGGAATACGGCGTCGTGCATCCCTACGAGTTCAATCACCGGGAGCTGCGGGCCCTGGTGGAGGCGTACGGCTTCACGGTCGAGGTCTTCACCACCTTCTTCCGCGAGCATTATGTCCACTGCGCCGACAAGATGCGGGTGGTGCTGGACTTCATGGAGAAGGCCTTCCCGGGCACGCTGGCGCTGGGCCTGCCCGGCGACAAGTTCCTGGTGGTCGCCCGCAAGACCGGCCCCATCGCCAATCCCTACCCGCCGGAAGTTTTCGAGGGCTGAGTCTTACAACCGGAAGCCCTGTCGCTGTATCCTGCGGGGCGGTCGGGCAGGGGGCGCGGGTGGCCGGGGGGCGGACCAGCATCTGGGCAGACGACAGGGCGCGGCTGGGCTGGACCCTGGCGCTGCTGTGCTTCTGCGCCACCGGCCTGCCGCGCACCTTCACCGCCGCGGCCGCCCAGTCGGTCTTCCTCGACCGGGTCGGCGCCGAGCTGATCCCCCTGACCTACGTCGCCATGGCGCTGGTGACGCCGCTGCTGGGCATGGCCTATGCGGCGCTGGAGCGGCGGCTGCCGCTGCTGTGGGTCAGCGCCGGGCTGGTACTGCTGGACATGGCGGTGCTGGCGGGGCTCCGGCTCGGCCTCGCGACGCCCTGGGGCGACGGCTTCGGCTTGGCGCTGGGTCTCTGGTACCAGGTGGAATGGGCCCTCACCAGCCTGGTCACCTGGGTGCTGGCGACGCGGCTGCTGACCCTGCGCGAGGGCCGCGTCTGGTTCGGGCGCATCACCATCGGCGGGCTGCTGGCCCAGGGGTTGGGCGGCCTTGCCGTCGGGCCGCTGCTGCAGGGCATCGGGCCGGCCGACCTGCTCTGGTTCAGCGTGCTGGGTGGCGCCGGCGGCCTGGCGTCGCTGGCCCTGCTGGCGCGGCTGGTGCCGCCGGGCGCAGCGTCCGACGCCGACGCCGAGCCGGAGGACGAGGCGCTGGCCCCGCCGGGCGCCGCCCGGGCGCGGCGGCTCTTCCCCATCCTCTTCGGCGGCTCGATCTTCGCCTATTTCCTGGTCGAGTACCTGTTTCTGCGGGTGCTGGAGACCAACGTTCCCGACCCCGCCGACACGGCGGCGCTGCTGGGCGGGCTGTCGGCGGCGGAGGGCTTCCTCAGCATCGCCGTCAGCGCCGCCGCCCCCTGGCTGTTCCGCCGCGCCGGACTGCCGGTGGCGCTGGGGCTGCTGCCGGTGGCGCTGCTGGCGGGCGGGGCGGCGACGGGCCTGCTGATCCTGGCGGGCGGGCCGCTGCATCCGCTGGCGCTCTGGCTGGCCCTGGGCACGCTGCTGGTGGACGCGGTGCTGCGATACACGCTGGACCGGCAGGCCGGGCTGGCGCTGCTGCAGCCGCTGCCGGGTCGCGAGCGCACATCCCTGCAGCTGCGCATCGAGAGCCTGGCCGAGCCCGTCGCCTGCGGCGCCGCCGGGCTGGCGCTGCTGGGGCTGGGCATGGCCGGTGCCGATGCCAGGCTGCTGGGCGGCATCGGCTTGGCCGTGGCGGCGCTGGCGCTCTGGCGGCTCTGGATCGGCGGCCGGGCGCAGCGCCTGTTCCGCGACCTGCTGGCCGAGGCCATCCGCCGGCGCGACCTGCCGGCGGCCGATCTGGCGCTCGACGAGGCCAGCCTGGAGATCGTGGCGGAGGGGCTGCGCTCCGACCAGCCGTCGCGCGTGCTCTACGCCCTCACCCTGCTGCAGGAACGGGCGCCCGGCCGCATCGCGCCGCGCCTGCCCGACCTGATCGCGCATCCGCAGCCGCTGGTGCGCTCGGCCGCGCTGTCCGCCTGCGCCGCCCAGCCGCATGAGGTGCTGTCGGCGCTGGGGCTGCAGGGGCTGGCGCTGGAGCGGCTGCGCGAGGAGCACGACCCGGCGCTGGCCGTCGCCATGGCCGGGCTGCTGCGCTCGCTGGGGCAGGCGGGGGCACTGGACGGGCTGGTACCCGCCCTGTTCCGCGCCCACACGGTGGCGGTCGCGGCGGCGCTGCTGGCGCACGGGACGGGGGAGGCGCGGGAGACCGCTTTGGCGCTGACGCGCGAGCTGACCGGCTCGCTGGCCGCCATCGACCGGGTGGCGGCGGCGCGCATCCTGCGGGCGGCGGCGACGCCCGACCTGGAGCCCTTCGTCGCGGCGCTGCTGGTGGACGGGGATGCCGAGGTGCGGCGCGAGGCACTGGGTGCCGCCGCCGCTCTGGGTGGCGCCGATCTCGCGCGGCTGGTGGTGGGGGAGATCGCGCGCGGCCGCACCGGCCGCGAGGCGCTGGACGAGCTGGCGGCCTTCGGCGCCGCCGCGCTGCCGCCCATCCGCGCGGCCCTGGATGCGGCCCTGCCGGGCACGGCCTGCCGCGTGCTGCTGGAGGGGCTGGCGCGGCTGGGGACGGCGGAGGCGCTGGAGCTGGTCGCCGGGCGGCTGGAGTCGGGCACGCTCGCTGAGCGCCGCTTCGCCGCCGCCGCCCTGGTCCGCGCCGGGCGCCGGCACCCCCGGCCGGAGCGGCTGTGGCGGGGGCTGGAGCGCGAGCTGGCGGTGCATGGTGGGCTGAGCCGCCTGGCGGCCGGAGCGGAGCGGGCTGGGCCGCCGGCGCTGGCCACCGCGCTGGCTGAGGAGGTCGCGGCCCAGGCCGAGCTCGCGCTGGACCTGCTGGGCGCCGGCACCGACCCGTCGCGGCTGGCGAAGGCGCGGCGCGCGCTCCTCTCCGGTTCCGCGGAGGAGCGGGCGATCGCGCTGGAGATGATCGAGGGGTCGGCGCCCCGGCATCTCCGCGCCGCCCTCATGGCGCTGGTGGAACCGTCGGGAGCGCCGCCGGTGCCGGTGGACGATCTGGCCGCGGCGTTGCGGGCGCTGGGGCCCGACGATGCCGGGCCCTGGCTTCTGGAGATGGCGGCGCACGCGGCGGGAGTGGATGATGGGGACGCGACGGGCGAGGGGAGGGCGGAGGTGCTGACGGTCGAGAAGGTGCTGCTGCTGCGGTCCACCGAGATTTTCGCCGGCGTGCCTCAGGCGCAGCTGGCCGGGCTGGCGGGCCATGCCAAGGCGCTGGCGTTCCAGGCGGGGGAGACGGTCTTCGCCGAGGGCGACTTCGGCGACGCGCTCTATGTCATCGCCGACGGCCGCGTGGCGGTGGAGCGGGGCGGACGCACGCTGGCCGAGCTCGGCCCCGGCGAGATGGTGGGGGAGATGGCGGCGCTGGACCCGGAGCCGCGCTCGGCCACCATCCGCTGCCTGGAACCGGCGCGGCTGCTGCGCATCGGCCACGGCGTCATGGGCCAGTTTATCGACGACTATCCCGACGTCGCCCGCTCGGTCGTGCGGCTGCTCATCCGGCGGCTGCGGCGCGCCAACGCCATGCTGGTGGCGCGCTGAGCTCTCAGCGGCGCTCGCCGTAGACCATGCCGTCGAGGACCTCCTGCGCGAGCGCGAAGGACTCAGGGACTCCGATGTCGATGAAGGGGCCGTCGGCCACCAGCGTCGCCGGCCGCAGCTCGGCCGCCCGCGCCTCCAGGAAATCCTTTTCGAAGGAGAAACGATCCGGCACCGGGTAGCGGTCGAACAGGTCGCGCGGCAGCAGGTAGACGCCGCCGTTGATCAGGCCCGGCCCCCGGCCGCCCGAGGCGGAAAACCCCGTCAGGCGTCCGTCCTCGACCGTTACGGTGCCGAAACGGCTGGCGTCCTCCACCGGGCGCAGCGCGATGGCGAAGGGGGCGCCGGTGCGCGCCTGGGCGGCGGCAAGGTCGGCATAGGCCAGCCCCAGGAAGGTGTCGCCGTTCAGCGCCACGGCCCGCTCGGCCCGGACCTTCTCCAGCCCCAGCCGCAGGCCGCCGCCGGTGCCGGCGGGCTCCTCCTCGATCGCATAGTCGACCGCCATGCCCCGGTAGTCGGTGCCGATCGCCTCGATGATCGCCTCGCGCCGGTAGCCGACCGACAGCACCGCGCGGGTGATGCCCTGGCCGCCCAGCCAGTCCAGCAGATAGGCCAGGAAGGGCCGGCCGCGCACGGGCGCCAGCGGCTTCGGCAGGTCCGGCACGGCGGAGCGCAGGCGCGTGCCCAGGCCCCCGGCCAGGACCAACGCCTCGGTGACGGGGGCCACCATGCTCAGCCCCGCCAGGCGGCGGCGCCGCCCTCCGAGAACTGGCAGAGCATCGGCGTGCCCTCGCCATCCTTGAGCGCGCGCATCAGCTCGGGCCGGCGGGTGGGATCGACCAGGAACATGACGAAGCCGCCGCCGCCGGCGCCCGAAACCTTGCCGCCATAGGCGCCGGCCGCCAGCGCGCGCTCATAGACCTCGTCGATGGCGCTGGAGCTGATCTTCGCCGCCGTGCGCTTCTTGCTCTCCCAGCTGCTGCCGAGGATGCGGGCGACCTGGCGGATGTTGCCGCGCAGCAGCGCCTCCTTCATGGCGACGGCGTCCTGCTTCAGCCGGTGCATCGCCTCCAGGCTCTCGGACTTCTGCTCCTTCACCGCCGCGACCTGCTGGTCGATGATGTTGGCGCTCTCCCGGCTGACGCCGGTGTAGTAGATCACCAGCGACGCCTCCAGCTCGCGCAGGATCGACTGCTTGATGCGGAGCGGGTTCACGATCACGCGGTCGCGGTCGTAGAACTCCATGAAGTTGAAGCCGCCGAAGGTGGCGGCGTACTGGTCCTGCTTTCCGCCGGACAATCCCAGGTCGATGCGCTCGATCTCCCAGGCCAGGTGCGCCACGTCGTACTCGCCCAGCGGCAGGCCCAGCCATTCCTTGTAGGCCTCGATCATCGAGACCACGACGGTGGAGGAGGAGCCCAGCCCCGAGCCCGGCGGCACGTCGGCATAGGTCGTGACGGTGACGCCGAGGGGCTCGCCCTTGCAGAAGTCGCGCACGATGCGGCGGTAGACCGCCTTGTGCAGCGCCAGCGGATCGCCCGGGCGGATCGTCTCCTCCGGCCCGCCCTCGTAGACGGCCTCGCGGTCGGCGGCGACGAAGCGCAGCCCCTTGTCCTTGCGCGGCTCCAGGTGGGTGTAGGCGTACATCCCGATCGTGCCGTTCAGGATGTAGCCGCCGAACTGGTCGCAGTAGGGGGAAAGGTCGGTGCCGCCGCCGGCGAAGCCGAGACGGAGCGGAGCCCGGGCGCGGACGATCATGCGACTGCCCTCGTGATGCGCTCGACCTCGACGTCGAGCATGGGAATGCCCACCAACCCATGGTTTATGGGGCTTCCATAAACCTTGAGCGGGAGGGCGTCGTGAAGCCAATGCTGCTGCGTGTTCGACAGCGCGTCGCCGTCGGCCAGCGCGGCGCAGACCATGTAGTCGCCCGTGGGCAGCAGCGGCATCTGGAAGGTGAAGCTGGCGGTCATGCGGGCGCCGGGCGCCAGCCGCAGGTCGCGGTGCTGGTGCGACAGGTAGGTGTTGTCGCCGAACAGGTACTGGCCCAGCCGGTCCTTCAGGTAGAAGCCCACCACCGGACGGGCGACCTCCTCGCGGGCCTCCACCGTGACCGACAGCGTGACCACGCCGCCGGCGCGCACCAGCTCGGGCCCGCCGCCCTCCTGGCTCAGGCGCACGTCGACGATGCTGCCGCGCCGCTCGCCGAAGCCCGAGGCGTCGGGGTTGAAGTCCATGGGCTCCAGCGTGTGGCGGTACTTCTCCGCCTCCAGCATGGCGAGCCGCCAATCCTCGCTGCGCACCGCCCGTACCGAATTGTGCCGCGCCAGCACGGGGTCGGGCGTGTCGGAGGCGGCCGCCGCGGCCTCGGCCGCGAACTCCGCCAGATAGGCCTCGCAGACCTGCTTGGCCGGGCCGGACTGGCGCAGCACGCCGCGGTCCAGCCAGATCGCGCGGTCGCACAGGCTCAGCACCGCACCGGTGTCGTGGCTGACGAACAGCACCGTGCCCCGGCGCTGGAAGTCGCGCAGGAAGCGCATGCATTTCTGGGCGAAGAACACGTCGCCGACCGACAGCGCCTCGTCCACGATCAGCACGTCGGCGTCGACATGCGCCGCCACGGCGAAGGCCAGGCGCGCGCTCATGCCGGTGGAATAGGTGCGCACCGGCTGCTCGATGAAGTCGCCGATGCCGGCGAAGGCGACGATGCTGTCGTAGCGCCGGTCGATCTCCTCGCGGGTGAGGCCGAGGATGGCGGCGTTCAGATAGACGTTCTCGCGGCCGGTGAAGGCGGGATCGAAGCCGGAGCCCAGTTCCAGCAGCGCCGCCACCCGGCCGTTGACCGCCACCGACCCGGCGCTGGGCGTCAGCACGCCGGAGATGATCTGCAGCAGGGTCGACTTGCCGGCGCCGTTGCGCCCGACGATCCCGACCGTCTCGCCCCGGCGGATGGTGAAAGCGACGTCGCGCAGCGCCCAGTGCTCGCCGGCGCCGGGGGCGTCCTTGCGCGGCACCAGGAACTGCATCAGCCGCTCGCCCGGGCTGCGGTACATGCGGTAGGCCTTGGACAGGCCTTCGGCGCGGATGGCGATGTCGGAGGTGGTCACGTCAGAGGACATCGGCGAACCCGCTGCGCAGGCGGCGGAAGGTGAACAGCCCCAGCACCGCGACCAGCCAGCCGGCGGCGGCGTAGCGCGCCAGGCCCATGAAGTCGGGCTGGTGGCCGAAGATCAGGATGGCGCGGGCCTGCTCGACGATGAAGGTCAGCGGGTTCAGCTGGATGGCGCCGCGGAACTCCTCCGGCACCGAGGCCAGCGGGTAGAAGATCGGCGCCAGGAACATCATCAGCGTCGTCAGCAGCCCGACCACATGGCCCAGGTCGCGCACGAAGACGCCGATGCCGGCCAGCAGCCAGGAGATTCCCAGCAGCACCAGGCACAGCGGCGCCAGCAGCAGCGGCACGTAGAGGATGGTCGGCGGCAGCGGCAGCCCCACCACCAGCATGGCGCCCAGCAGCACCAGGAACGACACCGCCCAGTGGAACAGGGCCGAGCCCAGATTGACGAAGGGCAGGATCTCCAGCGGGAAGACCACGCGCTTGACGTAGGTCGCCCGCTCCACCACCAGGTCGGGCGCGCGGGTGGCGGTGTCGGCGAACAGCCAGAACATGATCAGCCCGGCGAACAGCACGATGCCGAACTCCGCCGGGTCGTCGCCGGCGGCCGCCTGCCAGCGCATCTTGAAGATGCTGTGGAAGACGAAGGTGTAGACCAGGATCAGCGCCGCCGGCGTCGCCAGCGACCAGAGCAGCCCCAGGCCGGAGTTGCGGTACCGCCCCTCGACCGCCCGCCGTGTCATCTGGCGGACCAGCAGCCCGTGGCGCAGCGGCAGCAGCACGGGGCCCAGCAGGAGGTCGGTCAGCCCGCCCGCGCGGCCGGCCGCGGCGGGGGTGGTGGGCTGGGGGGATGCGCTGGACAAGGTGGAAAAAGCTCCTTCCGGTGCCATCCGGCACGGGCGGCGTTCCATATCCCGAACCGTCCATCGCGGCAAGATCGCAAATGGTGGGGCGGACCGGCGGGGGGAATCGCAAAACCTTGATCTGATCTTACTAGTTACGAAGTCACTGGACAACCCCGTTCGGGAGTGGTAGTCGTGATCCTGCCAGAGGGGCGCCCTGGCCTCGCGGCCGCTTCGGCCGGCCGCAGCCCAAGTTCGGTAGCATCACACCCATGTCCACCACCGGCCTCCTGACCCCAGACGATTTCTCCGCCAACCCGTCGACCACCGGCCTGCTCGGCGCCGGCGGCAGCGTGCTCGGCGCCGTCGATTTCAACGGCGACAACGACTGGTTCCGCGTCGACCTCACCGTGGGCGTAACCTACACGATCAGTCTGGCCGGCGCCGGCCCCGCCGCGCTCGCCGACCCGGCCGTGGCGATCTACAGCGGCACCGGGCGCATCCTGCGCTTCAACGACGATGCCTCGGCCGCGACCCGCAATTCCAGCCTGACCTACACCCCGGCGCAGAGCGGCACTTTCTTCGTCGCCGCCACCTCGGCCCTGGCGGATCAGGGCGGCGGCTACAACGTCTCGCTGGATGCGATGCCGGCCGCCCCGGGCGTCACCGCGAACGCGCTGATCGGCGACTTCCTGTTCCAGAACACCACGACGGGCGCGGTCGCGGCGCAGCTCAGCGCCGGCGGCAGCCTCGCCTCGCGCTACCTGACCATCGACGGCAACCGGACCGTCCAGGCGGCGGCCGACATCAACGGCGACGGCCTGGCCGACCTGGTCTATGGCGGCGACGACGGCATCACCGCCCGCCTGGCGCAGCGCTCGGGCGAGGCGGCGGCGAAGACCATCCTGACCATCACGCCGGACTGGAAGGCGGCCGCCACGACCGACTTCGACGGCGACGGCCGGGCCGACCTGATCCTGCAGCATGACAGCGGCGTGTTCGGCACGCTGCGCATCGGCGTGGACGGAAACGTCTGGACTCCCCTGGAGTCGATCGGCTCGGAGTGGCGGGTCGTGGGCGCGCTGGACGCCAATGGCGACGGCACGCCCGACATCATGCTGCAGAACCAGCAGACGGGCTGGGTCGTGACGCGCCCCGTGGGCACCGACGACACCGGGCTGCGCCCGATGTTCCAGGTGGAGACCGCCGTCCGCCTCGCCGGCACCGGCGACGTCACCGGCGACGGCCGCGCCGAGATCCTCTACCAGCGCACCGATACGGGCGAGTACGGCTATCTGCGGCCGGATGGGCTGGGCGGCGTCCAATCCATCGCCGTCGGCGACGCCGGGCTGGAATGGCGCCTGGTCGGCGTCGGCGACCTGGACCTGCCGGTCTACGGCTGAACCCCGCACCACAGGCCGGCGCGGCTTCCACTTACGGGTGGGACGGCAGCCCGCCGTTGCCACCCGGCGGGGGATCGCGTATGCACGACGCCTGATTTCCCCTTTCGCGCCGGCCGTCATGCAGGTTACTCCGCTCGCCATCCCCGAAGTGATCCTGGTGGTGCCCAAGCGCTTCGGCGACGCCCGCGGCTGGTTCATGGAGACCTACGCCCGCGAGCGCTACCGCGATGCCGGCATCGCCGCCGACTTCGTGCAGGACAACCACTCGCTGTCCGGCCCCGTCGGCACCGTGCGCGGCCTGCATTTCCAGAAGCCGCCCCATGCCCAGGCCAAGCTGATCCGCGTGCTGCGCGGGCGCATCCTGGACGTGGCGGTGGATGTGCGCGAGGGCTCGCCCACCTATGGCCGCCACGTCACGGCGTGGCTGTCGGCGGAGGGGGGCGAGCAGCTCTACGTGCCGGCCGGCTTCGCGCACGGCTTCTGCACGGTGGAGCCGGACACCGAGGTCGCCTACAAGGTGGACGCGCTGTACGCGCCCAGCCACGATGCCGGGCTGCTGTGGAACGACCCCGCCCTGGGCATCGACTGGCCGGTGGCGCCCCATGCCGCCACCGTCTCGGACAAGGACATGAAGCTGCCGCGGCTGGCCGATATCGGCGTGCCGTTCCCGGCGGCCTGACAGGAGTGCCAAGGCCTTGAAGATCATCGTCACCGGCGCCGCCGGCTTCATCGGGTCCGCCGTCTGCCGCCTGCTGCACCAGGACGGCACGGACGAGATCGTGGCGCTGGACAAGCTGACCTACGCCGCCAGCCTGGAATCGCTGCAGGGCGTGGTCCCCGGCAACCGCGCCGTGCTGGAGCAGGTGGACGTGGCCGATGCCGACGAGGTCCGCCGGGTCTTCCGGGAGCACCGGCCGGACGCCGTCATGCACCTGGCCGCCGAGAGCCATGTCGACCGCTCGATCGATGGCTCCGCCGTGTTCATCCGCACCAACGTGGTCGGCACGCACGTGATGCTGGAGGCGGCGCGGGAGTACTGGAACGGGCTGGCCGGAGAGCGCAAGGCCGCCTTCCGCTTCCACCACATCTCCACCGACGAGGTCTACGGTTCGCTGGGCGCCGAGGGGCTGTTCCGCGAGGACACGGCCTATGCGCCGAACTCGCCCTATTCGGCCAGCAAGGCGGCCTCGGACCATCTGGTCCATGCCTGGCACGAGACCTACGGGCTGCCGACGCTGCTGTCCAACTGCTCCAACAATTACGGCCCCTTCCATTTCCCGGAGAAGCTGATCCCGCTGATCATCCTCAACGGGCTGGAGGGCAAGCCCCTGCCGGTCTACGGCAAGGGCGACAATGTCCGCGACTGGCTCTTCGTCGAGGACCATGCCCGCGCACTGGTGACCATCCTGAAGCGCGGCGTGCCGGGTGGGCGCTACAATGTCGGCGGCAATGCCGAGCGCCGGAACATCGACGTGGTCCATGCCATCTGCGACCTGCTGGACGAGCTGGTGCCGGCGGGCAAGCCGCGGCGCGAGCTGATCACCTACGTCGCCGACCGGCCGGGCCACGACAAGCGCTATGCCATCGACGCCTCCAAGATCAAGCGCGAGCTGGGCTGGGAACCGCAGGTGACCTTCGAGCAGGGGCTGCGCGCCACGGTCGAGTGGTACCTGGCGAACCGCTGGTGGTGGGAGCCGATCCGCCAGCGCAAATACTCCGGCGAGCGGCTGGGCACGCTCGCGCCCGCCCACGCCACTCCGGCCACGGCGGGCTGAGCCCATGGCGCGGCTGCTGGTCACCGGCGGGGCGGGGCAGGTCGGGCTGGCGCTGCAGCGCCTCAGCTTGCCCGAGGGCTGGAGCCTGTCCTGCCCGGCGCGGGACGCCTTCGACATCGCCTCGCCCCAGGCCGTCGCCGCCGGGCTGGACGGCATCGACCTGGTGGTGAACTGCGCCGCCTACACCGCCGTGGACAAGGCCGAGAGCGAGCGTGATGCCGCCTTCGCCGCGAACCGCGACGGCCCGGCGAACCTGGCGGCGGTTTGCGCCGACCGGGGCATCCCGCTGATCCATCTCTCCACCGACTATGTCTTCGACGGTGAGAAGGCGGGCCCTTACGCCGAGGACGATCCGGTGGCGCCGTTGGGCGTCTATGGCGCGTCGAAGGAGGCGGGGGAGCGGGCGATCCGGGAGCGGCTGGCCGCGCACGTCATTCTGCGCACCGCCTGGGTCTACGGCCCCGACCGGACGAACTTCGTGCGCACCATGCTGCGCCTGGCGGCCGAGCGGCCCGAGGTGCGGGTGGTGGACGACCAGCGCGGCTGCCCCACCGCGGCGGCCGACATCGCCGCGGCGATCCTTGAGGTCGCCCGCCAGCTGCTGGCCGGCAAGACGGACGGCTACGGCACCTTCCATCTCTGCGGCACGGGCGAGACCAGCTGGCACGGCTTCGCCGCCGAGATCTTCCGCCAGTCGGGCGGGCGCGGCGCGCCGGTGCCGGCCCTGCACCCGATCCCGACCTCCGCCTACCCGACGCCGGCCCGGCGGCCGCGCAACTCGGTGCTGAATTGCGGCAAGCTCGCCCGCACCTATGGCATCATCACGCCGGGCTGGCAGGACAGCCTGGCGCAGTGCCTGGACGTGCTGCTGCCGACTTCCCAGGAGAAGACCCGATGAAGGGCCCCACCAAAGGCATCATCCTCGCCGGCGGTTCCGGCACGCGGCTGCACCCGGTCACGCGCTCGGTCAGCAAGCAGCTGCTGCCGATCTACGACAAGCCGATGATCTACTATCCGCTGTCGGTCCTGATGCTGGCCGGCATCCGCGAGATCCTGGTCATCAGCACGCCGCAGCACCTGCCGCTGTTCCAGGATCTGCTGGGCGACGGCAGCCAGTGGGGCATCGAGCTGCACTATGCCGAGCAGGCGGCGCCGAACGGCCTCGCCGAGGCCTTCATCATCGGCCGCGACTTCATCGGCCAGGACCCCTGCGCCCTGGTGCTGGGCGACAACATCTTCTACGCCGAGGGGCTGAGCGCCCAGGTGCAGCGCGCCGCCCAGGCCCGCGCCGGCGGCACCGTCTTCGCCTACTGGGTGGAGGACCCCCAGCGCTACGGCGTGGTCGAGTTCGACCGCACCGGCAAGGCCGTGGGCATCGTCGAGAAGCCCAAGGACCCCCGCTCCAACTGGGCGGTCACGGGCCTGTATTTCTACGACAACCGCGTCGTCGACATCGCCCGCTCGATCAAGCCCTCTCCCCGCGGCGAGCTGGAGATCACCGACGTCAACAACGCCTATCTGCAGATGGGCGAGCTGCGGGTGGAGCGGCTGGGCCGCGGCACGGCCTGGCTGGACACCGGCACCCATGACAGCCTGCTGGAGGCGGCGGAGTTCGTCCGCACCATCGAGCACCGCCAGGGGCTGAAGGTGGCCTGCCTGGAGGAGATCGCGCTGGCCATGGGCTTCGTCGGCGAGGAGGCGGTGCTGGCGGTCGCCAAGCAGTACCGCAACAGCCCCTACGGCCAGTATCTGGTCCGCCTGGTGGAGCGCCGCCGGTCGGACGAGCCGTTCCAGCCCTGATCCTCAGCGGCTGGTGCGCGGGTGGGCGGCGCTGCCGCCGTCCTCCTGCAGCACCTCCAGCGCCATCGCGCGTCCGCCGTCCATCCGGAAGCGGATGCGGCTGGAGCGGCTGCCCTCCAGGGCGAAGAGATCGCCGCCCAGCGGCCGCATCGCCACCTCAGCCCGGCCCTCGCGCTTGTAGAACAGCGCCCCGCCCTCGGCCCTGACCGTCCGCTCGCCATAGCGGCCGGCATAGCGCGCCAGCTCGGCCGGGGACGGGCGCGGCGGGTTCAGTTCGGCGCGGGCGGCGGTCAGCGCCCAGGCGAAGCGGGCCTCGCCCGTACGCTTGGCGAGCGTCTCCAGCGCCTGGACATGCGCCGCCGCCAGCGCCCGGCCCGGTTCCGTCGCGACATCGGGGGCGACGCCCGTCCCTTCCCAGTTGCCGCCGCTCACCGCATGGATGGGCCGGTAGACCGACACGCTGGCGACGAATCCCGTGCCGACGGGGAACAGGGCGTTGTTGTTGGCGCCGCCGGCAGTGCGGGCGCCGACCAGCGTGCCCAGGCGGAACTGCTGGACATGGTAGGCGAACTCCTCGGCGGCCGAGGCGGCGTTGCCGTCCACCAGCACGAGGAGCGGCTTGCCCGTCACCCGCCCCGCCGGCAGATGGCCCAGCACCCGCGACTGGTCGGGCGCGCCGTCGTCGCCCTGGAAGGTCATCATCAGCCGCTCGGGCGCGCCGGGCATGAAGTGGCTGATCGCGTAGCGCACGGCGCTGGTGGAGCCGCCATTGTTGCCCCGCAGATCGATGATCACCGCCTCGCCGTCGCGCAGGAAGCGCATCGCCGCGTCATAGGCGGACCCCGTCGCATCGGGCTGCCAGTAGAAGGACTTGATGCGGAGATAGCGGACATTGCCGTCCAGGATCGCCATTTCCTCCAGCCCGTGATTCGCCCGCCGGGCTTCCTCGGCGTACAGCTCGGCGCCGCCGCCATCCTCGGCGTTCCCCGCCTTCAGCCGCGCATGGACGGCCGGGTCCCAGCTCAAGCCCAGATGCCCGTCGCGGCCGGCGGCCTGCAGATCCTCGGTGACACGATCGGCGAGGTCGAGCGGGCTGGAGACGGCGTAGCGCCCCACGCCCAAAGCCTGCTCCAGCTTTCCGGCGATGGGCTCCTTCAGTTCCGGCGCCACATAGCGCTCGCGGATCAGCTTGGCGACCTCGGCCACGGCGCCGCGCGCCTCCTCCGGCGAGAGCGTCTGGGCGGCAGCCGGAAGGCCGAGCAGCAGGGCGAGGGGAGCCGCGAGGCACGCGGCGGCCAGTCGGCGGATCATCGGTCGCTCCTCATCTCAGGGTTTCCCGTCCCGCCGCGCCAGCTCCGCCTGGATGCGCTCCAGGAAGGGGCGGGATTCCAGCCGGGCGATGGCGTCGGCGACGATCTCCGCCAGCGGCACGCCCAGCTCGGCGCCGAGCCCGTCGGCGGCGGCGTTGGTGGCGGCCCAGTGCCGCCGCAGGGTGGGTAGAAGCGCCAGGGCGGCGTCGGTCAGGCGCACGATGCGCTCGCGCGCGTCCGCCCCGGGCTCGGTGGCGACCAGCCCCTGCCGCGCCATCTCCGCCACCGTCTGGCTGGCCGCGGAATGGGTGATGCCGGCGTGGGCGGCGATGGCCTTGATGGTGCTGGGCCCGGCTTCCGACAGCACGCGCACCACCGGCGTGAAGCGCGGCCGGTAATCCAGCCCGGAGGCGCGGTAGGCGGCCTCCACGTCGGCGTCCAGCCGCTCGACCAGGGTGCGCAGGAGGGAGCCGAGGGTCGGCTTGGAGATCGTCATGCGCCGACAATATATAAGTGCTGTTATATTGTCCAGCGGCAGGGTGCCGCCGGTGACGTCCCGCCCCTCACATCAGAAGAACACGCGCCATTCCACCCAGGCGCCGTGCCCGTGCGCGTGGGCCAGCAGCCGCTCGGTCCCCTGGTGCGCGCCGCCGTCCCAGAGCCGCAGCGTCAGGGCGGCGGGGCCTTCCGCTTGCAGCTCGAAGCTCAGCCAAGCCAGCGGCCGCTCCTTCGTCGCGCGGGCCCCGGCCTCCTCCATCGCCGCGGTGATGCGGGCCTGCGTGGCGGCGGGCAGATACTGCCAGACGAGGGAATGGTAGAGCACTGTCGCAGCATCGGTCTCCTCGGCCAAGCGCGCGTCCACCCAGTCGGCCGCGTCAGCCCGGTTAACCCGCACCCCGGCGGCGCGGGCGAGATCCATGGCGCCCGCCAGCATGGCCATGCGCTCGCTCTGGTCGGCCCAGACATAGGCCCGCAGGCGCAGCCGCTGCTCCGCATCCTCCAGATCGATCGGCCTGATATCGCAGCCTTGGCGCGACACCACCCGCAGCGGCGCATCCATCCTGGGCGAGGGGCCCAGCCAGTCGGTGGCGACCTCCACCGAACTGCCGATGTCGCCGAACAGCGTGTCGGTCAACCGGTAGCGGAAGCGGTCGCCCATCAGGTTCAACCCGGCGCTGGCCCCGATCTCCAGCAGCCGCAGCGGCCGCCCGGTCAGGTGCGCCACCTCCAGGAAGCCGCCCAGCAGCACGGCGGAGCGGCGCGCCTCGTTGGTCTGCGGCGGCGAGGCCAGCCAGGCGCGCATATGCTCCGGATGCGCCGCCAGCGCGTCCCCGACGGCGGCCCACAGCGCCTCGATGTCGGCAGCGTGCGGCGGGTAGCAGGCGGCCAGGGCGGGGGCGCTCCCGGAGAGCACCAGCGCGTGCAGGGCACCCGCGAAGCGCAGCGCCAGTGCATCGGCCTTCGGATCGCCCGGCCAGTCGCCCAGCAGGTCGGCCGGCGCCTGGCCCGCCGCCAGCGCCAATCCCGCCCGCTCCAGCAGCCGGGCGGTGAAGGGGGAGCCGAGCTCGTCGCACCAGCGCACCTGGGTGGCGAAGGCGGCGAGCACGTCCGGGCGGGCGGGGGCGGCTGGCATCGGGTTACTTCCTCGGCGTCGCTGCGATCCGCCCGCGACTCTATTGAGCGCTCCCGCCCGGCGCAACCGGCCCCCTCCCGCCCTTTCGGGGTGGCTTCTATGTATCGGGCGCATCGCCGCATGCACGGTGGCCCCAATCCCGCCGGGGCGGCACCCTGCCTCGACGCCGCCTTTCGGGCGGTATGCCGTTCCGGGTCCGGAACGATTGCATTCGGGCCAAATGCCTGCGAGGGGGAGAGGGGCTATGAAGCGTCTGCGCAAGCGCGTCCTGGTGACGGGCGGGGCGGGGTTCCTGGGGTCGCACCTGTGCGAGCGGCTGCTGGCGGAAGGCTGCGACGTGCTGTGCGTCGACAACTTCTTCACCGGCACCAAGGACAATGTCGCGCATCTGATGGGCAGCCCGCATTTCGAGCTGATGCGCCACGACGTGACCTTCCCGCTCTATGTCGAGGTCGACGAGATCTACAATCTCGCCTGCCCGGCCTCGCCCATCCACTACCAGCACGACCCGGTGCAGACGACCAAGACCAGCGTCCACGGCGCCATCAACATGCTGGGCCTGGCCAAGCGCGTGCGCGCCAAGATCTTCCAGGCCAGCACGTCGGAGGTCTATGGCGACCCGTCGGTGCACCCGCAGCCCGAGACCTACCGCGGCAACGTCAACCCGATCGGGCCGCGCGCCTGCTACGACGAGGGCAAGCGCTGCGCCGAAACCCTGTTCTTCGACTATCACCGCCAGCACAATTTGAACATCCGCGTGGCCCGGATCTTCAACACCTACGGCCCGCGCATGCACCCCAACGACGGGCGGGTGGTGTCGAACTTCATCGTGCAGGCGCTGAAGGGCGAGAACATCACCATCTATGGCGACGGCAGCCAGACCCGCAGCTTCTGCTTCGTCGACGACCTGATCGAGGGCTTCATCCGCCTGATGGCGGCGCCCGACGACGTGACCGGCCCGATCAACATTGGCAATCCTACAGAGACAAGCATCCGCGAGTTGGCAGAAACAATCATCCGGCTCACCGGATCCGAATCTAACCTGGTTTTCATGCCGCTGCCTGAAGATGACCCACTGCAGCGCTGCCCAGACATCGCGCTCGCGCAGTATCAGCTAGGTTGGAAGCCAAACATTGAACTTGAAAATGGACTGATAAGCACCATTGAGTATTTCAAAAGGTCACTATAAATCGTGCGCGCGAAGTAGCATTGAATTAATGAGACGCTATCAACGAGTTGCGACTGCACTGCGTCTTGTGACATTCATGTGCTATCAGGAAGGATAGCGGCAATGGTCAAGTTCAACCAAGTCACCACAGCCCCGACTGGACAGTGAGAGGGGAGTGGCTGCTAAATGCGATAAGTTTCGACTCTGGAAAGCTCTAGATCGAAATCTCTGAGGACGCGTCCAAGATTGCTGGCATCTTCTCGCTTAGTGCCATGGGAGAGAGGGCGGTCTCCAGGCACAGCTTGCAGGTTAGCATCTGCCAAGGACCTGCCGGCCACTCGTGGGCCCGTGCTCAGGCGGCCAGCCGCCGGTGGTTGGAAAAGTCTGCTCGTTTCAGTCTCCTACGGCGAGTGCATGCTGTCCGCCAGGCAGGAGCGGGCGGGTGACACTAAGGGATCCGCTCAGGAATAGCTTCGATTAGGAGTGACGGAGCCTGACTGCAACATCTGGCCGATAGCCTGGTTGACGTTATCGATAGTGGTTTATGGGGCGGGCATTTTGCCCAAAACTGGACTACACTTGTGAGGGTTAGCCATGGCCAAGCGCGCACCCACAGACTTCCACCCTGATCTGACTGAGGATCGGCTGAAGTTCGTCGCCTCGTTGATCGCGCGTGGTCGCAACGACGCTCTGGATCGGCACGATTCCAGTGTCGGCCACAATGCGTGGACGACGGGCACCTGTGCCTTCGCGTTCGGTAAGTTCCGCATCGAGGAAGCCGCCAGCTCCGGTGAGCACTCCTGGCTGGGCGTACTCGATGACAGCAACCGGTTCATCTTCACCATCGGTGAGGCGCCGGTCCGCTTCTACAAGGGCGAGGCCGAGGATCCCACCGACAGGACGTTGCGGCAGTTCTATCCGGAGCTGAAGCAGTTGTCGCTCATGCTGGAGGGTGGCTACAGCCGAGCCCACCACATGTTCCGGCTCGCCGTGGAGACCGACGAGGTTGGCGAGATCGACCGGATCTGCCTGGTGGTTCTCGCGGGGACGTCCGTCGAGTTCTGCTGGGAAATCCCCTACGCGCCGATGCTGAGCGCCATCTTCCCCGTGGGCTCTGTTCCAGCCGAGGGCGTCGAGCTGCCCCCGCCGGCTGTCAGGCTTTCCGGCAAGAAAAGCCGCGACACAGATGCTGCGTGATGTTTCGGGCGCAGGTGCTATACCGGCCAGGGCGGGCCGGAGCGTGGAAGCATGGTTGAGAGACTCGAAGCGTTTCATGGCGACAGGCTGCGCCTGGCCCGCCTTTTCCAGGCTCTCTCGCTTGAAGAGGTGGGCGCCCGGGTCGCAGCCACCCGTCAGTACATCCACCAGCTCGAGACGGGCGCGAAGTCTCCCACGGGCGACATGGTGGCGGCCCTAGCCGAGGCGCTGGAGGTCGAGCCGCGCTTCTTCGAGATGCCGCTGCTCAATCCCGTGCGCGAGGATCAGTGCCACTTCCGCAAGCGGATGACCACGCCGACGGCGCTCGTCCAGCAGGCGGCGGCGCGGGGCACGCTGGTCGACCTGCTCGTGCGTCGCGTTTCGGATGTGCTCGAGATGCCTGCGGTGAACTTCCCCGACATTCCGGTCGGTGACGCGCGCGACGTCGAACGGGCGGCGGAAGCGTGCCGTGTCCATTGGGGGCTCGGCCTGCTGGGCCCGATCACCAACATGACGCGCGTGGTGGAGAACGCAGGCGCCGTGGTGACGCATTTCGTCGGATTGTCAGAACGCGTTGACGCCTTGTCGATGCATCGGCAGCGGCCGATCATCGTCCGCAGCTCGGCCAAGGAGAGCTTGTGCCGCCTCCGCTTCGACATCGCCCATGAATGCGGCCACCTGGTGATGCACCAGGGGATCGAGACCGGGGACCGGGAGACGGAGGATCAGGCGAACCAATTCGCCAGTGCCTTTCTGCTGCCACGAGCGGCGTTCACCCGGGAGTTTCCGCGCCGTCGGACCTTGGACTGGAAGGCGCTGTTCGAGTTGAAGCTGCGCTGGAAGGTGTCGGTGCGGGCGAGCGTGCGCCGCGCCTACGACCTGGGTCTGTTGGATGCCGCTCAGTACCGGCGGGCCAATGTTCATCTGGTCGAGACGGGGCATGCCAAAGGCGAGCTGTACGACGACGATGCCGGGCGGCTGCCCTTGGAGCAGCCGGAGCTGCTGGACCACGCGCTGGCCACCATTGATGGGGCCGTCCCTGGAGGCCTTCACCGGATTGCTAAGGACCTGGGGCTCCGGCCCGGCTTGTTCGGCAAGCTGAGTGGCTGGAACCTACCGGCAGGCCCAGGGGCGTCCTCGGGGAACGTTGTTTCTCTTGTTCGCTGACAAGGAGACCGCCGAGCGAACTTAGGTCTGCCCATGTCCTCAGGGTCATGTGAGGCGGTGGTGTTCAGCTCGATCCAGAAGCGGCTGCCTGTCCCCTTCTCGAGGGGCGGGCCCTCGATCCGACACTTGCGCTCATTCGCTTGCCGCCCTTGCGCACCCTTGCCAGCGCAATGCCCTCATGATGCCGTACCAGCCTTGCCGTGGCGCTCAAGTCACTCCGGCCACCGCATGCCGGAGTAGAGCCCGCTGACCGCGGGCTGCCGACCAAGTTATGACTAACGGATGAGTACCGCCGCTCTGGCGAATGAAGGCAATGTCCGGGTTTGTGCGCCAGCACCCTTCAAGGACTATCCTGTGTTGTCGCTCGACCAGACGCTCCGACCGGTGCATGACTGCCTGCGGGGCGGTGGCGAGATGGGCGCGCTCATGCGCGCTATTGACTGGCGGCATACGGCGCTCGGCCCGGTGGAGGGCTGGCCCGAGGCGGTCCGGCAGGCCGTGTCCCTGTGCCTCGGCTCGCGCTTTCCCATGATCGTCTTCGCGGGGCCCGACTTCGCGATGCTCTACAATGATGGCTACGCGCCGGTCCTGGGGCCCAAGCGCCTGGACGCCATGGGCGTGCCCTGCCGGGACGTCTGGCCGGAGATCTGGCACATCGTCGGCCCGGAGCTGGAGGACGCGCTGGCCGGCAACGCCAACTGGGTGGTCGACCGGCTGCTGCCGCTGGAGCGCCACGGCTATCTCGAGGAATGCCGCTTCACCTCGAGCTTCAGCCAGATCCGCCGGGACGACGGGACGCCTGTCGGCGTGTTCTGCGCCGTGACCGAGACCAGCGACCGCGTCTTCGCCGAGCGGCGGACGGCCACGCTGCGGGACGTCGCCTCGGCCGCCCGTGGCGCCACGGACGAGCCGGAGGCCTGCCGGCTCGCCATGGAGGCCTTGTCCAGGAACCCGGCCGACATTCCCTTCGCGGCGATCTACCGGTTCGACGGCGACCAAGCCCGCCTCGCCGCCCAGGTCGGCTTTCCCACCGGACATCCGGCCCTGCCGCCCCTAGTCGGGTTGGGGGTTCCCGGGGAGGACGTCTGGCAATTGGCCGAGATGCGGGCCGCCGAGGCGCCGGTTCTGGTGGAGGGGCTGGCGGCACGCTTCCCGGTCCTTCCCGCGGGCGACTGGCCAGTGGCGCCCGGGCGCGCCCTGGTGCTGCCCCTGACATTGCCCGGCCAAACGGCCCCGCTGTCTGCCCTCGTCCTCGGCGTCACCGGACGCAAGGCGCTGGACGAAGCCCACAGAACCTTCCTGGGCATGCTGGCTGACCAGGTCTCCGCCGCTTTGGCCGACGCCAGCGCCTATGCCGAGGAGCGCCGCCGGGCCGAGGCGCTGGCCGAGCTCGACCAGGCGAAGACCGCCTTCTTCTCCAATGTGAGCCACGAGTTCCGCACGCCGCTGACCCTGCTCCTCTCGCCGATCGAGGAGATGCTCCGCGATGGCGCCGCCCTGCCCGCCGCTCACCGCGGAATGCTGGAGATGGCGCAGCGCAACGGCTTGCGTCTGCTGCGGCTGGTCAATACGCTGCTCGACTTCTCCCGCATAGAGGCCGGCCGGGCGCGGGCCAGCTACGAGCCGACGGACCTGGGAGCGCTCACGGCTGATCTGGCGAGCACCTTTCGCTCCCTCATGGACCAGGCCGGCCTCGCCTTCGACGTGGAGTGCGCGCCCCTGACCGAGCCGGTCTGGGTGGACCGGGAGATGTGGGAGAAGATCGTCCTCAATCTTCTCTCCAATGCCTTCAAGTTCACGCTCCGCGGCGGCGTCTCGCTGCGGCTGCGTGCGGCTGGACCGGACGTCGAGCTCGTGGTCGGCGACACCGGCGTCGGCATCCCGACGGCGGAGCTGCCCCGGCTGTTCGAGCGCTTCCATCGGGTGGAGGGAAGCCGCGGCCGGACGCAGGAGGGGACCGGCATCGGCTTGGCACTGGTGCGGGAGCTGGTCGGCCTGCATGGCGGCACCATCGATGCGGCCAGCGTCGAGGGGGAGGGAACGACCTTCACCGTCCGGCTGCCCTTCGGCCAAAGCCATCTGCCGGAGGGGCAGCGGCGCCGGCCGGACGAGCTGCCGAGCACGCGCGTCGGCGCTACGGCCTTCGTCGAGGAAGCCCACCGCTGGATTTCCGGGTCGGAGGGTGGCCTGCTCGTGGCCGGAACGGGCGGCGCTTGGCGGAGCCCCTTCGCCGACCGGCCCCGGGTGCTTCTGGCTGACGACAACGCCGACATGCGCGACTATGTCGGGCGGCTGCTGGAGCCGTATTTCGAGGTGGAGGCGGTCGCCGACGGCGAGGCCGCCCTCGCCGCTGCGGGGCGCTCGCCGGCGGAACTCGTGCTTACCGACGTCATGATGCCGGGGCTCGACGGCATCGGCCTGTTGCGGGCCCTGCGCCAGGAGGAACGGACGGCCGCGATCCCCGTCGTCCTGCTGTCGGCGCGGGCCGGCGCCGAGGCCGGCATCGACGCGCTCGCGGCCGGGGCGGACGACTATCTGGTGAAACCCTTCACCGCCCAGGAACTGCTGGCGCGGGTCACGGCGGCGATCCGCCTCGCGCGGCTGCGCAACGCGGCGCAGGCGGCCGTGACGGAGAGCGAGCGCCGCCTCGCCGCCCTCTTCGGCCAAGCGTCGGTCGGCATCGCGCAGACCGACCTGGAGGGCCGTTTCCTGCTGGCCAACGCGGCGCTGAGCCGGCTGCTCGGGCGCCCGGCCGGGGAACTCGCCTCGCTGCGGCTCCAGGACGTGATGCATGCGGACGACCGGGCGGCGATGACGGTCCATATGGGGCGCCTGATCTCCACGGGCGAGCCCTTCACCTTGGAAGCGCGCCACGCCAAGCTGGACGGCGGGACGGTCTGGTGCCGCACCAGCGTCGCCGCGGTGCGGGACGGCGAGGGGCGCCCCGCCTCGCTGGTCGCGGTGGTCGAGGATGTGTCGGAGCGCCGCCGGATGGACGACCGCCAGAAGCTTCTGCTGGCGGAACTGAATCACCGCGTGAAGAACACTCTGGCAACCGTCCAGGCGCTCTCGCTGCAGACCCTGCGCACCAGCGGATCGGCGGCGGCGTTCCACGAGGCGTTCGGCGAGCGGCTGCGCGCCTTGTCGGAGGCGCACGACCTGCTGACCCGCCGCGAATGGGCGGGAGCGCCGCTGGAGGATGTCGTCGCCGCCACTTTGGCGCCCTACGGCGCGACGGACCGGCTGCGGTGGCGTGGGCCGGCCGTGCTGCTGGCGCCGAGCCCCGCCGTGGCGTTGCACATGGCTTTCCACGAGCTGGCGACGAACGCGGCCAAGTACGGCGCGCTCTCGGTGCCGCAGGGCGGCATCAACGTTGCCTGGACCATTGCCGAGCAGGACCTGCGCATCGAGTGGCGGGAAACGGGCGGTCCCGCGGTTTCGCCGCCGGCGCGGCGCGGCTTCGGGTCCCGCTTGGTCGAGCGCGGTCTGGCGCACGAGCTGGACGGCACCGTCGTCCTCGACTTCGATCCGGCGGGCGTGCGCTGCACCATGAAGTTCCCGCTCTCCGGCCAGGTGTCGCCGCTATGACCGCCCCGGGCGGCCGTCGCGGTCGGATTCTGATCGTCGAGGACGAGGCGATGGTCGCCATGCTGGCGGAGGACCTGCTGATAGAGCTCGGCTTCGAGGTGCTGGGCCCTGTCGGCAGCCTTTCCGCGGCGCTCGACATGGTGGCACGGACCGATCCGGACGCCGCGCTCCTGGATGTGAACCTCCGGGGCGAGCGGGTCTTTCCGGTCGCCGAGGCGCTGTCCGCCCGCGGCGTGCCGTTCGTGTTCGCGTCTGGCTATGCCGGCGGCGAGTTGCCGGACGCGTGGGCCGGCCACGCCAGGCTGTCCAAGCCTTACGCCAAGTCGGAGCTCGCCCGCGCCTTCGCCGCCGTCGGTCTGGTTCCCGTGGCCTCTACTCTGGTGCCGAATACGGCGAGTTAGCAGGGATCCGACGCTATTTTGAGATGTTCTCAGCTCACGTTCCAAAGCAGACAAGGGATTTCACCGTCTCCGGCAGCTTCAAAGTGCCGTGGAACTACTGAGCGAAGAGGCACTGGCGCTCGTTCTTGGTGATGAAAAAGCCCCCACAGCGAGGGGGGCTGCGGGGGCTGCTGCTCACGCCCGACTTGCGCAACGGCATGAGGATCGCCAGCCCCTGAGGGGAAGGTTATTGGCTGGCCCACATCCAAGTGTGCCACGCCGGGCGGACGTCAAGCCCCGGCACCTCTGCCCTGGGGCGTAAAGCTATCTTGCACTGTCTGCCTTGATGCAGCAGGCAATGGCATCGGCCTCAAGGTCATCGGCCAGAACGTGGATTAGGTCCACTATGTCAGTGCGTCCCATAACCTGTTCCAGAGCGTCCGCTTGCTCACGCAGGAGAGTCACCGCTGCGGTGGCTATACGCACGACATCGGGGGGCTCAGGGTCAAGGCTCAGATGGAACGACATCCCAGCACCTCCCCACGAGAGACCGGTACGTTGCATACCCGAGTATGCGCCAGACACCCTGGGTTGTCTTTGGGAAAATTGGGAGGGCTCTCGACACGCTGAGGTCGAACAGCGACACAACAACGGACAAGCCCGAGAAGCCTTTGAAGCGGGGTGGGAGGGACACCCCCTGGGGTCAGTTTCTGGAAATCCGATGCTCTTGCCGTCGCTCCCCGCCCGCGTATCATCGCCAGACACAAGCCGACCAACGCGCCGCCGAGAAGCGCGGGAGTCGGCGAGCCATGGAGACCCCTTAGGCCCCTGATCCACTTAGGTCGGGGGCTTTCTGCTGTCTGGGCTGTCTCACTGAGGCAAGGTCTTGTGAGTCGTCTCGGCGTGGCACACATGCTGTCTCACAAGGATGCTCAGCGAATTTTGAGACAGATCAGCCCATAACGTCGCAGATGCTTGTGAGACGGAGATGGGCATGTTGATCGGTTATGCGCGCTCCTCGACCCTGGACCAGCGCGCCAGTGTCGGGGCGCAGGAGAGGCCTAAGGGTCGCTGAATGTGAGCAAGTGTTCGTGGAACAGGTGTCGTCCGTGGACGTGCCCAGGCACGAGCAATTGGCTGCGGCTCTGGAATACCTCAGGGACGGAGACACCCTTGTCATGACCAAGCTGGACCGCTTGGCGCGGTCTGTGGGGCACCTCACCGAGATAAGTGCCCAGGTCGAGAAACGCGGAGCGTTCCTGCGCATCCTCGCCATGAACATGGACACCTCGGACGCCACGGGACGGCTGATGCTGAACGTGATCGCCCGCGTGGCCCAGTTTGAGCGCGAGATCATGCTTGAGCGGCAGCGCGAGGGGATCGCCAAGGCCAAGGCTGAGGGCAAGTACAAGGGCCGCGCGCTTACGGCCGAGGCGAAGGCTGAGGAGGTTCGCGCGCTAGCTAAAGGAGGGCGTGGGGGCTACTGAGATTGCCAAGCGGCTCGGCATAGGTCGGGCCAGCGTCGACCGCCTGCTGGAGGGCTGAGGAATGCTGTTGATCGCTTTGGTCATCGGGATCGGGCTGGTAAAACCATTCGTGCAAGCTCGCCGCCTGTAAGGCGCCTCTGAGGTTTGGAGGGCACCGGGCGGCAGCCGAAACGGGCATATGAGTGATAGGCACTCGCCAACTGGACAGGTGCTTCTAAGTGATGGCTGATGTATCGTCCCCCAAGCATAAAGGCAGGGGACGTTATGCGGATAATAGTCTTAGAGGATGAAGGACTTATCGCCGCGTGGCTGTGTGAACTCGTTAACATGCACGGCCATTCGTTTGTCGGCCCTATCCAGAGAACCGATGATGCCTTTAGTCTTGCCGCATCTCAGCCGTTCGATGCTGGAATAATTGATTTCAGCTTGAGGGATCGGCCATCTACCAGTTTTGCCAGGTGGCTCGATGACAGGCGCATTCCCTTTATCTGGGTGACTGGCAGGCTGGACGCTGACATTCCCCAGATTGGCCTTGGGGTGATCCGCAAGCCATTCACCGTGCAAGAGATTGCTCATTCCTTGGATCTTCTTGAGGACGCGGTACGCGCGAGGTCCCGGTTCTCAAAGGGATGGGCTGTTCTAAGTTCTACGCGTCGCTAACGAGCGATACAGGGTGCGCAGGATGCGAATCGGAGCCTAATCCGAAAGGCTGATTAAAAATTGAGCAGATCCCTCCCGATCGGCGGAACTCCTTGTGACGGCGCTGTAACCGGACGGCTTGCCCACAAGGTTATCCCCAGAAGTTGGGGACAGCCTCATGTCAACGCAGAGAGTCCTTAGCTCCAGCAAGGTACTAGATTTGGTGGTTAATGGTTCCGTTAACCTCAAGCGCGTTCCTCCATGTTCCACAGGCAAAGAAAAAGCCCGCCAGCGATGAACCGGCGGGCCTGAGTTGGGAACGCGGGAGAGCCCGCGTTCCTGGCATGGAACTCTTGGAGGCGCCTCAGGCTGCCTCGAATGATCGAACCCGAGATTGCTCCGGCTTGGCAGATGCGCCACCTGCCTGATCGGCCACTGCCCCGATGTGTTCAAGATAAGCTGCGTAGTCGCGCATGGATGCAGGATCAGGGCATCCGTCTAGGGCAAGACGTTGCGCCGCCTGCGCCAGATCACGAAAAACATCCCCAGGCTTGCTCGCCAGCATCGCCTTCCCCTCGCTTGAGGTTCGCCCCTAAGGAGAGCTTACGAATCCTCAAGCAGCCTTTCAACTGCGATTAATAGGTGGGTTTTAGTTCAGTTATTGAATTATCCGGCAGGGGGTGGGTCATGTTGGTCCAGGCTCAGTCCCCGGAAGGCACGCTGCACATACAGGCCGGTCTTGGGGAGCAGAGGTGCGGCCCAGGTCTGTTGCAAATACGGTTCGGTTTCGCTGAGAGGCGTCAGGCCGCGCGGGCCTGCAGCAGTTGCAGCAGCAGCCAGGCAGCGGCGATCCGCCCGTCGGGGCCGGCCATCACAGCCCTGGCATGTCGTTGTCGGCGCGCAGCACGTCGATGAGGGGCCAGTGCACGGCGGCGGTACCCTCGGCGACAGCAGGGTGGAGGGTCCGCTTCCGGCCCGCGTCGCTGCGGCGCGGCTACTCGATGGCATCAGTCGGAATCGAACCTTTCACTCCTGCTGCTACAGGGCTAGGCGGCGCGTTCTCACGGCGTCGCGAACGAGTGTCCCTCCCGTGAGGCATATGCCGATGCGATAAGACTTGATTGTGGAAAACTGCAAACTCTGGTGAAAGGCAGTTGTGCCTTCAGCGACTGTAAAGCGACGTCCTTTCGGCACCCTTTCACGGGCTTTACAAGACCATGGCCGCCAAGGATTAGAACGTGAGCCTTGATGACAATTGGCGTCGAGCTCCTGCGCCGCTCCGCGCCTAGTGCGGGATGACCTTCTCTCATGTATTGTGCCAATTGCCTGGATGAACTTCATCCTGTCCTAAGAATTCCTGTGGGAGCAAGCGAGATTGGTTTGCGCTAACCGACATCCTCTCAACATTGCGGAGCGGGGAGCGGCCCGAGCCTCTCGTTACGCTCAACCTTTACGCTTTTTGCGAGCCGACCAGCGCCATGCCGCCCATCACACAGTTGCACAGAGATTCGCAATGAAACTGTAGAAAATACCCGTTTTTGACTGCGCCGACACCGGGTGTTAGAAGTTCAGCCAAGAGAAGCAGCAGGCAACGGGGCGTCAATGCGGACCGGTCCATTCTCCGTCACCCCCATTCGCTGGCGCAGGGCGTTGGCGGCTTTGGCCCTCGGCCTGCCGCTGGTCGGGCCGCCGGCCGCGGCGCGGGCCGCCGAGACCCTCAGCCATGGCGAGGTGCTCCATCTCGGCGCCCGCACCGGCCACCTCGCCATTCCGGAAGGCTTCGACGCGCTGCAGCGCCGCAGCCGCGAGCAGGCGGTGGAC